>OBEQ012156281.1_pt1 | contig 406192 bp, 457 predicted proteins | sample 1670901 | NCBI WGS metagenome assembly OBEQ01 (sample SAMEA104232315, study PRJEB22302) | groundwater metagenome | biome: forest; feature: aquifer; material: groundwater | place: USA | collected 2011-08-07 | depth 5.4 m
AACAGCTCCACCAGAAAGAATTTCTCCAAACGGCGAGTAAGTAGTATTCTCAATAATCTGTCCTGATTCATTCGTAACCACAGAAGTTGAACCTTCTGCATCATCATGCATATACAACTTCGTTCCATCAGGATTAACCTGCCCAACTAACTGGCCTTCATGGTACACATACCCAAACTGATACCGTCCTGTCGCATTCTCTACCTCGACAAACGATTTGCTCAGATAGTATACTGTCTCTGCAATCTGTGAAGAAGAGTTGTATGTCCTCTTCATGTACACTCGCTCTTCAGAAGGATGATAGATCAATTCTTGCAACAGCGGGGCTGTTGCATTGGTTCCATTTCGAATTTGCACTAATTGATTGAGAGAATTATAGATGCGATAATTTGTTCCGTCATACACAATGTTACCATTCGCATCGTACACCAAGTTCAACTCTGAAGCATGAACTATTGGAATCATCATGAGTAAAAAAATCATGAACACAGCTACCGCCCCATACGATCTTGCTGTGCTCATGTGACAATCACTCCACTTTGATTATCGCTGAATTGTGAACTGTTCACAATCGCTTTGGTTCTGAATACTCCTGTGGATGTGTAATTCCTAAGAAAAAATAATTTTCAATTTTTTAAATACAAGCATTAAAATAGCACCTAATATCAGACCTAAAAGACCGAAGAAAAATCCTCCAATAAAGATACCTATTACGAAAAAAATTATCTCAAGATAATTAAAATTCCATAAAAATCTAAATGGTGGAAAATTCTTGAATTGAGTTAAGACATCTCCTAAATTTCCTTTTTTATAACTAATAGTTAAAAGTTGGTTTATAATTAAAGCCATTAATAAAAATAAACTGACTGCAAAACCAGTATTACTAAAATGAACATCATAAATTTTAGACTTTAATATTGATTCTTGATAGATTCCCGCTGAGATTAATACAGCTAATGCAGTAAGCCAGATAAACATTATATAGGGATAATAGGTTTTATGTTCTTTTCTTAAGGTTATAAGAGTACTAAGAAATCCAAAAAGTATTAAAAAAACAAAAACCGGAAAATAACTAAAACTCCAATTAGTACCACTAAAAATTCTGTAAAGTTGAAAGGCATTTATACTTTTACCATTCGTCGTTCCAAAAGATAATAAGAATTGAGAAATAACTAAGAATAAGCACAATAATAATGAAATCATGTCAAATGGAATTATCCTTAATTTATCATCGCTTGATTTTTTCATCTTTAGTCTCTATTTAATATACTCTACTTAAAAATTTATAGCTTAATAAATTAACGTTTTCATTATTAAGCACAGGAAACATTTTCCCCACATTTTCCTCCGCCTGGTATTACAGTGCCATTTGGTTTAGGAGAACTACTTTTTGAACTTCCTTTAGATTTACTATCTCCTGAACAGTCCATATTTATTCCACATTTACCTCCACCTGATTTTCCTTTTGTAGCATCTGCTTCTTGAGCAGCAAAACTTAAGAGAGAAGTGAATGTTTGACTACCAAATTCATTTATTATACGTTCTCCTATTTTTAATGAAGGAGTGGGGAGAATACTACTAAAGCCTTCGGTAAATATGCTTAATGTTCCAGCTAATTGACCTTTTTTATTCCAAGGATCACCAGATCGTATATTTGATAAACCGTTTGCTGTTAATCCCGATGCAACGTAAGATCCAATCTTAATTGTAAAGGCAGTTTCAGCACTTATACCACCGATAGCAGCAAGAAGACCTCCCGCAACAACAATTCCAGCTCCTAAAGCAGCAATACCTCCACTTTTTACTGCAGAATTAAATGAATACTGTTTATCTGTGGCATAGTGGTAAGCATAATCTGCACCAAATCCAATAAGAAAAGCTACTCCTACAGCAATCGCTTCACCAATACATAAATCCTCAAGACAGTGTCCCGTCGGATCCGTCTTCCCATACGGGTTCCCTCTCTCAAACATATACCTATTCAAACTCTGTGGATCATACACATTCTGAATTAGCGTGTCTGGTTGCAAGAAAATGCCCCAGCTCGGATTCATCTTCCTGAAATTAAAATCGTAATCGCCGACCACAGAATCAAACTCTTTTCCTTCGCTATCAAACCTACTCGCGGTTCCGCCACTCAACACTTCACCAAAAGGTGAGTAGGTAGTATTCTCAATTATTTGCCCAGAAGAATTTGTAATTACCGTCGAAGAGCCTTCATGGTCACCATGAACATACAATTTTGTCCCATCTGGATTTAATTGCGCCACCAACTGCCCTTCATGTTTAACGTAGGTAAAATCGTACGATCCACTAAAGTTCACAACCCTTACAAAATTTTCATCAACATAATATACTGTTTCTGCAATTAGGTTTACTGATTATAAAATTATTTCAGTTTTTCACGTAAAATCGTCCCATAAACCGTATAAGAGAGAATTCCTAAAAAATATTGTTTAAGTCCAACTAAAAAATAAAATAAAACGATATAGGCATATTTGTAATTAGTTGGAATAATAATATCCAAAAACTTAATGCTAAAAATAAAAATAATTGCAGCATAAATTAATGGAACTATTTCTAATATAAACCAAGAAACAAAATATTCCATTGAAAAAGAGGCACTGATTATATCTTTGAGTTTAAAAGCAGTAGAAAATTTCTGATTTTTAGCAAACCTCAAAAGGGCTACAGGAAATAAATAGAGAGTGAACAAGTATAATAAACCAATCATCGCAATAAATAAATAACTAAACATTCCTAGTATTAATCTCATTTCATTAAAATAATTTACAACATTAGGAATAATGTTTTGGGATATACTTGGGAAACTAATCTTAAAAGAAGACAACAAAAATATTAGAAATAATATTAAAGAGAGAGGAATAAAATAAAAAAATACTATCAACCAACCTTTTATTCCAATTTTAAAAATATTCAAAAAATCTTTCCATTCTGGTAAATCTTGTTTTTTATTTATAGAATATTCGCCTACTCTTAACAGATAACCCATTCCTAAAAATCCAGTTAAGAAATAGATATAAGGGATTGGTGCAAAAATAAGAAGACCAAAAAAAGAATTATTTACTGAACTAAATGGCTTTTTTATCCCATTCCAGAATATTTTAAGCAATTTTTTCATGATAATCATTAATTAAAACCTATTTAACTACTTTTTGTTTTTAGTATCCTTAATCGGAGTTATTTTAACATATACAGTTTGACTATTTATGTTTACAGTTGTAATAGTGCTACCATCGGTGCTTTTAGCAGATCCACCTTTACTGATTGTTGTTAATTGATTTTGAGTAAGACCCTTTGCAAAAACATTACCAGTATTTTTACTGATGATGTTATACAAAATAGGGGCTGAATGGCCCCCTATTTCTTTGTTTGATTGAGCAAAAATTTTATCTTTTTCTAATACATTGAAATAATGATTAATCTCTCTATTGATAGGGTCTTCTTTTAGACATGCAGAACCATCTTCACAAAATTGTTGGCCTACCTGTACATTAATCCCTGGAAAAACTTCTCCTTCTGGAGTATCACCCTCTCCAGGTATACCTCCTATTACAGAATTAAGGAAACCTAGCCCCAAAGCTTTATTTGCTTCCTGTGCGTGATTTTTAATTATTGCCTGTGATTCTTTATCAAGATTAGAGCTTTTAAATGATAAATAGGCATACTCTATTTTTATAGCTAAATAACTAAAACCATATTTAGCTACACCTACAGGATCTGGTCCACCTACGGGACCAGGAGCCCCCATATGCCCCGTCGGATCAGTCTTCCCATACGGATTCCCTCTCTCAAACATGTAGCGATTGAGACTTTGTGGGTCATACACATTCGGTATAAGAGTATCGGGCTGTAAAAAAAAACCCCAGCTCGGATTCATTTTTCTGAAATTAAAATCATAATCACCAACCACAGAATCAAATTCTTTTCCTTCGCTATCAAACCTACTTGCTGTTCCCCCGCTGAGGACTTCACCAAATGGTGAGTAAGTAGTGTTTTCAATTATATTTCCAGAAGAATTTGTAATTACCGTCGAAGAGCCTTCATGGTCAGAATGGATATATAATTTACTTCCATCAGGATTTAATTGTGCAACAAGTTGACCTTCATGCTTCACGTAGGTGAAATCGTACGAACCAGTGCTGTTTACAACCCTTACAAAAATTTACAAATCAGTATTTTGAATGCTTAAAATAATCTTTATTAAGAATTGCTTCAGCAATAATAAATATGCCGCTAGTAAAAATTAGTAAACAGGCTAAGCTAGCAAAAACTAAAATATCTTGACCTAGCAAAGCAACTTTTTCTACCATCCCTTGATACTTATCGATTGTCAAAAGCAAGAATATTCCTAAAAAGATCGATGAAAGAAAAGACTTTAAGTAAGATTTTTTAACAATTGCATAAACTGCGAAGATTAAACTCAAAGAGAGAAGAATTAGAAACAATGACCAAGAGCCTAAAAACAGGTTGATTAGGTTTGCTTCCTTATTCTCAATAATTCCAAAAGGCAAGAATAGTGAAAGTGCGATCAAAGCACATGAAACTCCGAGAACAAAAAAAGTAGCAGAACTCCAAAAAGGAACTTCCTTATTATTAAGATTTTTTAAAGCCACAAATATTTTACTTTTGCTTGGAACTATCTTAAAATAGATATATAATGAAGCTAAAATAATTAGTGTTATTGAAGCTAAATCGTAAAAGAAAAGAGATTTGTCAAGAGTAGTTTGCAAAGCTCCTATGGCGCGAAATGATGAAGCAATTGATAAACCGGCAAATGCAGCTAAAATTAAAAAAACTTTCGAACTTCCCTTTACGATAAAGTAAATAAAAGCAGAAGAGATTAGAATTTTTATTAACGAAACTATCAAGAACGTTGGCTGACCTAAAACTAAAAAAGACCCAGCCTGTCCTAAAGAAAACAGGATATTTATAGCTAAAAGAATGATGATTATCTTTTTCAAAGCAGACACTTTATCAAACTTAAGCATTTAACACCTTATATCATTTTGTTATTACTGATTATGTTTTTATATTTTTCTATTTCTTTTTGGAATTGCCTTTTGAACCACTAACTGGCTTATAATCTGCATTACTCGGTCTTCCTGAACCAGACCAATATTGATAAGTTCCTTTTTTTTCATTATAATACCATTGGATATTTGAATTTCCAGCAGTTCGAGACATACTCTGAGCAACAGATACTTTGGAACTTTGATCAAGATTACTATTTGCTACATGTTGAAGATTGTTGGCTAGTTGAGCATTTTGAGCCACATTAGAACGAAATGAAAGCGAATTTAAAGCTAAATCCATTACGTCAATTATCCCTCCTACCTGGCTTGAAAAAGTACTTGCGCCAATAGTACTTGGCAAAAATCCTAATGAAATACCTAATTCAATTGTAGAACCCATGAGTTGACCTTTTTTACCGTTTGTTAAATAACCTAAAGTTGCTAAAAATCCACCTTTATCATTCTCAAAATATTCATCATTTTCGATTATAGCATTCCAAGCGTCAACGGCAGATTTACCTGCATTTGCAAATCCTATTGTACCAAGAGTTACAGCTGCTAATTCTAAACCAGCTCCAAGAGGCGGAGCAACTGATGCTGGAACTCCAGCAATACTTAAACCAACTCCTGTTACACCAAGACCGATAGATGAAATTAAGCCTAAAGTTGCACCTGCAAGTGCTCCCCAGTAAATATGCCCATTAGAATCTATAAATTTATACGGATTATTTTTTTCAAAAGAATAATGATTCAGCGATTGCGGATCATAGACATTTTGAATCAGTGTATCTGGTTGACAAAATATTCCAAATCTCACACAGAATTTCCTAAAATTGAAATCATAATCACCCACAACACTGCTGTACTCTTTTCCTTCACTATCAAATCTTGAAACAGCCCCACCAGAAAGAACTTCACCAAATGGAAAACTTAAGTACTGAGCGTAGGGTATCAAAGAGTATATTAAATAATAATTTATTTCAAAATACTCACAGCAGTAAATACCATTAATAAAAATCCAATTATTAACATTACTATAGCTCTTATTTTAATATATTTCTTGCTGTCAATATAGAAATAAGGATGTATCTTCGGAGTTTTTTTATTAATAAACATTCTTGGTCTCTTAAAAGAGATAATTCCTATAATAAATATAAACAACCCGAGTAAAAATAAAAAATAGTCTTCTTGCATCCTAAATCACCTACAGTAATGAAATTTATTTAAGTTTATAAAATTTTGTAGTTCTAACAAATGGTACACCCATTATTTCTTTTTTCCTAATGTAATTGAACCACTACTAGAAGAGCTTCCTGAACCAGAACCACCACTTGAACCACTAATAGGTTTATAATCAGGGTTGCTTGGTTTTCCCTCACCAACCCAATATTGGTAAGTACCTTTCTTTTCATTATAATACCAATTAACGGCATTACCACTATAAGCAGTATTCGTTATGCTTGATTGTATTCCTGCTTTGACATCAGAATTAAGATTCTGGTTACTAGAAACGTGATTATAAGCATTCTGATAGGCAGCTTGACTACTTACAATCTGTGTAGCTTCTAAAACAGAACTTGCAACCTGATAAGCTTCGTATGCCCTATAAGCTTCTGGGAGAAGAGCTTCGAATGCTCCCATCCTAGAAGCAACTCTAAATAAACCCACTCCGGCCGCAGCTATTGTAGCATCATAAGGAGCGCCATTAGATGCTAATACTGCTGTGAGTGTTGCCTGAGCAAAATAATATCTTTGTTTTTCTGGATCTAATTCATGATAAGCCATAAAAGAATAATAACCAAATACGATTGCATCTGCAGCGAACCCTATTCCGGCTATAATGGCTGCATCATCTGCACCAAAAACATGCCCATCCTTATCCACATTTTTATACGGATTTCCTCTCTCAAACATGTACCTATTCAACGACTGGGGGTCATAGACGTTAGGTATCAGCGTATCGGGCTGCAAAAACAAACCCCATGAAGGATTCATCTTACGAAAATTAAAATCGTAATCTCCAACCACAGAATCAAATTCCTTACCTTCAGAATCAAACCGACTCGTAGCTCCACCACTCAACACTTCACCAAAAGGTGAGTAGGTAGTATTCTCAATTATTTGCCCAGAAGAATTTGTAATTACAGTCGAAGAGCCTTCATGGTCACTATGAACATACAATTTTGTCCCATCTGGATTTAATTGCGCAACTAACTGCCCTTCATGTTTTACATATGTAAAATCATACGATCCAGTAAAATTTACAACCCTTACAAAATTCTCATCAACATAATATACTCGCTCAGAAACTTGTCCACTAGAATTGTAAATCTGTTTCAATAAAATTCTCTCAGCGATTGGATCATGGACATACTCTTCTGAAATTGGATCAGTTGAGGTAGAGCCATTTCTTAATCTTACTAATTGGTTTAAACTATTATATTCACGATATTTACCATCGCCAGTTACTAGATTTCCATTCGCATCATACACTAAATTCAATTCTGAAGCATGCACGATCGGAATCATCATGATTAACATTACCATAAAGACTGCAATTCCCTTTAATTTGGAAATGCTCATGTTACCACTACTCCGCTCTGATTATCGCTGAATTGTGAACTATTAACTATTGCTTTTGTTCTGAATACTCCAGTCGATGTGTAGTTGGAAGCAATATACACAAATATATTGGAAGTATTGATGCTGATGTTCTGTGATGAAGTAAGATTACTTTGACCAGTGTTAAGTATCCAGCTGAATATCTGCGATTGGTTCAGATTATTTTTGACAATTAATTCAGTCACCGAGTTAAGCTGGTTTTCAGCCAAGGTATTCATCTCGTTAATTTCGATTGGCTTGAGTTTGAAGAGATCATTTACTTTGTCGGTGAATGAGCTAACCTGTGCAGTAATTTGCGGTGTTTTCTGCCCTTGTGAAGTAAAGTTGGTAACCACTGTGTATTTCAAAGTCTGATTGTAGTTGATGAAGGAAGTATTACTATACGCAGGATTCGTCATCGTCACAACTACATTGCCAGACTTCCAATTATTCCGAACTTGAAATGTAAATTGTTCATGTGTCTTATTCTCTACCCGAGAATAGTTCTCAATCGTTGCTCCGTGCATAGAAAATGTATTACCGAAGTTCTTGACTACATTTGTTCCACCATTCAAGGTGATGGCAAAGGTCTTATTGCTGTCCGAAGTGTAATTCACTTCAGTAAAGACCATCACTGACTGGTCTTTTCTGATTCTAAAAGTATTGCTGAAACTGTTACTTTCTGTATCAACAGAAATAGTAGTGTTAGTATCCCAATAATTATTCTTAGCGTTGAAGGCGACTACTCTACTGGATACATTTTCAGAAAGAATATCATAATCTTCTACCTCTAATCCTGGGATGTTCACACTCAATGCTTTCGATTCTCTGTTGTCATTCGAAGTAGCAGTGCAGTTGAAAGTTTTGGTACCGGGTGAGGTGAAATTAATATGCAGATAATCGTACATGCTCTGGTTGCCGGATAAACTAACCAGAATAGTTGAAGTTATTCCTTCTGTACAATTCCATGATGCGCTGTAAATAGTTTCGTTGATGTTCTTCCCAACTTCAAATTCAAAGATTCGCTGTGAAGCGTTGCTGAATAATGACCTCAATGCATTAGCTTTCAATCCAAAGACACTTTGTTTAATTTCCACGTCAGTGCTATTTGGAGATTGAGCAGTCACAATGATAGGATATTTTCCACCATAAGTATAATTTCTGCTGGTTGTAATTTTGGTGGCGCTTTCTGCAGCCAGAGTTAAGCCGACAGCAGAAGTGATATTTCCATCGCCAAAATCTACAGTCCAGTTAGCGTTGGTGACAGAAGCATTCCAATCGTTGACAAGATAAAATTCAACCGTTCTATTTTTGCTGTTGTTTGATATTTCAGTAACATGATAGACATCCACTCCTGCACTTCCTTGGAATATCTTGGAAGGCGCATGGGCAACTGTACCATTATACATGAATTTTTTGCTCTCATTATTCTTGACAATCTTCATGATATTACCGATGGAGTTGTAGCTGTACACAAATCGATCTGGGCCGACAATAGCTTTGCTTAGTCTGTCTAAAGAATCGTAGGTCATGGTATGCAATCTGTTGTTAATGGCATCGTTTATAGTAAGTATATTGCCGACGGAATCGTAAGTATACGATAAGCTTTGAACATTAGGAATACTGATGGAAACCAATCGGTTATTGGTGGTATTGAGTGTAAAGGTTTGCACTAAATTGTTATTATACGTTCTATTCAACAATGAGCCAAATGGATTATAGCTTGAATCAGAAATAAAACCTGGTATTTGTTTTACCTTTCCTTGTTTGTTAAAGATGAAATCTAATTCGCTTAATCCTTCTTTGGAGATCATCCTATCCTGAGAATCATAGATAAAATTGGTTTCAAACGAAACACTATTCACCGTTTTCGTTTCCTTTATCGGTCGTAATCGATCATCATATTCGTATTTGTAAAGCACATTCTGTCCAGTTATTGGATCATTCTTGGTGACATTCGTCAATGTTCCTTGTAAATCTTGATCATAGCCAAAAGTGGTAGTTACATCACTTGAAGTTTTTGTTAACACTCTATTAAGAGCATCATACGCCATAGTAATTTTCTGATTCTTAGAATCATTTTGTACTATCAAATTGCCATTTTGATCATACACGTAATCCCATCGTCCTAAATCAGGATCATCCATCTTGGTTTTTCGATTCAAACTGTCATAGGTAAAAGAGAACACATTTCCTACATTATCAGTTATTGTTACCAAATTGTCATTTGTATCATAATCATACGAAGTCACAAAAGTATCATTAACATTGATCACGTTATCAACATAGAATTCATACACCTTAGCAATTCGATCATAGCCATCAAGAGTATATCTATGCCGATTTTTATTCTCGTCAAAATCAGTAATATTTTTCCTGTCGAAGGTAATATTCTTCGAAGTTCCATCAGCATTGCTAATTCCAATAACTCGATCCAAGATATCATAATTATACGTTGTGTTTACATCACTTGAAACTACAGTTAAATTAGGCGTAAATGCAGCAAAGTACGGATTCTGTTCTGCTTTTACTCTTCCTAACCCATCATAGAAGATGTTCTTGACAATCTGTTGGTCATTCTCTACATCAGTTTTGAGCTGTACAAGGTTTGCATAACCATCATAATAGTAACTGATATCGTTTGTTTTGTTAGAAGTAGTCTTCAAACTAACTTTTACCACTTCAGGCGCAGCTCCGTCCATGGAATAATTGTATTTCTTTGTCGGTAACGAAGTCGAATCATACGGTCTTATTTCCTTAATCACTCGCCCGAAAGTATCGTATTGATAGGTTGTGGTAATACCATTCTTGGTTTCCGTAAGCAAATTTCCTGTTCCCACATCAAAACTATCCGTTATTACATGGCCTAAAGCATTAACAGAAGTTGCTGGATAAGTATGACTCGAATCAAAAGAAGTAGTCATCGCATTGCCCAAACTATCTTTCTGTCGAATTACATTTCCAAAAGTATCATAATCAAAATACGTAAAGGAATTGTTTCCATCATTGTTCCAGTCTTCTTTCTTCGTAAGAGCACCTCGAGTTATCCCATTCAAGCCTAAACCATCATAATACATTTTACTTTCACGAACCTTTGTATAGGCATTATCATAACCTCGTGAAGAAGAAACTTTATCCAGTATCCAATCGCTTTTATCCGCCGCATAGGTATAGTTGGTATATCTCTCATCTCCTGTAACATTTATATCACCAAGAGAAGCAACTGATAACACATTTCCAAACTGATCATAATTATACGTTACATTGGTAATAAACGGGCTTTCATTGCCATCATATCGATAAGAACTAGTAGAATGTAAAGTCACATTGTAAATACCAATATCAGAAACTACTCCCACATATTCATTCACCGACGTAAACATTCCCGGAACATCAGTCTTATACTCTTTCCCTTTCCGAGCTTTATCCTGTAAGAAGTAATGCCACACTGAACCGCTTTGTTTATTTTCAACTACTGTGCCAAAGCCGCGCATCTCTTGTCGATCGTAATCATAGTTCCCGAAAGAATAGTTATAAGACGTAACAGAAAGCACTCCCAACGAATTATTCAACCCATTCTGTGTCGAAACATTGTAAACAACAAAAATATTGAAACCAAGAGAAGAATTTCCATTCGAGGAATGATTAAATCGAGTCGAAGTCGTATAATTGATCGAAGTAACTCCTCCATATTCATTCACAATACCAGTAAGTAAATACGGCACCGAATAATTCTTCACCCAAGTGTACATCATCGAAGTATCTTGATGGGATATCACCACATCCGGAAATCCGTCCCCATTTACGTCAGCAATTCTTCTACCAATATTCTTTTCCAACTTCACAAACGGTTCCGGAGAAGCCCAGGAATCATTACCCACCCATCCGGTGCCATTATTCAACCAAGCATGACTAGCAACAGTACCATTATCAATCCCTTCCCAGATATCCACTAGACCATCGCCATTGACATCTACAAATCGCGCACCGGTATCATTCCTAGTTCCAAAGACACTGTAGTACACCGGCGGATAGAACAGTGTTGTATTCACCCATCCTGTACCATTGTTCAGCCAAGTCTGTCTGGTTGTACCCGTATCATTCGCATAGGACTGTGAAAGATCCGGCAAGCCGTCACCATTCACATCAACAAATCGTGTTCCAATATCCCCGCCGCCGGAAAGAACAAAATCGGTCGGCACTGTCCAGTCTGCAGAACTCTTCCAACCCGTACCATTATTCAAATACACTACTCGAGCAAAGGTATTGCGCGCTTTCACCAAATCAGTAAGACCATCTCCATTAACATCTGCTTCTCGAACACCTTGATCCTGATACAAGTTATTGATAAACATAGTAGGAATCGTCCAGCTGGACAAACTCCATCCGTGTCCGTTGTTCAACCACACTTTCAAGATTGTATCGCGCGCTTGCAGAATATCCACAAAACCATCTCGGTTGACATCAGTAAAGCGAATCCCATTATCAATGCGATCTGAAGTAACCACCATATCTTCCGGAATAATCCAACTGCTATCATAAGTCCAGTTGCCGGTTTTGTTATTGAGCCAAGTTTTATTTTCTAAACTAACTGCATCATTCTTCAGCACATCCGCAAACCCATCATTATTAACATCCACTAAGCGTACGCCAAAATCAGTATTGGCATCCGAGAATAATACTGGCGGTGGGTAGTTGGTAGTTACTTTATTGAACCCTGGATTAGATAAAGCATACGAAAAGATAATTCCATAGCGCTGCGATTGATTATCTGCGCCCAGCTCCGTAATATTGGTTAATGAACTCATTCCCGGAGCCAATACAGAATACGAAAGATGATATCTCCGCACTAAGGAATCAGCATAGACAGAAATATCTGTCAATCGTTTACTTTCAGAAATCAGCTGTCCTTGCTCATACATCCGACGTTGATCTGGTCTGGTACTTCCTTCGTAACTAAAATCAAGATGCCGGCTATTATAAGAAATATTCGCGAGATAGACTGCGCCTAGATCATCAGCAAAAGGATTTTCCAGATAAACAAAATTCATCTGATTGCCAAAAGTATCGATGACATTATCTACGCTCCAGCGCACGGCATACCCTTTTCCGGTATTCGAGCCCAGTTCAGAATCGGTATTGTATCCAAAACGATATTGCGTTCCATCTTTCTGCGTCACTAACCAATACATACCATACTGGTTTCCTCCATTTGACAAATTCTCAATCTTCCAATACGTTTCAATGGAAGTATGCCATAACCTATCTGCAGAACTGTAGACTAACTCGTGTGTATTTCCATCCATAGTCAACATAAAGCGATCATTAGCAACATTTTCCGTAGTGAAATTAATATTGCGAGAAATGTAATCTGTAGTCAACGACCATCCCGCACCTTCCATCGAAGGCCGCTGGTTCATCGACAAGCTGTTGTACTGTAGTGCCAATGAAGGCTGCAAGGAATTCACTCCCTTCGGAACGATAAACGGAAAGCTATACGTTCCCGCTCCTGAAAACAAGGAAGACTGATACTCGCCAAACAATTTCACTGCCGGATGTTCAGGAATACTGGCTTTGTGTAGATACGGCTTATAATTGTCGGCGGCCAAAGCTAGCGGCACTATCAACAGTCCTAACAACAAAAACCAGTATAGTTTCATAGTTAGTTTTTCGTCGCGTTGATTAAAGCAGAGATTCTGCTTTCAATCTGCGAAGATGAAACGTTGGTAAATTCGACTGCATACACTGCTGGAGAGATGTTAAACAATCCTAGGGGATTTTCTGTTTCCGTTAAAGAATTAAATATCCAACGTTGGTTTCCAAACACCACTACTCGATCCACCACTCCCGCTACTTGGATATTTTGCAGATTGCGCATGTACACCTGCTGATCGCTATAGATAGTAGCGCCAGGCCAAATAGTACTATGCTGTATTCCTGAATAAAAAGCATCCGTAGCCGTGGAACTTAAGTTTACAATGTCCATTAACATTTTGCCACTGCTGTTGCTGGCCGTTTCTGCATTATCAGAGTTACGACAGCTGGCATAAATAGTTGGAGCAGAGATAGCCAATTCATCAGGTAGGGTTAAGGTACAAGTATGGATTGAAGTTCCTTCGCCTCCGCTACAATCCCTGCTGCTGGTCATAGTTGAATAATTAACATTACTTCCTCCAATTCTACACCAAGCACTGGTGTCTGTACTAAAAGTAAAAGTTGGTGTTGTATCAGCAGTAGTATATGGTTCTACAGTATCGCCAAAAGGAATATTACAAGAAGTACAGTTAATAGCTGGACTACCAACGATAACTGGAGGGGTAGTAATAGTAACAGAACGAACTCCCAGGTATTGGATATTGTAATTCGTACTGGCAACTGGATGTAAATCGTTGTTAACACCGATATTTCTCCAGAACGCCCCAGTAGAATTAAAAGAAAGCCAGGGGAAAAAATTGATAGGGTAACTTACCCCAGATGTAGTTCCATACATATCATACACTCCACCATTGCCATCTATACCGCAACCAATAGCATAATGATGACCTGCTTGCAAGGTGAAATTCATCCAAGCAGTATTAAATCCTATACTAGCATTTCCCACACTGAAACCATCAGGAGCAGCTACCTTTGTTATATTATACACAAAAACTTTGGTACAAGTTGAAGAATTATATTTAGTGACATTGGTTAAGACTAAAGACTGGTTAATAGTGATATATTGTCCGCGGATAGTATTTTCCCCAGCCTGGATCAAAGAAAAAGAAAATCCAGGATTAATCATAGCTTGATCTGCTACTACCATCGATGCAAACAATCCTACCATCAACACCAATATCCACAGTTTCATTGTAGCACCTCCATTTCCTGCACAAAGTAACTGTCTGATTTCTCGCTGTAATCCAGATCAGAATTCTTCTCCGACTTAGTAATACTCTCACCGTCAATTACAATTCTCTGACAGCTTTCGCCAGAACTGCATGTTCCATCGCCATTACCATCAAATTTACTATCGCAGGTTACAATGATAGAAGTTCCGCTCTGTTCGGTAGAGCAACCATAATCATGAATATCTAACTGCACCACTTTATGTCCATTATCTATTTTCAATCCGGTTGTTTTACATTCTTGCTTGGTTTTAGTTGCAGGTTGTACACCAGTCTTGCATTGGAAAGATCTATCCTGAATACTACAAGTGGTATTGGCCGGCTCGTCATCGCAAACCATTCCATGCCAGGTACAAGTTCCATATACCGGCTCTTCTACTGTATATTGAACATCAACACAATCTTGAATCTTTTGTACTGGTCCAGAATCCACAACCACCGCAGCAGTGGTAAGTACTGATACATTCTTTGCCACCAGCTCATTAATTGCCACATTATTCCCGACAGAACTTCCTACCACTCCATTTTCTCCAGCATATTCTGCACTGATCACATAGATATTCGCTTTGAACGGTGAAGTATTCCATCTTAATCGAGCCGCACCTTCCGCATCAGTAATATCAGAACCAATTTTCTCATCTCCGGCATAGAAAGATACTTCCTTCTTCGGCAGCGGAGTTTTATTTTCATACGAAAGATAGGCCGTTAATTGTACAATTTCTCCGCGCAACACTGTTAACTTATTAATGATCAAATCCAGAATTGTTTTCAAGATAGTTTGTTCTACTACCGGTTCAATTACCACCCCGCTGGTTATAGTATCAGAAGAATTAGGAATAGCTTCTTGTGCAGGAGCAACCTCTTGTACCGGAACAGTCTCCACCGCTGCAGGAGCTTCTTCCACCGGCTGGATTGTAACTTCCGGAACAACAGTCTCTACTGGAGGAGTTGTTTCAACAGGAGCTTCTTCTACCGGAAGTATATCTATCGCTGCAGAAACATTTTCAGAAGTATTGACTATTTCTTCTGCTGTGACAAAAAAAGATAATGATAAAACAATTAATATTCCTACAACTATCTTTGCATAACTCATCGTACCGCCCCTCCTTTTTCAGAAGTCACGGTAAATATCAGAATCCGCTCATTCCCCTTAAGAAAACAAATACTAACAATTATTTAATTCTTTGGAATATATTATATATAATCTATTTTATAAAAGATATAAAAGATAGAATTCAAACCATAATTTTATTTTCCTTTCCAGCCATATATCTCTTCCAACAACTTTAGTGTCGGCAAGGTACTGGCAGCAGTAATAAATGGTTCCTTCTTCTCCAGAATTGATGTAACAAAATCATCAATCACGTCTCCGTGGCTTGGACCATAATAGCGCGGCTTCACTAACGGATCATAATTATCTTCATTAACCGCAGGCTTTTCCATTTCTGAAACTTGCCAGAGATCAGTTGCTTCTGAATTTAAGACTACTTTTCCCTTACTACCGTTTATTTCAATAATTCCTTTCCAAGTATCTGCAGAAATAGTATCAGCATGAATAAATCCAGAAATATTTCCCGGAAACACTACCTTCGCTTCTGCCCAATCTTCAACTGATATATTTTGATGATGCGTCTGCAATTTTGCATCAACTACTTTTGGCTGGCCAAACAAATAGGTCAAACGATCTAAGTCATGCAAAGCCTGACACATCAGTACCCCACCACCCGCCATTTCTCTTCGGCCTCGCCATCCCTGATAATAATCATCTTTCTTATCAACATGCAAAGTATACTTGATTGATTCAATCTTTCCTAGTTTTTCATCAGCAATTGCTTTCTGCAAGGCCAGAGTATTATTAAAAAAACGGCGCGGTAACATTGCCGTTAACACTAAATTTCGCTCCCAAAACTTCTCCACAATCTCGCGCGCCTGAGCATACTCCAACGCCAATGGTTTTTCACAAAGTACATGAATATTCTTTTCCGCACAAGCTAACGCTTGTTGATAATGCAAATGATGCGGAGAAACAATAGAAACAGCATCTAATTTCTCTTGATTCAACATCTCTCGATAATCAGCATAATGAGGCACTCCTAAAGATCCAAACAAATCATCCTGGGGAGCAACCGGATCACAGAGAGCAGTTATTTGTACTTGCGGATGTTCTCGCAAGAGATGAAAAAGATGTACTTTCGCAGCCGCTCCACAGCCGATAATACCATATCTAAGCATGAATGTATCCATATTTAACCCCATATAAAGATTATGAAGCAGAAGAAGCTAACTTTCAAAGTGATTATTAGTAAATTAGGAAAAACTTTTTGCGCCATTCATGGTGGTGCGACGATTGCTACGCAATCTACTCGGGATCCCGTAGGGAGCAACCCCTCCCTCGTCGCACACCATGGCGCAAGACAAACCGGGGGAAGCCCCATCCGGGGTGGTTTGTAGCCACGAAGTGGCGTCTTGCCGCCATGATGGTGTGCAAAATATAATGAAAATAAATTAAATATCATTGAGATCTGGTTCACAAAGCTTTTATACCTTAAATTAACAGTTTTGCCATGACTCAATCCTTAAGTCGAGGAACAGTCTTCCTCATGTTTGCGGAAGCAGTAGCACTCGTCTCTAGTTATGGATTGCAGGTCTGGATTGCCTATTTTTTAGGTGCAGAAGCGTATGGTATTTTTGGAGTGATCACTTCTTTATATCTCATTAATCGTGCTTTCTTAAACACCGGCATTCCCCGAGCGACTTCCAAATTCGCAGCTGAAAGTAAAGAAAATATAGGAGCAATCTTCCGCACTTCTCTCAAAGTCCAACTCTGGTTTGCCTTGGCCTTTGCTGCAGTGTATGTCATTTTTGCAAAATTGATTGCCGGAACTTTGCATGATGTTTCCTTAACTCCCTACATCATCTATCTCGGAATTATGGTTATTCCCTTCTCCTTGTTGGCTTTATTCTCAACCGGCTATCTCAATGGACTGCACATGTTCCGTGAACAAGCCCTGATCAAAAGCATCTATCCCTTTCTGCAAACTATTTTTTCTTTTATCTTAGTATATTTAGGATTTCGTATCTTCGGAATCATTACCGGATATTTTTTAGCAGTAGTAGTAGGACTCTTAATGTGCTTCAAATATATCAAATTTGAAAAAAATCCCAGCGGAAAATTTAGCGCTAAACAATTATTAATGTTCTCCATCCCCATTTCTTTATCGGCCTTATGTTTTACCACCTTGCGCCATGTCAATCCTTTATTTGTCAAAGCGATCCTCGGTGATAATAAGATCGTCGCCTTATTCACTTCTGCCGCAACCCTCTCCTCGGTGCCTTTTTCCGTTTTCGGCGCCTTGCCCGTTGCGCTACTACCGGGAATTTCCCGCGCCTTGTCCGAAAATAATATTGAAAAAGCTCGAAAATATATTTCGAAATCCATTCGCTATTCTTTACTGGTCTTGATGCCTCTTTCCGCTTTAGTAGCAGCGTTAGCCAAACAAATTTTAGGATTACTCTATCCGGCGTATTATCAGCAAGCCGCACTAACCCTAGGCATTTTAATTTTTGCTTCCTCCTTTTTAGCTATTTTCACAACTTTAAACGCCATCATCGTGGGGAGCGGAAAACCGATTTTGCAACTAAGCACCGTTTCATTGATGGTAGGATTGCTAGTTGTACTTAATATTATTTTAATTCCCATTTACGGTATTGTTGGTTCAGCATTAGCCTCGTTAATTTCCTCTGCCCTGGCCGTACTCATCGACAGCATTCATGCCTATCGACATTTTGGCATGTTTCTCAATTTCTTTTCCGTCTTGCGCATCGCCTTGGGATCAATAGGATTATTTTTGCTGGCTCATTACTGGCATTACAGCGGATGGTTGTTAATACCATATTTCATCTTTGTAGGCGCTCTCTACCTGGGCTTTATGATTATGATCGGAGAAATAACCTTCAAAGATTGGCAGTTTGCCAGAAACGCTTTTTTCTTTTGGAAATAGAATCCCCACTACAATTCTTTACTTTCCTTAGCCAGGGGCTTATCGGTAGTAGTGTGAAGCAAATCAGAGCTGATAAAAAAAGTACTAAAGAAACCGAAAGAATATTTTATGACAAAACTCATCACATACCGCGCTCCGGTTACTACCGGATTAACTCCCACCGCACTAAAAACATAAATGCCGATCGCTTGTTCTATCCCTAATCCATTGATAGTGAGAGGAATTGAATTACTTAAGGTTTCCAACCCTCCGATCAGGATCAAGGTAAATAAAGGAACATCGGTTCGTAAAGCCAGGAACATTGCTTTCGCAGAAAGAGCAATGACCAGAATGCGCACCAAGGTTATGATAATGTTAAGTATCGCCATCCGTTTATGCTCTCGCTCATAAGAAAATAAAGTAGCGCTGAATCCTTGAAAATGGTGAGCATATTTTCCTAAGATATGCTTGCGTATAAATTTACGCGAAGCGGGGCTGACCAATAAGATAAAAATGAAGAGCATGAAAAAAATATACATGGCTAAGGTGCTAATGTGTGCTCCCTGCATGAAAATATAAATCGCCGCAATACCAAAAATCATGGAACAAGAAACGGTAGTAAGTTTATCGGTCACCACCGCCGCTAGTCCTTGACCATACGAGATATTCTCTCGATGAAAATAATAAGTGATCGAAAATTCACCTAACCGTCCCGGAAAAATCAGCGCCGTAATTCTATTAGCAAAAAAATATTGCAGAAATTTGCGGGGATTTATTCTTTTGATAGGCCATAATAATAAATACAAATTAAAAGCGGCAATAAACATTGAAAAGGCGAAGAGAAAATAAGCTAACAAAAAATAGCCCAAGTTCACCGTAGTGAGAAGATTCCATATGGCGGATATTCCAATAGTCCAAAAAAGGATCAGTAAGATCAAAGGGCCAAAGACATACTTTAAAATTGTAGGCCAAGACCTGCTTAGCAGTGACATCCTTAGTTTTTCTTTTCTGTCATTTAAAAGACTTGCGTAAAGTTACAAATGTACCCTATTCTTCTACTCAAATAGCTCTACATTTCTCGCTAAAATCGATTCTAAACTACTTATAAACTACTGATAAAAGAGCCTAAGTTTTTCCGCCAAGCGCGAGTGCAGTTTTCCATTACTAACTAAAATACCCTTCCGATGCACCACATCTTGTTGGTTATACTGCAATTTTGTTCCAAAAAGATCAGTCATTTTGCCACCCGCTTCAATAATCATGCAATAACCGGCTGCAGTGTCCCACTCTTTCACTTTATCGCTGGGATTGAAATAAAATTCTGCTTCTCCCGAGCAGAGCAAGCCAATCTTTAAACCGGCACTTCCTTTTTGGCTAAAATTACTTACTCCCATTTCATCCATAAACTGCCGATCCTTTTCTTTCAAATGACTTTTGCTTAACACCGCTCGAGCTTGCGCAATATTATCTACCTTAGAAACATGCAACCTTCTCCAACCTTGCCCAATTTTTTCAAAAACTCCTTGACCCTTTTGTGCAAGATACAACAAACCGGTGGTAGGCTGATACACAATCCCCAAGATAGGAACAGCTTCCTTCACTAAGGCTACCATAATTACAAACTCGCCATTCTTCTGAATAAATTCTTTAGTTCCATCCAGTGGATCAATAATCCAGATAGTATTATTATTAACCCGGCCAGAAAAATCTGCTGTTTCTTCGGAAAGAACAGGAATCTTTGTTTTCTGTAACGCAGTAAGAAGTATCTTGTTGCTGCGCAAGTCAGCTTCCGTTAAAGGTTCTTGTTCCGCTTTGAAAGTCGTTTTAAAATCTTGCTTATACACCTCTAAAACTGCTTTTCCTGCTTCAAAAACTCCTTCTAAAGCTAGTGTTGTTTCCGTAATTAAAGTAGAAAAAGGAAGCAGAGGTATTTCTAAAGAAGTCTTACCCATACTGCATCACTCTTCATATCCAAAGATAGGATTTAATTGTAATTTCATTTGCTCGGTAATATACGACAAATCTTCGGCAGCCAGTTCTTCGCGGAAACTGCCCAGCTTACATTTGCGTGCAGTATACGAGTTAGGATCAGCGGCATTAGCGGGTAACATCCGCGCATCGTTAAAGGTTTTCTGCTCTTCCATCTTGCGCATATTCTTAGCTGAACCAAAATGAACCGCCGATTCAATCACCGCATCCTCAGCAGCTAAAGGAATATAATTCAAAAATCGTTTCATTTCCTGCATCGTCTCCAAATACAAATCTTCATACTTCAATACTAAAATATCATTTCGATGCTGCAATTCTTCCGCCCAGAGATTCATAAATCGTACTACTTGTGCTAATCCCCAATCTTGATCACGAATAAATTCAGAGATAGTTTTGCCTTCCTTCCACACTTTTCTGCTATTATAATCATGATACAAAGATACCATTACCGCACGTGGATCACGGACCATTAACACTACCTTTTTTCCACGATATAATTTTCTAAAATCTAGATTATTATTCCGTTGCGTCGAACCGGCCTGCGAAAACATGACATTGGGAAGAGCTTTGAACAAAGTCATATATTCTGTATCCAATTTCATTTCCGCAATCTTATGCTGCTCCGTTAAAATTTTGCTCAGCATCAACCGTAACCACGTTCTACCGCTTTTACGAAAAGAAACTACTACTACATCACTGATCGCTAACGAGAAAACGCTGCGCGCGATACTTTTAACTCGATAGCGCTTGAGAGCATAGAAAGGAGAAACTGAAAGTTTTTGCTCTTGCACCGGCATTTGTTCCATAGAATAATTCACTTTCCAACCTATTTAAAGCTTCTGAAAGAGAGAATTTCCTTCCGGTGCGAGAAGAGTTATTATTTTTGCAATAACTTCAGAAACCGTTCCATTTTTGCGCATAATCTGACATTGCTTTTTCTCAGTATCAAAACGAATTAAAGAAACATGCTGATGTTCTGCTAAGCTAAGATCCAATAACGTATCCTGCCATATTTTTTTCTGATTTTCATGGACGAGAGGATTTTTAGGATTTTCAGCAGCATGCTTCTGCTCGCGCTGCTGCATTCGTTCCTTCGCAGTTTTATCTGAACAATGATGTTCCAGTACAATAACTTCTTCTCCTAGCTGCTTGGCGGTATCATAAAAAAATTCTCTGATGTCGACTGACTTGAGGTTAGCATCGACCATAGATCCATACCCTTGAGCATGATTTTCTTCAATTAATTCTATAACCTTAGCCAAAAGTCTGGGAGTGTCCTTTCTTGAATACTGAGTAATGTGTAATTGCTGTCGTAAATATCCTGGACCTACAATCTTATAGTTTGGAAATTGTTCTTGCAATAGTTTTGAACTAAACGTTTTTCCAGAACCGGAAAGGCCGCAGAGAATAAGCAAAGGTTTTGGTTCTTTCATAATTACTTGACAAAAACTTCTTCTCCATTTTTAATTGCTTCAACAATCATCTGCGAAATTTCCGGACGCATGAACCATTCTGGCGGTATTTTACCTTGTTCAAACATCTTCCGCACCTCGGAACCGCTGATCAATGACTTATCATCTTCAGGATGATTTGGATGTTCCCTCTCATGAAGATGCGTAGCCTCTTTGGCAGAATAAAAAATTGCATCAAACTTCACCGGTATAATTCCTAATTCCGGAAAACGATCGAAGATGTTATGGGAAGCTTTAGGGTGATAAAAATTTCCAACCCCGGTATGATCTCTTCCTACCACAAAATGACTGCAACCAAAATTTTTCCTGCATAAGGCTGTGAACAATGCTTCTCGTGGTCCTGCATAGCGCGAGTAGCTTGAAAATGTGCCAAAAATAACTTTGTTTTTGGGATAAAATTTCTTAATCATCATTTCATAGGCTTTGATAATATATTTGGCATTAAAATCGCCTGCTTTCTTTTTACCAACAATAGGATGCACAAAAAGACCATCGCCGCACTCTGATTCCATTGCTTTCAGCTGAATAAACTCATGGCTGCGATGGATTACATTTCGAGTATGAAAGCCTACCACTTTTGACCAGCCTCGTTCTTCAAACAGATGCCGGGTTTGTTTCGGCGTAAATTCGTATTCTTTGAATTCATTCTTTCTTCTTTTGAGTAAAGTAATAGGCCCGGCCAGAAGCGTTGGATGCATCGCCAAAACCATTCTTACTCCAGGATGTTCAGTGCTGTCAGTAGAATATAATTTACGGACCGTTTCTTGTCGATCAAAATTATATTTTTCTTCAACCTGCATGGTAGCCATTACTTCTTTTTGATCATTAAGTAAAGTAATTTCTGAACCTACTTGGATTAAAGCAGCTTTTTCTTCAGGTACATCAAGAATAATTGGAATGGGCCAAATCACCCCATTCGCTAATCGCATTCTATCCAGTACTGATTGAAAATCTTCCTGCCCCATAAAACCTTGGATAGGACTGTATGTACCAATAGCAATTTGTTCTACATCCCGCTGGCGATTTTCATCTAACTGTATGCTTGGTAATGATTGTAAATATTCTGGAGCAGGCATTTCTTTGGCCATTCGATCAACTAACTTTCCGCCATGCGGAGGTACAAGAGAAGAAGAGATATCAAAGTCCAAGAGATAATTTTTCTGTTCTAATTTTTCCACAAATGCATCTTCTTTATCTCTAAACTCCCCTACATTTAGCAAGAGCGAATGCCGTATAATTTTATTCAGCATGTTGATACATTCCATGGGATATTTTCCAATTGCCGTTTCCGCAGCCAGAGCTAATCCCTCTGCCCCATCAACGATAGTATTCATGACATCATGAACCTCTGCTCGGGTGGGTTTTTTATGCTCGATCATAGTTTCCAAAAGATTAGTAGCCACAAAAACCCCCACTCCGTACTTCTTAGCCTTATTGATGATCATCTTCTGAGTGAGAGGAATTTTTTCCAGAGGAATTTCTTTGCTTAAATCGCCGCGGTCAATCAATACATAATCTGATTTACGAATAATATCTTGAAGATTTTCCAAAGCTTGTATACATTCTACTTTAGAAATAATTTTCATGGTATTCTGAGTAGCCTGACGAACTTCATCCACGGCCGCACCAGAACGCATAAAGGAAGCAGCAATATGTCCTATTCCTTCCTGAAGGCCAATTTGAATTGATTGAAAATCTTTTTCTGACAAGGTCGGTAGAATTATCCTTTTGTTAGAAACAGGATCGATCAGTACTGCTTTATTTTTCCCTAAAACCCCGCCAGTTAAAGCTTTAGCAGTTACAAATCCATTCTTGATGGTAGAAACATCAGAAACACATAATACGGCAGTATCAAAATCAACATGAATCAAATCGCCGACTTCTAATTGATCAACCACCGAATAGGGGGTAAGATTAATCTTTTCACTATCACCGGCAATGTTAGAATTATAAATTTTAATTTCCTGATCATCCTGCAGTTCAATAGTAGAGGTAGTAAGTTCACCAGTACGCACTTGCGAACCTTCCGTATCAATCATAAACGGAATTCCTACTTTTTTAGCCAGCTGAATGGCATTCTTAAGATAGTCAATACTAGAATGAGACATATTCACGCGAACAAAGTCTACTCCTTTATCCTTAATCTTGCGCAGGCTTTCTTCATTGCAAGTTGCTGGACCTACTGTAACAATTATTTTTACCTTTTTTTCCACGTCTTCCACCGTATAGAACACTTAGGAACCGTTTAAAAAGATTATGAAAGCTTATTGGGGATTATGAGGATGATAAAAGCAATATATACCAGTGATAAACAAATCTTTTAAAGGGCAGTGGTTTTTATCTCGGTTATGCCTTTCAAATATCATCTCAATGAACCGCATCTTAATGAAAAAGAGATAGAATATGTTACTGAAGTTCTCAAGATGGGCTGGCTTTCTGCCGGCGGTTCTTTTACCAAGCGTTTTGAAGAAGCTTTTGCTCAGTTGATCGGCGTTCAGCATGCTTTAGCGGTGCAATCTGGTACTGCTGCTTTGCATACTGCCATGCTTGCTTTGGGAGTAAAAACGGGCGACAAGGTAGTTGTTCCAAACTATACCTGCGGCGCTTGTGTTAGTTCTGTTCTCCAAACCGGGGCAACTCCGGTCATTATTGATGTTGATCCCCACAACTTTGGGATGGATCTCGCTATCTTAGAAGAAGTATTATCAACTCAAAAAATAAAAACAGTCATGGTAGTCCATGTTTATGGATTCCCTTGTAAAAATTTCGAGCAAATTGCTCAACTCTGCCAAAAACATAATGTTCCTTTACTTGAAGATGCCAGTGAAGCGCATGGTTCAGTTCTGAATGGCAAAAAGATTGGTTCATTCGGCGACATCGCTGCCTTTTCTGTTCGTAGTGAAAAAATGATTGGAGTAGGAGAAGGAGGCTTAGTAGTTACCAATAATAAAGAATATTACGACAAAGCCAAATTTTATGCTTCCCGAGCTGCTCCACATCGTGGCGAGAAAGATCCCTGGCATCATAAATATATTTACACTGATGTAGGAATGAATTACCTTCTTCCACATACCTTAGGTGCTATCGGCTTAGCCCAAGTAGAAAAATTTCCTGAAATTCTAAGACGAAAGCAAATGGTGGGAGAATTATATCGCACTTTATTCAAAGATGTTCCTGACATCAAGCTGCAAGAAATTGCTCCCGGCAGTGAACCGTGCTATTGGCTTAACTGTATCATGCTCAATAAACCGGAAGAAGTAGTCCGTCAAATTGGAAATGAACTGATGAAACAGGGCATAGAAATTCGTCCTGCCTTCTGGCCGCTGGGAGATCTAGCTGCTTTCAAATCCTATGCTTACAAGTCTCAGGAGAATGGTAAAAAGATTTTAGAATCTTTAATTGTACTTCCTTCCTCCGTCAAGTTAGCTGAGAATAATGGACAGGGCGTCCGAGAGATAGTCGAAATCGTAAAAAACGTTCTTAAGCAGTATTAAATTTTTCTTTTAATCGCACTATAATGATAGACGACAATGCCTAAGAATTCATCATTAGAAATCCTTTCATAGCGAGCATCCAATATTTCTTTGTAATATTCCTTCGTTACCGTAGCTCTGGACAAAATCAGCCAAAAATCTTTCTCTCCCTGCACTTTTTTGACTAATTCTTCTACCGGAATCTTATCCCATTGCTCATCCCAGGTTAATTTTACTAGTCTAAAATCGCCAGGATAATAACGCTGCAGTAAAAAAGTATTAGAAATACCGGCGCTGTCCAACAAAATAAGCGGCTGCTGTTTCTGTGGAGAAGAATAAGAAGAAGCAATTAATTGAGTTGCTTCCTTCCATTGCGGCCGAGTTGGTTCATGATAATAAATCCCTAAAGCAATAACATTAACTAATAACAACCAAACAACAGCAATAACTTTCCACTGCTTTGATTTCATTTTAAAAATCGATACGGCTACAAAAACATACAGCAGAGGAGCCAGAAAAAAAGAATGTCGTATTAGGAAATACGATTGGATGATCGGATTTCGGATTACTGAGAGGCCAAAGATATGGAGTGGTTGAATACAAACATAAAGATACAATACACCAAAAATCATGACTAATCCTAGTAAAAACCAATCTGGTACAGAAGTGATAATATTTTTCTTTTTCAACCAAGGACCTAATTTATGTAATCCAAAGTAAAAAGAAAAAAGAATAAGAGAAAGGAAAAATAAAACCGGAATAAGATAAAAAAACAATCCAAAAGAAGCTAAAAAATGCGGCAAGTGCCGTAACACTAAGGCCTGAGTCAATCCATCATTAAGATGGCTGAATTGCTGTCGAAGTATCGGTACTAAAGGCAAAGAAAGTATTCCTACTAGAACATGAGCTAACCATAACCTCCTAACCAACGATTTCTTTTTCTTGTAAAAAAGGAGCAAAACTAAAGAGAATAAAATTACCAATAAGACGGTAATATAATTAACATACACTGCTAACAAAAGGGAACAACCATACCAAAAATAATAGCGAAATTTGTTTTTCTGCCAAGCCAAGATCACAAAATACACGCCCAGCAGAATCAAAAAAGTAAACAGACTATACAATCGAACTTCCTGAGCATACAACACCTGCAGCATCGAGGTAGTCATTAACGCACAGGCTAACAAAGTTTCAGGAATGCTCAGCCGTAAACGTGTGCCAATTAAATACAAGATCGGAATAGAAAGAACACTAAAGATTACTGACAGAAAACGCATCGAAAAATCACCATAGCCAAAGATCAAGCCAAAATAATGCAAGAGCAGATAATATCCAAAAGGAGCTGCTTCTGTTTCTGCTACATTCTGCTTCACTGCATTAGCACTAGTTTCAGCAGCATGATGCACGGAAAAAGCTTCATCATTCCACAATCCTTCTGAAGAAAGATCATACATTCGCAAGCCTAAGGCCAGGAGCAAGAGTACCGACATAACTAAAATTACTTCTTTTTTGATTATTTGAGTCATGTTTTACTTCCCGGCACAAGTTAGGCAAGAATCTCCGGGATTTTGTTCAGAAGCCAATTTCTTTCCGCATCGACAGACATACCCGCTCAGTCGGGCCGGATTTCCATAAACCAGAGCATAATCAGGAACATCTTTAGTGACAACACTGCCCGCACCGATCATCGCCCAAGAACCGATAGTGATCCCAGGAATTATCACGGAGTGCGCACCGATGCTCGCGCCGGAACGAACAATAGTTCGAGATACTTCCCATGCAGCCGCAGATTTCAATGTCCCATCTGGATTGACCGCTCGCGGCACTTTATCATTCGTAAAACATACATGAGGCCCGACAAAAACACCATCTTCAATGGTCACGCCATGATAGACTGAACAGTTATTTTGAATTTTTACATTATTGCCGATAGAAACATGATGATCGATATAGGCATTTTTGCCGATAACACAATTCTTGCCGATAGAGGTATGCTCGCGTACATGTGCATTATGCCACACGCGTGAGTCTGCTCCGATTGCCGCATCCTCGGCGACATCCGCCGTATTATGTATATTTTTCATTGAGTATCTCCTTAAGGATATTTTCACTGACATTTTTAGGATAATCGACATCAATCTCTTTGATGGATTTTAATTTGTTATCATCATTCCACAGATCAACGATGTTTTTCTTTATATTTTCAGCTTCGGTGCCTACTAAAATATTTTTACCTGCATCTACCAGCCTGGTCCATTCAGTCTCATTTCTTGGAATCAGGCAGGGTACATTAAACACCAGAGCCTCTTCTTGGATGCCGCCGCTGTCTGTGACACAAAAGCGGCAATGAGCGAGTAAAGAGATAAATTTGAGGTAAGAAGCAGGGGGGATTACTTTTAGATTGCTTACATCGATTTTTTGTTCCATAACTACTTTTGAAGTTCGCGGGTGAATAGGAAAAACGATAGGAATATCCTTCCCGATCTCATTTAAAACACTTAAAATAGAAGCCAATCGATCTGGAGTTGTATTTTCGGCCCGATGCAGTGTTAACAATACATATTTTCCCTCTTCAATACCATAATCGTTATGAGTAGTTTTAAAATCGATGTCCACAAATTCTTTCATCCGTAACGCCGCATCAAATGCAGTGCTTCCTAGATGCAGGATCTTTCCTTTAACACCTTCTTTATGTAAATTTTCAACTGCGTCTTCGTCGGGAGCTATCAGGTACGAGCTGATTGCATCCGTAAGGATACGATTGATCTCTTCAGGCATCTCTCTATTGAAAGAACGGCAGCCTGACTCGACATGCGCCACTTTAATGCCTAATTTAGCAGCAGCTAACGCACCAGCCAGGGTGGTGTTGGTATCTCCTTGCACAACAACCAGATCAGGCTTTTCTGTAATCAAAACCTCCTCAATTTTCTGAAGCATTAACCCGGTCTGTTTTCCCTGCGGATGTGATCCAACCTTAAGCGCATGATCAGGTTTCTTCAATCGCAATTCATCAAAAAAGACCGCATCCATCTCATGATCATAATGCTGTCCGGTATGTATTATAATATGATTTTCAGAAGTAAGCTCTTTTTCCAGCAATGGAATTAAGGGAGAGAGCTTGATTATTTCTGGCCTGGTGCCGAGAATAGTTGCAACTTTCATAATTTAGAGAGGAGATTTAAACACTTTATGTTTGACTACTTTGGAAAGCAAAGAAAGATGACTACCGATGACTTTAACCGGAACAGCTTTCATTTTAGAAACACCAAATTTTCGTGAAGACAACTCAACCGGGATTTCTTTTGCTTTATACCCCTTGAGAATAGATTTTACAAAAAGTTCAGTAACACCGAGAAAATTATCTGCCTCAAAAGTAACATTGTCTAAAACATTTTTTCTATACACTCGAACCATCGCCGTATAAGTGTGAATAGGAGAACCAAGAACTATTTTGTACAATTTAGAAGCTCCTTTACTTAGAAAAATTCGATATGCGGGTACATTGTTAACTTTTCCTTGCGGATGATACGGCGAGACGGTCACCATATGCGTCTGCTGATCCATTACTTCTAACATGGTCAGAATCAATTCCGGGCTATAGGTACAATCGCTATCCAGAGTAGCTACAAGATCACTAGTGCAATGAGAGAAACCTGTTCTCAGCGCTGCTCCCAAATTTCTATTCTGCTCGTGTTTTACAATTTTAGCCCTAGCATCTTGGCCATAATATCGCTGCAATAACTCATTGGTCTTATCCTTGCTTCCATCATCCACAAAAACTAATTCCACTGCATATTGTTGTTCTAATTTTTGTAAAGCCACATTTAACTGAGAAACCAAATAAGGAATACCTTCTTCCTCATTGTAACAAGGAATAACAATTGACAACCCTGGTTTGGAAGGCGAAGAGACCGATGTAACAGAATCTTGAGGTAATGAACTTGCTTTTTGCACCTTTTTAACCATTCACCGTTTTGGCACAATTCGCTTTAAAAGTTTTATGATTCTTTGGATTTTTTACTTATCAAAAGTTCATAACTCTTATAAACGCCACTTTAAAATGATAAAATATGGTAGCACGATGGAAAGATACTCCCCAGATTTGGGAAGATATGTACAATAGTAATATCACTTCCTCACTGGATAATTTCGGATTTTCTGGAATAAATTCTATTCGAAACGAAGTGGTAGAGCAACCATTGGTAATGAAAGGTTTTGCCGAGCAAGTCCAAGAATTTTGGAAACAATTTGCTGCTTCGAGGCCCAATGTAACCAATGAACCTAAATATGCTTTACAAGGAATTGAAGACGTCTTTCAAAATGGAAATACCTTGGTACTGAAAACATTTCTTACTGATTATGCCACGGTACGATTTAAAAACACTCGTGACGATCAAGCCAATAGTTACTTAACCTCAGAACAACAAGAATTTTTAGATAATTACTTTTTAACGTTAGGAGTAGTCGGATACGTGCAAGATCCAGCTGGCAGATACCTATTAGGAGAAAGATCTGATATAGGTGCACGAGAAGGCTTATTAGAAAATGTACCTAAAGGCTTAGTTGATCCAGTCCGGCCAGTAAATACAAAAAATGTGATTGCAGAAGCACTTAAAAAAGAATTACGGGAAGAAACCGCGCTAAATAGTTATGATCATATTGATGAAGCAGCTGTGACCCATCTCAACCTCGGCCCAAAATATGGAGATTTCACAGTTATATACCAACTTAAAGCAAATCATCAAGCAATTGAGGCTATAAAAGCTAATCCTCGCGAACATAAATACATTGGTTGGCACGATGCACATAAACTGAAAGCAATGCTTACCACTCAGCGATATAATTTTAATCCAGTTACCGTAGCACTCCTGGAAAAAATATTATAATTTTTAAAATAATTATCATCATCAAACGGCGATAATCTTTTATACCTCTGCCCTTAACCATAAACCATGATCAGTTTTACAACCATTTTGTTGTTCTTCATCTACTCAGGTGGATTAGGATATACGGCATTGTATTTTCTTAAGAAACCTGAATCTATTTGGGAAAAAGTATTCTTGACCATCGCTATAGGCTTAGGAATATTTCCTATTCTGGTGGTGTTTCTTAACTTCATTCATGTCCCTTTAGACTGGAAAATTTTTTTGCTCTTGAGCCTGGCTTTTCCACTTTTTGTAATCATCAAAAAAATCCAAAAAAAGCAATTTACCTTTCCAAGCTTTTCTTTCTCTTTTAAAAAATCAGATCTATTCTTATTAGCCGCCTTGCTCATCATGCTGCTCTCTCTTTTTATATACACCAAAGGAGCATTCGCCTATCCCTATCTTGAAGACGAAGATCCCTGGGGACATGCGGTAGGAGCAAAGTATATTGCTTTGGAAAAAACTGCTTACGATCCAGTTTTACCCGGACAAGAAAAAATAGATCAAGTATTATCCTACATTGATCCTTATCCTCCTGCGTATGATGTATTAATGGGCGTTCTACATCAAACTTCACCTGACTTACTCTGGACGCTCAAATTTTTTAATGCTCTTATTATTTCGCTGAGCTTGCTCTTTTTTTACCTCTTTGCCAAAAAACTTATGGACAGTGCTGCTAAAGCACTTTTAGCCACTTTTTTCTTGGCTATGGTGCCGGCATATTTTAGTCATTTCATTTGGGCTCATGGTTATGTAGTGGCTTTATTTTTCCCGGCCATGTACGCTTTATTCATGATTGCCGAGGATAAAAAATGGTTCTGGGTCGCTGCATTGCTTGTCGCCAGCATCTGGGTTACTCAAAACATCGAAGAACCAATCAAGCTAACTACCATGATGATCTTATTCGTGATCGCAGCATCAATTATCAAGAAGCGTTTCCTGCTTAAGGAAACAGCAGCAATCGGAGCAGGAGTAGTAATTTCTTTTATGTGGTGGGGAATGATGATTTACAAGTACACTTTTCGCGGTTTCATCCGTTACTTCACCGGAAATAATATTGTTGCCGCTACTAATTCCACTTTAGATGTTTCTGTAGGCTCATCCGTTAATTCGGCCGCGCAGGGCAGCATCTTTGCTAAAATAGGAGGGATATTACATTCTTTAACCTCATCAGGTGGGACTGCTTCAAGAGCATATTCTCTGCATGATTTTGTAGTTGCCAAAGGAACCAATTTAATTAACAGCCCGATTGGAATCGGAATCATCTTATCGTTATTAGTGCTCTTTGCAGTATTATACTCGCTATGGCATTATCGTTCGCGTTTAGTAGAACCTGAAAATATGGCCTTGTCAGTAATTTTGCTGTGGTTATTGTATACTTTCTGGGGAGTAAATGGACAGACATTTCCCATCTCAGTAGCCCGAGGACCGTTTAGAATGTGGTTGTTATTAGCTATACCCGTAGCTTTGATTGCTACTGAAGGAACGTATCTTCTAATAAAATTGCTTAAACGCTGGAATGTCCCCCGACTCATTGTTATTACTCTGATTGTACTTGGAGTAATAATCACTTCAGGATATGCAAAGTATCAGGCTAACACTTCTATCTGGCCTACCTCAGGAGTATTTTCTACAGCGATGGAACCAATTGAGTATGCTCAGTGGTTTGCAACTGTCCCACCCAATACACCGGTGTTTGTCTATGCGCCGCGAGATAAAATAGCTATCGGCTTAGGAGGAGAAAGTTGCCTCTGGTGTGACTCAGTGATCCAATTTCGAAAGGATATTATTCATAGGGATGCAGTCCAATTACACTCTTTTCTACAAAACCAGGGATATCAGTATTTAATTTTAAATCCCAACATGGACCACAAGACCTTGAGCAGCGTATTTGGAAAAAATGAGACAGATAAAATATTACCGCAACGATATGAAGAAATCCAAAAATCAGGCCTGTTTACTCCGGTTTATTTTAAACAAAATCAATTTTTAGTGTTAAAGGTGATTTAAGATGGAAAGCACGACAGAAAGATCACATCATACCGAAAAGCACACTATCCCGCAAAAAATACTGTTATATAGTATTTATTTTTTAGTATTGCTCATGTTTATCTTTTCTTTTTTAGCAATGAAAGACAAGGATTTTAACGGCTACCAAAAGTGCGTGCAAAGCAAATGTGAACGTGGTGGACAGGCTTTCTGTCAAAAAGTCAGAGAACAGAATAATTGTTGTCTGGGTGCCGGCGGGCAATTAGGTACGACTAAGGATAATGCTTACACTTGTGTTTTTTCATAATTTTTAGCTCTTTTCTTTCGCAGCCATCTGGTATTTCGAAGATACCCGAAGTCAGTATCACTAGCTTTAAAAAGGATTATTTTAATTTTAGTTTATGACTTATACTCGAAAAGCTGTCCGTGGCGCTAGCATGATTTTTATCATGTCTATGCTTGCCTCGGTTTTAGCCTATGTCATGAGGGTAGTTCTGGCCCGGCATCTAGGAGCTGCTGAATTCGGCTTGTTTTACGCTGTCTTCACCTTCGTCATTTTTTTCATGTTCTTTCGCGATCTAGGATTTCCTCAAGCTATTATCAAGTACATTGCTGAGTTTAAAGTTAAGGAAAGAAACGATTTGATCAAATCAGTCATTGCCTCCGCCTTTTATATTCAGATAGCCTGCTCCTGTCTCTTCGCACTCATCTTTTATTTTCTTGCTCCTTACTTAGCAGTTAATTATTTTAAGAATCCAGAAGCTGCTACCATTTTACGAATTTTTATATTTTACATCTTTGGCAGTGTTTTATTTATCATTTCCAAAGATATCCTACTGGGCTTCCAAAAGACTGCCTTATTTTCATTGGGGGAGTTTTTTAAGAATGGTTTGGTGCTGGCATTAGTGGTATTATTTTTCTACCTTGGAAAAGGTGTGTATGCTCCGGTCTATGCCTTTGCCATTGTTTGCTTTCTTCTGTTTATAATTTATTTTCCTCTCGTCTTACGAGAATTTCCTCTATTTCGTTATCGATCAGGAGAATTTCCTGCCGTTGCCAAAAAAATGGTCTGGTTTGCTTTTCCGGTTTTTGCTACGGCAGTAGGAAGTAAAATTATCGGCTATGTTGACACCCTTATGCTAACTTATTTTCGCTCCTTACCCGAAGTAGGAGTGTACAACGCCGTACTACCTACCTCTTCTTTATTACTTTATTTTGGTTCCTGCATTGGCTCGGTAACCTTACCCATGGCTTCCGAATTTTGGGCTAGAGGAGATCATCGCAGATTAATGGCCGGCATTGAAATCATGTACAAGTATCTCTTTATTTTAATTCTACCCGTCTGTGCAGTTCTTTTTGTTTTCACTCCTTTTATTTTACAGAATTTTTTTGGACCAGAGTATGTAGTCGGAGTAACTGCCATGCGTATTCTCTTACTTGGCTCTTTGATATTTACCTTAGCAGATATTAACTACAATATTTTTACTGCTATCGGCAAACCACAAACTGTAACTACCATTGTTTTTCTTTCCGCCGCCGTGAATGCTGGTTTGAATTTAATTTTAATTCCAAAATGGGGAATTACCGGTGCTGGTATAAGCACTGCGACTAGTTATTTATTTGCTTTTATTTTCTCAATTTGGAAAATGAAGAGTTATTTAAATGTAAAAGCTCATTGGAAGAGATGGAGCGCTTTGCTCTTTGTAGGAGCGATTTTAGTATACTCCTTATTCAAAATACCCTCGTTACTATCACTTAATCCCTGGTTAGAGATAGGCATCGCTATCGTTTGTTCACTACTAATATATCTCTTTTTGTTATATTGTTTTAATATTATTGATCTCCAGGAAATCGCACGATATTATCGCTTGGTACGAGGAAAGGAAACAAATAGGCAAAAAGTTTAGAACAGAAAAAAAATAGATCAAAACAACGTAAGATGAAAAGAAACCAGATCATTAAACAAACTTTGCATGCTTTAGATGCACAACAGCTTCAGTACTGCATCCTACGCAATTATGAATTTCTGCAAGAAGATCGAGAGGCTCTGGAATCTTCAGAAAAAAGTCTTGACCTGGTTATTGCCAGGAATGATCTTTCCTATTTTCAAAAAATGATGAAAAGCTTAGGTTTCCAGCAGCGAGAGCAGGGATTTTCAAAAGCACATCAAGCTTATTTTCAAGTCTTTGATTTTGGAGTAGTCAGTTTTGACGTCCAAATTGGCGGGGTACATTGGAATGATATTTGTTATTTGGATGAGAAATTCATCCTCGGCAATAGAATTCGTAAGGATGCTTTTTACATCCCCTCGCATAACGATACATTTGTCATGTTATTGTTGCATTCTATTTTAGGAAAGCGCTATTTCAAACCCAAGTACCAGGAAATTCTGCGTTCTCTAAGTCAAGACCAAAATCTCGACCAAAAATATCTTGTAGCCAGGCTAACCGAAGTATTTTCTTCCAGCACCGCTACAAAATTGCTAACCTTAATCTTTCAAAATGATTTTAAAACCATAATAGAACAGAAATCACAGTACATTCGGAAATTTATTTTTCGCTCTCCTAAAAATATAGCAACCTTTAGCTTTTTATCCCTACGCTGGTTATGGTCTAGACGAATAAGATTCTATCCTTTAATCGCGGTCATCGGCCCGGACGGAGCAGGAAAATCAACCACCGTACAGGCCTTACAACAATATCTGCAGGAACAAGGAAAAAATTCTACCATTATTTATACGGGAAGGGGCCGCGGGCAACTCTTGCCCTTTGCCACTTTAGGAAGAAAGTATAAAACTAAAGAGAAGAAAAAAGATGCAGCTAAAGATGCAGTTAACTTCATTCATGCCAATACTACCCATAATTCAACCATCATTAAAAAAAAGACTATTTTTGACAAACGAAAAATATTGTATAGCCTTGCTGCACCAGTATTTGCTCTAGATTTATGGCTGCGTTATTGGCTGCAGATTTTTCCACAGCGACTACAGAAGAAAACAGTTATTACCGATCGGTATTGCACTGATTTATTTTTAATGCAGCACGTTCCTCTCTGGATCAAAAAAGGATTGTTGCGTTTTTTTCCACACCCAACCATAACTTTCTACCTTTCCAATACTGCTCAAGAACTTCATTCTCGACGGGAAGAGGAAAGTATTCCTGAACTAGAACGTCAGCTAGCACTGTTTAAGCAACTACAAGATCTACTTAAAACTGAAAGCATTGTTACTGGAAATAAGCAAGCAACTCAACAACAAGTATGCCATCGGGTGATGGAAATGGTATATCAGCATTGGTATTAATATATAAAAAAGTGTAAGGTGAAATAAGCCTGAAACAGCACAAAGCTTAAAATGTTCTGAGCAAGAAAGATTAATGAAATATAGAAAAGACAAAAAGATAAAATATGCAGAAGCAAAATAAGTTTCAAGAATTTTGGAAACAAGTTCAAGACGAGATTAATGCTATGATTAATCCCCAGACCGGATTAATAGATGCCAACTATACTCTTTCCCGAGCTTGTCCGGTTTGTAATTCTACTCAAGCTGACTTTATATTTAACAAATATGGATTTACTCACGTTCGATGTCGCCATTGTTCTTTAGTGTATGTCGAACCGGTTCTGAGCGAAGAAAATCTGATCAAAATGTATCAATCAACCCATTCTTTAGATTTGTATGCAACCTTGTTAACTAATGAATCCAAAAAAAGAAGAGACCTAAATTCTCTGGCCATTGTCAAAAAAGTCAAAGAAAAGAAAAAAACTCCCGGAATGAAATGGTTGGATATTGGCTGCGGTTATGGTTCATTACTGAAAGAAGCCAAGAAAGAAGGATTTGAAGTATTTGGAATCGAACCAAGCAAGGATTGTCAAAAGCATCTCCGAAAAGAAGTAGGAGCAGTGGTCTTTGACACCCTTGATTCCGCAACCTTGAGTGAGGGATATTTTGATGTTATTTCTTTAAAGCAAGTGATCGAACATTTGTTTGATCCTCGCGCAATAGTTCAACATTGTTATCGCCTCCTCAAGCCGGGAGGAGTGCTCTGGATTGCCACTCCCAACACCAAAGGTGCAGGAATGAAATTAATGAAAGCAGCCCATCCTTCCTACCAGCGAGGGCACATCAATATGTTTAATCAACTTTCTATGCGTAAACTCTTACGGGATGCTCAATTTCATGATCTACATCTCAGCACTTATGGGCTTAAAACATTACACTTGCTTTCCTTCCTTAAAGGAGCCAAGGATGTCCGGAAAGAAGTCTTTAAAGCAGTTGATGCCCTTCCCACCGAAGGAGGATGGAAACGCAAAATGTATTACCGAGGGGTTTTACCATCTGTCAATTTTTTTACCAAAGTTACTCGAACTGGAGATTATCTAGAAGTCTTTGCTTTCAAGTGAGTATATAATTTCACGAACTCTTGCGCAATTATCTTACTATCAAATTCTGTTGATTTTGCATAGGCTTTTTCCAGCATTTTTTGTTTCTCTTTTGATTTCATAGTCAGAGCAGCAGAGATTGTCTTAGCCAGATCCCCAGAGTCAGAAGGTTCTGCAAATAATACTGATCCTTCACCTATTTCTGTTAACTCAGGAAGATTGCTAGTCACCACTGTAGTTTTACAAGCCATGGCTTCCAACATACAGGAAGGGTTTCCTTCTGTTCCATTCATGTTCAAATACGGTAATACTACCACATCAGCAAGATTAACATAGTCTTCAATGGGAATATTATCCATAACCCATTGGATCTGGTCTTCTACACCTAACTCTCGAATTAATTCTTGTTGTTCTCGAATATTCTGGTAGCGCGGTGCAAATACAAAAGTAGTTTCTGGTATTTTTTTCATAAGCTGAGGAATTGATTTCAGTAGCACATTTACTCCTTTTTCTTCCCATAAAGCACCATAATAGAACACCACTTTTTTTGTATCATAACCATATTTTATTTTCAATTGTTGTTTATGTTCTGGATCTTGCGGTGAAAATTTTTGCATATCGATCAGTGAATAAACTACCTGCACTTTTTTTGCTTTTTTGGGAAAAGAAAGTTGCGCAGCAACATACGCAGTAGGAACAGTGACTTTATCTGCCAAGGCTAAAATACTATATCCATATCTTCCTATTTTTTGTTTAGAATACGATTTGAGCGTGTGCACAGTTTTCCAAGGTCCAAACAAGTGCGGCAGTAAAAACAAGGGCGAAGCACTAAAAGAATGAACCAGATCAATTTTTTGTTGAACATGTAATCTTCTTAATAGGAAAGGAATACCAGAAAGAGCAGCGCGATAGACTTTTACTCCGTCAATTTCCTCCATTTTCTCTATTTCCTCAGGATCCTTACCTTTAGCAATAATCCTCACTTCATGCCCTTGAGCTTGCAATTCTTTGGCGAGCAGAAACAGAGTAATCCGTGCCGATTCTTTAGTATTTTTCAAAGCCCCGATAGAAGAAAGAACAATATTCATCGTCATTTTACCATCATAATCCTGCCACTATCATCAGTATCATACTCTCTCTCGAATCAGCATGAACGCTTCTGCTGCTTCCACTCCTACCTCTGCTCCTCGGGCTCGAGCTTTGTACTCTGCTGCTTTCAGTGAACGAGGATGGGGATATTCCCGTACTTCGGTGGGATATAATGCCAGAGCCGCAAGCTTCTTCTGTAATTCTGTGGCAATGTTAATGTAGGTAGTAGGAATAAATTGAAGAGCATACGGCGAACTTTGCTCTGTTTCACTCAAGACTTCATAGACATAGATTTTTTTCAAATAGGGAGAAAGAATAAATTTTGCGGCCACCATTGCGCACTGATGAGTAAGCTGATGATCACGATGTAAATCTCCTTGGTGAGGGATAAATAATACTTCTGGTTGCACTTCTTCCATGATGCTTCGCAATTTGGTATTAATCTGATTTTGGGGAACTGTATCAAGTTGTGCGGCTACAAAATCACAGAAGAAAACCTTGCTTATTCCTAAGAACTCTGCTGCTCGTAATACTTCTTTTCTTTTTTCTTCTAGAACGTCACGACCATAATACTGTTCTTCACCCTTGGTCATGATGCATAGATATACAGTATGACCTTCGTGAACATATTTAGCAATAGTACCGCCGCAACCTAACACTTCATCATCTGGATGTGGAGCTATAATGAGGATATTCATATTTTTAGTTTAACCTCTAGCAATATTTTTTTACCTTCCGGACCATGGTTCATTAGCAAATCTAAGGCAGACATAGCAGGAACAAATTGGCCATGTAATTGGTTATAATGAGGATGTTGAAATTGAGAATATTCAACCTTAATATTACTTGTGGAAAATAGTTTTTCGTCAAAATATTCTGCCGCTCCCTGGCCACAGATATAGGTAGTAGCATTAACTTTTTTGCAGAGATTCAGGAGTTTCTCATTTCTGCTACCCTCAGCAGCCAAATGTGATGAAAGAACCACTTTGGTAGTTATACCTAATTCTTTTGCCAATGCCGTTATGATAGCGCAGTTCAATTCACAGAGGGAATTCCATTCTTGCTGGTAAATTGATTCTACCATCGGAAAATACATTTTGAAAAAAGGTGCCTTAGCATAATTAGCTTTTATAGCCTCTACATTTTTTCTTCTCCAATTAACCTTGTTATTAATTTTAATGGTATTGATGGGCTGAAAACTATCTTTTAGAACCGGGATGGTACTCCATTGCCATCCCTCCTTCGTTTTAATGCGATTCCTATTTTGGAATCCTTCTTTCTGAAACTGAGTATCATCAAGTAAAATAAGTACATCACTCAAGGACATTTTGTAGAAAAATCCTAACCACGGCAGATGTTCAGGCTGATGAATTGCAACTTTCATGTTTTTTTTACGTCTATTTTCTATCCTTTGACATATTCATGTAAAACCATTTCTTTTATCTTTTCAGTAGCCTGGCCATCAATTAATTGCTGGCCTTTTTCGGACATACCTTTTCTCATTTCCAAATTTTCTAACAAGCTTTTCAAGTGCTGTTGTAATGTTTCTGTCTGCCAAGCAGTATTATGACCAAGATAAATGGAAGTTCCTGCTTTTTCAAAAGCCTTGCAATAATGTTGCTGATGCGAAGAATGAGTTGAATCGTAATCGGTACTGATGCTAATCACTGGTACTCCGCATCGAGCAAATTCAAATAAAGTATTACCGCCACCGGAAATGCCTAAATCTGCCTTCTGCATATATTCATGAATATTGGAGACATTTTGAAGTACAGTTATGTTCGTTGATTTTTTTGCTTCTGCTTGCAAAGAAAGTTGATTTGCTTGGTCCATAGCTGCACCTGTTATCAACGTAAAATGCAGCTTCGGAAAATCTGCAGCAACTTCTGTCATGATCTTAAGCTGTTCAATATGAAGATTTCCACCACCGAGCATTACTAAAACTTCTTTAGGAATAGTAGAAACATTTTTTTCAGGAGCGCTAGAAAATTCTTTTCGGAGTGGAAGATAATTTAAACCAGCATAATAAGATTGAGCAGCATTATATTGATTAGATTGAGAATTAAACTGTGATAGTGGAAAGGAATTAATCACCAAATCGCCGCGAACCTCACGTGGGATTTCCGAATCAATAAATCGTACTCGTAAAGCTCGACTAAGTGGTAATGAACTGGCATCATCAAGATGTTTTCGTAAATCAATCAAAACTAAGTCAGGATTAACATCGAGCAGTGCTTTTTGCATAACCTGATCAGTGTATATAATCGCAGAATATCCATCTCCAGCCTTTTTGACAAAATCAACTGACTCAGGGTTAGTAAAAAAAGTAACCTGGAGTGAAGGAATAACCTCTTTAAGCGCCTGGCAAACCGTCATACTGCGCATTAGATGTCCCATCCCAATTTCTCCATTGCCATCAGCACGAACAAAAAGATTCATTCTTCTATGCTGCAATAGCTGAGGATTTTTTCGTACGGTTTCCAGGATAGTGGTCGGATCAAGATAACTTCCAAGAGGTGTAATATTTTCAATTGCCTTTTCAAGAAAAGTGAAATCTTCTGGATAATCAACCGTAAAATGAAGACGGTAACTCTGCTTTTGTTGCGGTACAGAATGCTTTAGAATTTTATACCTCTCCGGATGTTGCAAAATCCACTCATCAAGGTGTTCATGATGCTCTGCAGTTTCTGCTAAGCGATGCGATTCTGTAAAAGCAGGCATGGAAATCACTTCTACTCCAAACCCACATGGTAGTCCAGTAGCATGATTATAATTTATGCTTAAATCAGCTTTGCTTTGATCATGAGCAGTAATAAGAGTATCAATTTCTTCAGCGTCAAGAAAGGGACTATCTGCACAGATGCGTACTAAATGATCATAATTTTTACCAGCCGCTTTTTCTTTTTCAACCACTTGCCAAAAACGGTCTAAGACATCATCTTCCGAACCAAAAAAAATGTTAATCTTATGCCGTGCTGCGATTTCAGCGAGAGGTTTATTTTTTTCATCCAGAGATGAAGCAAGATAAATAGTAGAAATATTCTTACACTGTTGTACCACAGTCAAAAGATGCTCAATAATAGTTTTGCCTTTTAACTTCAGTAATATTTTACCAGGCAAGCGATTGGAACCCATGCGAGCCTGAATGATGGCAATAGTTTGAGGCATGTTATACGCGTTCAGTGATGTCATCCCAACGAATGAACTCATCCTTTTTGATATCTTTATTTACTTTCGCGCCCAGGACTGCTTGATAATACTGCGGCCAGATTCCCTGACCAGGTCTTTTAACGATAGTATTTTCTTCAGTAAGAATCTCTCCTTTCTGTATATCCCGCCAGGCAATAAAACTTTTTCTAAATCCCTTAGCCGTTTTCTTTTCTCCTTCTAAGATATATTTAGAATGTGTCCCTAATGCGGATTGAGCTATTCTAATACCTTTGCACATTTCTTTAAATTCTGCTGGCTCCAAGGCAAAGAAAGTATCGGTTCCTGGATCATTTCGAGAAAGGCAAAAATGTTTTTCAATCATCTGTGCGCCCAGGGCGGCAGCAGCTATGGGAGTAAAAATATCAGCAGTGTGATCAGAAAAACCAACCGGAAGACCAAAAGCTAACCTAAACGTTTCCATCACCCGAAGATTTGCATCTTTAGGATCATTAGGATAAATGGAAGTAGTCTGAAATAATAAAATCTGCTCATTTCCTTCTTCTCGAATGGTATCGATAGCGGTAGCAATTTCGGTCATAGTAGAAATACCGGTAGACATCAGAATTGGTTTTCCTTTTCTGGCAATGTACTTCAACAAAGGAATATTAGTTATTTCATCTGCTCCAGTTTTATACGCATCTGTATCTAAACTTTCTAAAATGTCAACTGTTTCTTTACAGCTGGGAGTAGAAAAAACGACTAATCCTTGCTCGCGGATATAATTAAAAATTTCTCGATGTGATTGTACATCTACTTCATACTTTTTCACAATCTCATATTGACTAATCTCACCTAAACCTTTAACTTCAAACTTTGATCCAGGTTGGGCTACTTTGTCAGCAATGTAGGTTTGCAATTTTACTGCATCTGCGCCGGCTTCTTTGGCATAATCAATCATCTTTTTAGCTTGTTCAAAAGTCTCGTAATTGCCGCCAATCTCTGCAATGATGAAGATAGGATGTGCTGCGCCAATAGTTCTATTTCCAATCCTAACTTCCTTAACCACGCTATCTTTTTCTCGTCAGATTAATTTATAAAGATTTGGTATCTTTGTTCTCCGTAAAAAATAGAGATTAATAAGAATAATTATTGGCTAGTCTTTCATAATGTTTATAAACATTTTACAAACAAGAAAACCTATGGAAACCAAAGACCGAATTAAAACAATTGAAGAATTAAATGCTTTGGGTATGAGATTAGCTCGTACCCCGACTATGAGTAACGCCTTGCAAGTGCATGCTGCTGCTGCCGAATTGGCAAAAGATCCAAGTATAAATTTAGATTATCATTTAATTTCCAACGCTAATATGGGCTATGCCTTACGACAACTAGGCCAATACCATGAAGCTGGTCAGTTATTGAGAGACTCACTAATTCAATCTGCAACTCGATCACCTTTAGCTACGTACGGTGGAAGAGGCCGAGTCTATGAAGAATTAGGACTAGTCGTCGCTGATGTGCCTTTAGCTGAAAATGCAAATGAAGCTAGAATTAAGAATACTCAAGAAGGTTTGGCAACTTTTGCTTTAGCTATTCAGGATTATGATGCTGCCCTTCATAACCAGGGAGAAGTTTATACTCCACTGCAGCTCCAACAGCGCCGCTTAAGGACCATTGGAATGCAATCTCCTAAAGCTCGCAATTTAGCAGAATTAACCGCCGGTGCTGAACGCCAGGATTGGCTCAAAAAAGCAGTTACCTATGCTACTCAAGAAGTTGACGCTCGAGAAAGTATGGGAGAAAAAGAAGGACAAAACCTGGCTAATTCATACCATTCACTCGGTCAAGTTTTAAGTGAATTAGTAGTTGAAGATTCATCTCAATACTCTGCTGCAAAGCAAGCATTCGAAAAAGCTGCTGCCGTTCCCGGTGTAGCTGAGAATACCAAAACTACTTTATATTTACGCCGAGCCTGGCTAGAATATAAGCGAGAAGCTAGTGCAAAGGAAGCAATCGCTCCACTCTTTGACACTTTCCTTAAACAGAGTTCTATACTCACCAGTGCTGATAAAAGTAGCCTACAAAGAAGAGTATTAGAACTGGGCCGACATCTGGGAAGCGATTATACACTCAGAGCAGAAAAATTTTAGTTATAGTTTTTAGCTTTTATTTTTTTCTTCTTTTATAATTCAAATTTTTAATAAAATTAAATTTCTAATATTAAGACATTCGCGCTAAAAAATCAAGCACTCACAAAATCATTCTAAAATTCACTCTAAAATTTCTACAACATTCTCTTCTTTCATTTCTCTATCTCTAATCATGGTTTCATCCAGGCGCAGGCCTTCATTCTTAGCCTTCTCAATATTCTTGAACTCAAAGCCTAAATCTCCACCACGAACTGCATGATCGCCCAATTTTACTTTAATGATGTCTCGTCGGTCTCCATCAAAACATTCGGTACAAGCCAGCATTTTTAGGCGTTCCTTTTTTAAGATCAATTCTCTGACCTTTTTCATTTCTGGACCATTCCAGACGTCTGCAACCGACTGCGTATTCAAATCGCCGACAATATTACGTTCATTAAAATCATTGATACATTGCACTGCTTCTCCGCTCCAAGTTACTACTAAGCGTTGCCAGGGAACTGGGCAGAAATAATTAGGATTTTGATCTTTATTCTTTAAGCTGTGATCCTGAGTATCATTCACTGCAATTTCGTCCACTATGGGGCCAAGATCACGATAGAATTCTTCAGGATTATCTTTAATCGCAGCAAAAACAGTTTGTACTTTCAAGACCGGTTTTTTAAGACCTTTTTCTTTTTTGATACGTTGAATGGTACGCAATCGTTCTAAAGCTTCTGGATATTTGGCAGGAGCTCGAATTGATTCATAAATTTTACCGGTTCCATCAAAGGAATTTGAAATCCAATCTATGCCTGCATCAATAAGCTCACGGGCCAATTTTTCATCTAAATTTAATCCATTGGTTAAGGTAGATACGCTCTTAATACCTTTTAGTTTAGCATAGCGCACCATATCTGCTACTCGAGGGTGAACTAACGGTTCTCCTCTCCAACTTAAGCGGATCGAAAACACGCCATGCGCAGCAGCTTCATCAATAATCTTTTTGTATAATTCATAATCAAGAAAGCCCATGGACTTATCTTTAAAGTTAAAGCGTTGTTTCCAGATTTTATCACGGTAACACATAGGACATTTCATGTTACAAGCATTAGTTGTTTCTATGTCAATATGGTCAGGGAAACTTGGTAAAAGTCGTGCTTTGGGATACCAATGCCATTTGACCCTGTTAATCAAATACCAAAACATATGGCCGCTTCCACGATTAACCCAGAAACGCAATTGCTTCTGCCAGCTAGTGGCACTATACTGCATAGAATGAATTTTTTTCCCCATAACAATCCTTGAATCCAAATTCGCTTCTGCCTTTATAAATTTTGTTGAAGTGTAGTCTGGCGCCTTACTTTATTAACTTATTTACTTCCTACCCATTCCCACATACTCAAAACCTTCATCTCGTACCAGTTCTGGCTCGTAAATATTTCTTCCGTCAAAAATAATCTTTTCCTTCATTAACTTGCTTAATTCTAGAAAATTAATGCTTCTGAATTCGTCCCACTCGGTAACCACTACTAGCGCATTGCTCTCGGCAGCTGTTTCTTCAATGGAAGAGCAATAGTTAACTGTATCCTGAAAAATGTGCTTGGCATCTTCCATCGCACAAGGATCATACACGTTTACCTGTGCTCCTGCTGCCAATAATTCTTGGATAATTTTAATCGAAGGAGCTTCCCGCATATCATTAGTCTTAGGCTTAAACGATAATCCCAAGATGCTGAATATTTTTCCTCCCAAATTTTGGCCAAACCGTTCCCGTATTTTATGCGTGATCATTTTTTTCTGCCGTTCATTGAGAGCATCAACTTCTTCGAATAGAGCAGCTTGATATCCATGCCCCTTCGCCGTGGCAATAAGTGCTTTCACATCTTTAGGAAAACAACTTCCTCCGTAACCAACTCCCGGATTCAAGAATCGTGGAGAGATACGATAATCTAAGCCTAAAGCCATGGAGACGATTTTAATATCTGCGCCGACTTTATCACAGATATTAGCCATCTCATTGATAAAAGAAATTTTTGTCGCCAAAAAAGTATTATTAGCATACTTAATGGTTTCCGCAGTTTCCCAATCCGTTTCTACTATCGGTAAATACGTCCGCATCCGTCCTGAATATACTCTACGCATTACCGTGATTGCTTTTTCAGAACCAGTTCCAATTACTATTTTATCAGGATAATTAAACGCTCTGATAGCGTTTCCTTCCCGTAAAAATTCAGGATTAGAAACAATATCAAAAGAAACTTTGGAAGCATTATGCTCAGAAATAATGGCGGCCATCTGTCGTGCTGTTCCGGGAGGCACTGTACTTTTATTGACAATTATTTTATAACTATTCATATGCTCAGCAATAGTCTTGGCAACTGAAAAAACATATTGTAAATTAGCAGAACCATCACCATCACTAGGCGTATTCACACAATTGAAAATAACTTCGCCGAAATGAACTGCTTCAGCAGCGTTGGTAGTAAAACGCAACTTTCCTTTTTTGCTATTTTGATGTACTAATTCGGGTAATCCTGGCTCATAAAAAGGAATTTTTCCTGAATTAAGCAATTCAATTCTTTTGGCATCAACATCAACGCAGAGTACGGAATGACCTAAATTTGCCAGGCAAGCTCCGGTAGTTAATCCTACATACCCAACTCCAAAAACAGTTATATTCATTTTTTGTATACCTTCTGCGCTTCTTCTAAAGATTCATATGTTCCTACATCAAACCAATGCTCTTCAAAAACAAATCCATGCACTTCGGAATGCTCTGCCAAATGAGTAATCAAATTTCCAATAGCATCAGCTTTTTTTCTAGCTACCATTTCAATTTGAGCTAAATCTTTTTTTTTAAACAGATAACAAGCCGTGCTAGCTAAACTGCTTTTAGGATTCAAAGGCTTTTCTTCAAAGTCAACTACTTTACTTCCCTTTAAGATGCCGACGCCATACTTCCCTTTTACTTTTTCTACATTTTTCAAATCATGAAAGGCTACTATAGAAGAATTTTTTTTCCAAAAGCAATCTACAAAATCTAGTAAGCTGAACCCGAACAAATTATCTCCGGCAATGACCAGCAGATCATCATTAATCATTTCTTTCTGAATGGCAAAATGAATATCCCCCACCGCGCCCAGACGATCTTCATTGCTGCTAGTTCCATCGTTAAGAACTTTCAATTTCAAGGAAGATCGAGCCTTCTTGGACCAATCATCAAAAGCTGGATAAAATTTATCATTGGTTACCACATAGGCTTGAGAGATATTTTCAACTTGCTCCAATTTTTCCAGAATATGTTCGATGATAGTCTGATTGCCCACTGTTAATAACGGTTTAGGCGTATTTTCGGTTAAAGGATAAAGCCTAGTGGCATATCCCGCCGCTAGAATCAATGCTTTCATTGCTAAAAATCAAATAGAAATCGTTTAAAAGGATTATGGAAGAGGAATTTTACTGAAAAAAATAATTAACTAAAAAATATAAAAGAAAAGATGGACAGCTTACCAAGATTCCCGCACGCTAATGCAGTACTACCCCGGTACGGAGGCGCGCTTAACTTCCGTGTTCGAAATGGGAACGGGTGAACCACGCCCCTATGGCCGTCCGTATCTTTCAATAAAGGGCTTATTTAAAAAGGTTTCTAAAAAACAGTATATAATTTTCTCCTGTTTTCTGATTATTTTTGCATAATGTTTAAATGCCCCTTCTTATGGTTATCATACCTAAAAATGGTGGGGAAACGCAAAAATTACAATTTTTGGGACCATCCTGCTTGTTTTTTACTGCCTAAAAGTTATATACAAAATCCTTAATCAATATAATTCTATGATGAAAAAAATGAGAGAAAAAATAGATACAGCAATTATTGTGGCCGGCGGTTTAGGAACTCGGCTCAGACCACTTACTGAAACTATACCTAAGCCTCTTCTCCCTATCCATGGAAAACCCATCATCGAGCATATCATTCTAAATCTCAAAAAACACGACGTTAAGAATATCATTATTTCCATTGGCTATAAGGCCGAACAAGTACAAGCGTATTTCAAAGATGGAAGTAGCTTAGGCGTTAATATTTCATATTCCTTAGAGGCCGAACCTCTAGGAACCGGCGGCGCAGTAAAGCTAGCCTCAAAATCACTTTCCAAACCGTTCTTCTTGCTCTGGGGAGATAATCTCATGGACGTCAACTTCTCTAAAATGAAAGAAGATTACCTCAATCATAAATCAGCTATCCTTATGGCCCTTACCCATCGTGAGGATGTAGAAAACTTCGGCGTGGCTAAATTAGAAGAACATAAAATTATCACCTTTGTAGAAAAACCAAAACGGGAAGAAGCGCCTTCTACGTTAATAAATGCCGGCGCTTTTATTGTTGATCCTGCTTGCTTGGAGTTTCTTCCAGAAGGAAAATCCTCCTTAGAAAAAGATTGTTTCGAAAAGCTTGCCCCGGAACGAAAAATTTCTGCCCATATCCACCAAGGTCAATGGTTTCCTACTGATACCTTAGAAAAATATTATCACGCTAATACTACCTTCCAGCCCGCTACTAATCTTCAAGAAAAAAAAGTTATCATTGCTGACGTCGATGATACTATTTGCGAGAGCTGTCAAATCATTTCCTCAGAAATGGCAGAGCAAATAAGCAGAATGATTGAACAGGGTTATCAATTTGCCTTTATCAGCGGCACCAAGAGTGAAGATCTTCAATACATGATTTCTTCCAAATTAAAGCAGCGACATCATCTTCTTGCCACTACCGGAACCAACTATTCTATTGTAGAAAAAGATACCGTCAACGTGGTTTATAATAATTCTTTTAATCCCGAAGAAAAAGAAGAGATTATTACCTCCTTCAAAAAGCTCATTGCTGATTATGAAATTATTTCCTTAACCACTGCTGAAGACCAACTTCAGGATCGAGGATCACAGATTACTCTTTCCGCTATCGGAAGAAATGCCCCTTCTGAATTAAAAGCAGCGTATGATCCGCAAGGAACAAAGCGCCGGGTCTGGGTGGAATTTCTCAAAAAGCAACTTGATGAAAATAAATACGATATTAAGATTGGCGGTACTACTTCCATTGATATCACTAGAAAAGGTTTGGATAAAGAATGGGGCATAAAGACCTTTGCTCAATATCATAACTACTCTTTAAACAGCATCTTATTTTTCGGAGATAAAATTCATCCTGGAGGAAATGACTTTCCGGCAACCAGAATTGTAGATTGTATTTCGGTAAAGTCTCCTGCGGAAACCTTGCAACAGCTGCGAAAAATAGAACTCTTGAACAAAATCATAGTTTCAGAAAGACCTTGGGGCAACTTTGAACAATTTACCGCTAATGAACTATCCACAGTTAAAATTTTAGAAGTAAAACCGCAGCAGCGCCTTTCCCTACAATCACACCAGCACCGGGAAGAGCTTTGGATTGCTCTGGATAATGGTGTAGTAGCAGAAATTGATGGAAAAAAATACCATTTGCAGAGCGGAGAGAGAATATTAATTCCAAAAGGAGCAAAGCATCGTCTTTCTTCTGAAAGTAATAGAATCCGGGTCTTGGAAGTTGCCTTTGGAAAATTTGATGAAGATGATATTACTCGCTACGAAGACGACTTTGGACGTGCCTAGTACCTCTTTATTCTTACTGAATTTTTATTCTACTGACCTTGGTAACAAACTTCGTACCAAGGTGATTGCATTTTGTTGGTTAATAGGAACCAGCCAACTTTTCTCGTGATATTCAGGAGTGACGTACGAAATACCTGCAGGAATTATTGCTTCACTAAAGAGCCGTCGAACATCAATCATTCCTTCAGACGTTTCAATCCCGTCTTCACCGGGAAGAACCCCAAAACCAACTTCCGCATTTGCAAATTGTAATGAGCCAATTAAAGGGCCATAATTTTTTGTAACCATTTTGCTATAGATTCTAATAGTTCTAATCAATTCAGTAGTTATAGCATCTTTTATATTCATGATCTCTACATTTTTTTTTATTCTGGCTACTGTCTCTAAATCTTCATCAGTCATTTGTAGATAGAACTTTCCTTTGTATTTAGGTACGCCGAGAATATTAACTTTAAACAAATTATCATTTTCTGTTTCTGCCTGCAACCAAGTGTAACAGGTTTGGGATAGGTGAATCACATCTAAAGCCATAGGAACTCCAATTTGAGCAAAATCGCTGGGCCTTATCGCCGTATGACAATGGCTTAAAGTGCCTCGACCATAAGCTTGACTAATAGGCGTGGTATTTTCAACTTGCAAGTTTACCTTAGAACTTTTTTGTAAGCCTTCAAAATGCTCCTTAATCATTCCTAGTTGTTCTCCTCGATGAACTTCTGGAGACCTTCCTTCATCATTAAATTCATCAAAGATGTATTGGAATTGCGCATAAGCAATATTTTTAGTTATGACATTCACTGAGTTAGCTAAATCTGCATACTGTGATAAGAAGTTCCTACTCGAAAGCCTTACTCCACTATCTGCTGAAAATGGATTCATGGGATATTTAGTAATGCCATTTGGTGCTTCCAACGCTACTACTTCCCATTGGCGAGCGATTTCCACCAGCTTTTCTTTCGTTTTATCAATATCATCAAAATCTTTCTCCAACAGAAGTAATTCAATACCTTTAACGCCTAATGATTTACGAGCTTCTAACTGCCCGTCATCAACAATTGATTTTGCTAAGATTTCCATGTTTGTAAGCATCAGACATTTTACAGATATAGAATAAGTAAAAAAAATAAAAATTAAAAACCTTACGCTGCTTCGTTATCTTCGTAGGATTCTTCTTCTTGAGATGCACTACTCATTGGTTTGCGAGGTGGTGCTTGACCTTTTTCTAGCAACTGAACATTTTGAGCTTGCTTTCCTCGTTCAGTATCAGCGGCATCGAAAGAGACTTTATCATTTTCACGTAAGCGAATGCCTTTAGGCACTGCGGTGAAGTGGACAAAGTATTCTTGACCATCACTTGCTACAATAAATCCATAGCCTTTTTTTCCATCGAACCATTTTACTGTTCCTTCCATTTTACTTTACTCCTCCTAAATTGATACGGTAATCCGTAACACTTACTTTTATTTCTGAATAATATCTTCTTTATAAATGTTTACTAGTAAGTTACGGGAGAGAAACAGCTTAAAAAAAATTGAAACGAAATAAATTCAAAAAAATTAAGCAGAAATTTCTGCTACTTTTATCTTAAAATGTAAGGTCTTTCCCGCTAAGGGGTGATTCAGATCCAGGGTTACATCATCCTTGGTTACAGCAATGATTCTTGCCGGAAATTGTTGCCCATTAGGCATGCCTACTGCTAGGATCATTCCCACTTTTGGTTCTTGATCTTGTGGTAACTGCTGGCGCGGTACTTTTTTATGCAGCTCGGAGCGTAGTTCGCCATATCCTTCTGCTGCGGTAAGAACTATTTTCTTTTCCTCTCCCAGTTTCATTCCTAGCACTGCATCATCAAATCCTTTGATAACTTGGCCTGAGCCTACTTCAAATTCCAAAGACTGGCCATGATTCGAAGAAGCATCAAATACAGTACCATCATCAAAAGTACCGGTGTACTCAACTTTAACTTTATCTCCTTTCTTAACGGTCATAATTTCAACTCCATAAGGTATACAATAAAACAAAACTGGTTTTAATTGCGGAAACAAAAAATAAGCAATATTATTTAAGTGTTTCGGAGTACAACAACATTTATATAATTCCATTCTAACAATCTATCATGAATCCTGAAGTACAAAAAATTCTTCTCCAAGCCGGAAAAATAGCTTCTCAAGTAAAGCACGAAGGAGCAAAAAAGCTTTCGAAGCCAGGCACGTCATTCCTCGAAGTGATGGATTACTGTGAACAACGTATCCAACAACTAGGCGGGCAAATCGCCTGGGCCCAGATGGCAGTGAACGATACTGCTGCGCATTACTGTCCCACTGAAGATGATACTTCCGTTTCCAAAGAAGGCGATGTAATTAAGGTAGATATTGGCGTGCATCTTGATGGACATCTGGCTGACAACGCCATGACCGTTATCGTCGGTTCATCTAGCGAACATAAAGAGATGGTTAAAGCTGCTCAGAATGCACTTAAGTCAGCCATCAAATTAGTCCGTCCAGGTACGCCGCTCTGGCAGCTAGGCGAAGCACAATATTCCGAAGCAGAAGCGTTAGGATTTACTACTATCAAAAACCTTTCCGGTCACACTATCGAACGTTACCAAGTGCACGGTGGAAATTCTATTCCTAGTTTCAACAACAAAGACAAAACTGAATTAAAAGAAGGCTGGCAGATTGCCATCGAACCCTTCGTCACCAACGGACAAGGCTTGATCAAAGAAAAAGGTCCGGCTACTATTTTTATGGTTGGCCAAGAACGTGGTGTTCGTTCACCTTATGCTAAAAAAGTATTAGAATATGTTAAAACTCAAAAAGGACTTCCCTTTACCACCCGATGGCTTACTCGACAATTAGGCAAAGGTCCTGCTGCTTTAGGCATGCGTGAATTGCAACAGCTCGGCATAGTACGTTCCTATCCTCCCTTAGCAGAAGTTTCTGGAGGTATAGTAACCCAATTTGAACATTCTATGATCGTCAAAGATAAGCCTATTGTATACACCAGAACCGAACAGGATGAATGGTAAATAATTTCTAATTACTTATTTAACTTCGGCAACACTTTAAACGCAAACAAGGCAACCACAATAAGTACTCCAAAAAAAACTAATCCATTGATTTTTCCCAGAATAAAAAGCACTAAATTTAGAACTAATAATATTATTGTAATCACCCCAACTATTTTAAGAATAATTTCCTTTCTCATACTCATCGCAACTTTGTAACTAAATCTTTCATCGACAACAACTGTTCCGTGCCAGAATTCATATCCTTTAGCATAATTTTCTTTTTCTTCAATTCTTCTTCACCGATAATGGCTACATAAGGGATCGCTAAAGCATTAGCATATTCTAGGTTCTTGCTCACACCTTTCTTGCTGGAAGCAAAGTCTGTAGCAATCCCATTTTTGCGCAATTCTTGAGCCATCTTTAACGCTTCATCCACCGCATTAATGGGAATTACTAACACTTTTGCCGGTGTCTTCTGTTCCATTTTACTCTGTAGTTTCAACTGTTCCACGATCGGAGTAATTCCAAAAGAAATGCCTACCGCAGGAATCTGCCTTCCACCACCCATAAAATTACCAATCATCTGATCATATCGACCGCCAGCCGCAATGGAGGAATTGATGGTGCTATCTTTCAAATAAACTTCGATGACTGTACCAGTATAATATGCTTGTCCGCGAGCCAGAGAAAGATCAAATTCTACTTCTTTCACACCCATGCTTTTCAGATACCCGAACAATTCCTCTAACTCGGCCAGGCCTTGTTTCCCTTCTTCATCTTTTATCTTTTTCTTCAAAGAAGCAAGAGTTGCGGTCTTAGAAAGCAACGTAAACATTTTATCAATCTGTGTTTTAGAATATTTACGTTGTTTCAATTCTTCGGCTACGCCAACTTTCCCGATCTTATCCAACTTGTCTATCGCAATTAGTGCTTCCCGCACTTCAGTGATACCGCATTGTTTCAAAATTCCATTTAGTATTTTCCGATTATTAACCTTAACCACAAACTTACATTTCAATTCTCGAAAAACATCTGCCAACAAGGCAATCTGTTCCGCTTCTGCTATCATCGAGGAAGTTCCGATCGCATCAGCATCTGCTTGCCAGAATTCCCGCTCTCGACCTGCTTTGATCGGCCCATCACGAAAAACTGGTCCGGCTTGATACACTTTCAACGGCATCTTCAGCACCGGATTCTGAGCCACAAATCGAGCTAAGGAAGTAGTCATCTCAAAACGCAACCCTAACTTTCTTCCACCTTGATCTTCCAGAGTAAATGTTTCTTTGAGGACATCACTTTCTGCACCGGCACCGTACTTGGCAGCCAGAGTTTCATATCGTTCTAAAGTAGGAGTTTCCAGAGGAGCAAATCCATATAATTCAAACGTCTTGGAAATAGTATTCACTAGCTTATTCTTGAGAATCTTTTCTTCTGGTGGTAAGTCCCTTACTCCCTTCGCAGTTTGTATTTCCATGCTTGATAGAAGTATTTACTGTTTTATATATATTCTGCTTAGAAAAAATGGGGCGGCTGGGGAGACTTTCGTTCCCGTAACACTTAACTTCTAGGGTAACAGGCAAAATCGAACTCCCTTCTCAGGATCCACAGTCCCGAATAATAGCCGTTATACGACAGCCGCCATAATGACTCTAAAATTAGCTTGTATTTTATAAAATATTCCTTAGAAGGAATGGTCTGAAGGACTTTACTTATTTTAATATCGAATACCATTTCCTGGTCATCGCTTCCAAAGAGTTGAAGAATTCTTTCTTGTGCTCAGCATAGCGCTCTTGAGCTGATTCATCCAGTTTTTTCTTGGCTGCATTACATCTTCCCATATAAAATCTCCATAATTGATCTAATTCTTCCTGGCTTACTTTAGGGGCAGTTCCTACCAATTTATCCACCCACCCAGAAGTAACTCCCCAATAGGCATCCTGATCCAGAAGATGATGCTTGACATGATTCTGCATATTTTCCCAGGCCCATTCTGGCACGGTATGGCTCTTCTTATGCTTATGATAATAATTAGCTGCTCCCAGTGCTACTGTGGCTACAAAAAAAGGATATTTCTTGGCCAAAGGAAGATGTAAAGCTACTGCACCGACTAAAGAACCTACTTCCTTGCTTCGGGAAGAATTGTAAAACCATGGCTCAAAGTAAGCCGGATCGATCATCCCATATTTAGTAGCAGCCTTATGATGATCATGAAAATGAAAACTCCAGACACTTTCCTTACTTTTGCCTGAGCCATGAAGAACATACTGGTGCATAACCTGCTCAAACACCTTGACATAGAGATATCCTGCCGCAACTTCTGCCGTTGCCTTAAGAAGCATTATTTCTCATAAGTAAAAGAATTATTTAAAAATGAGGGATATATCTTATAATTAATATCATAACCCAAACTATATCATCAAAATATTCTGCTTTCTCTTGACTGTAACTTTAATCCATTTAGTAAAACCTAAAAACTCTCCGCCAGCTTGCAGCGGAAAGGGCTTGCTGCTTTCTACCACAAATTCTTTCCCTTTCAGAGAAATTAAAGGAGCTTTAGCCAATCCTAACTGAGTCAGAAAAATTGCCCAAAGCCGTAAACCTTTGTTAAAAAAGGTAGAATGAGTATTGACACAGGCCATTCCTAAAATAAATCCATCATCTTCATCCATATTTCCTAATAGAGAACGCATCCCAAAACCAATATAGGGCACTTTACCCAAAATAAGGTTAATGCAGTTCTCCCAATGGTATTTCTTGCCATCAACAGAACAGATTAAATCATAATGTAATGATTTTCCAAAAGCAACCTTGGCTGCAGCAGAAACATAATCAGGAAAGGAATGTTTTTCTTTCTGGGTAATGGCGTGAACTACTTCTCCATCGACGCCTAAACTCAAAAATAAAGTAGTTCGTTTGCCACCTTCCCATTCCAGTTCTAATACATCCAAAGGAACTTCATGAAATTTAAACCGTGAACGCAAATACTCGAAACGTTTTCCTTTGTAAAAAAAAGAGTAAAACGCATTGCCTGCGCCGAGAGGAAAAAAACCAAGATTCTTTTCTTGTAAAGCTTTACTATTCAATGCTGCCTCAAAAGTACCATCACCGCCGGCAATAACCACATTTTGTACTTTCCTGATTTTAGGCCCAACATTTTTGAAAATATTTTTTCCCGAAAGATAATAGACTACCGCATTCCGTCGTTTTGCAAACACTCGCAACAAATGGCGCCTGTATTTATCTCGATACCCGCCGGACTTTTTATTAGCAAAAACAACAATAGGCTCTTTTTCCACAATTTTTCCTGATTTTCTTCTGGTATACAATCCCTTCACATAGACATAACTATAATGAATAATAGAAATTACCCCTAAAGTCAAGGCGGCTAAAGTAAGGAGAGAAATAAGTAATCCTAGTGGTCTTTCCAGAGCCAGAAAAACTGCTCTGCCCAAGATCATAAAAACCAAGAGAAACTGCAAAACCGTAATTGATTTTCCATACAACTCTCCACGGATTACTGCATCATCACGAGAGGCAATGATCCGAACATAACTTACGATGATATCTCGCAGCAAAAATACGCTAAAGATAAAAGCTGAAAATCTGCCTTGTAAAACAAAAACGAGTAAAAGCGTTAAGACCACCACCTTATCCGAAAAAGGGTGCAGAAATGAAATAGCTTTTTTCTCTCTCAGGAGATTGTTGGTAATATCCAACAGCACTGAAAGCAATAACAAAGATCCAGCTACTAACGTCAAAAACATACTATCCTGCCACACAAAATACACTACAAACGGCAAAATAAAGATATGAAAAAGAGAGATAGCATTATGAAGTTTCATAGAAAAAGAATAAAGAAGGAAGTTAAAAATGTTTTGGAGATAATTAGACTATCCCCTCATTCGTTTGAGATAGGCCTTTTCACCATCAGAAATTACTTGAAGAGTTATATGCTGGTTTTGCCCACTTTGTTTAGTGTGGTTGGAAAGATCTTCCCACTCTTCCATCGAAATCAACTTTTGTAGATTTAATTCCTGAACGATCAGAGAGACTTCTGGCTTGAAAAATTTTGAACGTCTAGTATGTCCAGCGGCAATAGAACCAGATTCAATGTCCAATGATCCTGTAATTAAGATTTGTAATTTTCTTTGGCGAGACATTATTTCCGTAAATACATTGTTAGCGTGAACATCAAAAGACCCTTCCTCAAGTTCTGGAATAGACCAATGCCATGAACCTCTCGGAAGGGCAGCATAGTGTGTAGTCGTTTTAACCTTAAAACCCTCAGGAATGGTTGCGCCTCGTACTAAAGAGGCTTGAACTTCTCCTTCTTCAAGTGGTCTCTCTAATCGAAAACTTCTTTCTTTAAAATCTCGTGTTCTATGATATTGCAAAAAGTAATTCTTGCCATCTACACTTTGAAATTCCATAGTTGGACAATGCTGAGGTTCAAAATGATCTAAATTTCTAACTTTTTCATAGGCAGCAACTAATTTCTGTAACTCGCCCAAACTGAAATTTGGATCTTCTATTCCACCATTAAAATTAAGCTGATCATCCCGTATTATAACATAATTAAATAATTCTTCAGCAGAGCTCATGATATGGTATCTACCCTTGATAGAAGAATCAGCAATTACGGTTCTATTCACGCCGCCTAAATTTTCCCAATAAGAATAAGAAATCCCACCTAAAAATTGTTCAAGATCTAAACCCATTAAAGAGCAATAATTTTTTGAAGAATAAAATCCTATTCTTCGCTGATCCAATAAAAATTGCCATAATTCTTTTTCGCTAAGATCTGGAAATTCAGTAAGAGGTATACTTCTTAATAAACCAGATACGCCATCATATTCCTGTAGATGTTCGCTACGACAAAGAATGGGAATTCCTGAATTTTTTGCTTCAATTGGAGAATTAAACCTTCGTGGCACAAGAATACCTTGTTGTTCAACATAATCACTAATAGTTCTTTTAGGTTGTTCCTTCAGTCTAGATTTATTTTCTATGTAATAATCAACCATAACCACCAAAAAAAGAGCGTTTTTAAAAAACCTTTGACCTACATATCCATTCCCGGATTTCCTCTATTCAGAGGATCTTGCTTCTTGCCCATAATTACATCGTCAATGCGCAAGATCATTTCTGCCACTTCTGCTGCACTGCTCAGAGCTAAAGTTTTCACTTTCAGAGGCTCAATAACACCTTCTGCCCAAGCATCCATAATGCCGCCTGTAAAAACATTCACTCCTGCTCTGCTCTGCCCATGATCATGAGCCGAACGCAATTGAGTTAACATATCAATAGGATCTAATCCTGCATTTTCTGCTAAGGTTCGGGGAATGACTTCCATTGCTTCAGCAAAGGCTTGTACTGCTAATTGTTCTCTTCCTCGTAAAGTACCGGCATATTTGCGTAATTCTTTGGCTAATTCAATTTCCACTGCACCTGCACCGGCGACGACCGCACCATCTTTCAAGGCAGCAGCAATATCACCCAAAGCATCAGTAATCGCTCGCTTGATTTCTTCTGCCACATGAGTAGTTCCACCGCGTACCAGAAGAGTGACTGCCTTAGCACTTTGGCATTTTTCCACAAAAATCATTTCTTCTTGACCAACTTTTTCTTCCCGTACCATTCCGGCAGTTCCTAAATCACCAATGTTCAATTCTTTCCAATTGCTGACTATTTTTGCTCCTGTCGCTCGAGATAAAGTTTCCATATCACTTTTCTTAACTCGACGCACTGCTAAAATCTTTTTCTTGGCCAGGAAGTGTTGAGCTAAATCATCAATACCCTTTTGACAAAATAATACCGTTACTCCGCTAGCAGCAATCGTTTCTACCATGCTGCGTAACGTTTTTTCTTCCTGTTCTAAAAATAAGTTTAACTGCATCGGATCAGTAATCTGAATTTTGGCATCAATTTCAGTATTTTTTATTTCTAAGGAAGCATCTAACAACGCTACCTTAGCATTTTCTATCTGTTCAGGCATGGACGCATGTACTCGCTCTTTGTCTAAAACAATTCCTCGCACTAGTTCGCTTTTTTCTACACTTTCGCCCACGATAGTTTCTACTTTAATATCTTCCAGTTGAATCTTGCCTTTATCAGCGACCGTCTTGACCGCCTGCAAAATCAATTCTGCCAGAATTTCTTTATTTGATTCTGCGCCCTTACCAGTCATGGCCGTAATCGCAATATTTTTGAGAATTTCTTCTTTATCAAGAGACACATTTTCACCTAAAGATAATAATATTTTCTGCGCTTGTGCTTCTGCTAAACGATAACCCCTCGCCAGAACGGTGGGATGAATTTCTTGATCTAACAAGTCTTCTGCTTTCTTTAACAGTTCACCGGCCAGAACTACTGCCGTGGTCGTACCATCTCCCACAATATTTTCCTGGGTTTTAGCCACCTCTACTACCATTTTAGCAGCAGGATGTTCGATCTGCATTTCTTCCAGGATAGTAACTCCATCATTAGTAACAATAACTTCTCCGGCAGCATCGACAATCATCTTGTCCATTCCTTTCGGACCGAGAGTTGTTCTTACTGTTTGAGCTACTGCTTTAGCCGCGGCAATGTTATTTCGTTGTGCTTCTCTGCCCGTCGTTCGCTTGGTATCTTCGGGAAGAATAAAAATAGGTTGGTAACTGTTATTATTAGTCATACATTAGATAGTAAGAAGTTCTTTTTTAAAGCTTATGAAAGACCTAGATGTAATTAACTCTTCCGCCTCGGAGAGACACCATGTAAAAGCCTTTCATAGCTTCCCGATGATCTTTAAACAATCTCTCCAAGTCAGAAAAATCTTCTGGGGTAAAACCGGATACAACGCAGTTTTCTTTTCTAAACTTAACTGGATTATTTACCAATCCCATAATTGATGGTGTATTAGCGAGATAATAAGAAAAATCAAACCTGCTGTGATCATTCTTTATGATTTTTGGTTCTCGGTGATTTAGAAAGATTGCTGAATAAATAAAATCGCCATAAGGGGTTGCTTTTTTATCAAACTTGTAAACAGAAACAATCGCCGATCCAGGTAAAAGAATTTGTGTAGGTTCAGTTAATGTAGATAGTTCTGACATAATAACCTAAGGAGCGTTTTCTTTTTAAGATTTATGAAAACATTATTGATAATGCGGATGTTCCTTATTCTCTACTACCAAATCAAAGAATTTCAAAATAGCCTCCAAACTTAAAGAAGAACCCAGCAAAGGGGCAAGTTCATGTACAATCAATATTTGGTAATCAGAATTTGTTCCATAGCGCTTTTTCACTTCTAAATCAATCAGATCTTGATATTCATTATCAATCTGATCAATTTCCAAGAGAATATATTTGAAAGTATCTTGTACATATTGCTCTCGACGCAAATCATGCGGCTTGACAAAGAGTCCTCTTTGCGAATATCCCAATGTTTGTAATACCTCACGACCAAAATGACTTTTACCTATACCCGTAATCCCTCGTATAGTTGCTACATAGGGAGCATTTTGTTCAGAAGAGCGAATTTTGCTAGTTAGAATATCTATTCCCTCCCGATAATCGACTACCGGTGAATGAGAAAGCATACTTATTTCCTCTTTCTCAATAAATATCCTGCCAGAAGTAAGGCCATCAGTCCTGGTGCTGGAGAAGACTCAGACTGTGAAGACACCTGACAACTAAAACCGCCCGTTGCTCGATTATCTTTACTCTCCTCGGGAACTTCCAAGGGATATTTCTCCCGCAGTGTTTTATATTCAGAATCAATCCATTGTTGTTCTAGACTGGGAAGCCCATAAATGATACCTGATTTACCACATTCGTAGAAACCTTTATCTGACTTTTCAGCGATTCTCGAAGCTACGCCAGTCAATCGCACTTGACCATGAGCATAGACATACACCGGTCCTCCGGAATCTCCAAAACAGGCATTACCTTTGCTTGGGTCTTTTTCTCCAATTACAATCTCGTTGAAATTATGATAATCAGTAATGGGAACATCCGCAGCATGTAATTTCCCATGCTCAGTATTTCCTAATAATTCCCACTGGTAGGATCCATACCCCGCGATGGTGACGGTGTCCCCTATCTGCAACACTTTATTAAAATCAGCCGAAGATAAGAACTCGATCGGCTCAGCGTTGGGGATTTCTCGCTTCAGGAGCAAGAGCGCAAAATCATGATGGTTTTCTGTTGGAGAATTATCGTTAAAGAGGGGATGAACTTTTGCGGTAGCCAGAGGGTAAAGATACGGTGTACATTCCTCTGCTTTGCAGCGATGGTCAAATGTTCCATCTTTGCCGTACAGCACCATTGCTTGCTTAATATCATCTCCAATGCAGTGGGCAGCAGTTAACGCCAAATCTTTCTTGATAATAGAAACAGTACATGATTCAGTAATCCCTTCATCAAGTACCAAAGCGCCGATGGAGGGAAAATCTTGGTAAGATGCTTCATATCCATTGATGACCAGAGTCTTATTCTCTGGAGCAGTATAGTTTTCGGCCCCAGCACTGGAACAGCCCATCAATAAAGAAGTGCCCAACATAACAACCTTGTTCCGCATACTTTATCTAAGAGGCTTCTCCTTAAAATACTTATGAAAATACTACCCTCAATTTCGTTCGGTCTTATAACCTTTCGAGCATCACAATCTTTATTAAGCAAAAACTATCCGACTCAGTAAGGGGGGTTTCATGACAAGAATCATTTTCTTAGGCACGGCAGGAAGTACGGCAGTAGTCAGTAAGCAGATGCGCTCTTCAGGAGGCATTGTTCTACAAGTTGGCGACCTGCAATTCCATATCGATCCTGGCCCAGGAGCGTTAAATAAAGCAAAAGAATACGGTATCAATCTTCACAATACTACTGCTGTTTTAGTTTCTCACAATCATATTAACCATTGTAACGATTTAAATGCTGTTGTTGACGCTATGACTCATGGCGGAATTGAACATCGCGGCATTATCATGGCCAGCAAATCAGTAGTACAAGGATCAGATAAACAATATCCTGCTTTAACCAAACATCATCAAGCTTTAGTAGAAAAAATTATTCCCATCGAAAAAAATCACAAAGTAGGCGTCGAATTAGTAGAAATTCATGCTCTTTCCGCTGAACATACTGATCCATCTGCAGTAGGATTCAAATTTTTCTGTCCTAAAGTTACCGTCGCTTATACCGGCGATACTCAAGTAACTCCTAAGCTGTTGGAAGAATTGTTAGGTACCGATTTATTAATTTTGAACGTTCCTTATCCCGGCGAAAGTGGCACCGGCATGAATTTAGATGTCAATGCAGCCGTGCAAATCATTTCTCATGTCCGACCTAGGATGGCTATCCTTACTCACTTCGGACTGCAAATGTTAAAATCTGATCCTATTGTTCAAGCCCGGGAAATTCAACGCATTACCGGCGTACAGACTATCGCTGCCCATGATGGCTTGGCCATCAGCCCCAGCAATAATACTATTCATTCTCCTGTCAAAGGATTTGATTGAGGACAAAAATGAGTTATGAAGAAAAATCGTTTCCTTTAGAAAAAATTCTTACTATGAATGCAAGAGACTATTGCGATTCAAAAGACAAAACCTTACGAGATTATGAAATAGTTGGAGTACATGGTAACATAAATGGGGATGTTAAAGATTTTGTGAATAAAATACCCAAAGATACCGAAATAGTGGTAGACTATCGATCCATCCAAGAACACACTTTTAAAATAAGGCTTTATGGAACTGCCTTAATCCCTAAAGCAAAACAAGAACCTGCTGAAGTGCCAGACACTGGTGGACTAGTAAGTCGTTAACAAATAATTAAGTAAATTTTTTAAATAAAATAACCTATTTCTATAATATGGTTGAAGCACTCGAATTGGAATGTACCACTCAAGAAGATGAAATATTCAAGATTGCCCTTCAGATGTACTGGCAGGATTTACATATAATAGTAATGATAACAAATGATCACCCACGTAATAGAACAGAAAGAGATATCGAATTATTAGATTATTTTAAAGAAGTTTATCAATTAAACGGTCCTTGTTCCAGTACTTTTTTTGAACATGTTTCTCCAACATTACAAAACAATTACTGGACCATACATAATCAGATTTGTGCTAGATTGTACAGGTAATTTACAACAACAATCCAATCAACCATACTAATCCCAGAGCAATAAAACATCCTGCTGAAATGAACGGCATAGCTGGATAAAATTTATTCTCTTTACCTTTCCACAACAACACTGCTAATCCTAATGAAGCACCAAAAGGAATCAGTAAACTTTGCCATAAACCCATTTCTTTCAGAACTACTCCGGCAAAGATCAAAGGAAATCCAATATCTCCGCCGCCAAGAATAGCAGTGCGAACTTTTGTAGTTTTCATGCCTGGTTTCGGTTTTCCAATCTTAGCCATTTTGTAAGGAAGCATTAATCCTGCGAAAATGTTTGCTTTAGCCTGCGTTTTAGCCAAGGTAATCATGTGCTTAGACTTCCACACCGCATACGCATCGTATGCAGAAATTAAGAGCAATAAAATAATGACTGAGAACAAATTAAACATAGGTACAAAGATAGCCGCCAAACCGCCGTAAATAAATAACTCCGTAATATTATGTACCCACACATTCGGCTTAAAGGTTTTCCAAAGACTGAATATCAAAGCAAGTATCATAGCTATGGTTGCCGGTATAAACGCTCCCCAGGCGATGGTTAAAGCCATAAATGCAGCCATTAAAAACCAGATCTTCCAAACCCAAGTAAGGTTGTATTTCATTAACAAAAATAATAACCCTGTCCCGATTAAAATCGCAATGATGACCGGAATAAAGGAAGTTCCCTCCGCAGTCTGTGGACGTTCACCAATCGGTAAATCCTTAAACTGGATCTTTCCCGCTTCTGCACTTTTAGCAGCATCGATATACTTGTACAAAATACCAACCCCAATCAGTTGCGCAACCAGAAAAGTTGCTAGCAGAATAAGAGTCATAGTTAGGCTATGTTTCATATCAGAAGTAAAGAAAGATGGTTTATATTCCTTTTGTAGTGAATATTTTTAAAGTGGACACGGGAAAGAAAAAAGATGATTGAAATACCTAACATTAAAATTGAACTGTACGTAAAAAACAAGAAGAAATTTGCAGAAGAGCTTGATAGTCTGCTCAAAGAATTTAGAGTTGCACAAATAAATGGTTTGGAACAACAGCTGCTAGATGACCTATATGGTTATATGCAGGACCACGCTGCAGAATTAAGAAATCGTGATATTGATGAGTACTGTCGAAAACAATTTTATCGACAGGGATTTCAATTTTCCCCTGCACAAAGCAGAGAAAGATATTTGCGCAGAAATCGGCCGGAGTTAAATGCTATGCTCAAAACCATTAAGAAAAATATGGCTGATATAGCTGATCCAGTTACCAAAGCTATTCGTTCACAATACAAAATGTTTTTCGAAAAACCAAGAGAAATCTTATTGCTTGAATATTATCCCGGATATGGAATCAAATGTCCTGGAGATGAAAACAGAAAAGTGATGATCCGCTTACATTCTGATGAACAAAGCTCTTTAGTGATAGCCACTTCATCTGCTCCCGGATTACAAGGAGAAATTAATGGAAAAATGGTACCTCTACAACCTGAAAAAAATCACGCCTTAATCTGGACGGGAGGAGAATTGGAAGCATTTTTGAAGCCTTTATATCACCGCGTAGTCTATCCAGAAACAGACCGCTATGCATTATTATATATTTGATTACTCACTCAAATCCAACATAACTCTCATCAACCTTCTCTTTCTTACTCCGTTTCACAAAGTCAGCAAATAAAGGAACTTTCACCGGCACTGCAAATCTTGTAAATATAGAACTAACCAGTGCTTCCCCTTTATCCAGCGAGGCAATATTCCTGCTATCCTGACTCAAATCTTGCGGTGAGGATTCAATCACCGCTTGCCGCTCCGAACCCATTTCTATGCCCAAAATTATTTTAGTATTCATGTTTGCTAAAACTGGCTTAGGAATTTCCGATGGCAGTTGGGTAATGGCAATCAAGCCTACCTTAAACTTTCTACCTTCACGGGCAATGGTATCAAAAATATTGCCGCCTTGCTCTAAAACATTTTTCCCCAATACTCGTAGCGCTTCCTCCAGCACCACAGAGACCACTGGCTTGTATTCCAGCTGTCCGATTCGTTTGTAATATTTATAGCGATCAAAAATTTCATTGGTAACCAAACTGCCTAACAATATTTCCAACGCTCCGGAAAAATAACTGGTATCGATAATGACCATTTTCCCCTGTTCTAAATCCTGGCAAATATCAGCAATAGTATTTTCTCCGGCCACGGTATCAAAAATTCCCTGACAAGACAATTGTCCATTATCAAAATCTAATCCCAGGAGTGAAATCAGCTTTCTTTTGACGACTGCAATGGTATCCTCATGGAAACGTACATTTTCAATTCGCTCTTCCTTCAACACACTCACAATCCAATTGCTACCAAATTTTTTGTAATACACTTGCAAGCACTGTCGCTGCGGATCGGTCAATCCGGTAGCACCTTGAAAATGATCCGGCTTGAGTTTGCTGATATTAATCTTCAGCGTTCTGGCACCGGCTGGTGGTTTTATTGGGGTGTAATAACTTACCCGAGCTGCGGCTGGATGGTCTTTCAGTCCTAAACCGGTTCGACCATAATATTCATCATGTGGATCAAGCACTAACATGCCCGCATATTCTTTTTCCAAAACATCCCATAAGATACAAGACATCAGATTACTTTTCCCTTTTCCAGTCGACGCCGGAATTAAGACGTGATGACTTAGTACATCCTTTCCTGGCAAGAGAATATCAAAATCTAATTCCTTGCTGCCGCTGCGCAATTTTCCCAGAAACATCGGATATAAGGGTTTAGTGATAAATGATAAATCCTCTTTTTGAATTTCTCGTACAGTAGAAAAAAAAGGTGGAAGTTTTTTACACATCTTGCTACCCTTCGCTAAAGTTAGGATCGGTTTGAGTAAGGCTAATTGATAGTTTCGCAGCTTCTCATCCATGATCGAGAAACTTCCTTCTTCTAAATTCATACCTGCCACCATCTCTAGATTCTGCTGCGAAATCTGACTGCCATACAGCAAATCATATACTTGCAAAATGAACTTTTCCTGCTGACCGTCAATGACTGCCAACTCGCCGATTTCCAGCGAAGCATCCGCTTTTACTCTGACAATTATTTTAGAAAAATCTCCGGAAATGACTTGGCCTTTGGTCATACTAGAATGACTGGCTGATTATTTTTAACCATTTAGATACTTGAAGACAATAACCTTCAGTAAGAAAGCCGCCGCCATGGCCAATAGGTGCATGAAATGAGGCAACGACCATCATTTCAGCACAGAAAACTGATCGTTGTCAGTTTTCTTGTGAGTGAGGATATGTTTCAAAGATCAAATTATTGTTTGCTTTTTTCCCATTTACATACTAGAAAGCAACCGAACGAGCGGCCAAGGCGGCTTTCTGAATTTCTCTCAGTAAGCAAAAACCTTATAAATATCCGCCATTCCCAATCGTTCATGGAAGCAACAGTCGTACATTTCAGAATGGGAAGACATCATGTTCATGAAAAACAGATGGTACTTAAAATAGCTGATTCTGCTGAAGCAGCAGCTAAATTTGTGGGTAAATCAGTTACCTGGACTTCTCCTGCTGGAAAAGAAATTAAAGGAAAAATTACTGGTTTGCATGGTCGAACCGGCAGTGTTAAAGCTCAATTCTCTGAAAAAGGCTTGCCTGGTCAATCTTTAGGCCAGAAATTGAAAGTTAATTAATTCTTTACTATTCAGTGATTATTAAAGAAACTATTATAAATACCCCTTATAATTTTTAATTATGTCACCTTTACATGCTACTCTAGAAATACTGGGTATTACTCTACCCTTAAGCCTACGTCAGGAATACCATGATGACGGCCGAGTAAACAATCTGGTTGAATACTTGGGAAAGTTGCGAGAAGATACTAATCCCTTAACACCAGGATTACGAGAATTCTATACCCAGAAACTGAAAGATGAACCAGGTCTGACTATAAGCCTGATAAAACCATGGATGTTAGTATCATCTAAAAGAGTTATTCATCTTGGATATCTTCAATCTGATCATGATTTGGTTAATCTTCATACTCGAGGCCGGCAGGAAACCAAAGTCCTACAAGAATTGGATTGTTTACAAGAATTAGAAAAGATCCTTAAAAATAATTGGGGTCTTAGTTTGTTTGGCCTGGACGAAAAAACAATTGCGGACATTGGTGGCGTGTATGGGCTTCTTAAGAAAGGCTATCACGAACAGGATATACGACAAGTAAATAATTTTCGAATAAACAATGCCTTAACCTATTTCCAACGACACATTACGATACCAAAGAAAGCTGAAGAGAGCAATCCGGGGCTGTTTGTGCCCAGAAAATAAAATGGTAGAACTACGAACTTTACATCTAACGGACATTCATGATGATTATGAAAAATACCTCGTTCTCGCTAGCTACATTGCTGCTAAGAAAGAAACTGATCAAGCTGTAGATGCAGTCTTTATTACTGGAGATTTTATTGAAGGGGATGTTGAAAATAAAGGCAAAACTGCCCACATCATTGCTCAAGAGGGAAGCGAACTTTTTAAGAACGAGTCTTTGAAAAAAGAAGTAGAAGAATTTAATGCTTTAATTGAAAAACATGGAAAAGAAGGTAAGGTTAATGTCACCAGTCTGGATGATAGCATCAAAAAAAGATTTGAAGAGCTTAATGGAAAAATTCATAGCATACAAGCTTCTGTAGTTCAGAAAATTATTGCCCAATCGTATAACAAACATGCAGAAGCAATTGGGAAGTTAGGAATTTCTGTTTTTGGAATTTTAGGAAATCATGATTTAACCTCCGGATACGATTTTCTTAAAGATAATGTAACCTTCTTGGAAAAAAATAACAAAGCCGATATTAAAGGCAAAAGCGGTGTTGAGTTTGTATTGAAAGGAGATCTTAATACTGTGGAAACCCCTATTTTTTATGCGAAAGCTGCTCCTTTGTTTGCTGAATATTTCATTCCCTATGAATCAGGATATTCTTTATCAGAACTTAGCAAAGAAGTAAACGAGCTTCAGAAAATAGTAGCAGAAAGCCAAAGTGATCGTTTAGAAAAAATTGCAAAAAAAGAAGAACCAAAGTACTCCGAAGAGCAACTTAAGGAAATGCAAATGAAATTAGAATATACTATTGCGCTTCGAAAAGAAGTTCTCGAATACAATCAAGCAGAACGTAAACGCTTGGGCGATAAAAATGAAGCTGATATTTATTTGACTCACAAATTACCTAGCTGTAAAAAAGCCGATCCAAAAGTAGTAGGGCCTTTAAGTGATGTAACTCTAGAATATGCAGCCAATGCCAAAGCTATTTACGGCGGACATTTCCATGAAGGTCAAGTCGGCTACAAAACTCTTGAAAATCTTCTTAAACAAGAATCCAAAGAAAAAACTACTGTTGATGGAGTAGAAGTTCCAGTTTATTATTTAGAAGATAAGGAACCTTGGGAATTAAATCCGGGAACACAATATTTCTTTGTGACTGAATATAACGCTAAAAAGAAAATAGAACAAGTAGTAATTCACGAGTTTTATCATATAGAAGAAGCAGCGTAAAATTATTTTTTAGGCCTAACTGTAGCGATTGGCCTTGAAACCATTCTTTTCCGTCTCTCTTCTTCCGATACCGTAGGACGAGCAGCTTCTCTGGCATGTGCTTTTTCCTCAGCCTTGACCGTTGCCGTCAGTTCTGCTAACTGGGTCTTCTGATGTTCCACAAATTCATCCAGATGCTTAATCACTGAACCACAGACTCCCCTAATGTTGTTCATTACATTTCCACGAAGATGCTCTTTTTGCGCTTCCCACTCCGCGTGAGGAGCATCTGCTTTCGGCAAATGTAATCCGTTAGCTGCTTCCAGAGCCGCTGCAACATGCGTCCATAACTTATGGAAAAATTCCGCAGTCTCGCCTTTCTCTTTTCTTCGCAGCTGCTGTAAGCTGCGCAGAGCTAGTTTCAAATTCTTGCGCATAAACTGGAGATGCTTTTCTGCTTTTTTGAGTGCCACGGATCGTTGTTCCACCGTCCTAGCACTAAATAGAGCAGTAAGAAATCCTTCTGCACCATCAACTGCATTTAATAAATGTGATTTAGGCACCCCAATGGCCTCTTCGCGATGCTGCATTTGTTCCTTAGCTTTTTGAGCATCCATCTTTTTGCCAAACCATTTGCGCATATTCTCGCCGCCTTCCTGCCAACTCTTATCGCTGTTATTATTCCCATCGGAGGAAGTGATAAAAAATTTGATGATATACCATAAGATCATGATATTGACAATATATAATGCCCAAGCCACAAAATTACCCATAGATCCTACTACGGTCGTATCAGGAGGATATGATCCTACAATTTTTATTTCGTGATTCATCGCACTCAAGATCCAGAAAAGCAACATAGAAAGTAATAACTTAAGTAATACTGTCCCCTTGGTTTCTTTTCCCTTTCCAGGAGTATTCCACAAAAGATAACCTAAACCTAAGATCGGAGCGCCGATAAGCAATAATGCAACTGCAGTAGCATACCCTGCCCCTATTCCTAAGATAACACTTACCGGCAGGAATAATGCAGTCATGATCGCTAAAACTGCAGCTATGACAATAGCATGTTTACGTTGCAGAAATTTAAGACTCTTGGTGTCGCTGCTTCCACCCGCTCCTAAAAAAGTCAGCAAAGCAAAAAATAAAGTAAAAGTTAAGATTCCAATTAAAATTCTGGTAAAGGGAGCAACTCCATTTACACCAATAAAGGACAAACTGCCTATAATGAGGAACTTATCCCAAATACCGGAAATAAAATCCAAAGGCCCTTCCGCAGCAACCAGAGGCAACGCTAATAGAGCCGACAACCACCACATCTTTTTCATAGACGTAAAAGAGTTAAAAGAAGTATATAAAATTTGTGGGTGTTGAAAGAGAGATTATTTGTACAAGTCGCGAGTTTCTTGAATGATACCAGTCATTTCTTTCTTCGCTTCTGCTTGTTTTTTGTAAGCTTCTTCCAATAAGAAGCGCTCATCTTGAAATCCTCTAATCAACAGATGTAACTGGCCTAAATTGAAAGGAGTAGCTCCTGTTTCTACTTTATACGTTCCCCCACTAAAATCTTTATCAGTCATATTCTTAAATGTAACCATACCTGGAGAATTAATTATTCGACGATAAACTTCTTCCACTTTAGCTATCTCCTGCGCAGTTTCCTGATGCAACTTGAGAATATTATTTTCTAAGGCCTTGACTTTATCAGGAACAGCTATACCTTTCTTTTTGAAATAAGCAAGCATATCATCAAGACCAGTATTAGCTCGAGAGGTATTTCTGTTTAATTGTCGGAAAGTACGCTTTGTATCAAGTAATAATTTACCAAAGTCGTCTATCATTTCTAAAAAAGTATCCCTATCATTAAGTGTAAGTCCTCCCCGGTTCGCAACTGCTTCAAACTCTGTTAAGAGATGCAATGCTTCACCTTTTAGTTTATCCAAATTCTTTTCTTCCTCATTTTCAGAAATCCATTCATTAATTTCCTTTTTCTGGACTCTGCGTGCTCGTGATGCTGAACCTGGAAGAAAATCTTTTATCTTTTGACCTAAATTAGACAAACCTTTTCCTGCTGCGGAGGTTCCACCTGACTTATGGAATGCTTTTACTACTTCCAATATAATCAAAAAGATAATGATATACTCAACCCAGTCTATTAAATTCAATATTGACTGTGCTAGTTGTTCAAGAACCATTTTAACCTAAAAACCCCGCTATTACATATTTAATTCCGATTACTATTAACAAAAGCAAAACTAAAACAATTACTTTAAGCCAGACATTATCATTAGGAAGAGTTCTATACAAAATAAATCCTGCCACGATTGGAACAGCTAATATCACCACTGCAAAAAGTGTAGAATACGCTGCTCCGATTCCAATCAATATCGAAGAAGGAATAAATATAACTGATATGATCGCTAAAATTATGGAAACCGTAATAGCAATATTTCTGTTTTCTTTTAAGCCGGGCACAGCACTGGTACCCATATACAACAAAGCAAATACTAAGATACCAATTAAAATTCTCATCAAAGAGACTAAATCATTTTCATTAGGTTTACAACCAGGACTACTGGAATTACACAAAAATCCTAAAGAACCAACTTTTAATATAGTATCCCAGACCCCAGTCTCTGGACCAGGTGCAGGTGCACAGGAAATAACTAACAGAGAAAGTAATAATAAGCTAACAACACCTACTTTTGTCCACCTCATCCGCAAAAGTAACTTCTTAACCTTATTAAACTTTTCTGTGCAAGCAAATCGTTGTAGTCGTGGCGTGCGACGAGGCAGGGGTTGTCCCTACGGGATGCCGAGTAGGATGCGAACAGGGTGAGCAGCCGTCGCACCGCCATTTGAAAGATTATTATATTAATATCATGCTCATTTTTACCATATCTACTAAAGAAAACTTTATAAATAACCCCCAATCCCGAAGATTATGACTCATATACTGACTGTAAATCCCAGCGAATTGAACAAGAAAGTCGCTGCCGAGTTAAAAAACCAACAATTGGTACAACCGGCTACCTGGGCTAAGTTCGTTAAAACTGGCCATCACAAGGAACGCTTGCCTGATGACAGTGAATGGTGGTACATTCGCGCTGCTGCAATCTTGCGTAGTGTAGCCAGAATGGGCCCAGTCGGCACTGAAAAGCTCCGAACAAAATACGGAGATCGAAAACGCCGAGGGTATAAACCTGCAAAATTCTACCCTGCTTCCGGAAATCACTTGAGAAAAATTCTCCAGCAATTAGAAAAATCCGGTTTAGTGAAGCAAACTGAAAAAGGAGTACACAAAGGACGAATATTAACTCCTAAAGGAACTTCTCTCTTAGACAAAATCGCAGTACAAATTTCCAAACAAGAACGAAAAGATATGGAGCAATAAACATTATGGCTACTTATAAACATCCAGCAAAAAAGAAACGCTTGATCAAGCTTAGCAATCAAACTAAGTGGGCTCCTTTCTGGACTGTTTTCAAAATCTACGGCAAAGGAAGACGTATGCATCCTTCCCGACATACTTACGTTAAGAGATCCTGGCGCAGGACTAAGACTAAAGCATAATTATATTCATCACCATGGCTAAAACAACTGAAAAAACATTGGAAAGAACCTATAACGTTCCTCTACGCAAAGAATACATGAAAGCACCGCGCTGGAACAGGACCAAGAAAGCAGTTACTGCCCTTCGCCAATTCTTAGCTAAACACATGAAATCAGAAAATGTTCTTTTAAGCAGAGAATTAAACGAAGAATTATGGAAGCACGGCATTCAGAATCCCCCTCATCACATTAAAGTAAAAGTCACAAAAGATGACAAAGGCGTAGTCAAGGCAGAATTAGTGGGCAAAGAGAAACCAGCTTCAAAGAAAACTCCAGCTCAGAAGAAAGAAAAAGAAGCGGCCCAGAAACAAAGTAAGGCTGTAGCAAAAGAAAGAAGTAAAAGCAGCTAAAAAAGAAAGTAAAAAATCTGCAGCGCCAGCCGAACAATAAGCAATGTCTGACCTCGTATATGTTGATTCTGTATTTTCATCCCATGAACTTCTACGGTTACAAACATTCTTCGATCGTTTCAGTTATGATGTAAGTTGCCGCTTAAGCAAACCGATGCCCGTTTACCGTGAAGTAACCAAAGCAGTCACACTCCAGTTGGGTGCTAACAAAGAAATTGTAGATTTTGACCCCCCTTATAGGGGAGGTTGTGAAGATATATTCAAGACAGCTTTTACAGCATTAGTAAAACATGGCCCCGAATCTATAATCAAAAAGCTGGTTAATCAATCTTACATCCATGGCGGTTGCCGGCCGATGCGCTATAATCTACAAGCAGGAATTACCAATGATGGAGGAGGCTGGCATCATGATGCATCCGATAACTCTAAGTTCTTAAATATGATTGTTTCTGTCAATTCAGCCCAAGGAAAGTGGGAAGGCGGTAATTTAGAATTAGGATATCAGGGTCTTTCAAAACATAGTTTAGATGTACTTCAACCCGTGACACCTGCACAGTATAAGGAAAATCGAGGAATCATCTTTAACGATTTTAGAACAGTTCATCGCGTTACCCCTATAAAACCACTAATTAATTCGCATCGCGACATCTTATTATTAGTAATAGATTATTCTGAATTTGATTCCAAAGAATAGTAACTTTGTAACAACATTTTTAATTAATTCTTATTTCTAAGTATTATGCCACGCCAACTCTTTATCAAAAAAGCTGCTGTAGGAGAATTCGGAAAATCACCTTCCGAACGAACTGCTGATGAATTGATTCAATACGGCATTGTCAACATCGATAAAACAAAAGGACCTACCAGTCATCAGACTTCTGACTACGTTAAAAAAATTTTCCACCTTGACAAAGCTGGACATTCTGGAACCCTTGATCCTGCCGTCACCGGCGTACAACCCATTGCCTTAGGAAAAGCTACTAGAATCACTCAATTTCTGCTCACTGCACCCAAAGAATATGTCTGCTTGATGCATCTGCACAGCGAAGTTGCTGAAGAAACCTTACGAAATACTATCAAACAATTTACTGGCAAAATTAGGCAACTCCCACCGATCAAAAGCGCCGTTAAACGAGTAGAACGAACTCGGGAAATTTACGAAGTTGAAATCTTCGAAATAAAGAAACAAGATGTGTTATTCCGAGTCAAGTGTCAAGCCGGCACATATATTCGAAAATTATGCCACGATTTGGGCAAAAGTCTCAAAGTCGGCGCGCACATGGGTGAACTCAGACGAACTCAGGCCGGCCCCTTTACCGAACAAGACAGCTTAGTAACCTTAAACGATTTACAAGATGCATACCACTTTCATACCCAAGAACATAATTCTAAACTGCTGATGCACTGCATTCAACCCATAGAAAATGCCTTAAAGCATATTCCAAAATGCTGGATTTTGGATACAACTTTGAAAAGCGTCTCTCACGGCCGAGATGTGGCTATTCCAGGAATTAGCAAATTAGAAAACTTCCGTAAAAGCGAGGTAATAGCAGTCATGACCCTCAAAGAAGAATTAGTAGCTATCGGCGAAGCGACTATGTCCGGTGTGGAAATCAACACTCAGCAAAAAGGCATTGCCATCAATGTCAAGAAAGTGTTTATAGAACCGTTATAAATTATACATTTTAATCTAGCGCAAAAATACTTCTCCATTTACTGCCCCAGCCAGCGCAGTTTCAATGGTCTTCAAATAATTTTCCACTTGGGCAAACGCCTTAACATATGCTTCCTTATTCCTAAAATCATCCGATCTTGGAAAATAAGAATCGCTGTAAATTGCGTTGATCATCTGCAATAGCTCTGGAGCGGGCATTTGTTCCCGGCCATTGGTAAGTTTGATCATCAGATGATTTGCTTGCGCTTCCTCCAGAGGCGCACCTGTTTCGGCATCCCATTGCAACGGCGGGGAAAGATATGGAACTTCTTTTACCTCTGCTGCAGATTGATAATAAACTCGCTTCCGAGCAATTTCATCTCGACGTAAAAGTTGTTCAATGGTTTTAAAATCGTGATGAGAAGCCTCACCCACAATAGCTTTTAGGGTACTATTTTCTTCATTTGCGCGATCAAGAGCAAATTGATACATGCTTTGATACAATTCTTTTGCTAATCGTTTACCACGATGATCTGGACTAACTGCAACATACCACACTGCTAGCATACTTTCAGCATTTTCCAGCGGCATATAACTGCTGTTGACAGCCCCAATCACTTTCCCATCTCCATCACTCAGCGCATGGTAGGCAATCTTAGAATCAAAAATCCACTCATCCATAATTCTTTCAGGATCATCCATTTCTTCCTCGAAATTACCTGACAAAAATTCACAGGTTTGTTGTAGCAGTTGATCATCATGACTAGTAAGAAGATGAATAGAATAGCTTTTGTCCCAAGAACGTAAAACTTCCTCATATTTTGATATTTTTCCTCGACTATAATGAGAAACAGTTTTTAATAATTTTATGAGCTCTTCCATTCCTTGGTTGTTATTCATGGCAGTTCAATAACCATGCCTTCCCATCCAGGATTAGCTATTTTAGTTTCCTCAATCGAATCGACAATACCGATTGTCTCATGCAAATGCCCGCTTAAGGCTAACTTTGGTTTTACCCGCAGAATAAAAGCAGTAAAATCTTTATTACCTACATGACGCTCTCCCAATAAATCTAATTTTGTACCAAAAGGAGGTTGATGGGTTATCAAGAAAATCTTTTTACCATTATATTTACCATACCAGTTTCGAGCAATCTTTCTGAATTCAGCATCTTGAAGCGTAAAACCCCCGCCACCATATCCTAAAAAAACATAATCTTCTACCAGCACTGCGCTACGATCAATATTCACAAAATTAGAAAATTTTGCAATTATGTCTGCAAATTCAGGGCCTTCTTCATGGTTTCCGGGAACGACGTACACTTTTTTCCCCAGCGAATTCAACTTGGTAAGATTGTATTTCAATCCGTTTCCAAAGGTAGAAATATCTCCGCAGCAGACGATAAAATCAATATCTTTTCGAGTTGCTCGAGCTAGCAATTCATCCAACATGGACTTGTCCTCATGCAAATCAGTGAAGGCTAAAAATTTCATATGAAAAGAAAAAAAATTATGCTGCTTCAGGAAGCATTTCGTCCTGATCTTCTTCCGACATTTCTTCTGTTTCTTCCGATGCTTCTGAAGTAGGAGCAGCTTGAAGAGGTGCTTCCATTTCTAGGACGTTGTTTTTAGCAAACATCAAGACCCGAATTGCCGCTTCATTAACCGGATAAATTTTATAGAGCACCTTCTTCAAAGTCATCTGCGTTTTACGAGTGACTAGGTTAGAGATGATTGCTTCAAAAGTATTATTGTTTACTTCTTCAGCTAACATAGCTTTCATTTTCTGGCGCAATTGCTTTTGCACTGAACGCTGTGCTTTGCTTTGAGTGATCAAGAGGGTTTTAATAACTACATTTTTACCTTCTTTAGTTTTGAATACAAAATAATCATCTAAGCGATCAGTATTTTTGCGTACCATTCTTTTAACGGAAGTTGCGGTTAATTCATAACCTGAAACTGAAGAGACCAGCGTAGTGCCTTCAACAGCATCAATAGTAAACCCAACATAGGCATTTTGATCCTTAACGTTACCGGTAAGGTCTTTAAGATTGATCTTGACTGTTCTTCCCATAGCTACTTCTGGAGCAGCTAAATAAGTTTCACCTAATTCCATTTGGCCAAATGCTTTAGGGCCAACTACTCTATACCAGGTTTTCTTTGCGGTATTAACGCGTGCTAATCCTTTCTTTGATTGGTCTTTTGACATTTTTAGTTCTCTTTAAGCCCAGATTTTTAGTTTAGATACAAGAAAATCTTTTAGATTTTCTGTACAGAAAGCCAGTTTGAGCTTATTTTGGCTTTCTTGTACCCGAATTTAAGCTTAAAACAGAGGTGTATTTAAAAAAGTTTGGATTGTAAAATGATAAGACTGGAAAATAACCGTTTTGCTTCCCATTCCATCGACGAAATATTTATAAAATAAGCTCAGCAAAAAGCACCACTCTGATGAAACCAATTCAAATAGCTCTAGAATACGAACGCGGGTTACATTTTGATCAAGATTTTACTGTAGCTAATTTTGCTCCGCAATTCTTATCCCATCCTCTCAACCTCGATGAAAGAGGAAATACTAAATATTTCCATCGTGAAGGGACCCTACATCAAACTGAATACAATTCCCTTCGTCCTCTTTCTAATCTCAATCTCCTTGGTATGGAATTCCTCAAAGCAGAAGAAATTAGCGATAAAATTTGTTCAGAGCTTGGTGTCCTCAATATTCCTATCAGCGAAACTGGTGCAGGGGTAACGGAAATAAATCCCGCGGTAATGAATCGGATTTACGGCTACCAAACTATTTTTGGAGATAAGGCGGTGAATAAACTGGTCCGCATTTCCGGCATCCACCTACACATCGACCAAACTCAAGAGCGTCCGACTGACCAATTCAATGCCCTAACTGCTTTACGACCGACGATTGCCCTAACTTCCACTTCCTCAATCTCCCATCTCGGAGAAAATAAAGTGAACTGCCATCGCTACAAGATTATTGCTGATCCTGAATCTGGGGTTTTCGCTGCCATTCCGGAAGAACGTGATTACATTAATTCTATGGAAGAATTGGAAAGAAGAGATCAAGTTAGACATGAAAAATGGAAAGCAGAAATAATTCCTTATAATCAACGCCATAGAAAGGGTGTACCGTTAGGTTACAATCTTAATTCTTTTTTAGAACATTTTCCAGTAGAGAAAACTGGATATCCAGATGTGCGTAATCGACCAAAGATGGGTCAAGGTACTTTTGAACTGCGCATTAATGATACTGCTCCTCTCGATATTACCCTGGCTCAGGCAGGATTAGTACTAGGATACAATCGCCGGATTTTGCTGGAAAATATTCCCGTCAGCATCGTCGAAAGCGATTTTAAAAATGATGGAAAATACCAGTTCCATCAAAATGGAGTAATGCTTCCAAATCAAGACACCCTTGACTATTTCACGATGGAAGCGAGAGATCATGGCCTGGAAAATCCTCAAGTTCGAGAATACCTTTCCGCACTATGTGAATTCGCGCAAGATGGACTTTCTGTTCATGAACAGCACTATCTAAAGCCCTACTTTGAAATGCTGGCTTCAGGACAAAACCTCGCTAGTCAGCTTATACGAATGCTCGGTCACAAAATATATTACTCTCCTCAAGACGGAGCGCTTGCCAACCAGTTCATCTGGAAAAAGCATCAGGAAAGTGTCCGACTCTTAGAAGAGAAAATTGCGTATCCAAGAGGTGTATTTGTATGTGTAGAATAATTGTTGCTTCCGGCAATATCGACGTTGCCAAGATTCTTGATAGTATTGTGCTCATAGCTAAAGATCAAAATTCTGTGCATGAGATGAATAAAGACAGTCCCGGAAGCTGGCAGCATCCCGACGGGTGGGGAGTTGCCTACCTTAATGAAAAAGGAGATTTCATGGTCAAAAAATCTGCCAAGGCCATCTTTGAAGATCCGGCAGTTAAAGAATTATATCATCTCAAAACTAATCTGCTCATTGCTCACGTGAGAAGAAAAGCAGGCAGTGAAATTTCAATTCACAACACCCATCCCTTCGAAGCAGAACATCTTCAACTGGGAGAATGTGTTTTCTGCCACAACGGAGTGATAGAAGATGAGATCAAATTTAATCCAAAATACAAAACGGATGGTAAAACTGATTCAGAACGATTATTTTATTCCATTCTCAGCGAAATTAAAGACAACCATCTGAAAAATATCGCCAACACTATCCGCAACAACCTTAAAACGTATACCCAAACCAAGGGAACCAACATCGTTTTATCAACGAAAGACAAAACCTTTGTAGCCATGAGAAAAAATGAACATCCAAAATATTATGGCCTGATGTTGGGAGAAGGAATTAATTTTATGCTGATTAGTTCAGAAAAGCTTAAAACCTTTCCAAACATTTCTTGGAAATCGGTCCTGCCTGGAGAGGTTGTGATCATCAATAACGGAAAGAAGCAATATTTTGTTAACAAAGAAAAAATACCGAAAGTCTCTATTTTACAAAAAATAGTGGAATTAGTTACAACCTAAACAAATAAAATGGAAGTCAAAATCTATACTATACCTACCTGTCCTTGGAGCGCTAAAACTAAAGAGTGGCTCAAAAAAAAGAAAATTGCTTTTCAAGATTGTAATGTCGCCGAAAGCCAGAATGGCCAATTCCGAGACGAAATTCTCGACAAGTCTGGCCAAATTGCCGTTCCGGTAACTGATTTTAATGGCGTGATTGTGCTTGGTTTCAACGAGCAACGCTTAGAAGAAGCCTTGGCCAAAGCACAGAAGAAGTAGATAAAGCTAAGGAATATTTTTAGCTTTAAAATACATTCTAGAGCATAATTAATCTTATAAGATGACCATTTATTTCTAAAACTATGAGAGATTATTTACTATATCCGCAAGCTCTTGAAAAGATTGAGAAATCAGGAATTAAGGCAAGAGTTGAAGAACTTGCTAAAAAGGAAGAGCTCCCATATATTGGCGGGTTTGTTTCAGAAATGCAAATTATGAGAACTATTGAAGATTTAACCAAAGCAGGTTACTATACCAGGCTTCCTTCTGAATTTGCCGATCTTTACAAAAGCACTATGGCTGGAATTCTACATAATCCGGAACATTTTTTCTGGAATGTTGAAAGACCTACGGGAAAAATGACCGAACCTTGCCAGTTAGAAGATTTGTTATTATTCTCCGGAGATCTCGCTTCCATGATCTTAAAACGAGAAGAGATTTGGGATTATTCCAAATTCGGCTTTGCTTCAGCTTCCGAGTTAGTTGCTACAGTTGGAGCCTACCTCAAAAAACAGTCCGATCTAGATTTCAAAAAAGGATACAGCTGGACCAGGAAGCATGCTGATGGTTCTGAAATTGTAACGGAAATTACCGGCGACTCAAATGCTGACTTACGAATTTACCAAACCGATATTGCATCGTATCCAACCAAAGATCCTTTTGGAAATACTGTTGAACTTAGACCTGAAATGAAAGCTGATAAACATGCAGTAGCAGCATATCATTCCACTGAAGCAATTCTGTTAGTTGCAGTCATGAAATACATCGGACAACAAAATATTCCTGTAGAATATAGAAGCGATGATGCCACAAAATTGATAGAATGGGGACGCTCCCTCGGCCAAGGTGGCGGATCTTGTGCGGAACATTTTGGAGGATTCGAAAGTAATATAGGGTTATTTTTTATAGGAGATGATACTCCTATTCCTACCTTAGATGAATCTAATCAAACTACGGAATATTCAAACTTCTCTTTACCTACTGAAAGTGGAGGATTGTATGGAACCTACATTGCTCACAATGGAGATTTAGTGTTATCATACGGCCAACGAGAAAAAGAAAAGCAAAAATCAGTCAAAGAAATTAGCGTCCGATTTTCTCCAGAAGACGCAGAACATCTCGTAAAAGGTTTAATCTATCAATCTGCCCGAGGCTTAGGTAGAACTTCTGCAAAATCCCTGCTAGATATTGTCATTAGCCAATTTCCTAGTGCACTTAAAATACAGGGTTAACATTACGATTTAGTTATAGTAGAACATACCATTTCTTTACGATTTAAATTACTCAACACTGCTTCTACCTCTTTCCCTTCAAACAAAATTTGATATAATCCTTCTATTAGAGGCAAATGCAAGTTTGTTTTTTCCTTAAAGCTGATTGCTTTCTTCACCGCAGTAACTCCTTCCGCCACCATTTTCATTTCTGCCAAGATTTCATCTAACTTCCTTCCTTTACCGATTTGCTCGCCAACATATCTATTGCGAGAATGTTTGCTAGTAGCAGTTACAATAACGTCGCCTATTCCGGCTAGACCATCAAAAGTCGCTTCTTGAGCACCTAATTTTAATCCCAGCTGTTTTATTTCAGCCATACCTTTGGTTATGACATATGCTCGCGCATTATCACCCAAGTTTCGACCATCAAGAACGCCCACAAAGACCGCTAAAATATTTTTCAAAGCCGCACATAATTGCACTCCAATGATATCTTCACTCACTTCAACATTGAAAACCGGAGAGTTGAGTGCTTGTTGAATTTCTTCCCGTTCTTTTCCTTTTTTACCAGCCAAGACGATACCGCTGAACATTCCTTTACAAACTTCTTCTGCATGCGTCGGCCCGTATAAGCAATACACATTTCCAGAAACATTTTTTTGCACTACTTCACTTAAGAGTTGTAAACCATCTGCAAATCCTTTGGAACAGATCACTACCGGCTGCTGAGCAAAAAGGTGCTTCGCCTTGGCCACCGTTGTTTCCGTTTTATCAGAAGGAACTACTAAGAGCACTAGATCAGTTTCAGGAAGAACGTCCTCCAATGTATGAGAAATAAAAATATTATCCGGAAGTTTTGTACCCGGCAATAATCTGCAGACTCTTTTTTCCTGCATTTCCTGCGCTTGCTCTGGTACAAATTCCCATACTTTTACCTGATGATTATTTTTGGCAGCAGTAACAGCTAAGGCACTTCCCCAGCTGCCTCCCCCTAAAATTGCAATATTCATCTCCAAAACTTAAGAGAAACGGTTTAAATAGTTTATGTAGTAGAAAACAAGAATCTCATAAGATTAATAAAGCTACTACTAAATTCTCAATAAAATGATTCAAGAGTTATATTTGATTGGAACTGTCCCTTTTGATCTGCAAGGACCGGCAAGATTAGAAAAACTATTGCATCATCTAAAGCCTGATCAGATCACTATCGAAATGGATGCCGAAAGAATAGTTGAGATTGATTATATCAACCTTCATTCTGTCTTTCCTCAAAGCTTTGAGGCTCTTTTTCAAAGATTACGACAATCTTATCCTAACCTGCATCCAAAAACTGGTAAACAATTACTACGAAATTATGGATATGAATACATTGAAGCGGTATCTTATTGTAATGTAAAAAGAGCATCATTAATCTGTATTGATAATTTTGATACTGTTCGATTCGAAGAGAAAAATATTGATCTAGCTGAATTGTTAGCAAATACGCCTGAGCATCTTCAACAAAGGGCAGAAAACATCTACCAAGGAATTTGGCCGGAATTAGAAAATAAAGAAGAAAAAATCAGTGTCATGGAATTTCGAGACACCTTAGCAGCACAGAAAATAAGATCATGCCAGGGAAAAGTAGTACATATTGGTGATATGCGCCATCTTAACTGGGAAGATGACTATTTTAATTTAGCCCGTCGCTTATATGACCTTAATCCTATCAGAGTTAGGTTAAATCAAGCAGAGCAGCTTAAATAAATCAGACTTACTCCAAAATTGCCATCTCTTCTTTCTGATTAATTTCGTAATCATATAACAACTGCAGATACAAAGGAGTAGTATAGAGATCCTCGCTCAATAAATATCCGGCGCAAACTAAAGTAGCTGATTTCTTTTCTGAGTCAAAAGAAAAAACATCCTTAGTAGTATCGCCACGAAATTCACAGGTTAAGGGTTTACCGCCCAAAGTTGCAGCAGCTAATGAAATTTTGCCAACCTTACCTTTTCCTCTGTTTTCAATAGTCATGCGTAATTCTATTTGCTTTCCTTGTCGAGGAACCAGTTCTAAATTAGTAACTCCCACTGGAGCTCCTTGACCGCTGTAGGAAATTTCTTTCTGAAAAGTACAAGCTCCTTGAAATGTATCATAAGCAGAGCCCACACTTTCCAAGCGCTGTGAAGTTACACAAAGACTAGGAGAAAATTCTACCTCAGAATTATAAGAAACATAAATTCGATAACTCTGCGTTTCCGTAACTGCGCCGGGTAATAAACTTTTGATCATACCATCAAATAAAAACTTTTGCATTCCTCCTTCCGGGTTAAAAAGATTTTTACCTTCTAGAGTAGCTAACTGTTGTTTATCAGTATAAATATCAACATAATGATTATCAAATCCTAGCACAGAAACTTCCACTTTTTCCAGATCATAGGCAAGATTATTGTTAATGGAAACCGGAAGCTCCAAACGCTGTTTTTGATACTCCTCAGTGTTTCCCAAAGCAGTAATACCAATATCCATAAACCCTTGCTTGTAATTTATTTCTGCACCTTTTTCAGAAGCTTGCGTGCAAGAAACGACAAAAAACAAAAGTACCAATACTAATCCTATTTTTAATTTGTTTAATCCCAAAATCATGGATTTAACCCCGCAGCAGTTGGTGTTGAGTTTGAAGTTCCGGTAGATGTTTCTAATGGTGTGACTTCCAAAGTAATGGACCTAGTAATCTGATAATCATAATTCAAGTCGGCTACGAAAGTTTCTACCTTAAATTGATTCTTGGTTAAAGTTTGTAAATCTGAGGGAAGCTGTAAGAAACAGCGCTTTAACTCGCTGGGCTCGCGCTTCTTAGTCTGTGCCGGAGTGATAAAAATCTCTCCTCCTTGCAAGCAATCCTTATCTCCAATGCGCTCCTGATCAATATTAAATCCGCGCTCCCACAAGCCATGAAAATTATAATTATTTACTTTCACAATTTCCCCTTTATATGCACCATTTCCCACATCTTCTACTGCAAAGGAAAATGAAACAGGCTGTCCAGCCACAATAAGCGGCTGTGAGCCATCACCGCTTCCAAACTTAAAATTCAACAAGGCAAATTCTGCCGGACCCTGCGAAATTTTATCTTTAGTTTTGAAATTATCTGTTTCAATCTGCGTTCGAAATGGAGCATCAATATCCTTGCTTACAAAAGCGCGCTTAAGAAAGGAAAAAGTTTGCATGCCTGAAAGCAAAGCAGTGTAATCAAGGGTGTATTTCCCTTTCAAATCTGCGCTGGGTTGACAACCCACTAAAAGCTGCTGCTGTTTACCATTAATTTGTATTTCGCTGATTTGCTGCCCTTCGATTGAAATAACTCCTGGAATTTTTTCTTCGCCCTTAGCAGCATATCCTTTAAATTCGCAGGACAATTTAGCGAGGAATATCTGTTGGCGAGGATTATCTACCTTCAAAGTTATGGGATACAACATGCGTACCTCTGTGGCCTTGCGAGGGAAATATTGATCTTCCTTAAATTCTATTTTAGTAACCTGTTTGATGGCATCGCTGACCGAACCAGCCACGCCCGGCTTTGCTCCTTGCGCAATGAGATCTTGCTGTTGTTTAATACAATCTTTCTGTTCTGTTGCACTGACAAAATTATTGTTACAGTAGCGAGTAATTCGTTTACCTTCCATGCAATGATCATAATTTAAACTACCGCTGAATACTTCAGTGCTACAACCAAAATAATCATACCAAAAATTCTTAGTTTCTTCTAAAGTTCCAGCTACTTTAGCTACTTGGGCTTTGGCCAGATTGAAATACTGGGCATGAGTTGTATCTTGAAAAATAGAAGGCCCATCGACAATCATTGGAAATATAAAAAAAAGAGCAGCTCCTAAAATTACTGCAATTCCCAGCCAACCGGCTTTTCCGATCCGCTCACCGGAACCAAGGGCATCAGTCACCCCCATCAAAAACAAAATCACTGCTAAGATTACCCAAGCAAAAACATAATAGGTTATCAACCACTTTTTAAGTTCCGATTCCGGAAAAAATCCTAGCATAAATTGTGTAAAAGTATCCAAAGCAAAGGTAAGGAAGACCAGGCTCTCTTTCAGTTTTGCTTCTGGAGTATAATGAATTGCCATGAAAAAAAACAAACCTAAAATGATGCTGATGAATAAGGAGATTGCCGGAGTGTAGGCCACAAAATTCTTGATAATCAGGCCAATGATAGCAATAATCAGTAACAGAATATACACACCTACGGTGGTTGAACCTTTTGAAGAAGGCGAAGGCCCACCGCTGCGCAGCGAAGGGAGCGAAGGCATTTTAAATCCTTCATAGTTTCGGGGAGTAGAAGTCTTAGACTTTCCTTTCTGAAAAGAAAAAAAGTTTTCAACTGTAGGACTGCTTTTAGTTTTAGGTTCCTGCTTTCGTCCTTCTTCCTCAGCCGCTTGTTGGGATGCTGAATCAGAACCAAACTCCTTAAGTCCTTGTTTGTTAGCAATAAACGCCTTTTTCAGCAACCTAAATCGATCTACCATAATGTCCTCTTTTTCTAAAGAAACTAATACTCTAGCCTATAAAAAGCTTACTAGAAAAACACCACCTCGGCCAAAAGGTTTCCCGAGAACTGGTATTACTTGCAGAAACGACCAAGGGGGGTGTTTTTAAGAAATTTAACTCAATAAATCTGCTCGTAATTCCCGTATTTCCAAGGTCTTACGTGGTCTGATCTTAATGGAATTAGCACCTTGTACTAAATCATCGCTGACATCAAAGGTATAAGAAACATCTTTCGTGTCAAAGTAAAGCAAATGACCGTTGAATTCTAAATTGCCAAACTTTCGAGCCACCACATCAACAAAATTGATGGTTAACTTTACCCGTTTATGGTTATCAACAATGTCCCTAAACTTTTCATAACTTAAATCAAAATAATAGGTAGGAAAGTCCACATCTTTAAGCTCTGAGAAAATAATGACATGACTTAGCAGATACTCTCCTTTTGCAGTTCTAAAGACAATTTCGTTTTCTCCGGCATGTAAATCTTCTGGAGAAAACTCTATCGGTGTTAAGGCTAAATCACAGTCTGGAATGCCTGAATAAATCTTCTTGCTGTTAATGCTGATCTCAAGTAAGCCCACTTCTTTATAATTACAGCTAGGCTGGAACTTTAAAACTACTTTCTTAAGATTTTTTATTTCCGTTTCTGACACCAAGAAGACATTTCGTGAAGACTGTGCTTCGATGCTGGTGACATCAGCAACTACTTTAATATTACTGAGGGAAGCTTCATTAGTTTTCCAAAAAGCTAAACCGGGAGATGAAACTGTAAAAGTTAGGGTATTCTGTTCCTTAAGCAGATTTTGCGGGATAGAGATGGGCATTAAACTTCCCTCTTTTACTTGATCATGAAAAATCTCTTCCCCATTAAATAAAATGACTAATTTTCCATCAACTTTGTTTACATCTAAACTAAGCAGCATATTCTGAGTATGCTTCAAATCGGGAACATTAAGTGCCAGGGTATCTGACTGCTCTGAAAATACTCCTTTTTTAGCATAACCTACATTTTTTTCTGCTAAAATCTTAGCTTCTTTTTGAGTAAGAATAGTAATAACAGGAATGGGATGTTCAACTTCTTTTTCTGCCAAATAATCTATTCGCCCCGGGGATACAGAAAGTAATTTCTCTTCTACTACTGAAGGACTGCCGCTAGAACCATTACTGGTATCTTGCAACAATTTCGCTCGATCTTGTGGCGGGATAAGAATAACAAAGCCGACTATCAATACCGCTATGATCGCAATGAGAACTGCTGCACCTGCTGCGGATGACTGACCTCTTTTTGTTCGTAACATCTAGAAGAATGCAAATATTTGGTATATTTAAATATTGTGGGCGGCCAAGAACACTTTACTCACTTCACCGCATCAGCCATTTCCAATAACTCTTCATGCGATTCGACGCCTATCCACCAATCACCAATATCTTTCCATTCTCCTTGAGAATTCTTGTAAAAGTTCCTTTCGGTGATTACTGTTCTTGTCCTATCAGTATAAAATTTGGTTTCTAACAGGGCAGAATAAATCATAGCTACTTCCGCCATCCCCTTAAGATATTTTTCCAGCAACTCTACATTCTTAGAATCAGTTGGAACAAAATCGCTTAAAGCAGTAATGAAAATCTTTTTGCCAGCATCGTATCGCAAGAAACCTTCTTCTTCATAATTTAAACCATATTTTTCTTCTGGCTGACCTGCAACTGGAAATATTACTCTAACCGGAACAGAGCCAATAAAAGGTTCATCTTTTGCATGATTACGATAGATATGCAATTCCGGCTTAAGATATACTTTAATCCCTTCTACATCAAAAGTCAATTCTTCTAAACCCATTTTCACTTCACCGCATCAGCTATCCCCAATAACTCTTTTTCGCTTAACAAGTCTGCACCATCACCTACTTCCTTCCATTCACCTTGAGAATTTTTGAAATAGTTTTTTTCTTTTACTATTCCAAAAGAGAGCAGAGTTGCATACGTTTTTCCTATTTTTTCTAGTTCTTTACCCCATTCATATAGCACATCTTCTCTATCAGGTTCAGTTACTGCTAAAAGGGCTCTCAAGTTAGGAGTGACAAAAGAAGTAACAAATTTTTTATTTTTTAAATCATAATTCAAATATCCTTCTTCTTGAACCTTATTGTTTTCCAGGTCCCTATATTGTAATTTCATAGGTACTTCAGCAAAAGGATATTCTAAATTAGCAGAATAACGTTTTCTACGCACTTCCGCTTTAAGCGTTACTTCTGTTCCTTCGATCCTGAAGGTCAATTCTTCTAAACCCATAGTTTCATTTTCGGACGCATAAATATATAAAATTTCGTATTCCCAAGCATACAATGCAACTCATAACTTCCGATTTCAAGAAAGGATTTGTCAAACTGAAAGTCAATGATCAAGATGACCTCTGGTACTTGAGCCACCTGATCGACCAAGGAGATCTGGTTAGAGGCAAGACTACCCGAAAAATCAAGATCGGCGACGGAGAAAATACTAAATCTGTTAAAAAAACTCTTACGCTCTCCATCGAAGCAGAAACGGTAGAACTAACTGAAAATTCTCTGCGCATTAACGGAAAAGTAGTAGAAGAAATGGAAGAAGTCCCAAAAGGCAGCTATCATTCCATTACCTTGGAAGAAAGCTCTGAATTCTCTCTAGAAAAACCGCAATGGCTAAGCTATCAAAAACAAAAACTGCAGGAAGCTTGTGAAAAGAAATATGATTATTTGCTCTGCCTTTTTGATCGAGAAGAAGTACTATTTGCCCTAACTAAAAAATCAGGTTATGAAATCTTAGCAGAATTGAAAGGCGAAGTGCACAAGAAAGCAAAAGCAGTGGAAGTACGCAAAGATTTTCAGGAAGAAATAATTAAAACCTTGCAAAGCTATGCTCAACGCTATAATCCTAGTTCTATCATTCTTGCTTCCCCTGCCTTTTACAAAGAAGATCTTTACAAAAAAATCCCTGCCTCTGATTTCAAAAAGAAAATAGTCCTGGCTATTTGTTCCGATATCAGTGAACGTTCTTTAGATGAAGTAATGCGCCGTCCAGAATTAGCAGAAACGCTGAAACACAGCCGAGCTCGACAGGAACAACTATTAGTAGAAGAACTGCTTAAAGAAATCAACAAGAGTGACAAAGCTGCTTATGGCTGGAAAGAAGTACGGGAAGCAATTAACAGCGGTTCAGTATTAAAATTGCTCTTAACCGATGAATTTGTGCGCAAAAAAAGAGCGGCCGGGGAATTTGCTGCCGTTGATCAAGGTATGAAAACGGTAGATTCTTTGGAAGGAGAGATTCACATTATTTCTTCCGAAAGCGATGGCGGCAAGAAACTAAATGGTTTGGGCGGAATTGCTGCAATTCTGAAATATAAAAAATATTAAAGAATATTTATTTTTGGTTGGTTAACAATTTTTTATCAAATTCTCCGTCGAAAAACATAACCAAACATTAACTCTATATTTTGTACAACCACAACCTTTTAATAGTAGTTTATTTTACTGATGTACAAGTAGCAAATGCTTATCATCGATAAAGAGTTAAAAAGGAGGGGCTATTAAAATGATTGTAAAAGAGGAATTGTTAAGTCAACTGCGCCGCTACTTCGACTTAAACTTATACGAAGTCAAATTGTGGGCCGCATTGTTGAGCAGAGGAGTTTCTACCGCAGGTGAATTGTCCGATATTGCTGACGTTCCCCGTTCTCGAAGTTATGACGTTCTTGAATCTTTAGAAAAAAAAGGATTTGTCGTCATGAAATTAGGAAAGCCCATCAAATACATTGCCATTCCTCCTACCGAAGTAGTAGATCGAGTCAGAAAAAATATGCACAATGAAGCTCAGGATAAAATCAAGCGCCTTGAATCTGTAAAAGGTTCTGATTTGCTGCAAGAGCTAGAAACCTTGCACAACAATGGTATCAGCTTAGTTGATCCTGCTGACATCAGCAGCTGTCTGCGTGGAAGAAATAATTTGTACAATCACTTGGACTTGTTAATTAAAGACGCTACTAAGACCATCAATATTATGACTACTGAAAAAGGATTTCTGCGGAAAGTAGAAGGTCTCCGTGCGAGTTTAGAAAAAGCCAAGAAGAAAGGTGTTAAAATCAGAATTGCCGCTCCTATCACAAAGGAAAACAAAGCAACTGCTGACGATTTGAAAGGATTGGCAGAAGTCAAGCATAACCAAAAAATCAATTCCCGCTTTGTAACTGTAGACGGAAAAGATTTAGTCTTCATGATGTTGGACGATAAGGAAGTTCATCCCTCCTATGATATAGGAGTCTGGGTAAAAACCCCTTACTTTGCCACGGCTATGGACACTATGTTTGACACCATGTGGAATCTGAAGTAAGATTTTATTTATTTTCATTACTTTTTTCTTGGTTAATTTTCGTTCGAATATTTTATATATAAACCTAAAATTGATTAGTTATGACAACTTTCAAAAGCTTTGCCAGCGATAACTATTCCGGAACTCATCCCAAGCTTCTGGAAGCAATTCAAAAAGCAAATGTAGGGCATGCCAAAGCCTATGGAAATGACGAATATACAGAAAGAGCTATTAAAAAATTCAAAGAACATTTTGGTAAAGACGTTGACGTTTATTTTGTTTATAATGGCACAGGAGCAAATGTTTTGGGAATTAAATCTATCACTGAATCTTTCAATTCTATAATCTGCGCAGAAACTGCCCATCTGAATGCCGATGAATGTGGCGCCCCAGAAACATTTACCGGATGCAAGCTCCTGACCGTACCAACAAATGACGGTAAAATTACCGTAGAAATGGTTAAAAAACATGTTTCTGGATTTGGAGACGCCCATCATGCTCAGCCAAAAGTGATCTCTATTACCCAACCCACAGAAATGGGAACTCTTTATACCTTAAAAGAGATCAAAGAGCTAGCTGATTATGCTCACAAAAATAATATGCTTTTGCATGTTGATGGTGCTCGGGTTTCTAATGCCGCTGCCAGTTTAAACAAATCTTTGAAGGAAATCACTTTTGATCTTGGTGTAGATGTTCTTTCATTTGGTGGAACCAAGAATGGCATGATGTTTGGCGAGGCCATTGTTTTCCGCAATAAGGATCTTTCCAAAAATGTTCCATTTATTAGAAAGCAAGGAATGCAGCTAGCTTCAAAAATGCGTTTCATCTCCGCACAATTTGAAGAACTGTTATCAAATGACTTGTGGCTCAAAAATGCCCAACATGCAAACAATATGGCCAGACTGTTAGCACAAGAACTTCAAAAAATCCCAAAAATTAAGATCACCCAGAAAACAGAAGGAAATGCTATCTTTGCTATTATACCTAAGCAGTATATTCCTATTTTGCAAAAAGAATACTTTTTCTACGTTTGGAAAGAAGACACTTCAGAAGTAAGGTTAATGTGTACCTTTGACACTACGGAAGATGATGTGCATAATTTTGTCAACCTCTTAAAGAAAGTAGTAAAGTAATTACAAAAGCAGATTTTATAAATAATCTCCCTTTCTAATTCTTTTAATGGACATCGAAAAACTTATCCTCAAACTGCACCCTTTTGAACGGGCAGTTCTACCTGTACTTTTAGAGGAAAAAGACTTCAAACAGATTGTCAAAAAGAGCAAACTGCAAGAAATTGAAGTTATGCGCGCTCTGCAATGGCTGGAAAACAAAGAACTGCTAAAAATCAATTCTACTACCAAGAAAGTAGTTTCCCTTGACAAAAATGGTTTACTATATCTTAGAGAAGGCTTGCCGGAAAAATCATTTCTAAATGCATTATCAGATGAATTCAAAGGATTAAATGTTGTCACCAAGAAATCCAAGCTAAGCCGAGAGGAAGTAAATGCGTGTATCGGCCTTCTTCGAAAAAAAAATGCTATCGAAGTTGCCAAAGGAGAAAATCTTCAAATTAAACTTACTGAATCAGGAAAAAAATTACGCGAACAAAAATCACCAGAAGAAGCATTCCTACAAAAAGAATTTCCTTTGGAAATAACTTCACTGCAAGGAGCAGATAAAGCCCTGCTGGAAGAATTCAAGAAACGTAAAGAATTCCTGAAAATAGAAGAAGTCAAAGAAACGACAGCTACACTAACAGATCTTGGAAAAAAAATTGCAGCGATGGATCTAACCGAAGAAGTTGCTAACCGCTTAACTACTGGCATGCTCAAAACAGGCAGCTGGAAGCAAACCAAATTCCGTGCTTATGATGTGGAAATTAATGTTCCACAAAAATATGCAGGCAAGAAGCACTTTGAAAATGAAGCCATTGAATACATCAAGTCGATTTGGCTGGAGCTCGGCTTTACAGAAATGACCGGCAATTATGTCCAATCTGCTTTCTGGGATTTAGATGCCTTATTTGTACCACAAGATCATCCCGCCCGAGAGATGCAAGATACATTCTATTTGCATGGGAAAGCAAAACTTCCTGAGTTATGGAAGAAAATCAAAGAAGTGCATGAGCATGGTGGAGATACCGGCAGCAAAGGCTGGAGATATAGCTTCTCCAAAGAAGAAAGCGAACAAATTCTGTTGCGAACTCATACTACCGTTCTTTCCGCACAAACTATAGCTAAACTAAAGAAAGAAGATTTGCCTGCAAAATTTTTTGCCATCGGTAAAGTTTTCCGAAACGAAGCCTTAGACTGGAAACACTTATTTGAATTTTATCAAGTCGAAGGAATTGTTATTGATCCTAATGCTAATCTCAAACATCTCAAAGGATACTTAACTCAGTTTTACAAAAAGATGGGATTTTCCAAAGTTAGAATGCGACCTGCCCATTTCCCTTATACTGAACCATCATTAGAAGTCGATGTCTTCCATCCCGTGCGAAATCAGTGGGTAGAATTAGGCGGCGCAGGAATCTTCCGTCCGGAAGTAGTCAAGGTCTTATTAGGATTCGATTGCCCGGTACTCGCCTGGGGACAAGGAATGGGCAGAATTATATCAGAGTATTGGAACATCACTGACATTCGCGATATCAACAAAAACGATCTGAAACAAATCAGAGAAATGAAATTGTGGTTGAAATAAGAAAAATGAAAAGAGCAATTATTGTGCATGGCTGGGAAGGATTTCCCGAAAACCATTGGTTCCCTTGGCTAAAAAATAAATTAGAGGAAATGAATTTTCAGGTCATTGTTCCCCAGATGCCGGAACCGGGAACACCTAAGATTGAAACCTGGATTGCTCAATTAAAAAAAGTAACAAGCAAAGTTGATAAAGATACTTTTTTTGTCGGTCACAGTATTGGATGTCAAACTATACTACGATTTTTAGAAAACCTTCCAGCAGAAACCAAAATAGGTGGAGTGCTTTTTGTTGGAGGATGGGTGAATTTAACTCCTACGGTGACTGAAGATCAAGAATCCTATATCATTGCAAAACCATGGTTAAAAACAGCAATCAACTGGAAAAAAGTTAAATCTCATGGTGATAATTTCATTGCCCTATTTTCCGACGACGATCCTTTCGTCCCGGTAGAAGATGCACAAATATTTAAACAAAATCTTAATGCAAAAACAATTATTGTAAAAGGGAAAGCACATTTCACCAAAAAAGGAAGTTTATCAGAAATTCCCGAAGTACTAAACTTATTCAAATAAAAATGCCATCCATAACCTTAAACAAAAAAGTATTTGAACAATTAGTCGGCAAGGTTTTGCCTCTCGAAGAGCTCAAAGACCGCATCAGTATGTTGGGAACCGATTTAGAAGATATCCAAGATAACGAAATTCACGTGGAGATATTTCCCAACCGACCGGATATGCTTTCCGAGCAAGGTTTTGCTCGGGCTTTTAGCTCTTTCATCGGTGTTAAGACTGGCTTACGCCAATATCATATCAAAGAAAGTAATCAGAAAGTAATCATTGAACCTTCTGTAAAATCTGTACGACCTTATACTGCTTGCGCTATCATCAAAGGATTGCATTTCAATCAAGAGAAAATAGAACAAGTTATCCAAATCCAAGAAAAATTGCACGTTACCTACGGCAGAAATAGAAAGAAAGCCGCCATCGGCATCTATCCTATGGAAAAGATTACCTTTCCGATTACCTACAAAGCAGATCTTCCAAAAAATATCAAATTCAAACCTCTGGAAGCACATCGAGAAATGACTGCAGCAGAAATTCTGGAAGAACATAAAGCCGGAAAAGAATATAGACATTTATTGCAAGAGAAAGAAAAATATCCTTTTTTTATTGACGCTCAGAAACAAATCTTGAGTATGCCTCCCATTATAAATTCCCATGAAACTGGCCGAGTTACTGATGCAACCAAAGATGTTTTTGTCGAATGTTCCGGCTTTGATTTTGAAGTGCTTAGCACTTGCTTGAATATGATTGTAACTGCATTAGCAGATATGGGTGGAGAAGTTTATTCTCTAAAATTAGAATATCCAGAAGGAGTAAAGACTACACCTAATCTCACTCCGACAAAAATGAAATTAGACTTATCATATGTCAATAAAAGATTAGGATTAAATTTATCAGAAAAAGATGCAACCAAACTATTGGAACGTATGGGTTACGGATTTGAACAAGGACAGATCTTGATTCCTGCGTATCGCGCCGATATTCTGCATCAGGTCGATCTGATTGAAGACATTGCTATTGCCTATGGCTATGAAAACTTTCAGGAAGAGATTCCTAACGTTGCCACTATTGGAGAAGAGGATGCCTTTGAAAAGTTCAGCAACAAAGTACGGGAACTATTAGTAGGATTAGAATTACTTGAAGTCAAGAATTTCCATTTAACGACTAAAGAAGATCTTAGCACTAAAATGAATCTTACCAGTGATCCAATTCCACTTAAGAATGCTATCGGCGATCACAACCATTTGCGAAACGCTATCATGCCTAGCTTGATGAAAAATCTGGCCGAAAATCAGCATCATGAATATCCTCAAAATATTTTTGAAATCGGAAGAATTTTCGTTCCCGGAAATACCGAAACCGGGATCTTAGAAGCAGAACATCTCAATGTGATGTTATGCCATGACAAAACTGATTTTACTGAAATCAGACAAATGCTGGAAGCATTGACCAGAGCCTTAGGATTGACCTGTGCGATTAAAGAAAGCGAGTATCCTAACTTCATTAACGGTAGAGTGGGAGATATTACTGTCAATGGTAAAAAAGTAGGGATTATCGGAGAATTACATCCTCAGGTAATTTCGAATTGGCAATTGATGATGCCCGTTGTCTGTTTTGAATTAAATTTAGGAGAATTGTTTAAACTGGCTTGGAAGAATTAAATTAGCTTAAATATTTCTTGATCTTTTTGATTCTTCTAACCTTTGATCAAAATCTTCTAATTCAGCGTCATATTCTTCCGGACCTCCTTCTTTGGCATAAACAGAATTTACAATTGCTGGCGTTTGTAAACTTACAGCTTCTTTTTTCAATAATTCTTCTCGAGTCTCTGCGTTTGGTATTGGTTTTGCTTGAAGTAATTTTTGTTGTTCTTGTGGGCATGCTGATTTGTAAGCATTAACTGCTGCAATGGAATAAAGCGCTGCATAGGCCGGGATGGCTAATAAGAAACTTCCCATCGGTTTTTTTGAAGATGAACAAACCGTCAATCGCAGTGCACTTTCAACCATAAGTGCACCTCCAATGGCAAAAGCATCAAGCATGATATTTGGCGATGATGAAATTATGATTGGTCCGAATGTCATTATGATACCTCCAACACCCTCCACTATCCCACTTGTAATAGTGTAATTGGCAGGTTCATCTCCATACTTTCCCGATATTCTCTCCTGAGATTTAGCAGGAAGCATTCCTACAAAAGGATAATAGATTTTATTTTGCTTAAGCAGATTTTTAGTTCCATCCCATACACCCTTTGCCAAACTTGGTTTATACTCAACAACCTCATCAATACTCTCTGGCGTTTCCTCACCCCAATATTCTGCTGTTGGTTGGCAAACTTTCTCTAAAACTTCAAAAGCATCCTGATGATTTTCACGATAATTTCCTTTACTTAATTCTGCGGCGACTTCTTTGCCTTTGCCATATTTTATTTGGGCATAATTAATGATTCTTTCTTCTAAAGTTCCATCTAGAATTTTCCGGGCTTCATTTGGATCGTAAACAGTATTACCAGAATTCACTTTTTTTATTTCTTTAGAATAATTTTTACAATACTCTGAATACGCCTTCTTATAATTATAAGGTTTAGTATCTCCTATTACCATTTTGTCTAACAACCTAATTCAACAGAAAATTAAAATAAAAAATTACGCCTCCATTGGCGCTTCTAAAGCTTCTTCTTTCTTGACCTTTTTTGGCTTCGCAGCTTTTGCAACTTCAGCTTTAACTTTTTTTGCTTTCTGCTTCCTAGGTCGGGAAGTAGCTTTCTTGGGTTTAGTTTCCCAGACTGGTAATCCTGCTTTCTCAAATGCTTTCTTTACATCGGCATGAGCAGCTTTTGATTTCAGATCTACGATTTTGTCCATTGGTTCAAGATGTTGAACATTGACTTTCTTGCGTCTTACGTCACCGTCAACCACAACATAGCCGTTTCCAACTTCTTCAACCACGACACAAGTTCTTCCTGCATCTCTGCCGGCAATCTTCACGCATAATCTTCCTACTTCAAAGAGACTCATTGTGATGCACCTCGTGCGCGTTGTTGTAACAATCTTCGGGTGCAAGCTGAACAAAGCATTCCACCATACGGCCGTTCCGGCCTTTTTGCGGTTTTAGGCATATTGCTCATTACTGAAGGCAATTCCCTTGGTACGCCAGCTAACTGGGTCTTACAAATCCCGCAAATTGCTTTTGACGGCTTTCGTTCCCGGTAATGAACATTAACCTTTCCGCCGGGAGTCTTGACTGAGATTTTCCTCAATCGTCCTGATTTGAACATTCCTCGTGGCATTTTGTGTAACCTCGCTATTTATTATGAGTCAACATAGAAAGAAATTGCTTTCAATCCGAGTTGCCTCAAGACTTATCCCTGTGGGACAATAACTTCAGAATGAGGCTTTTTTTATAAAGGTTTCTGAAAATCAGAAATTTTCGTGGGTAGAATGAAGATTAAATGTCTTTCCAATAACAAGTGTAATTAGACCCTTTATTGAAACCTAAGTGTTCATAACGAGAACTCAATTTCCTATTCTCTAGCGGCGTATAAACAAGCACTTGATTATGTCCTTTTGATTTTAATATCCTTATAGCTTTGTCGCACAGTTCTGTTGCTATTTTTGCTTCCTGTTCTTTTTGATCTATTACAAAACGAAACAACCATGCTACTCTAAAATCTTCAATTAGAGAAACCGTGCCGACTATATTACCATTGTGCTCTGCAACAAAAATAGCATCTGGATCAGCTTCGATTCGTTTCCGTAGACGTTCTTTTGAATCCCTATTTTCATCAAACCGACCGCCATATAAGTCAGTTCGTTTATAGAGAGCCGCAACCGCTTCATAGTCTTTAGAATTATATCGTCTTACTTTCATTTATCTCACTGAAGCAATCAGTAAACCTTCAACAACTTTCGTAATCCCAAAGTAAACGCAATTGAACCAATAAAATAAATTGCTAACCAGCCTGGTTGCCAACCGAATAAAGACAAGCCTCCCAAAGGATGTAATTTACCGTAATTAACTGTTATTTTCTCAACATCAGAATGCTGATATACAGAAACTGGATTTTCATATTCCAAGTTTTTGGAAATTAATACTTTACTCTGCTGCTGGGTTTCACCACTCTTAACAGTAAGAGTATGCTCTCCTTCTGTACTCTTCAGCCTCCAAGTGACTTCACCATTGGTTATGGATTGTTTAGCTTCAGAAGCGAGCTCTGTACCTTGATCCGGAACTAATTCGGTTGTTCCAGTCACACCTTTAGCAAAGGTAGCGGTAACAGTATAAGTTTCCCCGGGATAAATTGGTTCATAGGATAAATGACCAGTCATCCAGGAAAAGATCAAAATAATCGGCAACATGGTGATAAGCGTTGACTTCAGGGAATGCTTCATGTAATCCATATTGGATTTCATGGCTTCCTTTTGCACTTTCATCATTTCTTCTGGACTATGACGCAATTCTTTCAGGCGCTTCTGGAAATCCTTCTGCTGTTCCTTCAAGCGCTTCATTTCGGCCTGATTAGTAGCAAACTTATACACTAAGGTGGTTACTAAAGAAATGACAAAAGAAACTAATAAAATCAGTAAAAGCGGACTTTTATTTAGCAAAGGTTGTAGTACCGGACTTAAAACAGGATCTAAAAATGCCATACCCTTCTGAGTAGTACTTCTTTTTATAAAGATTGTGGACGAAAAAGAGTTAAGAAATAAAAATAAATTAATTGTAAAGTCTTGATTCAATACTTGAAGAAATTCCGCCCATAGTAGCATCAGAATCAATTGACCAATGTATTGCTTTACCCCAAAACTTCTCTCCGTAAGCACTAGCTCCAAATACTGTTTTACAATACATACCACCTAGAGTAGCATCTGAATCTATCGTACCAGTATTAACCCCATCCATTTTAACTGGTTTTATAATTTTATAACCTTCAGTAAGCTTTTGTACTCCAGAAGAAATTAGTACCCTAAAATCCTCAGAAGAAATAAGCGTTTCCGTAGAATCAATATGATACTTAATTCCGCTCATTTGAGTCGGCTTAATTGAATCAGCTAACTTTAGTACACTACTCGGCAATGGCTTAATAACCTTACTAGACAATAACTCTCGTGAATCAATTGATCCCGTTTTAGTACCTTCATATTGTTCCATCATAAACACCTCTTATGCATAGTAAACAAAAAGAATTAATAAACCTTATGTTGAAAAGTCGCCGCCTAGGCCTTAAGGTTTGCGAGAGAATGTACACTTTAATAAAAAATTAAGTCCTATCCTTTCGATTTGTTATAATGGGATAGGCCGAGCAAACGGCCAAGGCGACTTTTTAATTCTTAGAAAATAAAATTTATTTACTCCATAAACTTACGCATAGCCGGATGCATATCCATCATATGCTGCTTGGCAATTTCTTCGTATAACTTATAGATAATCGCTACCGTTAACACAATGCTTGTTCCATGCGCTAATGCACCAGTTAAATCTGCCAGCGCCGCTAACAATCCAATCGCTGCCCCTCCTAAAATAGTAAGAGGCCAGATGTATCTATTCAGAACAGCTTCCAAGACGCGCTCATCTCTTCTAAATCCAGGAATTTGCAGTCCAGAAGCCAGAATTTGCTTAGCCTGACTCTTCGCATCCATATTGGCAGTTTGCACCCAGAAAATGCTAAAGACAATTGCTCCGGCTACTAAGACTAAAGTATAGACTAACGCTTGTACCAATAATGAGGGCGTAAATCCACCTTTGATAAGACTACCTATTAATTGTGGCGGGCTTAACCAATGTACTATCCCGGTAGCAGGAGTATTTCCATTAAATGTTCCTAAAATAGGATGCCCCCATTTTTCAAAGAGGCGAGCAAACAACTGCACGTTCGCTAACAGCGCAGCCATTAAAATAACTGGAATGTTTGAAGTATAAAAGAATTGTAACGGCCAGCGTATTCCCTGTCCGCGCACTCGACCAAAAGATAAAGGAATTTCCACTTTCATCGATTGAGCATAGACGGCAATTGCAAATACTAATACAGTGGAAATGACTGCTGCTAATTCTAATGCTGCGGTAGTAATATCGCCACCAATAATAGATTGAATAAAGGCAGGAATTGCTCCTGCAGAAATATCTGGGTTAGTAGGGGAAGGGAGAAAGTTAAACGCGCGAATAAATAGTTGCTGTGAAACTCCTGCCGCAATAAATAAACTTATTCCGGAACCAAAACCCCATTTACTGACGACTTCGTCCATAAACATGATCATGATTCCGCCTAAGAATAACTGGAAAATCAACAATATTTTCAACTGGCCATACAGAGCAGTTCCTATCAGCGAATTAGACGGAGCTAAACCACCCATTAAGACATAAATTGATGCTTCAAAGATAACAAAAAATATTGCTAAAATTTTCTGCAAGCCTTGGAATTTCTTTTTTCCTTCTGGAGTAGCCAAATCAAACTTCAAAATTCCTGTTCCAGAAAGAAGCTGCAGAACGATAGACGAAGTAACTAAAGGACCTATACCCAAGGAGATAATACTTCCAAAAGAGGCACCGAGGATAATAGATAAAAATTCAAATTGCTGTAAAGCGTTCTCCCCTAAACCATACAAGGGAATAAAACCCAAGACAAAAAAAAGTGCTAATACAATTAAAGTCCATTTTAATTTTTCTTTAAAAGAAAGCCGCTGCTTTGGACTTTTTACTTCAGGAAGACTAGAAATTACTTTATCAAGGAAAGACATTTTACGCCTGCTTTTCAGTTTCTTCTGCTGATTCAGATGAAGATGTAGTGATTACCTCTCCGCCAGCAGCCTCAACTTTTTCCGCTGCACTGGCACTGCATGTTGCTACCGTAAGTTTTAATTTCACAGGAGTAGTTCCTGTTCCTAACAACTTATTGTATCCTAATGCTGCCAAGTCAATGGAATAAACAGTTCCCTCTTTATGAGCTTTTCCTTCCTTAACTAATTTTGCAACTCTATTTGAAGTAAAATAACTAACATTAACTGCTTTGACGTTTGATCTACTCTTAGAAGTAAACCCATGTCTTCCAAGCAGATGGCCTACTTTGGCATAATAAGTCATCATATGACCTGCCCGCTTACCGGAACCAGCATTACCTCGACCACCGCGAGAACCAGCACCACGACGTTTCTTACGAGCTCCGCCGCCGTGCGTACTTCCGCCTCGGTATTTGCCGACTTTTTTTCGTTTGTAAGTTACCATTTGATTTTAGATTATGATTAATTTGTTTACAACATCCTCTTCACTAAATCATTCATTTTTGGACCGCGGCTTCCTAATGCACCGCTAGATTTGAAAGGCACTTTGATTCCTTTTCGACCGAATCCTTTACGAGGAGGATTTAAAGCAAAATAGCGCTTGTAGACTTTTCCATTAATTTCTTGTCCTTTTCCTCGACCTTGTAAGAGTTGGCCTCGTTTTTGCACTAATTCAGTAAAGGTAGCGTCGTCAATTTCCCCCCAGGTGATATAATCTTTTACTCTGATTAACATGCCTCGGTAGGTCGGAGTGTCATCAATGACTACACAATGATTCTTACGATGTAAATTTAACATAGCTAAAGTTTCTTTGACTGGTCTGACTACTTTTACCATTCCTCTGATTAATACGACCGCCAGTTTTCCTTTCTTTTGTTCTTTTTGAGCCATTTTTTTATCCAAATAATTATTTATGCCTGTTCAATTGATTTCATCTTACCTTCGATTATAGCAAGTTTTCCCAGATGTTGTGGCTGTACTTTAATTTCAGATAATTTTGTAAGTGCATCAATTAAAGCGAAAATTAAATTCGGCTTGGTTCCAGTTTGTCCGCTGGTTTTACTCCAGATATCTTTAATTCCGGCCAGAGCTAATATTTTTGCACATTCTTTTTCAATACATAATCCTTTACCTTGCGGCGCAGGCATCAGTTTTATTCGTACTGAACCACAACGGCCTTCAACTGCAAATGGAATAGAGTTAGGTTCGGTTGCACCTGCTTCCCAACTTCCGCATCCGCGACGCACTCTGATTAAATTTAATCGAGCTGCGCGTTTAGCTTTATCTCGAGCGGGAACAGTTTCCTTACTTTTACCCATGCCGATACCGACATAGCCGTTTCTATTTCCCACTACTGCGCAAACTTTAAAATGAATTTTATTTCCTTCTTTAGTTTTCTTTTGCGTCTGTTTGAAAATACGTCGTTGACCGCCACCAAATTTACCTTTAGCTTGACCAATTAACAATAAATCTTCTTCTAAGTTAGGAAGAAGACGATTTACAATTTCATCCTCTAAGATTTGATACCCTTTGTTGAAAATTTCATCAATATCACGGATTGTTCCATCTTTCACCAATTGACCTAACGCAGTCTTGGGGTTCCATTCTTTTTCTGGAGCTGGAACTGATTCCAATACTACTTTCATATCTTCCACTTGAGGTAATTCTTCTTCTGCCATTGTTTCACATTAATTTATCTTGATTATTTATGAGTCTGTATTTTTTGTTTTACTTGTGCAAATTGAGCATCCATACTTTCTGGCGCCGCATTGCTTTTTAAATATTGCGCAAACTGGAGTTTACTTCCTTTTGCATTTGATTTTAATTTTCCGACATATTCTTTGATATGCATTCCGCTTAACTTTTTATCATCAGGAAAAAGATTTTCTCCGTGCGGTACAGAGACGCCTGCGTCAACTGCTCCTTTAAGGAAGGCGTAGTATTTTCCTTTATGAAAAGGATATTTAGATCCGGTATCAAAAACCATTTCTCCTTTGTACTTGGCCTCAGCTACTTTCTTCCCAAATAAAAATCCGGTAAGATAGGCTGCAGGAATATTCTTGCCTGAGAATTTCCACCCTAGCTTGCTAAGAGCAGAGGAATCTACACCGACTAAGACTAAATCTCCTTTAGGAGTAAATTCTATTAATTGAGCAATAACTTTTTTATTGGTAAAGCGTACTACTAATCTTCCTTTTCTTGAAATCAGTAACTTCAAGCGCTTGGCATAATTAGTCTTGTTTTCTCGCTTTCTTCGGTACAATACTGTTCTTGGTTTTCGTGATACCATTTTTTGTAGTTTTATTTCTGGGGATTAATTCCGAATCATTGGCTAGTGCCTTCGATCAAGTGATGTTCCTTAAGATACAGCTTGATGTGACGCCGGTTCCTGAAATAACCTCCCTTCGATTTTGTGTAAAGCATACGATAGTTAGTAGTTGAAACTAATTTTTTATCGCGCAGTTCTTTTAATAATTCTCTTTGAGCGCGTACTCGAACCATCCATTGTTCTTTCCTGCTGACAATGGAATGTTTTGATCCTTTACGGCTTCCTTTTCCTCTTTGACGTCCTTTGCTCTTCTGTTTTGCTATTTTGCGCGCGCCAGCTCGTGAATGCTGGTTGACTCTTGCTTTAGAAATTTTTCCTATTGCAATTAAGCCACGCATATCTGAACGAGTGATTGCTTTCTGTATATCTTCTAATGCATCGGGCGAAAATACAACTTTCTTAGGTGAAACACCTAAAATTTTTGCCGCAAGTTTCTTTTTGTGTCTCATGGTATTTTAGTTTTGTTTTTTAGTTTGAATATTTATTGTCTTTTGGTGATGGTCTTTTCCATCAGGTGTTGTTCTTCCTTTTCTTGTGCAGTACTTTCTTCTGCATTTTCAGTTTTCTTTTGTTCCTGCTTTTCTTTCTGAGCACGCTCTTCTGCTCTTTTTCGTTTCTGTTCTTCCTTCTTGCTCATTTCCACTAACTTAACTTTGCGTGATTCTTTGCGCTGCTGAAAGTCAGATACTAATTTTTGTGCGGCTACTCCTGCATCTCTGATATTAAGGAGAGTGATTTTGTTCTGCTGAGCTGCTTCTAATAATGATAATTTTTTTCTATTGCCCACGGCTGCAGCAACAATTGCTCCTTGGGTTTGAGGATTCAAGGCTTGCAACTGTTCTAAGTTATGTACAACTACCATTTCTAATCCAGAATGATGTAATCCTCGTACTTCTCGTGGTGCTCCAAAGCCTGGATTAGGCATAGCCGGTCTACCACAATGCATCTGACGTACTTTTGAATGTCTTCCTCGCGGAAATCTCCATCTGGTTTCAATACGTGGAGCAAAATTTGATTCTTTTACCACAAAGTTTGGCTTCTTCATGTTCTTTCTTAGTTTTAGTAATTGTTCTTTATTCATAGTGTTAGTCGCTCTTTACTGCTTTTTCAGTGATATAACATCCGTCTTGGAAAATCCGTCGATCGCGATTAGTTATTCGGCAAGCACTTTCAATATTAGCGGCAGTTTGTCCGGCCACTTCCACATCGGGACTGGTGACCACAATTTCTTCACCATTAATCTTAACTTGCGCTCCTTTCACAATCTCAACTCTCCGAGGAACTGCTTCTCCTAAAAAGTTTTTGATAATTACTTCATTTCCAGAAACAGAGACGTTCATAGGAAAGTGACCTGAACAAATTTTTAATTTGTAAATATATGGTTCTTGAACTCCTTCTACCATATTAGTTATATGCGATTCAAAAGAGCAAATAATTGTCTTTTCCCGACGAGTTGCTTTTGGTGCGAGCAATACAATTTTATTTCCTTCCATGGAGATAGAAACTTTAGGATGAGAAAAGGTTCTGGTTACATCTCCTTTGGATCCTTTTACATTCAAAGTATCTTTAGTAAGAGTAGCAGTAACGCCCGCTTTCAGTTCAATTTCCCGTCGTAGATCTTCTTTCATGGTGGTATGATTAGTATAGTTGAATTAATTCTGCTTAATAGCAGTAGGCAATCAATCGTCCTCCGCTTTGTTTATCTTTCGCTGAATTATGAGTTACTAAGCCTTGGGGAGTAGATACTACAATGATACCAAAGTCTTTTGCCGGTAAATAACGCTTCTCCCACTTTTCAAATTCATGCTTAGCCGTGGAAAATCGAGGCTTGATTACCCCGCATTTATTGATATTTCCCAAAAGATTGACTTTGAGTACGCCGCCTTTCCCATCGTTAACTTCTTCGAAAGAGCCGATGTATCCCTGCTCGTTCATAATTACAAAGACTCTTTTAATTACCGATGAGGCTGGTTTGATCAATACTTCACGCTTTCCTACTTTCTCTGCGTTCAATATTTTGGCTAATGCAGCCGCCAATGGATCGTTAAACATTTTTTGTGTACCTCATTAACTGTATTTTTTGAACCCGATTTCAGGGCCCATTTCTCGGAAGCACTGTCGGCAGACATGTAAGCCGTACTTATTGATGTGCCCCTTGGCTCGTCCACAGTTTCGACATTTTCGAAGCGCAATCCCGCAGGATCGCTTTTTAGGACTGTTGAATTTGATGTACTTAGCTTTCTTAACTGGCTTATGATCCAGTTGAGTGAATGCTTTTTTGTAATCGCTTGCTGTCATAGTTACTGAACCTCTACTCCCAATTGTTGAACAAAGGAAATTGCTTCTTCTTTGCTAATTTGATGTTGCTTGCCGACGGAAGACATTTTTACGGCCCGTTTCTTTACTCTAAAACCTGGGCGTTCCAAAGTTACCGCTACTTCTAATCCCATGATTCGCAAATCAGGGTCATACTCTAATCCTTCAATGTCAATGTATTCTGCTAAACCAAAGGAAAAATTCCCTTGGTTGTCAAAATTATTCTTAACGAGGATGTTATCCTTTGCGGCCATTAAACGGCGTAATAAAGTAGGGCAATCGTTTCGAACTGTGACTTTACAACCAATGGCTAACCCAGGACGTAAACCCCAGCCGGGAATACGCTTTTTAGTTTTAGTTTCTACTGGTTTAGTGGAAGTTATTTTATGAAGAAGCTTCAAACCTTTCTTGAGCATTTCTTCATTTTTCCCTGCACCAATATTTAGGGTAATCTTTTCAATGCGTATTCCTTTCATAACGTTGTTAGTGGTATTCATTGTCTTTAGTTTATCGTAATTTTATTTCTGTATCCTTCTCGCCGACTACAAATAAGTAGTCTTTTGCTGTATCGATGTTAGCACCATCAACAGTATACGTTGCTTCTACACCTTTGATTTCTGCTAGCACTCCCACATCACCGGCATGCTTACCTTTGGTAAGGAATACTTTTGCTCCTTTCTTGACTGAAAGGATTTTGGTAACCTTTACAGTTGGTAAAGCTAACACAAAAGTGTCACCGACATTTGCGGTGGCATTGCTGGTAATATTTCGACCATCGTGAAGATTAAATTGGATTTTTCCGCCTTTCAAAGCAGTCTTACCTACTACTTTAGCTAGCTTCACTGCGGATTCTGCAGCAGTAATTTCTGTTAAAGTAAGTCTTCCCTTTACATCTAAAAGCATGCGATATTGTTTTTTCAATTTAGGAATGGAAAGTACATCAAATAATCCCACTATATGACGATGATCAGTTCGAGCTACCCCGTCAATTAAAACTTCTTTGCTGTTAAGGATCTTTCTAACTTCACCAGTAGTGGAAGCAACTTGTAAATTGTCCCGCAAGAGCAATCCTAAAGGCATCCCATACTCTAATGAATGCGCACCAGGGTTAGGACTAATAGTGAAAACTTGAGTTTTCCGTTGAATAAACCAGGTTCGTGGTGCTGCTATTTGTTTTAAGTGATTTTTCATTTTATTTCAACTCCGTTGAAATGATTGAAAATATTTTCATTTTCATTTTCGAATTTCTCCGCCTTTTACTTTTGTTTGCGTCGGTACTGCTTCTTTTGATTCTTTTGTTGCCTGACGTCGCTTATCGCTGGCGTCTAAGGCTACGATCATTAAGTTTGATGGACGTAAAGGGACTAACACTTTAGTTCCGTCGCGTTTGGCGTAATCAAAACCAGTTACAAAAAGGCGTTCGCGCTTTAATTGTACTAGTTCTACTTTCCCTTCTTGTTTTCGGAATTTTCCCCGTAATACTTTGACTTTATCTCCTTTACGCACTTGCATGGATCTTGTTCCCTGCTTCTTGCGCAACTCGGATGATAAATGAACATGCATAAATTTTTGTTTTACATGGAGAGGAGCATTATATCTGTACTTGCGCTGTTTGCGCGGTTGAATGCTGCTGTTCCAGTTTGTTGAAAATTTTTTCTGAGTCATTTTTTATTCATTGATTATTATTTTAGACAATCATGCTTGCTATTTTTGCCACTGCTGGCCAACGTTCAGCTACTTCTTTAGCAATCGGTCCTTTGAAAATAGTTCCTTTAGGATTTCCTTTTTCATCTTTCAATACTATAGCAGCATTATCTTCGAATTTAATTCTGGTCCCGTCTGGTCGGCGGTATTCTTTTCGCTGTCGTACAATGATAGCGTATACTACCGTTTTTCTCATTTCTAACTTTCCTTTCTTTACAGAACCCATGACCATATCTCCGACTCCTGCGGAAGCAACTCTTGCTTTTACAGTCTTAGCTCCTACTAACGAAAAGATTTTGATTAATTTTGCTCCAGAGTTATCACAGGTATTAACTCGTGCTTCCATCGGAAGCCCTCTTGTTACTGTACCTTTCAATGCTTTCATTCTTCTTCACCTGTTTCTTGAGCAGTTTTTTTCTTTGATTTTGATTTAGTCTTAACTTCCGGTTCTTCTGCACCAAATTTGTGTTCTACTTTACCTTCGTTAAGGATTTGAATGATAACATGATGTTTAGTTTTGCTTAATGGCCTGGTTCTTGCCACTAATACAGACTGGCCGATTTGCGCATCCAAACACGGCGGATTGTGAACTCGTAATCGTGATCTTCGTAAAGCAAACCGCTCATACTTAGGAATGTAAGATGATCTGTTCCATTCGATAGTAGCTGATTTATTAGTATCTTTTTTTATTACTTTCCCAGTCAGTAACTCTTTCTTAACTACTAAGCCACCGGTAAAAGGGCAGTTTTTATCATAGTACTGACTATCAAAGGCGCGTTCTGGCGCCGCTATTCCCAATACTTCTTTTCGCACTTTTGTCATTTTTGTTTCCTTATTGATTTTTATTTTGTAGGTTGTAATTACACTTTTGTAATTACCCTTTGAGCCGTTCTTCCGGCCGTTTTGCAATTACTTCGCCGGAAATTATTTTGCCGCTTTTCATTAGCTTAAAGGTGATTATCTTTTTCATCAGCACAACTTCTTTGCCGTCCTGATTGACAGTAATCGTTTCCTTGGTCTCGTCAATTATTTTCCCTTTTATTCCCAAGTTACTTTTATTCTTGGAAGTTACGACTTCGATTTCTTCACCGATGAGTTCGTAAGGGAACGTTTCTTTCTGAGCCATGGTTAACTGCATCCACCGGAATCTTCTTGATCCCGATAGTTAGGCCACTTCAATGGTTTCCTCGGCAAATCCGAGGTCAACCAAGACTGCCCTCATTCTCGATTTATGATCGCCTTGAAGTTCTATTTGCCCGGTCTTGGCGGTTCCGCCGCAGGCAAACTTTGATTTCAAAGTTTTGAATATTTCATTGATGTTTGCTTCTTTCTTTATGCCGCCGATGACTGTATACTTCTTGCCAAACTTTCGCTTCTCAATAGTCACAGTTATCTTTTGCTGCTCACGAGCAATGGCCTCACAGACGCACAAGTCCTCTGGAAGCCCACATTGATTGCACACGCCAACCATATTTATTGACCTTGTACCTCTCTCTCACGAAGTAAAGTAAGGATGCGGGCAATATTCTTCTTGCTTCGCTTTACTTTACCGGAACTTGCTGTTCCCGTACCTGCACCAACTTCTATGGTTAATTTTAATAGTTCCTTTTTAAATTCTTTCAATTTGTTCTGAAGTTCAGGAGTGGATGAATCACGTAATTCTTTTATTACTTTCATGCGTCACTTACCTCACTTTCAGGTGTTTCTGATTGTTCTTCAGTTGCAGCTGGTTCTTCTACTGCTGCTTCAGCAGGAGTAGATTCATCCTTTGCTTTTGCTGCTCCTTTCTTTGAATCTTTTTTATCAAAAGTTTTTTTACTGCTTCGTTTCTTTTTAGCCGGAGCAGGTTTTGCCGCTTCTTGCTTCTCAACAGGAGCAGAAACTTGTTCAGGCTCTTCTAAGAGTTTGATTTTATCCGGAAGTATGATATCAGGAGGCATGATTGCAACTTTCACTCCTACTACTCCGCTCTTTAATAATGCAGATTTTCGTGCCACTCGTACTGACAGTGCTACGTCTCCACATTTCTTTAAGTATCCAGTGTAAAAGCGCCAGCTCTTTGCTCGCGCACCAGGAATTTTTCCTGAGATAGTAATTTCAATACCTAAAGCACCGGCATTCATGACGTTTTCCATCATTTTGTGACCGACGCCCTTAAATCGAGCGACACCAAATCGTTCCAAAGATGAAACAATTCTTTCGGCTACGATATTAGCATTAAGGAAAGGATTAGTTACTTCGCTGATTTCAATTTGAGGATTTTCTAAATTAAATTTTTCTTTAAGACTTTTAGTAAGTGAACGAATGTTTGCTCCTTTTGAACCAACAATCAAACTAGGTCTGCTGGTACTGATGACAATCTTTTCTCCCAGAGGAATTTTTTTCAAGGAGATAGTAGATATGCCAACATTACCCAGAATTTTTTCTACATACTTACGAATGTAATATTCCCGAGTTCGTTGTGCTACAAATGTTCTTTCTATCATTTTCGTACACCTGGTGATCGTAATGAGCCCTTCTTCTGTAATTCTTCATATAGGTTAGACACTTGTTCAGTATCTTTTCGTTCTTTTTCTTGTATCTTTAATTCCGCAGCCTTCTGCTGTGCTCTTCGCAATAACTCTGCAGATGACGGTTCTTCTGCCACTTTAGCTTTGACTACCGGTTTAGCGGGAGCTGGAGCAGCTGGAGGATGATCATGATGTGCATGATCGTGTCCTTCATGAGCATGATCATGTTTGTGTTCTTGCTTTACAGGTTCTGCCTGCACCGTTTCTTTTTTCTGTTGCACTACTGGTTCAGCTGCTTTTACTTTACTTTTAGCAACTCCACGTTCCTTAACTTCTACTTCAACATGAGTTCTCTTGGTACCAGTTCTATGTCTTCCGCCACCAAATGGATTTGGAGCTCGGTTAGCAACTAATTTAGTGATCTTCAATGAAGTTGTATTTAATCCTTTGAATTGTGCATTTGCTTCTACTGCTTTGATTAATTTTAAGATTTCAGATGCTGCTTTAGCTGGAAATCGTCCGGTAGACATACCTGGTTTGTGAGCAGTGTTCATAACGAATCTCTTGAACTCAACTGCTCTTTTCAATTGTGCTACATCCTGAAGATATTGCTTAGCATACGAAACATCTTTGAAACGTAAATTTCGGCAGATTTCGATGCAGTGTTTGGTTGACACTGGTAAGTTTAAGGCCTTCGCTATGGCGATGTGCCCTGGTTCTGCTTTTGTAGTTGATGTTGCCATGTTTTTTCCTATTTATCTCGCGGAAACAGCCTTACTAGAGCGTGTTGCACCAATACCAGCTGCGCTGTGCGCTACTCCTTTTCTGGTCGGGGAAAATTCTCCCAAATAATGACCCAGCATGGAAGCAATGATCATAACCGGCAAGTATTCCTTGCCGTTGTAAACGCGAAGGGTTTTCCCTACCATTTGAGGTATGATTATCATGTCCCGGCAATGAGTTTTAACATTATTTTCTCCGCCGGCGATACGTACCATCAAACTTTTCTGAGCTTCAGTTAAGCCTCTCTTCAAGGATCTTCGTTGTCGTGAAGGAACAAGTTTCATAAATTCATTTAAATCTAACTTGCTTGCTTCGTCTTCCGTTTTTCCTTTCCAAGTGAATTCTTTAGCCATAGTTAATCAGTATCTCCTTATTTCTTCCTTCTACCTGTTCTTCGTGGAGCAATCTTACCTGCTTTTCGTCCAGGCGGAGCGTTTCGAGGTGATTGAGTAGGTCGTCCTTTGACGTGGGAACATTTTCCACCAAATGGATGATCGACTGCGTTCATAGATACTCCGCAGACAATTGGATATAATTTGTTTCTTGCTCGCATTTTGTGATATTTGAATCCTGCTTTCAAGAAAGGTTTGTCTAATCTTCCACTGCCAGCAAGAACACCAACTGATGCTCGACATTCTGGCACAAATAATTTTTCTTTCTTGGAAGGCAATAATACTCGAACTGCCTCTTCTGTTTTGGATACTACTCTTGCTGAAGACCCAGACACGCGTACTAATTTTCCGCCATCTAATGGTCGAAGTTCAATATTATGAATTAATGTCCCTTCGGGGATGTCACGTAGATGAAGAACATTTCCCATCTTTACTTCTGCGCTGCCCACTTCAATTTCGTCTCCTACTCGAATTCCTTCTGGAGCAAAGGCTAATCCTCGCTCACCAGTTAAATAGGCAACTTCCATCAATGGTGCGGAATGTCCAGCACAATGAATTAAATCGGTAACCATTCCCGAGGTGGATAATGAATAATGCTTGACTTCTCCTTCGTAGCGATGGCTAGGTGCGCGATATCGCGGTGTTCCTTTCCCTCGTCGTTGTTGGATTAGTCGTTTACCCATGCTACACCTAGATCAATCCCAAATCTGCGCTTAGATCTGACGCCAAATTTTCTGGACTTAATTTTACGTATGCTTTCTTAACACCTGTAAATGAATTATCAATATTAACTTTGATCACTTTCACTTTATACAATTCTTCTATTGCTCTCTTGACATCTGCTTTAGTAGCAGCAGGAGAGACTGAAAATACTAATTTATTATCAGATTCAATTTGGCGAATATTTTTTTCTGTAGACAAAGGAGCTTTAATAATTGCATAAGGATCAAATACTTCCTGAACTGCTTCAGCTTTGATTTGTTCAGTTTCTTGGGGAGTAGTTTTTTTTGCCATATTTTAATTACATGAATAGGTTTTCAGTTGCTAATTTTTGTACTGCTTTTTCTGTGAATAAAGTTGCTCTTCCTGCATCCGCACCGGGAGCAAGTAATTCAGCATTTAAAGCCTTGACTTCAACTACATCTACACCAGGAATATTCTGAGCCGCGTGCAATAAAGCGCATTCTCCGCTAGCCACGATTAATACTCCTTTTTTAGTTCTGTATCTTCGTCCGCGCATTGTACCCATTCCTGCTCGAACTTTTTTCTCTGCTGATCGTGCTAATTCATCAGCAAATCCTAGATCTAATAATAATTGTTCTACTTCTTTGGTTTTTGATAATTCTTCAACTGAACCGGCAATGACAAAAGGATATTGAACCGGAACTTTGTGTCCGCGTTGAGTCACTAATTCTTTCTGCATAGTCGCAGCCATCGCAGAGCGAATAGCTTTTTGATTTTCTTTTTGATTGATTTTTCGTTCTAATATTTTAGCAGCTTTAGGCGGATGAGATCGATGACCTCCTACTGCCTGAGGTGAAAATGCACCTACCCAGTTAAACCTGGTTCCCCTTCGGGAAAGAATTTTTCTATTAATTCTACTGATACCAAACCCATAACATCCGCGATACTTTCGACGGCGTTTACTTAGTTTAGAAGAATGACGTAATCCTGCTTCTTGATCTGATCCATACTGCTGCCGTGATTTACTCCATAAAGAATGAACTGCGCGCTTAATCAAATCGGGACGAAATTCTTCTGCAAACTGGCTCGGCATAGCCATATCTCCTGTTTTCCTATTTCCATTTGTAACAATTGAAAGTTTCATGCTTTCACCGAGACGTATGTTATTTGTGGAGCATCTTTAGTCATAGAGTGATCAGGGCGGATAGATTTTGTAAGTACTACCGGTCGTTTTTTAACTCCGCTTACAGAGCCTCTGATTAAAATATAATTATTCTTAACTACACCATATTTAGTGATTCCGCCGGCAGGAGTTACATCTGCTCCATTCTTACCAACTTTCAAAAGTTGTTTATTATATTCTGTTCTCAAATGGAATCCCATTTTACCTGATTGAGCTACGCTGTAACGAACCCTGTTTGGGTGCCAAGGACCAAGGGTACCAATACCTCGCTTAGTCTTTTCTGCTTTATGTTGTCGAATAGGAACACCAAATCGCTTAACTGTTCCTTGAAATCCTTTTGCTTTGGTAATACCGTGAACATCAAGAGAAGCGCCAGCGTCGAATACATCTTCAACGTTAATATTTTTTCCCAAAACTTGTTTCGCATAAGCAAGTTTTTCCTCGTTCTTTCCACCGAGAGCAATTTCCAATAATTTTGGTTTTTTGGTCCCGATAGCAGCTGCGGAAGGATTGGAATGAATGAGAAGTCGAACGTCTTCGAATTGAGTGAAATTGTCAAAAGTGGCGGTGGCTTTTTTCTTGGGCAATTGAATTTTTCTTCCCAACTCTTTAGACAAATGTTCTGCCCAGACACAGCCTGCTTTTTGCAGTCCGTATAAATGTTTTTTATAGAAGCAAACGCCGGCCACGGTCATGGGCGGGCAATCGATAATGGTTGAAGCAACACTGACCTCCTCTCCTTTGGTTAAGGATCGTGGATGATTATCGATAACTTGAATGTGAGTCATGCCTGCTTTATAACCGACAAATCCTAAAGGCTTAACTTTGTTTTCAGGAGCCCAGGATCTAAGCCGAGCTACTGAGTGTTTAGCTCTCTTACGAGGCCAAAATTGAATACTTCCATGTCTTGGTGCGCTTGGTTGTCCCATTGTAGTGTAATTGCCTATTCATGGCTTCCATCCGAGAAATCGAATTGATTTAGCGATGGTTGCCTTTTCAGGCTGATTTGACGCAGATCATTTAATCGACGGTGCCGATCAGTGTGATTTGCGCCTTTTTTGATTAGGTTTCCCTTTTGGGATAGCGGTTATTTATAAATATATCGCTTTATGAGAAGAAAATGAGGCTAATTAGAAAATAGAATAAAAAATTATAATATTTACAACTTCAATTCTTTACTTAATTTTTCTAAGAGTGACTCTTTAGGACTCTTTTCTTCCGTTGTAGACAGTGCCGGAAGGTTTCTCACCCGCTGCGATTCTAAATGTTCGTAAAGATTTTTCACTGAAATTCCCTTATAGATTAATGTTTCATCTTCTGATATATCATTAAGACCCATTTCATACTTCAAAGCGCCTCTCGGAGAGGTGGTACGACTCACTGATACATAAATAAGAGAAGGTTGACAATGAAAAGCACCAGTATTTTCATGTTGATTATATCTCCATTGATTAAAAGGAACCTGCTTTAACTCCTCTACTACTTGTTTTAAGGTATATTTATTAGTCTTAGTCATTTTATTTCCTCCCCTCTACTGCTCCATCATTCTCTAAATATCCAAGAAGCCTTTGCAGAGCAATCAATCTTCCCTGTTGATGTTCATTGCTTCTTGTTGCTGCCCACTTTGCAGCTAGAAGATGATAAAGTTTGTCTACTTTTTCTCCTCCATACTTATTAGTAGAATTAACCGAATCATCATATATTTGCATAAAATAAGAGGTATGGCCTTTTCGAGAAGTTATCTCTGCAGAAACTTTCACATCAATGTTTTCTATATTAAGAGAATAAGTTGGTAACGCATCTTCTTTGGTTTCATCTATTGTAGATTTCCAACGCTCATAAGGAACTTTTGTTAATTTACTAACAATTTTTTCTAACAACTGTGCTTCATTTTTAACCATATTAAACCACCAGCTTAACTTACTAAGAAACGATTAATAAATCTTCTGCAACAAAAAAAACATCAAAGGCTCAAGTTGACTTTGAAGAAAAAGATTATTTTCTTCCAAGTTCTTTACTCAATTTTTCTAACAGAGATTCTTCAGTTGATTTTTCTTCAGTTGCTGACGTGGAAACTGGAAGATTTCTTGCTCGTTGCGATTCTAAATATTCGTAAAGGCTTCGTACTGCATCTCCCTTGTAGGTTTTTTTATCTTCTTCACAAATATCTTCAATTTCCATCTCAAATCTATTTCCTAAGGGAGCGACTTCATGGTAAACACTTACACGCATAAGGCTTGGCATATATGTGAATCCTGTAGCAGTTTGATTATTAAAATATCTCCATTCATTGTAAGGAACTTGCTTTAAATCTTCTACAGTTCTTCTCAATTGTTCTTTTTCAGTTGGCATGTTATTTCTTCTTCCTCGCTTTCTTAGTGGGCTTATCTTCCTTTTCACTCATTATTTGACCTTGTCTTCTAAGTGCGGGTATAAATCTTTAACTTCGCGTCCCCGATAAGTAGCTAGATTTTTTCCCGAAGCATTAACTTCCATAAAATAATATGGTCGACCACGATCATCTGCTCGACAGCAGACATTTACCGCTTTAACATCTGGAGAACAATTGTAACTTGCAAGACCTTGGTTGTTAGAAAAGTTCCATTTAGCAGGTTCTACTGCTTTTAATTCCTGTACTATTCGTCGTAATTCTTTTGTGGACATAATTATCAATTCAGCTTAGGGAATATTTTTAAAGCTTTCTGCTTAAAAGAGAAAAATGAACTATATATTCACCAATCTCCTTGGAACATTCATCCTCGATGAAAAACTCACTATTATAGATTCTCTGCTTTCTAAATCAATTGAAGAGTATAGAAGCAAAGCCGCAGAAGCAAAGCTGCAACAAAAACATAATGCCCAACCTTTGCCAAAGGAAAAACTTCCTCAAGCACTCTTATTATTCAAAGATCAAAAATATTACTCAGAATTTTACCAGAAAAATCTACGATTGACCAAGGATGGTTTAAAACATGCCGTTAACCAAGATAATATGATCATGCAGGCTATTGCTAACATCAACGAGTTAGATAAAATTGCCAACACTATGAGTAAACGTCTTAGAGAATGGTACAGCCTATACTATCCCGAACTTTCTGAAAAAATAGAAAATCATGAAAAATATGTTGAACTAGTTTTAGAACAAGAACGGGATTCAGATACTTTTGGTGCAGATCTTGAAACAAGTGATGTTGATGAGATGAAATTGCTGGCCGGAAGAATAACGTCCCTGTACGCCTTACGAAAACAGCATGAAGTTTATCTCGAAAAAATTATGAGTACCTATTGTCAAAACCTGTTAGAATTAGCGGGAGCAACTATTGCCGCTCGATTAATTGAATTAGGAAAAGGATTGAAACATCTGGCTTTATTGCCGGCATCCACCGTTCAATTATTAGGAGCAGAAAAAGCATTATTCAGGCATTTAAAGACCGGATCAAGATCACCAAAATATGGAGTCATCATCAATCATCCTTTAATTCAGAACGCGCCACGCGACAAAAAAGGAAAAGCTGCCAGGATGTTAGCCGACAAACTTTCTTTATGTGCAAGATTAGATTTTTTCAAAGGTGAATTTAAAGCTCCTGATTATCGAAAAGAACTAGAGGGAAAATTAGCATGAGCAGTATTCAACCACACAAAATATTTGAAATTTATTCCGACGGACGGAGATTGTACACCAAAAGCATTCTTCCCGGCAAAAAGCATTTTGACGAGCGAACTTTTAGAGAGAAAGATGCTGAGTATCGCGAATTTGATCCTAATCACAGCAAATTAGCGGCCATGATCATGAAAGGCTGCACTAATGCGGGTATCAGAAAAGGTGATGTCATTCTCTATCTCGGCGTTTCGCATGGGTACACTTCCTCTTTTATCTCCGATATGGTCAACAAAGAAGGTTTAATCTTTGGTATAGACCCTGCTCCGAGAGTCATTCGTGATTTAGTATTCCTTTCCGAGCAGCGCAAAAATATTGTTCCCATCCTTGCCAATGCCAATCACCCTGAAGAGTATTTGGAACGAGTTTCTGGAGTAGATATTGTTTATCAGGATATTGCTCAAAAAAATCAGGCAGAAATCTTCATCAAGAATTGTAAAATATTTCTCAAGAAAGGCGGCTATGGTTTATTAGCAGTGAAAGCGCGCAGCATTGACATCAAACGCAAGAATAAAGACATTTTCATCGAGATTAGAAACCTCTTAGAAAAAGAATTCACCGTGATTGATTACAAAGTTCTGGAACCGTTTGAGCGAGATCATTGTATGATTATTGTCAAGAAGTAATACATATACCTCCATTCCCCAAACTTTAAATAGCAATTTCTTACTTTTGAATTATGCGCATCATGACTTGGAACATCCACGGAGCTTCTCTTCGTGGTAGGAATGAACGATTTCCAATAATCAAAGAAGCTATTGAAATCTATCAACCCGATATTGTTTGTATCCAGGAAGCTTTTTTTTCTAAAAGCAGAAAAATGCTCAAAAGCATAGAAGGGTATCATGTTTCTTACAAATTAAATTGGTTCCCCTTTCCTCCGATAACCACTAAAGGAGGTTTAGTAACTTTAACCAAAGCCAAACCGCTGGAAGTCAACTATCACCCCTACCTTACCCAAGGAAGTTGGCGCACCGAACAACGTTGGGATCGACTCATTGGCAAAGGATTTCTGGAAACTATTATAGAAGACACAAAATTTGGAAAAATTAGTGTTATTAACACTCACAAAGTTTGTACTTATACTGAAGATACCGACCACTATTTAGAAGCGCAAGCTAATCAATTATTAGGAAAAATTAGACAGCATAAGGAAAAAGGTGAACGTATCATTGTAGCCGGAGATTTTAATTTTAAAAGAAAATCCCATTTATACCCCCAATTTAAAGAATTACTTCACGATACCACGGAAACACTGGAAAATTTTCATTGGTTTGAATACGAGACTATTGATTTCATATTTACCGGTGATAAATATCAGGTTAAACCAAAATATGCCCATCATGAATCCTGGAAAAAGTATCCTAGTGATCATCCCGGCATTATGATTGATACCAACTTTCAGAAAGAATAGGATTATATATCCCAAAACTCTCCTTCTTATATGACCATCACTCGTGAAGCAGCATATCTCTACTTGTGTTCTAAAGAATTGACTAAGCTTAATAAGAAATTACATCAAGCCAGCAAAGAAGTCCAACATCATGGCCAAAAACATGCTCAAGCGACTGATGAACGAAGCAGATCTAAGCACGCTAAGAAACATCATCAAGCCACAGAAGAGATTCAGAAGATCATCAAAGACCATCAGGAAATGTTAAATCGCATTAAACATCATTTGGTTAATTATAATAGTGCTCTCAGAAAGGAATTGAAATAAAGAGTCATGAAAGTGCGGGAAAGCGTCACCTCGCTCTAAAGAGCGAGGCTTGAAAGAGACGCTTTCTAATCCCCGCACTTTGTGACATAAATAGGCTAGAAAGCATTCATCCTCATCTTAAAAAGATGAGGCTTTCTGCCTATTTAATGTAAATATTTTTAAACTACTCCCTTATTTTTTTTCTATGACTAATATTGAAGATAAAGTAATTGAAGAAACGAAAACCGAAGCAGGCTGTGCAAGCTTGATCTGGGGTTCTGCTGGCTCACTGGTGTATGGCTTTGTTTATACCAGACCCTAGGTACTGATCCAGATTGGAAAAAAGCGGCATTTCTAACTATATTTGGGGGTCTTTTCGTTGCTCCTGCCATTCATTATGGTCGAGAATATGCAGCCATGAGAAAGAAAGATAAACAATAATTATTTTTTCTCTTCAACCTTCTTGACATGAATAATATTCACCGGACAGACATCAGCTGCATCTTGATTGCTATCTTTATCTTTCTCATCTATCTCTAATTCAAAATGATCGTCAACTTTCTTGGATCCTTTCAGATCAGCCATCCCTTCCGCATCCATTTCCCAGAAATCCTGATTGATCACTGCACAAGCACCGCAGCTAATGCAATCCTTCTTGAAATGCTCGACTTTGTATTTAGCCATGTTAATACCAATTCCAGGGTGATTTATAAAAATGATCAAAATTCTCGACAAAGACACAATTGTTGATCGGATATTCTGTACACGACTCTAATCGCAGAGCTCGCCGATAGTACCGCGGAAGAACCTTATCAACCCACTTTTCCAAACGATTCTGATCCCTTTCTGAAAGCCGAACTGCTAATGCTCCTTTAGATAAGTTAGCAACACAAGCACCTAGAGAATCGCTTTTTGGTTCAGGAGCTAGCCTTACATAACCACCAATGTGATGGACAGAAATATTACCCTTCTCACTATGCACCATAGCAATATAACGAATAGCTCCATTATGATGTTTTTTGGTTTTTGCAGAATAAAACGGCTTTGATTCTATAAATGGCTGTACCAAAATTTTTTCAGAATTTTTCAAAACCTCAAAACCGTTAATTGTTTTTTTATCATCAAAATAATTTCCTGGCTCGGTCAGATAAGAACTAATTTCTGCCCGCAATTTTCCTTCCGAATTGAGAAGGCTCTTCTTGTCTAAAACGATCACGCCATTTCCACAACTGCCGTCATTCGGTTTTAGAACTACTTTTGATGTTTTAATTGAATTTACATATTTAGCCAGTACTTTGTCTTCAGAATTAAAAGCTTGAGGAAAAATAGGCCAAGAGTAAGGCCCGTACGGTGACAGGAGAGTTTCAGAAGCAAGTTTATTTTGAGTAGACCATTCAATTACATTAGGATTAACTACTAAAAACCGCTCTTCATCAAAAACAAAATCATAACCATTATTAGCCCAGATGATACCCTCTGCTTGATTGATATTGTAAAGACCTTTCATCGCCTCAAATTTTGTTCTAAGACCTAACTGCTCCCTAAATATGGGGCTAAAAATAGTATCAAATTTTTCTAATTCGACAGAAGATAGGGAGCCTCTTCTGTTGTAATATTCTTCATCGCTCAGGGGCTGATCTAAGCCTATTTCCTTAAACAAAGGTATAAATTTGTTTATTGCTGTAACCAGATCAGTTATAACTGCTAATCTCTCTTTTCCTTCCGATGAGGGTAAACTTTCCTTGATGCTTTTCAAAGAAGAAATAGTTGATAAGGGGAGGACTTGTAGAAAGTTAAATATTCCCATAGCTTCCTTGGAAGATTCTAATCTTACTTTTTCTACATCCTTAATCGTAACCCCTAACGATTCCGACCATTGATCATCATCTTCCTTATCAAAATTGGTGTAAATTGAAACCGGCAATCCAAATGAATTCAAATACTTAATTACTTTTTCTCGAGCAAAATCATGACCATAGGCCTCTTTAAATCCTCTTGTCCCGGCATGTTGCCCATTAATTTCAATGCAATTAATTCTACCTTCTTTATCAATAATGAAATCTAATCCAAAATATGCAAGAGTAGTTTGATGTTCTGCCTCTCGGCATTTCTCTCTGAATTGTTCCGGATTGGGAATTAAAATATCTCCTAAACTCATACTATTTATTTTCAAAGGCCGCTTTATAAATTTTCTCTCATTGGTAGTAAAAAATCTTGAATACCTTACCAAAAACCTTATATAATCTTTTTATTTAATCTCCTTAATGAAAAAGAGCGTGAGTAAGATAGTCTTAGTTATTCTTATGATTTTCATATTATTTCTTGTTTCCTGTAGTCCAAAACCGGGTGCAGGAGAAACTCCTTTAGATACTGCTGCCGCTTTGCAGCAAGTCAAAACCGGAACTCAGGCAGTGGAAATGAAATTAATACAAGACTCACCTCCGGCTATTATTTATGATCAGAATGATCTTATTGCAGTAGTTGAAGTAAATAACAAAGGAAATCATGATCTTAAAGCACAAGATTGCTTCGTGCAAGTTACCGGATTCGACCGAAATATTATTTCCGGAAGTTTTGCTGGTCCCCGCTCCTGTGCGGAAGGTATCGGCGTATTAGAAGGAAAAAATCTCTATAACACCTTGGGAGCTATCAACACGCTCGAATTTCATTCCAGTGTTAATCTACCTATAGACGTTCCTGATTATAATCCGAATTTAAACTTCCTTTCCTGTTACCATTACCACACTATTGCTAATCCTTCCGTCTGCGTAGATCCTTTATTTTATCAAGTTTCTTCACAGCAAAAGACCTGTCGACCTACCGATGTACCTATGGGTGGCGGACAAGGCGGCCCTGTGGGCGTTACCTATGTAGGTGTAAATATGGTAGGTAATCGCGCTATTTTTGAAATCAATATCAAAAACTTAGGCATTGGAAAAGTTTTAAGCCCTTTTGCTAATCTCAATAATTGCGGACAAGGATCCTTAGGCTATCAAGACTTAGACAAAGTTGAATTCAACGTAGAGATGACCGGCGGCGGAAAAGTTAATTGCAAACCGCAAGATGGTTTTGTACGCTTAAACAACGGCCAGGGAAAGATTATTTGTACCTTTGACATTCCTGGCGCTTCTGCCTTTGAAACTCCTTTATTAATCAATTTAGATTACTCTTATGCACAATCCTTCCAGCGATCGGTGCGCATTATTAAAACTCCGGGCACACAATAAAATCTATTTCTTTCCCCTCATAAAACTTATATAGTAGCTTCTTTCCTCAATTATATGATCTCTTCTATCTGGACCGAAAAGTACCGACCTTCAACTTTTAGCGAGATTAAAGGTCAGAAAGAAATAGTGGAAAAAATAAAGGCTTTTGTTGAATCTAAAAATATGCCCCACTTATTATTTTCAGGTCCTGCCGGAGTTGGTAAGACTACCCTTTCTTTAGTTATTGCCAAAGAATTATTTGGTGAGAATTGGCGGGAAAATACCTTAGAATTAAACGCTTCTGATGAGCGCGGGATTGATGTAGTTAGAGTGAAGGTAAAAGATTTTGCCCGGACTAAAGCGATCGGTGAAGTACCGTTCAAATTGATTTATCTGGATGAAAGTGATGCCTTGACTCGAGAAGCACAGCAAGCTCTTCGTCGCACTATGGAGAATTACACTAAAACCTGCCGATTTATTTTGAGTTGTAATTATTCCTCCAAGATCATTGATCCGATCCAGAGCAGATGTGCAGTTTTCCGATTTAAACCATTGAGTAAAGAAGAGATTTTTACGGTAATAGAAAAAATTTCCAAAGAAGAAGGACTGTCAATTAGCTCGGAAGCCAAAGACGCTTTATTCGAAGTCTGTGATGGGGATGTACGTCGATTAGAAAACATCATGCAGAGCTGTGCAGTATTAAAAAAAGAAAATGAAGCAATTAAACCGGAAGATGTCTTCTCCATGGCTTCCGTCGCTAAACCAAAAGAAGTCAATGAAGTCTTGTCATTAGCCGCAAAAGGAAACTTTCTGGAATCTAGAAAAAAATTATTATCATTGATGTTGGATTATGGTTTATCCGGATTGGATGTAATTAGACAAATTCAGAAAGAAATCTGGAACTTGAAATTAGCAGACCGCCAGAAAGTCGAATTAGTAGACAAGTGCGGTGAAGTAGAGTTTAGGATGGTCGAAGGCAGTGATGAGTATATTCAGTTGGAAAGTTTTTTGGCTTTTGTAATGCTGGTTGGAAGTAGGTAAGTTTATGAAAAAAACATTTTTAGGATTAGTTGGACTGTTGGCTTGTTCTGATGCTGATTCAGCGATAAAATACAATAGTGAAGATGGCAACAAGCTATTTTTAGATGATGTAAGCCAGAATTCTGGAGATTACTGTGTCTCTTACACGCTAGATGCTCAGGTAGTTAAAAAGCCGGTGGATATTATATTTGTTATAGACAATTCAGGGTCTATGAGTGATAAGATAGTTGGAGTTGTCAATAACATCAATATCAATTTTTCTCAAATTATAGACAAAGGCGGATTGGATTATAGAGTGATAATGCTGACCCATCATGGTCAGGGAGACCTAGATGTTTGTGTAGAGGCTCCGTTAAGCACTATCCCCGCCGGCGGATGTAAAACTATTGGATACAATCCGCCAGGAATCAGTCCCGGTAAATTTTATCATTATTCTACTGATGTTGAGAGCAGCGATTCTTTATGTTTAATCTTAAGATCTTTAATTGGAGATAAAAAAGATGATTTTAATGTAGCTCCAAATGGATTCATAGATTGGCTTAGGCCAGAGGCAGAAAAGATTTTCATAGAAGTTACAGATGATAATCCGGAGTGTTCGTGGAAGAATTTTAATATTGAACGTTCTAACAATACTCCCGATTTAGGAAAAGTTAAATCTGATACTCTTAAGTTTGATCAAACCTTGTTGGCTTTGGCCCCCCAACAATTTGGAACAGCTCAAGACAGAAAATATAAATTTTATAGTATTATCGGTACTCAGGCCAAAAATTTACTTATTGATCCTGATACAGGATATTCTATTTATCCTAATTCGAGCGCCTTTGATCCGTTTAATGTACAAGATCCGATAGTAGAAGATATCTGTATTACAGGCATGGGATCAGGACTGCCATATCAATATCTAAGCGTCCTTACCAATTCATTAAGGTTTCCGATTTGTTATCCAAAAGGGTTCAATTCAATATTTAAGGACATGACTTCTGGAATTGTAAGCAATGGAGTAGACTTATGTCATTTACAAGTTCCGAAATCAGATACAGCTACGGTAGATCCTATATCAACAGTTATAGATTATTATTCTTCTGACAAGTTTAAAAAACAATTTACAGCATTGCTGCCGGATGAGACCTGCGCTTCAACAAAAAATAAATTTCAATTAGATGAACAGCTTGGAACTATAAGCCTGTGCCAAGATTCTTGTAAACAGGTTATAATTGATTCTTCAGCTAAATTAATTGTTAGCGCAGCTTGCATGGAGAATTTAAGGTAACTGTCATTAAATTGAAATAGTGTTGCGATAATTTTGTGATGTTGGTGGGAGTAGGTGATTAAAACTATATTTCTCATCTTCTAAATCTTTAAAAGTTTCATTTTTAATTGTTGCAGTTATGAAATTAGTCTATCTTGAAAGCCCTTTCAAAGGAGAAAATTGGGAGTTAACTGCACGAAATGTGTATTACGCCCGTTTATGTGTCCGCGATTGCTTGAAACGCGGCGAAGCTCCGTACGCATCCCACTTATTTTTCACCCAAGCAGGAGTTCTTAATGACGCAATTCAGGCAGAAAGAGACTTAGGTATTGCCGCTGGTCAATCCATGGGCGACAAGTTCGATTTGCGAGTGGTGTATGAAGATTTTGGCATAAGCAGAGGCATGCAATACGGGATTGAAAGAGCAAATAAGTTGAATCAGCCCATTGAACATAGAAAGATTTCTCTCTATGCTAACCTTGAAGAAGAATTAAAGAAGATGGCCGCAGCCAAACCTCACCTAGATTTAGGCGGATTGCTGTTTTAAGGGTTTAAAAATTCTCTAACCGCTATGCTTAACTCGTAGCTTCTCAGAAATTAATTCTCGATACTTGTAGTCTAAAGTTAATTTCACTTGCTTAGTAGAAACATGTCCTTTCGCTAAAGGATCTTTTAATTTACAGACAATTTCTGCTTTTCCATCATCTAAGCGTGCTTCATTTAATTTTCCGGAGGATTTACATTCCCAGGCAGGATCGTCGATGCTGAAAGCCAGAACATTTCTAATTCCAAAATCTTCGCCAGGCTTGGTAACTTTATCAGTGGTTGCACCAGCGCTGTTGACTAATATTTTCAGAGCTACAATACCTTTCCCGGCAGTATCTTCTTCCACTGCTTTAACCGTAATAGGTGCACCAGAAACAAAAAATGTTTTTGCTTCTTTAACCTTACAGACGCGGCTGTCAGTTAAATCTTCTTTCAGACATACTTCAGGAATCAATACATAAGTTTGATAATGATATTCGATGTTGGCGTACCATACTCGTTCCGTTAAGCCCACTGATTCTTTTGCATATTTTGCTTCAGAAGCAAAACTGACCGTTTCTTCGCCGCCATTAGGAACTAAATCAGAAATCCCATCTAAAGGTTGCTTGTTCTTAAGCTCCCAATTTTTAATGCCGCTAAATTCATCTTGAGAAGGGCCTAATAACCTGACCGCCACTTCTTCAGATTTTAATTTATATTCTCCTTTATTATGAAGAGTTAATTCTAAGGGAAAAGTTTCTTGTTCAAAAATACTATACACTCCGTTTTCTTCTACCCCAAACGGTTCAAATTGGGCAGTAATTCCTTCCGTGCCACCAACATAAGCACCTTTAACTGCTGCCTTTTGTTGTTGTTGACAAGCACTTAATAGCAATAAAGCAGTAATAAGAATGGGAATAATAATTTTTTTCATCTCTAAGCCTCTTTGAAGTACTTAATTGAAAGGGATATTTAAACTTTACTGGAGAGGAGAAGATAGAGATCAAATAGCATCTCAATTCCCTAACGAATACAATAAACTACTAACTAAAGAATGAAATATTTTATTCAGCCAGCCCTGCGCTGCAATCCAAGCAGTAATGTCAGAAAAAGAAATCCCAAAGAAATACACTAACACCATCATGGTCAGCAGGAGTAAGAAGACAAACTTGATCGAGTCAATGATCATTTTAAAAAGGAAGAAAATGATAATACCTAGCATCAAAACGCCTACTACACCCGTTAATTCCATTTAACAGATAATAATAAAAGAACTATTTAATCATTTCTGCGCTTAAATCTTTATGTTCCTTCGCCTGAGCATGAGGAATTCTGGGCACAAAGATACAATAGAGAGTAGCCACTCCCGCCAATAAATACCAATCAAAGCCTATCGCCATCCCTATGGCTGCCGCAAACCACAATCCTGCCGCAGTAGTCAGATTCTTAACCTTTTCACCTTGGCTGACTAAAATCATTCCTGCTCCTAAAAAACCCACGCCGGAAACAACCTGCGCTGCTATCCTGGCCGGAGAATTAGGATCAGCATGAACAGAGAGAGACGTAAAAATCATTGAACCGCCTACTACCAAAGAATAAGTGCTTATACCGGCAGCCTTGCCCCTAAATTCTCTCTCCAGACCGATCAATAAACCGGCTAAAAGCGATCCAAGGAGTTTTAACACCAACGATACCTCTGCGCCGCTAAAAATTAAAAATTCCATTCTTTTCCTACACCCGGGTTAATTTAATATTAATTGTTAATTAGTTTTACTATATAATAAATAAAAAATAAATAAACATTCACTATTTTTTCAAATACACCGTCTGAGTAGGGAAGGGTATACCTATTTTGGCTTTGTTCAAAGCATTGTAAATCTTTTCCGTTGCTTCCAGCTTCCGATCATAGGCTTGATTCCATTTCTCTACCCAGAAATTTGCTTTAAAATGCAGCGCAAAATCGCCCATTTCTGTAAATTGCACTGAAGGAGCTGGGTCAGCTAAAATCCCTTCTGTCTCTTTTAAGACGGCCAGTACTAATTTGCGAACTTTCTCCACATCTGTACCATACTCAACTCCAAACGAAACACTACTGCGCACTTTAGGATCAGGACGAGCGTAATTAGTTACCCGAGAATTTGCTAGGAACCCATTAGGAATGTACATAATTTCATTATCAACCGTAACCATCTTAGTGCTGCGCAAACCAATATCATGAATAGTTCCAATTTCCCCGCTTTCCAATTTTATTTTATCTCCGATGAGATACGTTTTATCCAGCAATAAAGTAACTCCACCAAAAATATTTTTGAGCGAATCTTGCAAAGCTAGTCCTAGCACAATTCCACTGATACCTACTCCGGCTAAATAGGGAGTTATATCAACATGCCATATTTTCAGCACCCACAATAAACCGATAACCACAAACAATACCTTAGTCACTTTATGCAGCAGCGGCAGTAATACATCATCTACCTGAGTTTTAGTTTTCTTGGAAAATGTAATGGCCCAGGTTTCGACTACAATATCAATTCCCCGTAGTAGTGCAAACAAAAAGACGGCTGCCATCACTGAATCAATTATTTTATCAACCGTGCCATCAATACCAAAATTCAGCAGCGCCAGTTTAATTCCATAAGCAATTAAGAGATATAACAACGGTCTTTTAGTATGCTCAAAAATCATATCATCAAACTTATTTTTAGTTTTAGCCGCAAAGCGTTCTAAATACTGGCTGAAAATGAACATCACCATTTTTCCCAGCACTGCCGCGGTCGCAATGATTAGCAGAGAAACAATATACTTGTTTTCGAGAATAGTTCCCGCAAGATGACTATTAATCCAATTTAAAATAACTTGACTCATATAAAAATCACAAAAAGAATGTATTTAAAAAAGTTACGCAGCAATAGAAATATCTTCTAATTCTTCTAAGTCGCCCTGGATGTATCGATAATGTAATAAATCTTGCAGGTACTTCTGAAGGGCCACCTTTACTGTTCACCCTCGTCGACACTGCCAGCAGTAGGAGCTGCGCTCTTAGATATGACAAAGATATCTCCAATAGCTTTAACCATTTGGTGAGGCACAATAACCCCTTTAGCACTTCCTAAAACTCGGCTTAAGTAAGAATTTTTAGTTGCTTTAATTTTCCAACCGGAAACTTTATTGTTATGGACGATGCTGTCTTCAATATCTCCAAAATAATCTCCGGCATCGGTAAATACTTTCAAATCGTATGTTTCAGTAACCTTCTTCATCTTTAGCATTTTAAATGACCACCTCACTGGTATAAGCAATTTAATTAAGCTCAATTTAAATACTTTTCTATAGTATAAGAGGGGAAAATAGAGTAAGTTTGGTATTTTTACTTTGTATCATGGTGTAGGAACGAAAAAACAAATAATAAATCTTAAAAAGAATCCTGCCTTAGAAGAGCTATGAATAAACACTTTCTAGTACTAGGACTAGCCGGTCTGGCAGGTATGACTACATTATACACCTGTACTGAACCGCTAGCGGTAAAAAAGCAAGACCAGTATCAAGAAACCCCCGAAAGTACTGCTAAGAAAACAGTTCCTGTTTATTCAAGAAATAATCAACCAATAAGCCCGCAAAGACATTCCGCAAGCAAAGAACCAATCACCAGAAAAGGGAGCAAGCCAGATAACTCTTTTCCGGAAACGGCCCAAAACCCAACGCCTCCCTTCTTCCCTTACTCTCTTCCCAAACCGTCCCCATCAGAAGAAACGGTAGAAGAGGAAGAACCGTTCTGGTACGATCTTCCCGCAGAAAAGAGAAACTTCAAAACCTCCGAAGAAGTAGGAAAGTATTTTAATGCCGCTTTAGAAGCCAGAGACTACCGAGTAGCAGAAAGTTATCTAGCTAATTTTCAAAAAGTTATGACTCCACCAGAGTATGAAAAATTAAAAAATGGTTTTTTGTATGTGATCACTTCCGATTATAATGAATTTCTTACTGACATCATCGATCATTGTCAGAAATACGATCAAGATTCCGTGTTTAGAAAAGTATTGTGGATGAATTTTTTTGCTGCAGAACATCAGGAAGTTTTCCCTATTGCTGATCCTTACACCAGAAAAGATTTGGATCTAACTACTCTACTCAAGAAAGGAGAACAAGCACTACATGAAATTGAACATTGTGTAGAGAAAAAACTAAATGAATAACCTCAAAATCATTGGAACCTCGCATATCGCCAAACAAAGTATTGAAGAAATCAAGAAAGCAGTTGAAGAATTTCAACCCCAGGTCATTGCCGTAGAATTAGATGCTCAACGCGCTACGGCGTTAATGCAGGAACAAAAAGGCAAAGCTTCTTTTCGAGACATTCAAAAAATAGGAGTAAAGGGTTATGCCTTTGTCAAGATAGGACATTACATCCAACAAAAGTTAGGTAAGAGCGTGGGCGTTTCTCCTGGTTCAGAAATGAAAACTGCCCTGGAAATTGCCCACAAGAATAATCTCCAAGTAGCCTTGATCGATCAACCTATTAATGTTACTCTCAAAAATTTCTCCAAGGAACTTACCTGGAAAGAAAAATGGCGCTTCTTCAGCGACCTGGTAAAAGGCTTACTCTTTCCCCAGCGACAAATAAAAAATTATGGTATGGAGGGATTTGACCTTCGTTCTGTGCCTGAACAGCAAGTGATTTTGAAAATCATCGGCCAAATGAAAAAACAATATCCCAGCATCTACAAGACTATTATTTCCGATCGGGACAAATACATGGTTAGGCAGTTAGTAAAACTGATGCATACTAGTCCTGAAAAGAAAATACTGGCTATTGTCGGAGCAGGACATCAAGAAGGCATGGGTAAATTGCTGTTGAAAGTAGACATTGTGGGATAGATTCATAAGATTTAAAAGACAACTTCTCACAAAATATGCAATGAAAAATACAACCTATTCTCTGCTGGCTTTACTGGGATTATCTGCCTGTGGGACTGCTGCACCAGAAGTCAATCCTTCTCACAACATTGAAGCGCACAATCATCTTTGTATTGCAACTAATCGACACTCTCTCGGTACGGGAAAAATTTCTGTTGTCAGTTCTATTTCTGATGTCTACGAAGAAGAAGAAAAGTACAAAGTGACCTACGGAAAAGATTTCAGTGGACTTCTCAAAGTAATTATAAGTAATGCGGATGGAAGCAAAGAATGTACAAAATACGATGCTCGTAGTCCCATACCTTCACCGGATGGCGCAGCAGTATTGTATACTGGTGAAGTGTATAACGATTATACAGTTCCAGGAAATGTTTTTCTGATGACTCCTCAAGGAGAAACTCTAGACCAAACCACCCTCTTTAAAGACCCACTTTTCAGGCCCAGCTGGAAAGAAGATAACTCTGCAATTATCTACGCTGCCTGGGAAAATTCTAAAGGTATTAAGATCGATGTGGCAGAAATTTATCATTATGATTTTAACACTAAAGAAAAAAGAAAATTAACATCTCTCGGTCGAATATCTACTGATCCCATGTGGTGTGCAGATAAAATTATCTTTGGTTCTTCTTTCAAAATGCCCTATTCTGATCACATTTACCGCATGAATCACGATGGCTCAAATGTAGAACTCATTGGCTACGGAGAAGGTCCACAATGTTCACCAGATCGAAAGAAGATTGCCTTTTTCGACTATCAAGGCATTTGGATCATGAATCTTGACGGCTCGGAAAAAACGAATCTTAGCAAAGCTTGCCTTCCATTATCTTTCAGTTGTAAACTTCCTGAAGGTATAAACTCATCTTATGAAGATCATTCCGAACCACGATGGTCACCTGACGGCAAGTACATCACCTATGTGGCAGAAACCGGTCAAAAAGAAGGAGCCGCGGCGATGTTCAGGTTAGAAATGATTGAAACCTTTGATCTCCATCAAAAACTTGTGTTAACCCAAAATGATGTTAGTTCAAGATATGTTAGTTGGTCTCCGGAAGGAAAATCATTTGCTTACCTTGAAAGTGATGATCCTACTGAGCCTGGCAGAATTAAAATTATGAATATTGATACTCTAACCTCAACTCTATTTAGAGATGTAAAAATGCCGGAACATGAAGCATCCTACCTCCACTGGTCTCCATAAAATTCTCTCAAAACCTTTATAAAGTCCCTTCAAGAAAACATTCTTGGTAGCAGTGGCAGAAAGCTTCGCAACACCTTATTCATTATCGTAGGATTGAGCCTTGGCGAAATCCTACTTGAAAGAATTTGGATCAACCCCTTTGACGTAGCTCAAAGGGTTGTGAGGAAAGTCCGCCCACCACAAAAAGACCACTTCCCGAAGGAAGACAGGGAAACCCTGTGTCTCTGGCTCAGAAACGACACGTCCATACCTAAGGATGATAATGGCGAAATGTGTTGAGAAACACATGAGTTAACCCAATGACGTTGGGTATGGGAACGATGAAACGGCGAATACTGGTCGGTGCAAGTCAGATTTGACGCATAGTAGAATGCTTTCACGGATCATCGACAATCTTCAGATTGTTTTGGGTCCGACAAAAGGCGGCTTATGTCACTCTACCAACCTCCACAATAAAGAAACTACTTTATTGGGACGCAAAAGTGATAGTTTTCACTTTTCGCGTTTTTTAAAAAAAAGTTGATTAAAAACCTCAAAGTAAAATAGTACAATTGTTGGTGTGGTGGTCGGTTTCTTAGGTGTTTAGGAAGATAAAATGGGAATGTTGAGTAGATTATTTGGAAAAGAAGAAGCGCCGCCGCAGTTGCCTAGCGCTGAACAATTAGAAAAGCAGAGAAAGGAAGAAGAAGAAAAACTAAGGAAGAAGGATTTAGAAGATAGATTGGAATCTCTTGACAGATTTCCTGGCAGCTTAAATGAGTACATCGCTTTGAAACGTGAGGAAGGTTTGGATTATTCGGAAACAGTTGTACTTATGTCTACTGGAAGGCCAGATAAATTTGTGTATGATATGAGCGGTAGTGATATTGAGAACGCAGAGTTTGAAAATGAAGAAAATTATCTCTTAGATCAGCTTGTCAAAGATGGGTGTATAGCTCTTATTAGATATGTAAGAAGTGATTTTGATATAGGCCATATTTGTTACGGAATCCCAGTCAAATTAAAGCCAGCCGAATACCGCAAATAATTCCCAACCTAAACCTTTATAATGAGCTATCTTATATAAGAGATAGGGGCGTATATGGAACTAGTTTTACCTAACGAAACTGAAGTACTGAAATGGATTCTTGAAACAGCTACACACGCGTATCATATCGAGTTCTATCTGCAAAGATTAAAAGTAGGCGCTGAAGATCCAGATCGACCGCATGACATTGTCCATGCTTTCAACAAATTTGATTGGGAAGCAGTAAAAGGCTTTGCTCTGCAGTACAGAAAAGACGGAGATGCATTATTTCATGATCAAATCATGACTTCTCGAGCCTACCACCGCAACCAATATCATCACCAAATGTGGAGATCCCCTTCTCAAAATATTTCCCAAGATGCTCGAAAACTGAGCGCCGTTGATGCAGTATGTTCAATGTTGGAAAACCGCGGATATCAGCAGGGGATCCATACCTGGACAGAAATAGAAGGATGCATAAATAAAAAAAGCGCCCCTCATCAGATTCCCTGGATGGAATGTGCGTATGCTGAAATGAAAAAGATCCAGAAACTCGATTTGACCCAGATTACTGCCTTCTCCAAGATACCGCAGGAAGGAATCACTCCAGAAACATACGATACTATTCTTGGTCGAATTCATGAAACCTTACATCTCTTAGAAAATGATCACGGCTACCATTTTTACAATAATTCCGAAAGTATTATAAGAACTATACTAAAATAAGATATCATGGCTAACGATAAAATAAGCATGCCTTCCGGACAGGGAGGATTGACCCGTTACTTTGAAGATTCCGGTTCTAAGATAGAACTTTCCCCAGGCGCAATAATTGTATTCTGTGTTATCATTATTTTCATCATTATCTTACTCCATTACTTTGGAGGGAAATTCTTAGCATAGAAAATGTTACCCGGCATGAATCCTCGGAAAATGCAGCAGATGATGAAGCAGCTGGGAATTCAGCAAGTAGAAATTCCCGCACTTGAAGTTATCATCAAAACCAAAGACAAAACCATTATCATCAGCAATCCTTCTGTTTCTAAAGTCAACATGATGGGTCAAGAAAACTTCCAGATTTCCGGAGATATTCATGAAGAAGAAGTTTCTTCTGTGCCAGACATTTCTGAAGACGACATCAAAACAGTGATGGACCAAACCGGTGCAAGTAAATTAACTGCCAAGAAAGCTATTGAAGATGCTCATGGTGATTTGGCAGAAGCGATTTTGAATTTAAAGAACTAGTTACTCTTCTGAAAGACCGCTCTTTTGTAAAGCTGCTTCAATCACTTCATCTCCAAGCAAGGATTGTAATTCTCCTCTGGCAGAAGCAGCAGCGAGATATCGTATTCCTTCGCGCAGCTGTTTCATTTCAGGAAATAGTTCGACCATAACTGCATACACTTTTTCTTCTTCTACAGAACTATCTCCATACTGCTGTTTAATATCAGTATATTCAGCTAATGCTCTTGCTACTCTTCTTTCTCGAGTAGAATTAGGAATATACACCTTACTCATCATCTCATCTAAATCTATTCCCATTCATAACTTAAATCTTCTTTAGAATAAATACTTTTCTACACCAGAAAATAATTAAATAGTCTTAACCTTAACAAAAAAAATGAATAATTCTGCAAAAAATTGCCTCAAAACTGCCTTTGATCATTATCAAACTGCCGAGCACTTATTTCATACTACCCTGCCCATCGCCAAGGAGCCAAAACTTCTCCTGGGAATTATGCAAAGTCTGGCCAACAGTCTGGAACATGCTCTTGAATCAATTTTTATCCAAGAAAAACTAGCGTCACCGCAAAATTTATTGCAAAAAATCAATGCGGTTCGTTCTCTGGCCGCAAAATATCATCTTTCTCCAGAAGATATTGTCTTCATGCTCAGGATTCAGGAAATTCTCTATCAGCAAAAACGCAGCCCGGTAGAGTTCAACCGCGGCAGCAGTCACGTTCTCTGTTCTGATGATTATGACTTGGAAGTAATCTCGGTCCAAGAAGTGGAAAAATTTCTCCACCATACCAAAAAAATTCTAAACCTTCTAAATAGCGCTTAAAAAGGGAAAATAATAAAAAGCCCAGTGCCTTTTAGATTACCTTTTATGGAGATTTTGCAGATGAATGAAAATTTATTAGAAGCTCGCGAGGAACTAAAACGGCTAGAACACATTATTTATGTTAGCCTAAAGTACACTAGAACCGTAGATGTTATCACGAATGCCTTAAATCGCATGGTCAGTACGTATGACTTTATGGTGGAAGCCTTTTTAGAAAAGGCCATGGATGACAAAAAATTAGACAGCATGCCTAAAAGCCCGGCCTTGAAAGCCAAAAAGCTTGCCGAGATCTATCCCGAAGACGCTTTAATTCAAAAAAACCTTAACTTCTATTTCTCCTTGCGCAACATTCTCAAATCACCTCATCAAAAGAGACAAGAATTTAGAAGACACGTTACTCTTATTGTCACTATGGAAGATTCCACTGTGGAAGTAGAAATCGACACCTTAGTTAACTGCGAGAAATTTATCCACAATTTTATTACCTATGCCCGCAGACAGATTGAAGGCATTGCTGAAGACGACGAATAATTTTGACCTTTCAGAGCCCTAGCATCAGAATCTTTAAATAATCCCTTTCTCTTAACTAAAAAAATGACTAAGTTTATCGCAGTAGTTTCAGGAAAAGGGGGCGTAGGCAAAACTACCTGTACTTTAAATGTAGGTCAAGCCTTAGCCAAAATGGGCAAGGATGTAATTCTCTTAGATGCCAACATCGTTACTCCTAATCTGGCTATCCATCTGGGGCAAATGAATCCTGAAGGAACGCTTAATAAATTTCTGCGTAAAGAAAAAAGTCTTAAAGAAATCATGTACTTGCATGAAAGTGGCATTTCCTTAATTCCTGCTTCTCCATCCCTGAGCGAATACCAAAGAACCAATCCTCAGAAACTACACAAAGTATTCGACTTACTCAAAAATGCTGCTGATTTTGTTCTGGTCGATTCCCCGAGCGGCTTAGGCTATGATGTACATCACATTTTAAAGAATACTGACGAAGTATTAGTGGTAGTTAATCCTACCCTCAGCTCAGTTATGGATGGATTGAAAACAATTCAATTAGCGAAAGAAAATAACAATACCATTGCCGGCATCGTCATAAATATGTCGCACGGCAAGGATGAAATGACTCCGCAAGAAGTAGAAAATATTCTCGAACATCCTATTATTGCAAATATCAGCCATCATAAGAAAGTACGCCGGGCTGCCCACAAACAAATGCCTTTAACCTATCTTTACCCACGATCAAAACCAGCCAGAGAATTCACCAAAGTGGCTCAACATCTGGCCTTAGGATACAAGTAAATAAAAATATTATACCAAGCAAAATGGATCTCCGGCGAAAAGAAGAGCTTCTGCAAAAAGGATGGCGTCAACAAGACCTAGTTAAAGCTGAAGCGATTCTCGACCGCGCTACCAAGCATGACATTTTCTTTTCCAAAATAGTGTTCTGGAGTGCTTTGGTAGTTATCGTTTTTGCCAATCTCTTAATTTCCATCGTACTTATCCCTTTTTTACTCGCTCTGTACGATTGGGCTTTGTATGGCATTGTAACTGTACTGGCCTTATGCATAGGATTTTTGTACAATTTTCTGGTAAATGACATCGGACTGCTGGAAACAAAACATCATCGCCTGGCCAGCATTATTGTTCCCATCGTAGGTATGGGCAACGTTGTGATTATGGTGCTTACCTCCAACCGTTTTATCGAAAGCTTGAAATTAAATTATTCACCTCACAATCCCTGGCTGGTTGCAGTAATATTTGGAGTAAGCTTTATTCTACCATATGCTGTGGATCAAATCAGAATGAGTTTGAGAAGATAGGATTAAAGAAAAAATTTACAATAAGCTTTTTCGGATATTCTCTGAGGTTTCTTTGGCGTATTGAACTTTATTCAATAAATTTTCTTTTCTCGCTTTTTCAAACATCTCTTTTCCTTCTGGATTTTTAGAAAGATAAAGTAATCTGTCTGTTGCAAGTTCCAAAGGAGGTAAAACATACGGCTCTTCACCATACTTATCTTGAGCAGTGACATTGGTTCCAATAACTAACTTATCAAAACTACTTTGCGCACTTTGTACTTTTCTATGTAAACTAACAACAGCATTATACATTGTAGAAAAATCAAAGGGAACATAATGGCCTGGAAATTTGCTAAGATCAACGGCACCGAATTCAGCTTTCTTAACCGTTTCTCTCAGAGTTTGCCCTACTAAAGTAAGTCTGTCCATTTGATCTTTAAAAAAAAGTTGTTTTGATCTAGTTATTACTCTATCCAGAACCGCTTTATCGCTATATTCATTATATACAAGATCAGGATGATACACAGAATCAATAACTACTTGCAACCCTTGATAAGATGCTGCTTGCGCCGATAACAATTCTACTAAATCGTCTTTGGGATTTTCTAATTCGTTTCCAAAATAAGATCCACCGGAGATGGGGAAAGTACTTAGACAATTTACTGGTCGCAAACTGTAAAGTGTTCTTTCTCTTCCTGCCATCCTTAGATAGACATGATTACTCAGAGCCACTTCACTAAAATCATTTGACATAGTTAATACACTACATAATCATATTTAACTATATTGTATCTTTAAAATATAAACTAGAGTTGGTTATAAACGGTTATAAAATTACCACGGAAATTTCTCTTGTTTAAACCAAAATTGACCGGTTTCGGTAAGTGAAGTAACTCGGTTGTAAATGTCTCTGGCTGCTTCTTCCGGTTTTAAATCTGCACCCTTTCCACCCATATCCGTCTCCACCCAGCCAGGATGAATGGCAGCAACCATAGTCTTTCTGTTGCTTACTTTTATGGCCAAGATGCGTGTATACATATTCAATGCTGCTTTAGAAATTTTATAGTCGGGATAATTGGCATGAGTAGTAGAACTTAACGAACCTGCTCTTGAAGAGATGGCAATTATCTTTCCCCCATCTTTTACCAAAGGCAACAATTTTTCCGTTAAGTCAATAGTACCAATCAAATTTACTTCCAGAACTTTCCGTAATGAGTTTACATCCATTTCTGAATCTTTTCGGCCTGACCAAATCCCGGCATTATCAATTAAAATATCAATTTTCTTCTTTAAGGCAGTAAACTCTTGTACACAACTCTCAATACTTTTACTGGAAGATAAATCAAGTTTCAGAAAGCTCACATTTTTATGTTTTAAATCTGACTTACCAGTAGTAGAAGTTCCAATCACAGTATAATTTTCGTTTAGAAATTTCTCAGCCAGAGCTTTTCCTATGCCCCGACTAGCGCCAGTAATAAATACCGTTTTTCCAACAGAATTAACCATAACTAACATTATTATTACTGATTTAAATTCCTTTCCTTACTATTCTCAATTTCCAATCGCAATTAAACTTACCCCGAGTACGATTCCACCTAAGGCCAGCCATTTCCAAGGCGTCATTTTTTCTCCTAAATATTTTACCGAAAGAGCAGTAGTTACAAGGTAAGTTGTTGATCCCAATGGATAAACGACGCTTAACTTTTCTCGTTGCAATACTAACACATACAGCAGCAGTGATACTCCAAACAAGATTACTCCACCCCAAAACTGCCCTCGAAAAAATAATTCTCGCAAAGAGCCCATGGACACGCTTCTTTTAAGCAAGAGCACGGCTACTGATCCCGCTATTACTCCTAAGGCCATCATGACGAATGAAAATAAACTAATCATGCCTTTTCCTCCAGCTGCGTCGGAATTGTTTGACGGGTACTGCCCCAACCAAGAAGGGTGATCGACGCTAAAATAACTAAAATTCCTGTCAATTTCCAAGGATTTAAACTATCTCCGAGAAAAAATACTGGAGCCAGCAAACCCACCCAGACATAGCTCGTAGCTACGACCGGATACAATACGCTTAATTCTCCTTTCTTAAGAGCCAGAATCATGAGCAGTGAACCAATCACATATAAGCCACATCCTGCCACAAAAGGTAGATTAAAGAAAGTCAATAGATTAGAAAATGAAATTCGCAATGAACCAGCTTTCCATAGCAATTGCCCCGCGGAAGTAAAAATAGTACAAGCTATCATTAATAAAAATCCTATCCGAAGAGAAGTTTTTTCTGCCACGTAAAAATCAACTTTTGTTTCGTTATAAATTTACTCCTGTAATAACAATTTGATAATGGTTGCATAGGCCGGTCGGGCAATAAATACTCCGAACGACAGACCTGCTAAAGTGGTCAGAGCAAAACCTTTCAACAGTCCTGCTCCTGCCCAGAATAGTGGCAGTAATGAAGCGAAGACGGTCAAATATGCCCCCATCACGATAAACATAGCATTCTTTATTTTTCGCTTCCAATCGGAAGCAGTATCATGTTCGCCTTTGAGGGTTTCATCAGTAATGATAACTAAATGATCTACCCCGGTTCCAATAGTTAAAATAATACCGGCAATTGCGGCTAAATCAAGATTCCATTTTACCAAAGCTGCAAATCCTAAAATTAAAATGATTTCTGAAACTAAAGTCAAGGCCATGGGAATAATTATTTTCACTTTTCTATAGCGCACAAAAATGACTCCGACCACTGCTACTAACGCAGCGACGATAATAACCGCGACATTCGCCAAAAATTCTTTTCCTAAAGTAGGAGAAATTGCATCCATCTTTACAATATCTAATTTTACTGGCAAACTTCCGGTGATAAGTACCGTTTGCAATTTTTTCATATTCTGCAAGGCATTAGCCACTGCATCTGCTTGACTTGGTCCTGCCCCAGAACCTGAAATTTGGATGTCCGTGGTAGCACTACCTTTTAATTCACAGCCAATGCGTAATTGATCTACTTTAGTATCATCAAGATATAACTCTAAGTCTTTATCTAAATAACAAGCTCCTCCTTCATTAACCGTACTTATTTGCTGGGTGATTTGAGCATGATGCTGGGCTGCTTCTGGGCTTAGAGTGATCTGGAAAAAAAATCTGCAATGATACCCATCAGCAGCGCGGCTGCAACCTGCTCGTGGATCAATTCCTGAACAGTCAGCACTACGACAAACATAGGTAACATCCTTTCTCCCGCCTGAAAAAACAGTTTCATTTCCAATCTTTGCTTCAAACTTTCCTTGCTTAGACAATAGCTCCTGAATTTCATCTTCACTTACGCCGGCAATTTCAATCAGAATAAAACTGTCACCAGCTAAATCAGAAGCGCTGCGTACGACAATATCACTTAAACCATAGACATTTAATCTTTCTCGTAGACTATCGACAGTGACTGCTAATTGATCTGCTGAAATATGTTCTGCCGGTTTTAACAAAACGCGAGTTCCACCTTCTAAGTCTAAACCTTTGCGGAGATTAGAAAAAGGAGCATCATAGACTCGCAATCCTAAATCAACCGTCTTATTACTTGCCGGCACTACTAAAGTATAACTACGCGCAGATGTTTCCAACTTGACCGTGCTATTGGGTCGTAATTGTGATTCAAGATTATAATATTGCTCTGCGTTACTAATCGGTTCACCATTGATAGATATCAAACGTTCCTTAGCTACTGGAGCGACGGAAGAGGAAGGATTCTGAAAACCACCCAAATAGGCAGCTGACGTAGGTGCTACTCTACGTACCACTGCTCCTTCATGACCAAATAATTGTGGTCGTATCGCTAAAACGGATAGAACTAAAAATACGATCAGTAATAATACTCTCCAGTTCAGTAAAACACTTTTCAAAGAAAATTTCATGCTTTATTTTTCCTGCCTTTTCTTTCCATGTATAAACGCAGCAAGGCTACGTTCTGAATCCAAGTCATGATATAATCAACCATCAACCCTATTAACAATATAATCATAATTTGCTTAATCACATCACTTTGTACAAAAATAAGAGTTATAACCACTGCTGCCAAGGTCGCGGAAATCATGACTGATCCGGTTTTAATCGCACTATAAATCCGATCCATCAAGGTCCCTTCGGTTCTTTTCAATACCCTGGTTGTTAAAACCATGTCTGTATCTACAGAATAACCAATCAACATCAAGAATGCGGCCACACCCGCCGTGCTTAGCCTGATTCCGGTCAAATTGAAAATCGCTAAGGTTACCACAATATCAGAAAATGCGGCGGCGATAACTGCTAAACTAGGAATGAGTACCCTAAAATAAATGAAAACCACAATACCCATCAATAAAAAGGCCACCAAAAGAGCATGGATAGTTTGTGTAAAAAAAGCATCTCCTAAAGATGAGCCAATAATTTCTACGCTATAATCATGAGAACTTACTCCCGTTTTTTGTTGAATGATATTAGCTAAACTAGTAACGTCGCTTCCCTGCAGATCAGAATCTACCGATACTGCGATGAGCGTTCCTGCCGAGCTGATGGTGCGTACGCTTACATCCGCGGCGGGGAATTTATTTTTTAATTCGCTTTCTAGTCCAGGAACATCAAGGCCTTCAACTTTGGTAATAGTAATGGTAGATCCGCCCTTCAAACTTACGCCGCGATGGACAAAATCGCCGGTTATTGAATACTGCACGGCTATTTGCACTAACGCAAAAACCACTAAGAGAATAGGTATTAGTAACAATAACTTATACTTTGTTTCATAAATATGTTTGATCTTTTCAAGCATATTTTCTGGCTTTTTGGCTGATATATAAATATTATGATATTTTGTGAGAAGAATGACCATCTTAAGAGTTTTTAACCCCATTACCGACAGAATAACATTTATATATTAACCTTCATTACAATTTAGCGTGAAACTCATTGAGTTAAAAGAGGTTGGGAAGAAGTTTGGGAAGAGTGCCATTCTGGAAGATGTAAGTCTGACTATCGAGGAAGGAGATATCCTGGGAATTATCGGCCGCTCTGGTAGCGGGAAAACAACTTTATTGAATCTAATTGCCGGTTTTTTAGAACCTAGCGCCGGAGAGGTAATGCATTCCTTCAAAGTAACGGAAGGAGCACGAAATTTGTATGATGATCTCCATAAGATTAAAGACAAAATCGGCTACGCTCCGCAACATAATTCTTTTTACCCTAAATTGACAGTGTTCGAAAATTTACTTCACTTTGGACAGCTTTACAATCTACCCAAAGAACTGTTGCAAAATAACATCAAAGGATTATTACAAGCAACCGGCCTAGCAGCTCACCAAAATAAGTTGGCCGAACATCTTTCAGGAGGAATGCAAAAGCGCTTAGATATTGCCTGCAGCTTAGTACATAAACCAAAAATAGTGGTTCTGGACGAACCAACCGCAGATCTTGATCCCAGTCTTCAGAAAGAGATTATGAACTTTTTAGCTCAAGTGAATAAGCAAGGAGTAACCTTAGTCATTGCCTCCCACCACTTAAGTCTCTTAGAAAAGTTCTGTACTAAAATTGCTATCGTACATCAAGGACGAGTTCATAGCAGCGGGGATATGAATGAAATCCGCAAACCCTACTTAAAAGACAATTTTACTATTTCTCTTACTCCCGGTGATGATCGAGAACAAATAATTTCTCTGCTCAAAACCCTCCCGGTTGATCGAATTATTGAAAAGCAGCACCACCTCATTATTCATCCTAAAAATATTACCAAGACTATTACGGGCTTGCTAACCCTCATCCAGGAAGAAAATTTGTATTTACATGACCTGGATCTCCGTCGCCCTTCCTTAGATGAAATATTTGAAACTATCACCCGAAATTAGATTAATCAAAAATAGAGAAAAAAGAGAATGAAATCGCTCTGGCTACTTACCAAAAAGAACCTGAAACTATTAGTACGTTCTAAAAGCTCCGCACTGGTAGTTTTTCTTGCTCCCCTTTTTATCATCCTCTTATTAGGGCTTTCCTACAACAGCACTTCTCGCTACGGGTTGAACATTGGTATTTATGCACCGTCGTTTACCAGCGATGTAGAATCTTTGTCCAGTTCCCTGCAAGAACAAGAATTTAAAATTATTAAATATACAACCTCCGTAGATGATTGTGTTAAAGATATTAAAGCCGGATTAGTTCATGCCTGTGTCTCGGTGCCGGAAAACTTGCATGTCGATGGTAATCAACAAAAAGAAGTCTCTTTTTATGTTGATCCCAGCAAAGTTAATTTAGTCGGCGTAATTCAGGATACTTTAAATGAAAAGTTTAATTTAAAATCTCAAGAAATTTCCAAAGAATTATCAAATAGTTTACTGACCGCCGTTTCTGATACTAAAAGCAAATTAGAAGAACAAGGAACCCAATTGGGTTCCGCTAAGGAAAAAAACGCTGCTGCTTCCAGTGCTGCGCAGGAGATCAACCAAAAGTTAAGTACTCTTGATTTAGCTGTACCGGTAGCTACCTATGATCCTTCAGTAATCGCTACCTTCAAGAGCACTGCTTCTGCCTCCATCACTACTAGTCTCTCTAAAATAGATAGCGCCATTCAAGCCATACAAGCTTCCGATCTCCAAGATAAATCAGCTATTCTTAGCAGCCTTAATCAAGCTAAAGAAAAATTAAAATCGGTAGACAGTTTAGTTAATGGTGCAGCCGTAAGCGTAAATACTACGACTACCAACACCACCGCTACTGCTGCTTCTTCCTTTATCGCCACTTTAACTCTTCTGGAAAACGAATTAACTACTACCAAAACTAAGTTGACAGCAGCTGCTACTGCCGTCGAAGGTACTAGCGCTAGTTTAACTTCTACTACTCAAAATCTTCAGGAAAGTGCCAGCGTTTTAGATGCCGCTCAACAGCGCGTCAATGAAATGAAAACAAGTTTAGGCAACCAAAAAGTAACTGATGCCAATGTCCTTTCTGCTCCTTTAATCACCAAAATTGAGAAAGTAGGTCAAGAAAGTTCCTACCTCAATTACATGTTTCCAGCTTTGCTGGTCTTAGTAGTCATGTTCTCCTCACTCTTGTTAGGAACAACCTTAGTGATGATGGAAAAAAACAGTCCTGCTTTCTTCCGAAATTATTTTGTGCCCTTGCGTAAAGGAACTTTTGTTCTTTCAACGTATCTAACCACAGTTTTAATCACCTTAGTACAAGTAGTAATCATTCTAGGAGTTTCTGCGGTCTTTTTGAAAATGAATCCCTTGAACCTGCTTCCTGTCGCTGGCGTGTTATTACTTTCCTCTTCGGTATTTTCCTTTGTGGGTATGGGTATCGGATATGCCTTTAAGTCTGAAGAAACCGGAACTTTGGCTTCCATCTCAACTGGAAGCTTGATGCTCTTTGTTTCCGGAGTAGTTCTGCCGATTGAAACCATTTCTCCTTTTGTTCGCGAGGTTACTCACTATAATCCTTTTGTACTCTCTGAAAACGTACTACGAGAAGTATTCCTCTTCAACGCCAGTTTCAGTGCCATCTGGTCGGAGCTGGCTACCTTAGCCGGGTATGTAGTAGCTTTACTGGCAGTCATTTTAGTGGTAGAATATTTGGTTCATAAACACTTTATCTCAGGATTTATGAAACATCGGCATTTGAAACACCGCCAGCAGGAAAAGCGAGATAAGAATAATGTCTAAGATTCTCATCGTCATCTCAGGTTCTCCCGGAACAGGAAAATCCACCTTAGCAAAATTCTTGGTTACAAAGTTAGGCTTTGATCGTCTTGATTTACATCATCACTATAAGCGCATTTCTACGAGCTACGACCGTTCTACACAAAGTTATGACATTAACTACTCCAAATTCGAAAAGCTGGTAAAAGAGAAAATAAAAGAATCACCAAAGGGATTAATCATTGACTCCCATATCAGCCATTTATTACCAAAGAAAATAGTTAATCTCTGTATAGTGCTCATTTGTTCTGACCTCAAAAAATTAGAAAAAAGATTACAGAAACGAAAATATTCTCAAAAGAAAATCCGTGAAAATCTTGATGCAGAAATTTTCCAAGTTTGTCTGGCCGAAGCAAAAGAAAGGAAACATACAATAATTGTGTTTGATACCGCTAAAAAGCTCAATAAAGATAAGATCCTCAGTGCAGTACGTGCTGCTGTACATAATCAAAATTAAAAAGAGGATAAAACTGCCCAATATCTAATTTTGCTGGCAATACTAAGTCCACCAACTTTTCCAGAGTAGCTTCATAATCAATTGACTCTGACTTGGGGTAGTTAACATTTGTTTTTACTTCCGGTCCTCGAGCCGAGAGAATGGTAGCGCTCTGATCACGATACACTTCAAAAGAAACTTTCCTGAAATATTTTTGTTGAAAAACTAAAGAATAATGAATCCTTAAATTGTGAGGAATTCCATTTTCTTTGACTAGATAAGTTAGAGCAACCGTAGCCTGAGTTTTTGCATCTTCATCATAGATTGATTTACTGACCTTGCTTCCCAAAAATAAAGATCGTTGATCATGTTTAACGACACTTTCTTCAAGATAAAAATTATTTCCTACATGATGATTATGAAGCGGCCAAGTGCGCAAATCTTCGAATTTCTTTTTCGGGTAATTCAAATACAACAAACCTTCTTTGGTATGAGGAAGGACTAGTGATAATCCTGCTTTAGTCCGATGAGTCTTATAACAATAAGGTTGAGTTCTTCCCAGAAGCTGGCTCCGGCCGGTACGAGGAAAGATTAGCAACTGCTGGCCTGCTTCCAAAGAATTTTCCAAAGTTAACAAATTGTCTAGAAAGGACATATCGCAAAAATATTTTAAGGCTATTTAATTATTGTGTAAGAGATCACCATGAGGACAAATGTTTATAAAACACCCAAAATATAATATGCTATGGCCTTATCAATCACCGAAAAATTGCACTTACGAAAAATAATCAATGAATTGAAGAGCTATAAGGCTCCCCATACTGAGTTCGTCACCGTTTACATCCCTCAAGGGTATGAGATAGTCAAAATCATCCAGCATTTGGCTGAAGAGCAGGGAACCGCTTCTAATATCAAATCTGCTGCCACCAGAAAAAACGTGCAAGGCGCTTTAGAAAAAATGATCCAGCATTTGCGCGGATATCCCAAAACACCTGTTAATGGACTAGCAATTTTCTCAGGAAACCTCGCCGCCGGGGAGGGAAAGCAAGATTTCCGAGTCTGGAGTATCGAACCGCCAGTACCCTTAAACGTACGTATTTACCGCTGTGATAAAAACTTTGTAACCGATATTCTCGAAGAGATTATGGTCGATCATAATGTTTATGGTTTAGTTGTTCTTGATCGCCGAGATGCCATCTTAGCTTTATTGAAAGGGAAGACCATTGTTCCTTTACAGAAAACGCACTCCGAAGTTCCGGGTAAATTCAAAGCTGGCGGACAATCAGCCCAGAGGTTTGCTAGGATTCGTGAAGGAGCGTACAAAGATCACTTCAAAAAAATTGCCGAATATATGAAAAACCAATTTCTTCCTTTGGGAAATAACTTAAAAGGAATTATTGTGGGTGGTCCTGGAACGACCGTTAATGATTTCCTACAGAAAGAATACATCACCGGTGACTTACAAAAGAAAATTATTGGTACTAAAGATCTATCTTATACTGAAGAATTTGGCTTGCAAGAATTATTAGACAAATCTGAAGATCTGCTGGCCGAAGAAGAAATTGCCCGTGAAAAGAAAGTGATGCAGGATTTCTTTAATGAATTTAGAGAAAACCCGCAGAAAATAACCTATGGAGAAGTTCAAACCCTGAAAGCCTTGGAAATGAATGCTGTAGGTACACTGTTACTATCTGAAAGTATGGCGGAAGACAAAATCTTTGAGTTAGAAGAAAAAGCCCAGAAAGGCGGTGCGATTGTGAAAATTATTTCTACTGAAACTCGAGAAGGGACGCAATTGAAAGAATTAGGGGGAATTGCTGCTATTCTTAGATATGAAATTGATCAGAGTTAAGCAAAATTCACTTCATTTCTTCCTGTTTAATTTTCTCAATCAAAGGCCCTTGAGTGCAACGAAACAGAAAGCTTTCTGAAATCTCAATATCATGAGTAGTATGATGCGGACGTTCCACTTTGATCACCTTTTCCGATTTAGAAAGCTTCGCAACCATCTCATCATACGAAATAGCAGTCCCATACACTTCGATGTGATCAAGACCATTTTTTTGCGATCCATCCGGCTTCTGATCAGAAAGTTCCAGGAAATTGATTGTTCCCAATACTGTTTCAATTCCTTGTTTTAATTTGATGACACTAATCCGCCGTTTGGAAATGGGCGATTGATAAAAATAATCACTATGTTGTTCAAGAAGAGCGCGCATCGATTCAAATGATTCTATAGAGTCACATTTGTAGCAAATATGATCTGCTTTGGTAATTCCTTCTAACCCATGCTTCTTGGCAAACAAATTGAAATTGTCAACATGTGGCTGCGAAAGTGCATAAAAATCTTCAATGATGTGAATCATTCTAATTAGTCCTTCAGTAAAATTGAGCCCTTCTTCTTTGTTGGATAATCAACAAACGGATCATCTGTTTCGGCTAACGCAAGAAGTTCAATGGTTGTGCCCTCACCGCTAACATTGAACCATTCATTCACCCTTTCCCAACCATTAGTTCCATAACTTCCAAGATCTGCAAATGCTGGAGCCACTACAAATAAATGATGTTTACCTGGCTCAAGCTGAAGAAGTATGTCGAAGCGAGGAGTAGCATTTTTCCATTCCGGTGCATTGCCCTGTTTACTATTCCAGGCCGCAATTAACTGTGGTGATTCTTTCGCTACATAGGCTGCCTCTTTCAGTCTAGCTGCTTCCAGCTGCGCTTTATGTTCAGCAGCTGTTGGTAAATTACGGTGCATTAAAACACGCTCCGCTTTTTCTTCACTCTCAGTACCTATTGCTTCCCTTTCGACTTGCTCTTCTTCTTTTAACTTTCCTACTAATTCTTTGGCTTTAACTGTTTGAGCAGTTAACACATTAAGATTTTTTCTCGTTGCCAAACTAATTTTTTTCTCTGATTTAATATCGCCAAAGGCAGTCATAGCCGCGGCACGAATTTCAGTTACCTTCTGTTTTAATTGTTTTGTTAAATCTTCTTTAGGAAGATCTTTCAAGCCTTTGCCCCTCCATTCTAATTTTCTTCCTTGTACGTTAATCTGCTTCAATTTCTGCAAAATATTATCCATGTTAGGAGAATTTTTTTGAGTTTCTGTATTTACTTCCAAAGCCCAAGCTTCAATTGCCTTAATTTGATTTTCGACTGATTCTTCTACCCATTCTTTTGGAAATTTATCAACTATTTCTTTAGCGTTCTCAACTTCTTTCATAAGGCTTTTTAACGATCTTTTACTTCCTCGACTAATGGCTTGTTCTGATTTTATATCTTCAATAACCGCTTTAACAATATCGCGAAAGTCCATTAAATTTTTCTTCAACTCATTTTTCAAATCATGTTCTGGAAGAAGTTTTCCTTTATTCGCCCAGAGCATTTCTACTTGCAATATAACATTACTTAATTTTTCGAGAATTATTTTTGTATTGGGAGAATCATTCCGAGCTTGATCGGATATACTTTGCACCAAACCTTCCAAAGCTCCAATCTGGGCATAAATTGTTCCTTCAAGTATTTTTACCATGAATAATCACCTATTTTTATGAAATTTGAACTTATTTATAACTTTAAAAACATTTTCATTCTCAATAATATCATTTAACCCCATATAGGCAATTCTTATAAAATACCAAAGCAAATAAGATCCATGGACCTTATAGAAGAATCGTTTCAGCGTTTATTTCCGGAGAAAGAATTTCCCTACCAGAGCGAAATGGAATATAACCGTAGGTTAGCTGATTTCAATGCCAATATCCGTTTAGAACCGCGAAAAATCAAAGTTAATCTTAATTTACAATGGAAGGATATTGATCCGGAAATAAAGATCGGCTTAATTCAGCATCTGTTGCTTAAGATTCTCAAGAAACGAGGACACACTCAAAATATTGAACTTTACAACAATTTTATCAAAAATATTCCAATCTTAACCCCAAAAACAAAATCCGATCCCTTATTAGAAGCAGCCTTCCACCGCGTTAACCAGCAATTTTTATCTAATGAAGTAGAAATGCCTAATCTTACCTGGGGAACTGATTCTTTTCGCAAACTAGCCAGTTATAATTTTCATACCGATACCATTACTGTCTCTACCCTTTTCACCGAAGCCCGACTAGAGATAGTAGACTACTTAATGTACCATGAAATGCTCCATAAATTCCACAAGTTTAAACATAATCAAGGACGAAGTTCCTTTCATACCTCTGCCTTTCGAGAAGACGAGCAGCGTTATCCGGAACATCAGTTAATTGAAAAAGAAATAGAAAACATCATTCGCAGAAAAAAATATGCAGGAAGATACGCCGGAACCCGACCACCAAAATCAGGCTTCTGGAGCTTTTTACAATGAAATCAATGCTGGAAAAATTAACAGAAGGTTATCTTTTTACCATTAAAAACGGAAATGGCGGCCATGCAGTGGGGTATTACCGAGAAACGGCTGAGAAAGTGCTCTATAAGTACAGTTATCCTAGCGGCATATTTACCTTACGCAAAAAAGAAGGAGAATTCTTTCTTTGGAATTATGATCCTTACCCTGATCTCTTCTCTGAAAGTGCTGAAAACGAAATACCGGTGGAGATAGATATCCCAGAAAATGGCTTTATTCCTGAAGAGACAAACGATATATTTAAAAATAACCCTAATTTTTGCTAAGCTATGGAAAAGAAATCGGTAAGTGTGGGAAACTTAAAGAAAGGCGATACCATCATCATTGACGACGCCCCTTGTAAGATTACCGATACCGCAACTTCCCGTCCTGGAAAGCATGGGCACGCTAAGGTAAACTTAACTGCTGTAGGTATTTTGGATGGCAAAAAGCGGCAAATGGTCCTTCCTGGCCACGATAAAGTTGAAGCTCCAATTATTGAAAAGAAAAGCGCTCAGATCCTCTCCGTTGCTGGCGATAAGGCCAATGTTATGGATACTGAAACCTATGAAACCTTTGACATGGACATTCCTGAAGAATTAAAAGGGGATGTAGTGGAAGGAAAAGAAGTTTTGTACTGGACCATCATGGGCGCTAAAGTAATGAAACAAGTTAAAAATTAAAGTGACACTCTATGGCTACTAAATTCGACGAAGCATTGAACCGGTTGATTAAAGGAGTTTTTGTCTGCAGAAATTGCAAATCTAAAATTCGCGCTTCTAGTTTGAAAGTTAGCCAAGGCAAAATTAAATGCCGAAGTTGCGCTTCTTTAAAGCTTAGGCCGAAAAGGAAGAAGTGAGCCTGACCCAAACACATATAAATCATAATTCTTTCTTTCTTATATGATAGATGTGCTTTCCTTTATCCTTAGATTCAAGTTCATAATTATTTTTTACCTGCTGGTTATAGCCTTCATCGCTTTCAACTGGAAAAGGATAGAAAAGCAAGCTAAAATCATTTTTCTCTATCGCTCCAAGTTCGGTCTGAGATGGATGGATTATATTGCCAAGAAGTTTCGTGAATGGGTTGTTCTTTTTGGCTACATCGGCATGGGCGCAGGTTTTGTGGGCTTAGTAATTATTTCCTATGTCCTAATTCAAAATCTTTATTCCTTGATTACCAAACCGGCTGCAGTTTCGGGAGTTTCTTTAGTACTTCCCGGCGTTAATGTGCCAGGTCTTGGAGTATTGCCATTCTGGTATTGGTTGATCGCAATATTTAGTATTGCTCTCATACATGAATTTTCTCACGGCATTGTCGCGCGAGCGCACAACATTCGTGTAAAAAATACCGGTATCGTTTTCTTTGGCCCTATCTTAGGAGCATTTGTTGAACCGGATGAAAATAAATTACGAAAACAACCAGACATTGTACAATATTCAGTCTTAGCCGCAGGATCTTTTTCAAATATTGTTCTGGCAATTGTAGCTTTACTTTTATTGAATTTTGCATTCATGCCTTTACAGGATGCTATGGTAAACCCCTCCGGATTTAGTTTTGATAGTTATGCTAGCGATCATCTTCCCGTGGCCGAAGCAGGAATTAAACCTGGAACAATCATCACCGGTATTAACAATCAGAAAACAGAAACCTTCCAACAATTCAGTGAGGAGCTTTCATTTTACCGTCCCGGAGAATCTATTACAATTAATACTGCAGAAAAAAATTATCCCATCAAACTAGCCGCAAATCCTGACAATCCTAAAAAACCATTTTTGGGAATTTCTAATATCAAGAATGAGTTCAATACCAAAGAAAAATTTAAACAAGGGGCAGGTAATATTGCCTATGTTATTGTCGATTGGGTGGCTGGATTTTTTCGCTGGTTATTCCTCTTAAGCTTAGGTATTGGATTATTTAACTTACTGCCCTTGCCAGTCGTTGACGGTGGCAGAATGGCTCAAGTTTTCTTGCATAAGTTAAAAGGCCCGGAAAAAGGTGAACGGCTGTATCATAAAGTAAGTTTGTTCTTCCTATTGATCTTATTGTTGAATTTGTTTTATCCTTTATTGATAAAGTGGTTGTAGAAGCCCATAATTAATATAAATCAATATTTATTATTCTACGTAAATATAGGGGGTAGAAAAATGACTGAAATGAAATTAGAGACTATTGCTCAAGGAGATTCTTGCCGACTAGAAGGCCCACGAAATAGCTGGGCAATCCATACTGAACAAGCTTGGAGTGTCTTTTATATAAAATTAGAAAGTACCAGCAATTCCCGTCCTCAAATTCCAGGGGTTGATTTTAGCAAATATTCTATCTTAGCCGTATTTATGGGAGAAAAAAATAACGGCGGGTATTCAACTGAAATTACGAGAGTACTGCAAAATGGCAAAAATGTAGAAGTATACGTTCAAGAAACTTCTCCAAAACCAGGCGATCGTAACGGCCAGGCCTTAACCCAACCTTACCATATTGTCAAGATTCCCAAGGCAGACGGAAAAGTTGAGTTTAAGTATTTGTAGAGTTAACACAGAAGAATTATAAAGAAAATACCTAAAAAAATAGGTATGTCTTCCGATCCAGAAATTGAATACCGAGAATTAAACATTCCGGCTGTAGAACTATTTGCTCCACACGAAGATGTACAAGCATATGCTGAGGCGGTTAGAGAAGGAGTTATTCTAAAGCAATTTGAGAATTATAATTCTACTCAATTGAATGAATTAATAGAAAATTTCGATCTAGCAGTTAATACCCTTTCTTATGTAGAAGGACTAAAAATATTAACTAAATATAGGCCTGCCCGAAAAGAACTTTGTAAAAGATTACAAGAAAAAAAAGAAGGAGAAAAGGATGATTATACTCTTGAAGATTTTGTAAAAAATCCAACTAAAGGAATCTCCTTCGAATCTATTTACAAAGAAATGCAAGGAGATATGGATTTTTCATATTTATTCTCGGGAAAAAGGAAATTACTTAAGACCAATATAGCTGCCTTTGCTTCTTTTGGCTTTATTTCATTGCCACATGAGCTTATCCATGCAGGAACAAATTATCTTACGGGAGGAATCAATAAGCATATTGTTATCAACACTTTATATGGTGGATCACTTTGGGAAAAATTAATTCCTGGTGTAGAGTCAAAATTGCTATTTCCACCATTAGGTGGCCATGTTGATTTCACAAATCCTTCTGCTGCAGGAACAATTGCTAGTGCTGCTGCACCATACCTATTAACACCTTTAGGAATATATTTAATGAAAAAAGGAAAGGAAAAAAGAAATATGATTCTTAGCGCAGGCGGAACTGGCTTGGCTTTAATCCATCTAGGAGGTGTTATTGGTGATTGGAAATTAGCAGGACAAAAAACATTAGAAAAAGGTGTTGAACTAATGCAAGATGAAATGCATCTACAAAAAGCTCAAGAATATAGTTTCACAACAAATGTAGCTCTGGCTTTAGGAGGAATATATATTGGAAGTAAACTAATGGCAATTTCATACCGAGCCAGTAAAGCCACGGTTAATTCTATACGAAACCTTGCAAAAAATAAAGAATAATCCTATTCATGCTCAGCTAAATACTTCTCAGCTTCCATCGCTGCCTGACAGCCGGAACCAGCTGCAGTAATGGCTTGTCGATATCGAATATCCTGCACATCGCCAGCAGCAAAAACACCAGCAATATTAGTTTTCATGAATCGATCTGTTTTAATGTAACCTTTCTCATCTAAATCCAATTTTCCTTCAAAAATCTTGGTATTAGGAATATGGCCGATTGCTAAAAACACGCCATCAGTTTTAAATTCAGTCAATTTTCCAGTCTTGTCATTCTTCAGCTTCACGCCGGTTACTCTCTTGCCATCACCGAGGATTTCTGACACTTCACTATCCCAAATAACTTTGCATTTAGGATTTTTAAAAAAGCGATCCTGCATAATTTTAGAAGCTCTGAAAGAATTCTTGCGATGAATAACCGTTACCTTGGTGGCAAATTTAGTTAAGAACTGTGCTTCTTCCATGGCTGAATCCCCGCCGCCAATGACTACTACTTCTTTTCCCTTGAAGAATGCTCCGTCACAGGTAGCGCAAGTAGTTACCCCGCGACCTTTATACTTCTCTTCCGAAGGAATGCCTAACCATCGAGCGCTAGCTCCGGTAGCCACAATAAGTGTTTTAGTTTGAACTTTCTCCCCACCCATTAAAATTAATTCGAATCCACCTTTGATTTTTTTAAATTCACTAGCGATATCCACTTTGAATCTCGTGCCAAACTTCTCTGCTTGTTTTTTACACATTTCTACTAACGCAGGTCCCTGTACCCCATCTGGAAAGCCAGGAAAATTTTCTACATCAGTAGTAAGAGTAAGTTGGCCTCCATCCTCTGGCCCAGAAATCATGATAGGATTCAGATTAGCCCTAGCTGCATAAATAGCAGCCGTACAGCCAGCAATTCCTGTTCCTAAGATAACAACTTTTTCCATATTTAATTAAGAAAATAAGGATTATTTAAAGGTTTGGAAGTAAATTGTAAGGATTAAGTAGTATCTAATAATTTACACATAATCAGCTTCAATTACTTCAGGATGGGCTTCAGAAAGAGGCTGTCGAAAAAATGGTTGAAATAAATCTTCCTGAGTTTCCACATATAGTGTCATAATTCTTTTCGGAAAGTAATTATCTCTTTCGTCAATATCTACCATTATTCTATCGCCACGCTTTAAATTAGTTAATAACACTTGGTCTATTCCTTTACTATCTAGACGCAATTCAACATTATTATTTTCTAAAATAAGGTAAACTGTACTTCCTTCCCAAACAATATCAGACAAATTTCTTTCCATATAACTGCAGAATGACAATTATTTAAAAGAATTGTGTTAAAAATAATTATCAGTTCTTATTGTTCAGTGTTTGCTTTTTGAGATTTTTTTCCGTCTCATAAACAACATCAGAGAGAACAATGCATTAGCGACCACCCAAGAAGCGGGAAATAACCAGGTAACAATATTATATTGCGCTAAAGCAAAAATGGTCAATCCATGTCTAAAGGTAGTAATTACATAGAGAGATAACGTTTCTGAATAGGGATCATTCCAAGATTTTCTAATGGTCGGTAAGAAACCGAGCATGTCAATCATTGATAGTAAGATTATCGAGAGAACTGGTTGCTTAACCACTAACCACAGCGGTAATGCGCCAAGAGCTAAAATAAGAAATACAACATCTATCTTTTTGATATTTTTACTACCATTTTTGAGACTCAGAAAAAATACTGAGAGTAAAATAACTGTCAGTGTCAAGGTAACCCAAGAACCAGGACCTGCGCCTGCGCTTACTTGAAGAGCATAAATAATACCAGTGATAATACTCCAGATAAGCCAAGAAAATACATGAGGTTTAGTCTTACCTTTGACAATATCCCTGATGTATCCAAAATATCCAACAAAAGTGAGGATAACTGCTATCGCACTAATTATTATTTTGATATCTAACATTTATCCTCGCCTGATGAATTTATTCCTTCTCCTCGTTCTCCATCAAGTAATAGGCTAACATTCTAACTCCTGAACCGGTTGCTCCCCGACTCAAGTAAGGTCCATCAACCATCCAATAAGCAGAACCGGCAATGTCAATGTGCGCCCATTTTGCTTTCTCGACGAACTTAGATAAAAACACACCGGCAGTAATTGATCCTGCTTCATACCCTTTTCCTTTCTGGGAGTTATTGTTTAAATCACTCTTTGAGCCGTCCATCCAATCGTGATACTCTTCAAAGAAAGGTAATTGCCAGACCTTGTCACCGGAACTCATGCCTGCTTCATGCAAGTCATGCAGTAATTCATCATTTGTTCCCATCACGCCTGCTGCATAATACCCCAGGGCAACCACACATGCTCCGGTCAGTGTAGCAAGATCAATCATGATTTCAGGACTATAGGTTTTTTCTGTATAGGCTAACGCATCGCATAAGACTAATCGTCCTTCCGCATCAGTATTACCTATCTCAATGGTTTTGCCGTTGCAAGCTTTAACAATATCACCGGGATGTTGTGCATTAGCATCGACCATATTCTCACATATAGGCATTACTGCTAACAAATTCTTCTTCAATTTCAATTCTGCTGCAATTTTGATTGCCGCCATCACAGCCGCTGCACCCGCCATATCCGTGAACATATCTTCAATATATTTAGTTGGTTTTAAGTTGTAACCGCCGCTGTCAAACGTAATCCCTTTTCCCAATAGCGCAGTATGTTTTCCTTTCTTAGAGCCAGTATACTCCAAGATAACTAATTTAGGTGGATTCTTACTTCCTGCATTCACGCCCAGCAACGCACCCATGCCTTCTTTCTCTAATTCTGCTTTGTTCAAGACTTTTAATTTTATCGAACTATACTGAGAAGCAACTTGTTTAGCCATCTTTTCCATGTATTCAGAATTAACAACATTGGCAGGTTCATTGACTAAATCCCGCACCCAGTTAGTTGCCTCGGCTACTACTCTTCCCACTTTCAAGCCTTCGCTCAACTTTACTGAGCCGGACCATTGTAGAGCTACGACGTTCAACGGTTTTTTCTTCTCTTGTTTCTCTTTAGCAAAATATTTGGTGAAACCGTAATTAGCTAATAGCAAACCTTCTGCTGCTGCTCTTCCTAATGCTTCTGGATCGGCACCTGCTTTTTCTACTACATTAGTTGTAAATGAAGATAAAGACCACGCTTTAGTGCTGGTAACCATTTTTCCTAAGGCTTGGCGTACTTTTTCTGCAGTCAAATCTTTTTTCTCTCCTAACCCAATCACTACTACTTTTTTGTAAGGATGAGAAGATAACTTCGTACCATACATTTCTCCAAATTTACGAGAGAATGCTTTGCGATTCATCGCTTCTTCTACTTCTTCGGCTAATTCTTTGTTGAATGATTTGCCATTATCTTTATCCTCTTCAAATAATCCTAAAAATAATACATCCTGTGCCTTATCCAAATCCTTAGTTATAGTTATCTTCATTTTTCCCCACTCCATTTTTGTGCTTTCTGAACTAGTACCATTAAGAATATCTCTCAGACTTAACATTCTTTAGCGCCACTCCTTTTTTTAATAAAACCTCTTTGGTTTCTAATACTAACTCTTTTAAACCGCAAATATAAAAAGTTTTGTTTTTTGGATCTTCTGGAAGGTGTTCCTGTACTCGGCCTCTAGCACCAGTCCATGCTTCTCGAGTTAAGGTAGGAATATAGGTAAAATTGGTGTATTTCTTTTCTAATTCCCGGAATTCTTCATCCATAAATAAATCATTTTTTTCCTTGACGCTGAAAACCAGCACAAATTTCTTGTTTTTCTGCTTAGGAAGATATTCTTTTAACATGCTATACAAAGGAGCAACTCCGGTACCCCCACCAATTAACCAAATCTCTGAGTTTGGATCATCTTCTTCAAAGACAAAATGTCCTAGCGGCCCTTTAACTAGGAAAGAATCACCTTTTTTTGCTTTTTTCAGAACTTCTGAAGCAAACCCTCCTTCTACTATTTTCAGACATAAATCCATTTTACCCTTTTGCGAAGGAGGGTTCAGAATTGAATACGATTTGAAACGGAATTCTGCTCCTTGTTCAACTTTCAACGTAATAAATTGCCCGGCATGGAAGGAAAAATCAATTGGTGCAGATAAAGAAAGCAAAATAACATCAGAAGTGAGTTTTTTGTTCTCTAGTACCGTGGCTTGAAAAGTATAAATAGGCATTAACCTTATACTACTATTTGCCTTTAAAAAAGTTCTGGAAGAGAAGATTTAAATATAGCTTTTGAATTTTTATAAAAATGAGAGTTACAGAAATAAATCTAGGATACGATTCTTCTGGAAAAGTAATCGGGGATTATATGAAGTGGAACCGAGCGCATCTTGTTGCGGAGGGGGGCACACTCCGAGGAACTGACTCAGTACAAGAATTTATTAGTAAGTTACGTGAAGATGGATATAGAGGGATTCAAGGCCTTAAAGTAACATCAGAAATTACTATTTTTGGTGGAATATCTAAACATACTTCTTCTGATAACCTTGCAAAAATCGTGGGCGAGCATAAAGATATTGATGTGTATATAAAACAGTTTTAATTACTAAATTACTACTTCCCCTTAATCTTCTCTGCTTTTTCCCATATTCCTAAAAAGTAACTCTGTAACGCTTCTGGAAGAGAAAAATAAAAAGAAAAAATTACTTCTTTTCTTTTTTATGAACACAATGAGAACTGACTGAGCAACGTTCGCAGTCCGGTCCAATGACTTCACAGTGTTCTTTGCTCTTATTCAAGATATAATCCTGAATTAACTTACTGTCATTTCCTCTAGAATTACTAATTATTTTATTTATTGTAGAGACCATAGTTACTACTTAATAGTACAAACATATAAATATTGCGGTATAAAGTTCTCATTTAACTTTCGGCTGACTTATTTTGACTCTTAAACGTTCTGCCTTTCCCAACTTTCGTAGTAACAGCAAAACACTAGAAAAGAATTAGTGAACTTATCGGGGGAAGATGAACCCGAAACGCTGCAGATCTATTTTATTTTCTTTTATTTCTACGCCTTCCTTCTTCAACAACAGTTCCTTCTCTACAATTTCCTTTCCTACTAAGCAACCCTTAAATCCACCCAAACTGCCATCACTCTTTACCACTCTATGGCAGGGCACGATCGGTGCATACGGATTCTTTTTCAGAACTTGTCCAATAGCTTGATAGCCTTTCATTCCTAACGCCTGCGCAATTTCCCTATAAGTTGTTACTTTTCCTTGCGGAACTTGCTTACAAAGCTGGTAAACTTGCTCGGCAAGTTTTCTTTTTTGCATTTGTCTAAGTACTCCTTTACTCGTTTTTCTCCTTTAACTTCGGCATTTTTTCCCAGAGAATAATACTTCTTCTCCACCATGCTACCCCAGGAATACTCTCCCTTTTCCTCTTCAATCTTATGTATAGTAATCTCTTTGGTTAATATTCCTTTCTGCAGATTGTAATAAATGCTTCTCTGCGTGGCCGGAGGAAAGATTTCATTATACATCTTAGCCACCTGATATCCATACCCTTCACCGAGATAATGCAGGATTTCTACAATATTCTGCCGTATCTTGCTTTTGATGGGTCTGCCTTTTACCATAAATTAGAAATACTTTTTAAAGTTTAAAATGATTTCCGTCTCAGAATGTCAAAACCACTCATTTCCAAGCAAAAGCAGAAAGAAATCGCCCTTCAACGTATTAAAATTCTTTTTCAACAAGCAGAGGAAACTTTCCCTAAAAATAAAACTTTAGCCAATCGCTACATCTCCCTCGCTAGAAAAATGGCCATGAAAGTGCATGCTTCTATCCCCAAAAACCTAAAACGGCGAGTGTGCAAACATTGCTACAAATATCTTGTTCCGGGCGTAAACGCCAGAATCAGAACCCGAGATGGAAAAGTGATTATTTCTTGTTTCGAATGTAAAAAATTCACTAGAATTCCTATTACAAAAAAATCATGAGCAAAATAAAGAAAATTAAAAAAATCGCCCTCTGGTCAGCACTTTCCTCAGCTGTTTACTTCAATGTTGTCAGTATCTCTACCGATTATCTCTACCAACATAAAGATCAGGATATCGAGAAATATGTTCAAGAAAATATAGAACAGCTCATTCTAAAACAGGAACAAGAAATAGGAATCAACTATCCTTCGGAACGGCCAAAAATAGAATACACCTTTCCAGAAAAATATATAGAAAGAGGAGTCATTGGATTGTATAACGATCAAGAAGATACTCTCTACCTACCCAGCGGACTGCTCACTCAACCACAATGGGATTTTAATGATTTTGTCGCTAAGGTTGCTACTTTTAATCGTACCATGAATGTTAAAAGAGTTCTTAACCACGAATTGACCCATTTTTACTGTGACAAGCTCAAAGAGCGAGTTTGGGGAAAATATTATCTATTTGCCCACAGTTATAGATTTCTTTCCGATGAAGAGATTATTGCTGACAAAATTATTAATGAAGGAATTGCTGAATATATCGAAAATAAAGTGGACGATGAAGAGAAAAAACCATTTAATTTTCAAGAATGGCCCCTGGAAGTAGAAGAATTTTCCAACCACGAAATTTATCAGGGAGGGTATGCCATCGTAAAACCCATTATTGATAAGTATAAAGAAAAAGGCATTCAATTTCTGCTTTTCAACCCACCCAGTGAGAAGGAATTATTTACACCGCAGGAATATCAGCAGAGAGTTCTTGCAGACATTGCTAAATTAAGATAATTACTTCTTCCGTTCTGCATCCAATAAAATCTTCTTCTCAGCCTTCGCTACCGTATGTCTGATCTGGTCTACTGCATCGGCATTAGCAGAGATAGAATCAATACCCTGGCGCACTAAAAATTCAGCCATTTCTGGTTTGCTGCCTGCTTGTCCACAGATGGATGTTTTCACTTTATACTTTTTACAAGTTTGAATAACTTTTGCTACTTCTCCTAACACTGCTGGATGCATTTCACTGAACAGATGAGCAATGCGTTCATTGTTTCGATCTATCCCTAAGGTAAGTTGAGTCAAATCATTAGTGCCAAAAGAAACAAAAGAAATTCCTTCTTTACAAATATCTTCAATTATCCAGCAAGCAGCAGGAGTTTCCACCATCACTCCGAAATCAATTTCCTTGCAAGGTTCTAAACCTACCTCACGCATCAGTTCTTTCGCCTTTTTTACTTCTTCTGCCCGAATCACAAACGGCAACATTATACCCACATTATCAAAACCTTCATCGTGCAATTCTTTCACTGCCTGAAACTCTGCCCGTAAAATTTTAGATTCATCCAGCAATCGTCTAATACCATGCCAACCAATCATCGGATCAGATTCATGTGGCTCTTTATCCCCACCTTGTAAATTTCTATACTCATCAGAACGCATGTCAGAACAGCGTACCCATACTGGCTTATGTGTAAAAGCTTTGGCAATCTTACGTATTCCTTCTTTCAATAAATGCACATAATCTTCCTCACGTTTCTGTCGAATATAATGCGCAGGGTGTATTCCGCCGTTAGCAATCATTATCTCTAATCTTACTAGACCCACTCCATCTGCACCGGTAGCCGCCGTTTTAACGGCAAAATCAGGAAGATCCATAATTACTTTAATCTCGGTAGCGGTTACTATATCCGCACTACTGGGTGGAAGAGCTTCCTCCACTTTCTTTTCTGCTGCCGCCGCAATTTCTACTTTCCCTTCATAGACAATTCCGCGAGTAGCATGCACGGTAATTATTTCTCCATCTTGCAACAAGTCAGTAGCATGCTGTGTTCCCACAATACAAGGAGTTCCCATTTCTCGAGAAACAATTGCCGCATGACAGGTCATTCCTCCTTCGTCAGTCACAATTGCACCTGCTCTTTGCATTGCCGGCACCATATCTGGTGTAGTCATAGCCGTTACCAGCACATCCCCTTTCTCTATTTTATTCAATTCTTTTGGATCATGTACTACCTTTACTGGTCCAGTATAATTTCCTGCACTAGCAGTCTCTCCTTTCAATAATATTTTTCCGGTTTCGTCAGCAATGTCTGGCCTTTCAATAGTGTGCGCTTTAAAAGTCGTCACTGCTCTGGTTTGCACGATAAAAACTTCTTCCTTCTCCACTGCCCATTCGATATCCTGCGGTTTGCCATAATGCTCTTCTAACTTTTTTCCCAAACGAGCTAATTCTTTGATCTGCTTTTCATTAAGTACTTGACGCTCTTGCTTATCCTTGGGAATAGGCCGCTTTTCATTTTCACCCTTTTCCGTCCTAAATAATCCAAAATCTTTCTTACGTGCTTCAATTTTCTTAATGTCTCTGGTTTTTTTATCAACTAAATAAAGATCAGGATTAACTTCCCCACCCACAATTAATTCCCCCAAGCCATAAATTGCTTCAATTACAATTTCATCTGCATGATTAGTAGAAGGATTGACGGTAAACATAATTCCCGATTTTTCGGCATTGACCATTTTCTGCACTAAGGCAGAAATCAATACCTTGCTATGATCAAACTTATTTTTAACTCGGTAATAAATTGCTCGTGCGGTAAATAAAGAGGCCCAGCAAGCCACTACCGCGGTAACTACTTTGTCTTTACCCCTAACGTTAAGAAACGTAGCTTGTTGCCCGGCAAAGCTTGCTTCCGGTAAATCTTCGGCAGTAGCTGAACTTCTGACTGCCACAAATACTTCTTTAGGCTCAACTAAATCAGTAGCTTTTTGTTTTTCCGAACCCAACATTTCATAAGTGAACATTATTTCTTCTGCTATTTCAGCAGGCATGGGTGTGGCAATATTTAAATCTTGAATTTTTTGGGCAACAGCTTGTAATTTGTCTGTGTCTTCCACATCTAAATCCTCAAGAAGAGCAAGTATTTTTGGCTGGATTTTGGTTTTTTCCAGATATTCACCATACGTTTGCGCAGTTACCGCAAAACCATTAGGAACAGGAAGATGTAAAGTTAGCATTTCACCTATATTAGCCCCCTTACCGCCAGCGGTAGGAATAGAATCCTTTCGTAAATCCTTAAACCAAACTACATATGACACAGTACAACCTCTTTTTGTCTTATAGTAAGAGAAATAAGCTTTTAAGGGTTTTGGTTGCTATTGGCAGTAAAATATTTAATCTTAGGAGTATTTTAAGAAGCATGAAACTACTATTCATCTGCAACCAAAATAAGAACCGTAGTACATCTCTTTAGTGCAAAGTTTCAAACTAAATCTGCAGAATTATATAACAGGAGAAATGACTATGAAAAAAATAATCGCCACTGGAGTAGTACATAAAGTACCGGCGGATTTACAAAAAGCGCTAACTTCTGATCTGAATGTGCTGGCGAAATGGAACAACCTTACCCCGCTCGGGCGTAACGAGTGGATCTGCTGGACTACGTCCGTCAAGAAGCTGGAGACGAGACGCGAGCATATAGAGCGAGTCCGCTCGGATCTTAAAAAAGGAAAACGCCGACCCTGCTGCTGGCCCGGTTGTCCACATCGTTAAAATATTTGATGATGCAGAAAAAAAATAACCCAAAACGTAGTTCTTCAAAAAATTCTACTGCAGCAAACAGACGTTTCATTCTTTACTTATCTTCGCCAAAATCTTCTGTTTCTTCGTACTTATGTTCTGGCTCTTGATCAGGTTCTTCTAGTTCTCTAGCAGAAATAGTAGCATACTTTCTGTTCTCAGGCTTTTCCATCTTTTTAGCTACTTCAGCAAAACCGACATTCGCTAAAACTTTAGTTATGCGCACTTTAACATAGTCGCCTTTTTTTGCACCAGCGACAAACAAAACAAATCCTTTCACTTTGGCAATGCCATCGCCTTTTCCGCCTACTGCGGAAATCATCACATCGTATTCTTCTCCTACTTTTACAGGAGCTTCAGTTCCATTCATATATATTCCTCCGTTAAAATTTATGGAACGTAAAAATAGAGGTTACTATAAAAAGCTAATGTGAATAATCCAACCATTCCTTTCTTCCATAGTAATCATTTTAAAATCCAGCTCTTCGAGGTAAGCATGGACAAATTTACTCTACGCAAAAATACTACCGCTTCTGATGAACATTTAAAATCACTTATAGGTCAAAGAGAAATTGGCGTTGCCAATTACAGAATGCTTACTGATCCGGATCCTCATCTCTGGAAAAAAACAATTCAACCCTCGAGCCTTGATTTGCGCCTGGGCAAAATTGGCTGGTTAATGGACGGCAGCGTCAGGCCCATGAAAAATGAAACCATTGAAAGATTAGTACAAGAATATGGTATAAAAGAAATAAACTTGGAAAACGGCGCTGATTTTGTACAGGGCAAGACCTACATCGCTTCCTTGCAGGAAACTGCAGATATTCCTCATTTTGCTCATTTGCGTTCAAATCCGAAAAGCAGCACCGGAAGAAATGATGCGCAAGCGAGACTGCTCACTGATAAAAATCCCCACTATGAATCAATTGCCGGTCCTTACACCGGAAAAATGTATCTTGAGATAGTACCTAACTCCTTTGATCTTATTTTGAGAACTGGCGATGCTTTAAATCAAATTAGATATTCTGTAGGTAATCCCATCATGACCGATGACGAAATTTATTCCGTGTTAATGAATTTGAATTCCCCAGTGATTTGCACCAAAGAAGGAACTCCTTTGAGAGCAAATAGAGTGAAGATAGATTCCGGAATTGTACTGACCGCAGATCTCGACGGAGAGCACACTAATTCCAAAATTATAGCCTATCGTGCCAAAAAAGGTTGCCAGCAGCCAGTTGATTTCCAAGGTGTTGGAACACACCCATTATCTAAATATTTTGATGCCATTGAAAAACCAAAAAACCAAGAATTAAAATTAGAACCAGGTTACTTTTACTTGCTTTCAACCAATGAAGCCGTTTGTTTACCGCCAGCCTATGCAGCAGAATTATCCCAGTTTGATCATCGCGCTGGAAATGTGACCTGGCACTACGCTGGATTTTTTGACCCAGGATGGGGTTATTTTCCCGACGAAGAAAAACAGGGCAACACCATTACCCTGGAAGTGAGAGTTCACAACAAAGCAGAGATTATCCGCCATGAACAACCGATAGGTGTAATGAAGATGGAGCGTATGTCTGGCATTCCCTTATTTCCGTATGGTCAAGGAAGAGGATCAAATTATTCCCGACAGATAGGTGTTCGCTATGGTAAACACTTTAGCGATAAATAGAAATAAGTGTGTTTGTTGCAAAAGATTAATTAATCCTCAACTCAAAATCCCGTTCATGGAAAGAATTTACGCTGGCAAGGAACCAAGAAAAATTGTGGTTACCGGTGGTTCCGGCTTTCTAGGACAGCAACTTCTCAAAATATGTTCAGAGAATGGACATAAAGTAGTAAATATTGATCTCAATCCACCAAGAAATAATCAATACCAAGAAATTCCCTACATTAAAGCTGATCTTTCTGATCCCATGAGTGCAACCAGAGCCTTCGCAGAGGCAAAATGGGATTATTTTCAAGGAGAAATTAATGACATTTTTCATATGGCCGCAATTGTTTCTTATACTAAATCTTATCGTGAACTGGAAGGCCCAAATGTTTTAGCAGCACGCAACGTAGCCAAGGAATGTATCAACCACGATGCTTTTTTGGTGCACATGTCCGGAACAGCAGTTCTCGGTCATGTTAATCGCGCCATGTGCGAAGATGATCCCTTAAACCCAGTAGAGGATTACGGTTCTTCCAAAGCTGACGCAGAAAAGAAAATTTTCTACTTATCCAACTCTCAAGGTTTGAAAGGAATCATTTTACGTGCTACTGCGCCAGTCGGCCCAGGGTTAGAAACTGCAGGCATCAATGGTGTATATAAAATGATTTTAGACCAACCCACAGTTATGGCTACCAAAGGATCAATGGTTACCTATGTTAGCACTGAAGATATCGCTCGCGCTTTTTTGTTTGCAGCAGAAAATCAAGATAAAATTCGCCAAAGAGCAGATTCATTAGACAAAATAGTTTATAACATTGGAGTCCACCAACCTTTCAGTGACAAACAAATGGGAGAATATCTTATCTCCAGTATTCTTGGTGAAGGAGAAAAAAAAGTGATGGAAGTTCCCCATTGGTTTGTCTATGCTGGAAGTTATTTCATTCGTGCTGGAAATATGATTGCTAACTTTGGCAGAATGATGGTTGGTAACCGACGCAAAGAGCCGGACATCTCTCCCAGTTTAGCAAAATTGATGAAAGGACCACACTTCCAGAACTACACAAAATTTGAAAGACATTTTGAAAATAATGGATTTAAATTTAATTATCCTACTCCGAAAGAAGTTTTAGATACTGGAGTGGTACACAAATTCAAAACCGAATGGAAACACTTACAACCACCGAAAAAAACACAAAAATTAATAGAAACAAAAAAAGAATAATAAAGAAAAAATAAAAATAATTTAAAAAAAATAAAAAAGCAAAATTTAATTTGCTTATTCTGCGTCTCGTAAGCCGCCTTCTAAGACTTCAAAGCAACATTCTCCGTCAGGCAAGTTAGGTGCATCAATTAATTTCGCAACCCGAGTTCCTTTCTTTCCTTTACGCAAGTAAATTCGAAAGGTAGAGGCATGCGCTACAATGTGACCACCAATGGAAGTCGTAGGGTCGCCAAAGAATTGATCCGGCTTAGCCATGACTTGGTTAGTAACATAAACGCAGACATTGTATGCACTGGCAACTCTACCCAAAGCGTGCATGTGTCGATTCAACTTCTGCTGACGTTCAGCAAGCGTTCCTCGACCAATAAATTCTGCTCGGAAATGCGCCGTCAAAGAATCAACCACTAACAAGCGCACATTTTTTCCCTGTTTGCTAATCAAATCTTCGATTTTTTCTGCCAGCAACATTTGATGATCAGAGTTGTACGCTCTTGCTACTAAGATTCTGGATAATACATCATCGTTATCCATGCCTGCCGCTTCTGCAAACTGTTTTATTCTTTCCGGACGAAAAGTATTTTCAGTGTCAATATACACTACTGTCGCCGTAGAATCTTCTTTCAATGCATTAACGGTCAGCAAATGACCAATTTGCGTTTTTCCTGAACCAAATTCACCAAAGCATTCAGTAATGGCTCCACTTTCAAACCCGCCACCCATCAAGGTATCAAAACTGGCTGAACCTATAGATAACTTGGTAACTAATTGCCGTCTTCGTAAGATTTCGATACCGGTTTCAAAGCCCATCTTCATACTATCACGGGCTGCATTGATCATTTTTCGAGCTACCGCTTCAGATACGCCAGTAACTTCTATCAATTCCCCCACACTAGAAACGGCTACTGACATCAAATCATGATAGCCTGCGCTTTCCAGCTTTTCTGCAGTTGCTGCTCCTACCCCAGGTAAATCCATTAAAGTTAATTTTTCCATTTTTAATACCGCCTTTTGTTCTGTTGTCATTTTAATTTGCGCCTCCTTTAAATAAATCTTGCTCTTGTAAAACTACATGTTCGTATGCTTTTTGTAATACTACTTGTGCCCTGGGCAGATCAGCAATACGAAAAGAATTGGTAGACTGCCACTTCCCATTTTTATCGGTATAACTTCGTTCGATAGAAATAGTCTTATACTCTGCCTCCTCCCCATTAGCCTTCTGACCTTTGTTATTCCATACTGTGGCAGAAACTGCTCCTGCCCTAAATTTTTTCTCAGGGAAATTACCCTGTACTTGTTGTGTCATGTTACTGACCTCTTGCTTTCGCATTTTATTTCAACCCGCTTGTTTCCAAACGGTGAGGCACAACCCATTTTGAGTTGCTGGGACCTTAAGACACAGGGCGGTTTATAAGTTCCAGCCGGAGTTGTCCAGTGGTCCAGTGGATAGCCTAAGAATGGTTTAAACAAAGAAATTTTGCAGAATAAAAGCCTATTGAGAGTTGTCCAGTGGGTTGTCCGATGGTATGGACTTTGCCTTCTTTGGCACATACAACATTTCGCCTTTTGTCCAAAACTCAAAACTTGCTAAACGATTTTTTCGAAGGTCTTCAATTATTAAAGTAAAAGTATTTTTACGATCGTCAGCAACAAAAACCCTGTCGCTCGGGGAAATATAATCTAAATGCACTCCATCACCCGGGAATCTTTTTTCTAAAGGATTTACATACAAGGTGCTAAAGTATCCTAAGCGAGGATCAATAACTCTGACATCACTAGATTTACTCTCAAAGAGATCCCCATACAAAGAATTTGAATTCTGAGTTTTAAAACCGGTAATGGTAAGATTATTATCAGCAACTGGAACTACCAGTCTATCTCGAGCAATAACTCTTCCATCAAACAAAATTAAACCTTCCAAATATCCTCGAGAAATTGCAATAAGATTTGCACGGGTAGCATTTTCTGTACGTTCAGGATCATATCCCAGCTCTAATAGTTTCCTTTGAACATTCTCGTCCATAAAGATTTACACCTTCTCTAATCGTGCTAGCTCCTCTTCCGGTTTCGCTTTGGAAACAATCTGTACATTAAATTCTAAGCGGGAAAACATTTCATTTTTCTTGACTTGGCCTAGCAACTTTAATTGTTCGCCCAACAAATCAGTTTTTATTTCTTCAAAGGCAGACACATTTTCTTTATATCTGGCAATCTGCTCTTCTGTCTTCTCTAAGAGATGAGTTGTTTGATTTTTCCACAACACACTGCGAATATTTCCAGAACCATCATCTAAAACTAAATTCATCACATAGGATACTGCTGGTTTTACTTCACCATGACTATTGCAGCTGAAAGATCCGGAAGATTCAGTCACTTTCTTGCTGCATTCCGGACAGACATTGAAAAAACGTGGATCAAAAACTTGCACTACTGTTCCTACAATTTCTGCTCCATTACCATCTTGAAGTTCAGCTATTTTTCGTCGTTCATACGCAGCTGCTTCGCGCACTGATTTTACGGTTTCTCCTTCCGGATTAATATCGACACTGCCCTGGCTTCCCAGATGAATCTCCTTGCCATTGTTATTCTCTCGAACATAGGCATCTTTTACGAGCAAGATATCTCCTTCAGAAACTTTTTTCAGAAGATCCACTTGTTCATTCCAGAAAACGACTCTAATGGTACTAGTTTCATCCCCTAAAATGAGCGAACAAACTTTGCCGCTGCGATCTTCTTTCGCGAATTCACGAACTTCAAACTTGCGCACCACTTTGCCTACTGTCGTAACACTGCGCATGCCTGAATAGATTTCTTTAATCTTCAATTTTTTAGATGTAGCAGTAGAAACAATCTCTATCCCTAATTCATTAGCTATAATGTGAGCGGCACCTTCTTCGCTGATCAAGCCAGAAAGTTCATTGATTTTAGCTTTCAGTTTTAACTCTAATTCATCGCTGCCAAGCTTACCACTGGCCAGAATTTTCTGTTTAATTTCAGCTAAAGGAACCTTATACATTATACCACCCCAAAAACAAGAAAAGAAGATAAAAATGCTTTATAATGATTTATAGGCTAGAGGATATAATCTCATTATATTCTTTCATTTTATCTTTTTCGTATAGGCAATCTTTTCTTAAACAAGTTATAATTGTAGGCACCTTCAAGATAGGTTCTTTCTTCGGGACTGATAAGCACGCTACCGTTCTCTTGTATCCCCATCTTTTCTTTTAAGAAAAATTCTATTTTTGCATAAGAAACAGCAGAAAGTTCTTCTGGTCGGCCGCATTCAGGATCTGCTCTTAAGCTAGATGCAATAATGGAAGCCGGAACTCCTGCTTTTTCACACAATTCTAAAACCTCAGACTTCCACACACCTACGATGGGCATAATTGTAGCCACTCTACTAGCCAGACTGTAAGTTCCAAGTAAATCTTCCGTTTTATTTCTACTTCCGACCAGCCAGGCTGGTTTTTGAATACATAACGCATTTAATTTTGCCCACCTCATCGACTCTCGATCTTCATACCTTCCCGGTACTTCCGTATATTCAACTTTTCCCAAACTTTCAAACCACTCCCGTTCTCGAAGTTCTGAAGGATTGCCGGCAAAGACACCTACTGTTTTTTGTGGATATGCAGTTGCACATAAATAAAGAGATAAGGCACTATCCGATCCGCCACTTATGGGAACTAATAAAGAATGTGCATCCGCCGCAGTTTCTTTTATCCAATAAATCAGTTCATCTAATTTCTGATTTAATGCTACTGAATCTTTTTTCTCAACCATCATTTCCAGCCCATCTGATAAGATCAAAGGCCTGCCACTGACCAAGGTAAATTTTCCGTCACATATTGCAGAAATCTTTTCAGCGATTTCTTCTGCAGGAATTATTCTTTTATGCACATTTTTAGCAGCCACACGCTCTCGAGCCTCGCTGTAGGAGATTCCTCTTCTTTCCATTACACCATGAATAGTTCTGGTGGTCATTTCACTTTCAACAAAGCCGGGACATAAGGCAGCAACCGTTATTCCTTTCTTACTATATTCTAAGGCCATGCTCTTAGCCAATCCCACTAAAGCATGTTTACTGGCACAATATGCTGACTCATAGGAATAACCTTCTAAACCTGCTACGCTGCTCATAAAACAGATTATTCCTTTTCCTTGTTCTAATAATAGCGGCAAACTGGCCTTTGAAAACTGAAAAGCTCCCAGTACATTTACATCCACAATATTTTGCCACACCTTTTCATCAAACTCATGAAGCGCACCACTTTTGGCTATGCCGGCATTACAAATTAAGTTTCGAAGAATCCAATTGTTAGCTCTTACTTTTGAAATTGCCTCTTGAGCAGTTTGTGAATACCTGACATCGCCGACAACATAAGCCGCTTTACCATTTTCTTTTTTGTTAATGTCATTACAGGTAATCTCAAGATCTGATTCCGTTCTACCTACAATAACCAAGTTGGTTTTTTGTGCAAGGTTGAGAGCGATTGCTTTTCCTATACCTCGTCCTCCCCCAGTTATTATTGAGGCTGTATTGTAATCTTTGGTCATTTTTATTCCGAAATACAATCTCAACCTATTTTTTATAAATACTCTTCTAGAAATACCTAATTCATTCCAAAATCTAATCCTACTCTATACTCAACTGGAATAAATTTACCCTTCTCAAAAACAGCATAGCCGGCCGGACTTTTAATGCAGAAAGCTACTTTTCTATCAGCTGTACTACTAAATTGTTCACTCTCACATTTATTAAATTTCCAATAGGAAGGTTTTATCTTATCTAAACAATCCTGCAATTGTGCGGCTTGTTTACATTCATTGACCATTTTTTTAGCTTCATCTTGTAAGCGAAAATATTCATCAAAATCATAATCTAAATTTGCTCGAAAGCCAGCATTAAGTAAATATTGTTGAGCACCCGCTCCCAGCTCTACCTTTTTCTCCGTTTTTCCCATCAGTTCCTTTCCTTGACGTGAAATAGTATACGCCACATCTTTATCATATGCTTTATACAGGGAATTAAATTCCGTATTCACATTACCATCTACATCTAAGAAACAAAATTTCTGGTCTTTATTCCAATAAGCAACTTTTTCTAGAGAACCACAGACCGAACCTTGAGCGAATCCTCCTTTTTCAGCCAGCGAAAATATGGTTTTCCTTCCCACCTGCACTGCCAGCTGATCGCTATCAGCGAGCTGCTTTTCCCCTTCCAGATGATTATATTGTAAAAAATCAAGCTGCCAATTTCCTTTGGGCTTTACCCCGAACTTAGTAGGATATAATGCTACTAAAACTAACGCAAAAATTACTACAATGCCAATCCAATGAAATAATGCTCCTTTTTTGTTCATGTTCTATCCAAACAGTTTTACCACGATCGATTTCTCTTTTCCTAACGCATAAGTATTAGTCAAATATAATGCTCCCTTCTCCTTTCCTGAAAAAACACCAGTACTGTAAGAAAATAAAGGTTCTGGATCCTCTTTTGTCCCAAAGGAAACAGAATCATATACCGCCACGGCTCCTTTCAATTGATGATCAGTAAAATATTGTCCTATTTTTTCCTCAAAAGTAATAGTATCAGCAGTATTAGCAGTGGAAATAATCATATCTTTCATCAATACTTCCTTATCATTGACTAAGACCGGAGCGTTGACCAACTCTAACAGCTCTTGTTGTCCTTGGAGATTAGCCATTCGCGTTAAGGTTTGATCAGTTTTGTCATTACCATCAGTGCGTAATACAACTACTGCAAAAAAGCCTACCATGGAGAGGATTAATACTAACGATAACAAATCGGCAAAATCGTCCACGAGGCCTTTTTTATTTTTAATGGTAAGCATTTTTTCTTCTCTTCTAAACTTTAGTCTGGACCTGTATTACTAATCTTGTTGGTTCTAACCTATTTCCATTTCTAACCATAACCTGCTTGTACATGGTAAAATCTACTTGGTTGAAAAAATTATTAGTCATCAATAGTTTCTTCTCTCCGCCCACTGCCGGAGTAAATCCTTCCAACTCCAAAGCAAAGTTATAGTCTTTAAATCCTTTGGCCGGCTCAGTACGATAACATGTATCTAAGCGTTCCTGAGTAAATTTCCCTAAGTCAATAACCCCCGCAAAAATCCTACCGGTAGCCGGATCTTGATAAGTAAAACATTCCGGAGTGTTGAGGAAACGCAGACTTATCAACTCGGCTTGCAATTGGGGAGGAACTTCTACTAAAGAACGTTCATAATTTGGAAAAAAAACAAACACCAGCAACAGTGTTGCTACTACAACCATAAATGCGGCAATAGGCCAATAAATCTGTTTCCTGGTTACATCAAAAACATCATCTTCGCTCATGGTTTTTGCTCTCCACTCACTTTTTGTAAGATTTCTGGTTTTGTTGCCTCTGTACATTCTCGTAGCATAATATTTCTTTTCTCTTTGGCTAAACAAAGAGCATTTTTACCGTCTAAAGTTCCAAAGGCTTGATATCCTTCCGGAAGAGAGAAATAACGCACTATTTTCTTTTGATCTCCTTCACCTTTGATAAAAACACTTATGGAACTGGAACTAAGGACAAAGGTATATTTAGAAACATTCTCAGGATATTGCACAACTGCTTCTCCGGGTGTTCCTACCAAGGTATCGATCATCATTTTAAGATCATCACTCAGAATAATTTTATTAGTCGTTTCCGAACCGGCATATTTTGAGGCGATGCTAAAGATCGAATAAGCAGAAATAAGAATTACCATTATCTCCAAAATCATCAGCAAAGTGCTAATTCCTCTTTTATTCATTTTGTCCATTGTAATTCCCAACCAATTTAATAGCATTACTGTCCTTGGTAAAATATAATACAGTTCGTCGAGGAATTTCATAATAACTTCCTACAAATACGGATGACTTTTTAGCTAAATTTCGTTCAATCATGAAGCTATCAGCGCAAGTATAAGAATTCACCATCGTGCCTTCACCAATGCTACAGCTTTCCACCGCTACATTATACGCAAGAGCAGCACAGACAACTTTCTGAGGGGTAACTGTTATTTTTCCCTTCACTCCTTTATCAAAAACAGTAGCCTCAAAATCAGATTCCCGTAAAAGACATAAGCAGTTTTTAGTATCATCACACTGTCCCGGCTTCAAGATCTCGATTGAATAATCAGTATAGGGTAATTTTGCCTCAACTTCAATTACCGCTTTCTGCACATTTTTCTGAAAATAAACAATCGCCGTTGCTTCATCCATAATCAAAAGGATGCTTTTTTTCTCGCCAACCTGCCCTTGCTCATTGAAATCATTCAAACCTTTTACAAAATCAGCATAATTATCCTTAGCTTGTTTGCTGGTGCGGAAAAAAACATTAGAAGCAATATAACAAGCAGGAATAAAAATAATTAAAGCTAGAAGTAGGGTAACCAAAAACTGTATCATAATCCCTTTCTTTCCGATTTGCCACATGATTTTAACCAATTATTTTGTCCAGCTTCTTCCGGTACAGCGATACGTTTCTCCATGTACATTCATGGTTTTACCATCATTTTTTTCCATACATCCATACCAAAAACCTTGACTACAAAGCAGCGAGCCATACTCACTCTTCGATTGCCATCGCCAGGAAAATAAATATTTGGGATGATTATCTTTAGTTAAAGTTTGATAATTATTGGTAACATCAACATTAAGATTTTCGTGTCTGTACTCGGGAATAATGGTACCGTCATCAACTTTTGCCTGACCACAATCATTGCTTAAAGCATCATCCTCACTCGCCATAATCCAGCAACCTTCCTTAAGTGGCTTAAGATTAAATTTACCATCGCAATTATTACTTTCACTATGACAACTTGCCCCTCCAGAACCGCCTACCCAACCTGCACAAGCTATTTGAATATATTCATCAGCTGGGGGATCGGACTCACTGTCTGTATTTCCAAAAATTTCTATTGATTGAAATTTTTTCAACTCAGCTGGGCCTTGTTTCTCTACTGGCTTTGGTTCCACCGGTTTTTGCTGCTGAGTTGTAGGTTGATTTGTCTGCGTCGTGGTAGTTGTTGTTTGTCCTTCTACAATCCCACAAGGTGGCGGGCTATTATATTTTTTTACATCTTCTTGTCTTTGTTCATTGGTAAAGGTGGCTGGACATCCTTCATCGATGGAATCACCAAAAGTGCAAGGACATTTGTCAAAGAAATTACGGAGACCATCCTTGTCGGCATCTCCTTGGATTCCACCGATTTGCGTGCCTACAATATCACTTTGTTTAGTCAACCTTGGAACAAGCACAACTGCTAATAAAATAAAGATTACTGCCAGAATTATTAATATCTCGCCTAAAATACCTATCGGGCTTAAACCTTTTTTTCCAATTATTGATTTCATCCTTTCACCTACTTCCCAGCAATATCTCCTTCTCCACACAATTCTTGACCGAGTTTTAACGGTCCCAAAAAGATAGAACTTACATCACGTTCATCGTAAGCCTTCCCTAAACTTTGTTGATAGTCATTATAAAGCGAATAGACCTGTCCAGGAAGCGTGGATGATGATACTACTTCACTCCAAAAGGCACTTGCTTTCTGCTTCTTAGGCATCATCGAGATTGCATATGCTTGTCGCGGTTGAATGTCCGGAATAGTAAGTACAATTCTTCCCGGTCCCCTGTATCCTTGAATATAATCCAAATAGGTTTTGTTAACTCGACCATACACATTCTTTGATAAGTATTCAATGATCTCCTCTGCGCTAATCGGGCCGCCGCTGATCTCCTCCTGAGCTATTAAGATAGTATAACAATTAAAACATTGGTTTGGTCCAGAATCCGATAATCCTAACACTTCTGGAAATACATTAGCATTTGCAGAATCTAAAATATCTTCATATTTTCCTTCACCAAACATCCACCAGCATCGAGCCATATTATCTGCAACTTGTCCCAATATTTTTCTTCGATCTCCTGCTACTTTCTTATCAACCGTTCGGCAGATGGGAGGAATAGTTTTTACTTGTGATTTGAACACACTTACATCCCAGGCTTTCTGTTCCATCGTCAGCGCAGTTCGTGCTCGCTGAGCAATAGACACTTGGCATAATAACTCCGCTTCTGCATCGCTGGATTTGGAAGTAAAGCGGATCAAAAGACCGGCAATCAAAAAAAATGAGATAAGTACCAGTATGGTGCCTACAATAAAAACCGTGGCATCACCTTTTTTTGTTGAAATCACTTAACTGCACCGCTGTAATTTTCCTTGCTTAACTCTATTTCCAATCGAATCTTGTTCAGACAAAGTAAAATAATCATTATCAATACCATTATCATCATGGTTACTGACTAAATTAGTGGGAAAGAAACAAATATGCTCTCCATCCGGAGTAAATAACCATCCACCATCTTCCAGATTACTTTGCAAATTTGTTTCTGGCATACTTATACCATTATAACTAGAAGAACTGCCAAAAATCTTTACAGAATTGATGGGAGAAAAATAAGGATAAAGTAGTTCTCCTCCATCAATGAAATGGGTGAAAAAATTTTTACTTACTCCTCCAGGTCCTGCAATCACACAAGGTTTCATGCCAGCAACTTCACCCGACAAATCAGTAATTACTTGCTTTCCGCCAGAACCGCTATAGGCAGTTAAAAGAGTTTTATCTCCTTTTAGCTCAAAAGTAAGCGACGTTCCTTTATCTCCTAAATCAGAAAACATTGTATAGTTAGCAAAGCAGTTTTCCTTTCCTTGCATGGAACTGATCGTTTTTTTTAAACTCGCAATCTCAGCTCGGTGCTCATCGGGGATAGAAACCTCTGCTTTCTGTTCCTGTAAGCCTAAGCTAAAGCTTGGAAGAAAATCTTTTGCACTTAAGATTACATTCTTTACTTTATCAAACAAACTGCCGGGGCCACCAAAAAGAAGAGCCAATACTACAATCAAAAAAACTAAAGGTATCACATACAGAAAAATCTTAGTTGCTATTCCCATTTCAGAACAGGTTGAAGAACTTGTCTAGCAACCCTTCCCCCTGCCCTTTAAGAACAAAATATAACGCGCCTACAACAAACAAAAAAACTAAGAGAATGATAATCCACACAATATAATCCAGTTCTGCAGCTCCTCTTTTTGATACCATGCCAATGTCTCTACCAATTCAACTCACGGTGATAATGGTGCAAATTTCTTTTGCAGCCCATAGATGATCAGCGCAAACAACAACAGCGCCAAGATGATGATAACAATGAGCGACATCACATCGCTGCCCATTGCTTTTTTGTGCCATTTCATGTGCATAGTTATTTAGGCACATCTTTCTTCATGCCAAAACAACATTCTCTTTTTTGTCCATCCAAATCTGAACATTCAAACAATGTGGAAAGAGTTCCTCCTTCCTTGCCTTTACCGCAAGTACTTTCGCTTACGCATGTTCCGCCAGTAGTTTCACAAGCCGACAATCCTTGCTCGGCTTTCTGCGTTCCTCTGCCAAATAAAGTTAGTAATACTACTACTACAACTAACACTAACAAAGCACCGACAATAATCCACCACATGTCAGCTTCAGCTTTCTTCATCATCCTTATGACCAAACGCATCCGGATCCAGCTTCACAAGATGCCTTGCTATCGCTAAATCCTTTACATCGATCAATTTCATCTTTAAAGCTTGAACGTGCGACATCTTTTGCTTCAGTCGTACTGGAACTATCAAATTGGCCCATGAACGCATCTTCAAAAGCTTGACCTGGTCGGCATTGCCCATAAAAAATTCGCATCTTAAATAATTCAGTTTTAGTTTCTTCACTTACTTTCTTGCTGAATTGCCCAGTTTGTTGGGTAAAAATGACTACTAATACAACTAAAACAATCAAGGCTAAAGCAGCTACAATAATTACGTTAACGGGAAGTCCCTGCCCTCTCTTTGACATCATATATCGCACCTCTTTTTTGAATAGTATATATCTAAATGTACTTTGAAATAAAGAAAGAAAATGTGTATATAAATGTTGCTAAAGAATTAAAGAATCAAAATAATCATTTCATAATATCTAAGCATTCTCAGTCACACAAATACAAAGTATTTTCTACTAAACCCGCGCCGGTGTTGATAGGAAACAAGCCAGAGCTGTCCCTTTCCTTTGATTTTGGACAACCACCACCCACTTCCTCACAGAATCCTTTTTCGCAAATGGGTTTAATAATATCTACAGGAGTCTCCCCTTGAAGAGTAATCAACTGAGAATGGAATTCATAATTCTTGTGCCAGCCACCCAGAGTTTTATGAAGTGCAGAGGTTAACATTTCTTCTAAAAATACGCAACTGTGTAACGGCTGCTGGGAAATCGGCCCAATACATTGATACAGTGATTTGTCAACATCCTTATATTTAGCGCAGTCCTCCAGCACATCTCCACCGATCTTAGGAGCTTCGGCATTTAAGGAAGAACAAGCCGCTTCTCCACTAACTGTAGTCTTCATCAGGGCGCTCATAGTACTATACGCCAAACCTTTTCGAGTAAAAATTTTCTTTTGCGGATTAGATTTCAGAGCAAAGGTAGCCATAAAAAGCATTCCGAGGGCGATCAAAATCACAATTATGACTAATCCAATAGCTTCCATTTGTCCTTTTCGAGATAATTTCCCATTACTGTTTCTATCTACTATCATGAATACACCGTCACCGCAACATATCCTAATCCATAATGAGGCTGATTTTTCCCGGCTAATTCATCACGTAACGTAACTACAAAAAAGGTAGGTTCTTTCTTGGTAAAATCTGGTTTCTGTTTATCATATAAAACCCACGTTTTATTCTCCGGATAGACTTCTTCCACGGTAATGGTAGCATACGAAAATATTTCAAAATAATAATCATCTAAATGCTGCTGCATAATAATACGAGTAGAATTTAATTTCAATACATCAAAACAATTGTCTTCCGGTTCTGCTTCACCGCGGCTGCAAATCAATTCTGGCATGAATAAAGCCTTCAAGGTGCTTTCCATCGCTCTTTGTCCTAATAATTCCTCCTGCTTCTCTTGAAAAGCTGCTTTTTGGTAACGGAAATAAAAAATAACCCCAAACATCAGCAGGATGAAAAATATGAAAAGAATAGCAATAGTCTCAGTCATTTGCATTTGTCCTTTACGATTCATTTTCTTTTTCAAATTCTGTGGTTTCATTTCTTACCATATCCTTAATACAAGGAAGCACTACAACTTTTTTTCAAATTTTCATTGATTATTTTCAGCTTTTCTGCTGCCTCAATAAGATCCAATTCTGAACAAGACTGAGGTTGCAAGCGGCAGGCGATTGTATTCGAGGAAAGTCGCGACAATGCCCAGGCCGCATTTTCATTGTTCTGTTCTAAATAACCCCGACAGTCGCTGGAAACATCTTCCCGATAATGTTCAATTAATTGTTGTAACTTGCCGCCAATCTGACTACTACCAATATTTTCTCCCCCATACACTTCCGTCAGCTTTTCCAAACGAGATAAAGCTTTATTCATATTACATTGATAGATCTGATCATCAGCAGAGAATATAGCCGCATATTTAGCTGCATTTTTTTCTCCAAGCAGAGATATTATTCTGACTGGTTTCTGATTTAATTTTTGCCATGAAGATCCTTTTTTCTGATAAAAATCTGCTTGATTAGTGCCGGTAAAAACCACTGCACTAACTTCAGTATCATCAAAAGTTTGTAATTGGGCAGGAACACCGGAAATAGGAATGATTGAACCATCTGTATCAATTAGCCGAACTTGTACATTTGCCTCAGGAGTTATTTGTTCTAACCCGAGAGTATAACTGCGCTTGATACCTTCCGTGGCATTCAAAAATTCATTCACAAAATCAGCATCATTACCGACCAGATAATATTTTACATTCGCCGGAATCACAAATAAAAAATCCATCACTTTGAAAGGCAGCGTATATGGTAGACTCCAAGTTACAATCTGTGAGCTATGCACTTCTCGTGGAGCAAAGATAGGATCAATAGAATTCTGCGTTCGTGCCGGACTATTTTTAATACCAAATTCACCTACTCCCTCTTGACAAGAAAAATACAAAGTATAGTCAGCTAAGCCGCTGGCGTCAATAAAATTTTTAGTCTTTTCCGAAACACCGGCACCGGCCAAGATAGAACTCATCACTTCCACCACATCACCTGAAAGTCGTTCTTCAGAAACTTGTTTTTGTCTTGCTACCAGGCCAACAAAAAACAACAAAATTACGGCACCAGCCACCAGCACATAAACCCAATTAAAAGTAAGTTCTATCTGGCCTCCCCGTCCGGATATTTTTCCGTATACCATGCCATCAACTCGAAGAAACTCTGGAAAGTTGGGTTTTGTCTCCTCGGCCTTCCATTACCGCACTAAAAATTCCCTGCTTGATTGGAATGCATAAGAAATCTTTCTTTTCCACTGGATCAATACTCACTCGGTAGACTTTAATTTTAACTGGCGCAGGAGGAGTAAGAAATACATTTTCATCTGCTCCCTCATAACCTTTGCCGCTATCAGCAGCACTTTTCCAAACACTACAGGCTACCTGATCAAAATTACAAAGCTCTGCATCATACGCTTTATCCAAATCAACAAAACAAATTTGAGAATAGGTCAGAGGAGCAGTATATTTTTCTACTCTTACTGAACCAAATTCAGTATATAATTTTTTGACGGAACTTTCCAAGCCGGTTTTAAATTGTACAAAAGCCACATCTTCTCCGCTTTTCAGAAAACCGGTAATAGCTCGATAACCAAAGAGAAGAATTAAAGCAAAGCTCAGAGCTGCAACAATAAAAACAAAAACCTGTCCCACCCCGATACCTTTTTTATCTCTAAACATTTCTAAAACCTGAATTAATTATCACATTATTTTTTTCTTTTCTTACTCATTTGCTGTAATCTTTGAAAGATATCTTTTGCTTCTCCCTTATCAACAATATTTTCGATACCCTTCTTTTTGGTTTGTTCGGCAATCTTTTCCAATTTAGCAAAGACTCCTTTTTCTTCCGATCGTAATCCTGGTTTAATTTCTTCTTTATGTTCGGCATACTTTTGTGCTAATACGTTGACCCGGGAAAGATGATCTTTGGCCGGACTGCGGAGAAGAGTATCAAGATGGGGGATCTGCACTGATTGCTTACCAAATTCTGCAAAGACATTCTGTCGTGAACGTGCTTTTATTCGATCTTCTCGTTCCTTACGCCAAGAGACTAACCTTTGGGTCCAGGACGGCCCTGTTTTTGCTGAAGAAGAAACTGGAGCAGACCGAGGTGCAGGTCGAGATAATATTGTTCCTCGCGCTAACGAAAGTGTTCGATTAGATTTTCCACTACTCATGTAATAATACACCAAATATCCTGCTCCACCTAAGACTAACAATAAACCTAACAGTAAGAAGACCCAGGCAATTCCGTCAAGATTGCTGCTTGAGCTATTCTTGATGGGAGTAACGCTGATAGTATCTTTTCCTGGTTCAGCTACACAAGGATTAAACTCCTTGGTGTATTCTTCATAATTAGTATATCCATCCTTATCATAATCTTCTAACGTATCACTAACTCCATCAGCATTTGAATCAGCAACCATAAAGTTAAGACTACAAGTGGTATCTTGGTTGTATAATTTTTCCCACATATCTGGAAGTCCATCTTTATCTGCATCCTTGCCTCGTTCTGATAAAGGAATTTGACCGCTGGCACAACCAATTTCATCGGCTACTTTTCCAGGAGCAGTTCCTGAACATTGATCACAACTATCTAATACCTTATCACCATCTGTATCTAAGAGAGTAATCTGCTGTGAACCGCTGTAATTATTTCCAACACTATCCTTAACTGCATAACAAATCCATCCTGATTTATCAAATAATATTTTTTGACCATTGTACAGTTCAGTAGGCAGGCAGAGATTTGCTGAAGAACTCTTGGCATAGGCAATAGCGCAACCACTATCATCATTACAATGTAGTTCAACTGGGGTAGCAGTACAACTTTCCGGCAAAGAGTCATTAGTCACGATACTTACCGCCGGAGCTCCTGCGTCATTAGCACAAGTTACATAACTACTAGAAGTGACCGCAAATCCATCACTATTCACAAAACTTCCCGCATTTCCTGCACCGTCAATAGCCATTACTTTTGCCTTATATTGGTGTCCTTGCTGCAAACTGACAGTGGAAATAGTTAAAGGCAGACCCGGACCGGCAGTAGCATTTAATACCAAGGTTCCGTGTAATGAATTTACCGAACTGAAGCTGTTAAAATTATTAAAATTATCAAAGCTGCTTACATCACTTCCATTCTGAGAATTTACAGATACAGATGAAAAGTCCGGCGTTGAAAAAGAACTAGCTGCACTTTGCTCACCCAAATCATAAATTTCGTAATAATAGCCACTGATATTATTTTCCGTGGTGCTAACCATCATTTGAGTATTATTTGCACCACAAGTAGCTGTTCCATCATTCACTAAGGTGATGGTAGGCGGAGTCTGATCTATAGTAAAGACTGCATTGGCTTCCGTGAGATGATCTTCAATCATACAGCGAACTGGAATGATGTATTTCTTTTCTTCTAAAGCACCGAGGTCAACGGTATGAACATTCCCATTGGATCCCGGAAAAGGAGTATATTCCAAACCTTGTTTAAATTCACAAACGCCTCTTTTAGTTGTTTCCACGGTAAGAGTTACGTTTTTGTAAGGAATAAACCCACTAGGAATAATAGTAGAAATAGCTCCTAAAGCACTGTAATCTACCGTAAAGTGTATTTCCTTAACTTCAGATTTGTCGCCTGCGCCATTTTTACAAGCGACCGCGAGGATATATTCTTTTTTTGCGCCTTCGAAATTAATATTAAAGATAGTACTGTGCTGTGTATCTAACTTGTTAAATTCTAATCCCGGGAAAGAAAATTGCATCACATCATAATCACTGCTTCCTCCATCTGAAAGATCGCTGAATTTACAAACTGTTTTATCATCAGTGGTTACAGAAATAGTAGTAGTGATTCCTTCTGCAATCAAACTAGGGTTAGCACCAGCACTGCTGATTTTAGGAGGAGTAGGATCAAATTCCAAAATAACTTTTTGTTCTGCTCCTAATTTCCCTTCCCAATCCTTACAAGCTACATAGAGTGATTTAGTTCCTCCATTTTTGGAAAATTCTGAAAAGACGCTGGTTGGAAAATTATCGATCACATATTTTCCTTCTGCATTCGGCTTTAAGGTTTTAAATGGAGGAAGAGCACTGTAATCAAAGCCGGAAGAAAAATCAAATCTACATTCTGTAGTTGGAACTCGAGTAAAAAACTGTAGCGGAAATACTGCTTTGTTACTGACACCCCATTTCTCATCCTGATAACGGTACATGGGTGGTTTGTCTAAAGTGATGCCATATCCTTCAATACGAATCATACCACAATTTGGTTGGTATACCGGATTGTTAGCTGCGTCAGTAGAATAATAACAAATTAAAGAAGTCTGACTGACAATTATTTTTTGGGTAAACTCTTGGTAATTAGGATTGCTAATTAATTCACATCCCTCTCCAAGGCAGTAAAGTGTTTTCACACATTCAAAACCATCATTATTACATTCAAAAGAAATCTGCGTGGAATTAACAAAATATTCTTCCCAACTATATCCTGAGGGAGTAACCGTTCTTGTCCCTTCTTGTAATACTATCTGCGTTCCTGGGGCACTGAAATCAACTTTGAACTGTAAAAACTCCTCATAAGAATTAGGAGCAAGTAAGTCCGTACAGGCGACTTTATAGTCCCCTGCATACTCCTTTTCTATAAATCCCGGTACTGCGCTAGTAGTATGATGAAGACCATTATCATCGCTGGTAAAATCAGCTACCTTTTGATTGGTTGAAGATAAATACAGGCTGCAACTCGCTCCGGTTACCGTTTCCACTTCAAACTCAACGCTCGTGGAAGCTACTGCTCCGTACGGTTTAGGTTTTATGACCTTGATTCGTTTTTCCAAATCAAAAGTAAATGCTTTCTGCTGAGTATTAGTATTACCTTGGTTATCTTCACAGGTTACGGTCAAATTATGTTTGATTCCCTGCAAATCCTTAAACACTGCCTCTTTCTTTTGTACGCTCCTATCTACCACTATATTTTTCTGGCCGCCAGAAGGTAAAATTTGTGTATCTGTAAAAGTACACTTCATCGGCTCGCTGGTTCCATCAAGATACGCAGTTAACGTGGTAGCACTGCCGACCGTTTCAATCTTTTGGTTGATTTCAAATTCGGGAGGAACATTATCGATATAGACAAAAGCCGTCTGTACTTTTTCTTGATTGAAATATTTATCCTTAGAATAATATTTTAAAGCATAAGTTTCGCCAGCTACCTTCTCTTTCAAAGAATTTAACACATTTACAGTTAGAGTTTCATCTTTTAACTTGCCTGGATACGATTTTTCGGTAAAAGAAGTACAAATTGCGGCGCTACCAGGAGCAGCGCTGACTAAACAATAACCTACCACTCCTAATTGACTTTCTTTATCCTTAGCCTGGAAGGTAAGATTAGACTTTCCTAATGAAAGGACATTTGCTCCGTTTAATACTAGTTTAGTAGCTGGAGCAGAATTATCTTTCTTACAAGCGGCTTGTTCACCGGCATTGGCAAAGACCGTACAATCATCTCGACTATCTCCATCTCCATCCTTGACACAACTTCCTGCTCCTTGTGGCAATCCTTTCCAAAGACAGCGACCCCAGTTACATTGATCAGTGGAAAGAGTAATCTCTTGTCGATCATTTCTTTCCAAATTTTGTCCGCCATTACATTCACTTTCAAATTGATAAGTGTAACAGTTCGTTTGTGTAGTCGGTTCTTTACCACAAGCCGCACAATAGCTTAAAGGTTTAGCTACCGTGGCTGAGTTAGAAAAACATGCACCTAACGATGAACATACTTGATCAGTACAATACGTGTTTCCAAATAAAGCTCCTCCTGGACCGCACAAAGAACAGCGATCATCTTTCTTGTAATCTTTTTCTACACAGTACCCTGCACCAGTTTCTGGAGTTACGGTGGTAGGAATATTCAAATTTTGAAATAGCTTGCTATAATCAAGCAACGGAGTTTTTTCCGCACTATTTACCCATTGACATTCTACTCCTAAACAATTGTTCACTCCACAAGCATCTTTACTTTTATAGTCAAAACAACTACTAACCTTGTCGCAGCGGTTACATTGATTCACCGCAGTACTGCTGGAATCATAATAACAATAATCTGCCGCGCCAGCCTCTTCCGGTGCAGCACCAGTTTGATGATTGTAACATTGGTTGCGACTGTAATACAAACCAAAAGGATCGGCTCCAATGCTACAAATTCCTGCATTTTTACAGATAGCATTATGTTTGCCTACTTCAGAACAAAAATATACCTCTCCATTACCGTCGCTGGCAGAGCAGTCCTGAGAAACAACTAGTTTATTTTGATCATTACAAGTCCAGATTGTTTTTCGCGCCGTCGTAACCCCGGCTGTGCAAAATAAATCCCAGCCTAAGGTTTGAGAATACCGATCTTCACAACTTTTATCACCTAAGGTCATTGATGTTACTGCTGGTTTTTTGGAAATTTGCACATCGACATACACTGCCACAATTTCATATTTGTACGACTGCGTCCACTCTACATCATCATCAAGCTTCTGATTTTCCGTAGCAGAAACGGTAAATGTCTCTCCGTCCTTACTTGCTTCTTTGTATTTAGTAATAATGTAATTTGATACTTCCGGACATGGTTTGGCCCATTTCAGAAGAATTTCTTTTTTTCCTTTTACCGCCGTAGCAGAAAACTGAGTCACATCTTTAGGTGGTTGGCCAAAGCTGCATTCACCGCTATATTTGGTCATCGCCAGATCTGCAGTAAAAGTAATGCCTTTCACTATAGGAGCTTGCTGCGGCTCGCTGTTGTAATCTTGGTAGGAAGCAGTAATACTATGCTTTCCCTCACTTAAAGATATTTTATAACTTCCCAGCGGGGTTTCGTATTGTGAATAGCCCTTAAAAACACCATCCGCGTAAATCTTTGCTCCAAATACTTTTTGATCTGTTCCTTCATCATACTTTTTGTTGTTATTAAAATCAAGATACGTTATTCCTTGTGCGCCCTGAAATACGGCGTTGACCAATTCAAAGTCCAGGGAATTTGTTCCTCCAACTATGACAATCTGTTTCTGAATCGGTTGAAAACCTACTTTGCTAGCCGTAACAGTGTAATTACCAGGAAGCAAATTAGGAACATTATAATTTCCGTTGACATCACCAATAACTTGTCCTGTACTAGGACCGCTCCACGAAACAGTAGGACTAACTACTACATTTTTAGTTGTATCACGAACAGTGCCTTGTATTAAACTAACCCCCGCCGACTTAGTTAAGAGTACTTCTTTAACGACCTGCTGTCCCGACTGTAAAGTAAATTGAAAAGAAAAGGGAGTATACCCTAAAAACAACGCTTTTACCAGATAAGTTCCCGGATTAAGCGCAGTAAATGAAAATGCCCCTTTGGCATCAGTAGTTGTTTTCTGACTCGTTCCCGATAAAGAAACTTCTACACCCACTAAAGTTGATCCAGTTTGATTTTTTACTGTTCCACTTAAACTCCCCTTAGTAACTTGAATTCCGCAGTAAAGCTGATTGCATTTAGCAGTGCTCATGTTTAAACTGTTATCATAGACTACTTCAGCCAAAGGAATGCCTTGTTGAGTAGCTTTTTGATCACATTGATACTTGTTCAAGCCAAAACTGCAAAATCCTTTTACTCCGCCCACATCTGGTAATTTGCAACAACCAGGAGAGCACAAATAAGAAAATTGGTCGGCAGGAACTTCGGTACCGCCCATTTTAGTACAAATTCCTCGAGCATGAAATTGACAGTCTACACTACAAGTTATTTCTTGACATTCACTGAATTCCGCGCAGGTAGAACCTGGCTTAAAATATTGATTAAAATTTACATTACAATCTCCATGTTGACTGCAATCAGCTTGAGCTTCACTATCCAAAACGCCTGGAACACAATACAGATCTTCGCTGGCTTTAGGATAGACATAACAACCGCTGGTTTCTGCCAGTACTAAGGAGGAATAAAGAGCTAGAAGTAACACTAAAACTACTAAAAAAAAGCCTCTTTTTTTGAACATCGTCCTCTTGTTCTAATAAACTCTTTCCGTTTATAAATCTTATCAGGAAATGAAGACGATAAAATGAGCTAAAAAGGTGATCCTCTAAACATCACCGGCACAGCTATTATCAGCCTGGCATTTACCATTAAAATTTCCATCAAAATTGCTGTCACAAGATTTCCCTTCTTGACCTTCGCAACTACATTTAAAATCAAAATTGGCATCTTTATCATTATCTACTTTCAGTTTGGTGGCCAGAGCATTGATATCTTCTGAAGGAAAAGAAGTTGTTTCTTCCGTACCCGTATATACCACTGTGCTTAAACAAAGATTTTGACAGCCTAACGTTCCCGAACACCAACCTTTTCCTTCGATCAGACTAAAAGCAGGTTGCCCTTGACATTCTGCGGGAATATCCGTTCTACATTGATTAAATTGAGAACTTCCACAAGTTAGTTTTGCTTGATATAACTCATTTCTAAATTGGCCTTCACAAGTATTCCCTCTATTTCCATCACAAAACCGTTGTTGTACTTCCACTACTAAACCTGGATCATCTTTAATGTTTTGATTCTTCCTGCCTTGAACCGTGTAAGGAGTGCCTTCTTTATCTCGGAGAACTTGCCCATAACATCCCGCTTCAGGATTGACAAAACAAGGCTGAGAATAACTTTTTGTGGCCACTTCCCAACTGCTAGGATTCTCGGCAACTCCAATACAGCAGCTATGAGTTGCTTCAAAAGGATTAGTTTTTTGTTGCACACATTGTCCATCCTTATCTTTGAGGCATTCTCCTTGTTGTGTTTCAAAATTAAATTTACTGTAAACATAATCTTGGTATGGATAGGCCCAAGGGTGGGCTGGATTTCGACTAGGAACGCAATCATTTACCACAATATTAGCCGTGGCAGATTTAGTTTTGTTAAATAAGGCACAATACTGAGCATTAAAAGATAAATTGAGTATTCCTTTGGTTGTTTTTTCATAAAAATGGTTGAATTGGCCTTGTAACAAATATTTCCATTTGTCCGAGCTAATATCATTTTGATATCCATTTAAAGTGCAATCTTTTGATTTCAAATCTCCACCAGGAAAACTAAAACAACCTTGGTTTCCATTTATCTGTAAACCTTTGGGAAGAGTGTAATCAAAACTTTCTTTTCCTTTTACATCTTTGTTAGCATAAATTAATCTAACTTCTTGTTTATACAGTGAAGGTAAAAAAGAAGTTTCCGGAAAAGCTACTTTTAAAAAAGTTGGATCTTCTTTAGACACTAAATAAGTATTACTATTCCCCTTGGGAAAAATTTCTGCATAATTTTGTAAAATGCCTTTCTCCTTGTTCCAGAATTTGTAAGGCAAAAATAAAGAAACCCCTAAATCTAAAGGACGATCGACCAATACTCGCACATCCTGCCAGTCAACTGCTCCATGTTCATCCACGGCAGAAGCACGAAAAGTAGAAATGGTTTTCGGCTGCGGCACTTCTTTTTGGACATAATTCGGCCCAGATACTGCAGCCGATTTATCATTAGAAGCTAAATAATTAATTTTGTCTTCATCAGGATCAATTGCGGAAAGAGTAAAATTGATTATTCCCAATTCCTCGTCTTTAGGAATTACTAAGTAATCATATCCGGCTGCCGGGCATTCTAAGCGATGCACATAATCTAAAGCCGGAGGTCGATTCTGCCGGGCAAATTGATAGGTATATAATTCAGGAGATTTTAAAATATTAGAAGCTTGAAAAACAAACAAGTCATCCCCATTAGCGAGCTGCTTTCGGGACAATTCTACCCCTAATGCTGCATATTGATCAGAAAACAAAGCCTGATTGCAGAAAAAAAAGTTTTTGAAAGGTGTGCAACTGCCTTGCTGAACCTGCTGTTCAGTTCCATACATAAAGTAAGGGCTCTGTAAAGTTTTGTTGGTGTAATTAAAATCAAGATACTGCCAGTCCATACGCGAAGGGAAACTGACCGCGGTATCTAGTAGCGCTTTAAATTTGGTCGGATAAAAAAAATCAAATTGAGAGAGGTGAAAGAATTCTTCATTACCCAAGCTTAATTTAAGGGGATAATGAACTTTTACATCAATGCCGCTATCTTGAATAGACAAATCTAAAGCAATGTCTTGTGATTCTAGTTTTGCATTACTGGAAATATTTTTCTGGGTAAACTCAGAAACGCACCACACGGTTCTATTAAGCAGATAGCGTCGTAAATCATTCTGAATAGTGCTGGTCTTTAGTTGCAAAGAACCAAACCCTACTTTAGTGTTAGGATACGCGTACCGACAAAATTCTGGAGGACTGGATTCATTGCTACAGGGATACGCGTTTTCATCTTGAAGATAGATATCTTTGGTAATACCATAAAAAATGCGATCGGTACCTAAAGAAGTGCCAGAAACACTTTCTTCAAAGGCCTTTGTTCCTCCCGGTTGATCGCTCCACAATCTTCCTTGTTTTCCAATCAGTACTAAACCTTTTTCCAATTCGTCAGTCAAACAATCTTCCACAAAAATACGTAGCGCCTCTTTCTTGAACGATTTAGTAAGAGTTTTTTCTTGTACATCCTGGAGCTGTCCCTTCTTGATACTCGCGCTTAAGCTGAAGACAAAAATAAAGACAAACAATATTAACAAACCTAAAATCATAAAAACAGTTACCTGTGCCGACCTAGAACGAGGAATACTTCTAGCGATAACTCTATCTGTACTCTTTTTGTACATACATCCTAGAAATTTTTGAAACTTATAAATGTATTTCAGTTGGAATGGGAAAAATTATAGAAAATAAAATCTAATTCCCACCAATTCTCAGCTTTCCGGTCAATTGCGGCCAGAAGAAGTCTAATCCTGCATTAACTACCACTGTTTGAGTGGTACCGTTAATAGAACAAAATACCTTTTCCATTCCTGATGCTTCTTCCAGTAATTCCAATTGCAATTCTGGAGGCACTTTAATATTCTTGACATAATCGCAGATAGGAGTGTTGAAGTTTTGATATTCGGCCACTAAGGTTTGTTTTACCTTAGGAAATATTTCTTCTGCAGCGCGAACTTTTTTGCCGCCAACACTAGCAATATAGAGGTTACGGAAGTTCTGGGCCTGAGTTACAAATTGTTTTTCAGATAATGGACCGGAACCGAAAAGATTCTTAAACCAGTTAAGCACTTTATCTACTACTCCGGGAGTTAATTGGATCCCATCGCGAGCATATAACACTGCATTGAGATCTTTATCATAATACAAGTTTGCACCTTGAGGAAATTCTAAACCGCTTAAGTCGCAGTTAATGAAATCTTTTCCTGAACCTTGGCAAATCTGACTTAACTTTTCTTGCGGGACATTTAGAGTCAAGAGGAATGAATTTGCATCCGTAATGGGCTTGTTAAGAGTAGTAGCAAAGGCAACCTTAAACACCCCGCCATCTTTATATTTTAATACACAAACATTATTGATACAGGTATTTTGGGAATCAGGAACTAAGCGCTTTCCTTCTGCATCTAACTTATAACAAGTGTTTATTATTTTTGGTGCTGGTTGTTTATTTATCGCGCCCGGTAAAGAATTAGTTTGCGTTTCTTTTACTGAAATAGCGCCCCCCAATTTATTATCATTATTTCCTAAATCCAATAATGCTTCTTTATAGGGTGCACAATACAACACATATTCATTATTTTGAGCGACTTCTAACAATTTAGTAGCTAAGTATTTAGTCCTACTAGTCCAATTGCCTTGGGTGCAATAATTATCCATAATAAATTCGCCGTTTTTAATACAGATGGGAGATTTGCCATCGGTAAAGGTTTGGGCAGTATTTTCTGCTTTTCCTGAGCCTAAGACAAAACATTGGCTTTCATCTGGACAAAATCCCCATTGCTGATTGTTCCAATCAAACTTCAAGAGCGAACGCTTCCAGTTCCCATCAACGCAGCGATAATCTCGACCATCCGCAACATGTTCGGTTATAGTGGTTAAAGTGCTCATCGGTTCAACACAAGCATAACCATTCCAACAGTATTTGTCTGGACAGCAAGCTGCTCCCGATCGTGCATCAGGATTAGGCAGTTCTGGGTGAGATTGATAAGAATATTCTGCTGGAGATCCGCCATCAACTATTTGTAGGATAGGTTTTTCCACTTCGCAAGCACCTGAAAATTCTATAATAATGTAAGAAGCATCGCCGGTGTTAAACTGCGGCTTGTCAGTTGGATTAACGGACTGACTTTTGCCGTTTTTGTCAACTAAGAGAATGTTAGTAGTGCATTTCTGAGCCATGCTAAAATGTAAATCAGTATTGACTGGAACAGCAATCCGTTCAGAACGCAAAGTATCTCCATTTTTCAAGATAACTTTATTTTCAATTACATATCCGGTATGCTCATCAGCTACAGGTTGCCCGTTAGAGAATATTTCCCAATACGGAATCTTTTTAGCGGAAGTAGTAAACTCTGGATTAGAGATGAAGTTTCTTGCTGGCGGAGCAGAGGTAGAGTGATTTCGAGCGGAAGCAAGTTTTGCTTCTGGCTTAGGATCTTTTAAAGTTAATTGCAATTGTTCATAGTATGCAGAGATATTTTGTCCTTCTGGTTTTTTAAGTGAGGCAGTGTCATAACCAACTTTAGTCAACGCTTCATTGCTCCAGGTATTGACCACCGTAAATTTATCTTTATTATTTTCCTCGGTACCAATAGCGCTCGGAGAACAGAATTTACTGGCAACAACTGTACAAGACTGTTTGTTATAATCTACGTGGGAAAGATAATCTGCAGCACTACAACCATAGAATCCTATTGATAGTTTAGAATTTTCGCCTTCATTGTAATATAAAACCTGCTGAGCAATTCGTTTCGCTTTAATATTGGCATACTGTGAAAATTCTTGATCTGCCTTGATAATAGGAGTTTCATCTTTCTCCTGAGAACCAGTAACATAATACAAGTCATACAAATCAGGATGCAAGTTAGTTACTTTGTAGGGTGGATTTCCTGGTAAAGGAAATAAACATTCTGAACTGCTACAAGTATAGGTTTTTGGAGTTGTTTCTGTTTTAGTAGTAGGAGCAGGATTGTTGATGGGGAAATAATGGTTTGATTTTAATCTGGCTACAACATCGAGAGGATGGTTCCAGAGTAAAAGCGCATTTCCTGTAGAAATAAATTGTGCTGGACCGTTATGATTAAATTCTTTATCATCTATGTCGGTGATGGAGGAGCTTGGAGAGATACCCGTTCCGGTATCTTGATTGGTAACACCATCATAAAAAGATAATTCTACCGGAGAGTCCGAATAACTAAGTGGATCATCAAACCACAGTTTAGTTATCCCACGATACTTTTGATCTATCAATTGTTTATTAGTTAAGTCAATAGAACAGACTGAGACAAAAGATTTACCAATTTCTAATTGATTTTGGAATAAATTATTTTCACTGCAAGGGATAGTTCCTTCTTTGACAATATCATCAGTTGGATCTTCCGGATTTCCCAGGCTATAAGATCTATAATGAACTACTTTGGCCACATTTAAAGAGATAGAGCTATAGCTTGCTTCATATTGTGTTTTCTGTGATTGAACTTGGAATTCCACATCCATCACTGAATCGCCAGAAGCAACTGGTTCTGAATTCCAACAAGCATAATTTCCTTTTTTTCCTTTATCAGTACCAGTAGGCACATATTCTTTGCTGGTACCGGAATAATATTCATTCTGGGCGTTACCGCAACAGTTTGCCGAATCTTTACTAACTTCGTTATCATTGCCCAGCCAAGCTTGTTTGCCATATAATTGTTTACATAATTTTTCTCCGGTGATACTTACATCTGGTTTTCCGGTATCTACATTGGCGATCCAAGAGCTATAAGACGCAGAAGGCTGTCCAGAACAAAGTTGATTTAAGGAAGAATCTTTACTGTTAGTTAAATATAGATTGCGAACCTGAATTTTATTATCACCATTGGCTTTAAATGTAAGACTGCGCACATCCTTGTATTCATTAATTGGAACTTGCACCTGCATAAAACCTTCCGAATCTGAGAATGGCGTGTTAATGACATAGCCTAAAATATCTTGATCAAAATAGGGTATATCTTTATCGGCAACTTTAGGTCCAAAAATAGATAAATGAACGCTCAGTGGGAGTTGCAGATCTTTTGCGTTTATAGCTTCTCCCTGATCATTTTTTACAAATCGAACCATAAAGCTTAACGTATCATAACCGGTAAAATCAAGAAAGCCTTTGCCATAATAATTTTTATAGAGCTGATTGTAGGTAACTGAAAATTTATTTCCAATTAAATATTCTCGAAGAAAGTTTCCTGCAGGATCATCTGTTGTTTTGGTGGGTTGATCTGGAAGATTATCTGTTGGCTTAAGCGTGGATAAAGGAAGAGTAAACAGACCTTCTCCGGTGTACCTACCTTTAATACTTGGATTCTTACGAGAATCCCAATCAGCAGCACATTCTGCCCAACTCATGCGGTTACCTTCTTGATAACAATAAAATCGATTACTGTTTTCATCTAATTCAGTAGAACCTTCTGCAGCAGGGCCAGAAAATGTTTTCCCCTGAGCATCACATTGCAACCATTCATTACCATTAGATACAACATCAAAAGGCATTGCCCCTGGTTTTTTGACCGTAAAAATCTTAAACTGATTATTAACAGCAATAGCATCTACCCAACACCATTTTTTCTCTCCACAGTTGCTGTTGGCAAAAATTTCAGTTATTCCGGCCGCATTTCCACCTTGCTTGGGAGCAAATCCCTTTTCAGTGCTCACTAAATCTTTATCTTTACTCAAACAAACATAACTTTGGGAAGAACTTTTTTCGGAGATTATCTTTCCCGCATCACTAGGGCCGTTAAATCCACAACAATATCCGCCATCATTTTTTGATTCTTTCCAGTCAAATGGTTTATCATAAATATTTTTAGCATTGACGCCAGGAATATCACAACTCCAGATGCTAGCATCGCCGCAAGTACTTACACTGGTACAAGATTTGCTGTTGCCAATAAATTTACAAGTCCCGCTATCACAGCTAAAATCACTTGCTTTACCGCAATCAGAAGCCTGTTTACAAGACTGTGGAGTATATTTACAAACTCCTACTGTTTCTTTAGCACTGTCAGGTAAAATACATTCTTCTTTTTCACCACAGATTTTGTTTGCGTTCTCTTTAGTACATTTTAGATTGTCATCGCCACTGCAGTGACCTACAAAAGTTTGCTCACAGGAAGCTTGATTTGCATTACAACTATCTGAAGTTGTTCCTTCCAGATCGTTGAGTTTCTCGTTTTTCTGAGGACCACCGCAATCATTGTTTACCTTATCTCCGCAAACTTCTGCTGCACCATTATTGACACAAATAGCACATTGAGAAAATTGCCCTGGATTAGCTTCACACTTTGATCGAGCCAATTTTTTGATATCATCTACTGTTTTTCCAGTTGTTTCGCTAGGATCAATAGTTGGACATTGCAATCCTGCCCCATACTTTGCATCATTCTTTGTATCATCATTACAATCTTCACTGGTGGTGTATCCGTCACCATCTTTATCGGAAGCCCATTGATATACTCCATTAGCGTAGGTACATTCGTAACTCACGCCGTTGGCAACTGTTTTAAGTCCTAAACTCTTCTTCCCAAAACAATTTGACCAGAAGCCCTTATCATCACAAACATATTCCCAGGGATCTTCTGTGTATATTGAATTTAAAACGTCATGAACATCGTCTTCAGCTCCACTTATCACATTTACTTCGCCGATGTAATTCTGTGGGCCTTGCCCATTTCCAAATTTCTGTCCAGGTGCAGCACGAGCAATACCACAATCATCATGATATGGATCACCTTTATCGTAATCTCCTACGACAAACCAACATCCTCCAGGCTGGGCCTGCGTTGTACCAGAGGATGGCCCAAATTTACAATCTTTAGAATTAGTTATCATAATTTGTAAATCTTGACCTTGTTCTGGACCAAAACTTTGGCATTGCGTAGGACCATATTTGCCGGGATTGCTACAACTAAAAGATCCAGCACCGCTGGGGCCCGGATCACAAAGAGGGCAACTTGCCGTACCAACCACAATAGCCGTACACTTATCGCCCGCACAATCTCCTAGCCAACCCGCTAAAACCGAAGAAGAATAAAGTAAGCTGAAAAGCAAAACTACTAGTATCAAAAACCCTCTTTTTTTCAACATCATATTCTTATCTACATCAGTAAGTTAAGATATATAAATGTTATGAGAAGGTGTCGTTAAATAAAAAAGTAAAAAATTACTTAATGTTCTGGCATATATTGACCGCATCCGCAAGCCAAATAATCGCAGGTATCTCCTTTCCAATCTACTTTACCACCATTGATAAAGTCGCAGGTATTTTCAGAAATACAACTTACCCAGGAAGGAGCATTCTTGAAGTAATCGACTTTTTCCGAACTACATTCATAAACAATATCTTTCTTCTGCTGCTCAATGCTTTGTCCCCATTTACTTTTGTAATTTTCAAAATATTGAGGATTGCATTGGTATAACCTATTGGCCACATCTTGGCAGGTTTTGATATTTACAACTTCTTGAGATTTTTGGGTATCTCCGCCCACCACATAGGTTTGATTATAAGTGTCTCCACAAGCGGTACTCAAAAGCAACATCATCGTAGGTAGTGTCTTTTTCATTTTCTCTCCTTTGGTTAATTTACTACTAAAAAAGGACAACTATTTATAAACTTACCCCTAAAAAAGCATCTCCTTCTACGCCCCTAAGACCCTGCCCAAAGCCTGTAAATCCTTGGCTGAACGCATTTCTTCTTGAGAAGCGGCAAAACTAGCAAAAACAATCGGAACTTTATACTTCTTACAGAGCTTAACATTGAACATTATTCGAGCCAATAACTTCCCTTTATTTGGAGAATTAAGTAACTCTGCAAAGGAAAAGGCAATAATCTTCTTCTTTTCCGCAGCAATTTTACACAAAATTTGGTCTAAACCGCCCCGCACAAAGTGCATGCTATCCTTAGGATGAATATTTTCAACGCCCATTACCAAATCTACTTTAGCCTTTTCTAGCACAAAACGCAATATCTCCTCAGAATCCGCTTTACACACCGTCAATAGCTTCTTTCTTTTTGCTTCCTCAATCTCTTTCAATAAATCCTTGGGCGTCTTTCCTTTAAGCACCACAAAATCGCTCTCCAAGAACTTTACTCCGGTAAAACCTAAGTCCATGACTAGTTTTTCTATTTCCATACTTTTTCGCATACAAACATACTCATCCATATACTAGAAAATAGTCATTAAATTTATAAAACATACTCAAAATTACTCCCTTAACTAAACTGTGCCTTACTTAGAGACATAGAGAGGTAAGAATGTACTTAGAAATATGTAATGAACGAGAACGTACCACTACTAAGATCGAATTTGCCGGATCAACTGTAAAAGAACTTCTACAACACTTAAAACTCAATCCCGAGGCATTTTTAGTAGTCCGCAACAGCGAAGTCATCACCGAAGAAGAAATTCTCCAAGATCAGGATAAAATAGAACTTCTTAGTGTCATTTCTGGGGGCTAAAATGCATTGCAGTAAATGTCAAAACAATGCAGTAATTACCCTTCAGCACGGAAATGTCTGCAAGAATCATTTTATTGACTATTTCGAAGATAAGGTGTTCAAAACTATCAACAAATTTCAGCTGATCGGCAGAAACGAAAAATTATGTGTAGCCGTTTCCGGTGGAAAGGATTCTCTTACAGTTCTGTATCTGACCAAAAAATATTTGGAAAAAAATAATATTCCTATACAAGACAATCTTGTTGCTCTCGCCGTTGACGAAGGGATAAATGAGTATCGTGAACATACCTTAGTCGATCTCAAAAAATTCTGCACCGAGCATGCAGTTCCCTTAACTATCGTTTCCTTCGAGCAGGAACTAGGAAAAACCTTAGATCAGGCTTATCCAATTATCAATAAAGACACTGACAAAAAACCGTGCAATGTCTGCGGAGTCTGGCGTCGTTACCTGCTCAACAAACACGCTAAAAAATTAGGCGCAGATAAAGTCATTACCGGTCATAACCTCGACGACGAAGCACAAGCCATTGTCATGAATATTTTCAAAGCCAACACCAAATTAGCCGGGAGACTTGGGCCAATTTCGGGAGTGGAAGAACATGATTTATTCATTCAACGAGTAAAGCCATTATATTTTTGCGCAGAAAAAGAAGTACGCCTGTACGCCTTACTGAAAAATTTCCAAATTGAATTTACCGAATGCCCTTACTCTAAAGAAGGATATCGGCATCACATTCAGGAAATGCTCAATGATTTTGAACACAAATACAAAGGAACAAAACAAGGCATTGTCAATTCATTCTTAGCCATGCTTCCCTTGCTGCAGGATCAAGATAAAGAAGCTTCGGAAAGCAAAATTCAGCAATGTAGCAAATGTCAGGAAGCTTCTAACAAAGATGTCTGCAATGCTTGTGTCATGAAGGAGACCATTCAAAATGCATAATTCAGGAAATAATTCTCGGTACTCTCGACAAATCTTGCTGGAAGAAATCGGAGTAGCAGGACAAACATTGTTACAAAACAAAAAAATAGCAATAGTTGGAATTGGCGCCCTAGGAACAGTCGCTGCTGAGTTATTATCCAGAGCGGGAGTTGGCAATCTCATCCTTATCGATCGAGATGTAGTAGAACCATCGAATCTGCAAAGACAAACTCTCTTTGACGAGAAAGATCTAGGAAAAAATAAAGTTACTGCCGCAGAGCAAAGAATTAATGAGATTAATTCAGAAATAAAAATAGAGTCGCATGCAATTCATCTTAATTCGGAAAACATTCACTTACTCAAAACTGCAGACTTAGTTCTCGACTGCACGGACAACCTGCAAACCAGATTTCTGATTAATGATTACTGTAAAAAAGAACAGAAGCCTTGGATCTATGCTGCTGCGATAAAAACATCTGGTTACGTCATGCCTATTTTTCCAAATGGATCGTGCTTGCAATGCTTCTTGACTGAAAGCAGCCTGGAAACTTGCGACACCATCGGAGTACTAAACACCATAACTGTTTCTATAGCCTCATTACAAGCTACTTTAGCATTAAAATTACTGCTAGGAAAAGAAGTTGAATCAATCTTGTATCATTACGATATCTGGAATCAATCTTTCAAAAAAATAAATATCAAAGCGAACAAAAACTGTTCTACTTGTGCAGGAAATTTTACTTACCTGGAAAAAAAAGAAACTTCAAAATATATCCGTTTCTGTTCTACTGGAAAATATCAAGTGCTTGGAAATAAAGAATTAGATCTGACTAAAATACAAAAACACTGGGAAAAAATAGCTGCAGTTACTGACGATGGCGCTTGCTTACAATTTCAGAATATTACTTTGTTTAAAGACGGAAGAGCTTTGATTAATGCTAATTCAACCGAAGAAGCAGAAGCGATTTATTCGAAGTTAGTGGGAAACTAATGTATGTTTGCAAGTTCTGTAAACCACTCCACCTGTTCCTTAATTTGTTTCTTAGAATAGGCAACCAATGGCTTCATCACTGTTAACTCTCCATCATATTTCACTTTATCACTAAGAACTTGCCCCGTCACTAATATAGAAATCTTTTCAGATTTCGCCATACCATCTATCTCAGCTGCATTCTGTACTAATCGCAACCTCAATTCCACTGGACTAAAGGCTTGCATTAAAGAAATATCTTTCTCTGCAAACGCAACCGGAAAGACACTGCAGCCTCGCTTCATGAATAATAATCCAGCCAATAAACTTGCTTCATTTTCCACTAATAATAACACTTTGCCCTCGACACCGGTTGGCAATCCTCCCCCACAGATAATTGTCTCCGTAAACAAATAAGCACCTTCTTGGTTGATTTCGATTACTAGCGTTATCTCAGGCGCAGTGGAAGAAAACCGCAGCTTAGTTTGTTTCTCAACTTGCTCCCCAACCAGGCGATTAAATTCCGGAGAAGGTATGGGAAAAGATTTGTCAGAGCGCTTAGTGCTTATTCTGAAGGTTCCGGTTCTTCCTCGTAATAACTCTACTGCTTTCTCCTGTATTTTCTCTGTATTTTTTTCCACATGAACTGCAGGTGAATAGGATACCAATCCATAGACTCGACGTAGAGCAGCATGAGCAGGAAAGTAAGCTATTAACATCCTTCCCCGGCTGTTACGAACCTTTAACCCGGAAATACCTTCCTTTTTGAGCATTTTAGCTATATTTTCCGTCAATTTGTGTTCAAAAATACCCTTATTGGCACCTTTAAGAAAAATCTCCCCATAGCGCAGCAATATTGTATCATATACCATGCCCTAAAATGGGCTAAATTCCTTTAAAAAACTTCTCCTCTGCAACCCCTTGATTTCGCCTGGAACCAGATCTGCTATTTATAAAGGCAATATTTAAATAGTCCACGGCTATTTATAAGTAAAATCAAACAGGGGGCATGTTAAAAATGGCAAAAACCAGTTCTAAAATAACTTCTAAAAAAGAAATAACTATTGTTAATATTGTTATTTCCAGCAGTCTGGAAAAGGACATCCCATTAGAAAAAATGGCTGCTACCCTACCTAACACTGAATATAACCCTGAACAGTTTCCCGGATTAGTATTGCGCATTAAAGATCCTAAAACGTCTGCTCTTATTTTCTCAAGTGGAAAGATCGTCTGTACTGGAGCCAGAACTATGGAACAAGTAGACCTCAGCATCCAAAGCATCATCAAGAGCCTTAAGAAATTAAACATTCACGTCACTATCAAACCAAAAATAACCGTCCAAAACATTGTTGCTTCCGGAAGCATCGGCATGGCCTTAAACCTCAACGTTCTTGGTTTAAAACTTCCTAACACTGAATACGAACCAGAACAGTTTCCCGGATTAGTACATAAATTAAAAGGAACTAATGCCACTTTCTTGCTCTTCAGCAACGGAAAAATCGTCTGTACCGGAACAAAAACCGAGCAGGAAGTAAATGATGCTACCGATATGCTCATAGAGCGGCTTAAGAAAGTTCTGGAAAAGCCATAAAAGCCGATATAAATCTTTATAATCTATAGTAAATTTTTTATTTTATCTTGTTTAAGTGCAAAGAGCGGGGGCTCTCAAAAGGTGGCTATGGAAGTCGACGAGCAAATTAAAACATTCAGAGACTTTATTGAACAGAATTATTACCCGCAGCTATTAGAAGCCGTACGTAAAGGAGAGTCGTACATAAAATTAGATTTTTCTGAATTAATCAAATTTAACACTGAAGTAGCTGAAGAATTATTAGAAAATCCCCAAGAGCTGCTTAAAGCAGGAGAAATTGCTATTAAAGAATTTGACTTACCAAAAAAAATATCAAAATTCAATATCAGATTCATCAATCTTCCTGAATCACAAAAAGTTCTCATCAGTGAAATCAGGAGCAAGCATTTGAACAAGCTCTTATGGGTAGACGGGATCGTCCGTAATAAGACTGACGTACGGCCGCATGTCAGCGCTTCTAAATTTGAATGTCCTTCATGTGGTAATATTCTTACCGTACTTCAGCTTGATCAAAAATATAAAGAACCTACTCGCTGCGGCTGTGGTCGAAAAGGAAAATTCAAAGAAATTTCCAAAGAATTAGTCGACGGTCAAGGTTTAGTGTTAGAAGAAGCAGCAGAAGATCTGGATGGCATGCAGCCTAAGAGAATAAACGTATTTCTACGAGATGACCTTGTTTCACCTCTTACTGAGCGAAAAACCAGCCCTGGTTCAAGGATACAGTTAGTAGGCTCAGTTACTGAAGTCCCTATTACTCTCCGCACCGGCGGACAATCGACCAAATACGAGCTCATCATTGAAGCTAACTCGGTAGAGGCCTTACATGACGACCAGCTCAGCCTTAACATTTCTGAAAAAGATATGGAAGAAATTATGAAAATTGCCAAATCACCTGACCCACTTCGTCTCCTCGCAGAAAATCTTGCTCCTTCCATCTATGGGCATGACAAAATAAAAGAAGCGATTGTATTGCAACTTGCTGGTGGATGTAGAAAGGTTCGTGCTGATGGAATTGTTACCAGAGGAGATATGCACATGCTTCTTATTGGAGATCCTGGATCGGGAAAATCGCAGATGCTCAAAAGGATTTCTCAAATCGCTCCTAAAGCGCGTTTTACCAGCGGTAAGGGCGCAACTGGAGCAGGTTTAACTGCTGCTGTCGTTAAAGACGAATTTTTGGGTGGCTGGTCACTGGAAGCAGGTACGTTAGTCTTGGCCAATCGTGGTTTTGCTATTATCGACGAAATGGATAAAATGGGAAAAGAAGATACCTCTGCGCTCCACGAAGCGTTAGAACAGCAAACCATTAGCATTGCCAAAGCCAATATCCAAGCCACTTTACGTTGTGAAACTACCGTCTTAGCCGCAGCAAACCCTAAATTCGGCCGTTTTGATCCCTATGATTTAATTGCCAACCAGATTAATCTTCCTCCAACGCTTATCAACCGCTTTGATCTTATCTTCCCTGTTAAAGACTTACCTAATCGGGAAAATGATGAAACTACTGCCACCTTTATATTAAATTTTCATCGCGATCCTTCTAAAGTTGTGGCCGAAATTCCCACTGAGTTAATGCGTAAATATTTCTCTTACTTGCGTTCAAAAATAAATCCAAAAATAAGTGATGCAGCTATCGAAGAAATAAAAGAATATTATGTATCTATGCGCAATTCTGGAAATGCAGAAGGAGGCATAAAAAGTATTCCCATTACTGCTCGACAGTTAGAAGCGCTTATTCGGCTTTCCGAAGCATCAGCAAAGGTGCGTCTCGCAAAAACTGTTACCAAAAAAGACGCTCAGAAAGCCATTGAATTGATCGATCACTGCCTCAATCAAATTGCTAAGGATACTGAAACCGGAAAAATAGATATTGATCGGCTGGGTGGGAGCAAGATAACTGCAAGTCAGCGTAGTAGCATTAGTGTCATGAAAGAAATTATTGCCGCCATTGAAGAACAACTAAACGCAAAAATTGTTCCTGTGGAAAACATCATTGAAGCTGCTAAAGAAAAAAATATTCCTCCTGATAAGGTAGAAGAAACGTTGGAAAAATTACGCCGTTCAGGTGATATTTTTGAGCCTAAACGGGGCTTTGTCCAACGCTTATAGATCGTGATTACAACAATTTCACTTAAAAAATAAAATGGAACCTGAAAATAAACCCTTCTTTCGCTTTCCAGCTACGAAAGTATCCGTGCTAGATCTGGAAGAAGGAGAATATATTGAAGAAAAAGAACAAAACCCTAATTACTTACTGATACGGGAAAATCAAAAAATTTTTCGAATTAATATCATTGCCACTTTAGTTCATAAAGAAATGAAAGGTTCTATTTCCTCTATGCTGGTTGATGACGGAACTGGAAAAATAGTTATGCGCCTTTTCGAAGAAAACAAAGCTGCTTTAAATCTCGAAGTGGGGGATATTATTGAAATTGTGGGAAAAATACGCGTTTACAATTCAGAAAAATATATTTTTCCGGAAATAATCAAAAAAGTCAGTCCTTTGTGGCTTAAAGTCCGTTATCTGGAATTACAATCCTCCCTTCCCGCTCTAACTACGGGTCAGAATAATAAAAAAGAGACGTTAACCTCAAAAAAAACAGAAACAACTAAAGAACAAATTGAACAAAAAATAATAAAAGAACTTCCTCAGAAGCTAACTTCGCCATCACAAAAAGTTGAAGAAGTAGAATTCAAAGTAGTTAGTGAGGAAATAGAAGAAAATGATCCATTATTACCCTTAGAAAAGTTAAGTAAATTAATAGCTCAGCTCGATAAAGGGGAAGGGGTCTTGATTGAAGAAATTATTGAAAAATCTCCCTTAGAAAAAACAGAAGAATTATTAGAAAAAATGTTAGAAAATGGAGATATTTTTCAAAATCAGCCGGGAAAAGTCCGACTCCTCTAAAATTTAAAAATATTTCAATTTGCTAGTTTCTTGTTATAAAATTTTAAGAAAACAATAAAGGAGTAACATAAACTTCTACAATTCCTCCTACCAATAAAAATCCAATACTAATTAAAACTAAATCTAATACATCGGTCATAATTGTATCATAACTTAAATCCTTCTTAATCAAAGCCATGGAAAGAATTCCCCCAGCTAAAGCCACAATAAAATAAGCGGTAATCTCTAATATGCCGTGCAGCATGTATTTTAAAAAACTAAAGGTAGTTGTTCCAAAATATAGTGAGAAGAGGCTTAAACCTGCTACGGAAGCAGTTTCCGCCAATTTATTTTTAATCAGGCTTCCTACCGCTGCCGCAATCACGGAAGCATTCCAAATTAAAATAAACAAAGCTCCGGTACCGTATAACAACGAAAAAACTAAGCAAAAGAAGAGCACTTTAAGATTATTTAAAAAAATTTTAATAAAAATGTCGGTTTTGGTAGTTTGTCCAGTAACCACATCCCCAACTATGCTTCCTCTCACGTAATCATTAACATTTTGAATTGCTTTTTGCTGTAAAACAAAAACATTATCAACCATGCCATGAGGCAAGAAAATGTAAGAAAAAACCAGAGCTGCAGTAACCCCTAAAAACATAAATAATAAAAAAGTAATTACTTTGGCATGTTCTTGTAATAATTTCCATTCTCCTTCATATTTGATATCTAATTCCTCTTCACTCTTGATAGTAATATACATTGTAGGTAAAATAGCAATTACAATCAAAAAGACGGTTAAAATGCCGGAAATTTCTTTGAATACAAAATAAGATAAGAAGAGCGCTACTATAGAATACATAAAACCGACAATAAACATCTCCCACGGCTTCTTTTTTAAGATAAAGGGATTGAAAATATATTCAAAAACCATCGCTTTATAGTTAGATCTAAGATATATAAACATTCCTATCTCTAAATAATCATAAAATAATCAATAAAAATTTAATTGTAGACCACCCACCCCTCAATTTCCTGTGGAAACCTATTTTAATAAAAAAAGAAGTCTATTATTTGTAGTTAAGATATGATTAAAATCAAAAAAGAAAAGAAAAAGATTCCATTAATATCACAAAATGGCATTTCTCATAGAAAATAAATAATTATTAGATTTCATAAGGTTTCTCGCTAAATCGCCTTAAAAATAATATAGTTGTTAAATGCAATTTTTATAATAATATAAGATATATTCAATATTAATTATCTTATCTCTATTATCATTATTTATTCTATTTTATTTTAAAATATACTTTTTTCACTTTTCTTTGTTCTCTTCTTCATTTTTTCTTCTTTCATTTTTAATATATTTATTTTCAATATTGAAAATAATAATATATAATAATAATAATAAATATATTATAAAATAAGTATATAAGCTCTTTTTCAAATTGCATTTAACAAAAAGTAGATTACTAAGAAAAAATAGATCATTTATTTTAATTTGCTACTGATTCGATCTTATTTCTTTGTTCTCACTTTTCAAAAGAGTTAATAATAAACATTAATAATAAAATAAACAACATAATAATATAATTAGCATAAACATACATTTTTATATTGTTTCCACTTGCAACATAGGTTATGGAAAATCTAAATATTAATCTATATCCCTCAGCTGCAAATACTTTATTAACACTCATTCAACAGATCACCAATAATTACAATTCCTCATTTCCATAGGAAATCAAGGGGGGACAGTAGCTAAAATTATCAAAAAAATTTCGTTAAAAGAGAAAAGATGGTAGAACTAAAAAATTTTTTTGAAAATTATCTGAACAAAGAATCCATTTTTGTAGATAAAAAGACCTTGCTTCCTTCATATATTCCTGAAGAAATATTGTATCGAGAAGAACAACTACAAGAAGTTGCCAATATCCTTGCCCCTCTTCTTAGATTAGAAAAGCCCTCTAACCTATTTATTTATGGTAAAACCGGCACTGGAAAAACAATTTCCATCAAACATGTTATTGTTTCCATGAGCAAAGTCGCTGCCCAAAATAAGCTTCCCTTAAAATGTATTTACCTCAATTGTAAGCTTAAAAGGGTTGCCGATACGGAATATCGACTTATAGCTCAGCTCATTAAAGAGTTTGGTCAAGAAATTCCTTCCACGGGACTTCCTACGGATGAAGTTTACAATATTTTTTATAAGCTCTTGGATAAGGAAAAGCAGATAGTTCTTTTAGTTTTAGATGAAATAGACCAGCTTACCAGAAAAATTGGTGATGAAATACTCTATAATCTTACCAGGATCAACGTTGAATTGCAAAAATCACAAATATGTTTAGTGGGAATATCTAATAATCTGGTTTTTACTGAAAATCTTGATCCTCGCATAAAAAGCAGTCTTTCAGAAGAAGAACTTATCTTTGCTCCATATAATGCCTTGCAAATTCAAGATATTTTACGAAAACGGGGAGTAAAAGCCTTTAAGGAAGGAACATTACAGCCTGGAGTAATAGAAAAATGTGCTGCTTTTTCTGCACGGGATCATGGAGATGCTCGTAGAGCAATAGATTTATTACGAATTGCCGGGGAATTAGCAGAACGTGAAGGATCTTCCTTAGTAGAAATTACCCATTTAGATGAAGCTGAAAAAAAGATTGAATCTGATAAAGTACTTAATGCCGCGGTTAATCAGCCCAAACAGTTTCAATCGGTTTTATATGCAGTCTTGCTTATTGCTCCTACCAAAAAAAACTTTTTTACGGGTGAAATATACGATGTTTACAAAACCCTTTGCAAGCAAACTAAACTGAATATCCTTACTCAGCGCCGAGTTTCCGATATTATCGCCGAAATGGATATGCAAGGCATAATTAATGCTAAAATCATTTCAAAAGGGCGTTACGGTCGAACCAGAGACATTTCCTTATCCATCGAAGAGAATGTAGTCTTAAAATTAAAATCAGTCCTTGAAAAATCATTACAACTAGCCTAGGCTATACAGTTAAATGCAATTATATCATTTACCAAAAATATAATCCTCTTTAACAAATAATATGAAGATATATTAGTATATAAATATATATGTTATGATACAATGGAAGATCAGCAAAAATTTATTGAAGATATGTTCAAGAAAGGCATTCTCCTAAGCGAAGATGTCTTAGAGAAGAAGCTAGATGCTTCTTTAATTGATAAACTGGATCATGAAGGGGATTTATTAGTATTAAATACTGATTATGCCGGAATATTGGTACAACAAAAAAGTTTAGTTGATTGGTATGAAATTGATTTTTATCGAGTTCAAGCAGAAAAAGAAAGAGATGATGAATTGTATCAGGCTCAGCTTCAAAGCTTCAAGCAAGTCGGGTTGCAACTTCCTGCTTCCAATGCTTCAACAACAGAATTTATCTCAACCACCACAACTTCAACTCTCACCACTCCTCCTAACCCCTCTGCTTCTACTTTAAATCCAATCCAACATCAACAGCTAACCAGTTTAGAAACAGAATTTTCCGCTACCGATGAAGGAGAAGCTTCTTTCGCAGTTACTGGAGATTTTTCCCCTCAAACTGCTCAAGAGGCAGAAATAGCAGTTGCCTCCCCTACCCTTCCCAGTCTGCTTTCCCCTTCCCGTGTGGAAATAATAATTTCATATAAAAATGAAACCCATAAATACGAAGTAAAAGATTTTACTCTTTTGTTTGCCTCCCGCTACCGCTTTTTAGAAAGTCTCTTACGCCAACGGCAAGAGCTCCAAAATACCCTGCCTATCAGCAGACTCTTATCAAAAAAAGAAAAAGAAGCTGTTTCTATCATTGCTCTCATTGATGATATCGGCGAAACTAAAAATGGAAATTTAATTTTAACTGCCGAAGATTTGACCGGCCGAATTAAAGTAGTTTTTTCCAAAAGTAAAAAAGAATTATACCAAAAAGCTAAAGATTTAGTTCATGATGAAGTAGTGGGAATAACCGGAATCTTAGGTGATAAAATCATTTTTGGTGAAGAGATAGTTTGGCCAGACATTCCTGCTTCAAACCAACTTAAAAAAAGCGACGTAGAAGAATATGTGATTTTCCTTTCTGACATTCATGTCGGTTCAAAGCTTTTTCTAAAGGATGAATTTAATAAATTCCTACGCTGGATTAATGCGGAAGCAGGCAATCCTTCTCAACGTGAAATAGCTAAGAAAATTAAATATATTATTATTGCTGGTGATTTAGTTGATGGTATAGGAATTTATCCTTCTCAGCAAGAAGAATTAGAGCATGTCAACATTATTGCTCAATATCAAGAATTTACTGACCTTATAAAAAAGATCCCTTCCGATAAACAGATTATTATTTGTCCTGGCAATCACGATGCGGTGCATTTAGCCGAACCTCAATCTTCCTTTGATCCAAAATTTGCTCCTAGCTTATTTTCTATTCCTAACGTTACTTTAGTTACTAATCCTGCTCTCGTTAATATTGGAAAAACCGAAAAATTTTTGGGATTTGATATTCTCCTTTATCACGGCTATAGTTTTGATTATTTTGTGGCCAATGTTGATTCTATCCGAAATAATGGCGGTTACCACCGCGCAGATTTAATTATGAAATTTTTACTCAAGCGCCGTCATCTAGCCCCTTCCTTCAAATCAACGCCCTACTTTCCCGGACATCTTGAAGATCCCTTACTGATAAAAAAAATTCCAGATTTTTTCATTAGCGGACACATCCATTATTCTAATGTTGCTAACTACAAAGGAATTACTACTGTTTCAGGCAGTTGCTGGCAGGGAACTACTTCCTTCCAAGAAAAGTTAGGCCACCAACCTGAACCGGCTCGGGTTCCCTTGGTAAATCTCAAGACCAGGGAAATAAAAGTCCTTAAATTCAATTAATCAATATCTTATCAATACTTCATTATTGAAAAATAAAAAAAACTAAAATAAAAATCAAAAAGGGCATCATGAAAGCTTCACCATTAATTCAGGAATATTTTGACAAAATCGGAAAAGAAATACAACGAGCATACGAAGTAGCGCAGGCTGCCCGCAGCAAAGGATTTGATCCAGAGTCGGAAGTATCCATTCCCCTGGCCAAGAATATGGCCGAACGGGTTGTAGGATTAATTTCTGTGGTAGCTCCACAAATAACTAATTCTAAAGTAACCGAAAGAATTACTGAATTAGAAAAAGAATATGGTTTATTAGATTGGCGAGTTGGTTTTAAGATTGCTGAAGAAGTAGCCCAAGGAAAACACTGTCCTTTCAAAGATAAGCTAGAAGCAATGGAAGTAGGAATTCGGGTTGGGTTTGCCTACCTTACTTTAGGAATTGTTTCTGCTCCCTTGGAAGGATTTATTGGTTTAAAAATAAAAAAAAGAAAAGATGGAAATGAATATTTTGCGCTGCAATATGCCGGTCCCATTCGAGGTGCAGGAGGAACTGCGGCCTCTACTTCAGTTATTCTTGCTGATTATGTCCGCATTAAAATGGGCTATCATACCTACGATCCCGATGAAAAAGAAATTAATCGTTTTGCTAGCGAAATTCATGATTATCATGAACGGGTTACCAACTTGCAATACCATCCTTCGGATGAAGAAATTAAATTCATGGCTGCTCACCTTCCAGTAGAGGTTGACGGTGATCCTACCGAAGAAATTGAAGTATCAAATTACAAAGACATTCCTCGTATTGAAACTAATTATATCCGCGGTGGAATGACCTTAGTCATGGCGGAAGGGTTATGTCAAAAAGCGCCTAAGCTCTGGAAGCGGTTATCTAAATGGGGAAAGGATTTTGGTTTAGATTGGGGATTCATGAGCGAGTTCTTACAACTAAAAGAAAAGATTCATGCCCAGCATGCCGCTTCCAAAGATAAAGATAAGCCACTAGAAACAAAAAAAACAGTCAAAGCCAACAACACTTTCATTATGGACATGGTTGCCGGAAGACCCATCTTGACGTATCCTTTGGCTGTTGGCGGATTACGGCTGCGGTATGGTCGCACCCGCGTCTCAGGGTTTTCTGCGGCGGGAATGCATCCAGCTACACTTATGGTTTTAGAAAAGTACATTGCCATCGGAACTCAGCTAAAAGTAGAACGTCCAGGAAAAGGAGCTACGGTTACCATCTGCGATACTCTGGAAGGACCGATCGTCCGTCTTAAAGACGGTTCAGTCATGAAATTTAATAACGAAGAAGAAGCGCGACCGCATGTATCAGCAGTAGAAGAAGTTCTTTTTTTAGGAGATATCATGTTTAACTACGGAGACTTTTCAGAAAACGGACATTACCTCGCTCCAGCCGGTTACTGTCCAGAATGGTGGATCCAGGAAGTGGAAAAAGTAATCAACCAAAAATACGAAGGAAAAATTTTATCCGCGGCGAAGGATCTGAAAATGGAAGAACCGCGCCTGCAAAAATTACTCTCTTCACCTTTACTGGAAATTCCCTACTTAGAAGAAGCATTATCTCTTAGTAGCACACTTACCGTCCCCCTACATCCGGAATACACCTATTATTGGAAATTAATCAGTCCCGAAGATTTGCTGCTCTTAATTCAATGGTTGCAGCAAGGGAAGGTAAAGAGTGATGAAACTGGAATTAAAAAAATAATTATACCCTACTATCATACCCAAGAACTGCATCATAAAGGAAAGAAGGTATTGGAATTTCTAGGTGTTCCTCATAGTGTCATAAACAAAGAGAATATTGTGCTGGAGCGCAAAGAAGCAGTTATCCTGGGCATTTGCCTTAATTTTGATGATCAAAGTAGTTTGGAAAAAATAAAACTAACCGTTACTACGGAAAAAGAAGCTTTGGAAGTTATAAACAAAATTAGTTCCGTTCTTATTCGTGATAAAGCAGGAACTTTTGTTGGCGCACGGATGGGAAGACCCGAAAAAGCAAAAATGCGACATCTTACTGGCAGTCCGCAAGTATTATTTCCCGTCGGTGATGAAGGAGATCGCTTGCGCAGTTTTCAGTCGGCGCTCGAAGCAGGAAAAGTACAAAGTTCTTTCCCTCTTTTTTTCTGTGGCTCTTGTCAAAAAGAAATGGTTTATCGTCGCTGTGAAGAATGCGGAAAAGAATGCACCCTTAAATATAATTGCAATTACTGCGGCTTGTTGGAAAAAGATACCTGCCGACATGGGAAAGCATTTCCCTACAAAAACAGAGATATCGACATAAATTATTATTTTACCAAAGCTAAAGAACGATTAGGTGAGAAACTGCATGCTGATCTCATTAAAGGAGTTCGAGGCACTTCCAATAAAAATCATGTGGTTGAACACCTATCAAAAGGTATTCTTCGGGCTAAGCACGAAATTTATGTCAATAAAGAAGGAACTACCCGCTACGATTGCACCGAATTACCAATTACTCACTTTAAGCCTAAAGAGATAGGCACCTCGGTAGCTAAACTTCGTGAATTAGGATATTCGCTGGATATTGATGGAAAAGAATTAGTTGAAGAAAATCAAATTTTGGAAATAAAACCGCAGGATATCATTCTTCCCGGCTTTGATTCCTTAGACGAATCAGCTCCTAAAGTACTTAAGAGAGTTGCCAAATTTATTGATGATTTGTTAGTGCAATTATATGGATTAAAACCGTACTATAATCTTACCAAAGAAGAAGATTTAGCCGGACAATTAGTAATTGCTCTCGCTCCGCATATTTCTGCGGGATTAGTGGGAAGAATTATTGGTTCTTCGCAAACGCAAGGTTTACTGGCCCATCCCACCTTTCATGCTGGTTTGCGTCGAGATTGTGATGGCGATGAAGCAGCAGTAATGTTGTTATTAGATGCACTACTAAATTTTTCCCGGCAGTACATGCCCAATACTCGCGGATCGACTATGGACGCCCCTTTAGTCCTGACTTCGTTTCTTGATCCAACTGAAGTTGATGATCAAGTCCACGGTATAGATGTGGTCTGGAAATATCCTCTGGAATTGTATGAAGCCTCGCTGGAATTGAAAAATCCCTGGGAGGTAAAGTATGGAAAGGAACAGAAAAAAGTAGAACAGCTTTCTGACCGCTTAGGAACAGAAAAACAATATGAAGGCTATGGATTTACCCATCACGTCGATAATTTCAACAAAGGCATTCAATGTTCCGCGTATAAAATTCTCCCTTCTATGGAAGAAAAACTATTTGGCCAGATGGAAATTGCCAAAAAAGTTCGCGCGGTTGATATGGACGATGTGGCTCAGTTAGTCATTCAAAAACATTTCATGCGCGACATCAAAGGTAATCTGCGTAAATTTTCCATGCAACAGTTTCGCTGTGTCAAATGCAACGCTAAATATCGCCGACCTCCTTTGATTAACAAGTGTGTTACCTGTGGTGGAAAGTTAATCTTTACCATCTCGGAAGGATCAGTGATTAAATATTTGATACCCTCACTTAAACTGGCTGAGAAATATAATTTTTCTCCCTATCTAAAACAAACTTTAGACTTAGTCAAAGAGCAGGTTGACATGATCTTTGGCAAGGCGAAAGACAAGCAAGTAGGATTAGGAAGTTTTATGGAATAACTACATAACTAGAAGGTTATCACTAACAAATGATAAATTTATAAGTGTGGTGTTTTTTTCTATTAAAATGAAAATGGAATTATCACTTAAATTATTATCTCTAAAACTGAAAATAGCTAGTCCTATGCTGGGGCTTTCACCATTAGAGTTAGAGCTATTATTAGACCAAAGCCTGGAACAAGTTACTCATTTTCACCAAGAAAATCCCGACTGGAAAAATGAACACCCACTCAAAGAAAGGGGAAATTATTTCTTACAAAGAAATTTTGTAGATGATTGTAAATCAGTCCGGGGAAAAATCCCCCAAGAACGATATTTAGAAACTCCCCAAGTTTTTGTAGAAAGAGGAGAAGATGGATACTCTACCCGCTACAATTCTCAGATTAATGAGAGAATAGCAGAAAAATTAGCACAGTTCAAAAGAACCGGTGAAGAAGGAACAGCTCCGGTTGATGCAATATTCTTAAAGAGATTTGCAAAGGTCAGAAATTGGGTTGTTGAACAACAGCTTGCCATTGTAAAATATCTATGCACAGCTCAAGAGAAGTATTTACAGACTGGAAATCCATTAGATTTGAAAGGAATAAACCAAGAGAATATTGCTGAACACATAGGATATTCTTCGTCTAGTGTCTCAAGGCTAGTTAAAAATTTGAGTACCCAACTACCTGAAGGGCGGGTTATTTTTGCAAATGAATTGATTCCCGGACCGAGAGACTCCAGCCAAAAAGGAGTAAATGTATTAAGACAACTTATGGAAGATCCAGCTTTATATGAAAATGGAGATTGGAAAGTTTCAGATCAGAAATTAGTTCCGATAGTAAAGGAAAGATTTGGTATTGAAGTGGCAAGGAGAACTATTTCTAAATATCGTGGAATGCTGTAAGGATATTTTAAGATTTTTGAGTTGACTGTACGGGCTGCAAGTCTCTTTTGGTCACAACTATGCTCTTGCCTTTCTAAAATATTTTAAGTTTAATAACAAAGTTATTAGGACAGAAGGGATAATAGAGAATCTAAAAAAATTAATCAGTCCCGAGGGAATAGAATTAAAAGGTAATCCTAATATTGAAGCAATAATTAATGGAATTACAATAATCAGAATTATGCTTATAACACTAATCTTTTGATAGCTTTCTTTTTGGAATGAAGAACGATGAAGTAAAAAAACGCTCAACAGAGAACCAATAAGTGTACCTAAAATTAAACCAAAAAAGCCGCAGGATTCATAACCTTGTAACCCCAGCATTTTGTCTATAAAAGTAAAACATCCATAATTTCCCCCGTACATCATACCAAATAAAAAACTGAAAATACCAATAAGAGTTCCGCTAATTATTCCTGCTATTAGTTCACAAAGAATTTTACTATAATTTGTTGTATAAACCATAATTACTCATTCATAATTTCCGCATGCGGAACGCTATCAATAAAAAGTATTTTCTTAGGATCGACCAAATCCATCTCCACCGCAATAGCCACGATCCCTTTGCCGGTAAGATGCAGATGCCGTGCTTTCATCATAATTTCTTTAACTTCTGCTTTATTCTTCGGCTCGCCCTGATAAAATTTCTTGGTCAAATCAAGTTGCAGCCGTTCTTCTTCAAATTTCTTGCCAATAATATCAGCATCGGTAACCACCACTAACATACCAAACTGACTTTGTTTTTTAGAAACGATGTATTCCATCTTAGTAAATTCTTTTAGATGTTCTTGACTGGTTTTTTTGCTCCGCAAGCCTGGCAACGCAGATACATCGCGCCCTTCTCTTCCACTAATTTAGTTTCAGGCTTATTACATTCAGAACAGAAAACATATTCGCTGGCATATTTCTTAATTTTTTTGTTGATAGCGGAAGCAGCAACTTTTGTTCCTAGAATAGCTCGATCCCCTTTTTCGTATTTTCCAGGGGTAGCTAATTCCCGCAGTAAATATTTTAAGATATGGTTTTCGTCCCGTTGCAAGGATTTCGCAATTTGCTTGAGGTTAGCCAGGACGGTTTTATTTCCTTCCAAATGCCCTTTAATCTTTTCAAGAATAAACCGTTCTCCACCCTGCACTTGGTCCGGAAGCTCTTCTTGAGCTTTCTTCAATAATTGTTCATAATCATTCATATCTTAGTAATTCCTATCTTGTTTTATAAAGTTTCTGAAAATATAACGCAAGAAATGAGGCAAAGACCATCATTTCTGCGCAGAAAACTGATCGTTGTCAGTTTTCTTGCGATATTTTCGAAACGCAAGGAAAGGTACAACTTTCCTGCGTCCAAGATCTTTGTTTTTCTTCGGGCCCCCAAAGGTTACCTTTGGTAGGGATTTAGTTAAAAGTCCTTTATTACCCTTTCCAGGTCACCGTAACGTTTATATACCTCAATATATTGTTTTAGAGATAGGTATCAAAGAGTAAAGAAGGAAAGAGGTGTAGGAAAAATGGCTACAGGTGTCGATATTCAATATTTTATTCTCGCAGTTATTCTTGGGACTCTTTTAGCAATAGTCTATTCGTTGCGAGTTCTGATTATGTTGGAACGCAGAGTTGCTTCCATGGAAATGAACATCCAAAAGTTAACCCAAAAAGTCTTGAAAGAAGAAGTAAGCATTCAGAAAGCTTTTTTACGAAAAAGAAGATAAATTTTAATTTTATTTTTTCTTTTTTACAACTTTTTTTATGATTTTTGTTTCAGCAGATTTTTTAGGTGCGGCTTTACGCTTTTCTTGCTTTCGAGCCTTAACTTCTTTTTTCTTGGACTGGACTGTTTTATGATGTACTTTTCGTTGTTCTAGAAGTTCTTTTAATTCCCCTTCAATTTCAGATACTTTTTTACGAAGGGTTTCAATTCTTTCTGAGTTATTATCCTGCGAAGCTAATTCGCCGCACTCTGGACAGTGAAATTCAAAGTCCATCGCCTGATCAAAATTAAGTCGCACGCATCGGCTGGGGCAGGTAAAAAACAATTCCTTGCTTTCTTCCTCCAAGCGCTGCTGTAACTTTGCTAACAATTCTTTTTTCCGTTTGATATAACTGAACTTTATACTTTCTGGCTGCAAAGTCCAGTAATAAATGTACCATCCCTTGATTTTATCTTTTTTTCGAATAAAACTAACTAAATTGTGATTATACAAAAAATAAAGCATCTTGCGTACAACTTTGATGTCTTTCTTCAGCTTATCGGCCAGCTCAAATTCAGAAACATGTTGTTTGCCGGACAGTTCTTTAATTAAAGGCAAGCCTTCCTCTCCCAGAATGGAAAGCATGATCTCTTCAACTTTCTTTTGAGTTAGGCGCATTTTGTAGAATCTTATCCGTTTTTTATGTTAATTTGGGTAGTGACGCTTTTAAAGTTTTCTACAAAATTTGAAGAATTTTAGTTTAAATTTTATTTTTCTCTACTTTCTGTAATTCTGTAACTCCTAAAAGCTCTTCTATCTTCAACCCCTTCCTTTTTGCTAATTCCAACGAAATAGCCCAACATTTGCCAGTATTTTCAATATCTTCTAACATTAAAAAGTACCACGGTTCGCTAGGAAAGCGCACTCCAAACCATCCTTCTGCACCAAACTTGTTGGCAAAGGTCCGTAACTGCTCAATATCTTCATCTGCGAGGTATTTTTTAGTCTCTGCTGTGACTTTACATTCGATGGCTACTCGACGCATGGCATTGCCTGCCAGAATGTCTGGAGAAGGATATCTCTGTGAACCACTACCGGCCGATCTAATAGCTGACCATCCATTTTGATTAAAAAAATGAATAAGTTCTCGTTCCCCCCTAGAACCTTTCGCTTTGGTGTTCATGATTGAAAAGAGAGAAAGGATTATTTAAGTTCTTTGCCGGATCCCCATTCGATACCGATAATGGCAAAATGAATTGCTTGTGCAGTATAGTCTCGGCGGGTTATTCTATTTTTAGTTAATACTCCTACAATTCCTTCCGCTTTTCCGAGTTCTTGGTTGCGTGTTAATCCTGCTTGATATGAAGCTTGACTTAAGTTTAGTCCTTGGCTCAGAATAAGAGTAATTACTTCTTCTGGACAGGGAAATGCGGCAGATAAGCCGGGATATATTTTGTTTCCATCATAAAAAACACAACTGGTTGATTCCATATATCCTGCTTTTGGGACTTGGTGCAATCCCGATTCAATTCCAACACCATAGTTACACTCACTGCTTTGATAAGCAGCTCTAGCCCTATTAATTGCTCCATTCATAATCTCTTCTAAGCTCAATGGCTGATTAGAAACACCTGATTCTGCATTTACCCCGATGACTTCGGCTGGTGCTAACTGAGGATACTCCTTTACAATTTCTTTTACTATTTCTACTTTTACTTGATTGGTAGAACCAACAATTATTTTCATAACGGTGAAAGTCAAGAAACTCTTTAAATACATTTCTGTGCTCAACCTTACGCCTTCGTTAGGTTTTTAAAGAATATTATCTTTTATTAATAAATGGCAAGTAAACAAACACAAGAATTAAAGAAGAAATTAGAAGAATCTCAGAAAAAAGATATTAAGATAGCTTGGCAACACTTGAACTGGGAGTGGAGAATTATTTTGATATTAGGTTTGATTACTTTAGCTTATTTGCTAGTGCCGGCTTCTTTTAAATTTGGTCAGTGGTTGGCTGATTATTTCATTCTTGCACCATAATTTTTTAATTAAACCTATTTATTCCAGTATATGTTACCTAAATTTCCATCCAAAGCATTTCTTGCTCCCATGTCGGGAGTAAGCAACCCTGCACTGAGATTGCTCTGTCGAGAGCTTGGCGCAGGTTTAGTGGTAACAGAATTCACCAATATTCATGCTGTCGTAGCCCGAGAAGCAGACATCCACAAATTTATTGAATTTTCCGAGAAAGAACGTCCCTTAGCCATTCAGCTCTTTGGCTCTGATTTAGAAGCGCTCCAAAGAGCAATCAAGATTGTTGACCCTTACTTTGACATCATTGATTACAATATGGGCTGTCCTGCTGATCATATCACTCAGCAGATGGCCTGCTCAGCCTTATTGCAGCATCCTGATCTTACTCGACAGATTTTCAAAACTATGCGTGCAGCAACCAAGAAACCAGTTACCGTCAAAATCAGAGCAGGCGTGAACAAGCCAGACAAATGGCAGGCTATTGCTAAAATCGCGGAAGAAGAAGGATTGGATATGATCACCTTCCATCCCAGAACTGTTAAAGAAGGATATTCAGGAACTTCGAATTGGACTTTGATCAAAGAATTGAAGCAAATGGTTTCTATTCCTGTAGTTGGCAATGGAGATATCAGAACTCCTGAAGATGCTAAACGCATGTTAGATGAAACTGGCTGTGATTACGTCATGATCGGACGGGAAGCGATGAGCAATCCTTTTTTATTTACCCAGATCAATCAATACCTAGAAAAAGGAAAATATGGAGGGATGTCTTCCAAGAAAAAGATTGAAACCTTTTTCAAATATGTTGAATATGCCAAACAATATCCAACCATCAAAATATACAACATCAGAATGCAAGCCATGAACTTCTCTAAAGGCTGTCCTGGCGCAAAAGAATTGCGAGGGAAATTATTATCTATCAAAGAAGTTACGGAAATAGAAAGAGTGATGCGAGAATATTATGATAGTTTGTGATTATATGCACTTCTTTCTATCTTAGTAATTGTATAAAGATTTTTCAAACATATTTGATGGTTGCCTCTTCCCCATTTTTTGCTCTTTTTTTGAGAACATCCATCAATGTAGGCTTGTACTCTCCTGAACCATCCAATATGACCTAGCACATTTGCTCCAGCAAAATTACTCCTTAGCAGATTGACAACACCCTGTACCCAAATTTTGGCTTCTCTTAAGTCTGCATTTACAAGCGAAAGGGTAGAGCTTACTTCCCACGATATCGCTACTCTTTTAAAATTAGAATTATTAAAATTACCATCAAGTACCATAAGACCTGATCCTGTTAAAGCAGAGAAATCGGCCCCAGTGAAGTTTCCATTAAAATTTACTCTTTTCTTGATGATGGCTCCATTAAAATTTGCTTTACTTGCCTTCACACCTATAAACTCCACACTATCCATCGTACTTGTACTAAAATTAGCTCCTTCCAAGTTTGAGTGATCAAATTTACATTTCTCCAATCTGCTATTGAAAAATGAAGTCCCCATAAGATTTGCTCGGGAAAAATTAGTCTTATCCATCCCCATATAATCAAAATAAAAATCGCTTAAGTTAGCATCCGCTAGATTACAACCAGTCATTGCAAAACCCATCTTAGAAAAATACTCATTCCACAGTTTCCTTCGAACATCTAAGGCATAAACTGCATAATCTCCTTCGCCACGAAGAAAGTCTTCCCAATCTTCAGTTTTTTTAATTTTACTTAAGTCGGGCAATTCTTTCGCAAACTGCTCAACTAATTTTCGTGCTTGGAGATTTATTTTCTTAAGATTTTCCAGAATTACATCCACATTCGGAGTTTTTTTTGCAGATTCTTGATACGCGTTAAGAGCCCAGCCCTCTATTGCCTTGATTTGAGTATAAATTGAGCCTTCCACTAATTCATCTTCAGCCATAATCTTTTAGCAGATTATTATCTTTTTAAATATTGCCCCCCCCCAAGAGTAGTAACTTTTTAACATAAACACAAGAAAAAAATTAAAGAAAAGAAGTAAATCGCATTTTGAATTAATTTCTAATTATCAATGGATTAAAATTAGTATTAGTATCATAATAATCTTCTCCTTCAACTTCTTTAAGTTTTTTAACAACTTTGTATGTTACAGGAGTCATTATAACTTCAATGGCAACTTTCAAAAGCCAGCCTGTTACCATGGCGCTAATAAGAATTCCAGTAGGGATAACCCCGTAAAATCCTATCAAGAAAAATAATAGAGTGTCTGCTCCTTCTCCGACAATAGTAGAGCCAATAGTTCTGGCCCAGAGATGTTTTCCTTTAGTCCAGACTTTCATCTTCGCCAAGATATAATCATTTAATATTCCTCCTACAAAAACAGCCACTAAACTTGCAAATACGATGCGCGGTACTTGTCCTAGGACTCGTGTAAATGCGGCATTGGCATCAAAACCAGCTGCAGGTGGCAAGTACACTACTACTGCATACAGCACGGCCATAATAAGCGAACTAATAATTACCATCCATAACACGCTTCTTGCTTTTGCATATCCATACACTTCCGTCAAAATATCAGCAATGATATACGTTACCGGAAAGAAAAGAATGGGGGCTGAAAATATTAATGATCCCAGTTGCACGAATTTTCCCGCAGTGGTATTTGAAACAATAAGAACTGTAATATACAACGCAGTTATTAACCCCAGATATTTGTATTGCTTAGGAATTTTACTTTGCTTGGTGTCTTTTTTCACAGCAGAACTAAAGAGTTTTGATTTATTAATTTATCGCACTTGCACTTCTCGTTCCCATTTTTCCCGAGGTTGATTATGCAATTGCCAATATTTCTCGGCAATTAAATCAGGATCGTATCTTGATCCACGAGCAACTTTTCCAAAGATACTGACTAAAGCAACATGGATTCCTTTTGGTTCATACACTTCTGCTAAATTATGTCCATAATTCAACAAAGCTGCCTTACCCATACTTAAAGAAACATAATTTGGATTTGGCTCATGGGCAAACCCACCGCCAGTAAACAGAATTGTTCCTCGCCCTTTCTTTTCCATGGCTGGAATTACTTGTTGTGATGAAATTACTGCTCCGCCAACATTCACTTGGTAATGATTCATTAATTTCTCCGGACTTAATGATGAATGTGTTTTTTCCAAAACTGCAGCATTATAAATTAAAACATCAATTGCACCTTTCTGTTGTATTCTCTTGAAAGTTTTTTCTAACTCTACAAAGTTACCGGCATCAGCTACAAAACCATAGGCATTCACATCATAACTATCTCCTAACTTTATAGAATAATTCAACAAGCTGCTAAGATTGCGAGCAACCATAGCAATATCAAACCCTTCTTTAGCAAAACGTGTAGCAACTGAAAGCCCAATGCCTGGTCCCATTCCCACAATTGTACATAAAGACATAGTTCCTTCAAATATTTACTTCTGATAAAAATTCCGATAATAATCAATTGCTGAAATTGTCAATCCCAGGGTCAAGCCAATTACCGCTTCGCTAACTTTTTGATCATAGAAATAACCTACCGTGGTAAGGCCCATGGTAACTAGTCCATACAGTGCAGCATTTCCTGAGGTTATTTTATTTTCTAGATTTTCTTTTGTCATACTATAAAAATCGCGAGATACTTTAAATAAATTTCTCTCTAAACATTAATCTTCATAAAATCTTCTGCCACCACAGAATTATCAAAATATGTTCTTGCTTCTTCAATAATTTCGGAAGGAACTTTATAGCGCTGGCTAATGTGGGTGATAGCTAACTTGTGCACATTATTTTCAGAGGCAATCAAAGCCGCCTGTCGCACCGTCATATGTCGAGACTTTTCACTCTTCTCCCGAATTTCATCTAAATGGGTGCCTTCGCAAATCAGCAAATCAGCATCCTTAGCTAAAAGATCTGCCCCTTTGCAAGGAACAGTATCGGTAACGTAACTTATTTTTTTACCGTGCACAGCATAGGTAACATCTTTTGCTTTGATTTTTTTTCCTTTAACTGTAACATTTTCTCCTTGCTGTAATTTTCCTAAGACTGGTCCTTCCAATCCTAATTTTTTTGCTTTGACTACATCAATGCGCAATTTATCTTTCTCGCGAAAGCTATAGCCTACACAAGGTACGGAATGTTCTAACTTTTGTACTTCCAAAATAAAATCTTCACCTTCATAGGCCTTGCCAGCAGAAACTTCGTGTACTTCATAGGGAATAATATCTTTGGCGGCAAAACTTTTGAACATATTAGTAAGATATACTTTTGATCCTTTGGGCCCATAAATATGCAAGACTTGCTCTTCTTCCTGTCCCATTCTGTCTGCGCCCATCGAACTTAACAATCCTGGAATGCCAAAGACATGATCGCCATGCCAATGAGTAATACACAATCTGGTAATTTTAGCAGGTTTAACTCCGGCAATGCGCATCTGCCGTTGAATTCCTTCTCCGCAGTCAAAGAGAATATTTTCTTTTTGATAACTTAACAAAACGCCAGCGTGGTTTCTAGTTTTAGTAGGCTGCATACATCCTGTTCCTAAAAAGGTAATTTCGACCATTACTGGTCAAGAATACTTGATAATTCTTTAAGGTTTCTGATTTTTGGATGGAAATGCTGGCGCTGTTTGTGATCCATTAAAACACTCTTTATTCCAGCTTCCTTAGCTGCTTCCATATCGCTGTGGATACTATCTCCCACTAAGACACAATCCTCGGCAGCCAGTTTGGCTTCCTTCAAAACCTTCTTCATAAATTTCGGATCGGTTTTAATTAAACCTACTTCACATGAAAGAAAAATATGATCAAACAATCCTCGCAATTGAAATTTGTCTAACACTTGACTTATAGAAAAGGTATCAGTGTTAGAAACTAAAATCAAACTATACTTTTCTTTTAATATTGCTAACTCTTCCTGTACTTCTTCGTAGGGCTTAGCTAACATCCAGGACTTGTTCCACATCCCAATCAATTCTTCCATCTTTGCTTGCGAACATTCAATCTTAAATTCCTTGCAGACCGCTTCAAACGCTTCCCGCAGCGAAGTAAATTTGGTAGTCATCATCGCTTCTTCCATGCGGCTGACATAATCAGAAAAAGGAAGATCAATCTGCAGGATCTGCTGTACTTGTTTGATAGGACTCCAGACTCCGTTCTCTACTAATGTACCCCAAAAATCAAAGATAATAGCTTTTACCATATCCACCCCGATGAGCTTATTTTCTGGAGAAGTATTTATATTTTACTGAAATCAAGCATCACCAACATTAAATATTTAAATCTCCTATCTTTCTACCAAAGAATGACTCCAGAACAAAAGCTTGCTTTAATCAAGCGCAATACTCAGGAAATTGTAACTGAAGCAGAACTTTTAGACTTACTCAAAAAGAAAAAGCAGCCAGTTGTATATCTAGGAACAGCCATAACCGGCCGACCGCACATTGGTTACTATGTCTGGGTGCTGAAGATGGCAGACTTCTTGAAAGCTGGATTCAAAGTTAAAGTATTGCTGGCTGACATCCATGGTGCTTTAGATAATTGTCCTTGGGATGTCTTAGAGAAACGCTATAAATACTATTCTGCAGTCATTCCATTAATGTTCCAAGCTGTTGGTGCAGATGTAAAAAACATTGAATTAGTCAAGGGATCAGAATTTCAAGTCAAGAAAGATTACATCCTCGATGTCTTAAAACTTTCAACTCACACTTCTATTCATGATGCTACCAAAGCTGCATCTGAAGTAGTCAAGTTTGGCGACAATCCAAAATTAAGCGGGATTATTTATCCTTTAATGCAAGCTCTGGATGAAGAATACCTTCAAGCAGATGTACAATACGGAGGCATTGATCAACGCAAAATCCTGATGTACGCTCGCGAATACTTGCCCAAAGTTGGATACAAATCCCATGTCGAAGTCATGACTCCTTTGATTCCTGGTTTAATTGGTAAGAAGATGTCCGCTTCTGATCCTAAATCAAAGATCGATCTTTTAGATGATGAAAAAAGTGTACAAGATAAAGTCCGCGGTGCGTACTGCGAAGAAGGAAAGCTTGAAGACAATGGTGTGCTAGCGTTCTTAAAATTAGTGATCATGACTCTCAAGCAGGACAAGAAAGAAAAATTTGTCATCGAACGCCCCGCTAAATTTGGTGGTAATATTTCCTTCAGCAGTTACGAAGAACTGGAACAAGCATTTCTCAATAAGAAACTTCATCCTCTGGATTTGAAGAATGGTTTAGCTAAAGAAATTAATGCTCTTCTGGAACCATTTAGAAAAAATAAAGTAAAATTAGATAAGATTGCAATGGAAGCGTATGTTTAAATCTCCGAATACAATTCAAACACTTTATCTATTTCTTCCTTGAATTGCTGAAAATGTTCATCTACTGTTTTATTGACATTCTTCATGTATCTCTTAGCTACAACTGACCTAGGTAAAAAAATATCCACTGTAGCGCTCGCCATAGCAAGAGGTATTGAAGCCAATCCTTTTACAAAATCCTTGCCGTTTTCAACATAAGCCAAGCCCATTACACTTAGTCCAAGCATAGTTCCATAATGAGGTAGTCTTCCTACTTCCTTAATTTCCTGCAATGCTTTTTCATAGGAAATTTTTTCTAATCCAAATTCTTCAACCTGGTGAATGTATTCTGCCGGTAAATTACGCAATAGAAAATAAGCGTGATGTTTTGCTAAGGGCTCATTCTGCAAATGTCCAGCTAGCCATCCATGTTCGCGGACTAGATTTCGTTCATACGTCTGAGCATCAGCATGGGCTTGATTGATCAAATCAACCAGCTCATCTTTGGCAGGTAAAAACGATTGTGCATCATTCATGGTATAAAATATCTCTTATTTTAAATTCAATAAAATCAGATTCATTTGGTACTTCCGTCCGTTGCAAGAAGTCATCTAAGTACTGCTTATCTTCTTGTAATTTTCGATGATGTTCTCGTAATTCTTCATCGTAACCTATTGGTCGTTGCATTGGCATTTTATTTCCCCTCTAACACTACCTGTGCATAATGTTTGAAATACTTTTCTACCACTCGTTTAACATCAGCAACGGTCACTTTTTTAATCTTATGCAAGTATTTATTCATCTCACTAGCATCTTTTACCTGTTCCCAAAATAAGAGTTGATCAGCAATCTTTTGTGTATCTTCTATTTCCAGCAAGTAATCCCCTTCAATGTAATCCTTAGCTTCTTGAACTTCTTCTTCTGTTACCTGGCTCAAACTCTGGATTTCTTTCAGCATCAAATCGGTTACCAAAGAGATATTTTTCTTATCAATAATAGCATACGCAGCGAAGTAACCAAAATCTGCTTCATCTAAGACTTGGGTGCCCACATCGTAAGCCAAACCCCTGATACTTCTGATCTCAGTGAACATTTTACCGCTCTGCCCTCGACCTAGAATACCATTGATGACATCTAAAACGTAGGAATCAAAATAGACTCGGGAAACGGTTTTAAATCCTAAAACTAAATGAGTGTTAAATATATTTTTCTTGATAGAAATCTTTTTGTTTTTATGAAGTGCTGGTTCGGTAGGAAAAATAATTTTCTCAACCTTCCCTTTTTTAAAAACAAAATTCTTCTCAATCTCTTTTTTCCAATTTGGGACATTACCAACAATAGAAACGACCATGTTATTAGGCACATAATGCTTATGAAAGAAATCTTGTACTTTTTTCTTGTTCAAAGCTCTTATAACTTTCAAATCCCCATAAGTAGGATATTTACAGGGATGTTTCTCAAACAGATTCTGTTGTAATAAAACCCACTGATAATGTCGCGGCTCATCGTGAACCATAGCAATTTCTTTTAAGACTACATTCTTTTCTTTCTTGATATCCTCTTCTCGCAATAAAGGATTTTGTAAAATATCTGCTAATACATCTACCGCAATGGAAAAATGCTTTCGCAGCACTTTAGAATAAAAACAAGTTTTTCCGGTTGAGGTATACGCATTAAAATCTCCGCCTATCCGCTCAAGTTCATTAGAAATCTCTTTATTGGTCGTTCTTTTGCTCGTTCCCTCAAACAGAATATGTTCTAAAAAATGGGAAATTCCCCGTTCTTCACTTTTTTCATGGCAGCTGCCCACGTTAATCATAACCTCTACTACTACAGAATTAGTTTTTGTAGGATAATACAGTACGGTTAAACCATTCTTAAGAACCACCTTTTTCATAGTGGAAATGTTATTTTTATGATTTATAAGTATTGCGGACAGTTAATCTGAACCTGTTTTTAAAAGAAAAAAATCAAAAAATAAACCTAATGTGCCCGAACCGCGGCCACACTTTTTTTAGCACAGTAAGGGCAATTACCGGTAAATCCTACCTTGCGGCGAAATTCGTAACGGCAACTGGTGCAGCGATAATGGCTTTCCGCAGCGCCTTGCGCTTCTACTTTCTGTGATTGCTCTTTTTTAGGCGGAACGACCATCCTTTGAAAAGCACTTTCTTCTGATAATTTCTTTTTCAGAGGCCGATCCTTAAGAATAGTTACTTTACTTCCTGGGCTACTTAAACAATTTATGCACATTAATAGATTAGTTTGTGCATCAGTGCGCAATTCTGAAGCATAAAACTCTAAATGACAATTAGTACATGTCATTACCAAATCATTAAAATTCTCATCCATACCCTTCACCTTTTTTATGATCGAGAGTAAATACCTTTAAATATTTTTCTGCTGGGGAGTAGCCATTTCTACTTGGAGCTAAGAAGGAAACTTTAAATAAGCTCCCACTTATTTTTAATTTATGAAAGCCTATACTGGCGGTTGCCATTGTGGAAAAGTACGCTACGAAGTCAGCATGGATCTACAGAACACCATGACTTGCAACTGTTCCCATTGCCACAAGAAAGGATTTGTTCTAAGCTTTGTTCCTGCCACGCAATTCAAATTACTTTCCGGAAACGATAATCTCAGCGAATACCGTTTCAATAAAAAGCGTATCCAGCATCTTTTTTGTAAAACCTGTGGAGTCCAATCCTTTGGCAAAGGCACCGCACCTGATGGTTCTGCTACAGTGATGATCAATCTTCGTTGCGTAGATGGCCTAGATTATAGTAAACTTCCTACCAAAGAATTTAATGGCAAGGATATGTAGTTTAGAGGTAACCTATCTTCCACTTCCAATATCTTTTTATAGTTTTATAATCAACAAAAATTGTGATCAATCCAGGCGAAAAAATTCTAAGTGAGAGAGTTTTACTTTATCTTCGAGATCAACACGAACGTTTTGGAATAGCTCCAGTGCCTTCAAATCCTGATTTCATGTCTCCTTCCATGCTTGCCTATCTAAAGCATGATCTTAATGACTTAATGATCGAAGGGAAAGTTGACCGGAGTATCTTTGACTATAATTTCCTTAACTGCAACGATGTCGCTGATAAATTACCCAAAGTACTAGATCATTTAGTTTCAGCAGGTTCTATGGAGAAAACTTCTGCGGGTTATGTCCTGAAGCCCTGGAGTAATTTGTAACCCTTTCCAAAGAATTTTTATACTTTTACTCTCTTCTTACAACCATGAAACTTCTTCAATTCCAAGCTCATCTTAAAGAAAAAGGAATTGATCTGGCCTTTCTGGTGCATCCCGATCCTAATATCATTTATTTTACTCAAATGAAACCTTCTTTTGCCTTATTGTTAATCACTCCCTCTTCTGCGGATTTATATCTTTCTAAATTGGATCTTCCACCTCAAGTAAAGGGAATTTCGGTCATCTTCCTACAAAAAGATTGGGAAAAAAAAGTAGCAGATCCAAAAATAAAAAAAATAGCAGTTAACAAAGCTGCTCTCACTCTACAATTCGCAGAAAAATTACAAAAATTATATCCAAATGCCGAACTGATTGACGTTATTTCAACTCTAAACGAATTACGGGCACAGAAAACACCGGCAGAAATACAGAAAATAACCAAGGCCTGTTCCATTACTTCTCAAGCCTTTAATGAACTCATCAACAAATTTTCCTTGAAGAAATTCAAAACCGAACAAGATGTTGCCTTTTTTCTGGAAAAATTCATCCGCGAGCATGATGCTGAATTAGCTTTCCCCACCATTGTCGCTTCTGGAAAAAATAGTGCTACTCCTCATCACGTCACCTCTTCTGCAAAATTGCAACCAGGCTTTCTACAATTAGACTTTGGAGCTTGTTATCAACAATATTGCGCTGATATGTCCAGATCGCTCTACCTTGGAAAGCCAAGTCCTGCAGAAAAAGAGCATTACCAACTATTGCATGCAGCTCAGCTGGCAGCTATCAAAGAAATTGCGGTCAATAAAGCATTTACAGAATTGGATACCATTTCTCGAAAACATTTAGGTAAATACGCTCCTTACTTCATTCATTCTTTAGGACACGGTGTGGGGGTAGAAATTCATGAAGCGCCCGCTTTTTCTGAAGAAGCAAAACAAGTGATCAAAGAAAATCATATTTTTACCATCGAACCGGGCATTTACTTCCCGAAAAAATACGGCATACGAATTGAAGATACTCTTCTCTTTAATGGCAAAGCTAAAATCCTGACTACTGCTTCTAAAGAACTGCTAACTCTGAAATAAGCTCTTTTAGAACCGCAAACCTTTTAAAAAATAAGTTAAATCAAGCGATATTAACAAAACCTTAGGTTTTGAAGTTTCTTAACAGAAACCTTTATAAATAAGATGATGGGGCTGTAGTGTAGCCTGGCTATCACTAATGGTTTGGGTGTGTATAACATAAAAAAACCATTGAACCCCGGTTCGAATCCGGGCAGCCCCATTCATAATCAAAAATGTCATCCACAAAAAGATTCGGAGCAAGGTACGGACCAAGTTTAAAGAAGAAATTTGCTATTGCCGAAGTTCAACAGCGAAGCAAGCATAAATGTCCTTCTTGTAATAAAACCAGCGTAAAGCGCTTATCTACCGGTATTTGGCACTGCTTAAAGTGTAAAATCAAATTTGCTGGAAAAGCGTATACTATTTAATTAAGGTGCACAATGTATTATATCTGTTTTGACTGCGGAAAAAAAGTAGAAGACGAATACACTAGAGTGAAGATCCGTTGCCCTTACTGTGGTGGAAAAATCTTGTACAAAGACCGCCGTACCGTAGCTAAAGTTAAAGCTCGGTAATTATTATTATTATTATTATTATATAATCATAAATTATAAAACTCGTTTTTGTTACCCATGAATTCATCTAAAATTGCCCAGTTGCAGCTGCTTCAGCAAAACCTACAAAATATTCAGCTCCAAAAACAACAGCTTCAAAACAATATCCTGGAATTAGATTCCGCTTTACAGGAAGTAAAAACGGCTGAGAAGAGCTATAAAATCATGGGTCATATCATGGTTTCTTCCTCCAGAGATGCTCTTTCCAAAGAACTGTTAGAAAAAAAAGAAATAAATACCCTACGTCTCAAGAGTTATCTTACTCAAGAAGAAAAAATTAAAAAATCAATTGATCATACTCAGCAAGAAGTAATGAAGGAAATGAAAAATCATGAACAATAATCTGCAGGAAGTCATTGCCCGGCTGCAAGAATTGAAGGAAGAGTTTGACTCCAACAAAAGATTAAAAGAAAAGATAGATACCGTTATTTTCATTCTCAATCAAGATGCAGATTTAGTCATTGAGAAAGCCCTTTCTGAATTGGAGGAATTGAATTCCCTAAATTTGCCTTCTTATCATCGAACCCAATTATGGGATGTAGTTAGCTTGTTAGAAAGTTTGAAATAAGAATAAAACCTCTAATTAAGTAAATACTCAATCTTCTTTCTTCTTCACTTTAAACTTTGATTTCAAGAATAAAGTATTAGGTACATACAAAGTATCCCCGAAGTCAGTTACAATTTCTGTTTCCAGGTAACCTATCTTCTCTACCCGTCCAGCAATTTCCTTTACTTCTACTCGTCGGCCTACCGTGATTCGTTCATCTTTATGCAGTACCAGCCAAGCTACTAAATTAGGTATAACATCCTTTAGCCCTACGATTAAGGTAAGGATCAAGAGCATTAATACTGCTCCTAAAATCAGATAGAGAACAATCGAAGTAATTCCTAAATAGTTTAGGGACAAAACAATGGATACCAAATAAATAACATACGAAATAATGACACTAACCCATTTTTCTAAATTGTAGGTTATTCCCAATTTGCTGGCAATATGATTCAATTCCACTTCCTTCAATACTTTACTCAATAATTTTTGTACTAAAATTCCCAGCGCAAAGCCTACCATGAGAATGATAATGCCTTCCACAATCAAAGAAAAATAAGATCCCGTGGTAGCTACAATCGTGGTAACCGTCTCGTTAACCATAGCACTTTAATCACTAGATTGGTTTATAAAGATTGCGAATAAATAAGCTGAAAGTAGTGAAGAAAGTATTAAAAAATAATCGTAGGGAAAAATATCATGGTTGATTACAATAAGCAGATCAAGGAATTTGAAGACGAGCTGAAAAAAACAAAGTACAATAAAGCCACTCAGGGGCATATTGGGATAGTTAAGGCTAAAATCGCCCAGCTCCGAGAAAAGCAAGAAAACCGTACTCAAAAGAAAACCGGAAGTTCAGAATACGGATATTCGGTTCGTAAATCTGGTGATGGTACCGTACTACTATTAGGATTCCCTTCCGCTGGTAAATCAACACTACTCAATAAATTAACTGACGCCCATTCCGAAGTTGCTGCGTATGCGTTTACTACTCTTACGGTCATTCCGGGAATGATGGAATACAAGCAGGCAAAAATTCAGATTCTCGACGTTCCGGGAATTGTCAGCGGTGCAGCTTCCGGCAAAGGACGAGGGAAAGAAGTTCTTAACGTTATTCTTAATGCCGATCTAGTATTAATGGTCGTTGACGTAACTCATCCTGAACATTATCCAGCTATTCTCAAAGAAGTATGGGATTCCAATATTCGCTTAAATAAAACCAAACCGGAAGTCTTCATCAAGAAAAAAGCCTATGGCGGTATTAACATCGGGAAAACTGTTCCTACCGAAGTAGACGATGAAACTATCAAGAAAATTATGCGTGAATTCAAAATTGTCAGTGCCGATGTTTTAATCCGTAGTCCAGTTGATGTTGATGCTTTCATTGATGTTATTGAAGGAAATAAAAAATATGTTCCGGCCATTAATTGTTTGACGAAAATTGATATTGCCGATGCTGCTAAAGTTGAGCGGGTCAAAAAAGAGTTGAACGCCGACATTTGCATTTCTGCTGAGCAAGACCTCAACATTGAGTTGTTAAAAGAACTTATTTTTGAAAAAATGGATTTCATGCGCGTATTCATGAAAGAGCCGCGCAAAGAAGCAGATATGAAAGAGCCCTTGATCATCAAGCGCAACTCTACCATTGGAGATGTTTGTAATAAATTGCACAAAGATTTTGTCAAGAAATTTAAATTTGCCAGAATCTGGGGGAAATCTGCCAAGTTTCCTGGACAGCGATTAATGACTAACCATACCTTGCAAGATCAGGATATTTTAGAGATTCATATGCGATAAAAATTCTTCGTTGGACTTTACATCTAAACTTTTATAAAAAACATATATTCTCTAGTATCTATGTGTGGCATCATTGGCATCTGCAACGATAAGGACGCGTTTAATAAAGTAAGAACAGCGCTAGCTTCGCTTCATCGAGGCAAGGATGGTTTTGGTATTGCTAGCCAGCATGAGATCCAACATCATCATGATCTCACAAAATTCATTCCCTTAAAAGATAAAAGTATTGTTGGTCATGTTTTACATGCAGTTGTTGATAATATCCCGCAACCGATTAAGAAAGAAGGCCTTCTCAGCGCTAACTGTGAAATTTACAACTGGAAAAAATTGAACGTCAAGTACAAATTCAACGCTAACAATGATGCAGAATTATTACTTCTCTTCTTAGATAAATTTGGTTTAGAAAAACTGGATGAACTTGATGGGGTCTATGCTTTTGCTTATTGGAAAAAAGATACACTCTATCTGGCTCGAGATATTCTGGGAGAAAAACCACTCTGGTTTACCTATAACGCAGACACGTTTACCTTTGCTTCTGAAAAGAAAGTCCTGGAAAAGCTAGAATTCATTGACATCCAGGAATTAAATCCCCGTCAAATAATTAAATACACTATTTCAGAAAACAAATTAGAATTCCATAATCGAGAATTCTTTACCTACCTACCTGAACACAAAGAGTCTTTTGAAGAACTCCAAGAAAAAACTACCAAACTATTAGACCAAGCTATCAAAAAGCGTATTCCGGAAAAGAAATTCGGCTTACTTTTTTCTGGTGGAGTTGATTCAACCTACCTGGCGAAGTATTTCAAAGATCAAGGTTATGAATTTACCTGTTACACTGCCGTTCTTGATTCCGATACTATTCCCCCAGATTTAGAATATGCTCAAAAGATTGCCAAAGAACTTGGACTAAAACTCAAAGTCAAGAAAATAAAATTAGAAGAAATCCCCTCTTATTTGCAGAAAATAGTTCCGCTGATTGAGGATTCTAATGTGGTAAAGGTTGGAGTAGCTTTAACTTTTTATGTTGCTTCTGAAATGGCTCGAGTTGATAACTGTAAAGTCATTTTTTCTGGTTTAGGCAGTGAAGAAATCTTTGCTGGTTATGAACGACACAAAAATTCTGCTAATATCAACCAGGAATGTCTTTCTGGACTGAGAAAAATGTATGAACGTGATTTATATCGTGATGATGTTATAACTATGCATAACCAACTAGAATTACGTCTTCCTTTTTTAGATACTGAATTAATTGAATATGCACTTAAAATTCCTGGAAAATACAAAATTAAAGCAGAGGTAACCAAATACATTTTACGAGAAATTGCTTTACAAAAAGGCCTAGCTAGAGAATTTGCCTTTCGAAAAAAAACTGCTGCCCAATACGGTTCTAAATTTGATTACGCTCTCGGAAAGTTAGCCAAGCAACATAAATTTCCCTCCAAATCAGCCTATCTGAAAACCTTTTATCCCTCTCATAATCTCAAACTGGGAGTGCTCTTTTCCGGAGGAAAGGATTCCACCGCTGCTGCCTATATCATGAAACAGCAAAATTATGATTTGACTTGTTTGATTCATATTAGATCAGAAAATCCCGATTCCTACATGTTCCAAACTGCCGGTACCGAGTTAGTAGAAATGCAAGCAGAAGCGCTGAATTTACCATTAGTGATCCAAAAAACCAAAGGTGAAAAAGAAGCTGAGTTAAAAGATTTAGAAGCAGCCTTTAAACAGGCCAAAGAGAAGTTTCAGATCGATGGAATTGTTTCTGGAGCTTTATTTTCTACTTATCAACGCGATCGAATCGAAAAAATCTGTGACAAACTGGGATTGAAAATATTCTCACCTTTATGGCATAAACCACAAGATAAACATCTCCAAGACTTAGTTGATAATGGCTTTGAAATTATTTTAACGGCAGTGGCCGCAGAAGGGTTGAATGTTGAATGGCTGGGAGAAAAAATAACTGCTCTGGATATTACAAAATTACAAAAACTTCATCAGAAGTTAGGACTGAATGTTGCTGGGGAAGGCGGTGAGTTTGAATCCGTGGTATTAGATTGCCCTTTATTTACTAAGAAAATTGTGCTGATAGAAACTCAAATAATCGAAGAAGATAAAAACAGAGCCCACTTAGTGATCAAAAAAGCTAAATTGGTCAACAAATCATGAAAACGGTAATGTGCTTTGGCACTTTTGATTTATTGCACTTAGGTCATTTACATTATTTCCAGCAGGCTAAAAGATATGGAGATTATCTTATGGTAGTTATTGCTCGGGATAAAACCAAGCAGATTCAAAAGAAAGAAATTATTTTCTCAGAAAGGGAACGTCTGGAATTGGTACAAAATTTGCGAGTGGTGGATGAAGCAGTTCTTGGCTACCCTGAAGATCATTTTCGCATCATTCAAGAAAAGAGACCAGATATTATTTTCTTAGGCTATGATCATAAAATTGATGAGAGAATGTTGGCTGCTAAGTTGAAAGAGCGCGGGTTAAAGCCAACCATCAAACGAGCCAAGCCCTTTAAGATTGGAAAGCATAAGTCAACGTTGTTAAGAGAGAAAGTGATTAAGAGTTATTAAGCTGTTTTTAGTTGAGGTTCATTTTCCTGAACTGGTAAAGGCATGAATAATTGCTGTTCTTCTGAAGAAAATCCTATTAAAGAAATTTCATAATTTTCTCTCTGTAAGTCTGCTAATCGACTCCGGCATAACTCAGCATTTGGATTATAAAAATTAAGAGAGCCTACACCTGCTGGGTATAAAGGAATTTTTACTGTGCAATATCTTGGTGTCGAAGTAAACCCATTTATTAATTCATCAAATCTCATTGATTTAGCAGGTCCATATACTAGATTATTACAATTTAATCCTATTGGCAACCTCTCAACTTCACTTAGCGAAATAAGTGCTCTGTTAGCATATAAAGCTTCGTCACTATTTAACTTCCAAATTCCATTTTCGTTCGTAACTCTGACTTCTAAGTCTTTATCCTTCTCACGAAGAGGAAATGAACCAACATATCGAGCTAGTAAAACACCATCTCTTGATTCTTGAATATCAAATTGTCTAGGAAGCAATTCTTTTTGGTATAAATCCTTAAAATTTTGATAAGCTTTTTCTATCATAAGAACATATTAGTGAAGAGGATATTTATACTTTTTGTAAATATAATAGTTACTTTACTCTTCTCTCTTCATGGTCAATTCCTTCGGAATGCGATATTCATCCCACCTTACTCGACCAGCTTTCACCGCATCCCGTATTTTCCGCTGCACTCCATTCAATTCTGCCTCGCCGCTTTTTACTTCCACAAACACAATTTCAGAAACTTCTTTCTCATCCAACCCTTCGAACACAATCAAGTCCACTGGCTTACCTAAAAACTTACATTCTGTCGGTTTGTACTTAAAGTTCGGCAAGTAAGGCGCAAGTTGCTCAGAAAACTGTCCACCAAGGGAAGCCCGAGATCGCTCCACAGAATCTTTCTTAATACCGGGAATTTGTTCCTCCCAGTGCCGATCACGTTGCAATGCACCAGCTACTGAACCAACTTTGTACGCCAGGGCAGCAACTGCTAAAAATAAAATTAAGACTACTATCAATAATGGATCCATTCTACTTCCTTTCCATCGCTGCTTTTACTAATCCTAAAAATAATGGTGCAGGTGTACTCAATCTGCTTTTCAATTCCGGATGTGCTTGAGTGCCAATAAAAAAAGGATGTTCTTTTACTTCCACTAATTCTGCTAAATTCTTTTCTAGATACAAGCCAGAAATATGCAGGCCATTCTCCAGCAAGAATTGATGATAGCGTTGATTTACTTCATATCTATGTCGATGGCGCTCAGAAACAATTTCTGCGTTATACAAGCGGCGGGCTAGACTTCCTTCTCGTAAATACGATATGTACGCACCTAATCTCATACTTGCACCCTTTACCGCAATTTCTTTCTGCTCTTGCATCAAATTAACTACCGGATGCGCTGTTTCAGGATCAACTTCAGTGGTATTTGCTTTCTCTAATAAACAAACATGGCGGGCAAATTCTACTACCATCAATTGCAAGCCAAAACAAATTCCCAATAAGGGAAGGTTATTCTCCCGACAAAATTTAATCACTTCTAATTTTCCTTCTACTCCCCGACTGCCAAAACCACCAGGAACAATAACTCCATTCACTCCAACTAATACCTCTCCCGCGGAAATAGTTCCATTCTCAATTTCAGTCGTTTCAATAAACTTAATCTGGATTCGTGCTTTGGTATGGGCACTGCAATGCATCAGCGCTTCCTTAATACTGGCATAACTATCCGTAAGCGAAGTATACTTGCCACACAAAGCAATGGTAATTTCCTTTTCAGGATGATCTAGATTGTAGAGCAGTCCTCTCCAGGCATCCGCCACTGGCTTGAATTCCAATCCTAATTTTTCCTTGAGAATTTCAACAATTCCTTCCTCTTCTAATAAAAAAGGAATCTTGTAAACATTATCTACATCCAGCCCGGTAAAAATTGCTCGTTTATCTACGCCGCAAAAAGAAGCAATCTTCCCTTTAATTTCTGGAGCTAAAGGTTGAGAACAACGCCCAATAATTACATCTGGCTGAATACCGCGCTTCCGCAGTTCATACACACTTTGTTGGGTAGGCTTGGATTTCTGCTCCTGCACTCCAGCCGGGATGGGTACATAGGTGAGATGCACATACAAAATATTGTCTCTTCCTACTTCATCTTCCAGCTGTCGCATTGCTTCGATATATAAATCACTTTCCATATCGCCTACCGTGCCGCCAACTTCAACCAGCATAATATCTGCCTGTTCTTTTTGCGCTACCAAAAATATTTTTTCTTTAATTACCTCAACTACGTGCGGTACAAATTGCACTGTTTTTCCTAGATAATCCCCCCGTCGTTCTTTGGTTCTTATTTCTTCAAACACTTTTCCCATAGTTAGATTATGTTCAAACTTACAGCTGACATTCAGAAATCGTTCGTAATGGCCAAAATCCATGTCTACTTCTCCACCATCATCTAAGACAAACACTTCGCCATGCTCATAGGGATTCATGGTTCCCGGATCTACATTGAGATAACCATCCAATTTCATCGGGACTACCTTGTACTGAGAACTGAGCAGATGGCCGATGCTAGCCGCAGCTATTCCTTTTCCTAAACCAGAAATTACTCCACCTGTAACTACAATAAATTTTCGTTGAGAAGATCTTGCTTGGTGCATTAACTTTCAGGAGAGTTCTTCCTTATAAAATTTACCAACACCTAAAGAATGACAACAATTATGTTTTTCAATATCTTATGAATCTTATGTTCTAAGAATATTTATATAGATTAAATAATTGATTTTAGGTATGAATCAACATCGTAATCTGGCTGCGATTAAACTAGTTGTTCAGCACTATCTTGCTCGTATGCGTGCCAACTGGAAAATAGTATTGCCTGCATTACTTTTACCTGGCCTCGGCAGCGTTTTTGTCTTTTATGTACCTCCTTTATTTGTCGCTAAAATCTTAGCTCAATATAGTACCTCAGGAGGAGTCGTCACCAACCAGGCTTGGTCTTACGTGGCTTGGTTAGGAGCAGCCTGGTTATTTGGTGAAATTCTCTGGCGAATAGGCATGTACTATGTAAACAAAACCGAAGCTGAGGGGATGCGCCAGCTATATCTCAAAGCTATGGATTATTTACTGGCAAAAGATACTGCTTTCTTTCACGATCACTTTACCGGATCGCTTACCAAAAAGACAGTCGGATACGCTAAGAATTATACTGCTTTTTTTGATACCCTCGCGTTTAGTGTTTGTCCCAGCTTGCTGCCTCTTTTTTTTATTTTATTTATTCTCTGGAAATTCTCACCCTGGTTAGATTTGGTATTGTTAGGGTTAACTATTCTTACTCTCTTGGTTATTATTCCACTACTTCGCCGCCGACAAAAACTGGTCGCTACTCGGGAAACAGCCAGTAATGTAGTAGCCGGTTATGTAGCTGATACTATCAGTAATATGCAGGTTGTGCGCGCTTTTTCACAAGAACCGTATGAAGCTGCCAACCACAAAAAAAATGTTAATGATTACGTCGCCAAGGCAGAGCATTCGTGGCATTACCAAAATACCAGAATTGATTTGGTAATCTCGCCGTTGTATGTTTTTACGAATACCATTGGTTTGATCGTAGCCTTACTGCTAGGACAACGCACTTCCAATATAGAAGCAGTTTTTCTTACCTTTAGCTACTTTGCCAGCTTCACGAAAATAATGTGGGAATTCAATCGCATTTATCGTAATTTGGAAAACTGTATTACTGATGCTGCGCAATTTACCGAATTGTTACTAGAAGAATCGCACATTTATGATCCCCCCAAGCCGCAAAAATTCAAACTTAGTAAAGGTGAAGTTGACTTCAAGAATATTCGCTTCCGCTATAAAGATGCAGAAAAGGAACACTTGTTTGATAACTTTAACCTGCATCTGAAAGCCGGTGAAAAAATAGGACTAGTAGGTCGCTCCGGCAGCGGTAAGAGTACTATTGCCCGTTTGCTGATGCGTTTTATGGATGTCGATGAGGGTGCAATATTAATTGACGGACAAGATATATCGCAAGTGCGCCAAGCTGATTTTCGTGAACACATAGCCTATGTACCGCAAGAATCGGTAATGTTCCACCGCTCTTTAGCTGATAATATTCGTTACGGAAAACTTGATGCCAGCGACAAGGCAGTACGACACGCTGCTAAGTTAGCCCATGCCGCTGAGTTTATTGAAAAGTTACCTAAAGGATACCGAACTCTCGTAGGAGAACGCGGTATTAAATTATCAGGTGGACAACGTCAGCGCGTAGCCATTGCTCGGGCGATGCTTAAAGATGCACCCATTCTAGTTTTAGATGAAGCAACCAGTTCATTAGATTCCGAAAGTGAAAAATATATTCAGGATGCGCTTTGGAAATTAATGAAAAATCGCACTGCCATTGTAGTTGCTCATCGTCTAAGTACTATCCAGAAGATGGATCGTATTGTGGTCTTAGACCAAGGTAGGATTGTGGAAGAAGGAACCCACAAAGAACTTTTGGCAAAAAATGGTGTTTATGCATCACTTTGGAATCATCAAAGTGGCGGGTTTCTAGAAGAATAAATTTAGGAATAAATTTTTCCTTATTTTTTCTTAATCTCACACACTTGTACCATTATTTTGCGGCAAAGGTAGACCATTGAGATTAATAATAATAAAATCCCTAAAACCCCTAATTCTAATCCTTTAAAGGGCAAGACACTCAAAAATCCACCAATCCCTAAAATTCCCGCTAATCCTAAAGCACAGGAAGAACAAGCGGGGGTAAGCACACTGGTAATAATTCCGGATAAGCCAATGCCTGCGCTATAACTGATCTGTCTTCGTAACAAAAACAAACTCAACGAAAATACTATTCCTGAAAGCAAGGAAACCATCACTAAAAAGATAAACGAAATCAGGGACATGCTACTGTGGGCACTTATAACCAAAGTAAAAAAAAGTTTAAGAGAAAATTCTGAAAACAATAATTTGTAATTACCAATAGCCGCATTCAGGGAAAAAACTACCGCACTAAAAAATCCGCTCCACAGAAAATATTTCTTTTCAGAATACACTTCCCGGAAAGCTTCTACAATTGTGTTTTTATTTTTCATACTTAATCAAAATGATAAAAAGAAAAAAGAAATTAAAAATCTATCTAATTTAATTCTGCATCAATGACTTGCTTGAAGACACTAAATGGTTGTGCACCGCTGACCAACTTCCCGTTGATAATAAAGCCAGGTGTTCCTTGGATGCCTACAGCGCTTCCGTCATTCATATCTTTTTGCGTTTCTGCAGCCATTGCTCCAGAATCCAGACAGGTATTGAATTTTGCAGTATCTAGGCTTAGTTTCTGTGCATACTGCTTAAACCCAGTTACTCCGCCAGCAACTCCTTGTGCAAAGAGCAAGTCGTGCATTTCCCAATACTTTCCTTGTTCTCCGGCACATTCAGCTGCTTCTGCTGCTTTCTGAGCATTCTCATGGAAGGGCAAGGGGAAGTCTCGGTAAATAAATTTCACTTTCCCGGTTTTGATATACTGTTCTTCGATAGATGGTTCTGTTTCTGCATAAAAGCGCTGACAGAACGGACATTGGTAATCGCTCCATTCAATGATGGTTACGGGTGCATTTTTATCTCCTCGTACCGTATCATCATCCAATAATGCTTTCATATCAATTGGCACTGACGGAGTAGGATTTGCAACTGCTCCTGCATCAGGTACAACTGCACCACCAGTAGTTCCAGTAGAATTATTTTTGAATGCCATCACTGCTAACACTGCAATCAAAACTACTGTCGTTATTTTCCAAAATAGATCGCCGCTTTTATGCTTCTGCGTTTTAGCGGCGTTTTCAGCTTTATGTGCTTCTTCCATAACTAACCTCCATAAATATTTTTTTAAAATCTTCTAATCTAGAAAAGGTATTTCTATATATTCTTTTGGGTTTAAACCAACCCCTCTATACGGTCTAAAAGTGAATAATTTTCAAGAAATAACGTTCATAAGCGCTCTTTAAGAAAAATCTGTAACGTTTTATCCTTGGGCTCGCGTCTGATCAGATTTTTTCTTTCTAACTCCTGTAAAACCTGACTTACTTTCGCTTTAGACATATCTACCCGCAAGCGCAGCATGTTCTGAGTAATGCCTTCTTCTGCACGAACAACATTCAATACTTTCTTTTCAAATTCATTCAAGCCTTTAGAAAGAATAGAATACTTTTCTTCACCTAATTTTCGCTCGCTATCTTTCTCCAGGCGTTCTACAATCGCTTCTTCTCCTCTGCTGAATACCAGTAAGTAAAAAGCTAAGGCAAATAGAAAACCAAAAGCACCAAAGGCAAAATGGACTACACTCAGAGAAGTTTCAATCGTTCTACATCCCGTATTTTGAAAACAGCCTAAAGATTGTATCTCCTGATTGAGAGATTTGATGATCAGAACGAATATAAGTAACAATATCACCGTAATTACTAAGATGATTACACCCACCTTTTTATTGTTCATGACTCCTTAATACTTTATGATTATATTAATATTGTGGACTAATTTAGACCATTCTAGAACTATTTTAGAATCTTCCCGGTATCAACCACTTCAAAAGCGCTCCCGGGAACATTCTTAAGCTGATTTAAATCAGTATCATTCCAACCTGGATCAGCTCCGCCGGTAATATACCAATTAGAACCATTATCAGCCACAATCATTCCATATTTTTTGAGTGCTTCAAGAACAACTCGAGACTGTCCGGTGTATTTGGATATATCATAATTAGCTTTCAAGCGCAATCGTAATCCCATCGGTGGCAGATTTGGACTAGTGCTGCTGGAAGCATAATGTGTGGCGGGATGAATGAATCCTTTCTGAGTCTTTCGAACCGTAAAGCGCAAGGCATGATTGATTTTTCCGGCCTTCACTTCGTCGTAGCGTACCAAGCCAGGAAATATTGGCAGTCCTGCTGCATCCGTGGAAGTCCACCCATCGGGACGCAGGATATTTGATTTGAGATTAAACTTTGCTCCGGCATCCGCGTCCCATCCTGAAACAGTAGGAAAGGCACGATATAATTCGTAGAGCATACATGCTTGTGTATCTACGGCAATAACATGTCGATCACCGTCGGAGTCAGCACCTTCTTCAATAGGCACATTCTTAGGAATAGGATACGGCCCGGGATCACTTTCGTCGCCGTAGGCAGTGAAATGAACCGGTACTTTTGGATTGCTTGAAACAGTAATGTAAGGAATACCATATTGCCCCTCTCCACCAAAATCAGCATGCAGATGACCACTACTTCCAATGCTGGCAATATAATTTGTGGAGTTAGAATTAATAGGATATTTTGAAATATCTGTATTCCAAGGATTATCTGCGGGAAATATCTGACAATTTCCAATTCGTGGAATTGTTGAAGTAAGAATAGTAGTTGTTCCTGCTGTCGGAGTTTTTTCCGTGCTTACTGATGGTACTGGTGATTTTGCCTGATCAATATTTTCTGAAGTACCAGGTGAAGTATCTGTTGGTATAATTTCTGTAGGTATGGTTTGCTCTGGCACCGTGGTGGAAGTACTTTTATCTGGAATTTTCGAAGCACATCCTATGAGTAGGGCAACCATACTTGCTACCAACAGCATTCCCAAAAAGGTTTTTTTCATAGAAAGTAATAATCAATATTCCTATAAATAATCTATCTTGTATTTTCCAACTCTTTTACAAGAAGAAACTATTTACAAACAATAACAAGGTAATTAATGCTGAAAGCATGCAGTAAAAGCAATAATTCCTGATTTTGTAAATCTGCAACCAGATTAAAAACAGCGAAAATAATAATCCCAAACCAGTCGCTATTCTAAGCAATAAAAATAAAGTTGTATTGCTCGGGAAAAAGACGCTTACTATCCCTCCGGCCAGGATGCAGATATAAAACAACAATCCAAGTATTTCATTTCTCACTCCAAAAAGAGTTGACCATTCGCTTTCCGTTACTTTGCTGCAGTCATTGTTTAAAGGACAGATTAAAGGTTCATTTGACTTGTGATAATGCCGCCATAGTAAATATCCTGCATCAAGCATCCCCACTATAGCCAAGGTAATGAAAGAAGCAGTAAAGGCAGCCATTTTCTATTTTCTGTTGTGGTTCAGAGCATGTAAACCCAGTGCCGCAAACATCAAACCTACATCGCGAAAGACAATGTAGAGCGCGGAAATATTAGCAACGATAATCGCCAGCAAAGTTAATACTGCTATACCCGAAGCGTATTTAATTTTCCAACCCGAAAGAATCCATAATGATAACTCAAATTCATACAGAGAAAATCCTAGCAAGAGCAATGAGCCAGGAAGTAACTTTACCAAGAATGCCGGCATAAATCCTAGCCAGGCTTGGGGTTCGAGAGTAGCATCAACCGCAGCATAGAGAAAAGGAACGGCAATTGCTACCCGTAAAAAAAATGATGTTAATACTGATGGATCTTTTACCACACTTTTTTTCATATAAGGAGTAAAGAAATAGTGTTTATAAAAGTTTGTTCTTACTCAGTCTTACTAGGATCTATTTGCTTACGATACACGATAAATCCTGAACGCTCCGCAACTTTCTCATAGAGTTTAATTGCTGTTAGATTAGATTCCTGAGTTTGCCAGTAAACACGTTTTGAACCTGCAATTCTTGCCTGTTCATACACTGCATTGATCAGGGCTTTACCAATTCCCTGGCCGCGCCATATCTTATCAGTAAAAAGATCCTGCAAATAACAGGTATGATTCATCATGTTAGTGCTGCGATGAAAAATATAATGCGCCAGACCAACTATTTTGCCATCAATCTCTGCCACCAACGCCTGCATTGGTTCCTGTTCATCGAAGAAACGTGCCCAAGTCATTTGAGTTATTTCTGTCGCTAGTGCCGTCGCACCAGATCGTCCATAAAAAGCGTTATAACCTTCCCAAAGTGGTAGCCATTGAGCAAAGTCTTCGCGAACGACAAAACGAATAATGAACTCAGATTTTGACATTTAATTTAATGGTTGAAAAGACCTAATAAAGATTATGAATTACTCACATATTCTCAATAACCTTTTCTCCAAATTCAGAACACTTCAATAACGTAGCGTTCTGCATTTGCCGCGCAAAATCATAGGTAACTTGTTTCTGCTGAATAGTTTTGGTCATTGCTTTCACCACCGCTACTGCTGCTTCTTTCCACCCCAGATATTCTAACATCATCACTCCCGAAAGAATCACCGAACCGGGATTGACTTTATCCTGTCCGGCATATTTCGGTGCCGTCCCGTGGGTAGCTTCAAACACTGCCAAACCTTGTTCATAATTAATATTTGCTCCAGGAGCAATACCTAATCCTCCAACTTGAGCTGCGCAAGCATCAGATAAATAATCACCATTCAAATTAGTCGTGGCAATCACTTCATATTCTTCCGGCCGCAACAATAATTGCTGGAACATGGAATCAGCAATGCGATCGTTGATCACAATTTTATTTTTTGGATTTTCTTCTCCTTCTTTGATTATAAACTCTGCAAATTCTTCTTGGGCAACTTGATAACCCCATTCTTTGAATGCTCCTTCAGTAAACTTCATAATATTTCCCTTATGTACCAACGTAACAGATTTTTTGTTATTCTCAATGGCGTACTTTATGGCCGCTCGCACTAATCTCTTTGATCCTGTAATGCTAATCGGTTTTATGCCAATGCCAGAATCATCACGAATTTTCTTCTTCATTTCGTGTTGTAGGAAATTAATCACTTTTACCGCTTCTGGTGTTCCTTCCTTCCATTCAATCCCGGCATAGACATCCTCGGTATTCTCACGAAAAATAATCACATTCAATTTTTCTGGCTCTTTCATGGGATTAGGAACTCCCGGAAAATATTGCACTGGCCGTACACAGGCAAATAAATCTAGCTTTTGTCGCAGCGTTACATTCAAACTTCGATGCCCTCCCCCGACAGGTGTTTCTAAGGGGCCTTTTAACACTACCCGTATATCAGTGATCTGCTGCAAGGCGTGATCAGATAACAATTCTTTTCCTTGCTTCAAAGCTTTTTCTCCGACAACAATTTCCTGCCACAGGATCTTTCTCTTCCCATGATATGCTTTTTGTACGGCTGCATCCAAAACTTTTAGCGCAACCGGAGTTATATCTACCCCAGTACCATCGCCGATAATGAAACCTATTTCTGGTGTGTCTGGAACGTATAATTGTCCGTTAGAGAAAGTTATTTTCATATCGTAAATGATTAAGAAATGGTTTATAAGTATTATTGTAGTATGAAAACAGTTTAATTTTGGAATAGCTATATCTAAAACTATAAAACAATATAAATCAAAAATGTTAATAATAAATTATGGATCAGCCCAAATCTTCTTTAATTTTACCTCCTGCAATAAATCTTTCCTTTTATGTTTCACCACAATATACAAGAAATTTCAAACACATCGCTATCAATGTGGATGGTAATGAAGGCTCAAGAACAGTTCATGAACCAAAGCCAACTGATGATTTATTGATGGATTGGTTGGAAAACAATAATTTAGCAAAATTAAGCAGAGCATATAAGGGTGCTGATCACACTGACCCGACCTATCTTTTGGAATTAAATACTGGAACAGTATCAGTTGATACTTATCAAAAGGTAGAAGAAGTTAAAGATAAGCAGACTCTGTATCGCCATTTTGTTCGCATCCGTTCACCACCAGATATGACTTTACTTCCTCCCACCCTTACTGAAACACTTCGAATATTAAATTACCAAAAACATCAGCCTAACGATGAATTCAGGAAAAGATGTCCTCAATTTTTTTAAGTGAATTAATAGCTCATTTACGATCTAAAACTTTAAATATCTCCTTTCTTCCTCCTTTTTATGTCCTTTCTCCAACCAGAGCAAATTAAGAATTTTTATTTAGATTACCTTGGAAAGTTACAAGAAGTTAAAGAAAAACTCAATCGTCCTTTAACGTATGCGGAGAAGATTCTCTTCACTCATTTCAGTACTTCAGAATTCCAAGTGCAGCGTGGCAAAACAAGTATTCCTTTGCAAGTCGATCGGGTGGCCATGCAAGACGCGACCGCTCAGATGGCCATTTTACAATTCATGCTCACCGGAAAAAAGTCAGTGCTGGTACCGACTACTATTCATTGTGATCATCTCATTGCTGCAAAAATAGGAGCAGCACCAGATTTAGAGGAAGCAAATCTGCAAAATAAAGAAGTCTATCAATTTCTGAAGAGTTCTGCCAATAAATATGGCATGGGTTTTTGGAAACCAGGCTCTGGAATTATTCATCAAGTTATTCTAGAAAATTACGCTGTGCCCGGGCAATTGATGATTGGGACAGATTCACATACTCCTAATGCTGGTGGCTTGGGCATGATTGCCATCGGCGCCGGTGGTGCTGAAGCCATGGATGCCATGGCCGGTTTGTCGTGGACGATAACCATGCCTAAATTGATTGGTATTCAACTCAAAGGAAAATTAAGCGGCTGGACTTCACCTAAAGATATAATTTTGAAAGTCGCAGAAATTTTAACCGTCAAAGGTGGAACCGGATGCATCATCGAATATTTTGGCGAAGGTGCGCGTAGTATCAGTGCTACCGGAAAGGCTACTATCACCAACATGGGTGCAGAAGTTGGCGCAACTACTTCTTTATTTCCCTACGATAAAAATACTGCTGCTTATTTGCGTGCCACCAAGAGAGATTTTGTTGCTGCTCTTGCTGACTCTTTGAAAGAAGAATTACAAGCCGATCCGGAAGTTGAAGAAAATCCACTGGCCTATTTTGAAGAAGTAATCATTATTGATTTAGGTCGCTTAGCCCCGCAGGTAGTTGGTCCGCATACTCCGGATTTATCTCGTTCTATCTCTGACTTGAAGGAAGATGTGCAAAGAAATAATTGGCCTTTGCAATTAAGTGCTGCCTTGATCGGCAGCTGCACTAATTCTTCCTATGAAGATATGTCTCGCGCCGCGGTCGTGGCCAGAAAAGCTGCCGCACAAGGATTGAAAGCAAAAATACCGTTCATGATCACTCCTGGTTCACAGCAAATTTATGCCACCATGAAACGAGATGGGCTATTAGAAGTGTTTGAAAAGATTGGTGGAATAGTATTAGCTAATGCCTGTGGTCCTTGTATTGGACAATGGAACCGGCAGGATGTCCCTAAGGGAGTAAAGAATTCTATCATCACTTCATTCAATCGCAATTTTAAAAGTCGAAATGATGCTAATCCGGAAACGCATGCTTTTATTGCCAGTCCAGAAATTGTGACTGCCTTTGCCTTAGCTGGCCGACTAGATTTCAATCCTCTTGCTGATAGCATTGACGGTGTGAAATTAGAAATTAATGCTGTTGATCAACTGCCAAGTAAAGGATTTGTCTTTGATACTTCCGGATATGAAGAACCAACTGGTCAGGGAAATGTTGTAGTTGATCCACAAAGTCAGAGATTAGCCTTATTGCAACCCTTTGCAGCTTGGAAAGAAAAAGATTTTGTCGAGTTGCTGGTGTTAGTGAAAGCCAAAGGCAAATGTACTACTGATCATATTTCTCCTGCGGGGAAATGGCTGGAATTTCGCGGGCATTTAGATAAGATTAGTAACAACATGTTTTCCGGTGCAGTTAATGCTTTCAATGATAAAGTTGGAAAAGGGAAGAATGTATTGACTGGTATTGAAGGCGATTTTTCTGCTGTTGCTCGTGATTATCAAAAAAATAGCAAAGGCTGGATTGCTGTAGGCGATACTAATTATGGTGAAGGATCCTCCCGCGAACATGCGGCCATGGAACCGCGTTATCTTGGTTGTCGAGCGGTGCTTGCCAAAAGTTTCGCTCGAATTGCCGAAACCAATCTCAAAAAGCAAGGAATTTTATCTTTAAGGTTTAGCAAAGAAAGTGATTACGACAAAATATTAGAAGATGATTTGATTGATATTGATACTGATCTGGCTGTCGGTGAACCAGTGTATGTTACCATCAAACATGCCGATGGATCAATGGATGTAATTGAAATGAATCATACTTTTTCTGCAGAACAATTAGAATGGTTTAAGCATGGGAGTGCTTTGAATTGGTTACGGGAACAAAATTGAATACTTGATTAAATAAATATTTATAAGCGGGTCCTAAAGAGCAAATGTGTGGCCTCTCAAGAGAAAATAGCTCTTACTGATATTGATATTCGACGCTTGGATTTATCGCACAAACAACTTCTATCAAATTTTGAATCTTATGAACGGGAGTTAGTTGATTTCTTAATTGAAGATGCTATTGACAACCAAAATAAGAAAATATCAACAACTTATTTATGGTTTTACAAACCTACAAAAGAATTAGTAGGATATATTACAATATCAACTGATGCTATCAATTTACAAGGAGAATTAAAGGAATATTTTAGACGCAAGCAGATTTTATACAAATCACTACCTGCTTTGAAGATAGGAAGATTATGCGTTTCTAATGATTATCTAGGTCGTGGAATAGGAACTTTAATGATAGAATTTGTTATTATTTTATCTGAAAGAGTAAGTAAAGAGGTTGGATTAAGATTTATAACTACAGATAGTAAAAGAAATGCCGATCCAAAAAGAGATTCTATCCACTTTTACAAGAAGTTTGGATTTGAAGTTTTAAAGCAAAGAGAAAAAGGAACAACACCAATGTATAAAGATCTAGTTAAGGAATGATTCAAAATACTTTCTATGCTTATTAACACTAGCATATAACTTCTTATCAGTTTCCGAAGTAGGAGATCTTTCTCTTCTAGCCATACGTTCCAAGAATAGTTTTGCTTCTTTTCCTTTTAATGTAGGGGTTGCTCTGATTAGTTTTGCCATAAACATTCAAAAGAACAGCCTTATATAAATCTTACTTCTTCAACGTCTTCAATCCTTTCTCAGTGATCTTAACCACATTAGAAGGTCTTCCGTTAGCGGGATCGATGACTTTTTCGACTTCCACAAAATCGTAATCTTTCAATTCTTCACAGTTGGCTTTGATAGTTCTGTAACCAGTATTTACTTTTCTTTCTAACTCTGCGTAAGTAGCTGGTTTCTCTTTAACTTTGAGAAGAATTTGCTTCTTTATGGCGTATGAGGAACGCTTGGGCATACTGCAATCTAATCGTAAGGTTTAAATAGAGCTAACTCATGATATTGCAGTAAGTACTGTAGAGTTTTTTAATGTTAATCTGATGAAAAAAATGAAGAAAAAAGCAGCTAGGGAAGAACCAGAAGAAACCTGGATGCCAATCGCTTTAGCAGTCATATGTACAATCATAGGCATAATTTACATATTTTGGGCTTTTTCTGGAGATAATTCACTTTTTGGATACAATTTAAACGAAGCGGCCATTGCTCTTAAATTAGTGTTTGGAATTATTTTTTTTGGAACAGCTTGGGAATTTTATAAAAGAAAAAAGGAAGTTATTGGTTTTGGTTATTCAATGGCAATCATAGCTATAATAATCAATTTAATAGAGTTCAGCCTTGGCGACTTAATCCTTTGGGTTTTCGTTTTATACTTGGTTCATTCATCCAAAGGAGAGTTAGTAAACTAATAAAATGACAAAACAAAATTGGTTTCAACAAAACCGAGCTTTAACTATTTTAATTATAGCTATATCTTTATTTCTCCTTCTTCTCATCTCTTCTCTGTTTCTCTTATGAGAGTGTATAAGAGTTATTAATTCTTATTTCAAAACAATCACACTCCAAAACCCTTATAAATCTCCCTCATTCTTTCCAAATAATGAACGCCATCACCATCAAAGACTTAGTCAAAACCTATCCTCATACTGAAGCTCTTAAAGGAGTATCTCTAGAAATCAAGAAAGGAGAATTCTTTGCACTTCTCGGCCCTAATGGAGCAGGTAAGACTACCATGATCCAGATCATGACTGGTTTATGCAACAAAACTTCCGGAGAAGTCAAACTGTTTGACAAAGATGTTTATACTGACTATCAGGAAGCCAGAGCATTAATAGGTCTTGTTCCCCAAGATTTCAATTTCGATATCTTTGAAAAAGTCTACAATATCCTCTACTATAATGCCGGATATTTCTGGATTCCTGCTAAAGAACGCCCTGCTAAAATACAAAAAATTCTTACTGATCTCGGCTTATGGGAAAAACGCAACGCCGCCGCCAGGGAACTATCCGGAGGCATGAAACGTAAACTTATGATTGCCAGAGCTTTAATTCACAATCCTAAAATTCTCATCCTTGACGAACCGACTGCGGGTGTCGATATAGAAACCAGAAAAGCAATGTGGGAATATCTCAAGAAACTGAACAAAGATGGGACTACTATTTTACTCACAACTCACTATCTGGAAGAAGCAGAAGCCTTATGCGAACGCATTGCTATCATTAACAAAGGTAAGATTATAAAACTAGATACTAAACAAAATCTCTTGAAAGAGCACGGAAATAAAAAACTGGAAGAAATCTTCCTCCAACTTACTAAAAATGACAAATAAAAAAACATCGTTAATTCCCTTAGTTACTTTAACTATTCGGGACATCAAGCGTTTCCTGCGCATCTGGACTCAATCGCTTATTCCACCGATGCTTACCTCAGTCTTATTCATCCTTATCTTTGGCCTTTCCTTAGGTTCCAGAATTTCCGCAATAGAAGGCGTTTCCTACATCAATTTCATCTTACCGGGATTACTGATGATGGGAGTAATCATGTCTGCCTATATGGCCTCTTCATTCTCTTTATTCATTCAGAAATTCCAAGGTAGTATTCAAGAATTATTAGTTTCACCTATTGCCTACTGGCAGATCATCGCTGGGATTACTATCGCTGCCATGGTTCGTTCTTTTATGGTGGCTATCGGCATCTTGATTGTCAGCATATTATTTGCCTCCGTCACCATTTACAATATTTGGATCCTACTGCTTTTCGTCATCTTAGTATCCATGCTCTTTGCCTTCGCTGGAATTGCTACCGCGCTCTGGGCCAATAATTTTGATCAAATGAGTATTTTTTCCACGTTCTTGATCACACCTTTAACCTATCTAGGCGGAGTTTTCTATTCCATTCACATGCTGCCACCTCTCTGGGCTACCTTAGCTCAATTCAATCCTATTTTATACATGATTGATGGCTTTCGCTACGGATTCATTGGTATCAGCGATGTTCCGATCATCTATTCCTTTGCCGTTGTTCTAGGGTTGACACTCATTTTCTTTGTCATCTGCGTTAGAATGTTTAAGGTTGGATACAAATTACGAACCTAATTTTGTACCCCTCATTTTATATATTTCCATTCTTTGTTTATTCTATGAAAAAAGCAGTTCTCGGTTTAACCGCCCTTCTTCTTAATTGTGTAAGCCAGTCTAATCCTCCTAAACAGTACGACCGTCCTAATACTAAAACGGAATTAGCCCAATGTCTAGTGAAGCAGGAAGTGATCATGTACGGTGCTTGGTATTGTACTTTCTGCGACCAAGAAAAGAAAAGTTTTGGTTCAGAAGCTTGGAATGTCTTCAAGAAGAATTATGTAGAATGCTCTTACCAAGCCGGTACGCAAAAAGAAATAAAATTATGCCTCAATAATAATATTAGTACTGTTCCTGCTTGGCAATTTAAAGATGGGAAAATAGTAACCGGCTACAAAACGCTCCAAGAATTAGCAGAACTGAGTGGATGTAATTAAACCATTGGACTAACCCACTCGACAAGCATATTAAACAATAATTCTTCAAAATTTTCTTCTTTTAGACATTCTTGACTAGCCACTCCCGCAGTGGACAAGTCCGGCTAACGAATATAAACCAGAGCCAAACTTTCTTTTTTGTGAAAAATGTAAAGCATCCCATCAAAAAGTGGGAAGTCTCCATCATGGAATATCAAGAAGAATCTGGAAAAAGATACAAAGTGACCAGAAGGATTCCAAAATTATCAGTAGCCGAAACGAGAATCTTTAACTCCAAAGAAAAAGCGAAACTACAATTTGAAGAATGGTTATCGTAAGATCTTTGAATATTCCTTAGCTTTTGATTTTAAGGTGCTTACCAACTTTGGATAATTGTAATCATAAACGTCTGGTATATCAAAAGAAAGTATGCGTTTTTGTGCATATTGCCTGGGAAATCTCTTAGCTAGCTCAGTACGTTGATCCTCTTCCATGACAATGATAGTATCAGCCCAGGAAACCTCCTTTGCCGTAACTGGTTTTTGGTTATACAAACCTGCAGATTTAGTGTTAAATTTAGTGCTAAAGAGGTGTTCTGCAGTCTTACTACGGTTCTTATTTTGATTACATATAAAAAGCAATTTCATATAATTAGAATATTATAGAAGAATAAAAATGTTACTCTTATTTTAATGAAACTTCTTCTCTCGTATCAATATAAACACCATCCACTTTTCCTTCGCCATTCATCCATGCTTTTTCTAGAATTGCCTTGTAAAGATGAGGGCCTTCTCCCAAAAGCTGATCGACTTTCCAATAAGACCTTTTTGCTCTTTCCTTGAGAAGGGTAACCACTTTTTCCATTTCTTTTTTATCAGTAACTTCACCGGCTTTGGCTTTGATGTAAACACCTTCTCCTGTTCCTGCTGGTACTGTAGAATCATAAATCACCAAAAATACTTTATTGTTTGCGGCAATATTTTTGGAATGCTGAGAATTTTTATCTGATCCCCAATAAAAAGTGTGATTCTCATCAAAAGCAGAATAAACCGGGCTGTTCCAAGGCTGGCCATCTTTCGAACAAGTGGCAATAGTAATGTAAATAATTTTTTCTACAATTTCTTTTGCTCTTTGAGACAAGGCATTATTTATCATTAACCCATCTCCATTTCTCCCGTTCCCATAATTGGGTTAAAGTTTCTCTACCAAAAGAATATTTTTCTACATTCGGATCAAATTTTTGATAAGAAGTAATCTTTCTATACAAATCAACTTGAATTTTTCCTTGACCATCGCAAATAAGATTGGGATAAATATTTTCCCAGTCCGCGCCATCCCAATTTCTATCTGTTTGAAGATCCACTACTGTATGCACATTTCCCGCATACACTTCTTTGATCTTTCTTTCTAACTCTTCTTCATTGGCTGCATATAGTACCGGAGAATCATCAAAGGGGCAATCTAATCCAACTTGTTCTGGAAGAACATTATCTTCCTCCTCAAGCATACCCATTCTAAAATAAATGGCTAAGTAGTTGCGCTCAGTCATTGTCTACGCGCGGTGCCAGAATAAAGCTTAATGATAATCTATCTTTCACTTTGTATTCTAACTTCAAAGGGTAATCGTTGTTGAAATGCAAGGACACTTGTTCTGCTAACTTACCGCCGGCAATCATCTTCTTCAAATATTCTAAAGAATACTTCGCCTTAAATTTATCAGCAGAAGTTGTTTTGATGGTAGTTACATCATCAGGCTTGATTTCAATAAAAGCTTTGGATAAATCTCCTTCTGCTTTCACGCACAATAAGCTTTTCTCGCCTAAGAAAGTAACAGATTCCGCTACTACGCTCACGTCTTCAATCGCTTCTGAAAGCATCTCTGCGGTAGACTCCACGGTGATGGGAAAAGTCAATTCAGGAACTCGCTGTTCTTTATCTTCTAATTCTAAAGTAGGAATAGAAAATGATCTGACCGTGTTACTTTTCATGACAATCTTTAATTTATTATCTTCGGTAGTTTCCAAAGTTAGAATATCATCTGGTTTAGCTCTGCGCAGAATTTGTTTCAAATTATTCAAGTTAATGCAAACATCTTCTGTTCCCTTAACTTGATACTCGGTAAAGCAGCTGCTAAGTAATTCAAATACCACCATAGCCACGTTGGCCGGATCCATGGCTACTAATTTCAAGCCATTGGTAGAAGCAGTAAATTTTGCTTCTGAGACTAATTCTGAGATAATAGAAATGCTATCCTTAAAGTATTTTGGTTCAGCTAAGACTAATTTCATAATGTAACCCCCCTACGATAGCCCAGCAAGAAACCCTTTATAAAATTTGTTGTTGTGAACTGATTATTTCGTTATTTTGCGTAAGGGAGTAAATTGTAAAGAAGCGACTGAGGCTGAAAGGGTCAATCTCTCCCCATCTTTCATCACATGCGTATTTTTCATACCTAGCTGCAACGCCAATTCCGCAATCATTTTCGCTTTAGCCGGCTCAGCATGAATAGGCATGATATGTTCTGGCTTGATCATCTCCAACAGTTCGCGATGATCTTCTCTTGCTCCATGACCGGAAACGTGTACGTCTCTAAACAACTTCACTCCTTGCGCACGCAACAATTTCTCCATCTTCTGCCGATTTTCAATATTTACGGGAACTGGAATAACTTGACAACTGAAAATGACTACATCGCCTTGCTCGAAGGTAAAATCAACATCTCCCTTGATCATCCTTGTTAATATGGATCGAGGTTCGCCCTGATGACCAGTGCAAACAATCAAATATTTTTCCTTGCCTTCTTTTCTGATTTTCTTGAAAATTTTGTCCAATTGATCACGATGGCGCAACAATTCTACTTGATCACTAAATTTTACTAACCCAATCTTCTCTCCGGCGCGCACATATTTATCTAATGACCGACCAAGAAAGACAACCTTGCGATTCAATTTCTTTCCTAACTCCATAATGCTTTTCAATCTCGCTAAATGAGAAGAGAAGGTGGTCACAATCATAGCCTTGTCTTCTCCGGAGAAACCCAACATGGTATCTTTGAGCATCTCTCTGGCAACCGTTTCAGAAGGACACTTCTTATGTTCATGCGCATATAAGCAATTCATAATCAATAATTTCACGCCCTCTTTACCCAGCTCTTGCAATCGTTCATAATCCGGTTTCTTTCCCAGTACCGGCGTATTGTCCAACTTGAAATCATTGGCATACACTACCTTCCCATACGGAGTATGTATTACCACAATCGCCGTCTGCGGAATAGAATGAGTGGTGTGTACAAATTCAATAGTTATATTTTTAGAAATCTTATATGATGAACCTGAATTCAAGACTATGAACTTGTGAGGTATTTCCAAATGCTCGTCCCACAAAATACTTTTCAACACTTCAATAGTATAAGGAGTTCCTAACACTACTGCTGACGGGGGAAATAACGGCGCAGCAAAAGGAATTGCTCCAACATGATCCAGATGTCCATGACTGGGAACAATCGCTACTACCTTCTGTTTCCAATCTTCAATATATCCGTAATCAGGAACTGCATTTGCTTTCAGCAATACGCTGTAAGTCTTGGTGCTAGTATCTTCCATGTCTTCGGTAAATTTGACATAATCAAACATACTTAAGCCCATGTCCAGAAGAACTACTTCATCATCAACCTTAACGGCTACACTATTTCCTTCCGTTTTGGTAAAACCGCCAATGGCGCAAATTTCTAAACCCATGTACTACAGAAACTTTTGTGCTTTAAAAAGATATACTAAAAAAAGGTGCGGGCGGCAGGATTCGAACCTGCGTAGGCACTAAGCCAATAGATGACTTACATAGAGTTTAGTCATTGAACTCAGATGAGCACTCATCACTCTTATGCCTTGAGTCTATCCCGTTTTGTCTGAAATCAAGGATTTCTGACTTTTGAAAATCCTCGATTTTCAATTGACCGCTCCAGCACGCCCGCATAAACTAAAAGAGAAACCAATACTTCTTTTATAAAATTATCTCAAATATTAAGAAAAAATAATCTACATTCCCTTTAATCTGTTTTCAATATCTCGCAGCTGACTTTCTAGCTCATCTAAATCTCTGTTCTCTTCTTGTGGTGGTTCAGGTTTAGCCATTCTGGGCTGCGGCTTGGGAGAAGGCATTGGTTCTTCATCCTTTTCTATTACTTCAACTTTAGACATTTTCTTAGTCAGTCCAGCCAATTTTCCTTTTGGAAGAAGTCTGCGTAATTTAGAATCAACTAAATTATTAAGCACTTTAACATCGTCTTTCAACTGTACAAACACTGCTATTTTTTCTTCTTGAATTTTGCGGAAAGCTTCGTATCCTTGCATAAAAATAATAATTTCTCGCAACGCTTCTAATAAATCTTTACGAACGTTTTTAGGTTCATTAATCTGAACCATCAAATTAAGCCCTTTGTCTTTTGTTTCCATAGGCATAGCACGAGAGCGTACCGTACTGGCACTTCGCTTTACAGTTTTAACGCTCTTGATATTTTTTTTCATGGAATCAGAATTCCTCGGGTTCATTCAGTGATTGATCAATAAAATCAATTTTTTTCTCGACTTCAGCCAGGGCATTATGCCACATTTCCAACTGATGATCTTCTTCATTCTTTAAGTCATTAATCTTCATAACCGTTGCTTTAGCATCTTCTAATTTCTTGCGAATCATTTTAACTAATTCCAATACTTGTTCATACTCTTCTATTTTTATAAAAACGGGCATTTTATCAGTCATGTTTAATCACCTTGCGATTTAAAGAGAATTTTATCTGCCTGGAGTAAGCTGTCATGGAGAGATTTCATCCCCCTGCGCAACTTATTAAAATTAGCTTCTTCATTGTACTCTGATTCTGCAACATTTTTGCCAACTTCCTGTAAATCCATAAATCCTCGACGTAATTCATCTAACTCTCCTAACATAGCTTGGTACACTTCTACTTTAACATACAGCTCATGTTTAGGCATCAGATCCTGAGCGGAAGGCTGACTGTATCGTGACGAAGGTCTAAAGGAAGGCATTGGCGTTTCAGACATTTCTTGTTCATCATCCATAGGCATGCTTTCTTCATCTTCAGGAAAAGCCATGGGCTTGGAAAATCCTACTGCTTCTTTGACCTTATCTGGTTCAATTACTCTTTCAGAAGAATCTAAGGGGGGAAATTCTAATGCTTTTTCGTCTAAGGTTCTTCCTTGAGGGAATGGAACCTTAGGTACTACTTTCTTGCGACCGAATAACCATCCCATACTCTGGCTAAGTGGAAGTGCGTTTAAAAAGTTTTTTTAGTATTATATAATAGTAACTCCATTATGTGTTTTAAATCCTCAGAATCTATTTAAGGGGCAGGAAAGCGGGTTTTTTCGATGAAATTTGCTTTATATCTGGGCGCAATTCTCATTTTGCTTTCTCTTACCATCTCAGCAACTGCCTCTACCAACCAAAGCCTCAAAATAACTCCTCTCTCGGATAAATCCTTTTACCTACAAAATCAATATACTTCCCTCTTCAAAATAGAAATCAAAGGAAAAAGTCCTTGTTCACCGAAGGATCAGGTTACCGTGGCCTACAACATTTCAAAAGATGGTGTAATGCTGCAAAATGATTCTTTTACCAAAGAAGTTGGATGTACTACTCAGAGTTCTACCGGCAGTTTTTCTCCTCAAGAAATCGGCAATTATCTTCTTTGCGGCTTGATAACTAATTCTACCGTGAATACTAATCTTAACCTAACTCCCAGTTGTATTAATTTTGAAGTTCTGGATACCGCTGCCATTTCTTGCGATATTCAACTGTCTCTTAACCTTAATGAAAGCATTTTTTATCAGAACGGCCAATCATTCAAATTTTCCCCGGAATTAAGTAATCAATCCTTTCCTTATCAGATTGAATACTGGATTGAAGATTTATTCGGTGAAATAGTAAAGCCCAAAATTAACACTACTAACACTAATGAAAAGTCCTGGAAAACAGATATCCAAGAACAAGATCGCGTGCTTTTGATGAAAGCGATAGTATATCCTAGCTGCTCCGACCATAATCTTAACAATAATATTGCTCAACAAATGTTTATCGTTACCAAAAACCAAAGCAGCGAAATTTCCTCCTCCTCTTCGCTCGCTGCTGATCTTGAAGAAAATTCTAGTCTCAACATTAGTGACATAAATCCCGAAATTGCTTCCTACGGCAGTATGATTTCCGCGGATCTGCAAATTTACAAAGGTGGAACCACTAAATATGCTCTTTCGATGTGGGCAGAAAAGGATGGAAAAATAATTAGTGAAAAAACTAAAGCTAATTTTAAAACCAAATATAGCTCCTACAAGCTTACCTTACCGCTACGCGTTGATCCGGACTGTGATAGAAAACATGGAGATGGAAAAGCACAGTTGATCGTTGAAGGATTAGGAGTGCAAACGGAAAAAGAATTTACCCTTCAAGGGATAGAGAGAGATTCCTGTGCTGTTCCTGCACCAGCAACTTCCACCTCTTCTTCTTCTTCAAACTCAGAATATGCTAGTACTGCTAAAAAAAAAGATTATATCATTCTACGTGATTTTCCGGTCCAACTAGAAGCTGGCGATACTGCCAGGATAAAGGTAGAACTCTTTGATACTCAAGATTCCGACTACGAGATGTGGAGTTATCTTTACCGGGGCAGTAAATGTTATTCTTGTGCTGCTGGTGAAAAGGACGATAATCTTATTTCCGTTTCGGTAAAGGAAAATAAAGCTAAATTTGTGGAGATGTTAGTAACTGTCGATCCAGAAATGGAAGAGGGTGAATATTCCTTGGCCGTGAAATACAAAAAAGCTGATCAGAAAACGCTAAAATCACTTACCGAAAAAGTACATGTAAAGGCCTCCCATGGGGAAACCAAAATGGCCAATCAAACTGTGCCCTTGCTCTCCACTCTTGACACTTCTCCCTCCACCACCAGTTCTAAAAAAATTCAAACTCAAGAACGAGCCGATTATGATGGTATCGTGGTATACGAATCTACCTCCCAAAAATCTAAAAACATCATTTCCTGGACCTTATTGTTAGCTTTTGGATTATTAAGTTTGATTTTAGCTTTAAGAAAACATTCTGATTGAACCTTGTTCCGCGGTTCTTGATTATTGATAAAGTTTGTATGCGACTACAGCCGCATTCACTTTTGATCAACCTTTGGTAAAGGTTGAGAGGAAACACTTAAAAATCCCCTTCTTTTCTAGGGCTTATGATAAAAAAGATTCTGTTTAGGGCAGTGGTTGAGGTTCTGGGCAAACCCAAAGAACATGTTGATGCTACCCTTCAAGGATATATAGAAAAGCTTACCCAAAACAGCAGTTACCAAGTAGTTAAGAAGGATCTAGCCGAACTTAAGCAGCATAAAGAAAGCGAATTATGGATGGCCTTTGTCGAGTTGGAAATAAAAACTGCGGGTGTAGCAGAGATCATTGACTTTTGCTTTGATTACATGCCTTCTGTAATCGAAATAATTGAACCGGAAGAACTGCAATTAGACAGCCTTACTGTTTCTTCTTTCCTCAATGATCTCCAAGCTAAATTACATGGCGTTGATATGGTAGCCAAACAAATGAAGATGGAAAATCAACTTACTAATCAAAGCCTGGCCGCCTTGTTAAATAACTATATCTTAATCTTGTTGCATGATCATAATTTTACCTCTGAGCAATTAAGTAAATTTATGGGTATGAAACAAGAGATACTGGAAGATTATTTGGATAAAATGATTGACGAAGGAAAAATTGATATGAAAGAAGGTATTTATTTTATAAAAGAAGAGAAACCTGTTGAGGTGAAGCATGGACGAGAACGAAAAAAGGGTTGAAGCCGTATTGTTTGCAGTAGGAAAAGAAATCAGTTCTGAACGGATTGCTAGTTTATGTTCTTTAGAAGTACCGCAAGTGGAAGCAGTGATGGAAAAACTCTCCAGCCGCTATCAACAAGGAGAAAATTCTTTGCAGATTGTCAAAAAAGAAAATGGTTGGAAATTAACCGTCCATGATCAATATGTCCCTCTCGTGAGCAGCTTAGTTTCTAGCACCGAATTAGAACGGCCCTTAATGGAAACTCTGGCGGTAATTGCCTGGCGTTATCCTATCATCCAATCAGAAGTGGTAAAATTACGTAATGCCAAAGCCTATGATCATATGAAACAGTTAGAAGAAATGGGCTTTGTTGCTAAAGAAAAATATGGGCGTACTTTCAAAGTAAAACTTACCAAAAAATTCTTTGAATATTTTGACTTACCCAGTGAAGAAGCAAAGCAAGCCTTCCTTAAACACGTCTCTTCGGAAGTATTGCAAGAAGCGGAAGCGGTCGATAAAGAAGCCGATGAAGTGGAACGCTTGAATGAATTGCAGGGAAAAGAATTAGAAGGTAAAGATGAAATTAGTAAAGCCCTTGGCCAAGCCAAGAAAGAATAATTTATTGTTTTATTTTCACTTTGATGCATATTGTCGTTTGAAACATTCTGCTAAAGTCCAATGATCGAAGGGTAAGAAAATGCTACTTAATGAAGAACTTCTTTTTCCTTTCCAAAAGTCAATTGTATCTTTTTCTTCTTCATCATAGCTCTGTTCAAAATTATAAGGCAAAGATAGTCTATCCAACCATTTTTCAGGTGATCCACTTGCTAAATCATAGATTTTTTGCTGCGGTGCAGGTTTTGCATAATTAGGATTCCACCTTTTTCTTTTGCCTTGAGCATCATACCATTGTTGTACAAAAGCAGTAATCTCTTGAGGATCAGTTCCTTGTAAGAAGCATGCCTGTTGTTTTTTTTCATCTATTCCAAATTGTTCTTTTACAAATGTAATAGTGGCTAGATACTCATCTTCTGATTTCTCTTCAGTTTGAAGAGCATATTCAACACTATCGCTCTTGCCAAAGAAATTAGCGATTCCTAAAAGTTCGCCTAAACTATCATATTTTAAGGATAAATCTCCTTTTCTGATTACTTTTTGAAAAGCCTTCCAAGATTCAAGATCATGAAACTGATCAAATCGTATTTTTTGATACTGATCTACATTCCGTACTTCAGAAAATAATGATTGTGCTTCCATGCCTTTTTGGTTTTTGAGCAGTTTATAAGAATTATTGAATTATAGTCTTTACTACCCAAAAATCACCGCAATCTTTATAAACCATCTTTCGCTCAAATTTTTATAGATTTGTCGTCGATAAAGTCTTATCTGAAAAATCTTAAATTTAATCCAAAAATAGAGCAAAAAATACTCAAAAATGACCCCTACCCAAGCCCAAAATCCAGCGGAGAATACCTCCAAAATAATTCCTCGAGTAATAGAAGAGGAGATGAAGGAAGCGTATGTAAATTACGCCATGTCGGTTATCGTCGGAAGGGCTTTGCCTGATGTTCGAGATGGCTTAAAACCGGTCCATCGCCGAATTCTTTTTGCCATGTATGGCCTGGGCATGTTTCACAATAAGCCCTTCAAAAAGTGCGCCAGAATAGTGGGGGAAGTGCTAGGTAAATATCACCCTCATGGTGATACTGCGGTCTACGATTCCTTAGTACGTATGGCTCAAGACTTTTCTTTACGCTATCCCTTAATCAAAGGGCAAGGTAACTTTGGTAGTATAGATGGTGATAATGCTGCTGCCATGAGGTATACTGAAGCTAAGCTCAATAAGCTGGCTGAAGAAATGCTCAAAGATATTGAGAAAAACACCGTTGAATTCAAAGACAACTTTGATGGCTCACTAAAAGAACCGATGGTGCTTCCAAGTCGGATACCTAATCTTCTGGTTAATGGTTCTTCCGGCATTGCTGTAGGCATGGCTACCAATGTTCCACCCCATAACTTGCGCGAAGTGTGCGATGCACTGATTGCTTTTATTGCCAATCCTGATCTCAACACCCAACAATTGATGGAAATAATTCCTGCTCCTGACTTCCCCACCGGCGGAGAGCTTCTGTGCGGTAGCGAATTATTGCATGCTTACGAAAAAGGTCGTGGAAAGGTCATCATTAAGGCAGTAACTGAAATTGAAAATGATAAAATTATTGTCAAAGAAATTCCTTACCAAGTTAATAAATCAGAATTAATTGAACAAATTGCAGAATTAGTACGCGATAAGAAAATTGCTGGTATTCGCGACATTAACGATGAATCAGACCGCGAAGGAATTAGGATTGTGGTCAGCCTGAAGAAAGATGCTGATGCTAATGTGGTTTTAAATCAATTACACCAATACAGCCGACTTACTACTTCATTTGGAATTAATCTTCTAGCTCTGGTAAAAGGAGAACCAAAAACTCTTGGTCTGAAAGAATTATTGCAACATCACCTTACTCATCGTAAAGAAATGATTACCAAACGCACCCAATATGATCTGGATCAGGCCCAACAGCGCGTTCATATTTTAGAAGGGCTTTTGGTGGCTTTGAATAATGTAGATGATGTCGTCGCCGGTATTAAGAAATCTAAAACCGTAGAAGATGCAAGAAACTTTTTACTTTCTACTTATTCTTTGACCGTGGAACAGGCCAATGCCATTCTCGATTTGCGATTGCAAAAATTAGCTTCCTTAGAGCAGGAAAAAATTCGTACTGAACATTTTGAATTATTACAAAAAATTATCTTTTACCAAGAAGTTCTTGGTTCAGAACAGAAAGTCTTTGAATTGATCAAGGAAGAATTACTGGATATAAAAGATAATTATGGAGACGAACGTCGTTCTCGAGTTTTGCAAGGAGAATATAATGACGTGGACATGGAAGAACTGATCAAGGAAGAAACTATGGTCGTAACTATGACTAATTCTGGTTATGTCAAACGCCTTCCTCTGGATACTTACAAGACTCAGAAACGTGGCGGTAAAGGTGTAAAAGCAGCAGGGATGAAAGATGAAGATTTCGTCGAAAGGTTGTATGTCACCTCTACCCATGCTTATTTGTTATTTTTTACTGATAAAGGTCAGGTTTACTGGTTGAAAGTATACCATGTTCCTGAAGCCAGTCGGCAAGCTAAAGGACAACATATTGCTAACCTTATTGAAAAAGCCAAGGACGAAAAAGTAACTGCTATTATTCCCGTTCGCGACTTTAAAGAAGGATACTTATTCATGGCTACCAAAAATGGAACCGTTAAGAAAACTGAACTACAAGAGTTTTCCCGACCACGCAAAGGAGGCATTCGCGCTATTGGTATTGAAGAAGGCGATATGTTGGTGGGTGTAAAATATACTACTGGTGATCATGAAATAATTTTAGCAACCAAGGAGGGTTCCGCCAATCGTTTTAAGGAAGGAGATGTCCGCTCCATGGGTCGCGCAGCAGGCGGCGTTCGCGGTATTAGATTAGATGAAAATGATGAAGTTATTGGCATGCTTGCTGCAGAAGAGGGATTAGACATTTTAACTCTCACTGAGAAAGGCTATGGAAAAAGAACTCCTGTTTCAGATTATCGCTTATGCAATCGCGGCGGTAAAGGTGTAACTAACATTAAGATTACAGACAAGAATGGTTCTGTTAAAACGGTGATGTTAGTAGATGGAAAAGAAGAAATCATGCTGGTTTCCAAACAAGGAATTGGCATCAGAATGAAATGTTCTGATATCTCCGTTATCGGAAGGGCTACCCAAGGCGTAAGAGTGATGCGCTTGGAAGACGGTGATTCTTTAGCAGCAGCAGCAAAAATTGTGGTTGAAGATAGTGACGAAGAAGGAAAGGGAGATTTACCAAATCCATCGCCCGAAATACAACCATGAAATTATGTGCCCTTGTTAACCCTGGAATGGAAGAACTTTGTCAGCAGGAAATAAAGGAGCTGATCACTGTTTCTGGAAAGATTTTTCCTCAAGTGGTAGAATTTGATGCTTCTGAAGAACAAGCGCTTACTTTATTACATCATGCTCAGTCCGTACGCAGATTAATCATTTCTGTTGGTCGTTATAAAAATATTGAGACAGTAGATTTCAACTCTGTAGCCTGGGCTAATTTTATTTCCAATTCTTCCTTTAAAGTAGAAGTAGAAAACGTAAAAGGAATCGAAAACCGCTTGGCTATTGCCAAACAAGTTGCCGGTAAAGTTTTTTCCGCGGTAGAAAAACAAAAGCTGTCTTTGTCCATAGAACTTAAGAAACCTCAATTTCTCTTGATCGTCTACTTTAACGGTCAGGAATATTGTCTTGGTCTTGATTTAGCTGGAGAAGAATTACATTCCCGCGCCTATCGTGTTTTCACTCACTCTGCTTCCTGCAAAGGAGATCTTGGGTATTACTTTGCTCGTAAAACTGGATACAAGCCAGGAAATAATTTGTTGATTGGATTTTCCAAAGACGGAGTAATTGCTATTGAAGCAGCTCTGTTTGCCAGCCGTTCTCCACTGCATTTGGGCAAGAAAACATTTTCTGTTGCTCATTTTCCTCTTTTCAAACCAGTAAAATATGTTCCATTAGATAAAAATGAAACTTTTTCGATAGCAGCCTTTGATGAAGGTTCACAAAATGTTACCGCAGCCAGAAAAAATGCCCAGATTGCCGGAATCCGTAAATTTGTCAACCTGCAAAAAATATTGCTTGATGAGGTAAGCGGCGCTTTCCACGAGCAAGAATTTGTGCACATCCTCTTTCAGGTAACTACCAAAGATGAAGACAAGCTTAATGAAATGTATCACCAAGTGAAATATTTGCTTAAACCTAAAGGTACTTTGCTATTAATAGGCCGAGAAAGTTGGGAAATTTCCCCACCCAGCTTTTGCAAATTGATTTCTGAAGAGATATTAGAACGTGGCGAGAATAAGTATAAGCTGTGGCTGATGCAAAGGAAGTAAGTCCCTTAAATCTAACCAAAATCTATCCAAAAAATTCATTCTTTCATCCTGCTCTAAGCGCAGATTTTATATACCTCTTTCATTTAATTCCCGGTATGGTTAGAGGTGAAGAGTTACGTGTTCGTATAAAGGATTATTTCTCCTTTGAGAAGCAAGAGTTATCTATTTTAATTCCCGCTATCTTTCTGACTGCCTTTATCTTTTCTTTTCGTGATTGGGGGATTGCTGATTTTAATTTCTGGGCTGGTTTGGAAAATTATATTGTGGTTGTTATTATTATCGGTATTTCTTTCTTTGCTCGCTTCTCCTGGCAAAAGATTTATGCTTTGAAAGATGGGTATCGTGCTGAATTCAAAGGCTGGTGGTTAGGTATACTGATTGCCTTAGTACTAGCTGTGATCAGCAAAGGACATCTGCCCTTAGTTTTAATTGGCGGTGTAGCCTCTTCCTTAATGATTCATCATCGCTTGGGAGAATTTCGCTACGGCTTTTCTTATTTAGATAATGCTAAAATTTCCTTTCAAGGTATTGTTGCCAATCTCTTCTTAGCTTTACTATTTTCCATAGGATTATATTTCGCTCCAGAAAGTTATTTCTTTAGCAAAGGCTTATGGCTAAATTGGATTATGGCTTTATGCTCTGCTTTACCCTTGCCCCAGTTAGACGGCTTAAACATTTACTTTGGTTCTCGACCTCTCTATTATTCCGCCTTAGCTATCATAGCCATTTTTGGCATCCTTTTGCTGACCGGAACTCAGCTTGGCCTGATTTTAGCCGTTTTTGTCACCGCTATTTCGGTGATCGTGGGCGTACTTCTAGAGCCGTAGGAGCTCTTTAATCTAGGTCTATATACAATAAAAATAATTATAGCAACCTTTAAAAGTAAGGGCTTTATCAAATCTACTATGAAAGGGAAACTGAAGAAGTATAAAGCAAAAAGTGTCGTAGTTAGCAGAAAACCCTCTCATAAAAATGAAGAAGTCTGGCATGCTTTTATTGGTTTCTTTGATGAAAATAATCCTCACTTGAAAGGAAAAGTTCCTCGTGAAGTAGTTGAGATTCAGAATGTAAGTAAGGTACGGATTAACGAACTGCGGAACGTTTCATACTACTTAATGGGCAATGATATTGTTATCAATAACTTAGAAGAATTAACCATCGAACAAGAAGATGGTGTGGTTACCTTGACCGGTAAGCAGAATTTGCCTAAATAGTTATTAGGTTATATCACAGCATCATCACTTCTTAAATCCTTTAATCAGGTATATTCATTATCAGACCAAAACATATATACTTCGAAAGCTTGATATTCCCGTAGAGGTGGGCATTAGGATAAAGCACGACATCTATTTACATGATCTTTGTGAAAAAGTCAAGTCTGATTACGATTCTCTCTCTACCAATGTTCGGTTGTATTCTAAAAAAGGTCGCGTTTTAGCTGAAATAGATCTCTTAGCGGTGCGTGAAAATTCTTGCCATGTCTATGAAGTGAAATGCAGTTATCGCATTACCAAGGCCAAGAAACAGCTGCTTAGAATTAAACGCTTGATGCCCAAGGTTACTAACTTGTATTTCTTTTGCGGTGAGTCAGGAATATTAAAAGAAGTAGAAATGGAGTAATCTTAATTACTAGAATTAATTTATATAGAACTAACTCTATAACCTTCTATGCGAAAAATAAAGAAAATAATTCGGCCTAAAATAGTGATGGAAGGAGCAGGAGTAAAATTACGCCGTGTCTTTGGTCCAGAGCAATCTTCCCAATTTGATCCCTTTCTGTTGTTTGACCATTTTGGTTCTGCAAACCCCGAAGAATATCTCAAAGGATTTCCTTGGCATCCCCATCGGGGCATTGAAACCGTAACTTACTTATTGCAAGGTGAAATTGCTCATGCCGACAGCATTGGCAATAAAGGAGTGATCAAGTCTGGAGAGATTCAATGGATGACTGCCGGCAGCGGCATTATTCATCAAGAAATGCCTAAATTATACCACGGAGAAATGCAGGGATTTCAATTGTGGGTTAATTTACCTAAAGAAAAGAAGATGACTGCTCCCCGCTATCGTGGCATTACTAAGGACGAATTAGTACTTGTAAAACAAGACGGTGTTACCATAAAAATAGTTGCCGGTAAAATTGGAAACAAAAAAGGACCGGTAGAAGATCTTAGTACTGAAGTAGAATATTTTGAAATAGAACTTGCCGGTACCTTTAAACATGCCAGCAGCAAAAAAACAGTCCTCATATACATCATTGAAGGTTCAATAGATATAGAAGGTACTACTGTCTCCCATCATCACGCCGTTTTACTAGAAGAGAAAGGAGAAATAATTATTACTGCCAAGAAAGCCCGTCTTCTACTTATCGCTGGAAATCCTCTTCATGAACCACTAGCCTGGGCTGGACCAATTGTCATGAATACCCAGAAAGAACTACAAACTGCTTTTCAAGAATTGGATGAAGGAACGTTTATTAAGCACAGGAATGGCAAGTAATTTTAAAGATGGAAGATAAACAATTTATCACTAATAGAAAAAAGCAAAAAATTGCAGTCATAGTTCAAAAATCTCCAAATCAAAAAGGATTAGCTTTTGTAATGCATGGATTAGGGGGATCTAAAGATCAAGAGCATATTAAAACATTTGCTGCTGCCTTCAAAGAAAATGATTTTACTGTCATTTGCTTTGACACTACTAACACCTTTGGCGAAAGTGATGGTAAATATGAAGATGCAACTACTACCAATTATCTTGAAGATTTAGAAGATGTAATCAGTTGGGCATCTACCCAAAGTTGGTATGAAGAACCGTTCTGGTTGGCTGGACATAGTTTAGGTGGAATATCTATTATTCTTTTTACCGAGAAATTTCCAAAAAAAGTGAAAGGATTAGCTCCAGTATCAACAGTAATCTCAGGAAAAATGAGTTTAGATTGTCCACGATATCATGGAAATAATCTTCTAAAAGAGTGGAAAAAAACAGGATGGAGATTTGAAAAAAGTGAATCAAAACCAGGATTAATTAAAAAATTAAAATGGTCTCATATGGAAGATCGTTTAAAGTATAATGTACTTCCAAAGATTCAAAAAATTCAAATGCCAGTTTTGCTTATAGTTGGAGATAAGGATGAAGCTACTCCACTAGAGCACCATAAGATTTTATTTGATCAATTACTTGGAGAAAAAGAGATGCATATAATCAAGGGCGCTCCACATACATTTAAAGACAAAAATCACCTTTTAGAAATAAAAAATATTTTCAAAAAATGGATAAAGAGAAATAATTAATTCATTATCTCTTCAATTCCTTCTGCACTTTCTTAATCGAAACTTTCTTTTGAAAGAAACCTTTCCAGGGATTGACCTTCATCCTCTCCTGCACTGTATCAATAGTAAAGGTCTGTGGCCCTACCGTCTCTAATTCGTCCCAAAAGATAGGCATGGCAACCGTTGCTTTTTCTGTAGCTCGCACTGCATACGGCGCTACTGCGGTTTGCTGAGAAGAATTCCTATTGACATCAATAAATATTCTCTTTCCCCGTCTAGCTTTAGTAATTTCAGTGGTAGTTTCCGGATAATGTGCCGCAAAAACTGCGGCTATCTTGCCACAAAATTCTCGCACTTCATCATGGGTGCTGTCTTCTTTGATGGGTACATGGATATGAAAACCTTTTCCCCCGGTAGTCATAATGTATGGTGTAAACCCTAAATCTTCCAAAAATTTCTTCAGCTGAAGCGCTACTTTGTGGACATAAAAAATATTCTCTTCTGAAGGATCTAAATCAAAAATCATAATATCGGGATAGCCTAATGTAGTTACTTTGCTGGTCCAGATATGCGGCACCGTAACTTGATTAGCCAGATAGATCAAAGTAGCTTTATTGTTACAAAGAACATAGTTAGTCTTGCCAGATTTATGTTGAATCATTTTGGTAGGAATCCATTTTGGGAAATAGTCAGGAACATTTTTCTGAAAGAAACTATCTTTGCTAATCCCGTTAGGAAAACGAAACATACTTACCGGTCGTTGGAAAAGAGACGGTAGCATGAGAGAAGAGAATTTACTGTAATATTCTACTAAATCCCCTTTACGCAGATTCTTGAAAATAGTTTTATTAAGATTGGTTAAATTAATTTTCTTTTTCTCAATAGTAACTTCAGCATTATCAGGATATTGTTTAGTTTCAAATTCTTTTTTCTTGACCACGATCCAGTTATTTTTAGTTTTAGTAAAACCATACGTTCCGTGGATATATTTTCCCTCTAAATGTAACACAAAATGGCCTTTCTTAATTCCTTCTGCAAGCGTTTTATATTTGGTAGTCTTGTTTTCATAAGTTCCTTTATCCCAAATGGTAACTTTACCCGCCCCATAATTTCCTTCAGGAATGGTACCGGCAAATTTTCCGTACTCCAAGGGATGATCTTCGGTTTGCACCGCTAACCGTTTATCATTGCTGGTCAAAGGCATTCCGTTGGGAACCGCCCAAGAGGGTAATACTCCGCCTAATTCAATGCGGAAATCAAAATGTAATCTTCGAGCAGCATGACGTTGAATCACAAACTGAGCCTTTGAACCTTTTTTTGTTAAATCTTTTTTTGCTTTTCCTGCAGGTTCTGGAGTCTCTTTGAACTTTCGTTTCTGCCTATATTTGCTAAGTTTTTTCATTTTAGATTAAAGGAAGCTGAGCGAAAGTACATTCTTCCGGCTTTTTATCAGCACGCAGATGTAAGAATACGGGAGCTCGTAATTTTTTATCTTTGGTAACTTGTAAATATTCTACTTCACAAACCAATTTTGGTTTTACCTGTTGAATAAATGGCGGAAGTAGGATAGTTCTGGATTGTGGAGTAAGTTGCTTGATCAGCTCACGATATTCTTGATCATTTAATCCTGAACCTACATTGCCGATATGTATCCACACGTCGCTTTTTAATCCTAAGGCAAAACTTTTTTTTCTTTTAGAATATCCTATAATTGCGGCATCAATTGATTGCACGGTTTTAATCTTCAACCATAATTTAGAACGCTGTTGTAGATAAGGGCTGGTTAATTCTTTGGCAATTATTCCTTCCGCTTTCCTTTTGCGGATCCACTTCCATAATTTTTTTCCATCTAAAGTATAGATCATCAACTGCACTTGTTTGTTAGGCTTAACTGCTTTTTTGAGATATTTTTTTCTAGCAATCACGGACTTGTTCTGCAAATTTTTACCCTCAAATTCTAGAATATCAAAAACGACAAAAGTAGGAGTAATACTCTTATCAGATTGACTTTGTTGCATTAACGTAAAATCTGGATTACCTTGGTCATCATAGACTACCAATTCGCCGTCCACAGTGGCCGACCCACGCAGCGCAAAGGCAAGATCCAAGTGTTTATACCTTGCAGTAATATCCTTACCTAATCGATTAAATATTTGTACTTTTTCTTTATTTTTCTTAAGAATTATTCGAATACCATCTAATTTTGGCTCAAAAAGATAATTTTTGTTGTTGAGGATGTTTGTTGAGCCAATCTCAGCAAACATAGGTTTCATTTCAGGCTCTCTCTCAAAGCGGCAATAAGATCTTTCTCTTTTTTCTTGCCTGGCTTTTTCTCAATAATCAATTCTTCCTTATCTTTTTTCTTAAGCAACTTCTTCAATTCCAGGGAAAAGGTATCTTCATACTTTTCAATCTTAAATTCTTTGGCAGTAATTTTATCAATAAGTTCTCGTGCCAGGTTAAATTCTTCCTTGCTAATCTTTGGCGCTTCTCCTAATCCTTCTATCTCAGTAATACTTTTTATTTCGTCAGCATAATTTAAAGTGGTTAATAGCATTCCTTCTCGATATGACTCGATCGCACAGACATATTCCTTGTCCCGCAAGACAAAAGTGCCGATCGCCACTTTAGCAGTGCTTTGCAACACTTCCTTGAATAGAAAGAAACTTTTTTGCTTGGCATCTTCAGGACCGACATAATAATGAGAATTGAAGTATAATGGATCAATTTGATTTAAATCTACGATCTCTTTAATATCAATTGTTTCCGTCTTTTCCGGCTTAATCTTCTTGATTTCTTCCTGGGACAAGGGTACATATTTATTCTTGCCAATCTCTACTCCTTTCTCAATTTCTTCCCAGGGGACTTCTTTAGCGCATTTTTCGCAGACTCTTTTGTAGCGTATGGGAGAAGCATGTTTACTGTGCAATAATCTGAAATGTCCGGACTTGCTGGAGACTGCTGAGTATAATTTAATAGGAATAGTAACTAGGCCAAAGGCGATCGAACCGCTCCAGATTGCTCTCATCTTTTACAGAAAGTATTTTGGATTTAAATAGTTACTGTTGTAAAAAGTAAGTATAAAAAAGAAGTCTTTACCTTTAAAATACAACCAGATTTATAATTAATCTGCTCTTTTCACCTAGTATGGGAAAATTTGCTGATCTCGGTCTAAAGAAGGAAATAGTACAGATCTTATCTAGATTACACTTTACTGAAGCCTTACAAGTTCAAGAACAGATAATTCCCTTGGCTCTCAAAGGTACCAATATTGTCTTTACTTCTAGAACTGGTAGCGGGAAAACCCTAGCCTATCTGTTAGGATTTCTAAGCAGAATCAATCAAAAACAAGGTATCCAAATGTTAGTATTAGTACCTACCCGCGAATTATGCATTCAAGTGGGTAAGGAAATGCAAAGAGTGTGCGAACCTTTGGAAATTAAAGTAGGTATGCTTTATGGTGGTAGGGAAATAGTTGGAGATAGTATCACCAACAAAAGAAGAAACAATATCATCGTTGGAACTCCCGGAAGATTAATCCAACATATCAATGCCAAAAATATCAAAGTAGGTGAAGTTAAGTACTTAGTCTTTGATGAAAGTGATCAAATGTTTGATCAAGGATTTCTGGAAGAATGTGCTTATGTGAAAGAAAGAGTAAGTGCTAATGCTCAGATCATTCTTTCTTCTGCAACTATTACTCCTAAAGTCGAGCAGTTTATTGAAATGGAACTACCGGAACATGAATTTTTAAAAATCGGCGAATTAGTTCCTAAGAATATTCTGCAAGAAAAGATTTATTGTACTATCCCAGAAAAGACTGAAGTCTTGCTGCATTTTTTACAACAAAATAAATTCAAGCGGATCATGGTTTTTTGTAACCGCAAAGATCGAACTGCTGCCATTACTCGCTTTTTATCAGAACATAACTACCATGCTCGGGAATTACACAGTGACCTAACTCAAGACGAGCGTTTTAACACTCTCAACCTCTTCAAAGACGGAAAGGTTCACATAATGGTAACTACTGATGTAGCCGCCCGAGGATTGCAGATTGAAAAAGTCGATGCCGTCATCAATTACGATGCTCCTACTAAAGCAGAATTTTACATTCACAGAATTGGCCGTACTGGCCGAAGAGATAAAGAAGGTTATTGTTTATCTCTCATTTGCCCAGAAGATGAAGACCGCTTTCGGATCATTGAATATGATTTTGGATTAGATGTGAGAGAAAGGGAATAAAATGGATAAAAATTTTGTAGATGGAGTTATAGATGGAGACATAACTTTTGGAGAATATTTTGACGTTCCTTATGTAAAAGTGGAAGAGCTTCGCTATCCAGTTATGTTGTTAGGAAAAAATCAAGAAGAAAGAAATGAATATAAAGGAAGAAGGGTCAGGATACAAAAAGATTCTCTATTCTTACCAGATAAAAATTATGGGATTTTTGGATCCAAAAAATACATTTTTCCAGATGCTACTCAAGACGTAACTGATTTAGTTCCCGCACTTGAAATATTATTGAATGAAATTGATGTAGATGCTAAATATAATGTTTTAGACGAAAAAGGGGAAGATTCTTTTTTATATGGCGCCTCCACTTTTGACGTTAATAATGGAAGGATATTTTTTCTTCGTTTAACAAAATACAAAGAAGAATATTCAATGATTAATTTTGTTGATTGGATGAATATCCCTTATACCGCGTTAGCAGGATGCTTTCAAGAGGGAAAGTTAGGCATTAGAAAATCTGAAAGCTATATCACTCATTTTGCAGAAAAGTTTGTAATTGCTTATTCTGGGTATCCATTACAAGATGATAAAGCCGATGAAGCAAGAAGATTGATGAGTGATAATATCAACCTTAAAGCTCTTGATGATCAGCTAGGAAGAGCACTAGCAGATCCACTCTACATGGAATCCTTATGTAAGAAGATAGAAAAGATGGTAGCAAAAACTCTTTAAAACAATCAATCACTCCAAAATAACCATTCCATTGGGTACATTTTATAAAGAAAAACGCCTTTTAGATACTTAAGCAGATTATTTAGAACAACGAATTTTCTCTGGAAAAAACTAATGGATTATCAACTTGTCAAATATTGCCCTTTTTGTAAGAAAAGGTTCTTAGTCGATCGTAAAAAGACGAGAACCACCTACTGTGAACAATGTCAAAAGAAGTTCTTGAATAAGCCAATAGAAGAATAACTGAAGTTAAAATTATAAACCAACTTCTATTTTTTTTAGTTAATGACTATTGATCAATGGAAAGTTATGGGTGAAAAATGGAAAACCACCAGCAGCAAGACTGCTGTTTTATTTCCTGCTTTAGAAAAGCTCATGCCTGACTTAAATGGAAAGAAAGTCTTAGATGCGGGCTGCGGGGATGGTTTTGGAGTGGCCTGGTTACGAGCACAAGGAGCTGACAGTATAGGAATTGATATTTCTGAAAAAGGGATTGAATCTTGTAAGCAACGAGATCCGCAAGGTAAATATTTGGTAATGGATGTCAGAAATGTGTCATTTAAAGAAAAATTTGATTACGTTTTATCTTTATTAGTGTTGCTGAGCTTTGATAATAAACCAGAAATAAGCATGGCAATTAAAAAAATGGCAGCTTGTTTAAAAGAAGACGGAAAACTGATTATTGCAACAGTACATCCAGCATTTGATATTGTAAATGATAATATGGAAAACCTGGTAAGAAAATCATTAGGTCCCTACTCATATGCTGATAGCGGATTACAAATTGAATATAAACATAAAAATAATGATTTCTCATTCATTGATTTCCATTGGCGAATGGAAGACTATTCTGATTGTATAAGTGAAGCAGGCTTGGTAATTGAAAAAATAGTTGAGCCATTACCAATCCCTGAATCCAAGAAGGATAGTAAAGAATTGTATTCGGACAGAAGAAAATATCCTCCTCATATACTGTTTGTTTGTAGAAATAAATAATTTCTTCACAATGGGATGTGAGTTTTCTTAATCACATAACGCACTAAACCGTAACCAATCACCATCAGAAGAAACAGTATCATTAAGGGAATTCTCTGACTATGCAAACTATCACTTGCATATCCATACAGAATTGGACCAATAAAAACCGCCGCTTCTGAGACTAAGGAATACATCCCAAACTGTAATCCTGATTCACTTTTATTTATGAGCGTAGAATATTGAGATCGCAAAAATGATTGACTGTTACCGACCGCAAGACCAGCAAAGATAGTCGCTAACACTAATAGCCATATGGAAGGCTGTGATATTAACAATCCAATGGTCACCCCCCAACAGACGATACTAACTCCTAACAACGACAGAGGATGGAAACGCTTTGTCAAGTATCCACCATACCATGTCGCAGGAAAAGCAATTACCTGTACTAATAACAGAAATGCACCTAACATGGCAGTAGAAAGATGTAACTCTTGGCTTCCAAAGATGGAAAAGAATAATAGAATTACGGTTATGCATTCACTTATCAGCCAATATCCTAAAAAGAGCATTCCTTTTCGGCTCTTGCTTAGTGGCGAAGTTACTTCAGAAACAACTGGTTCATTCAATGGTACTTTCTTTAAACCTAGAAGTGCATATATGGAAAATATCAAATAAAAAATGGCCACACTCAAAAACACCCACGGAGAATAATCATACGTGACTTTTTGTAACCCTAACACAATAATCAAACTGATAATACCCCCAATATATCCAAATCCCCACGCAAAGCCACCAAAATGATATGAATCCTTTTTTGACGCAACATAAGGAAGAATAGAATCTGACAAGGCTAATGATAAAATGAAAAAAGAATTTGTTGCAATGAATAACGTATACAAATAATTTACAAAATATTGCACGGAAAGCGCTACCGCAATCATACCTACAAATGTAATAATAATCGAAACCATAAACGGATAAAATCGATTATAACGATCGGCAAAGTAGCCGATGATGATTGCAAGTATTACTCCAATAAGTGTTGAAATACCATTAGCCCACCCCCACGAGCTTAGGGTATAGCCATGTTGCAGCAAAATTGTTGAGAAAAAAATTGGTAACAAGAAAGACTGATAAATTAAAATATAACTGGAATTTGCAAAATCATAAAATGCCCAATGCCAGATCTCTTTTGAGAGGCTCATCAATAAACATAACAATGATGGTATTATAATACTTTCTACCGGCTATCCACTCCCGCACTAGACAACTCCGGCTTACATTTTTAAATTAAAGTTATTCTAGCCTTAGATGCTTAAAAACTTCAGCCCTAGACTATATCAGCAAACTATTCTCGGCACCGCTGCCAGACACAATACTTTGGTAGTTCTTCCCACAGGCTTAGGTAAAACCGCCATAGCCTTTCTATTAACCGCCCAACGCTTACACAATTATCCTAACTCTAAAATTCTAATGCTTGCGCCAACCAAACCGTTATGCGAGCAGCATGTCCAAAGTTTCCGAGAACATTTAGAAATTCCAGCAGAAAAAGTAGTTCTCTTTACTGGTAGTGTCAGTCCCGAGAAACGTGCCTTGTTATGGAAAGATGCCCAAATAATCATCTCTACTCCGCAAGGTTTGGAAAATGATATTATCAACAGCCGTATTAATCTCAAAGAAGTTTCCCTTCTTATTTTTGATGAAGCTCATCATGCTACCGGAGAATATGCCTATGTCTGGATTGCTAACCAATACGATAAAACTTCATCAACAGCAAGAATTCTCGCCCTTACTGCTTCTCCCGGCAGTGATATGGAAACGGTCAAAGAAGTTACCACCAATCTCAAAATTGAAAAGGTAGAAGTACGAACAGAAAAAGATGCCGATGTTAAGCCCTACGTGCAAACCACTCATAAGAATTGGATAGAAGTAGAATTTCCCCAGGAATTAAAGCAAATCCAACTGCTGCTCAAAGATTGCCGTAAATCCAAACTCATTGAAGCCCAACATTTAGGATACTGCAGTGATTTGGAAATGTCTAAAGGAGCATTATTAGGATTACAACTAGAGTTACATCAAAAAATATCCTCCGGGTTCAGAGACTTCGAATTATTACGCTCACTCTCCTTAATTGCCGAAGCCATGAAAGTTGATCATGCCATCGAATTGTTAGAGACACAAGGTATCAAGCCCTTACATTCCTATTTCAAAAAAATGCAGCAAGACGCTCTTACCTCAAAAGTAAAAGCAGTACAAAATCTGATGCAAGATGAATTATTCAAATCATCGCTCCATTTTACCGAAGAGCTAGCCCAACAAAATGTCATTCATCCTAAAATGTTGAAGATGAAAGAAATTTTGCAGGAAACCGTTGCCAAAGATGCAAATGCAAAAATAATTGTCTTTACCCAATATCGCGATTCTGCTGAAGAGATTGTCAAAAATGTTAATGAATTAAATATAAAAAATCACGTCTTTGTTGGTCAAGCTAAAAAGAATGGCTTGGGTTTTTCCCAGAAACAGCAGAAAGAAATCTTGGACAAATTCAGCATTGGAGAATTTAATGTTTTAATAGCCACCTCGGTAGCGGAAGAAGGTTTAGATATTCCCAAAGTAGACAAAGTTATTTTCTACGAACCCATTCCTAGTGCTATACGTTCCATTCAACGAAGAGGAAGAACCGGCAGATTGGAAGAAGGCGAAGTGACTATTCTGTTGACTAAAGGAACTCGAGATGAAATTTATCGTTGGAGCGCTCATCACAAAGAGAAGCGCATGTATCGAAATTTGGACCAGTTGAAGAAAGAATTTTCCTTAAATAAGAATGATTCAACTCCTATTTCTAGCAACATTCAAAATAATAATTCTAACAACACGCTTACTAAATTTATCTCTTCAGAACCAGTGGTGGCCATACTGGCTGATCATCGTGAGAAAAATAACCGCGTAGTAAAAGAACTGATCGATTTTGGTATCTCCGTAAAGACGGCTCAGCTTACCAGCGCTGATTATGTTGTCTCTGGCAAAGTTGGAGTAGAACTTAAAAAAGTACCTGACTTTGTTGCTTCCATTATCGATGGTCGAATTCTTGACCAAGTTCGTGATTTAAAGAATTCTTTTCAGAAAGCAGTCTTAATAATTGAAGGAGAAGAAGATATCTACACCGTCAGAAATGTTCATGCCAACGCCATTCGGGGTATGTTGGCTTCTATTGTTTTAGATTTTCACGTTCCAGTTCTCTATACCAAAAATCCCCAAGACACCGCTGCGTTGTTAGCAGTGATGGCTAAACGTGAACAAGGCAAAGAAATTGATTTTGCTCTTCATTCCTTAAAACCAAAATCCGTACGCGAGCAGCAAGAGTTTGTAGTTGCTGCTTTTCCAAATATTGGTACACAAACGGCCAAGATGCTGTTAGAACAGTTTGGCAGCATTAAGAATCTGGTCAATGCCACAGAAGAACAATTGACTAAATTAAAAGGCATTGGCGATAAAACTGCCCAGCAGTTAGTAATGATGTTCGAAGAAAACTATAAGAAGAAAGAATAATCACTCAAATAAATTTCCATTCACGCTATAAATTTTGGTAAATCCTATCTCTTCCATAACTTCAGCGGCCATAAAACACCGCACTCCAGCATGACAGTGAACCAGATAGGTTTTCTTTTTGTCTAATTCTCCTAAATTCTTTTCAAAATGGTCATCATAGATATTTATGTTTACTGCTCCTTTCAAATGTTCTTCAGCAAACTCTGTAGGAGTCCGTACATCTAGAATCACAAAGTTTGGATTAGTCTTATTTTCTTGCATCAGCTTTTGAGCTTCTGCGACACTAATTTCTACAATAGTCATTATTTCTTACAAGGTCCCCATTGATGTAGATTATGTTCTCCAGGACAATTGGCATGGCTTTTCCAGAACTGTGGACAGCCAGCATCTGTTCTGATCGTTCCGAGAAAATCTTCTTCGCAAGGAAGGCGAAAATCAGCGGGAATCTTTTCTGGTAGAACACTGTACAATTCTCGGTCATCGTCTGTTCTTCTATCCCTATAAGGGATATGGTGATGCTTTAATATAGCCTTTTCTAGTTTATTATATTCATTCATTAAAGTAGTAGAAGCCATCTTCATCAGATCATCATCCCATTTAACTGAATCAAGAATGACATCCTCAGGAATGGGATCAGGAGCAATCGCATTTCTATATTTGTGAAAAGCTCTGCATTTTCTCATCCCTTCATCAAAGGTAGGTAAATGAACTACTTGCCTTGTCTCAGGAAGCATATTCCATACTTTGTAATCATCCACCCAGCAGCGATCATCGCCTTTTTGATCGCGATGGTATCTGATAACGTTGCGTAATTCTATAATTTGAGAATACAATGAACCCATGATCTCACTTAATCTTCCCTTCCTGCCACTGCTTCAAAAACAATCTGGCTGCTGCGTCTAAGTCTAATTCCTTACCTTTTCGTACTTTTTTGAAGAGAATAGCAATCTTTTCGAGAATCTCATCTTCATCATCTGCTTCAATCCCAAAATGTTTCTTAACTCGTTCTTTCTCATCTTCAATAATTCGCAAAGCCACATATTCTGGATCTTTAATCTTGCCGGAAGAAATAGCGCTGGTCTTTCCGAATTTAACTACATCATTCTCTTCTTTGGAAAATACTCCGGGCGTATCAATCAGTAAAATCCTACTATCTACTTTTACTTTTTGTAATCCTTTGGTAAATCCGCTTTCTGAAGAAGTCCTAGCTGATCCTCTGCCGGATAAAGCATTAATCAATGAAGATTTTCCTACATTAGGATAGCCTAAAATGCCCACCACTGCTCTTTCTCCATGTGACAATTCCAGAATTTTTTTCTTTAGAATAGTTGTTCCTAACTTTTCCCGGCTGGAAATGAATACTGATGGTTGTAATTCTTTTGCTTTTACCTTTAATTCTTCAATATTCACCAAGTCGCATTTATTGAGAACATATAACATCATTTTCCCACTTGCGCGTACCTTGTACTCAATCTCTCGGTTTCTGGTTTCATCAATGAACCTGGCATCTAGTACTTCGATGATAATATCTGCTTCCCTGATTACTTCATTGACATGTTTCCAGAATGTTGGCATATACACAATTTACTATGCAAATTTATAAATATTCCTTACTATGATCGGGATTATGTCTTCTGAAGAATCTGAGCAAATCCGCAGAAAGCATCTTCAACTGATGGAAGAATGCCTTCAAGATGCTACTCATTTAGCTATCAAACACGGCATTAATCAAGAAGATGTAGTTGCTACTTTGGCTGCTGCGTTGTTCAGGGAACGAATTTCTAAAGAATATTAAAAGGTTTTCATAATTATTATAAAGCGGTCTTATCTTTTGCCTGAAAATGACAAATGAAGGACTCCCAGTAATGATTTTACCCTCAAGTTCTGGAATATATAAGATTGTTCAATTCGAGAGTGATAGCCAAGTCTATTTAAGGTTTGCAGACAAACCACAAGATAAGGACTTCCATAGCAATATTCTTGAAAGATTTGCTTCGGAGGTAGGTGTGCAATGTAGAAAAGTTTGTGCACATCATGGTGAATATTTAATACCTGCATTACCTGACAATATTTCTTATAGGGTAGTTGGAGCAGGTAGGTGTGATGTAGATCTTGAAAGAAAAACAGCTAATTTTGGTGGGAGTAGCTTTGACTATAGAATCAGAGTTAGAGAAAATCATTTGCAAAAATTAAGAACACAACTTCCGGAATGGCAAATCAGGTCAGAATTAATAATTAAATAATTCACTTCTTCTTCAAATGCTTCTTGAGAAAGCTCTCAAATTTCTCCACTTCATCTTTAGTATTAAAGAACAATAAATGCTTCTTTCCTTTCTTGGTCATAACATACCCGCCTAAAAAGAACTTATCCAGCTTGTGATGAGAAAATTCTTTCAAAGGAGCTTTTTCTCTCTTCACGGAATTGTGATTTTTCCGCACTACTTCTAAATGCTTTTTGGTAAGCTTATATTGTTCTTCTACTTGTCGCCATTGTTGTATTCCATACGAAGTAAGAAAATATAATGCTAAAAAAAGAGCTGCAAATAAAGTTCCTATTAGCCAGGAGCCTTGGGAGCGTAGATAAGCTACCAAATAGACCATCAGTGCTAACACCGCAATTAACGCTATTTCAATCCGCATCACTAAAAAATCCTTACTAGGAAATTTCCAGGAGAGTGAAGCAGAGGTTTTCATTTTAGTAAGCAGGCGCTTTGGTCATACTGATTAAGGAAGCAATAAACATAGCAATAAACACTAACATAAAAGTAATTTTGTAGTTAAGGTCTTTAACCAGATACGCAGTAATAAGAAATCCAATAATAGCTATGGCCATAAAACTTCCTTTCAAGGGGACTGCATGCCATTTAGGCGGAACTCTACTCTTCACCGCAACACGGCGCACTTTCTTAGCCATCTATTTCATCAACCTCTTTTAATCCTAGAAGTATTTTATGGTATTTAAATTTTTGGGAAGCTACTTGAGAATTATTTTGTCTTAAACACAAACTTTTCTACTTCCTTCCGAGCTTTTTCACGCTTCTTTTGGTGCTCAGCTAAGAACCTATTCACTTCCTCAATCAAGATGGCTTTCAATTCTCCAGACAACAGCTTCCCACTTTTATAGTCATCATGAACTTTCTTTAGCTTCTTGTCATCAAGTTCAAAATAACGCAGCCATTGGTAGGCAATATCAATATTTGGATTACCACCTTTCTTGCGATGCTCTTCAACTGTAGCCTGGCCGCCGGAAAAGGCATACTTGTTAATCTTCTTCTTTACGGTAGCTGCATCATCAGTCGTTAAAATCGCTTTATCTGGATCGCTGCTGCTCATCTTTCCTTCCATACCTACTAGGGGCGGCATGAAAACAGAGTGTAATATCGCTGGTTTGTGGTGTCCTAATTTCTCAACCACATCCCGACTGATTCTGAAATGTGGATCTTGATCCACTCCTAACGGAATCAAACACGGTCTTTTCTCACCACGCAATACGTTCGGCAAAAATACAGGAACAGTTTGCATCGACGTATAAAAGATGCTGCCAATGTTATTGGAATCAGTAAAACCAAACGCAGCCTTAATAGTGGAAAAAGTAATTTTCTTAGCCACTTTTATTGCTTCTGGGTAAATGAGGTTAGCATGCTTGGTATCAATCAGGAAATGTGTTTTCTTAGGATCAAAACCTAATGCGATTACATCAAGCATATTCTCATAAGTCCATTTCTGCACTTCTTCGTAACTTAAATCTTTGAACAGAAACTTCTCATCATCAGTAAATTGAAACCACACTTCTACTCCGAAGGCTTCTTGCAACCATTGAGTAAATCTCCACGTCCCTAGATGTCCTAAATGAATTGGTCCAGAAGGTCCGCAGCCGGTATAAAGAAAAAACTTATTCCCTTTTTCATATTCATCTAAGCACCATTTCAAATCACGATGAGCAAAAAAAATGCCTCTGCGCAAGTAAGGATGCACTTCCCCCGCCAACTTCTTAATCCGCTGTAAATCTCCCTCAGTAAGTTTAGTAATGCCAAACTCTTTGACTAATTTATCATAATCAACCTGGCCTTCTACCTGATACGGATTGACTTTTACCATAGTTCTAAGGTTGCGTGGGAAGTTTATATACTTTTTCTTCATCTGATTTGATCTTGAATCCACAATTTTCATGAATCCATCATCCTCCCTATGCAGCTTTTGTACTGGAACAAAAATTCCTTCCGTAAATCAAGATTGCCGGAATAACGTTCATCGCCCATTCTTCCGGTAGGAATAGCCCCATTCTTGTACCCAAAGGGACTTAACATTCCTACAAAAGTAAAAGGTGAAAAATTTCCCTGCATTCTGGAAGAAATGATATTGTTCCCGATCATTTGTGCTATCAATCCAATTCGATACACATACAGGAAATCAAAGCCCTCTATAGAGGCCGTGCTCCCACACATAGTTAATCCCGGCGTTAGTGGGTAGCCCTCCAGAGGCTTCTTATTTTCCGAAAGAAGCAGTCGGTGCGGTGAATCAGTATCTGTTGAGACAAGATAAAGAGCATCAACATTTACACTCTTCTGCTTAATCAAATCAGTTATCAACGAAGATAACCTGGAGAGCTTTACATTTAGATTGGACGGATTTAATATTTTTTTACCCTCAAATCCCGCTGGCACGGTTGTATCTGCTAAAACTAAAGAACTTAAATCCAAATCCAGTCCCCGTTCTTCTTTCAATCTAACAAAGTATTCTTTGATAATTTCTGGTGCTTGTTTCGGTAACTGGTAAGGTTCAGGAAATCCTTCCAGAAGCAAGTCCTTATGTTCTACTACCAATCCTTCAGATAGAGCAATCAATTTCGGGGAAACATGAACCCCATAAAAAAGACCATGCTCTAAAAACAATTCACATTCAGTGCTGGTAAAAGCTCTTTCTAGATGAGGTTTTAAATTCCTGGTTTCGGCTACATAACTATCAGCAATTGCTTCAGCTAATTCTTCCAACCCTTGCGGATGTAATGATTGTGGTAGAAAAGGTTTTCTAACCAGAGCAGTAACCGAAGTTCCACCAAAGAGGCTGCCAGTGGCAAAAGCCTGTACCGCCTGCATAGCTTTCTGCTGCTCATTTTGCAAAAGTTGATTAAATAATTGCAACGCCAGGATCTTCTTTTCTAAAGGGAGTGCATCGTAATTATTATTATTATTATTATTATTATTATTCATTTCCAACACCTCCCTTAATTATTTCATCACAGATCAGGAAAATTTTCTTTCCTGGTTTAACTGTATACGAAACCAGAGCTGGAATACAGTCCTCCTCGGCAGAGAACCCTGGATAAATTTCTGTTCCTTTAGCTATTTTTACAAAATTATTAATCTCTGAAGAGATGATAATTTCTGTCTCACTCATATTTTTTAGAAATCTTTTCGCGCGTAGAAATCTGGCAGTTAATGTTGTGTTTGCTGAATCTTGGTTAAGAAATGAAATTGCCTTTTTGATACATTCCTTCGCAAACGCTATCGCTTTCCCAGAATCATGCTCTCCGGTCTCAATGGAAAGAGAGTTAGCGACATTTTCAATGAGGCTAGTTCCTCCGGTTACTTCTGGAGAGATCACAATACAAGGATCAGCACTAAGCAAATCAATCAATGTTTTTAATCTTGTACCATTTTCTTCATTAACCAAAGAAAAAGTTTCTTTACCGCTATGGCTATGTAAATCAAACACTAAATCAGCGTCAGAACACTTATTAGTTATCTCCGCTGCAATCCTGGTCTCTGGAGTATGATTCAGCTGAGCACCAAAACTCCGATTCAAATCATGCTCAAGATAACGAACTTTCTTCTCTGCTGCTTCTGTATTTGCTAGCATCAGAACCACTTCTACTTGACCAGTTTCCATTCCTTCTAGATATTTCTTCAGCGGCTCAAACAGAAACGCTTCATTTCCGTGTATGCCGGTGACTATGCACAATCTCTTGCTATATTTTTTTTCTTTTAATTCCATTTTTCTTTTCCTCCATTGGTTTAGTAAATGGAGGCGCCGAGAATTGAACTCAGAACTTTCAGTTTGGAGCTGAATATTTTAGCGTTAAACTACACCTCCGCAGAATGTGTATGGAAGTTTCTAGTTCCAACGCCAACTAAAGAATGCAGAACGTACCGTAGATGAATCTACCTTTAAACCAAACAAGATCAAATCAAAAAGAGTAACAACTAACAAAAAGAAATTAGTGCAATTGCCAACGACAATCACTGTTTTTAGTTGTCATAATTTTCTAAATGTGTCGCTGATATAAAAACTTTTCCTTAAGTTTTCTGTAAACGTGATTCATCACACCCTTCAGATTTTCAATATCTTCTTTGTTGTAATCTATCAACAATTCTAGATACTCTTTATCCCCAGAAGCATGAAAGGCTTTCCACAATTCTACCGGATTGCCGTACAAATGTGCCGGTCGTTTCAGATTCAAAATTCTTTCCACTTCCTTTAAACCACCTTTCAAGCCCAGATTTACACATAAGGGTTTTAGATCAATATGGGGCATTCCTACTTCCAGCTGCAGTTGTTTCTTCAACTTCGGCAGATCAAAAGAACTCCCATTGAAAGTAATTATTATTTTATATTTTCCCAACTCTTTTTCCAGCAAGTTCTTCTCCAGATTAAATCCTCGCACAAAAGTATTAGTATTGTAATAATTAGAAATTCCCACCAGTACAACTTTTCCATACGAATCAGTTTCAATATCTAAGAAACAACAGTCTTCCTTAAAATGTGGATATAATCTCCACATTTCCTTCCCCGGGAGTTTGCCCACAAAATAAGTCGCATTGTCCACAGATAAAGCTTGTTGTGCTTCGCGTATCTTACGATTATAGAATTCTTTCTTGGCCACAGCAATGCCTATAATTTTTTCCTTTCCTAAAAATTCCTGCCAATCTTTAATCCCTTGTTTCCAGAAAGATAACTCTCTACGAGTACTGCATTTCTCTAAAAATACAAAGGATTCCCGAATCATGAGCAGAATAAATTATAATTCAATCGTAATAAGCTTTTTTTCTAAATTAATCTTAGTGATTTTCTTTTCTTTCTTTAATTCTTTGGCAATTTCATTCCAATTCTTATTTTTCTTTAATTCTTCCACTATTTCCCGCATTTTTTGCAAGGCAGTGTATTTTTCATACATAAGCTCTCCTTTCTGTGTTGCTATTATTATTTTTTCTTTTTGATTTTTCATAGCCTCTTCTTGTTCAGCAATAGTTCTTTGCAAGGTTTTAATTCTAGTTTGGTAAGGAGAAGGTTTTTCTGATAATTTAATACTATCAATTGCCTCGTTATACGTTTCCGTTTCTTTCAACGCTTTTTTCTCTAATAGCGGAAAGGGAGTGATATCCTCTTCATAGATAAATCCTTTTGGAGTGGTAATGGCTATCATAAAATTATGAAGGGTGCTAATCAATCTTTCTGTTTCCTCTGCACTAATCTCTGCAGGAATTTTGTGGAGATCTACTTCAGCTTGTCGGCACAGTTCTTCTGCATACAAGCCGCCTAAACCTATCTCTGTAGCTAAGGAAATAGCAAGATTTCGCTTCTGACTTTTCTTAAGCATTCCTTGTAATTTTTTTGCGCCCAGCTCTTTCCAATTAATTTCTAAGGGGGGAAAAACATATTTTTCTTTTGGTTTTACGGTTCGGTCTTTCCACTCTTGATGTTCTAAAGCTGCAATAATCACATTATTCTTATCAGTCAGAACAATATTCCCTTTTGAAAATAATTCGATGATCAAAAAATAGCTTTCTAACTTTTCTAGCTCAAAAATAACAATACGTTCTGAATCTTTTTGATAGAGATTCTTAATAAAAGCATTTGCCAAATATTTGCGCAACTGCATACAAAAAGAAGATGGTTTTAAGGCAGTTTCTTTTGCTGAAGTTAAAGACAAGAATTTACCGGGAATGACTTTTAGGAGATGCTTTCCTTTACTAGGAACATGCAGCTGCAATAGTAACTGATCCTTTTCCTGATGATAAATCTGATCGAATTTACCTTTAATCAGAAACTGTAACTCATTGACTAAAGCGGCTAGTTCTAAGGAAGAGATGGATTTTTTAGGCATGATTGAAGAATAACCTTAATATTAAAAAAACTTCCCTAATTTTACTTAGATTTGGGCTGTCGTAATTCTTCTGGCCTATTCACATGGATATGTAGATCTTTAACTATACCTGTTCCACAGTCGATGCCTGCTCTAACCCAGCGCCAGCTTTCTTCCTCTCCCGCCCCACATTGGTGAGGAGTATATTTGGTCGCTCCATCCATGGTTATGATGTTATTCAAAAAACTGTGTACATCACTTCTGGTGGTAATAAATCTGGTAGGATAAGTCTCTCCGCTGGCAGTAACTACATAGGGGAAGTGCGGGTTTGCTTCTATAAACCCTTCCTCAGGCCAGGATGCCGCACCACTGGAATCTGGGAGTAGAATTCCTTTTTCTATTTTATTATCTTGTAAATATTTTACAAATTGATTAAACATTTGTTTTTTGGTCTTTACTACATCAGAATCATGATTATATCCAAATTCTAAATTAGAAATTCTTGGCTGGGAAACTGGATCATTACCGCCGCTAGGATATCCGATCCTGGCATCTCCCGGAAGTATTTCTGCTCCGGTAAGCCTACTTAGATGATATGCACCATTTCTATCTGCTAGATATCCTCGTACTATTCCATTTTCTACTAAAAGTCTTTTGCTGGCTGGAATTCCCTCATGATCAAAATTCATGCTTCCCCATTTTCCTTCCAGCCCGGGATCTGAATACACACTAAGGTTAGGATTAGTACACATTTTTCCATAATTTTCCCAACCTAGCGTGGTAGAATCATTTTCTAATATTTCATCTGAAGCGAGAAAATGCACAAAGCATTCATGTAGCTGCGTAGCCATCGCTCCCGGGTATAATAAAACCGGATAAAGGCCGTTGGTTACTTCCATGGTAACTTTTTTTCTTTTGTCTACTTCCCTTAACATCCACTTTGACAAACTCAGCATTTTCTTTTCAATGGTGTTGGTATCTTCATCAGTAAAATACAAAGTTTGGTAAAAACTCATGGGAGCATCTTTTTTACTGCCTCCTCGAGTTTGAACTTCAAACATCACTGAGTAACCAAAAAATCCATCACGAATGATAGTGCCTTCTGAGGTAGCCAAGCGTCGTATTTCGTCATGTATCTGGATGGTAACTTTTCCATCATTACCCTGTTCACTTAATATACCAGAACAGGTTTTAGCTAGATACAATAATTTTTGAGTAGGAATTAATTTTTTTGCTAAAGGAGTAGTATCTTCTAAGTGTTGGATGGGTTGAATTATACTTAAATTTGGCACGATCACTGAATTATCCCATTGAGAAGAACTTACATATTCATCGTAATTGTCGGAGGCATTTCTCAGAATACCATTTCCTGAAGAACCATCCACCATCAAGTCGATTCTTTCTGCTAGAGAGGACATCGCTCTTTTCAAGGGCACCGGATGCAGATTGTATCCTATTCCTTGACCTTGTTGATTACCAAATCGTACTTCTCCGTAAAGAACATTGTCTTTAATCCGGGGATTCATGAGCGTATCTTCAGTTATTGCTCCTAATTCTGCTTCTGCCTTCGCCGTAGCATACTGGATATGGGTAAGCGCCATGTAATGCAATACTGGCACATCAACATAGCGGTTAAATCGGCTGGGAATTATTTTCCTCCCTACATGGCGTTCTATTCCTACCAGCAAAGCATCTAAAGTAGAATCATTGGTTTTTGCAATATTGTTCATGTAAAAATCCCTTTTGTCAGGCAGAAAGACAGTTATATAATCTTTATGCAGTTACAGCGTATAGGAAAATATAAGCGCCCGGAGGGACTCGAACCCTCGATTTGTTCCTCTGCAGGGAACCGCTTTAGCCGCTTAGCCACGGACGCAATTAGAATTAGTCAGAATAAAGATTATTTATATAGGTTTTGGACTTAAAAACTACCTATTACTCAACCATTTCACATAAGAATACAATATCACGGAAAGGTTAACCATGCGCATATTCGCATTATACGCTGAATCTAAGGCTTTCTTGATCTTCAAAATATTTTGTTCAATTTGCTCTACCCGTTGTAATTCTTCAGCCGGAACCCGTCGTTTGATGGTATTAAAATCAACTTTCTTGTATTCCTCTTCTAAAGTTACATGAAAGAAAAAACCTTTCTGCATACTTTCCATTAACCCATTAACTTGAGCTACTGGGCCTTCATGTACCATGTCTGGAGCGTGAAATACAAATCCCTGATTTCGCAATAAGAATTGAAACAATCCTTTAATTTCATCATTAACCCGCAGCTTTTCTTCTTGGGTGCGTAATTTCGGAATTTGATTTAACAAAGTAGTCATGCCTGAAGCTGAAGTGGCCTGCCATACTTGTACCTGCTGTAAGTAAGCTAAATTACCCTCTAAAGCTGCAGTTATCGGTTGTAATGATTGTATGGCCCGTTGCAGACTAACTGCTTCATACAATTCCGATTCCAGTTGCGCCAATGTTTTAATACTTTCAATAGTTGGTTCCACCAAGGCTGCACTTTCCTCGATCAGTTGCAATTCGCTGGAAGAAACAAAGAATTCGCAAAACGCTTCTTCCATTACCTCTTCTTTGAGCGGCAACTTTACCTTTTCTCGCAAATCTCGAACGAGGTACACACTTTCCAAATCTGCCATCTTTGGCGACAGGTGATTTAATTGGTGGATGTATAACATACTATCACATTTTTCGTTCGCCAAAAGGCGAAAGCTTTGAAGTTGGACTTGTTACTGCAGATGGTTTGCTTCGCACATGTTCTAAGCGGTCCGCCTTACCACAGTAAGGACAATTAAGATTATACATCAATCCGGCCTTAGAACTGTCTGCTTTAAAGACATAATTACAACGACTACAATTATATTTAACAAAACTTGACGGCACAGTTACTTTAGCTATCTTTGATTCTGGCAATTGCCCAGCGCTAGCTTTTTTAAGTTCCTCACAGCAGCCCGTACAAACTAAGAAATTTTTATTTTCCCCCTTCGGATACAATCTTACCTGATCAAGAAGAACTACATTCTTACAGCGTTCGCAGGTTCTGGTCTTACGAATATCCATCATCTCACCCTACTCAAGTCAAGAATAGGATATATTTAAAGATATCTACGGTCGAGAATAAGATTTAACGTAAATAATTCGCGGTGGGTTACTTGTAACCCGCCTAACTTGCCTAGATTGCTGGCATTTATAGATATCTACGATGGAAAAGATAAAAGTGGGATGTTAAAATTAAAAAAGCGGACCCGGGGAGATTTGAACTCCCGACCTACAGCTGTCTTTACGCTAAGTAAAGACCCAGCGGATCTTTGATCTTAGCTTGTAGAAGGCTGTCGCCCTATTTGCCTTTTCGCCAATCCCCTCGTTCTGAGGAACTGCAGGTATCCAGGCTAGGCTACGGGTCCTTAAATACACAAAACGGCAGACAACTTTTAAATATTTCTTCAAAAGAGCATAGTTATGGGTTTCCTGATCAGTTATGAAGAACGAAAAGTAAAGGCCAAAGGGCTGAATAAATTAGCTCAGCCGAAGAAAGAAAAGATTCAGGAATATCTTTTTCCTGACGAATATCAAAATCTTTCTCTGCTCTTAGATCTTCCTAAATTAGAATACCCTAAAAATCCCGTTCTGTTTTATCCTGGTTGCGGCGCAGATATTCTCCTCCCCTTACATTATATGGAAATCCTTTTCCCGCGGCTGCAAAACATTCATTTCATCTTCAATGATTTGGATAATAATCTTGGTCTGTTCAAAACCATTCTCGATGATGTGGGAGTTTCTTTCCAAGAACTTAAGAAAAATCATCTCCAATTTTATTGGAAGGGCATTTTAGTAGACCTCCAATTTCTCCAGGGAAACATCTTTCCTACTCTTTCTCAAATACCTGATTTCAATATTTATTTTGAACGTGCTTTCCGAATCATGAAAGACGGGCATGAAAACTACGAGCAACAAATTTACCAAAAGTTAAAACCAAAGGGGATACTGATCAGCGATTCCGGATTTCAACAACTTCCTTTACAAAAACTAGCGGTCTCCCAGGAACTAAGCTCTTACCGGGAAATGATCATTGGAATAAAAAAAGAAATTAAAACTAAATAAAGATTACTGAATAGTAACCTTCTTCACCACAACATCTTGCGCTGGCTTATCTTGCCCGTCAGTCTGCACGGCGACAATTTCATCAACTATATCCATGCCTTCGACTACTTTACCAAAAACAGGATGTTTGCCGTCTAAAAAAGTGTTATCTACTACGTTGATAAAGAATTGACTTCCGCCGGTGTTTGGTCCATGATTAGCCATAGCAATCGTTCCTCGAGCATTACTTACTCCTTTGACAAATTCATCTTTAATTTCATATCCCGGTCCGCCGGTACCCCAATATTTTTTCTTGGAATTATCTTTAGATAGAGGATCTCCACCTTGGACCATAAATCCGGCAATGACACGATGAAACTTGGTGTTGTCGTAAAATCCTTTCTGAGCTAAGTCCATAAAATTCTTGGTAGTTATGGGCATCTTGTCTTCAAATAATTCTAATTTGAATGTTCCCATGGTAGTTTCAAAAACTGCTGTTTTATTTTTCATAGTTGAACCTCCGCACGATGTTAAAAATAAAAGTAATACCAATAATCCTATTGTTTGTAGTATGTTTTTCATCTTAAGGTGTAAATGTTTTCCAATTTTCGGAATCCCCTAAATAATGGCATATCAGTTAATTCCGGTTCATGACCGGGAGGTATAGCTAAACTACCAAACCTGTCCAAAGATTCTTCCAAAGTTATTTTTGCTTCCATCCAAGCCAGCTTTTCTCCAATACAACGATGCTTTCCAATGCCAAAAGAAAGATTGCCTTGTTCTTTGCGATGGATATCAAAAGTATCAGCGTTTTCATATTTCTCAGGATCTCTTCCTGCTGCGCTCCAGGGAATGTAAAGTGAATCTCCTTTCTTGATTTGTATTCCACCTAATACAACATCATTTGCTGCAACTCGATAAGTAGCTTGCGCCGGTGCTTCCAGGCGTACTACCTCATTAATCACTTTATCAATAAGGTTATAATCTTGTTGTACTTCTTTCATCACTTCTGGATTAAGAGCTAAGTGGTAAAAAGCAAAAGCAATAAGGCTGGTAGTAGTAATATTTCCGGTAAAAAGTAATAAAGCAGTATCGCTGGTGATTTCTACATTATCCATTTTTCTGTAAATTCCACCAATAGGAAAGTCATCATTGACGATGCTGCTCAACATTTTCCCATCGGGGTTACGTCTTTTATCTTCGGCGTGTCCCATTACAAATTCAGGTACTGTAAATCTATTCTCTCGATCAAATCTTTCTTCTCGTTCGGTAAATCTATCTCCCTTCGCATGTCCTATAAAGCTTACCACTGCATCGGTATGCTCTTTGATAGTACGTACTCTGTTTTCACCAGGCATACCTAACACTTCGCAAATTATTTCAATAGGCACGGGAATTGACAAATCATAGACTACTTCCATCTTTTTATCATCTTTTTTGATAACATAATCGAGCTGTCTTTGCACAATAGTTCGTGCAGTGGGTTCCCAACGCCCAACTTCCTCGGTCTTGAACGTGCCTTGCACATGCTTTTTCTTTGCCGCGTGTTCTTCTCCATCCATAGAGATAAGTAGACTTACTCCTTGCGGGATATTTTCAGTACTATGCTTTCCAAATACTTCTGAATTAAGAAAATGTTTATGATCTATTGCAACTTGTTTGATTAATCTATAACTTAAAGGCATCCACGCTCCCAAAGAAGTACTCCAAATTATCTCTGCCGGTTGTCCATCTGTACCGTGTTCTGTTCTGAGTTTTTGCTGAGTATGATAAGGACATCCGGTATTTTGTCGACTTAAAATATCTTCATCAGTACTTGGCTTTTTTTCATTTGTCATAGAATCTTCCTAAGGCAACCAAGTCTTATTATTCTTGAGCTTTTCTGGCAAATAAGTATCAATAACGTAGTTTAATCCATGCTTGGCTAAAGCCTGCTGTTCCGCCCTGACCTTCATCTTGGCCATTTGCTCCAATGCTTTTTGCCATGGTTTGTGATGTATTACAAACGGATCATTCTTAATCAAATCCTTGATTTTCTTTACGTCAATTTCTTTCAGTGGATGGGTCGGCAGTTTGTAATCAATAATATCTTGTGGAGTTACTCCAATAAACTGCGCCTGTGGAACACAAAAGTATTCATTGATATGCGCAGCGTTCCCTGAACCTACTTTAAGCGTTCGGTAAATATTTCCAAACCCATACGGATCACCATCAGTAAAAACATAGACCGGGATTTTCTGATCATCGGCTAACTTGCGAATAAATCGTCTACAGGCTCGAGTCGGAACTCCTCCCATTGAAATTAAAATACAATTAGCTTTTCTCCAATACTTGTGTTTGTTCAAGCGCTCAAACATACCACTGGTTTCAATTGCTAAAATAAATTTTGCTTTAGTCTTAAAACGTAAATGTTCTCCTGAACTAGGAACTGAATACGATCCAGAACCAAATTTGGTACAATCAATTTCTAATTCTTTTCCGGTATCCTGATCAATATCAATAACTGTCAGCTCTCCTGCCACATCTCCACCCTTTTCTTCCGGAATGAAGCCGATTTGTTCCCGATTAACGGTCATCATCGCTTCAATATCATCCATGACGTTGTCAGATTCAGGCTGTTCTAAGAATCGAGCCTCGCCCCAGTTTTTGCTAACATAGTATGCTTCCCTCTTGGTAGCAATATCATCACTCTGTACTAACTGTTTTGATAAGGCCATCATCCGTAAAGTTTGCGCGAAAGTTTTAATGGTGGAAGCAGTCAAAGTTCGTTCCTTAACTCCTGGTAATAATTTGAAATAACCTTCTTTATCATTGTACTCAACATTGCTTAAGGCTCGCAAAGGAATTTTTATCTGCGGCTGTTTTAATTTTTTAATATCCTGTTGCATGGTGTCAGCTACTTCAACAATCTTCTTCACTACATCCTTGCCTTCCATTCCTTCTTTCTTCTTTGCCATGGTTTATTTTTATCTACGTTAAATTATATTTTTTGATTTCGTCAAAACAACGTTTCCTGCTCTTCCTCCGTATCAAAATCATCATCTTCATCATCATCACCGCCAAATGCATCCTTCGTTTTGCTGTTCTTCTTCATTTTCTTTGGCTCCTCATCAGTTTGTTCTTCTGGTTGTTCCTCATCCTGGCCAATTTTTGCCAGTTCAGGATCGTAATCAGGATTATCTACTCCAATCTCCTCTAATTCACCACGAACTTGCTCCAGCATAGTATATAAATTATCTTCAATTTCTTTCTTTTTAATCTCATCAAAGCCCACGATCTCTTTCAAGGCATCAGCAACGTGGGGAATATATTTCTGAATATATCCTCGCTTCTTTGCTTCTTCCCCGATACGTCTTTTTTTATTCACGAAAGAAGCCAATTTTCTGCCGCAATCTTGTAAAGCTAACTTTATTTCTTTGACAATTTCTTCATAGTGTGCTAATGCTTCTTTAGATTCAGAGGTGAAAGGGACCCATACCGAACTCATGTGTACTACCACTGAACATGGTCCGACCGGTAATGAATTTTTGCTCTGCTGCAAACCATACGTTTTCCAGCTGGTATTTTGAATGGAATTAGTTATAGCACAAGCTCCTTGTTGATACAGTAAAGGTACACGATTAGCAAAGCGCATAATACGTACTGCCGAATCGCCATCCTGTTCTCCGCCAAACGCTAACGCCGCTTCAATCACAAACGGATTTCCGCGATAGACTGCTGCTGGTCGGGTAGTGGAACAATAAAATTCAGCATTAATTTCTTTACGCAATCCTCTTTCTAATTCTTCTGCGCCAATCGGTGAGATACAGTCAGTAGGAGGAGCTATGATTTTTGTTTTTTGAATTCCTTCATACAACTTCTCAGCCATATCCCGAGTTACTTGCTTAGGATTAGTTCTTGGTAACAGAGAAGAATTTTCACAAATTTCTTTTGCTGTGTTTGCTCCTACTCTGACAAATTCATCAGTCAGGAATTGTTGCAAAGTTTTGCCTTGGGTAAGCTCCAGCATTTTGATTAATCTTCCCAATTCTACACCATAAGGATGGGGTTTGATTTCCTTCGGTTCTGGAGGAAGTTCGTTAGTAGATCGGGCAAACATAATTTGCTGTGCTTCTGGGGTAACGTAGATGATGGTACAATGTGGATTAACAATAGCTGTTTCTTTGAGATATTCATCTACTGATTGCCGCCCTTTCATGTAGCTTCCATCTAAATCCACTTCGATTCTGGTACCATGCTCTTTACCTTCCCAATCAGTTTCCCCTTCTTCCATAATCTGCGGCAAGTTAGTTTGGGTATCAATTTTCAACTTCATAGTAATAGCTTTAGAATTGGAGGTTATTTTCGATTTAATAGAAGCCGGTTTTCCAGTCGTTAATTGTCCATACAAAACTGTGGCAGAAATCCCTATACCTTGTTGACCCCTGGTAGCAGCTAATTTGTGAAATTTAGAACCATACAATAATCTGGCAAAAATATTGGGAATTTGCTTCTTGACAATCCCCGGACCGTTGTCTTCCACGATCATTCTGAACCTGGTTTCGCTTAATTGGAGCAGTTCTACCGTTACTTCCGGTAAGATCCTTGCCTCTTCACAGGCATCCAGCGCGTTGTCTACTGCTTCCTTTACCGCAGTTAAAAGAGCTCTTCGCGGGTTATCAAAGCCTAACAAATGCCTATTTTTTTCGAAGAATTCTGCAATAGAAATTTCTCGTTGCTTCTTTGCCAGTTCTTCTGCGCTCTTTTCAGCCATAATAGCGGAAGAGGACGAATTATTTTTAAAGATTTCTAAAAAGAGCTAGGAAAATTCGGCTAGCAATTGCTCTAATTTTCCCTTTAAAGATTGGTTTTGCCTTGGAAACGTCCATTGATACCATTCCTTTTTATCCTTACTCAAGATCGCTTTCACTTTTTTCTCATCATATGAAAAATTGATATCTAAAAATCGTTCCTGTGCCGATTCTTCATCGGAGCACCACCCTAATTTATCCACAAAATATTTATTATCTTGGTCGGCATTAATTAAATCAGGAAAATAAAAATCTCGTCGTACTGTTCTATTGTCTTCTTTAAATGCCCATATCATGATTAACTTAAATTTTCCTTCTGCAGTATAACGAGTTTCAGCACAGATTTTGGTCTCATCAAGAACATCATGAAGAGTTATATTATGATCAAAAGGGGACTGAAGAAGCAACCAACTTTCTTCATAACGATTTCGGTCACGATCTTTCCAGCCTTCACCAAATCCATACACCGGGCCGCTTAATTGCGTTAAATCAGAGAGAAGCTGTCCATCCTTGATATATTTTTCTTTGAACTTTCTATTAGGATATTTTCGTACTTGGGTGCTAGCATCAAACATGCTTCCTTTCCCATCATAAAAGTCTATACTTAATGTATAATTTTCTTTCTCAAAAGAGTGCCGGCCTTGAGGATTAGCAATCCCTTTCCCTGTCAGAAATGCAGCTGCTTGTTGTTCTAGAGCATTCATCTATCTCATCCCTATTTTAGCCAGGATCTTTTTTGTTTCTGGCAAGTTTTCATATTTATAAGCATGAAATCCTAATCTCTTAGCCACGGTAATATTTTTTTCAGAATCATCAAAATAAAGTGTCTCTTGTGCTTGTAATTTATTTTCCTTCAATATGTTCATAAATGCCTTTTCATCAGGCTTGACAAATCCGGTTTCCCAAGAGAAATAAGCTTTATCAATAACTGTAAAGATTTTCGGAAAATGTTGCCTGTAATAAGTAGTTCTTTCTTTGAAATTATTAGACAAAACAAATACCTTTATCTTGTTTGATTTTAACTTTTTAGCAAAATTCAATAATTCTTCAATGATTTTTTCTCCTGAAAACCAATACTGAAAAAATTCATTTTCATTTAAGTTTAGACTCCATTTTTTGAAGTACTTTTTCCACAATGAGAAATGTGCAGGAGCATTTGGTTTACGAACCTTATCCATTATTTCACTAAGTGCAGAAATGAATTCTTGAGAATCTATCCCAAAATCTTTTTGAAATCTATGACTCAACATCTCACTTTTGAGAAAAACACCATTTAAATCAAAAATAACTGCTTTAATCATTTTTTTAGAAGCTCAGCCTCTTCTTCATGAGTTAGAGGCGTTAAAACGTATAATACCTCATCATCATCTTCTTCCAAATAATCTCGATTTAAAAATCCAATTCTTTTAGCTTTCAATTGTTTTAATCTATTTTTAATATCACCAATATCAATTCTTGGGTCATACTCTTCTTCGGTTTCATCAAGTAAGTGGATTATTCTATAATGCCGATCGGAAAAAAACATCTCTTCTGCATAAACACACGGTCTTTGTCTATCAATGTTAGAATCTTCTTCTCTAGCAGCTTCAGGCGTTTTGTAAACATCAACCCCACAAACAACATAAGGAGAAATCTCTCCTCGTTCTGCTTTAGCAATTAATTCTCTTGAGATAATACCTTCAAGCTCGAATTCCATTTTTACCCAAATAACATTTCCTTCTTTTTCTTCTCTAAATACTGAAACACCGTCTTATGCATAGATCCTTGTAATAACATGGCAACTGCCTGGCGAGAATGGACCACATTGCTCATTTCTCCCAGAATTCCAATAGTTTTCCCGTAGATAGAAATATGGGTATCCGTCAAGCGCTCAATCTCTGCTCGGGACTTGCCACCTGTTCCGATGACTCTTCCTTTCAACCGCTCCATGGTACTTTTGTTCTTTCCGGCAATATCTTTCATATCGATTATTTCCAGCAAATAATCTGGCTTCAATAATTGCATGGCAATTTTAGGATTAAATCCGCGAGCAATGGCTCTAATTATCTCTCGAGCGGTAAAGAGCATCAAACCATCATCACCGGTAATATTAACGTCGCCTTCTTTAGAAATATCTAAATGACATTTTGTTTCTTGCTCAATTTCTTTTTTAGTTTCACCATTGGCGCCTATCAGTACGGCAATGCGCTCTTCTGGTATCTTTAATTCGTAAGAAATATCGCCATAATCTTGTGGCATTTCTTCTTCAGTTTTGATCATAGTTACTCTTTTCCAGTGATCTTATTTAAGTTTTCCGCTTATTCTTTCTATGATTTTCTGCTCATTTTCTTTTACGCCCAGCTTAGCAAAAAATTGTACCATATTCTTGACATCTCGTTGCAGTAATTCCTCGGAGTTGGGGGTCTTAATTAAAGTAGCTTGGGAGAAATCAATGAAGTAGGGTTTTTCGTTATAATTAAGAATATTAAATGGTGATAAATCTCCATGGATCAATTCTCCTTCATGATATAGTTTTTCCATTTCTTCTATAATCAGGTCAAAGAACTTCTTCGGATCTTTTGGTTTGGCATCCTTGAGCATCGGCGCTGGCTTGTTACCGCCGATCATTTCTTCCACAATAATATGATTCATAAAGGCTAAAGGTTTTGGTGCACGAATTCCTGCTTTCTCTGCTCGCAGTAAGTTCTTGTACTCTCGCTGAGTCCAGGCTAAAATGATTTGTCGGCGGTGTTTCTGCAAATAATCGTACCGCGGATCTTTCTTGATGTACTCAAACATGCGCTTGTAGTCACAATTTTGCACGCGATAAATTTTTACAATCACCGTGTCCTTACCGCTGCTGGCCAGAAAAATATTGCTTTCCTTTCCTACCGTAACCGGACTGACCAACTCTTCAAAATTATCTCTGCTGTGCAATTCAAATAAAGTCCGATTGGTGAACTCATCAAATACTCCTTGCAGGGTCTTGAAGCGTTCTTGATAGGTTAAAGTAGTCATAACCTAGAAAATATTTTTTGTTTTATAAGAGTTTGCGTTGATTTTTTATCTCCTATTTTTTATTTTACGCTTTAGGTGGGGGGATTAATTTTACTAAAGCCCGGCGCCCATCAGAAGTGATGTGTAAATATACCGACGAGTTTTTTCCTTTTTTGTAACTTCTGTAGTCCTTTAAGAGTTCTCTGATGTCATGAATGATAGATACTTCTGGTTTGAATAACTTTGATTTTCGATCATGATTGATTATTGCTCCCTCCAGCATATAATCAATATTATTTGTATTCATCATCTGCACTTTTCTTCTTCTTACTTGCAGTTCCTGCCACATCACGTGCCAATTACCTAAATCATATGATCCATCTTCTCCTTCTGCATCAAGATTTCCACTGGGCATATTTTCATAATAAAGGGTAGTTTTACTGATCATACCTTCTGGGGCGGTTGCCCCACGTACAAAAGGCACTTCTATCTCCCCTCCTTGCCGCTCCCTTTCCAAACAGAAAGTGGTCGGCGCAAAATCTCTAGTTCGATGATATTGTAAAAAGTAATGTTTTCCATGATGGGTTTGAAATTCCATAATTGGGCAATGTTGCGGATCGAATCGCTCGAGATTACGTATAGTTTCGTATGTTTCCAACAAACTTATCGTATCTTCTATGGCCTTATCAGAAAGAGGATTGGCATACTGCAATACTATTTTTCCCTGTTCAATCGCTACATAATTTCGAAAATGTCCTTTAACCGTCATGATGTGATATCTATCTTTAATGGCCGAGTCAGCTACTACGGTTCTGTTAAAGCCAGGAATTTTTTCCCAGAGTGAAAAAGAAACTTCAGCTTTGAATGCTTCTTCGTCTGTTTTTGTATAACGGCAATATTCTTTGAAACTAGGCAGGTTATTTATTTTTTCTTGATAATCAAAGTAAGCTTCTTTGATCTGTTCGACTGATTTTTTTCCCAGAGCCGTAAAAATAAATCCGTTGGCAGTCCATATTTTTTCTAATTCAAAGCTGTCTAGCATTCCGGAGACCCCGGTGTAATCTTGCGGGTGTTCGCTCCTGAGCAAAATTTCCTTATGGGAAGCGACAGCTTCCTGCAATAAATCAAATCTTCGCGGCACGAGAATACCATTTTGTTCTACATAATCAGCAATCATTCTCTTTGGCTGTGCCGGCAGTCTTTGCGGATCTTCAAGGTAGTAGTCGGGCATAATTCTTTATTTAGAAAAAGACTTTATATACACATTCTTGTGATTAACTACTAATTAGTAAGAAAGATAACGAGGTTTATATAAACCGCTGCCATAAGTTCAACTAAACATGAATTCCATCGATGATCAAATTGCAGAATGTAAAGCTCACGTAAACGACTTAAATCTTAGGCTTGATGCGCTAGCAAAAAAGTTTGCAAAAATAAAAGTTTCTAATCAAGAAATATACGCTTCCAGTCAGAAAACGTATGCTGCTATTCAGCAGAATACCTCCGAGATCCAGCAAATTCATGCTAATGCTCAGGCTACCTGGGATTCAATCAAAAAAAGGCTTGCCGTCACACGGACTTCAGCTGAAAATTGCCAATATATTCAAAGTACCACTAAAGAGTAATAATTTTCCACAACATTTAAATATAAGTACCACTCTGCAGTTACATAAACACCTCTAAACCACCTCTTTTCCTCAGCAGGCTCAAGACTTCGGTTTTGGGTTTGCTGAGGTTTATTTTCAATAAAAAACAGATAGCTGATCGTATCTTGTCTGTATAAATCAAACTCTCTCTATTCGAATTTCTAAACCAAAGTTTTATATACTGTACCCTATAAATGCAAGTCATAGCCCGCCACAGAGAGTACCTGTGGGAGCACACGGCTTACGCCAAGCTGTGAACTCAGGCGTTAGTGACGCGGGCTTCATTATCAAATATAGAAATAGCATTCACTATCATCAACCATCACATATTACGAGTAAATTAGGATGAGTTAATAGTGTTCTATTTCTATACAATACAAATAAACAATAGGGGAGTTGACTATCACAATCATTTTTCACATGTACAGTACCTTCAGAGGCACTTTACGTAAAGCATAGTCAGACTCTTTCTATAACTGGAGGAATAAAAATGGCAAAAATAAGCCCAGTAGCGGCTAAATACATCGTACATTCAACAATTTTCATTGACGGGGTGGTTGATAAACCAGACGTCATTGGAGCAATCTTCGGACAGACCGAAGGATTGTTAGGAAATGATCTAGAATTACGCGAACTGCAGAGAAGCGGTAAAATCGGCCGAATTGAAGTAAATGTCAATATCAGTGCCGGTAAAACCAAGGGAGAAATCATCATCCCTAGTTCTTTAGATAAGACTGAAACCGCGATTATCGCTGCAGCGATGGAAATCATCCAGCGCATCGGTCCTTGTAACGCTAAAATTGAAGTTCAAAAAATTGAAGATATTCGTATTAGCAAGCGCCAGTTCGTGATTGAAAGAGCTAAGGTCTTACTACGAGAATTGACGCAAGAAACTCTTCCTGATTCGCAAGAATTATCGGACGAGGTTGCTCAATCCGTACGCATGATGGAAGTTTCTGAATATGGTAAAGAACGTCTTCCTGCCGGTCCGGATGTTGATTCCAGCGATGAAGTTATTGTAGTAGAAGGTCGTGCTGACGTTCTAACCTTGTTAAAACACGGCTTCAAAAATACTATTTCCATGAACGGCACTTCCTGCCCTCAGACCATTAAAGATCTCAGTAAAATAAAATCTATTACTGTCTTTGTTGATGGTGATCGAGGCGGCGATTTAATCGTTCGTGAACTCTTAGGAGTTGCTGATGTTGATTTCGTCACCAAAGCGCCTGATGGAAAAGAAGTTGAAGAGTTAGCTAAAAAAGAAATTCATCAAGCTTTACGTGGTCGAGTTACTGCCGAACAAGCTAAATTGGATTTAGGAGTTAACAACGATGGCACTTTGAAAGAACCTTCTGATCGCATGGTAGAAAGAAAATCATCTTACGCTACCGTTCGTGAAAGTAGAGGAGATCAAAGCGGCTACCGTCGTGAGACTCGCCCTGATTCTCGCATAGATTCCAGAAGCGATTCCCGAGGAAGGTTTCCTAGTAGACCTTCCGCGCCAGCTCCAGCTGCTCCTGTAGTGAGAGAAAAACGCTTATCTCCTGCGGAAAAGAAAATTTTCAAAGAAACCTTAGAAAACCTTTTCGGCACTAAAGGTGCCTGCATCTTTGATCAGAAGTTGAACGTGCTTGGCAAAGTACCCCTAAGTGAATTAAGTTCCACTGTCAAAAGCCTAAATGGTGGTATTTATGCTGTTGCTTTAGATGGCGAAGTAGATCTGGAACTAGTGCGCTTAGCAGAACGCTATGGCATCACCCACTTGGTCGGGACCGCATTCAAAGTTACTGAACCGCATAAGATCAGTGTCTTGACTGAAGCAGATTTGTAAAGATTTATTTTTATATTTTTAATTTATTTTATTCATTTATACAAATACTATTAACCTCTTACCTGGTTCTACAACCTACAACACTTTTACCTAATCTTCCTGTTTCTTACTACTCTAAAATTATATACAGTATTCGATACTCCTTTGAAGATGACGGCAGACTCATTTAATTCAACAGAAGAAGGAAAAAAAGAAGAGATATTTTTCATTAATAAAATTTCTAAATTAGGAATATGGAGTATTGAAGATATTATGCAAGCTCGGAACATTGTTCTTTTTGATAGCCATCCTCTCTGGAACAATTATTTTAATACTAATTTTGGTATTGTCGCTGCCCAACAGCGAATCTATCTTATTCCCTATTCCCATCAATTTTTTGATGTTGCAACTCAAGTCAGAATAGCCACTGATTTTACCAAAGTGAAGAGCCATGCTCGGAGCGATCTGATTCTTGGTCGTGATTTAACCGCAGAAGAAGCTCGAAATAGTCCGTTGTGGCTTGACTTTGCTGATGGAAATCAAAAGCAGCTTGATGATTATGTAGAAAATACTTTCCGTTTTGGAAAAGATAAACTTGGATACGAAATGATGATGGGTATTCACCTTCCCGAAGAAAAAGAAGCAGTGGAACGGACCGTTGGAATAGGTGGGCTGTACAGCCGATCTCAAGCTATTTACCATGATCCCTCCTTACAGAAGAAAAATGAAAAAGAAAATCAACCTCACTTAACTACTAATCTATTAGCCACAATTAAAAATCTGTTAACTAAGCAAAAAGAATAGTAATGAATAGTCATCTTAAGAAATAGTACAATAATATACACAAATACCACAAATATACTCCAACGACAACCCAACCAATCAAACAAACGATCAATCAAACTAAACCACAACATTTTTATCCTTCTTTCTCTTCATGATCCGTAATGGTGTTTGATGTTATTATCGGCCGTTCTAAAAAAGAGGTCGAAAAATATGGAAAAAGAGGAACAGTATTTCTAGGAAAACAATACATTCAGTTAGGGCAAACTACTTCCCTTTCTAATCCGGTCTATATGGATGTAGCCAGTGCGCATGTCGCTTTTATTGTAGGTAAGCGCGGTTCAGGAAAATCCTACACCATGGGAATGGTTGCTGAAGGTCTTACTGATCTTCCATTAGAAATCAAACAAAATCTTTCTATTGTTTTACTTGATACCATGGGCATTTACTGGACCATGAAATATCCTAATTTCCAAGACGCTGACATACTCAAAGATTGGAAAATAGATCCTCGAGGATTAGATGTAAAAATTTATACTCCTACTGGATTTTATTATGGATATAAGAACGAAGGGATTCCTACCGATTTTCCTTTTTCTTTACGACCTTTAGATGTTGGTCCTCATGACTGGTGTACGGCTTTCAATTTAGATCCTAATTCTGCAGAAGGAGTTCTGATCACTAAAATAATTCAAGACCTATCTAAAAAAGCAGAAAGTTACGATTTAGATCTCCTCATTGACTTGGTGAAAAAAGATACTGAAAGTGATCACGTCGTAAAAAGTGTAGTCGTTAACCAATTTGAAAAAGCCAAAGGCTGGGAAATCTTTTCTAAAGAAGGGACTCCTTTGAAAGATATCATCGCTCCCGGACAGGTAACAGTTTTAGATGTAAGTCCGTATGCAACGATGGCTTCCGGCTGGGAAATTAAAGCCTTAGTAGTGGGTTTAATTTGCCGCAATTTGTTTAATCAGCGCATGTTAGCGAGAAAAACTGAAGAATTCAAAACTGTTGATGCAGCCATGCATTATTTTACCAAGCAAACAGAAGAAAAAATGGAAGAGCCCTTAGTCTGGATTGCCTTAGACGAAGCACACGAACTCTTGCCTAAAGACGGAAAAACTGCTGCTACCGAAGCTCTCATCACTATTCTTCGTGAAGGCCGCCAGCCCGGAATTTCACTAATACTTGCTTCCCAGCAGCCAGGAAAAATCCATACTGATGTCATGACTCAATCTGATATTGTGATTGGCCATCGTCTTACTGCTCGTTTGGATGTTGAGGCCTTAAGCCAATTAACGCAGAGTTACATGCGTCAAGGATTAGAGCAAGAATTAGATCATTTACCTCGAGTTAAAGGAGCGGCAGTTATCTTTGACGATGCTAATGAAAGAATTTTTCCGGTACAGCTCCGTCCTCGATTTACCTGGCATGGTGGAGGAAGTCCTACTGCTATATCAGAAAAGAAAGAATTTTATTCTAAAAGCTTAGAACAACTTAGAAAATTATGATCTTGCTTAGAAATTCACAGTATCATTTTTCAAAATATATTTGGTATGATTTTGTAAAATAGAATCCAAATACTGTCCAGTTCTGATAGGAAGCGCTTTTGTATCATACATTATAATTATTTTAGTATCCGATAATACCACTACTCTATCACTATGTAAATCGCAATTCTTGTCCTCCATAAACAGAATATCTTCATCATCCATTTTTTTTGAAAAATAACAATAAGTTCGATCACCGATAGGTATCACATCATATCTTCCTGGCTCTTGGTCAACAAAAATAGAATAGCCATTAATCTCGAATGGATAGGGCGGAGAAACAGGAGCGGGATATTGTGGAACACAACCACTACTTACAATCATAGAAACCAGGGCAGGAAATAATTTAGAAGAGAATTTCATTATAACCACGAATGGGTTTAGTATCTTCCTGAGGTTTATGATTTATTTGCTGTACTGCTCTCTGGAGCAAGGTATCGAGATATTGCTGGCTTTCTCGATTTAATTCTTTTCGATCATGAAGGAAATAAAATTCTTCTTGCTTAGATACCGTCCCTACTGTATCCGCAATCCCATCGCAACCTTGATCATAAATTCGTAATTCCGCATTATCCTCCTGCGGTGCTTTAAAGTAACAATCACCATCGCTCTGTTGTACGTATATTGCTCCTATTCCTTCATCACTAATAACCGCATGTTCAATAAAAGTAGTATGGGAAGCGCAACCGCTCAATAAAGATAATATTCCTGCGTATACCGTTTTTTTCAACTACACTTTCATCTCTTTCAATCTTTTAATTCTATTTTCAGTACTAGGATGGGTACTAAAAAATTCCAAAAAAGAACTTGCCTTCAGCGGATTAGCAATAAACAAATGAGCCGTTGCTTCTGTTTTTCCCATTCTTGCAAAAGGAAAAGTTCGTACATTCTTCTCAATTTTTTCCAAGGCCGAGGCTAAGGCTAATGGATCTTTACTAAGATGTGCACCAGTTTCATCTGCCAAATATTCCCGTGACCGGGAAATGGCTAACTGAATAATCATAGCCATCAGTGGAGCAAGAATGGCCAGGAGCAATAATTCTAGTATATTTCCGCCGCCGTTATGTTGGTTATCATCTCGGTTCATTCCGCCGAAGATCGCGGCCCAACGAGCCATCATGGCAATATAAGAAATGACTCCTGCAATAGTTGCAGTTACCGTTGAAATAAGGATATCTCTATTCTTAACATGTCCTAGCTCGTGAGATAAGACTGCCCGTAATTCTTTTTCATCCAGTAGCTGTAAAATACCTGTAGTCACTGCCACCGCGGCGTGATCAGGATTTCTTCCAGTTGCGAAAGCATTACTTTGTGGAGTATCAATAATATATACTTTTGGCATTGGCAGATGCGCTTTATTTGAAATTTCTTTGATCACAGCATAAAGCTTTGTATGGTGCTTTTTGTCTGCTGGTTTTGCTCTGTACATCCATAAGACAATCTTATCCGACCACCAATAGGAAACAAAATTCATTCCCCCCGCAAAAATAAGAGCGATGGTTAAACCTGCCTTTCCCCCTGCTAATGCTCCTATCAGCAGCAATAAACCGGTCAAGCTGCCTAACAACAATACTGTCTTTAACTGATTTTTAATGGTCATTTTTATTCTACATAGCTATTTCCTTTTCTTCTTTAAATAAATTGTGTATTTCGTTGATCTTCTGGAAAGATTTTAATATTCCTTTTCATCCGTTAAATGAATGGAGATGGATATTTACAATTTTGATAAGGATACGGGAATGCCCATTACTATAACTCCTGAAGATACTAAAATATTAAATTTCAAAATTATTATCCATGAAAAATGTGGTAAGAAACATATCGACCTAGAAAAATTTGCCACATTTAATCATCGAAAACATCTTTGTCTTGAGTGTAATGAATATTTCTATGATCATGAAAGGGGAATAGGCACATAATTCCTACCCCTCTACAGTGCCTTATAAATCATAATCTTTAAATAGCGGTTTATACCCTAAAAATAGATGAATAATCTGGATAACCAAGACCCTCAAAAATCAACCGTATCAAAGGTCTGGGATTTTTTAAAAGTCCGTAAGATCTGGTGGATTCCTCCCTTGGTGATTTTACTGATCTTATTTCTGCTCTCTATCTTTGCCGGAAACGGCGTTTCTGTAGGAAATGTGTATGCACCAATTTAAGTAATTACAGAACAATTAATTCAACTAGTTTAAAAACAACCGATTTATTTTCTTGGTAATCCGCTTTTCCATAAAAAATCCGGTCTGCTGTAAGCAGAAACTAAATCCCAGTAAGAAAAAGACAAAAGGCAAACGATAATTAAGATTATTCAATAAAATATTTTTAGTACTCCAGAGACGTAATTTAACAAACGGATTAATGTTTCCTACTTTTTGCTTAAAATGATAATTAGCTTTCCCGCGACGCAATTGCCAGCGAATAAACGAGCGTAAATCACTTCTCGCTTCGTGAAGAGCATATCCTTCCGGGACATATTTTATCCTCAGACCTGCGTTCATCAGCCGATGTGAAAATTCCGCATCCTCCGCACCATATCTCATATCTAAATCAAACAATCCCACTTTCTCAAAAATAGTTCTTCGTAGAGCGCAGTTTCCCACGGCGAGATGATCAGTAAATCCTTGAGCATCCACTTTCCATACTTTAGTAAATCCTAACGATCCTCCGCCGGGGAATCCTAAGGCTGAAATGCAGTTTCCAAGAAAGTTAGAAGATGGTATCTTGGTACCGCTGGTAATGGCATACAGATTTTGATCTTCTAATAAAGGATTAACTAATGACTCTAGCCATTTTTCCTGTACCCAGCAATCATCATCAATAAAGACAATGATTTCTCCTTTGGCAAATTCTATCCCTTTATTTCTGTTAAAAGGAATTCCTTGTTTTTCTGGAATAGTAAAATACTTGACTGAGAAAGGCATCTCGGGACAAGAACGTGGAACATTAGATTCATGGACAAACAACACTTCTATTTTGTTTGAATTCATTTTTTGAGAAGAAAGTTGCTCTTTCATACTCTCTAGCAAGCGTCGTAGTTTACTTTCTCGCACCTGATCAAAAATAACCACAATAGAAATCAAAGGTTTAGTCATTTACTTCAATCCTTTATTTTTGATCTTAAAATAGAGATATTTTTCATAGCAAAACTTCAAATTAACCACTTATATAGTTTGTGTAAGAATAATCATCGTATAAGCACGTATAAAGGCTACTGAATAGAAACTTATAAAAACACCTCCTCATCTAAAGTAGCATTTATGAAAATAAGTAAAATTAGCGCCTACCTTCTTCTTATCATGGTATTAGCTGCAATACTTAGATTTGTTGCTGCTTATTATGTTGCCATAGGAACTGACGAGATGATTTATTCGGTTATCCCCTTAAATATTATTTCTGCCGGGCGCTTGTCAACCATTGAACAGGCTCCAGTCTATTTTTATCTGGTAGATTTAGGCTATAAGCTCACCGGAGGATTAAGTTTAGTTGCGGGTCGATTACCTTCTATCCTCTTCGGCTCTTTTGCAGTAGTAGTTATCTTTCTGCTCACTCAAGAACTGTTTGAAAATAAAAAAATAAGTCTTCTAGCCGCCTTTTTTTCCGCTGTCTCCGGATACTTACTACGTTTCAGCCAAGAAATGGACATGCCCGCTTTCTTTTTTTGCCTGTTAAGTTTCTTTTTCTTCATAAAAGCACTGAAAGGAAAATTATCTTATCTTTATCTTTCTACACTTTTCCTCGCTATAGCAGTAATGATAAAACCTATTGTCTTATTATTTGTTCCAGCCTATGTAATTATCTTTCTTTGGTATGGGTACAAACATCAGAAAGGTATCTTCTATAAAAAAGATGCAAAAATGCATTTTGATACAAAAACACTGCAAGTACTCTTTTTTTGCTTGATGCTGGCAGTGTTAGTAGTTTCTCCAGTCTTGATTTACAATTATCTTTTATATCAAGAGAATGGCAGAACCGATTATTATTTTACAGTATTAGCCGGTGTCGGTGATCATGCTTTATACCAAGGACAGGAAGCAGAAGCTTGGACGCTTTCACATCTTTTTATGAATGCAAAATTAACCTTGCTCAATCTCTTAAATTTTGGAGCTCTGCTCTTAATCTTGGGAATTATAGGATTTATCCTGGCCTTTCGCAAAGAAAAATATTTCACTTCTTTATTTTTGCTAAGTATCTTATTTTTATTTGCCTATATTGCCGGAAAAATGAGTGGAGTAAATCATCTCTTATGGGTTCCCTTAGTTTTAAGTATTTTTGCAGCCTATGCTGCCTGGAAACTAAAAGAATTCTGTATGACTAAATTTAAATTCAAACATACGATAGCTATAATTGTTCTGATCTCTTTACTCATCTCTACCTTCGCTCTTACTCAGATTATTCCGCAAAGAAAAACATCCATTTCTATTGCAGTCGAAAAATATGCTAGGGAAAACATTCCCAAAGAGGCAGTAGTAATCGTTGATCCGCGTATTTATCGCGGAATACTAGCCTGGAGTTTCAATCAAGGACATTATCTGGAAGGATCAAACTTTCCCCAGCTGATGGATATGATTACCCATTCTTCAGCTCCTAAGGTAAATGTTCCGTTATATTATATTGAATGCGGAACGGGAACTAATTGTGGTTGGAAGCCGGATGATTACCAGCGAGTGTATAATTTCAGCGAACAGCTCAGTAATGTCTTTCGTACTCAGACCCAGAAAGTAGCGGATCTAAAAGCTATAGATCATCTGATTATCTATAAAGGAACAATGACTGCGCCGCTTTCCGTATATGAAGCTGTTGATCGTACCCATACCTTTTGGTATACTCCGGTAGGTTGGAAGTACACTGAAAATGCAGTAGACAATTATGCTCCTAAGAATTTTGTTGGAAAACTACTAAATGCAATTGGATTTATTATCCTCTACCTCGACGTCCTAATAGCTTTGTCATCTTTGATACTGATCTTCCGCCTTCTCGGGAAACAGTACGACTGATGACATCAATTTCACTAGAATAATTGGGAGCATCCCAAGGGAAAAATTCTCCCTTCAAATAACGTTGCCAGCGTTCTATATCAGCTTTAACCATTATTTCTACTAATTTTTGAAAAGTAGTTTTTGGTTCCCATCCCAATTTTTGTTTTGCTTTTGCCGGGTTACCGCAAAGATGACTTACATCTAAAGGGCGATGCAATCGCTTATCTTCTTTGACATAATCTTTCCAATTGAGTCCTGCTGCTTTAAACGCTTCTTCTACAAATTCACGTACACTATGGGTTTCTCCAGTAGCAATAACATAATCATCAGCACGATCTTGTTGCATGACTAGCCACATTGCTTTTACAAATTCAGGAGCAAATCCCCAATCGCGTCTGGTTTCCATATTTCCTAAACGCAATTCGCTTTGCAAGCCTAGTTTAATCTTAGCCACGGAATTGGTAATTTTTCGAGTGACGAATTCTAAGCCACGTAAAGGGCTTTCATGATTGAATAAAATTCCATTACAAGCAAAAATGCCGTAAGCCTCTCGGTAAATCCGGGTCATGTGAAAAGAATATAATTTTGCTGCAGCATAAGGCGAGTTAGGAATAAAAGGAGTATTTTCATCTTGCGGAGAACGAGGAGATCCGCCATACAATTCGCTGGTAGAAGCCTGATAAAATCTAATATCTTTTCCTAAATGTCGAATAATCTCCAAAAATCGAGTTGCTCCTGAAGCATCAACATCAGTAGTCATTAAAGGTGTATCAAATGAATTGCCCACAAAACTTTGTGCTGCTAAATTATAAATTTCGGAAGGATTAGAAACAGTTACCGTTTCCAATAATGAAGCCATATCGCTCAAATCCGCGGGAATAAGAGTAACTTTATCGATGATACCTAGTTGTTGCAGGCGCCAGAAATTAGGAGTAGAAGCTCGACGGTAAGTTCCAAATACCTTATATCCTTTCTCTAAGAGCAGCTTCGCTAAATAAGGTCCATCCTGCCCGGTAATCCCCGTGATTAAAGCTCGCTTTGCCATGTATGTACGATCTATCAGAAACCTCTATGAATAACCCTGATTGCCCCTTTAAAAGTTTTATGGAGTACAAAACTCTATATTCTGGCCTGTGGAGCGTTATTTCTTAACCCCTAAAACGCCGACAAAGCATCGTCCAAAGAAGGTTCGGCAGCCCACTACTTCCAGTCCTGCTTCAGTAAATAGATCTCGAAGCCCTTTACGATCGTAGGTCTTTCCATCCCAGGCTCCTTTAAAGCTGCTTTTCTTTAACTTATAAGCAGCTAATGGGCCGTAGGTAAAGGGAACTCCCACAAATACATATTTTCCCGTTTTAGTTACTCTGGCCATCTCTTTGAGTGCATCCAAGGGGTTGGTAAAATGTTCCATGGTGCTGTTATTAAAAGTTAAATCAAAAGAATCATCCGCAAAAGGCATGTTAAAAATATCTCCTTGCACCAGAGTAGCTTTACTCTGAAGTTGTTTCTTGGCAATTAACAATGGTGCGGAAGCATAATCCATAGCATAAGCAGTATGGCCTTTTTCTGCTAGCATCGCAGAAACAAATGCTGAACCTCCGCCCGGTTCCAGCGTGATGGAAACTGCAGAGAGTTTCTTTTCCAAGTAGCGGCGCAACTGCACGTTCATAATCTTTCGTAAAACATCTAAGACATTATCGTAGACCGGAATGCGTTTCCAATACGTATCCCAGGTTTCAGTATTGCTGTCTTGCACAAACTGATACAATCCTTCTTTTTCAGAGAATTTTTGCTTGCAATTTTTACAAGAAAAAGGTTTTAGAACTACGCTGTTAGTCTTACAGGACGGACAACGCCAGAGTTGTTGCATAGGGTTACATTTTCATAGTGTGTTATAAATATTTCGGCAATTGGATAGTTAAATTTATTGATATCTGTGTCGTATATTACTTTGTATTTCTTTACATTTACTTTGTATATTTAACTACGCTAACCCAGCATCCATAGCGTAAGAATGGAAATATTTTCAAAAAAAGATTATCAACTTTAGAGATTACACGATAACTTTGATGCAACCATCTATACTTCAAAGAAAAGACCGGCAATAGTGCCGAAGAAAATAAATAAAATTCTTGGTGCTGGTAATCAGCAAAGTATTTTTTTCCCTCGTTAAACATTTTTAGAGTGGCATAGTGTGGATTCATTTTTTTATACGAAGAGAACAGTCTATACATTTGCACCAACGGCGCATATCGTAATGGTTCAATCACCACTAACTTTCCACCTTTGACCAAGACTCTGGAACATTCCTGCAATACTTTCTGTTGATCAACATGCATTAAAGTAGAATTAATATACACCAGATCGAAACTTTCGGCAGGAAATTCTAATTGCTCCGCATTCATCTTGACCGCAGTAAGTTCTACTTTTTTTTGCTTGGCCGACTCTTGTGCTGCTTTCAGACTTTCTGCAGAAATATCGATCACCGTTACTATCGCTCCTTGAGCAGCAAAGTCTGCTGCTTGTTCCCCTGAACCGCAACCAACTTCCAATAATTTTTGATTTTCTACATTTCCTAAAAAAGAATACGACTTGGCAATTGCTTCTGTAAACGCCAGCGAAAACATATCTTCATGGGAAGATTTCCATTGTCGATCATAAAATTCTTGTACTGAAGTCATGGTAATTTTGATCGTACTCGTAAAGAATAAAACATATCTCCAAAGACTACTCTTAAACCCCACCAGAAAGGAATTTTAGTTTCTCCGTGCTTGCGTTTGTGGTAAATAGCTTCAATTTCCGCGCAAGGAATATTTATTTCTTGAGCAATTGCAGCAATAGTAATGCCATATAAAATATGATCAAAGGGCCGTAAATTTTTACCTTCTCCATACTCCAGAATAGAATTAAGTGTTTCTTTGGGTATAGCAATGTATCCATTAGTATGATCATTCATTCCGGTCTTCAACCAGAAGCGCACCCAGCGGTTAAGCATATACGTTCCCAGGCGATGAGCTGGATCGGTTTCAAAAGTAGTATCTTTAAGATAACGTGAGCCAAACATAATATTACCTTCTTTGACTTTCGCATACATTTCTGGCAATATTTCTGGCGGATGGCTTAAATCCGCATCCAAGAAAGCCACTACTTTTCCCTGCGCCGCCTTAAAACCGGTAAAATAAGCGCTGCCTATCCCTAATTTTCCGGGGCGAGTAATTAAAGTAGTATTAGGATACAATTTTTGTAATTCTTTTACCACATCGGAAGTTCCATCAGGAGAATTATCATCCACTACTACAATATCTCCATTCAAGTTATTATCCTTAAAAATTCTATTGACGGTAGTAATAAATAAACTGATATTTTCCCGCTCATTATAAGTAACGGTAATAACTGTTAATTCAGGTACCTTTTCTTCAGACATGCATTTTACCCCAGATGAGACTATTTAAAATTTTCGTTAGAGAGGGGCTACAAAATTATCTCTATTTTCCGTTAATTTTATATCTAAGTAGCATACCAAAACCGTATGACTTCAGAAGCACAACGTATCCAGGCGGTAGCAGAAAATTTACGGCTGATAGAAAAACACATCACCTTGCACTGGTTAGAAAAAAAAAACCCACCCGCAGTAGACGAAATAAAAGCTTTTCGCGATCAATTGCACCAAGCAGTAAAAGAATTGCAAGATCTTCACAAAATGTTAACCGTCTTCAAATAAAATCTTTAAACTAAAATAATACTTTCAACTTATGGCCATCTTAAAAACCGATACCCAGCAAATTCCTGTTAAAGACGGAGATAAAATCATTCCCGCTTGCGAACAGCTGAAGATTCCCTTTGGTTGTAAAGATGGTTCTTGCGGAACTTGCTTGCTTAAAATCATTCAAGGCATGGAAAATTTATCTCCTTTGGCTCCAGCAGAACAAGCAGAAATTCCCTTAGCTCAAGATCAGCGCTTAGCCTGTCAATGTCGATTAATGAAAGGCACTGTGCATGTCAAAAGCGAATGGCAGTTTTAAAATCCCAAATTTGTTTAAAGAAAATTATACGCTGTCTTCGCTGTGATAGGTAACCTTAACTCCCAGATTCTTTTCAATTTCTTCTTTCTTCTTATCCATTAAATTAAGAAGAATTTTTTCATGTTCTTTGTTAAAAATTCGTATAAACATGGGACTAGGCTGACGTGGATTGGTAATCACATTGCGAACATAAAACAATTTTTTTCCAAAGAAACCTTCTTTTTTGATGACAAAACAGGGTTTGCCGGAGGCAAATAAACTCAAATCCTTAGTGATTTGAAAAGTAAGTCCTGTTTGCTGTTGAAACTCCTTAGCTATTCCGTCTAAAACTTGAAATACATTTTTTCCTTTTTCTTCTACTTGTTGTAATTCTTTTAGAGTCATTTGGTCACCTTCCTGGCAATGATAATCATAAATGAGCCTTCTTCCCCTGCTTCTTTATTAAGGTATGGGGAAAAGATTTCACTCACCAGAGGAAGTGCAAACTGTTTCATAGATAAACCTAATCCTTTCTTTTGCTGCTCTTGATATTTTCGTATCAAGTCAATAGAGAATGCTCTGGTTCCTATATCAAAGAGTAAAATTAATTCTGGTGCGATATACGAAACCATTTCTACAACTTCAAAGCCCGCTTGTTGTAATTCCCTGGCCCAAGCTTCTTTATTTTTTTGGGTAGCACTGTAAATGGAACGGCCGCGGTCATAGGCAACATATTGTGCTGCCTTTTCATGATTTCCTTCTTGTTCAAACTTATGAGCTTGATTGATAAAATAAAGATTCTTTTTGAAATTGTGGTTGGGTGTAGTCAAGACTAAAGTTCCATTGTCTAATAGAATCCGATGTACTTCTTGTAAGATAGGACCTACTGGTTCAAAGTCTTTAATCGCATTAGAATAAACTGTCTTAAACTGTGCTTCTTTCCAGGGGAGATGATGAATATCTCCTTGTACAATTTCTGCATAGGTACCAAGCTGTCGCGCTTTTTGTACTTGCGCTTCTTTAATATCCAAACCACAAGCAATTTTTTGTATTGCTGGAACCGCTATTTTAGCAGAAAAAGAGGGATCAAAAAAATCATAGATATCCTTTTTTTCTAAATCAATACTTTGAAAAGTATCAAATTCTGCGGCAAAGCGATTTCCTTTCAGAATAGACATATTAACCCCATCACCACAGCCTAAATCTAACAACGGTTCCTGCAAACAGTTGTTACTGGTCAAAATTTCTGCTTCAATGGTTCGCCAAACTGCTGTTTCCGGACGCAGCCAGTAGGCATTCAGATACTGTTGAAAGAAGTGACTATAAAATTGTTTTCCATCTTCCATTCTTTTCATAGTCGTAGCAGAAATATTTTCTAAAAGCAAGCTCAATAAGAATTTTTTTTCTTCCGGACTGTAATCAGCTAATCTTAGCACATTAATAGGACTTACACAGCGGCTGCAAAAAATAGTTGTTGCTTCGTTTTTTTCTTGACAGACTGAACAGGTTACAATATTACTAGTAACTGCCGCAACTGTTTTTGCACTAGCTTTTCTTTGTACGAAAAAAGCAGTAATTGCAGTTACTGTACTTTCCATTTCTTCCTTACTCATGCCTGGATAAATCGGTAGCGTTAATACTCTTCGGGAAATTTCTTCCGTCTGCGGAAGCATTCCTTCTCGTAATCCATACTTCTGCTGATATAAGGTTTTCAGATGCACTGGTTGATAATATACCTTGCTCATAATTCCTTGGGATGCTAAATGTTCTTGCAATGCATCACGAAGCTGTTGATCAGGCAACATGATCGTATACATCTGATAATAATGATCTGAATCTTGATACGGACCTGGCGTTTTTATTTCAGGGATCTTGGAAAGACCATTATTTAATATCGTAGCTGCTTCTATGCGTAATCTCATCGTTTCCTGAAAATGGTGTAACTGTGATAAACCTAAAGCTGCATTCATAGTTGGCATTCTAAAATTATACCCTACCTCTACATAATCATTATCTCCCGTATGAGAAAAATAATCTCCAGCTTGGCTTTCTACTCGACCATGCGAGCGCAGCAGTTTCATCTTTTCGTACAATTCCTGAGAATTAGTAATAACTGCTCCACCCTCTCCGGTCGTAATCAATTTATTTTGACAGAAACTTAACGCTGCTGCAGTTCCAAACGTTCCGCATTGTTTTCCATTTTTGGTAACGCCTAAAGAATGAGCATTATCCTCGAGTAAGATTAAGTTATGTTCTTGAGCAATTTTCTGTAATTCTTCGATATCTCTGGAAACACCGCCGGCATAATGAAGAGCAACAATAGCTTTGGTGTTAGCAGTTATTTTCTTGCGAACATCCTTTGCATCTAACCCTAACGTTTCAGACTCTGATTCGGCAAAGATAGGAATACCTCCGGCTGCTATTACCGCATTTGCCGTAGCCACAAAAGTAAAAGAAGGTACAATTACTTCTTTTCCTTTTAGATCCAGAGCATAATACATTAATTGTAAGGCTGAAGTTCCGCTATTACAAACCACTGCATATTTTGTTCCCGTAAAAGTAGCTAATGCTCGTTCAAATTGTTCTACTTCCGGACCAGTAGCCCAAGAGGTACCTCTTCGAATTACTGCCTCTACTGCAGCGAGATCATCTTCATACCATTTGGTTTTAAATAAAGGGATTTTCCAAGACATAGGTATTATTTTTTAGGTTGTTGATTTTCCTCCTTTTTCTTTAAGAATCGAGCAGGACTTCCTACCCACACTTCGTTAGCGGGGATGTTTTTATTGACGAAGCTCATTGCTCCTACCAATGCATTTTCGCCCACTGTTACCCCGGGCATAATTACACAATGTGATCCAATAGCACAGCCTCGTTTGAGAGTGACTTTTCCTTTCTTATTATCACTGTCACTTCGAGAATAGATGGAACAATGTGATCCAATTAATACTTTATCTCCTATTTCAATTCCTTCCGACGCATCGAGAAGAGTAAATGCTCCAATATCAGTATATTTTCCTAAGCTAAGATTTTCTGTATGCATAACTAACCAGTGATATTTAGTTAATTCTCGTTCTTTAATCTCTGGTTGTTTCCATTCCCGAGCGTTTATTTCAGGCATTTAATATTTCTCCGGATGGGCAGCGATTTCCCTTGCCACCATGCTTAATCCTTCTTCCACTGCTACTTTTGCTTTGAATTTTAATAATTTCTCTGCTTTAGTTGTATCTGCTTGTCTTCTGGTTACCAATACTTCTCGATCCCGAAAAATTGGTTTCAGTTGCCCTTCTTTACCTACGGCTTTGATGATAATTTCTGCCAATTGCGCAACTGAAGTAGAAATACCGGTTCCGACGTTAAAAGCTTCATTGACTGCTTCTGATTCCATCGCCGCAATATTAGCCATGACCACATCAGAAACATGGGTGAAGTCCATGGATTGATCTCCCTTGCCATCAATGACTGGCGATTCATTATTGATGATCCTTTTGATAAAATGAGTCACTACCGTAGTATAATACGCATGCGCTGCCTGTCGTTCTCCATAAACATTGTAATATCGTAAGGCATTGTAACGTAAACCTTTCTTAGCTAGATGCTGCAATAAATGCTCGCAATATAATTTTCCGGCACCGTAAGGTTCAGCAGGATAAAGTTGGTCATCTTCATGCATTGGTAATTTTCTTGGATCTCCATACACACTGGAAGAAGAAGAAAAAATAATTCTGCGCACGTTGTGGTTTAATGCAGAAATAAAAACATTATAAGAACCTTGAATATTAGTGCTGATGCAATCATCTGGGCTTTTCACACTTTTTTCAATATGGATGCCGGCAGTATGAAAAACATAATCTACTCCCTTCATGGCCTCATCTACTGCATCTCTGTTTCGAACATCTCCCTCGTAAAAATCAACTTTTCCTTGGTCGATGAGAAGTTTAATACTAGATAATTTACCTTTAATTAAAGAATCAAAAACACGTACTTTATGGCCTCTCTTTACTAATTCTTCCACTAAATGGCTGCCGATGAAACCTGCTCCGCCCGTAACTAACGTTACTGTCATGCTACACCTCGTACTTCAAATCTTTTTATTTCTGATAATAGTTCTGGCAATGCTTCTGCCAAGGAGCGAAATTGAAAACCTAACTCTTTTTCCGTATAAGTACAATCTAATCTGTTATCAATTGGCTTGTAAGCTACTTCATTACCTTTACTTTTTTTAGAAATGATTGATTCTTCAGGAAAGCCAAAATAGCTTGCCACTTCTTTAGCAAAATCAGCGATAGAAGTTTCCTTGCCGCCAGTATGAAATATTCCTTTTTTATCATTCATAATTATTCTCTCCACCACCAGCGGGATGTCCTTCACATAAGTAGGCGTTCTAATCATATCTTCGTAGGCGGTGAAGGTTTTTCCTTCGTGTAGCGTTTTATAAATGTAGTTAAAGATATTTCTATGCTGATATTCCTGCGGGATCCCAAAGACCAGACACGGCCGGATTATAACCTTATTTGGCAGGGAATTAACCAACCCTTCAGCTTCTATCTTGTATTTTCCGTACTTATTGAGAGAAGAACAGCTGTCTTTTTCAGCATACGGCTTTCCCCTCTTCCCATCAAAAACTTCACTGGAGGAAAAAAAGATATATTTCACTTCAGGATTAAATTTACAATATTCTACCACTATTTTAACCGGGTTTACATTATGCAAATAACACTGCTGTGGATTTTGTTCACACTCATCCACGTTAGACATAGCTGCGCAATGCACAATCACATCCGGCGTCGTCTGTTGCAAACAGGATTGTAACTCTCCTTGGTTAAGCATATCCAGTTTTTGTACGCTCACTTGTTGTTTCAGCCGGTCTTCCAACGGTTGATGATCATAATAAGTACCCAGCACTTTCCATTCAGTATTTTCGGATAATTTTTTTAAAATAGAAGATCCTATAAAACCTGAACTACCTAATACTAAGATTCTTTTCATTCTCTCCATCCATTGGTAATAGGCATCCTTCTTCCCGAACCAAATGCTCGAGGAGTAATTCGTAACCCCAAAGCTGCTTGTTGTCGTTTATACTCATTTCTATCAACCATCTTGGTAACTTTAGAAACCGTAGCTTCATCAAAACCACTGGCTATAATCTCTTCTTTACTTTTTTCCTCTTCCACATACGCTTTTAAAATAGGATCAAGAATTGCATAAATAGGTAAGGAATCACTATCTTTCTGATTATCACGCAATTCTGCAGAAGGCTCTTTCTCAATAGTAGCAATAGGAATAATCTCTCGGCCTGCTTTTGTATTTATATGTCGGGCTAAATCATATACTGTCGTTTTAAAGACGTCAGAAATAACTGCTAACCCACCACACATATCTCCATACAACGTTGCATATCCCACTGATAATTCAGATTTGTTTCCGGTTGCCAATACTAAATATCCAAATTTATTGGACAAGGCCATTAACAGATTTCCCCTGACCCTGGCTTGAATATTTTCTTCTGCCACATTAAAAGGCGTTCCTTGAAAGTGCGGCTGAAGTACAGTAATAAAATTATCAAACACTTCCTTGATAGGGATAGTATGGATAGTAATCCCCAAATTCTGAGCCAAAGAATAAGAATCATCAACACTCCCGGCAGAGGAGAATTTACTGGGCATAGTAATACCTTTAACATTTTCTTTTCCTAATGCTTCTACCGCCAGCACTGCAGTTAGGGCAGAATCAATTCCTCCGCTTAAACCAAGAATGGCTTTGCTAAAACCATTTTTTTGAAAGTAATCCCGTATGCCTAAAACCAGCGCTCGATAAATATCTTCAGTACTATCTTCAGAAGACTGAATAGGTTTAGAAGTAATCTCCGGTAAGATCAGCAAATCTTCTTCAAATGCTTTTGCTTGTGCTACCATTTTACCCTGGGCATTAAAAAAATAACTTCGCCCGTCAAAAATAAGATCATCCTGTGCTCCTACTGTATTAACATACACTACTGGAATTTTATTTTCTGCAGCTCTTCTGGATAATAATTCTTTTCGAACTGATGCTTTTCCGGCATGAAAAGGAGAAGCAGAAATGTTAATGATCAGTTCTGCTCCGGCTGCGCTTTGTGCAGATACAGGCCCATCATCTATCCAAATATCTTCACAAATATTTAATCCAATCTTGGTACCGTTAATAGTTACCAGCTCAGTATTGTCACCTGGCTTGAAATATCTCTTTTCATCAAATACATCATAATTTGGCAGATGCATCTTATGATACATTTTTACAATTTTAGTGTTTTGAATAACTGCAGCCGCATTATAAAAATTATGATTACGCTCATCCACAAAACCAACAATCACAGCAATATTTTCCGTATGCTTAGAAATGCTCGCAAGCGCCTTTACATTTTCGGCAACCAGTTTTTTTTTGAGCAGTAAATCTTTAGGTGGATATCCAATGACACACATTTCAGGAAAAACAACTAGCTCTGCTTTCGCCGCTTTAGCCTTGCTAAGATAATCAACAATTTTTCGGCAATTACCCGCAATGTCGCCTACGGTAGGATTAATCTGGGCAATAGCAATTTTCATTTTTACTCTTTATCTGACCTTTATCCTAACCACTTAGCATGGCCTGCTTCGAAATATTGTAAACCTTCAGGAAATTGCAAATCGTTCCAGGTACCCATATTGTCCAGGATAAGTTTGGCATTTTTAAGATTCTCTAACAATTCCTGTTTATGGACATATTTATAATGCATATGTGGCGAGACTAGCAATATGCAATCTCGATCCTGCAATCCTTGCGGAAAAACGAGGGTTTCGCAACCGGTTAATTTTGTAATTTCTTCTGTAGTATAATAAGGATCATGAACCTTGATATCAATTCCTTTTTCTTTTAATTTCCGAGCAATCGGTAAGGCCGGGCTTAAGACATGCACTTTCAAATCGCCAGTGTAGGCAATTCCTAACACTGCAACTTTTTGCACCTTCCGTTGCAACAGGCTATTGACAATTGCTTCTGGTTGTGATAAGTCAGTCTTCAACGCTTCCTGCAATAAGGTTAATTTTTCTGGGTGCTGTGCACCTTCTAAGACATATTGCGGAGCTAAGGGAATACAATATCCGCCAGTTCCAAAACTAGGATGATAAGTGTTTACATTCCACTTTGTACCCACCATTTGTAAGATGCTAGTCATATTCATTTCCGGATAGGCTAATGAAAGTTGATTCGCAAAGGCAATATCCAAATGACGATAGGCATTCTCAATGCTTTTTACAATAGCGGCATGCTTATGATCTTGCGCTTGAATAATATTCTTACAGATGATTCCTAATACCTCGCCCATTATCTTGGTAGTTTCTTTCGTTGTTCCTCCTACCACTCGAGGAAGAATGGACAATCCTTTGTCGGCAGAGGTAAACCAATCTCGTCGTGGTGCGACTCCAAACAAGATATCCTTACCTACTTCCAATCCATTTTTTTTAAATAAAGGAATAACTAAATTATCAGTAACCGTAGGAGTGAGAGTACTTTCTACAATAATTAACGGCGGATGATCCATCTTTATATCTTTGTAAGTGCTTAACTTGTTAATCACATCAATAAGAATTTCATGGTGCGGTTTGCCGTCTCGCTCGGTAGGGACAGAAATTAAATGTACTGCTACGTCCGGTTGAACTACTTCCTTCCAGTTAGTAGTAGCATACATTCTTTTATCGACAGCTAACGGTTTAGTATCAAACCCTAGCCATAGATCAAGATTAGGAATAGTCGCTTTCCCTTCATTAACATCATCAACTCGTCGTTGTAAGAGATCGGTTCCAATACAAGATACTCCTGTTTTAGCAAAATGAGTAATGGATGAAAATCCTATATATCCTAAACCCCATACCGCTAACTTCTTTTTACCCGTCTTTAACTCATGTTTAATATTCATGATAAACCACCTTTTTCTCAGAAATAGTTTCAAAAACCTCTTTATAAATTTTAAGCAATAACAAGCTTTTCCCTAAATCTGTTTTGAAATCATTTTATAGTAAATTATATAAACTCACTTTCTTTCATTTTACTCAAAAGAGGTAAGATGGTATTAGAACATATTTTCCCTGAAGATTGGCTGGAACGAAAAGGCATTTATGCATTTCTATTAGGAATAGGATACTCTATTATTGGCTTGCTGATCGCTTCTATTTTATTTCCTGGTGATCCTGCGTTAGTTGCGGTAGCTTTCACTTCTATGCTCTTGCTGCCGGAATTGTACAAAATCTTTTCCATCGAAGAGCGGCAGGAAAGTGTAGCCCAGAAAGTATCCATGCGTGACTTATGGCGCGATGATATCGAAGTAGTACGGATTTACATCTTCCTCTTTTTAGGAATTATGTTAGTGTATTCTGTGGGAACAATCATGCTTCCGCAATTAGAATCTAACTCCCTTTTCCGAGAACAATTAGAAATTCGCTTTGGGCAGGGTTTCTCGGGCAATGCTATTGCCGGACAAGCTACGGCTGGTATTTTCTCTAGTGCCCTATTTTATACTTTATTATCCAACAATTTTCTGGTCTTAATGGCTTGCTTCATTCTGGCTTTACTGGCCGGTGATGGGGCAATCTTTCTCATTAGCTGGAACGCGTCAGTGTGGGGAACTATTTTTGGATTGACTGCAAAAACTGCAGCAACCGTAAGCGGACAGCATCCCCTTTCACTTTTTGCACTGGTGATGCTGATTGTCTTTCCACATATGATTTTGGAAGCAATTTCCTATTTTTTGGCAGCTATTTCAGGCAGTGTCATTTCCAAAGATGTCCTCTTAGAAAAATTTGCCTCTAATCGCTTCTTTGAAGTATTTGGATTTAATTTATATCTGCTCTTGTTTGCCCTTTTCTTTTTGATAATGGGAGCAATCGTGGAAACCTTTGTTTTGAATAACGTTGATGTCTATCAGCAGATTATTCAGTTGAGCTTTAAGGCAGTTGGTGGATAGTCTCTACAGAATTAAGAAATTAGATTAACAATCTTTAATAAGATCTCTTCTTATTTCTTTTTAGATGGGAAATGAAAAAATAGGCTTTACTGGAATTAATTACCACGTTTGTTTGTATTGTAGTCATGTCATGAGAGGAATGCAAAGAGATGATTATAAAGATGGTTGTGGGCTTCAAGAAACAGATGGAAAATATGCCGGTGTTAGGGATATTGATTATAAGGGCTGTGACCAGTTTAATTCCAGCGGTCTCCCTGCTCATCCAATAGTTTTAGAAACTTTAATTCGCGCAAATCCAAAATGTTCTACTATTCCTTCTGATCCAAAGGCAACGGAAACATCATGGGATTTTGAGGATAAAATCAAAAAACATTTGCCAGTAGTAAATTTTGTTTCATGCACAAAAATTCGATAAAACTATTTATTTTAGTTATTCTTTCTATCCATGCGGCTTACATACTTCATAAAAATCGCACTGTCCGCCATTCCATTTGCATAAGGGACTTACTGTTTTAGGATAATCATCTTTTGCTTCTGTAATGGAAGTATGAGCATGAATCAATTCAATCTCCCGCTTAGCTAATTTCAACAATTCTTCATCAACAGTAACAAGTTTCAGTTTATGACGTAAAAAAAAGATTCCTGCTTTTGACGGTAACTTTCCATGCTTCTCAAAGTACAAGAGACTGTAAATAGCTAACTGCAGCCGAATGCTATCTTTTACTTCCAGACTAGCATTGGTTTTGTAATCAATTATATGCACTTCATCTTCTACATGCTGAATGGCATCAATAAAGCCGCGCACTGAATAATTGTCAGAAACATATTGCATTTCTCGTACCGGGGTAAGGTAAGTAAAAGCTTCCTGCAAAGAGATTTGCTTCTTCTGCATCGTTTCTTCCACCTTGTCAAAAAATTGATTGCCCCAATTTATCAGCATCAGCATGGTCTCTTCAAAGTAAAACCGTGATTGATCCTGTGTAAGCTGTAAGATCTGTAATTCCGCTGCTTTTGCTTTCCAATGATGAAGCAGCAGCTTCTGGAGGGCTTCGCGTGATCTCTGCTTATAATTTTCTTGGGTGTATGAACTGACATCTATATCATAAAAATGTTCCAAGCACGAATGAGCGATATTTCCACGTACCGTATGCACGCTGGGAGAAGTGGGAAGTTTTTCGATATATTGAAAATAATATTTCCTTTGGCACTGCTTGAACGTATTAATAGACGACGGAGATTCTACTCTCTTAGCCATAGAACAACACCTCTCTTTTTAGTAATTCCAGGAAGTTAAATCTTTAAATGCTTTTCCGTGCTTGAATGTGGGTCTTTTAGCTACTGCTAGACTTTCATGACAAATGTTTATAAATAGACTTCAGAATATAATCCTATGGCCGATCATCCCGATGAAGAAATGCAGGTAATCCGCGTACGCTTGCCGCAGAGGAACGAAGTTCTAGGTATAGTCCAGCAACGTCTAGGTGGGAGTAGGATGAAAGTTCTCTGTTTGGATGGAAAGGATCGCATTTGCCGCATTCCTGGAAGATTACGCAGAAATTTATGGGTTCGCGAGAAGGATGTAGTGATTGTGGAACCTTGGGAATTAGGCGGCGATGAGAAAGGAGATGTCGTTCACAAGTACCAAGGTAAAGCAGAAGTAGCTTTCTTAAAGAAAAGAGGCTATCTTAAGAATTTAGAAGAAGAATTCTGATAAGTGTAAAAATATTGGGGTTTGAGAAAAAATGTCAAAACCACAAAAAGCTGGAAAAATAAGTCCCGGATTGGAAAGAGTAGTTGAAGAATGTAAAGAAGCAAGAACTCTTGATACTACTATGCTTTCTGGAATAATTAGATTTTCTCAAGGTGTTGATTATCAAGCTTTGTTGACAGGATTCAAAGAACATTATCCTGGGTTTAGGGTGGTTGTACCAGGTAGAGATGTTACAATTGTTGGTTTTCGAAGCCCAGCAAAATATATTAATGATCTGGCAGGACATAAAGAAGTTGTAGAAATAAAGCTACCTATTGAATACATTCGTTCTTAATATTTGTTTATTTTAGTACTACTTTAAGATAGAAAATTATTTAAAGGAAGCCTTCTAAAAATGCTTCATGAAACAAAAAACTGCAGGAAAATTATTCTTTCAAAGTTTAGTATTAGTAGTGCTTTTATTTGGTTTAGTTCGTCTTATCTCACTGAAACATGGTCTCTTTCCACTCTTGGAACTAGCTGTCTTGGCAGTATTTTTGATCTTATCAGTAGTAGGATTAGCTGCTCCCAGTTACGGAAACAAATTCTTATTTCTGGTATTTGTTCTCTACATCGGAAATTTACTTTCAGTGTGGGTCCATTATCACACCTTATATCTGGTCCTATTGATCGTGGCCGTAGTTGGTCTTTTCACCAGCTTACCTTGCCGAGCTTCCCGACGTTGTGAGCCCCGCTGTGGGCAAAAATGCGGAAGTTGCTGTGAAGGAAGCTGTCAGTGTGAAACTAATTGCGCAGAACCAATGGTTACCTCTGAGCCTCCACAAAAAAACACAGAACCAAAAGTAGCAGTTGAAGTTGCTGAAACCGCCGCAGTAAAAACAAAATTCACTCCCGGCAAATATGTGGCCAGCAAACGCAGTAATGTTTATCATGAAGCAAAATGCGATTGGGCGAAGAAAATTCAAAAAGACCGCCGAGTCTGGTTTGCTTCTCGCGAAGAAGCCTTGAACAAAGGCTACAAGAAGCATGAATGTGTACAATAGATTTTTTTAAATTAATTTTTTAAATCTTTTTAATTAGAATTACTTCTCCTTCCAAAAATACAATACTAATCCAATCACTGACAGAGAAATAGCTACATCTGCAATATTAAACACCGGCCAAAAGCCTACATCAATAAAATCAACTACATATTGCCTCAAGATTCGATCAATCAGATTTCCCAATACGCCGCCTAAAAATAAGCCAAATAAAACTTGCGCAATTTTTTCTTTGGGAATTCGTTTATAAAAAAGAATTATTGCCAGCGCTACCAGTGCAGAAATGATGGCCAGCATTCCCATCTGTTCTTTGAAAAGTCCGAAACCTGCTCCGGTATTGTAGACAAAATGAATCAATAAAAAACCTAACTTCCATTCTGGTCTTTGCACTGCAATAATATATTTGGTAATTTGGTCCAGAATAATAGTTACCGCTGCAACAACAAGAAATAATACTAAATACTTTTTCTCTTTACTCTTTACCATAAGCGTTCGCGCCGCTGCGATTGTACACCTGCAGCTCGTTCTAAATTAGCAGTTCTCTGATCCAATGAAGAAAGCATGGCTTTGATAGTATCTAATTTGCTACTGATTAATTCTAAATCTTTGTCAATAGCTTCGGAAGGAGGTGCAAATGCTGCCGGTTGCTGAACGGTTTGCTTGTACGGCGATCCTGGTCGGGGAGAAGGTTTCAGATCATGCTCTTCCGGAAAAGGACTCTTTTCTTCAAAATCAGGCATTTCCTGATCTATTCCTAATGGGTCTTTACCGGGTTTGAACTGACTATTTGCTAATGTATCAAAATCCATCTCATCATCATGCCGCCAGAACATAAGCTTGTTTAAGATACCCATATCACAAAGAACGATTTTAGAGTTTAAATGGTTTTTCTTTTACTTGAACATTATCCTATAAAAATTATGCTTTTCATCAATCAGAACTTTCACATTAGGTTTGATCAAATCGTAACAAACATAGGTAAATGGCAGGAATGGTTCGACAAACTGCTCTATTTCCTTTTCGTCCATGCCCTGTCCTTTTGCTGTCTTCAGTTTCTGTTCTTGCAGCAATCGCCATTTCTTATGTACTTTAGGAGAATCAGCTTTTAGCATAATTTGATAATCAAGTAATTTCCATACTGGTTGGTATTCTTTCACAAAATCAAGCACTACTTTATGATCTTGCAATCTTGGATCAATTTTTTTAATCTCAATGCCATTTTTTGTACAAATATCCAATAACTGCTGAGAACTAACTACGGGCATTCCCACACACCATCCCTCTATTATAACAAAGTCCTGTTTTCCCTTCACTTTTTTAGTCTGAGAAAGAACATCTCCCTTTCCATCATACAAAGACTTATCAAAAAGAGGTATTTCAAAATCCTTTCCTGCTTTTGCTTTCTGCAAAGTTTCCAGCAAGAATTTCACCCGATGTGTTCCCGGTAATCCTCGAGAGATCTGATAAAACAAATTCTGCGAATATTTCTCTTGTAAATCCTTCCTTTCTTTCCAATTCTTGTAAAAATCATCAATAGAAAAAGATTCTACCCTAAATCCTTTCTTCTTCAGTTGCTTTTCCAGGAATTGTATTATGGTAGTTTTTCCCGTTCCCTGCCCACCTTGAATCCCGATGATGGTAGGTTTACTTTTTTGATGAAGCTTCTGCAATCTTTCGGCAATGGGAACAATGATCCTCTGCTCTTCCTCTTTGGTGAATTTGCGTTCTCCCATAAGAGCTAGAAAGAAAATAATCTATTTAAGGTTAACTTCAACTTCATTCAAACCTATCAAAATTTATTTAAAGTACTTTCATTATAAGGTAGTAATGGCAAAATCTAATTTCCTTTTGGTGGACTTAAATGAACCAAAGACCAAGAAACTGGCAGAGACTATTACTAGTGATACTAGCCGGAAAATCCTTAATCATCTCGCTGAAAAAGAAGAGACTGAAGCCAATATTGCTAAAACGCTTAATCTTCCCATCTCTACTGTTCATTACCACTTACAAAAATTACAAGAGGCACATCTTATTACTGCTAAAGAATTCCATTATAGCCAGAAAGGCCGAGAAGTCCTTCATTACAAGTTAGCTAACAAGTATATTATTATCGCTCCCCAGCATGTTTCCGGCTTGAAAGAAAAATTGAAAGGAATTCTTCCCGCTGCTATAGCGGCGCTGGGAATTAGTGCGGTCATTAAGTTCATTCAAAGCACTTCTCAAGTTGTCCCAGCCATGGAGGCGACTGAATCAGCTGCTGATGCCGCTCCGCAAATGGCTATGAAGGTAGCAGAAATAGCTCCCTCTGTAGTATCATCACCACCAGATATTGCCCTATGGTTTTTAATAGGAAGTTTGGCCGCCTTAGTGATTTACTTGTTAGTGGATTTAATTAAAGAGAAATTAAACAAGTAAAGATTTTTCTAAGAAAATTGCTAAGTCCGCAAACATTCTACCACCAATAAAAGAAGGATTATTCGGTAATTTTGTAGACAAATACTGAGGATAGAACACTGACAAGTATCCTTCCTTGAAAGCAATTTCATCTATATTTTTAGCTGTAGGATTTATTTCTACCATTCCTTTAAAATATCCATGAATATAACCTCTATCCATTTTTAAATCGCCAAAACGAGCTGCATTTAATCCTGCCAGGGCATCTTCTTTTCCTTGAGTAAAATAGGCATTTATTTTCATTAATTTGGTTCAAATAAAGTAGCTTATAAAACTTGTGAAGAAAAAGAAATGACTGCCATTTTTGTCAAAACCTAAAAGTTTACTACTTTTAAGTGAAATTTATAAACTTCAACCCTTTTTAGCTTTTAATTTGCTGTTTTAAGGCCAAAATGTCCTTAGAAATAATTACGGGAAATCTAGGCGATGCCTGCAAGCAGGCTCTAGTTGGAACAATATCCCATGCTGATGAATTAATGAAATTGCGCCGGAAATTGTTCAACGAAGGGCAAAAAGATTCCGAAGTATGTAGCAAAGGATTTTATGTTGCGGGAACCAATATTTTCTTTGTGGATAGTAAAACCAAAACTCCTTACTGGGCTATCACCAGAAGAGAGCATAGTCTTGTTTTACAAAATATTGATCCGGCCATGGAACAATTAGGCCAAGCAAGCGATCCAAACTATCGTCCTAATTCGGCAGAAGCCAGAAGAGCTATTTTGGCACAAAGTACTTCTGTTACTGATTTAACAAAAATACATTTTCAGAATTACAAAATATGGTCCTGCTTTGAAATAGGCACTACGTCTGCCAAATATAATCAGCTAAATACAGAAGAACGAAGATTAGCGGAGCGTATCTTTGGAGAGGGCGATGAATTTTATCTTAACATGGATATGTTAGAAAGAGCTGGTATTAATGCCACTAAAATTTTGCTACCTCATCTGGATTATATTCAGAAACAGGTGGCCAAAGGTCCGTTTGCCCGCCCTTCTTGGTTATGGTTAGATAGCTTATACATTTTATCTTATTTCAGCGCTGCTCGTTCCGGTCACGATTGCGAGTGCATTCATGCAGAACGTACAGAATTAACCAGAAATGTTTCTGTACATACTTATGATCATCCTAATCATCCCTTGCGCACCCAAACGCCGAAAATAAAAGAAAGTTATCCTCCAGCGGCAGAAAGAACATCAGGCGTTTATTGTTTTGAAAATGTAGTAAAAGATCAACCTAAAAATAGTAATTAAATAAAATAAAAAAATTAAGAAAAAATAAATTACTTCTTCTTAATGTTGTTTTGATTCTTTCGGTATTTCTTCCATCCTAACCAAGCTAATAAAGCCACGATAGCGTATGGAATCAATCCTACAATCAGTTTTAGTAATGCATTCAAGCTTGCGATAAACTTAGTTACTAATTCTGAAAACTTCACAAATACTGCATCGACATACTCAGAGCGCTTTTCATTCAAAGTAACGTAGATAGTTGAATAAGTTACCTGATTATTGGTATTCTTCAATTGTTCTTGCAAGTACTTGATGGTTCTTTCTTCTTCAAAGATGCGATCGCTTAACTGAATCTTGTCTTCAACTGTGGTTGCTTCTTTCAGCATTTGCTGATATCGCGCTAATCTTCCTTGCTCTGCAACTAATTCGGTTTGCACGTCAACAAATTGCTGGGTGATGTCATCCTTATTCTCATTGAACATGGTAACATCGCCGATTTGTTTCAGTTGGTTAACGAGTGCATCATACTTTCCTTCTGCAACTTTAATGGTATAACTCCCTGAGAAATAGGAATTTCTTCCTTGGTCATCATACTTCTGTGCATTTTCGTTTAATAATAAGGAATCAGTAGCGGTAACAATACTTTTTAATTTGCTTTCTGCATCCTTAAAAGTGCCGCGTTCTACATCCATGCTTAGAGATGCAGTTTTGGTAATCTTTCTATCTTTTACTTCTGGCGCAAATCCATTATTGTAGATTGGTGAGGGCATTCCTATACCGATCTTTGATCCAACAATGCCTCCATTATATCCCCCGTATCCAGCGTCTGCACTTTCAGTTTGAAATAGCCTTTGTTGCACTGTATCTACGGCGGGCATTCCCATAAATAAGACTAATACTATTGCCAATAGCAAAACTATCAACCAGTTCTCTTTTACTTTTTGAAATTGTTCTTTAACAGTCATGGTTTATACCTCCATTGTGGTGATTTAGACTATAGAAAATAAAACTAGTATATAAATGCTTTAAAGACTTTGAAATGAGTTGAAGTTAAAGATAGAAATAATCAAGGTCTCGTTCTTTCCGGATCTCTTGGTAATAATACTGCTTCTCGGATGTTATCTAACCCTAACAGTTTGTGAGTTATCCGATCTAATCCAAAGCCTGCGCCACCATGAGGAGGAGCTCCAAACTGAAATATTTCTGCGTATTCAGTCATTTTATCCAAATCTAAACCTTTGGCTTTAGCTTGCTTTTTCAGAATTTCATAACGGTGTTCACGTTGTGAACCACTACATACTTCTACGCCATTGAATAGTAAATCAAATGATTTAGTTACTGCTTTTCCCTCGCCTTTCATTTGATAAAATGGTTTTACTGCCCAGGGAAATAAAGTTAGGAAAACAAACTCGGAGTTATACTTCTCTTTGACTAGTTCACCCAACATCTTTTCTCCTTCCGGATCCAGATCTTCATCATCTTTGTACTTTTTGCCTTTCTTGGCTAGCATTTTCTTGGCTTCATCCATGGTGATGCGGGGAATTTTCTTCGGAACAGTCAATTCCACTCCCAACGTTTTCAATTCTGCAGCCGCTTCTTCAGACAAACTGCCCATCAAATTGACAAACATTTCTTCAATCAAATTCATTACATCTTCATAATCATTAATGAATCCCATTTCAAAATCCACACCGGTAAATTCCGTCAAATGGCGAGTGGTATGCGATTTCTCTGCCCTGAATACCGGGCCAATTTCATATACTCGCTCAAAGCCGCCCACCACAAACATTTGCTTGTAAATTTGTGGTGACTGCGCTAAATAAGCTGGTTTGCCAAAATAATCTAAAATAAACAACTCTGCTCCAGATTCTACACCAATAGTAGTTATCTTGGGAGTATTAATATTAGTAAATCCCTGGCTATCAAAGAAATTAGTCAAAATCTTGACAATTTTTCCCCGCACTTTGAAAATTGCTTGCTTTTTCAAGTTGCGAGTATCCAAAAAGCGGTGATCGATCCGTTTATCAATATTAGTTTGTCCTTTATCAGAATTATCGATAGGTAAAGGTGTAATGGCCGGTGAAATAACTTCTATTTTCTTAATTAAAACTTCCATGCCCCAACGTGATTCCTTACTTTTCTTCGGTGTACCTATGATTTCTACTACCGATTCATTAGTAATAGTAGCTAAAGCTTCAAAAGAAGCATCTTCAGTAGTGCCTTTCAAAGCAATGGTTTGCATATCGCCAGTTCTATCGCGTAAAATGAGAAATTTGATTTTGCTTAAGTTGCGTAAGTCTTGTACCCATCCTTGGAGCAAAACTTCCTTATCAAGATGCTCAGATAATTGATTGATTAGTATTCTTTCCATGAAAAGCTCAAATAAGAGCTCCTTTTTATTATTTTCTATGAAAATATGTCATAACTACAAAACAATCAGGGAAAATGAGAAAAGAACAGTCAAGCCGTCTCAGCTTTTGGTAAAAAAGATAAAGAATTCAAACGTTGAAAAAGAAGAAAAGAAAAAAAAGAAAATTAAAAAACGAATTTATCTTCTTTTTTTCTTTGCTGCTGCTTTTTTCTTAGCCATCTATCAAAACACCTCTTTGATTAATTATGAACAAGTAAATACTTTTACCTATTTAAATGTTACTTATATTCAACTTTTATTTTTACTTTTGTTTTTTTCTGCAGCAACAATTTTTTTCAATGCTAAAACATAAGCAGCAGTTCTAAAACTTTTTTTCTCGTCGGAGAATTCCTTCCAGATCTGTTGAAAGGCAGAAATCATCTTTTCTTGCAACTTTTTCTTGACTTCCTGCTCGTTCCAGGATTCATTTTTCTTATTTTGCACCCATTCGAAGTAAGAAACGGTAACTCCGCCGGCATTGGCCAGAATATCCGGCAGCACTAATACTTTTTTCTTAAACAGCATTTCATCCGCTTCCGGGGTGGTCGGTCCGTTCGCTAACTCGACAATAATTTTTGCTTTTATATTGTTTGCATTCTTTTCAGTAATAACTCCGCTCAATGCGGAAGGAATAAGAATAGAACTCTCGCTTTCCAATAATTCTTCATTACTGATCTTCTTGGCATTTCGATATTCAACCACGCTACCTTTACTTTCTTTTACCGCAATGACTTCCTTAATGTTGAGCCCTTTTTGGTCGTAAATCCCTCCTTTTGAATCAGAAACAGCAACAATAGTATACCCTCTTTCTGCCAATAATTGTGCCATATTCATACCCGCATTGCCAAAACCTTGGATTGCAACTTTTTTATCCTTCAATCCAGTTTTCTTAACTGCTTCTTCCAGAACATACACTCCACCCAGCGCGGTAGCGATATCTCTGACTTTAGAACCACCCAATTCCAGAGGTTTTCCGGTAATAAACGCCGGAGCTTTCTTACCGACCAATTTCTGGTACTCATCTAACATCCAACCCATAATTTCCGGCGTGGTATAGACATCCGGAGCAGGAATATCAGTATCCGGTCCTAAATTTTTGTAAAAAGCACGTACATATGCCCGACTAAGTTCTTCCAATTCCTTTTTGCTTAATTTTTTTGGATCAACTGTAACTCCGCCCTTTCCTCCGCCGAGAGGTAAATCAGTAACTGCAGTTTTAAGACTCATCCAGAAAGCTAAGGAAGTTACTTCATCTTCTGAAACTTCAGGATGATATCGGATTCCTCCTTTGTACGGGCCGCGAGCGTTATTGAATTGCACCCGATAAGCCGGATATTTTTTTCCATTAACCATCAATTCTGCTCTAAGAATGCGGTCGGCTGTTTCTAATTTGACCATCTCTTCTTTGCTTAATCTAGCTAGGGGAGCAATCTTTTTTAAAAAGGCGGTAACTTCTGAAAATGACATACCTTCTTAAAGAAATAATCAGGTTTTAAATTTTATGTAGTAATAGGTAAGTTTCATCAACTTTCTTCTTTAAGATCTCATAGCGCTGCTGAGTGATTGGAAAAGATAATATATAATCTCTTGTAGATGCAAAAGTTTTCTTCTTCTCAACCCCAGTAGGAATAATCGTTCCTTCTGGAAATTGTTTTCGAGTTAAATCGGTTTCTTTTTTTTGAATGAAATTGAAATAATGCGAAATGACTCTTCCATCCGGAAGTTGTGCTTCTGCCCAAACAATATTGCCACCAAGATAATCATTTACAATAAGCGCGCTAACTGCACATTGTCCCCAAGCCGGATTTTTATCTTCCCAATGTTCAGGATCAGAACTAGTTTCTTTACACCAGGATTTTTTGATTGCTTCTTCTAATTTAGAGGAGATCATATTCTTTCCAATACAAACTTCACTCTTTCTTCTACTGGCAGCAACGGAACTTTCGTCACTTCATATCCTAATTCTGTATACGCTTCTTGATGCAAGGATCGCAGTTTTTGTACCATCTCCAAAGGTTCTCTGCGAATCTGATCTTGTCTGTACCCAGGCAAAGCCTCTAACAAAAATACGGTCGTCTCATATCGATGTTCTCGGAACGCTTTTTCATACACCGGGGTAGGTTTTATTCCTCTATATTTGAAATAAGCAAGTTCATCCGGAATGCCTCGATCAATAAAAGCAACCGTACTCTCAGCCGGTATTTGCGCTTCTAAGGCTAACTGTTTTTCTATCAACACTTCTAAAAAATAATCTAGGTTCGTCCAGGGAAGAAGATTTCCTCCTTTAGTCAGTTGTTCTGAAATGATCAGTGTTGCTGCTTCCGGAACCGTCACAAATTTCTCTCTAGCCAAAGCATTAATTACGCTCGTTTTTCCAGACCAGGCTGACCCCGTAAGCACATATTTTTTAGTCATAATAATTAAATAAAATTACGAGTAACTAACTTCAATGAGATCTCCTTCTTGAGGAACATAATTGCCAAAGAGGGTAGAATTGTTTCCATTCGCCTTCATCAATAACTCTTTGCTACAGTGTTGATTTTGGTCAAAGGTAAGACATTGAGTATCAAAAATAATATTTGCTTTTTCTAAAATGTGGTAGAGAGAAAATTTAGTTGTAAATACCTGCACTTTATTACCATTAAATTTTACAAAAATATCTTTATCATTGCTTCGTTCTTGCAAGGTCACATTTTGAAGGTTAAGAGTGAAGGAAATAGGCGTAGGATTGTACTGATAATAACTCTTTTCTTGACAGGAATTGATCAAGCATAAATTTTGAAGGCACAATACTGTTTCAGGCCCTTGATCACAACTTAAATAACAATCAGCATCGCTGGAACAAACTCGTGGTTCGTTTGCTTTTGAATCCGAAGAAGAATTATTAAGAATTCCTGGAACCACAAATCCCAGTATAAGCAATACCAAAAAGACTATTATGATTACCTTACTAAACAATTTCTCAGTTTTTGCCATTCTTTTTCCTAAAAGATAAAGAAATAAAAAAGAAGAAATAGTTAAATATTTCTATTCTGTACTTACTCAACCACTAAAGTTCCTTTCATTCCCCGCCAATCTTCACAACTGGCACAGGTGAAATCAAAACTTCCTGCTTTATCAGCAGTAAATTGAACTTCAGTAGTTCCAGAGACTTTCTTCTCCACTCCCAAAGCAGGAACTGCAAAAGTAAAGTCCAAAGCGGTAGGCACAACAGTTACTACTACGATGCTTCCTTTCTTTACGGTTACTTCGTGAGGTTCAAAAATCCATTTCTTGGCATTCAAAGTAAGTTTTACTGTTTCCCCGCTCACCGTTGGGGTAGGTTCCTGAACAGTGGGTTCTTCTACCTTCTGCGGTTCTTGGGTAACAACCTCTGGTTTGGGTTGCTCAGTCTTTACTTCCTGGCCACTTGACTTGCCTGCTGCAACTAAAGCTGCCTCAATTTCTTGTTGAAAAACAGTATAAGGTTGAGCTCCACTAATCATTTTTCCATTGATAAAAAATGCTGGAGTTCCGGAAACCCCATACTTTTGGCCGTCAGCCAAGTCTTTTTTAACTTCATCAAGATACTGCAGGTTTTTGTAACATTTGTTAAACTTTTGGGTATCCAAGCCTAAATCTGCGGCCCATTTCTTATAATTTGCATCACTTAATTCTGCTTGATTGGTAAACAATAAGTCATGATATTCCCAAAACTTACCTTGTTCATTAGCGCAATCTGCGGCTAGAGCAGCAGGTTCTGCTTCCGGATGAAATTCTAAAGGAAAATCTCGGTACACTAATTTTACTTTGCCGGTTTCAACATAATCTTTACGAAGTTGTCCTTCCGTTTCTGTAAAAAATTTACTACAGAAAGGGCACTGATAATCTGAAAACTCTACAATTGTTACCGGTGCGTCAGCATTGCCTAAAACTGGATCATCATCAACTGATACATCCATCGCTTTAGCAGTGGCAGTACCGCTCGCTGCCCCCTTAGTAGGATTATCTGCTCGAGGTGCATTTAGATCTAATGCTTGAGGGAAGAAAAGCTTTCCATCCTTAGTGACATAAGAATCAACTGTTTGCCCGGCCACCGCCAAGGTAACTTTGTAAAGTGTATCTAACTCTTCTGAGGACTTCACCGTAGCCTGAAATGGCGATTGTAATAGTTGAGTATTAACATAGGTAAGCGCTTTTTGTTCAGCTTCTTGTAACGTTACTGTGGCTGCCCCGGTAACCGAAGCTTTATCAGAAAAAGTAAAACCGTGGGTAAACACTGAGACCATCAATAATATTAGTGCTAATCCAGTTAATGTTTTCCAGGCAGAAGCTTTGGTAAACCAGCTTGAACCACTTTTTTCATCTTCCCAAGGATTGACCGGAGAAGTTGTTTCAACCATTGGTTTTACTTCTTTAACTGATTCTTTTGCCGGCTTGATTTGAACCGTTGCCGTTTCTTTCTTAACTTCAGGTTCAGCAGTTTTTTTCTCTTTATGATCTTTAACTTCGACAGGCATAGGCCTTGGAGCAGCAACTGGTTTCATTTCTTCCGAAACAACTTCTCTGCTTAGTTTAGCTGGACTTTTTTCTGCCTTTTTAGAAAGGACTTTTTTTACTACGACAGCTTTCTTATGAGCTTTATGCAGTCGCAATTCCGGATCTTCACGTGGCTCTATCTTGACTTCCTGGATCTTATTATTTACAGGAGGCAGGTCCTCTAAATCCTCAATGAATTCTTCACCGAAAAAAGAATCTTCCAAATCATCTAACTGTTTTTGCTCCATCTGTAGCTCACCCTCAATTTTTCTAAATAGATATTTTGACGGGGATAAAAAGTTTATAAAGATTTATGTTATCGAAGAAATAGGTTATCTTGTTCAGTTACTCTCACATTTCTTCATCTTTTGGTGGCGGTTTCCTACAAAATCTTAATAAAGCCAAACCATTTAATAGTTCCAGATGGAGTTTAAGATTTACAAAAAAGAGAATGAGAACGTTCATCGCTATCCTACTGAGGATGTTAAGATTGCCCAGAAATTTGCTCAGGAATTAAAGAATGAGTTAGGTGATTTTTTATTAAGTTCAGTGGTCTTTGGCAGTTCTGCCCGAAGAGAAGCTACTCCCGAAAGCGATATTGATGTCTTGGTTATCACTGATGATACTCGTTTCCATCTTAGCGAAGCTTTAATCGAAGGATATCGCCTGATTGTGGAAAAGTTAGTGATCAGAACTTCCTCTAAATTGCATATTACCTCCATGACCTTTACTTCCTTTTGGGAATACGCTAAAGCCGGAGATCCAGTAGTAGTCAACATTTTGCGTGATGGAGTTGCCCTGATCGATACCGGTTTCTTTGAACCCTTGCAAGTGCTTCTTAAAAATGGACGAATCAGGCCTACGGAGGAAAGTATCTGGCGCTACTATGGAAGAGCTCCCCAGACTTTGTTAAACTCTAAGTGGCATGTTCTTCAAGCTACTTTGGATTTATATTGGGCAGTTATCGACGCTGCTCATGCTGCTTTAATGCGCGCCAAAGAAGTTCCTCCCACTCCTGAGCATGTTGCGGATATGCTGGAAAAAGTCTTTGTCAAACATCAGATGCTGGAAAAAAAGTATGTCGAAACCATGCGCAAGTTTTATCATCTCAGTAAAATGATTGTCCACCGTGAAATTCAAGAAGTCAAGGGTTCTGCTTATGATCAATATTATCGAGAAGCAGATGAATTTATTAAAAGAATGAAACGCTTGATTGAACGCGGAAAGATGTGATTTTCTTATTTCTTTTTCGCCAATTCTCGAAGAACAAAATCTAGGGGATGGATTTCCTCGCCCCCATCATCATAATCTAACATAACTGCATAAGAATTATTTATTTGTTTAAAGTTTGCGACGCTCTTTAAGTTATCTTTTTGTTCATTGTAGAGAAAAATAACACCTGACGTAGAAGCCTCATTAATTTTATGAAACATTCCTTTTTCTACTTCATTTTCTAGTATAAAATATGCAGCAGTATCTCCTAATATTTTTTGTTTTAACTGATACTCTTTCCCATCTGGTCCTTGAACTTTATACGTTCCTTCTATAGGATCTAACTGCAATAACTGTTGCTTCAAGATTTCTAGTCATTTTTCCACCTTTTGAAATTATTTACAAATTTTACGGTAGCATTAATAAAGATTATGGTGACTCAGTCCAATCAAAACATTTAAGAATCTCTTTCTATATCTAGTCGTTAATGAAAGATATTATTCTCAAGCACGCGTTGAAGAATGCTTTAGACTTTGCCGGCAAGGTCAATAAGAATGTCGTTCTTGGTGCGGTCTTACGGGAAAATCCTGCTTTAAAGAAAGATGTTCCTAAACTTCTGAAAGAAATTGAAAGCGTCATGAAAGAAGTGGAAGCATTACCTCCAGCGAAAATAAAAAAAGATTTACAAAAACTTGCTCCTGAACTTCTCCAAGAAAAAAAAGAAGAAACAATTGAAGGACCATTAAAACCATTACCCAACGCAGTAAAGGGAAAGGTCGTGGTCAGAATCGCTCCTTCACCGTCTGGTCCATTACATATCGGACATGCTTACGGTGCTTCTCTCAATTACGAATATGCAAAAATGTATGAAGGAAAATTCCTACTAAGAATAGAAGATACTAACCCAGAAAATATCTATGCTCCCGCGTATGAGTTAATACCGCAGGATACTCAATGGCTGACTGATAACCACATTGCCCAAGTAACTGTCCAATCATCGCGTTTAGGAATGTACTACGATTATGCCGAACAGCTAGTGCAGAAAGGAAAAGCCTACCTTTGCATTTGTGATCCAGATCAATGGCGGGAGAAAAAGAACCAAGGAATTGCCTGCTCTTGCCGAAGCTTGCCGTTGAAAGAACATCAACTTCGCTATTCCAAAATGTTTTCTGAATATGCTGAAGGCGAAGCAGTATTGAGATTAAAAACGGACATTAAAGATAAAAATCCAGCTATGCGCGATTTTCCTATTATGCGCATCAATGAACATATTCATCCTAAAACCGGAAAGGAACAAAAAGTCTGGCCCTTAATGGTTTTTTCCGTGGCTGTGGATGACCATGAATTAGGTGTCACTCATGTCTTAAATGGAAAAGATCATGCTGATAATGCCAAAAAAGAAATTATGATCATGGAGTTTTTAGGTTGGAAACACCCTGAATACAAACACTGGGGTAGAATTAATTTTGAAGGATTTACTCTCAGCACCACTCAGACTCGACATGCGATTGAGCAGAAAGCATATTCTGGCTGGGACGATATGCGTCTTCCTTTTTTACCGGCCTTGCGTCGACGAGGATATCAGCCACAAGCCTTCCGCAAATTTGCCACGGAAATTGGTTTAAGCCTGGCCGACAAAACGGTAAGCCAGGAAGAATTCTGGAAAATGATCAATTCCTTTAATCGTGATGTAATCGAACCAAATGCTAACCGATACTTCTTCGTTTCCGATCCGGTCGAGATAGCGATCAAAGGTGCTCCTCAAAAAGAAGCTACTCTTGACTTGCATCCAGACTATCCTAAACGAGGGAAGAGAACTCTTCTAGCTGACGGTAAGGTTTTTATTTCTCAGGCGGATGTTAAAAAATTAGGAAAAGGCAAGATCCATCGTTTGATGGATTATTGCAATTTTACTCTTGACGGTAAAGGCTGGAAATTCGTTTCTGAAGAATATGAAGATTACAAAAACAATTCAGATAAAGGTTTTATTATCCATTGGTTGCCGGTCTCAAAAGATCTGCCTAAAGTAGAAGTCTTGCTGGATACTGGCGAAAAAGCTAATGGAGTAGGAGAGAGCGGATTAGCATCATTAAAAGAAGGACAAATTGTGCAGCTAGAAAGAATGTACTTTGCAAAAATAGACAAAAAGGAGAAGAACAAAGTAACCTTTTGTTATCTTCATCCTTAACTTTAGATTTATTATTATTCCATAAAAAAATAACAAAAAAAAGAAAAGAGGAAGACCATGGCCAGAATAAGTCGAGATACCCCGTTAGCAGAAATCACTTTACGTCGATACGAAAAACCCGCGGTGAGTGATCGCGAATTAGTACGAAAATTTTGTTTATCTGTAGGATTACTACAACCCGGAGATTCAAGAGATGTAGTGGTAGACGTATTCCATGTTTTACTGAAAGCACGTCAGAATCGAGAGGAATTACATTCTGAAGAAATAAAAAACCACGTCATGTCGCTGCGCAAAAGTGCTGGACTGCCTATGCTGGGAATTGCTTCTTCCAATGTACGCCGACAACTAAAAAGACTGAAAGATTTGCATATGATTGAAACCAATGCTAATTTATACAGGATTACTGAATTTAACCATCTTTCTGAAATCTTTGAAGAAAAGGTAGAAAATTTCCTTCTTGCTTCGGTAGTCAGTAGAGTTAAAGATTACCTGCAGAAGATCGATGAAGAATTTAAGCCTGGCGTTAAACAACCTAAGGAATAATCTTAATCTAACTAATCCAAAACATAAATAGTTAAAAACTTTTTATATTCTTTCTTACTTTTCTATGGCAAAAAAAATAGGAATTGTGGGAATAGGTGTTGGCGATGAAGGCAAAGCCAAAGTTGCTGTTTATTTTGTATCTTCTGCTTTAAAGAATCTTTCAAAAAGCGGAATTTTATTTGAAGAAAAAGTAAAACCCATTCTTGTTGAACGTTACCAAGGCGGAAGCAATGCTGGTCATACTATTGAGATAAATGATGTTCAATATAAATTGAATAACATCCCTTGCGGAATTTTATACGAGCATACCTACAACCTCATGGGTCAGAAAACATTTGTAAACCCGCGAGAAGTGGTAGCAGAAATTGAACGGCTTAGGAAAAGAGGAATTACCATTTCTGAAAGTAATTTTGGCATTGCTGCTAATGCTCATGTTACTTTAGATTACCATGTTTTGGAAGATCAAGTCATCTTCAAATCAAAAAAAAGAACTTCTACCGGGAGCGGAATTAAACAGACTGCGGTTGATAAACAGGGTCGAGTGGGAATGCGTTTTATCGAATTTTTAGATCCACAGCTCATGAAAGAAGTTTTAGCGTCTCGATTTCCACAAGGATTACCATCTGAGCTGGGCAGTTTTGATGAATTAGTAGCTAGTTATGATCGCGAAAGAGATTTCTTAAAAAATTTTGCAGTTCAAGAGCACAGTGTCAGAAAAATTCACGGATCACAATATTGGATTGGCGAAGGTGCTCAAGGTGCGCTTCTTGATGTTGATTCCGGACTTTATCCTGGCATAACTTCATCAAATCCCCTGGATGTTCCCCATCGTCCCGATACTATTGTTGGTGTTCTAAAATTATATACTAGTAGTGTAGGTGAAGGCAGACCTTTTGTTGCTCAAATAGAACCGAGCTTAGAAACGTATTTGCGTGATGAATGGAAAGAATATGGTACCAAAACCGGTAAGCCGCGAGATCTAGGATGGGCAGATACAGTAGCATTGCGTTATGCGGTCGAGGTAGGAAATGTTGATGCCTTAGCCGGAACTTGTGGGGATAGGTTGGAAACATTAGCAAAAATTGGTCAAAAAATTAAGCTTGTTGTCGGCTATGAAATTAATGGAAAGCGGTACGATGAATGGGATCTTTCTTTTCATCGACGAGACACCCTCTACCAAGCAAGACCAATTTTTGAAGAGTTTGATCCTTGGGAGAAGTTTGTTGATCCTTCTGGAGAAAAACTAACTCCAAATGCCCAACGCTATGTAGATAGGATTCAAGAGTTAGTGGGTAAAAAGTTTATGGTGCTGGGTACCGGACCGGAACAAGATGACATGGTTGTCTACAAAAATATTTTTGCTTCTAAATAATCAATTAATTCAAAATAAATAAACAGAATAATTATCAATAAAATAGAAAGTAAAATAAAATTTATTAAAAAATCTAAATAATATCTTCTTCAGCTACTACAATGTAATCGCCGCTAGCAATTACTGCAGAAAAGGGAATAAGAATATTTCCTTCCCTGGTTTTTTCCAGTTCCATTTTATCAGTATAGGATGTAGGATTCTTCAATAATAAATGGATCAGTTCTCCTGAACCTACTTCAAAAATCAAATCGCCTACTTCACCAAACTTTTTTCCAGATTTGGAAACTATGGTTTTCCCCAATAGTTCCTTAGAATAATTTTTTCCTTTTTCTTCCATGATCATTCACCCTCATTTTAGTAAATGCTAATAATGATTCTTCATAAATGCCGGCATATATATATAAAGTTTGCGGTGATCAATTATTTATGCTTGCAACAGTAAATATTTAATAGTTATTCGCAATCACAGCTTCTCATGTGGACTTACAACCTTAATCCTGTTCTAGTTCATTTAGGTCCTTTAGAGATTCGCTGGTACGGCTTAGTCTACGTATTTGGGTTTCTACTGGCTATTATTTGGCTCAAATATACGCAAAAAAAAGAGTTTATCTCTTTATCCAATGATGAAATTTGGGATTTTGTCTTTTATTTGATGCTAGGAGTTCTGATTGGTTCGAGATTGTTTGAAGTATTTTGGGAACCGCAACTCTACCTTGTCCATCCCTTAGATTTATTCAAGATTTGGCAAGGGGGAATGAGTTTCCACGGCGGTTTTGTGGGAATTGTAACTGCTGCTTGGCTCTATTGCAAAAAGAATAAGCTTTCTTTCGGAAAGATGGCTGATCTGATGAGCGTTCCGGCCATCTTTGCCTTAGCCTTAGGCAGAATTGCTAACTTTGTCAACGGCGAATTAGTAGGCCGAGTCTGGAATGGTTCTTGGTGCGTGGTATTTCCTGACTACGGTCCACAGTGTCGACATCCCAACATGATTTATTCTTTTTTTGAACGGATGATTGTTTTTGGCTGGTTATTCCTCTTAACGTTCTGGAAAGAATTCAAACCTGGCTTTATATTTTGGAACTTCGTCTTTTGGGAAGGCTTAGGTAGAATAATAGTTGACTTCTTTCGTGAAGATACCCGTTATCTTGGTTTCAGCTTAGGCCAATGGTTTAGTACAGTGATGGTAGTCGCCGCAGTGATTGTTTTTGTGAAATATTATAAACAAGATTGGAAGAAAGTTTTCAACAAAAATAATAGAAAATAAAGAGAACAAATAAAAAAATCTTTTAAATTTATAATTTCTTGCGCATCTTCGCCAACTGAATATAATCGTCTTTGGTTCCGCTGCCGCCTTGACATTTTGCTTCCAAGTCAGCCAACTCTTTTTTATGATCTCGTTGTCTTTTTTCCAAATCTCTTTTGCTCATTGCCATGTCAGATCACCATTTTACTAATTTTTAAGAGGTAGTGTAAATTGATTTATATAAATCTTATCCGTAATACAATCTATTTTCTGCTTTCTGTTCCCGATCTTTTACCGAACCAGGCTTGTTGATTCTAGGTCGATGCGAGTTGATATCCCGTCTCATGGTAATATCCAAGCTTTTCAAAAATAAGTTCATTCCTTCCTCCAAAGGCAGAGGTCCTTGCAGATGACCTTCTCTTGCTGGCGTTCCCGAAAATACCACTAATCGAGTAGAAATATAATCCAAAAACAGTAAATCGTGATCCACTACTAAAATAGTAATATCGCGCTCCCAGGTTAAGTTTTTAATGATCTTGGAGATTAATAAGCGTTGTTCTATGTCTAGATATGCCGAAGGCTCATCCAGTAAGAATAGATCAGCATCTTGTGATAAGCAATGAGCGATGGAAACTCGCTGCAATTGCCCGCCGGAAAGCTCTGATAATTTCTGAGTAAATAGCTTTTCCAGATCTAAAGGCTTAATCAATTGGTGTTGGTATTTAGCTACTGCCCGTTCCAAAAATTCAAGCACAGTCATTTCTGAACTGGTTTCTAAATATTGTGGCTTGTAAGCTACCCGAACTTTTTGTCCAATTTCACCAGAATCAGGATTGATTAATCCTGCTAACATTTTCATAAAAGAAGTTTTTCCAATACCATTCTCTCCCAGAATTCCAATAATTTCATTTCGATACAAAGTTCCTGATCCAGTTGTTAAGGTAAAATGTCCTAATTTTTTGGTAATATTTCCCCACGACGTAAGTTGACTTCGTGAACCTGCTTTAACATCCTGCGCTTTTTCATATTTAATAGCATGATCGCGAAAACGGACATTCTCCTCTTTTAAATATCCATCTAGGAAAGCATTTACTCCTTCCCGGGCTGCTTTTACTCCTGAAACTATTCCAAAGCCATTCTCAACCCCGTAAATAACATTCACTAGATCAGTCATGTAATCAAAAATAATTAAATCGTGCTCAATCACCATAATCGCCGTATCGGGCATGGCTAAAGATTCAATAAATTTAGAAACCTTAATTCTTTGTTTTATATCCAGATAAGAAGTTGGCTCGTCAAATAAATACAAGTTGGCATTTTTCAACACTGCTGCAGCAATCGCTACTCGTTGTAACTCCCCGCCAGAAATAGTTTCAATGTCGTTGTCAAGAATGTTGGCAATATCTAATTCATGGGTCAGCCGTTCTAACTTTGCTCCGCCGTCTATTTTCGTAAGAAGTTCGCGAATAGTACCAGAAAATTGTTTAGGAATTAAATCTACTTGCTGCGGCTTGTAGGATAAGGAAATTTCTCCTTTCCCCAATTTTTCCAAAAATTTCTGTGTTTCTGAACCTTTAAAATATTGAATCACTTGCTTGAAATCAGGTGTTTTTTTCCAGTCTCCTAAATTAGGTTTAATCATTCCTGACATGATCTTTAAGGCAGTTGATTTTCCGATACCGTTCTTTCCCAAAATACCGGTAACTTTTCCAAACATGGGCGAAGGCAGCGAATATAATTCAAACAAATTTTCCCCATAACGATGTAAGGGTGGCTTGTCTAACGCAGTAGGTAGATTGATGATTTCTATCGCTCCAAAGGGGCAGCGATTAGGACAAATTCCACAGCCGGTACAAAGCATTTCATCAATGCGTGCTTTCTTATCCGGCTCCCCAGGATAGATGCAATCAGCTCCGGCGCGATTAACAGGACACAATTTAGCGCAAAGGTAATTGCCACACTCATCAGGGTGGCATTTTTCTCTATGGATGATTGCTATACGCTTTCGTGTGCTCATGTACTCATCATCAGAGGTTGATTTTATATTCTTTTTGGTCTTTTTACGGACAATAATTTTATAAAATACTGCTCTTCCAAGGATACTATGACTAAATGCAGCATCTGTGGAAACAAAATGGGAGAATTGTTTTTAGAGAAAATTAAAGGTACCGTAGTAAGAAAGCCTGGCTCTAGCAAGCAATATCCGGTCTGTTTCGAATGTCAGAAGAAGTTTCCTACTAAAGACGAGCTGCTCAAACATCTTTAAACTCCTGCCCTTATAGCTCAGCGGTAGAGCGACTGCTTCGTATAAACTTAGAAACAGCAGTAGGCCGAGGGTTCAAATCCCTCTAAGGGCTTATTATTTTTAATATGGGGGTGGAAAAATGAACTTGAATGAAAAGTGGTTAGCAGCAGTAGAACGAAAGAATTCTATACTATGCGCAGGCTTGGACCCGGCAGAATTCAAGATGGGGGGAGGAAATGAAGGGCTTCCTGAAACTGTGGAGAGCCGATTAGATAAATTATTTTGGGTAAAAAGATATTTAGATGCAGTTGCTCCTTTTTGTGCTGCAGTTAAACCTAATCTTCAATATTGGAAAGGTGAAGAAGATAAGGATTTGCTCAGTGGAATAGTCACTTATGCACAGCATTTAGGTCTAGTAACTATTGACGATTCTAAGCTTGCAGATATTGGTTCAACTAATGATGCAGGATTATACCATGCTAAACAGAAAGGATTTGATGCTGTTACCTTAGCACCTTTTGCTGGAAACGTAAAAGAAGCAGCTGAACAGGCTAAAAAAAGAGATATTGGTTTGATTTCCATGTGTCTGATGAGCAATCCAGAATATGCAAATGTTAAGAATTCTTTAGTGCCGGTTATGCATTGGGGTGATTATCTTCCCGAAGATGTAGTTGAAATTAATGGAACGCATTATGTTAAACAATATGTCCATTTAGCTTCGGCGGTAGATAACGGAATAGATGGCCTTGTCATTGGTGCACCAAGCAAAAAGAATCACATTACTGACGAGGAAATCAAGAGAGTTAGGGAATATTCTTGTAACGATACTTTAATTCTCCTTCCAGGAGTCGGCGCACAGGGCGGAGAAGCAGGTGCCATATGGAAATATTTTGACAAAGATAATGTCATTGTCAATGTTGGTCGAGGATTAATGTTTCCCAATGGAAGCAATTCCACGCGAGAAGAACAAGCACAAGCAGCTAAACAATATTGCGACATGCTGAATAAATTGCGGCAGAAATAATTTTTGTCCTTATTTTCTTTTTTCCAACTTTCTAAAATATTGCTTCGTCTTGGGCAGTATTTTTTTCTTTAATTCTTCATCAAACGGTAATTCTTGCACTAATCTCTGCAGATCCAGATCTGATAATTCTGTAAATTTTCCATCTAGTTTTCTGCCTGCGCGCTTGCATCCTTCTTCTAATTCCTGCGCATATTGGGAATTGAAGTCCATGAAAACTTTAAACCTGCTAAATCCATTTGCCCCGGCACGTAAATATAATTCTACATCGCCCGTTCGTTCCTGTACTAAGGCAACTTTAATCTGCACTTCAGGACAAGCGATTCTTATTTTGACAATCCACCAGGCCATATACTCTGGATTTGGAGCAGGCACTTCATCAAACACGGTATTCTCCTGCGGCTTGAGAAAACATAATTGTACTTTCTCAATTTGATACTGTTTTATTTTTTCAATAACTAATTCTACATCTTCTTTTCGTTCGCCAATTCCTAAAATAATAGTAATTAATTTTTGTAATCCTTCTTGTTGTAAATTTTCCAAAAACTTCATCAATGATCGCAACGGCTTCGATGGACAGATAAAATTGTGCAACTCTTCATCAAACGATTCAATGGCCGATCCCATTCCTAAAACGTACGGTTTCAACTTTACTATTTCGCTTTTAGCATAAGGGCCAAAGTTCATCATGATCTTTTCCCCAGTAATAAGATTTATTTTATTGATCAAGCCAATCAAATAATCAGTTGACTCTACTCGTAAACCGCCGGTGATATATCCTACTTTCCAACCCATAGCTTTGCAAACTAACACTTCCGCCAGAATAGAAGCCGGACTTCGAATCGCGGTTGGTTTTTCTTTTGGATCATGTTTTGGTTTGGTAGAAAGAAAACAATATTTACAATCAGCAATACTGCAAGTCCAATTTATGAAAATAGAACGCTCAAAGTAAACCGAGGCAGGAAAATGTTGTTTGTATGTATTTTCAGCTTTTTTCAGTAAAGGGGCTAACTCTTCCTTCGTGACCGTATGGGTACCATTATTCTCCTTAATCTTAGCTAAAAAGTTCATTAATTCCCTTTTTCAAAGCCCTTTTAAAAAATTTACTATTTAATAGAACAAAGAGAAGAAAAGTTATTAAACCCTTGATTCTGCGATAAAAATATGAGCGTAAAGATCGAAAAAATCTCTCAAAAAGAGCCTGAACAGAACCCTCAAAACGTAATTTCTACCTCGATTGAACCGGAACAAACTTCCGGAACCAGTAGCGATACTAAAAGCGTACTGATTATGATAGCCGTTTTGCTAGGCTTATTTGCTCTGGTTCTGGGTGGATTTAAGCTCTACAATCACTTTACGACTGCTGCGGTAGTAGTCATTGACGATTTACATAAACAAAACTTAGAAGGTAAATTAGCGAGTGATCAAGGTTATATCTACAATGGATTCAGTTTTGTCAAAGCTGACGGCTTATGGTGGACTCAGGTAGAACTCAAAAACCGGATCATTAAAATCCCTCTCCATTACGGTCCTAAAGATGTGGAAAATATTTCAGTCACCGGAAAAATTTCTCCCGAATTTAATAAAGGAGATAAAATTTACATTTCTATTGATCCCGCCGTAAATTATGACAAGTATTATACCTTAGGTTTAATGGAATTGAATAATAATATTATTCAGGGAGCTCAACGAAAAATAGAATCAGCTTGTAGCAAAGCAGATCCGATCTGTGAAAATAGAACTATTATTAGCTGCGAAAATAATGTTCTTAACCAACCTGTTATTCAGATCGTGAAAAGTGATAAGCCCAGTATACAACTTCATGGCTTATGCATCAAAATTGGCGGGAAAGATGAAGACTTAGTAAGATCAGTAGATCGGGTCTTATACGGTTTGTATAAAATTTTTGGATAAGTTAATTAAGAAATAAAAATATATTATACTTTCAATCCGAGAACTTCTATTTGATTTCGATTAGTGGTGATCAATCTGAAATTCAATCCCAATTGCAATACTGCCTCCAATAAAGCCATATGTTCTCTTCCTGAGCCGGAAACAAAATTTAGTGCTACTTCAAAATCAGCAATTTTATCTTTCAATTGTTTTTTAATTTGTTCAGTAATAATAGTAGTGGGACTATCTGGGAAACTGTCTACTATCACCAGTTCAGTATTCTTTCCCGGGGTATAATTATCTTTCCCGAATTGGTTGGTAATCAAAAATACTTTATTCCATTCCTGGCTTTGGATGATTTTGTTAACTTCAGTCCAAGTGCCTTTTCCGGTAGATAGACAAGCAATTAAGGTTGGCATAAAAGAAAGATTTTCAACACAGCTTTAAATGTTTTGAGGTGTTTTAGTAGATAAATCCTTAAATATTATAATTCCTTTTTTTTGTTATGAAACCAGAAAAAGCCCATTACGTGGTTGCTACTGCTATTATTGTTAAAGACGGAAAATATCTTCTTCTCAAACGTGCTGCGCATGAAACAGTTTATCCTAATGCCTGGACAGTTCCAGGCGGAAAATTAGAAAGAAAAGATTATGAAAATAAACCAAAAGATTCGGAAGATGCCTGGTATGGCATAGGCGAGAAATTAGTAGAACGCGAAGTTATGGAAGAAGCCGGTATTACTATTAAAGACATAAAATATGCCACCAGTTTGACTTTTATCAGGCCAGATAACATTCCTGTAGTCATCCTGAGTTATTTTGCCTTTCATGATCAGGGCGAAGTTGCTTTGAATGATGGAAGCCACACTGAACATGCCTGGGTCACTTTAGAAGAAGCAAAAGGTTTTGATTTAATTCCCGGTATTTATGAAGAGATTGAAATGGTTGATCATCATCTGAAAGGGAATTCTTTGGGTACGTGGAAGAAGAGTAAGTAGAAAAGCATATTAATTCTAAAAAAATCAGGTAAAGATGTTCATTAGCTTCTTTGAAGAATTTCCTACGGAAGATACTTTAGCTAAATTGAAACTTGTTTCCTGGCCCACCAAACTCTACGTAGCAGCTAATAACCTGGAGCAATTCAGAGCTATCACCTCTACTCTCAGACACAACAAACGTCTTCTGGAGGCAGTCTATTGGCCTATTCTCAAAAAGAAAGAAGGATATTGGATTTCTCCTTTCTCCAAGCAAAGTGCCTTACTACATCTTTTTACAGAATTAGAAAATAAAAAGATTCCGGTCATGCTTGACTTAGAATTACCCACTACCAGAAATCCCTTGCTTTATTTGACCCAGTTCTTCCACTTCCGTAAACACAAAAAATTGATTCATTCTTTTGTCTGCAATCATCCTGGTGAAACTTATTTGTGTGAATATTCTGCGCCGGAAAAAGGCCTGCAAAAATTAGGTCTACATTACATCCATAAAAAAAGTAAAGTGATGAAGATGATGTATCATTCAGTACACAAGTACAGCGATGAACAGTTCCGCGCACAACTGCAGCAAGGGTTGCAGCAATTTGGAGAGAATTATATTGTAGGTTATGGAACTATCGCTCTTGGTGTGGGCGGCAATGAACCTTTATTATCCCCAGAACAATTAGAGAAAGATTTGCAAATTGCTCAAGAAGTCGGAGTCAAAGAAGTTGTCTTGTTTAGGCTGGGCGGATTGAATAAACAGTATGTGAAAGTGCTGGAGAAGTTTGTATGAGTAAAATATGGTTTCTTTTTTTTCTCTTACTAATCAGTTTTGTGATTGTAGGAGGTTACGTCAGTAGGAATCCCTTAATCACTGACGATCTAACTCCACTAAGCTCTTGCGATAAGCTCATTGAACAATCGGATCTTCTTTTGGTCATCCCTGAATATGAAAATCATTCGCTGGATCTGTACCCAGAATGGTGTGAAAAGATGAGAAGTTACCATAAAACCTTTGGATTACATGGGATAAATCACGAATATCATGAGTTCCTGAAACCAGTAGATAAAGCTAAATTTACCAGGGCGACTATAAGTTTCGAGAAATGTTTTGGTTATAAGCCAACTATTTTTAGGCCCCCTTACAATAAAATCTCAGCTGAGAATAAAGCCCTAGTAGAATCATTCAATATGACTGTGTATCAAGAAACCTATCTCCACCATCCTTACTGTCATTGCCAACCCCAAGGATTGATGAAATTATTAAATCAGATTATTGGATGCTGAACGAATATACTTACACCAAATACTTCGCAAACCGTAAAAATCGAGGTTCCCTTAACAAGGCCATCGTCACTAATGGAATTGGATTGTCTCGGGTATATTTCTCAAATACTTTCTGCACGGTAGGTTTATTGATATATGAAACTAACTTGTCCCAATCGTTATCTGAGAACTTGTCTAAAATGCGACGGACCATCAAGTGCAACTTCAAGCGTTTTGCAATTGGTTTTACTTCCTTTTCATAATTCTTATTATTGTTAATACAGTCAGCGAGAATCTCTGCTTGTTTCAATCCAGGTACTAAACCGCCTAAGGTAGTGGCCTTGACAAATCCTGCTGCATCGCCCAACAGATAGCAATTATCTTGCTGCAGCTTCTGAGCTGGATGATATACTGGAATAGTGCCAGCCTGCATTTCTTTGACCGTAAAGCCTTGCTCTTTCATGAACCTGTCAAAATATGTTCTCGAATTTTTACGCATTCCTAAGCCTACTCTCGCTACCGTATCGGACTCAGGAACAACCCAAGCAAATAATTCCGGACAGACTGAGACCCCAAAATAAGTCTTGAATGCAGTTGGATCAAATTTTCCTTCCACCAAAGCTTGGACACCGAAATAATTTTCCCGTTCCGGATGGTACATCCCAAATGCTTTAGCAGTCGGAGATAAAGGTCCATCTGCAGCAATAATCAGATCTGGTGAAATGCGTTTTTCTTGGCTGTTGGCAGAGTCTTTTATCACTAACTCCTTCCCTTCCTTGCGAGCAAAAGAATGATTCAGATAAATTTTCACCCCTTCCTTCTTAGCCAAATCACCAAAGAAATTATCAAACTTATTTCGACAGACTAAATACTCTTTTTGCCTAATTTCTATTTTATGCTGTGGCGAATAAACTTCAACTTTGTTAAAAGTATTGACTAGGAATGATTCTGTCGGTAAATTAAATTGATCAAAATCAGAAGTCAATAAACCGGTACATTGGATCGGCAAACCTATCTGGGCATGATTCTCGTAAATATCCACAGAATGTCCGTTTTTAGCCAGCAAATACCCGGCATAGCAGCCAATCGGCCCTGCACCTATAATAGTAATATTCATTAAGAAATTGACGAAATTCCGACTATAAAAAGATTATCCAACTAAGAATAAAACACAATAAAAGAAAAAAAAGAAAAAAGATTTGGAGGATTAAAAAATACTACCTTAGTAGTATTTTTCTTCTCCTTCGTCGTCTTTCCGTAATCTGCTGAAACCGATTACTAAGCCAAGCAATACTAGTAAAACTACTAATACTACTAGAGCAATTTCTAATCCGTTTCGTAAGCTTGAATCACTGTCTTCAGCATTTTTAGCTGGAGCAGCAACATTAGCTTTTAAGACTACAGTTTCTAAGACATCACTGCCAGATTTAACTGCAACGGAGGCAAGATGCTCTCCTGCAGCTGCATCTTTAGCGGTAGCAAGGTCAACATAGACAACTTTGTTCTGGCCAGGTTCAAGCACAACTAGCTTTTCACTGACAGAAGCGGTTGCCCAGTCTCCACTGGTAGCTTCAACGGTGTATGCTTTGGAAGCACTGCCATCGTTGGTTAAAGCTACAGCGTAACTTGCGGTTTTACCAGCAGCAACGGATTGAGTTTCAGGTCCTACAGCCAAAACAGTCTTACTTGATTTAGATGGGTAGTTCTTAGCAATAAGATCATTTTCCACAACTTTCAAGGTGTATGTTTTGCTTGAGGTGTCCTTCAAATCGTTATATTGTGCAGTTACCTTAACTGTGTATTCGCCAGGTTTTGCATCAGTTGGGATTTGTAAAAACATTTCGTCCGCCGATTGGTGGTCGTTTGCACCTACATGATCAACATACTCTGATGCGCTTAATCCTAGTTCAGGAACAGCTACAGTAACTTTTACGTCATTTTCAGTCTTTTCAGCGTAGTTCTCTAATAGAACAGTTGAAAGTAAGGATCTTCCTACTTTAACAGTTAGAGAAGGTGAAAAAGATACATCAGCCACTTCAACTGAATGACGTGGAGCTTCAACGTGAAGTTTTACTTTGTCGTTAAAAGCTTCGGTATTTTGGTCCAAAACTCTTAATCTAAGCCAGTAATCCTTTCCGTTTACTAGATCATTAGGTAAAGTTATTTTTAAGGTAACGTACTTAACGGTACCATTTTTGAAGTTGGTTAACTCGGTTGAGTCGCTTAGACTTCCGTGTTCGTAGCCGTTAATTTCAGCTTCAACTTGAACGTTTTTAACGTTGTCGGAAACAGCTTTAATTCCAACTCTTACTTCTACATCTTGTCCTTCCTGAATAGCAAGGACATCGTTATTCCAATTTACAATATCGCCATTAACTTTAACTGAATCGATTTTCAGGTCGTTGCTATCTAAAGCACTAACCATTGAAACAGCTAACAAGCTAATGACAAACAATGCCATTATACTTAGTAATTTTCTCATTTTATTCTCTCCTCCAAATCCTTTTTCAAGGTTTGAGCGTTATTTTTTATGAAGTCCTCAGAGACTCTGTTTCGAGCGTACCTGAAGCTTTTACCACTTCAAAATGGGGGTGTTATTTAAATGTTTCGTATTTTAGTATCATCGAGTAGGAACACCAAGGCACTACTTAAAAGTGTAGTAATCAACATATAGTAATCTATAGGTTGAAGTATGATAATAACCATTGGTAGCCGTTACTTTGACCAGGTACCATCCTGCTTGAGCGTCACTGGGAAGATGCACATAGACGTTCTTATCGGTCTCCTTTCCTGCTTTAAGGGTAAAGGTGCCGGTGCTTCCCCATACTCCTAAATCGTATAATTTAGCCTGAACTTTAAGGTCTTTGGCCTCCTTTTTACCGCTATTATGAATGCGGGTATCCACAAACAAGGTCTTTCCAGCCTCGATTTGGTCTTCCATATGTGCAGATACTAAGTTAATCACAATGGGCTGAGTTGGTGTTGCTTGTGGCGGAACATAATTGCTTTCATCATTATCATCTTTATTGGCACAGCCGGGATCTTCCATATCCACGAAACCATCTTTATCATTATCGATACCATCATCACATTGTGGTTTGTTTACGGGTTGGTCAGATTCATCATCATCATGATCGTTGTAAGACTGGTCATTAGTGGCATCCCCATCAGTGTGACAGCCCGGATCGTTTTTGTCTTTTTTCCCGTCCTTATCATTATCTATACCATCATTACATTGAGGTTTCTTAACAGGTTCGTCGCTTTCGTCATCGTCATGAGGATTATATGATTTGTCATTAGTAGCATCTCCATCAGAATGGCAGCCTGGATCCTTTTCATCAGTCTTTCCATCTTTATCATTATCTAAGCCATCGCTACATTGTGGTGTTTTACTGGGCTTCTCATCGGTTTCATCATTGTCATCAGGGTTGTAGGTATTGTTATTATCTGCATTTCCATCCGTATGACAACCGGGATCTTTCTCATCGATTTTGCTATCTTTATCATTATCCTTACCATCATTACACTGAGTTTTATTTTCTTGGTTTTTATCCAATACCATAATCTTGACGGTTTCTTCATCCTGACCGCCGAATCCATCTACTACTTTGAAAGTGACAGAATAATTGCCGGCTTGAGTGAAGTTCGGAGTGAAAGTAAACTGCTGAGTCTGAGCATTGAAAGTATACCATTCAGAGTTTGGACTCTTTTTAGAGATACTATACGTTAAATTGTCTTTATCAGCGTCAGTAGCATGAATCGTAAACTGTACGGTTTCTCCTTCGAAAATAGTTTTATCGGAAATGTGATCAAATATTGGATCTCTGTTTACATCATGCACATTGATAACAGCGGAAATCCATTGAGTACTCTTCTTATCATCTTTAGCTTCAACTGCTTTGAATCTAAATTCGGCTTTTCTGGTTAAGGAAGCTACCGTATGCTGCACATATTCGTAACCAGGAGTCCAGGTGAAGGCACCCGTATTTTCATTGAAAGATAAATCCGTCTCTTGAGCAGTAACCCAATTAATACAGTTACCAAACCAGAAAGCGCTACATTCTTCTGCAACATATTTCAACTTATCATTTTCTTTATCGTTAGCAGAGATAGTGAATTGCAAATTATCAGTTTCCAGAATGTCCTTGGAAAATGATTTAGTTTTCATTTCTGGATCAGTATCTTTGATTAACACAATTCCGGGTGGAATTTTAGCAACAGTAGGATTAGGAAATACTTGAAGGAATAAACTAGTGTCAACATATTCCGTATTGGTATCCTTAACTTTTACTACTACAATATATTGTCCTGCATTGTTTTGATAATCTTTTGAAGTGATAGTGAATGTTTTATAGGCAAAAGTTTTTGATACATCTACATCGCTAGAGAAAATAGTGCTGACAATTTTTCCGGTACTAACGCTATTCAAAGTTACTGTTAATTTTACCGTAGAACTTGCAGTTGAAGTAAAATAACCGGTAGCAAAAGATGCATCTTCACCATTATTTACATATCTAGTTTTACCGTTCTCATATATGTAACTAGTTTCAGAGGAATTTTTTGGTACATACCAAGTCAAATAATTTGTACCATTGTCTTGCTTCATCCAGTTAATCTGGGCTGTAGCGCTGACCGCTAGAAGCATCGTCAATAAAAGTACTGCTAGTAATTTGAATGCTTTCATGGTTTACTCCTGCTTTGGGCAATATCCTAAAGTTGCTGCACCGGTGGGGTAGATTGCAGCAAAATTGGTTCTGAAACCTACGCTTGGGGTGAGGCAAAATTCACCAAATCTAAGTCTAAGACCGATTTGATTAGAGATGAATAAGTTGTGATCAATTCTGTCGGAGTGGTTAGAAATATCGCTTCCTTCCACCATGTTACCATTAATGTATTGTGCAGAATTTTCACCAAACTTGTGGTGTTCCCAGTCATGCATGAGCATGGTAAGTCCTTCGATTCCTAATCCGAAAGTATTCTTTTCGTTGGCATATACTTCACCACCAACAACAATTCCGACGCCTAAGCTTAAGGGTTGATAAGAAAATTGATTAGCTCCTTTCATAACTAGCTTTCCAGCTAAAGGGCCATCTACAGCAGGTCTTTCAAGATCTGTATCAAGGCCGCTCCAATTTCCAGCTGCAGACAAAGCCACACCAATCCAAGGCAAGCGTTTTCCGGAAGGAGTATATGTTAATTGAGTAATTGCTCCATGTAGTACTCCATTAGATTCAGTTTCAGGATCCTTTGCAGTACCCATTACTAAATATCCCGCAGATACGCCAAATTTTCCTTTTGATTTTTTCCCAGTTCCATTTGGTCCAGGTACAATTGGAGCATTAGGATTAGGTACAGGAGGTGTATCTGGTTCTGCTTTCAGATCGCAAGGGAAGTAGAATTTTTTAGCTGGATCTTTTTCTGCGAAATTGAGAATCATTTCTGCTTTTCGTAATTCTCCGTCTTTCTCTCTAGGATCAGCAGGCAGATCATATTTTTGTGGGAAACCATCTAAGCCCATGTAACAATAACCTGGTTGTCCTTTCACTGGTTCAATAAGAACAGTTACTTTTCCACTATCGATTAATTTTTGTTGACTAAGCCAATCTAGCTCATTTTTTGGAGTTGAGGTAGCAATATTATTTTTTTGTTTGAGCACTATAATCTGTTCTGGGGTAGCTACTTGAGCATCGGTTGCATATACATTACCTGATACAGCTAGAGCTGTGGCAAAAATTCCTGTTTTTACAATATTTTCTAATTTCATTTTTTATTCTCCTTGTCTAAAGTAAGGACTTGACTCACATTTTGGTGCTGGTGGACATTCCTTTTGATTAGGTGTGTATTTTGGTTTTGGACAATGTTCTGGTCGCTTTCGTAATTTTTCATTCTCATCTAAGCAAACTTTCAATTTATGTTCTAAACCAGAATCAAGGCAAGTTTTTCCTTCTGGACATTGCTTAGAATCATAAGTGGGTTTATTTTTTCCAGAATTATGACTATTGCCAGAATCAGTTTTTGTACCATCGCAGATTTGGAACTGAAACTGAACAGGATTTACTTGCTTGTCGCAATCAGAAACATTTTGTTTAGTAGTAGTATAATTTCCATTACAGCTGTGCATCAATAAATAAGTAAGAAGAGCACCTACTCCGCCACCAATTATACCTGAACCCGCTCGATTATTATTAATAGTTTTTTTTGTAGATTTCTCTAACTGATTATAATTAGTTTGTAATTCTTCATATTGTGCAATAGGAACTCGTGATGGTTTAGTTCTGTCTTCTTCTGCCATAAGTGTAATTACCTCCTTTTGATCTCTTTTGTCACAAAACAGTAGTGTATATTTAAATGTTTCCACTGTCAAGTTACAACATTTCCTATCAAAAAAGTAGATCTAGGTCTCTTTTGACAAAAATTTTGCTCAAAAATAGCGTAATTTAGAACAAATGTACTAATTCCAAGACCACGCCTAATGCAAACAATATTACTAATAACCAGCCAACAAAAGTGTATCTTTTCAATGAATATTCAGGTACTCTCTCTCCCTGCTTCTTGGCTTTCCAAAACATGAAAATAATCAGAATCGATTGCAAGCCCCCGGCCACTGCTCCGGTAAGGGCAATAATAGTAATGAAGGTTGATAATTTAAGTAGGGTAATCAGCAAGGGAATGGAAAAGGTCAGTACCAAAGCAGAAGTATGAGGTAAAACATAGTCATATTCATACATTTCTATCAAAGCGATGCTTAAAGACAAGAAGGAAGTAAACATCGATAATACTGCAATGCAGTTAGCTAAAATACCAAATATCGGCGAAGAGTAAATGCTCAACGCCACCGTGGCAATTCGTTCGTTAGGCTGCAGCACTTCAAAATTATGCAAACCAATTACTCCGACTACAATAAAAGCAAAGAGGATGTATAATATGATCGGAATAACCGAACCAATAATAATCGCTTTTTTCATCTTCTTCTTTTGCTCTCCTACCACTTCCTGCATCTCGGGAATGGAAGTTATCCCGGCTAAGGCAAATAAAATAACTCCATAGGGAACAAAGAATTTTGTCCAGTTAAAATAAGTTAGATTTTCTAAAACAATATTTTTATAAGAAAAAATTCCAATCACTGCTACAATGGTCAGCAGTAATATTATCAGGATCAAATCTACTTTTCCTGCTGCTTTCACGCCTTGATAAATTACAAAAAAAGCTAAACCAAAAAAGATCAAGCTGTACCAGAGCGGATGTCCCCAGCCAAACAATGCTTTTAACGTTTCTCCCTCTCCAATCAAGTAGGCGGTCAACGCTCCATAAATCCCAAAGACCATCGAAAACATCATCAATCGTTTTCCTGCCAGGCCCAGATATCTTTCTGCATACCCTGTCAACTGATGCTGTTTCTTGGTTCGTAATACTACTTCTCCGGTCATCAAGTTAAGCAAGAGCAAAGAAAGTCCTAAGACCACGGTAATGATAAATCCCAGCAAGAAACCACTTTGTGCTACTACATATGGAATTGCTAATATTCCTGCTCCCACTATCGTACCAACAAGTGTTGCTACAGCGATAGTAGTTTTATGCTGTGCTAAGAAACCCTTTTCAGGGAAACCTCTCTTTTTGAACATCGACTACAATAATAGTATTTACGTTTATATACATTTCGAGCAGAGAAAACGTGGGGCTGCTGGGATTTGAACCCAGATCAAAAGCTGGCTTCAAGGAAAGGTTTTTTCATTGCCGTTAAGCTCAACCCTCCATTACTGGAGGCTCCCATTCTACCGGATTAAACTACAGCCCCGATCAATAGCACAAAACCTGAGTTCTTTTATTAATATTTTTGTTTTTAAACAACAATTAATAAAAACCATAACAAAATCTTCTCACTATGATCATCTTAGATGGCAACTATGGCGAAGGCGGCGGAGCATTAGTAAGAACTGCGTTAGCCTTAGCAGCGTTAACCGGACAAGAATTCAAAGTGACTAACATCAGAGCGGGAAGATCAGAATCAGGTCTGAAAGCGCAACATCTTACTGCTATTAAAACTTTGAAAGAACTGTGTCATGCGGAGACCAACAAGATCGACCTAGGTTCTATTGAACTTCATTTTAAACCTGGAAAAATCAAGAAAGGAATTTACGATATTGACATTGGCACCGCCGGAAGTATCACCCTTTTACTCCAAGCATTAATCCTTCCTAGCTTATTTGCACCGGGAAAAGTGACTTTTAATATTACTGGTGGCACTTGCGGAAAGTGGCAAGCTTCCGTTGATTACTTGCAAAATATTTTACTGCCTTACCTTAATCGCTTCGTGGAAAAGATCGAGATGAAAATCCTCAAACGCGGTTATTATCCCAAGGGCCAAGGATTAATTCGTTTAGAAATTAGTCCGCGTTTCAATATTCACAAGTACGAATCCTTTTCCGGATTGCTGGAAGAGTTACCCTTCAAAGTTCCCAAGATTATACTACTTGAACAAGGAAAGTTAGAACAGATCCGTGGCATTGTCAATGTCTCCGCAGAATTGCAAGAAAAAGAAGTTGGCGAGAGAATAAAAAATGCCATCGTCGGCAGTGTAAAGCAGTATGCTGTTCCTACTACGGTTCGGGTAGAATATGCTAAAGCAGAAAGTATCGGTGGAGAAGCTTTAGTCTGGGGAGTATTCAGCAATAACGGAAAAGTAGATTACGATAATCCAGTGCTCCTTGCCGGTGATGCTCTGCTTGAGAAAAATAAAAGTTCAGAAGAGATCGGCAAAGAAGCTTCAGATGAGTTAAAGAAACAGATTGATCTCGATGCAGCAGTCGATCACCATCTCGCTGATCAATTGATTCAGTTCATGGCCTTGCTGCCTGGCTCCAAAATAAAAGCCGGTGAAATCAGCAAACATGCTGAGACTAATATGTATGTGCTGGAGAAATTTTTACCGGTTGCCTTTAAAATTGAAGGAAATCTAGTTAGTGTGGAAGAGAAGTAATTTTAAGAAATTCTTATAAAGAAAGAACCTAAATTTATTTTTTATGACTGTTGATGATTTGATTACTGTTCAAGGAAATTTACGCGATGGATACAAACAGCTGCAGCCAGGCACTATGTTGCACGTTGATCAATTGATGAACGAACGCCGAGATAATGCTGAGTTGCGCAATCAATGGTTTTATACTGCTGATGGTGGGATTTATTTTCTTTATGACTCTCAAGCACCTATTCTGGCTATAACTCGAGAAGCTTACAATCCTGTTTTACAGAATATTGATAATGCTTTTGAACAATTAACCTGCAACCAAAATTATACTGTTCTGTTTCAAGATTTTGAACAAGCTCTTGCTGTTCCTGAGACTGTGCTAGTTTCCTTACCTAATTTACGTTTATCTAAACATAATGCAGAATTTAGCTATCTTTCATTGGGAACAACCCCTGCTAAATATAACCAGTTGAATTATGACGAGTGCAAGTTAGCAGAACGTGTCTATGCTAAGGGAAATGATTTTGTTCAGAATATGAAGATGTTGAAAGATGCAGGAATTGGAGAAACTCGCATTTGGGTTCTTAATCCTGATTACGTTCAAAAACATGCAAAAAAAGGCGCAATTGCGCGGGCCTCTTGGCTTGACGTTTTCAATGGCGATTCGCAATTCGGCGCCGATGTTCGTTTTATCGGTAATCATGATCGCGTCCGTGGGGTACGTCGTGGTGCGAGCGTGAGCGAGCAAAGAATATCCAAAGTACAAGAATTGGAAGTGATTCCTCCACAAAATGTTTCTCAACCAACCCTACCGCAGGTATATGATTCCTCAAGTCTAGAATATGCAAAACAACAGCTGGCAGGAATCAAGAGTGGTACAGTAATGGATTGGAAAAGACATTAAAAATTTCTATTTTTTAATTCTATTACATACAAAACTTTATAAATAACCCTAAGTCCTACCCTCGCATGGAAGCAAAAGTCTGTATATCTACCAAGAAACGAATTGACAACGACGAAGGATCAGTTACCTTTCTATGCCCTAAATGCGGTGAGTATGAAATTGTCCGCAGTTCCTACGCCAGGGTCAATGGCTTAAAGTACACCTGTCCTAAATGCGAATTTACCGGACCAAATTAGTTGTCTAAATAGTTGTGAGGAATAAAAAATGGCTAAAGCAATCATTACTTTCAAATTGATGCCTGAATCTCCGGAAATAAATCTGGAGGCAGTTTCTAAGCAAGCTGAAGAAATAGCTAAAAAAGCCGGTTCTATCGGGCAAATGCAACAAAAAATTGAACCGATTGCCTTCGGTTTGAAAGCAGTTTTAATTCTGGCTATGTATGAGGTAGAAGGTTCTGATTTTGACGGAATCGCCGAAAGAATGGCAACTATTAAAGGCGTACAAAGCGCAGAAGTAGCTAAGATGGATCTTGCTTTAGGATAGATGTTTGGAGAGTAAGGTGGTTGTAGTAAAGAAATGGAATAATGTATTGTATGATACCAATTCTGATACTGGAGAGGTCCGTTTAGAGAGTCGAGTAAGGCTTCTTGAAAATTATATTACTGTTACCAAAGAGGGAAGACCTAAAATTCCTTTTGAAATTGTAGTTAGGGCAACTAAGAGTTATACCAAAGTCGAATATACTGGAAAAGATTATTCTTTAGAATTTGATTCCGAAGGCAAAGACGGCAGCGCCGCACGTTTACAAATGTCCTGTAAAGTAGGAGCAGATGGTCTGCTGAGATATAATGTTCGCATTTCTGATGATGACGTAAATTATCATTATCGAATTATTCCGCAAAAAACCAGCCGGAAATCAAACAATTAAATTTATATATTAATTTTCTTTAAGTATAAACATGGCTAATCCTTTACAGTTTGAACAATTTAGAACTAAATTAAAAAAAGCTAATACGGTGGAAGAAATGGAACAAATAATTGCTTCCTTGAAACAAAATTTTGAATTAGAAACTCCTACTAAAATAATCCTTTTAGAATATGCAAGAGAATTGCGTAAATCTTTGCTGAATTGTGAAATCGAAATACAAGGTGTGACTAAGAATCTTGTTAAATCAACAGAATTGTCAAAAGTAATAGGTATGATTAAGAAAGCGGTGTCCCCAGACGATATCGCTGCAGCACGGACAATAGTTGCTGATGCTAACCTCGCAGATAAAGTAAAACTTCAATTGATGGCAATTTTAAAAAAGAAAAGAACACTTAATTAATCTAATTTTCTTCCATACTTTTGCCCAAAGTCATACAAAAACTGTGGGTCAACTCCTATTTGATGAAGCGGATGGATAGTAAATAACCTTCCATCGTCCTTTACTTGAAAAGAAGCGAGATCAAATAAACTTATGGGCTGAGGTAACAGATTATCAAACCCATCAGTTGTTACTTGTGCGGCCATCAATCTCCCTTCATGACTGAGATAAAGAAGCTCTGTCTGTAACAATAATCTTCCTGAAAGAATTCTCCAAGCAATAAAATTTTTATAAGTTTTATTCGTTTTAAGATCATAGTCAGTTGCACTAGAAGGACCATCAAAAAGTATAACTGGTATATTCTCATTAATTTTACTAACTCTCGTTAATTTCTCAGTAAGATCAGCACCTATTTCTCTGGTTCTTTCTAGAGTCATTTTTTCCAAAAAATAATGGTGTTCTTTTGATTCAAAAAATGTTGTCATAATAAAGCCGACTCAGGAGTCTTTATAATAATTATGAATTTATCTTATTCAACTTGTTTACTGACTCCAAAGCTTTCAATCGTTCTCCCGCATTAATGCTTTGTCCCCAGAGCTGCCAGAATACTTTCTGAATCCACGAAACCCATTCCTGTTCTTGAATTAAATAAAATAGAAAGGTTTTTTCTTTCAATTCCCTACAATACAACGGATTCATCACTTCTTTAATTGAAGCAAACCTATCATCCACTACGATTGCCCGCAACGGCTGTTCGCAATGGCGTATTTCTACTGCATCCCAACCTACTCGCTGATTTAAGGAGAGCATTTCTTCAGTATTCTTTTGTGAAGTAATATCTACTCGTGTTAAAACTTTTATTCTCACTTTTTTCTTAGCTAATTCTTCCAATGCTTTTTGCATGTTTGGTCCTAGCTCCACCCAAGAAAGATTTCCGGAGAAAAACAAGACTTGCTGTTGTGCCTGAGAAAGCAAGTAATCAAAACGTATCTGCTGCTGCTGAGAAAACTCGGTAGTCTCAATAAATGCTTTTCTATTTCCTGCATCCACAAACTGATAAATATCTAAGGGTGAAAAATCCTCTTTGCGCTTTCCTTGCAAAATTTTCTGCAGTAAACGCTCCTGATAGGCGCTACCTTTAATGCTCTCTAAAGCATTCCAGTATACTACTTTTAATGCCCCTCTGCTTCCTTCTCGGAAAATTCTGGTAGCAATAAACCCAGTTTCTTGCGCAATAATCTCTATATACCTATCTGCAGTGCGCCAGTTCTTGCCGATTGTTTCCGCTATCTCTTGAACGGTTCTGGGTTTCTGCTGGATTAAACGAAGAATTGAATCTTTGATTTCTTTTTGAACGGTCATAAACACAACACCATGTCATTTAATTTGTAAGTAATTGCTATCTTTTCTACAAGTATATATGTATTTTGATGGAAAAGTACATACTTACTGGTGGTCCAGGAACGGGAAAGACTACTATCATCCAGGAGCTTAGAAAACAAGGTGAAATTACTCTTCCTGAAGTAGCTAGGGAAATTATCGCAGAAGAACAAGGGAAAGAACAAGGAATTTTACCCTGGACTGATCTGACCAAATTTCAAGAATTAGTAGTTGAAAGACAGATCAAATTGGAAGAAAAAATAAAAATTCATCGACCTGCCAGAATTTTTCAAGATCGCAGCTTAGTAGATGGGATTGCCTATGCTGAAGAAGGTAAAGCAAAATCTCCTGATAAATTACACCTATTAATTGAACAGGCTGGTTACACTAAAGTATTCTATCTACAACAACTTCCTTTCTACCATCAAGACCAAGAACGAAAAGAAGATCAGGTCCTAGCTCAAAAAATTCATGAAAAAATATACCGGGTATATGATCGTTTGGGATTTGATATCGTTACTGTACCGGTATGCAGCATTGAAGAACGAGTACAATTTGTGTTGAAAGAAGCATATTCAGGAAAGAATCGTGAAATAGAAAGAAAATATCGTGTTGAGCATCATCAGGTAAAAGAAATGTTGGCAACGTATGTAGCAAAGCATGTTGGCACTGACAACGAAGAAAATAGTCTTTACGATTTTCACGGTATCTTAAAAAATGCAGATTGCGTATTCAGAATTCGTGAAAATAATGGGCAGCATCTTCTCACTCTCAAAGGACCAAATAAAAGTCGGGATATGACCAACAAAATTGAATATAATATTTCTCTCCCATCATCGCTTTCCAAGATTCTCCAGATGATTTTGCCTGAATCTGTGTCCTATTCCAAACGTCGAGAAAACTATCACCATCTTGGCGATGCCAAATGTACTATCTCCTTAGACTACTTACCTCAACTAGGCGAATTTGTAGAGATAGAAGCTGGTTCTGAGAATCAAGTTTTGTTGTGGGAAAAGAGATTAGGAATTTCTTCCTACACCATCAAAGATTCCTATCCAGCCTTAATCAGGAAAGCAAAGGAAAATAAATAGAAAACAATAGAAATGAAAACGCAAATCTTGATTGAAGGGCCTGACTGTTCGGGGAAAACAACCTTAGTAGAACGAATAAAGAATGAATTACAATGGGATGCCAAGTCGCTACATCATCTTGAAGGAAATCAGTTCAAGAGATATTTGAAAGAATATGCTCTTCAGGAAAAAATTGTGTTCAACCGTGGGCATTTTTCAGAGATTGCTTACACAAAATTGTGGTCGAGAGGTAATTCTTTTTCAAAAGAGCAGCAACAGATTCTTGATAATCTCTGCAATCAGAATATGCTAGTCATCTTTGCCAACCCTCCTTTGACAGTTTTACAAGAGCGCTATCTGCAAAGAAAATTTCCTCAACAAATAAAATATGAAGAATTAGAATTAATTCAATCTCATTTTTGTGAAATAATGAATATTATTCCTCATCTTCTTTATCAATCTGCTTCATATCAGGAATTAGACTCTCTTATGCCGGAAATTATCAGAAAAATATCATGATCTTGACCGGTTCAGAGATTAAGAAACAAGTACTACAAGGAAAAATTCATATTTTTCCTTTCGATGAATATAATTTGAATCCTAACAGTTATAACTTTCGTTTGGGAAATAAATTAAAAATATACAAACAACAAATTCTTGATCCGATTCAAGCCATGGATTGTGAAGAAATAATTATTCCAACGGAAGGATATATTCTCCAACCAAATCAACTTTACTTGAGTCATACCATCGAAGAGATGGGATCTGATTTTTTTGTACCTATCATGCAGGCGCGCAGTTCGATGGGCAGATTAGGATTGTATATTTACCTTAATTCCGGTTTAGGTGATTTAGGCTTCAAGAAACAATGGACTTTAGAATTACATACTATTCATCCTTTACGAATTTATCCGGGAATGAAGATTGGCCAGATGCTGTTCTGGAAGCCACTAGGAGAAATTACTCTGTATCAAGGAAAATATAAAGATTCGCAAGGTCCAGAAATAAGTCAGATCTGGAAAGATTTTGAAAAATAATTTTTTATTACTACGCAACCTATTTATACCCAATGACTCCTTCAAATATCATAACGGAGGTTAACATGAAACTAACTAGTCCGGTCTTTACAGAAGGAGGAAAAATTCCTTCCAAATATACTTGTGACGGAGAGAATATTAATCCAGCTTTAACCATCACTGACGTTCCCGTTGAAGCTACTTCATTAGTCTTAATCATGGATGATCCCGACATTCCTGATTTTGTCAAACAAAAAAATAATATTGAAGTTTGGGATCACTGGATTGTCTGGAACATTCCCCCTAGCACTAAAAATATCCCAGAAGGAAAAAACCCGCTTGGCGTAGTGGGAAGAAATAGTAGAGGAAATAACACCTATGGTGGTCCTTGCCCGCCGGATAGAGAACATCGTTATTTCTTTAAATTATATGCTTTAGATACGGAATTAAAACTTACGGAAAGTTCCACCAAAGTAGATGTTGAAGCTGCTATGGAAGGACATCTCGTAGCAGAAGCGAAGTTGATGGGAAGATATGAACGAGTGAAGAAGTAATTCTTTTGAATTAATTTTTCTTTTGATTATCAATATGTTCCTTGGTCTCCCCAAAGACTTGTTTATGTTCTGGTGATTCAGTTACTCCATATACCATTTTTTTTGGTTCAGATTTTTTAAAATAAATATCATCAACGTATGGTCTTAAAAGATCACCTAATTTTTCACAAGCCATATTTACCAGTTCTATATCCCATCCTAGTTCTTGAGCTATAAGATTTTTATAAGATGGAAAAGTTTGCAGCATACCCAGAATATCTTCTGCTCTAAAATAGGTACCAAAATCAGTGACTTGATTGTATACTCCTTCAGGTAATAGTAATTTACCTCCTTCTACTTTTGCTCCAAAATCGCCGGGTGAATAAGTAAGTTCTTTTGATAATTCTACCAGCAAGTTCTCTAACTTAGTCATTTTTTCCTTTTCTCATCCTTTTTTAATTCTTTTCTTACCTTCTCTTTCTTCTCAAAATCAAGCGATACAGAATTGATACAATATCTTTTTTTGGTAGGACCAGGCCCATCATCAAACAGATGCCCTAAATGTCCGCCGCAGTTCTTGCACAAGACCTCGATACGCTGCATCCCATAACTGTGATCATCTTTCAGTTCAATGTTCTTTTTATTGGCATCAGAAAAACTAGGCCAGCCGCTGCCGGAATCAAATTTAGTATCTGAAGAAAATAATTCTGCTCCGCAGGAAGCGCACCGGTAATTTCCTTTTTCCTTATTGTAGAGCCATTTGCCGGTGAATGGAGCTTCCGTTCCCTTTTCATAGAGAACATGGCATTGTTGAGAAGATAACTTGGGGTTAGTTGCAGGCTTTTTCTTCTTCATAAAAAAAGGAAATTTTTCTAAATTATAAACCCTTCCACAGAAAACCATAAAAAGCCTCCTCTAAATCAGGATAAACCGTGAAACCATACCTCAATGCTCTCAGAAATTTACGTAATCCAGAATTATATTTTTCTCGGGTCAAAGCCGGTTTTTTTCTGTTACTGCTTTTTTCCATCTGCGCTAACTTCTCTTCTTCCTTTATTCCATTTTATTTTAAGGAACAAGGTTTTTCTTTAAGCGCGATTATTTTGATGTATACCATCTACGCTTCTGTCGGGCTGCTGCTGATTCCTTTCATTAGAACCTTCTCCGTACGGCGCTATCTTACTGCAGGCCTGCTGGTCTTCAGCCTGGCCTTGTTGTCTTTAGCTTTCCTTCCGGCATCACTATCATTTTATGCCTATGCTTTCCTATCCGCCCTAAATTTGATCTTGTTCTGGCTTCCTCTCAATTATTTGTTTTTTCTTCATTCCAGTAAAAATACTAATGCCACAGATTCATCCTTATACATGGTTGCCCCAGGCATAATTGCCATGATCATGCCCTTATTGGGAGCATTTGCCGTGAGCAAATGGGGATATCCTTGGTTATTTGGAATTGCCGCAGTACTATATTCACTTCCTTTATTTTTTGTTCTTAAGAAAATTCCTGCAGAAAAAATATCTACTACTTCTTTCAAAGAAAGTATACACAGCTTCAAAGGGCTAAAGACTTTAACTATGCTGGAAGGAGCACTTCAATATTTCAACGGCATCGTCATTGTTGTCTATGCCTTAATCTTTTTGAAGAACACCACTCAAGTAGGATACTTCCTTAGTTATCTCGGCTTGCTAGGTTTTGTGATCGGCATGATTCTGTCGCGCAATTCCGATAAAAGTCAGAAAAGAAAAATATTCATTTTCATTCTCTTCCTGCTGATGTCGCTTTCCATTTTCATGCTGCCTCTGGCCGGAACCAATATTATCTGGTTTGTGATGGTGGGAATTTTCAACGTCATTTACACTGTTTCATCTCCATTGCGCCTGGCGATTTCCCTTGACACCAGGATTCCAGACATGAGCTTCTGGCGGGTGCGTGAATTTTTTCTGAACGTCGGCAGGGTCACGACTTTGGCCTTAACAGTCCTTTTATTTTCCCTGGAAAGATATTTACCGGTCTTTATCTTGTTTGGCGTGATTGCTTTATTCTATCCGTTTGTGGTGAATTACAAGCTGACGGAATTGAAGTGATTATATTGTTTTTTTCCTAAAGATTTAAATATACGTAAGTATACTCGGGTATACTATGGATGCCACGACTATAAAGATTCACGAAGATACCAAGATTGAGTTAGATACATTTAGAGAATATAAAAACGAAAGTTATGATGAAGTTCTAAAAAAATTACTGTTTATAGCAAAAACTTGCAAAACAGAACCTAAACTAAGCAAAGAAACAGTTGAAGCTATAGAAAAGGCTCGAGAAAGAATAAAAAAAGGAAAGTTTTTAACTGAAGCAGAAGCCAGAAAGAGACTTGGCTTGTAAAAACAGTATCGGTGGTTTCTAATGTACGATGTAATCTTTGATGAAGAAGCTATAGAATTCCTAAATGCACTTCCTAAAGAAATCAAAGAAAGAATATTCAAGAAAATAATTTCTAGCAAAGAGGCACCACTTCACTTTTTTGAGCGTTTAAGTGGCAGAAATGAATACAAGTTACGGGTAGGTGATTATCGAGTCATCGCAGACATTGATCAGTCAAATCAGAAAATCAAAATTGTCTTTGTAGGCCACAGAAAAAATGTGTATGATAAGATCTGATTAGGAATTAACTACTTCTGAGTGTAAAATTTATAAATAAACAATATTATTCAATAGTATATTAACGGAGGAACTCACTATGTCATTAGAAACAATCACTGGAAACTTACGCGATGGATATAAACAACTTCAACCCGGCACGATGCTGCACGTTGATCAATTAATGAAAGAACGCCGAACCACTGAAGAATTACGTAGTAATGGTTTTTACACTGCTGACGGAGAAGTATATTTGCTTGACGGCGCTCGGAAAACACCTACTCTGGCTATGACCAGAGAAGCTTACAATCCTGTTTTACAGAATATTGATGTTGCCTATGGGCAATTAGTAAATAAACATAATTACCGAGTTAGTCAAACAGATGTTCAGCAAGCACTTGCTGCTTCTGAAACAGTAGTTATCGCCTTACCTAATTTACGTTTGACTGAACACAATGCAGAATTTAGCTATCTTACGTTAGGAACAACTCCTGCTAAATACGATAAACTTAACGATGAAGAGCGAAAGTTGGCAAAACGTGTGTACGGGCAAGAAGATGACTTTGCTCAGAACATGAAAATGTTGAAAGATGCAGGAATTGGAGAAACTCGCATTTGGGTTCTTAATCCTGATTATGTTCGAAAACAGGCAGAAGCAGGCGCAGTGGCGCGGGCCTCTTGGCTTAGCATTTTCATTAACAGTTCGCAGTTCAACGCCATTGATCGTAATTTCGTTAATCGTGGCCGCGTCCGTGGGGTACGTCGGGGGAGCGAAGCGACTCAGGCGCCCGAAGGGCGCAGTGCGCAAAAAGCTGGCTCACTATATCGGGAACAAGGAGCAATCTTAGGGCCATCATGTGATGAAGTCCTTGAATACTCTGCTTCTTTCGTACCAGAAGTAGTACGGGAACAATACGAAGCTGGATTGCGAAATCTATATAAAAAGTAATTATTTTATTTCTTTGTCTCAGCATTTCTCCATGGTGGAGAACTGGACTACACGCCCTGATGCTACGACTTAAGGTGACTGGTCATAAAAACTTCAGCATAGACAAGCTCTATCGTTGATAAGACAGCTGCAACACATAGCTTTCGAGTTATCATGAAGCGGCAGAGAAGCAAGAAATACGACCGTTGTCGTATTTCTTGTGTATACGGTATCAGAGCTACTCATGTGGCGCGGGCCTCTTGGCTTAACAATTTCAATAACAATTCGCAATTCAACGCCAATGATCGTAATATCAATAATCATAACCGCGTCCGTGGAATAGCCCAGACTGCTGAGACTCCTTCTTCTATGGCTGCATATCGAGACTTATGGAAAGAATTATGCAGTTACAGTAATCTGGAACTTGCTTACAAAAAGGCGCGTAAAGGCAAAACACTAAAGCCCTACATCATTGAATTTGAAAAAAATCTGAAAGAAAATCTTCAGCAGCTGAGAACAGAACTTTTTCTTCATTGCTATAAGCCCAAACCATTACAAACATTTATACTCCGCGAGCCAAAGACCAGAAAAATCAGTAAATCGCATTTTCGTGACCGGGTAATTCATCATGCTCTTTGTAATGTAATTGAACCGCTGTTCGAGAACAGTTTCATTTACGATTCCTATGCCAACAGAAAAACCAAAGGGACGTTGAAAGCAATTCAACGATTTGAGTTTTACGCCAGAAAAATTTCCCGAAATTATACCAAATCTGCCTTTGTGCTCAAAGCAGATGTCAGGAAATATTTTGATCATGTTGATCATCATGTCCTTCTAACTATACTCAAAAGAAAAATAAAAGACCACAAAATAATGTGGCTAGTAAAAACCATTTTATCAAATTACTTTACTGCGCCCGGAAAAGGTATGCCTCTGGGCAATCTCACTTCGCAATTTTTCGCCAACATTTATCTCAATGAACTAGATCAGTTTGTGAAAAAGCAACTGAGGGCAACGTATTATATTCGATATGTTGATGATTTTGTTATCCTCAACTCTTCAGAAAATACTCTTCAGAATTATAAAGAAAAAATAGATCAATTTCTCTCTGAAAATCTTCTCTTGACCCTCCATCCGGATAAATCTAAAGTAATACCTTCAAAACAGGGAATCGAATTTCTGGGATTGAAGGTTTTCCCGCACCATAAAACGATTAAAAAGAAAAATCTTCGCAAGTTTAAGAGAAAACTGTCAATGTTGTCTTCAGAATATATTCAGGACAAAGCATCATATGATCAAATTTATGATTTTATGGAAGGTTGGAATGCCTATATTCAATATGCCGATGCTTTTAATTTGCGTTTTAGGATACTTGCTGGTTTTGAAAAAGAATTTTCCCATGAAATATCAACCAAAGAAATTAGCCGTGCCCGGAAGTTTATTCGTTCACCTCAATGATTTCATTGTCTTCACAATCTCTTTAATCCCCTTCTTCGTCTTGATTCCTGTTCCTGAAAATTGTGTTCTAACTCCCTTTACTTTCTTCAAAACTGGTTCAAGCTTAGTTGTTTCTACACCATATTTCTTGGCAATTACATGTAGATCATAAAATCCAACAATATCTAGTTTTGATTCCTGATACAATAAATCCAAAAATTTTTGTTCTTCGGGAAAAGGATTTTCTTTTTTCATTTTCGCAATTAATTTCTTATCAGATAACTTTCCTGTCCATAAAGGCCCAAAATATTCAAATCCCTTCTCTTGATTAAAATCACTGGTCTTAAATTTCAAAGTCTTTGGATTAAACAATAAATACTTGTGTTCTTTCAGCAGCTGGTCGCACTTCTCTTTTCCTTTTACTGAGCGAAAATAAATCCGGAAGTAATGATCCTTATGATAAGCTAAGATCGGAATGAGTGCTTTATCAAATTGCACGCCCTGCAATTGTACTTTTCGAATCAGAATTCGTAGCCCTATTTCATGCATCATGTAATTGCGCACTGCTTTAGCCCAATATTTGCGCTTGGTCACTTTTGGATAGGTTCCGGTAAGTGCAGCAGTATCAGTTGCAGTAACTGCAATAATCCCATTTCTCGTTATCCGCGCCACTGCGCTTGCTAAAAATGGATTTGGGCTGCCAAAAGGATCAATATCCATATAATCAAAATAGCCGCAGAAGGAATCATCAATATGATGTTTAACTTGATTTAATAAAAACAGATTGGCATCCTCGTTGTGAACAATTAGCTTATCTTTTTTCAGTTTATTTAAAGTGAGATTCTCTTCAATTACCTTTGGGAAATTTTCTTTAATATCATTGACAAAAATATGTTCTATCTTTCCCGGTTTCAGCTCTTGTAAGAAACGTAATTCTCGAATTCCCGAACCAGCCAGTGGAGAGGCAATATTCATCTTCTCATTCTCCACAGAATTAAGCAGCAGAATAGCAATATTGCGGTTAGACTTCATCACTGGATTGTAAAATACCTCCATCTGGGCATGCACATCTTTGGGTGGAAGCTCTACCTTTATTTTGCAGGAACCTTCTGTTAGTAATGACATCACCTTAGAAAAAGAAAGATACAACTTAAATCTTTTGACTTACTTTTTTATTTTATACTCAAGAGAGTTTTGGTCTACCAGCTCCTGCGGCAGCCTATACTCATCTATTTTTAGTTTCGCTTTTCTGTCTCCGTATATCATTGATAAAATATGATATGTATCTTCCTGCCAGGTTTGTCGTCTGATTGCCGTTGCATCAATCGTTTTAGCAGCTGAAATAACCGGAGAAGCCCTGTCCCTAAATTTAATTGGTTGGTTGAAATCTACATATCGCTGCTGATCTTCCAATAGTAATCCAAAACAATCACTATCCTCTCCTGTTTTTTGCCCAAAATCTTGAATAAAATTCCTGGCTTCACCAAGCGTAGTTATGGGAGTATAATTAAATTTTTTAAAAGGCGGTTTAGTTATATCTACTCTCCCGGTAATTGCTCGAACATAAAAATCACCAGGAAGGTAATCATTTCGGAGGTGTGCGAACTGTATCGCTAATACTGTTCTGTTTCGATCAAAGTATTGAAGCCGATATTTTTCCATGTTCCTTTCTACTTTCATGATTTTCTTTAAAAAGATATTGTCTATTTTACTGAACCTACCCAGCATAAATTTAAAAAGAACTATTCAGCTTTATACCTCATGGCTACTCGCAGACCCATCGTAACTGTACTCGGACATGTAGATCACGGCAAGTCCAGCATCTTAGATCGCATCAGAGGCACTGCCGTGGTAGCCAGAGAAGTCGGTGGCATTACTCAAGCCATCGGTTGTAGTATCGTTCCTATCAAAACCATTCAAACTATTTGCGGACCGTTGCTGAATGCCATCAAATCCGGCTTAACTATTCCCGGTTTATTGTTTATTGACTCTCCTGGACACGCTGCCTTTACCTCGTTACGAAAGCGTGGTGGTTCCCTAGCTGACATTGCTATCTTAGTAGTAGACATCAATGAAGGTTTTAAGCCGCAAACTGCCGAGTCTATTGAAATCTTAAAAGCAAACAAAGTACCTTTCATCATTGCCGCGAACAAAATAGACCTTATCCATGGTTGGAAATACGATCCTAAAAAATTCCTTCTCGACAACATTAATTCTTTTGACTACAACATTCAAGGAAATTTTGAAAAAAAGATGTATGAATTAGTTGCTCAAGTAGCTGGGCATGCCTTGCAATCAGAACGTTTTGATCGAATAAGCGACTTTACCAAGCAAATCGCCATTGTTCCTGTCTCTGCCTTCAGTGGACAAGGAATCCCTGAATTATTGATGGTTCTAACCGGATTAGCACAGAAATATCTGGAAAAGCAACTTGAAGTTGAGGAAAAAGGATACTGTGAAGGAACGCTCTTAGAAGTGAAAGAAGAAAAAGGCTTGGGTATGACTATTGATTGCATCATCTACGGCGGAAAATTGCGAGTAAATGATACCTTAATCATCGGTAATCTAGAACAGCCTATCGTTACTAAAATTCGTGCTCTCCTCGAACCGGGCGAGTTAGTAGAAATGCGAGAAAAGAAAAGCAAGTTTCAGAATGTCAAAGAAGTAACTGCCGCTACTGGCGTGAAGATTTCCGCTCCCGGTTTGGAAAATGCCATTGCTGGTATGCCTTTGCGCAGTTGTTCCGGAAAAGCAGAAGAAGTTGAAAAACTAAAGCAAGAAGTACAACAGCAAGTCGAAGAAGTTGTTTCCCTGGTTGAACAAGAACAGGGAGTGATGATTAAAGCTGATACTATCGGCGGCTTAGAAGCATTGCGCCATTTACTGGAAGAAAAAAATATTCCTATTGCCTCAGCATCATTAGGGGATATTACTAAAAAAGATTTATCCAAATTAGAGTCATTAAAAGAAAAAGATGAATTTACCGGAGTTCTGGTGGGTTTTAATGTCAAAGCAGGTTCGGACATTACCGAATACGCCAAAATAAAAGGATTCACCATGATTCTCAATGAAGTAATTTACAAGATCATTGAAGATTATGAAAAGTATGTAGATAATTTAAAGAAAGAAATTGAGCTACGGGAGTTAGCTAACATTGTTCGTCCCTGTAAATTTTTCGTGATGAAAGGATATATTTTCCGCCAGAGCAATCCTGCTATTGTAGGAGTAGAAATAGAAGTTGGTCGAATCCGAACGGCTGATCCGATCATGCGTGGTGATGGGATGCGCGTCTCTACCGTGAAAAGCTTAGGCGAAGAACAGGAATCCCTAACCGTAGCCGAGCAAGGTAAGCAGGTAGCCATGGCCATGGATGGAGTAACTATTGGTCGACAAGTAAAGGAAGGAGATTATCTCTATACTGATATTTCCGAAGAACATTTTAAGAAACTAAAAGAATTAAAGAAAAACCTTTCCAAGAAAGAATTGGAAGTCTTAAAAGAAATTGCCGATATCAAAAGGAAAGATAATCCTGTCTGGGGAGTGGGATAAATGCAAACTCTCACTATCCTCAATACCCGAGACATTAAGAAAATCCGCCAGCTTTTTGAAGAGACTTACGGATCTTTTTTCACAGGAGATTACGCTTATTTGCAAGGTAAAGATGGTCGGCTTTCGCTCATTAGCAAAGATATGGCCAAAATTGATTTACAAAAACTCCGTGTCGATAAATTTGGCTTGTATGTTGCTGAAATCAAAGCAAACGCTGTTCGTCTAAGCAAAGAAGGTGCCCAACTGCTAGCCAAGGAAGCTCGGGATAAACTAAAGAATGTTATCAAGTTAGACAGTCGGGAAATAAAAGCATACTTTTTAGGAATTGACTTGCGAAAAGACCTCGGTCCAGAAGCAAGATTTGTCTTGATAGAATATGACGGCGATATTGTTGGTTGTTCTAAATATAAAGAAGGAGTTATTCTCAATTACTTGCCGAAGATCCATCGAGGAGAAGTAATTGTGTAGTTTAATTATGCTAAAACATCTTCAATCGCTTTCTTGCCTTTCAGCTTCTTAGGCTCATCCTTGGCTTGTGCGGCCAGGTCTACGCCTAAATCCTTCAATTCTTTGATATGCATCTGCATTAACTGTTCTACAATCTGCAAAATGCGCATCAATTCTTCTCGTTCCTTGCTTAAAGTGGCTAAAGAACCTTTATGAAAGCCTACTTTTTCATCCTTAGACATATCGTTAGTTACCATACCTCTCTAGTTAGCTATTTTCTTTATAAATTTTGTGAGAATACTCCTTCAATAATGTTTTTAAACTCCCAAATATTCCTTTTCCTGGTGAATCGATGTCTAAATATGATGTTCTTTGTGTAGGCTCAGCAACCGTAGATACGTTCCTTACCATCGAACAGTCTTTTTCCTCGCTCAAGCTGGGTGATAAAGTGATGGTCAAGTCGGTGAACAAACGGTCTGGGGGAGGAGCAACCAACTCTGCTGTCGCCTTAGCAAAATTAGGTTTGAGAGTAAAAACCGCCACCAAAGTAGGAGCTGATGAGGATGGTAATTTCATTCTCAAGGAATTAAAAGCAGAGGGTGTGGAAAATATTTGCCCTACCAAAAGCACACAGCAAACCGATTTAGCCACTATTATCTCTTCTACCAAAGAAAAAGATAGGATCATTTTAGTACATAAAGGAGCATCAACCGATTTATCAGCTAAAGATTTTCATACCTCACAAATCAACCCTTCCTGGATCTATTTAGCTACCTTAACTGGAAAATCATTTCAGGTCGCTCAGGAAATAGCAGAACTTGCCAGAAAAAAAAGTATCAAACTATTATTTAACCCTTCTCTCTACTTAGCGCAACAAGGAAAGAAGAAACTTTCTGAAATCTTGCAAAATAGTGCTGCGCTAGTCCTTAATAAAGAAGAAGCGCAAGCTTTGCTGAAATCTTCCTCAAGTAATATCCAACATCTTCTCCAAGGATTGCAACAATGCGGACCACAAATAGTTATCGTAACTGACGGAAGGAGGGGCTTATACGCTTTGCAAAATCAAACCATGTATTCATTAACAAAAACCCCTAATGTAAAAATAGTGCACACTGCCGGTGCCGGTGATGCGTTTACTTCTGGATTTCTTGCAGGACTAATAAAAAAGTATTCATTCGATAATGCCTTACGTTTAGGTCAAGTCAATGCTTCATCAGTAATTCAATATGTCGGCGCTAAAAACGGCCAATTAAATGAAACAGAAGCAAAAGCAATGATGAGGAAATACAACATCAAAATAACCAAAAAGAGGATCTGAAGAAATAAAATGTTTGCGGATACGAAGAAACTATTGTTGAAAGCACAGCAAGGAAAATATGCAGTTGCTCATTTTAATATTAACAATATGGAAATTGTACAGGGTGTAGTAGCTGCAGCTCAGAAATTGAAAGCTCCGGTCATTCTAGCTACCTCTGAAGGCGCACTGAAATATGCCGGCATGGATTATCTCTATGCTATAACAAAAACTGCTGCTGAAAAGGCAAATGTTCCCATTGCTTTACATCTTGATCACGGCAAAGATCTGGAAGTAATCAAAAAAGCAATACAGATGGGTTATTCTTCAGTCATGATTGACGCTTCCCATGAAAAATTTGAAAAAAATATTCGCCTAACTAAAAAAATAGTTGCGCTTGCTCACCAGAAAGGAATTTCTGTAGAAGCAGAGTTAGGTACTATCGGGGGAGCAGAGGACTTAGTTTCTTCGCGAAATATCATTTACACTGATCCAGCCAAAGCACAAGAGTTTGTCCAACGCACCGGATGCGACTTTCTTGCCGTTGCCATTGGTACTTCCCATGGTGCATACAAGTTTGCTGGTAAAGCTGATTTACGACAAGATATTCTTCAACAGATACAAAAGAAAGTCAAGATTCCTTTAGTATTACATGGTGCATCTGGTGTACCTCAGAATTTGGTAACTATGGCAGAAAAATACGGCGCAAATTTATCGGGAGTGAAAGGCGTTCCCGATTCACAAATAAACGCAGCCATCTCCCATGGTATCACTAAAATTAATACCGATACTGATATCAGAATCGCTTTTGATGCTGCGGTACGCAAAGCTCTTCAAGCCCAACCAAAAGATTTTGATCCACGACATATCTTAGCCCCAGCTCGCGATTTAATTCAAGAAATAGCTGAACAACGAATAAAAGTATTTGGATCAGTAAACAAAGGAAGGAGATAAAGATGAAACCAATCTATATCGGAGCAGATCATGCTGGATTTGCACTTAAAGAAAAAATCAAGAGATGGTTAGATCATAAGCGTGTCCCGTATGTTGATATTGGCAACCGCAAGCTTGACCATAAAGATGATTACCCTGACTTTGCTATTCCTTTAGCTCGAAAAGTAGCAGCTGAAAAAAGCCTTGGTATTTTAGTCTGCGGTTCTGCGCAAGGCATGTGTATCGCTGCCAACAAAATAAAAGGTGCACGAGCAGTCATCCCTTATTCACTACAAGAAGCAAGATTGTCCAAAGAACACAATAATGCTAACATTATCTGTTTGTCGGGCTGGTTTACTCATCTGCACCAAGCTAAGCGCATGATTGAAATTTTTCTTACTACTCCTTTCTCCAAGCATCCGCGACATTTGCGTCGACTTCAGAAAATCAAGAGAGTAGAGAGATGACCCAACAGAAAGTATTTCCTTCGATAATGGCCAAAAGCCAGAAAGAGTTAGATCATCTCTTAAAAAATGTACACGGGGTTGCTAAATACCTACATTTAGATGTTGCGGATGGAAAATTTGTTCACAATACTTCTTTGTGGTTTCCATTTAAACTATCCAAGAAATTCAAGTATATCGCCCATCTGATGGTTGCCGAGCCCAACAACTGGATTAGGAAGCATGGAAAAAAAGTTGAGTTTTGTATAGTGCAAGCGGAAGCTGTTAAAATTCCAAGCTATATTAAGAAAACAAAATTACTCAAAAAGAAAGTTGCCTTCGCCCTAAAGCCGGAAACCAGAGTAGGAAAAATAAAGAACTATTTGAAAGAGATTGATTACGTTTTAATTCTCACTGTCCATCCTGGTTTTTATGGTGCAAAATATCTGCAATATCCCTTAAAGAAAATTGCAGCTATTAAGAAAATAAATCCTAAGATCAAAATAATCGTTGACGGGGGAATGAATCCAAATCGAGTCAAAGAAGTAGTCAAAGCTGGGGCTGATTATATTGTGTCTGGTTCGTTTATCACGAAAGCGGAGAAGCCGAAAGAAAGGATGAGAATGTTAGAGAAAAATGTTTAATTTCGTTTAGCGGGAACTAAAGTTTTCCTAACCGTTTTTTTCTTCCACAGAATCTGCGCCTGATAAATTGTGGCAATGATTTGAATTGTTCCCATAGTTAAAAATAAAGCAGTAAATGATCCATAGCTTACGATATAGCTGGCAAGAACAACAGCAACGCCGGTAATGATATGTGCAGTTCCTCCAGCCAATCCCCAACGATATCCATTATTTTTTATACTCTTATCTTTTGTAAATAAGGCATCCCAAGTGGGAGTGGCTAATGCAGAAGCGACACCTAATCCAATTTGAACTAAAAATAAATGCCAAGGTTTGGAAACAAGCAGATATCCGAAAGTTAACAGCGCATTGAGACCGTATCCCAGAATCATAATTTCTTCATTATTATTGCGCGCATCAGTCATTTTACCGACAAGAATATACAATAATCCAGAAACTATCAGATATGTCGCCCAGGCCCATGAAATATCAAGAATGTTTCCGCCGATTCTTTCAGTAAAGATAGCAAAAAGCGGTCCCAACATACCTTCGCCGAAATACCATATGTTTGCCCCAGAAATAAGAAGCTTATTGTATTTATTGAGAGCCATAGTTGTATTAGAATATGTACTTTTATATAATCATTTTGAAAAATAGGCTCACCACTGGACACCCACTGGACAAAGCTAGATTGGCTTAATTCTTGAAAATTTTCTAATTTGGATACTTTTAGCCTTCACATTTCATGCAGTGGACAAGTTCGGGCCAAATATATAAAGAAATTCAAAAACAAAAAGAAATAAGCCCAGGTCGCATAATTAGGGATTGCGGAAGTCTTAAGCCCCTGCGGGGCAGAGGGATAAGATAACTTCTTTTCTCCGCCAAGAGATTTGTGGGTTCAAATCCCACCCTGGGCGATTTAACACCCAAGAACTTAATAAAACTTCCTATGAAAATAACTGACCTCTCTCCGGAAAATCGTCCTAGAGAACGACTGCAAAAAGAAGGACCTGAAGTACTTTCTCCAGCAGAACTTCTGGCCATAATTCTCAAATCAGGAACTAAGAAAGAAAATGTTCTGGAAATTTCCAATCGTCTTATTTCAAGGTATGGATTGCATAATCTTTCTAGCTGTTCCTTAGGGCAATTACAACAGCAGTACGGTATTGGTCCGGTCAGAGCTTCGCAGATACTCGCTCTGTTTGAATTATATCGAAGACTTCCGCAACATCAGGATAAAAAGAAAATTTCTTCTGCCAAAGAAGTTGCTCAAATGTATTTACCAAAAACCAAAGATCTGCAAAAAGAACATTTCATCGCTATCTATGTAGATACCAAGAATAATATCATCGCGCAAGAAACCATCACCATCGGTATTCTTAATTCTTCTTTAGTGCATCCGCGAGAAGTTTTCCATGGTGCGATCAAGCACTTAGCCCATGCCATTATCATTCTTCACAACCATCCTTCTGGCGATCCTGAACCATCAGCAGAAGATCTGCAGATCACCAAAATTTTGGAAAAAACTGGAAAGCTGATGGGCATTCCCCTGCTGGACCACATTATTCTGGGAAAAGACACTTGGTGGAGCTGGATGGAATCGAGCAAAGCTTTTTAAAAGGCCTTCCTTTTATCTCCTTCATGGCTAAAAAAAAGGCCGTCGAAGCAGCAGAGCCTGAAACTTCGGACGACAAAAAAGTAGAAGAAAAAATAGAACTGAAGAAACCCAAGAATCCCGTATTAGGTATTCTTGCCGGGGAACGAGTAATTACTGAATCTTCTGATGATGCCCGCGAATTCTTTAATCAATCTCGCTTTGGAACATTAAACGAAAGCGGCAAAGTCGAATTATCTCTTTTAGAAGCTTTATACTTATTGGAACGGGAACGCTTAAAGATTAAAAGCGAAACCGGAAAATTATTACTTTTTGAATCCTATGTTAAGAAAGCTCGTAAAGTAGAGCCAAATTTTTGGATTCGTTATGTGGTTTTTAGAGATATGCGTAACCGCGGTTACATTATCAAAACTGCTCTGAAATTCGGAGCAGATTTCCGGGTCTATGATCGCGGGGTCAAACCAGGCGAGGATCACGCCAAATGGATTGTCTTTCCGGTTCATGAAGCCAGCGTTTTTACCTGGCACGAATTTAGTGCCAAGAATAGAGTTGCCCACAGCACTAAGAAGCGGCTTTTACTGGCAATTGTAGATGATGAGAACGATGTCACGTATTATCAAGTCAGCTGGACTAGGCCTTGATATTCTTCATATCTAGAGATGTGATAAATATTTCACATCTACAGTAAAGAAAACTATTTAAACACTCTTTCTTCCTAAAGCCCTATGGGTGATCAGGACAAAATTCTTTATTTTTTAAAGGTAGTAGGTCCAACTATTCCCTCCAAGGTTGCTAAGAATATCGGCACCGAAATCTTGCTGGCTTCCGCTCATCTTTCCGATCTTGCCGCACAGGGCAAGGTTAAGATTTCCAATCTTAAGATCGGCGGCACTCCCTTGTATTATCTTGCCGGCCAGGAGGAACAACTTTACCATTTTGCAGCCGGAAATCTCAATCCTAAAGATTTTCAGGTACTGGAAGTTTTAAAGCAACAAAAAATATTGCGAGAAAGTTTCTTAGATTTGCTTTTTCGGGTAGCTTTACGTTCCTTAAAAGATTTTGCCATCCCCTTACATGTAACTGTTTCCGGAGAACGAGAATTATTTTGGAAATGGCATCTCCTTTCTGATGATGAAGCAGCTTTCAACATTAAACAAATACTCTTTGCCAGAGAACAAACTGCTCCTACTTCTTCAGCAGTCGAAGAGCAGCAATCTCTTCCTCAAGCTTTAGATTCTCGGACCTCAACCGCACTAACAGAATCAGGAAATGTATCAGCCTTGGCCTTAGAACCAGAAGATTCAGAAGAAAGTGTTGAACCAGAACCTAGCGAAGAAGAGTTGCAAGAAAAAATAGAAAAAGTTCTATCACAAAATAAATCAAAATCTTCCCCTAAACTTAAGCGCGTTCCCAAGAAGCCTAAGGCTAATCAAGAAACTCAGGATACTTTTTTTCCTCTCGCCGAATCTTTCCTCGTCAATAAAGAAATTGTAATCCAAGAACACGAAATCATCCGTAAGAATGAAATCAATCTATTGCTTAAAGTTCCTTCCGCGGTGGGACAAGTTACCTATTTTTGTAAAGCGAAAAAGAAAGCAAAATGTGATGAAGGAGATCTTTCTTCAGCTTACATGGAAGCACAGATAAAAAAACTTCCCTTACTCTTCCTGTATACTCATGAATTGACTAAAAAAGCGCAGGAGATGTTAGCTACTGATGCCTTTCAGAATGCCATTGTCTCCAAGTTAAAAGAAGATTAAGATGACCGATTATCAAAATATTGTAGTTGAACTAACCGTTACCAGGAAGAAAATAGAACATGCTTTTGCGGAATTGAAAGTATTGGATTATCAGCGCCTGCAAAATATTAACTCTTATCTTGCTACCAAAAACCATGAGAACTTGGAACGTTTTAAAAATGAAACCATTGCTTCCAATACTAATTTTGAAAATATCGAAAAGAATTTCCATCAAGTGTTAGGCTACGTTTTATTGATGGAGAAAGAAGGACACAAGCACCCTTTGTTTAAAGAACTTCTCAAACGTTCCGAATTGATGCGAGAAATAGTCGAAACATTATTTAAACAACAAAAGAAACAAATTACCATTGCTTCATACTTAAAAAAAAGAAAATGGAATTTTATCTCCGCTATTCAAGAAAAAAGAATGATCCGTTCTTTGAAAAAAGAAGAAGATTTAGTTACTGTTTTAGCAGGGATATACAAACATGAAAAAGAACGAGTCAAAGCTATCTTTGAAGCGTATGAAAACGAAAAAAAGAAACAGACTGCGGTGACCGTGGCTGCCATTGCTGCGTGGACCGTTCCCGCCTTAGGAACGGCTCTTTCTTTGAGCATTTTCGCTGCCTATGATTGGGCTAATGAATCTAGCAAGAATTATAAACTATTACTGGAATTGTCTAAATAACTTAAAAAATCTAAAGCTATTTTAATTAAATAATTTAATTAGGTATTAACATGGGCCTGCAATTCAAAGAATTAATTGTAAAAAAAGAAATTTCTATATCTGATCTAAAAGGAAAAGTTTTAGCTGTAGATACTATGAACTTGTTGTATCAGTTTCTGACTACCATCCGCTCTCCTGATGGTTCTGTCTTAACCGATAGCAAAGGTCGAGTGACTTCACATTTAATTGGCTTGTTCAGTAGAACTACTAATTTAATGGAACAAGGTTTGAAATTAGTCTTTGTCTTTGATGGCAGGCCACCAGCAATCAAACAAAAAACTTGGGAAAAACGTACAGCAATAAAGACTGAAGCATTCCTCAAACTAAAAGTAGCGCAAGAAGATGGAGATAGTGAATCTATGCGCAAATTTGCTGCTCGAACTGCTGTGCTTACTAAAGAGATGCGTGATGATGCTAAAGCAGTCATTACTGCCTTAGGCTTACCAATATTGCAAGCGCCTTCTGAAGGAGAAGCCCAGACTGCTCACATGGTCAAGAATGGCGATGCCTATGCTTCAGTAAGTCAAGATTACGATAATTTAATTTTTGGTTGCCCTTTATTGGTTCGTAATCTTTCTATTGAAGGCAGGCGAAAAAAAGCGGGACAATTTGCCTATCAAAAAGTAAATCCAGAATTAATCTCCTTACCAGAAGTGCTCGAAAGCTTGAAATTAACCATAGATCAGCTTATCGTACTAGCTATCCTCGTTGGAACAGATTACAATCCCGGGGGCGTAAAAGGAATCGGTCCCAAAACCGGTTTGAAATTACTTAAAGAACACGGTACCAATTTTGAAGCTATTTTTGAGAAAGTAGAATGGCAGAAACAATATCCTGACCTATCCTGGCAGGAGGTCTTTGATACTATCAAACATATTCCCGTGACTAATGACTACAAACTAGAGTGGAAAAAAATAGATGATCAGAAACTGCTTACCTTATTGGTGGAAGGGCACAATTTTGGTGAAGAGCGTGTTCGTACAAAACTAGAAAAACTCAAAGAAGTGCAAAAAGAAATGGCCCAGAAAGGATTGAAGAATTTCTTTTGAAAGGTTGCAATGGATCCCCAAGCGAATAATATTGAAGTAGAAATCCGTAGTTTTATTTCTAAAGATCAATACCAAGAACTTATAACCTTTTTTCACAAAAATGGCCAATTTAAAGGTGAAGATAATCAGGAAACGTATTATTTCGATGCGGAGCAAGATTTACGCATCCAACGCAACCACACTCATTCTAAGATCTGGATGAAAAAAGGAAAATTACATGATGAACATCGTGAGGAAATAGAAAATTTGATAAACAGTATTTCGAAACCCTGGAAAAATTATTCTTAGCTTTAGATTACAAGGTTAACATCAAATGGTTTAGGCAAAGACATACTTTTGTCTGGGAAGGGATTAGTGTCATGCTGGATTATACTAAGGGATATGGGTATATCATTGAACTGGAAAAAATGTCTTCTGAACAAGAAAAAGAAAAGGCTTTGCAACTGTTGAAAGCAAAATTAAGTATGTTGAATGTTCTCCAAACTCCTAAAGAAGATTTTGAAGCAAAATATAAACATTACAAAGAGAATTGGCAGACCTTATTATCAAAATGATTTTTAATTAGAATGATTTTTAAATTCATCCTTCCTTCTCACTTCTATGCTCGCCGCTTATACTGAACTTAAACATGCTCAAAAAGTAAAAGAATTTTTAGCAAAAAGGCAGCTTCTTCATCAAGATCACCTGCCGGTGAAAGAATTAGATCATATTTTTTTTCCTATAACTAAAAAAGCAGATGTGCCCAATGCCAAAGTAGTTAATACTAAATTCTCTTTCCCAGAGCGGCAGAAACCAGTAACGGTCGATGATTTACTGAAAGGAAAATTAACAACCAAGGAAATGGAACTCCTTCCCAGGACGCAGGAATTAGTAGGAGAAATTATGATCCTAGAAATTCCAGAAGAACTGAAGAAAAAAGAAAAGATCATTGCTGAGGCCTATCTTAAAGCCAACAAGCAAATTTCTACTGTAGTTAAGAAAAGTGATGTCCATACCGGACAATATCGCACTAGAAAAGTAAAGATATTAGCCGGAAAAAAAACGAAAGAAACCATTCATCATGAAAACGGGATCGAGTTAAAATTGCATCTGGAGCGTACCTACTTCTCTGCCAGAAGCGGAAGTGAACGTTTGCGTATTGCCTCACTAGTAAAACCAGGAGAATTAGTCTTAGTAATGTTTTCTGGCGCTGCTCCCTATCCTTTAGTTATTGCTAAGAATTCCGAAGCCCGACATGTTTATGGCATTGAATTGAACCCAGAAGCACACCAATATGCTTTGGAAAATGTGCAGCTCAACAATCTGCAAGATAGAGTCACCATTCTGCACGGCGACGTAAAACATAAAATTCCATCTCTTAAACAGAAATTTGATCGCATTGCCATGCCTCTTCCTAAGACTGGAGAACAGTTCTTAGATTTGGCTTTGCTTAAGGCAAAAAAAGGTGCAGTTATTCATCTTTATTCTTTCTTGGAAGAATCAGAAATTGATGCCTATGCTAAAAAAGTGAAGGAAATTTGCAAGAAACTTGGCCATCCGGTTAAAGTACTGGACAAAGTCAAATGCGGCCAGTTCTCTCCGGGAACATTCAGAGTTAGTTTGGATTTGAAGGTGGTTTAATGAATAATCGAACGTTTAATACCCTTTTTATGATTTCTTCTGTCGATGGTAAAATTTCAACAGGAAATACTGATAAAAGAGATATAGATAAAGATTTTCCTAAAGTAAAAGGATTAAGGGAAGGATTACATCAGTATTACAAACTGGAACAACAAACAGATTTACATTCTTTAAATACTGGGAGAGTGATGGTGAAAATAGGGTTAAATCAAAAAAAAGTCATACAAAAAATGCCAGTAAGTTTTATCATCGTTGATAACACTCATTTAACTAAAACTGGTGTTGAAAATTTAATTCAGAAAAGTAAGAAACTTTTTCTTGTTACAACTAATAAAAATCATCCAGCATTCAAAGTAAAAGAAAGATTAGAGTTAATTTATTATCCCAGAAAAATTAACTTTGAAGATCTTTTCAAAAAAATGAAACAGAAGTATAAAGTGCAAAGAATAACTATTCAATCAGGTGGAACTTTAAATGCTACTTTATTGAGAAAAGGGTTGGTAGATAGGGTTTCTATTGTAATTGCTCCTGCTCTTATTGGAGGTAAAAATACCTCTACCCTAGTTGATGGGATCTCCTTACAATCAGAAAAGGATTTGAAAAAGATAAAAACACTAAAAATAAAAAAGTGCGAAAAAATCAAAAATTCCTACTTGCATCTTGTTTATGATGTAATTAACTAATGCGAGACTATTTTAATTAAAATCCAAAAATTTACTCGGAAATTGTCCGTTTTGTTCCATTAAAAAATCATGCCTTTTTTTGAAAGCTTTTTTGACTTCTGGCAACACCATCTTTTTATTCCAATCTTTCAATGCTTTTCTAATATTATCCTGCATCAGCTCTTCAAATGGTTTGCTTGAATTTTCATACCAATACAATGAATAGAAAGGGCCAATTAAATGCGAGGCAGCATCAGCAGATGAAATAATTTTAACTTCAATGGGAGCAGTATTGAGATCCATTTCCATTTTTTTATCCACTATTTCAATATAAGAGATTGCTTTCTGTATGAATTGCGAAGAAAACCCAAGCTCTTCAAGTTTTTGTTTACCTTTTACTAACGTAACTTTATCCCGATTAACAAAATCTAATATTTTTCCATAATCATGGAGCCAAACCATCACTAAAACTAGTTTCTTGTCTGCTTTCTTATATTTATCACAAAGCTCCAAAGCAATCTTTTCGACAATTTCTAAATGATACTGTACATACCATTGATGATGGATAAACGCAGATTTTTTTGCTTCAGCAATGACCTGTTTTTTGAATTTTAGAATCAATTCTTCCATAGATTTGCTAAGTTGACAATTCTATATAAATTTTGCTTGGCCTAAATATGATTCCCGCCTATAACGATTATTTCTGTTCTATTTTCTTTCTATAATAAGTAATCAATTTTTCCACGACCTTCTCTTCAGCATACAATTCTTCCGCTATCTTTCTGCCCTTTCTTCCCATCTCTCGTCGCATTTTTTGATCATGCATCAGTATACCTATCGCTTCTCGTAATTGCTCGCTATTTCCTGGTTCTACTAATATGCCTGTTCCTTCAGCAATAGTTTCCCTAATGCCACCAATCGCTGAACCAATTACTGGTTTTCCTGCGGCCATGGCTTCGATGGCAATTCTACCAAAAGGTTCAGGCCAGAGCGAAGGGAAAACAATAATATCTGCCTGGGCATACAGAGAAGGAATTTGCTCATACGGCAAAGGAGCAAAGATTTGTGCAGGTAAATTCTCTTTCTGTATCTTCTGCTGTAATTCTTCTTTCATCACTCCTTCGCCATATAACTGCGATTCTAGATCTAATCCTTGAATCGCTTCCAGTAACACCTGCGCTCCTTTGGAACGTATCAAAGAACCAAGATATAATACTTTTATTTTTTCTTTTTTGATGGTCTCATTTTTGATAGAATCTATTTTAAATTTTGTGATATCTAAGGCATTAGGAATAATTGTACTTTCCTGTCCTTGCTGTTGCAGCAAGTTCTGCACATACTCGCTGATGGCAATAAGATTACAATATTGTAGCGCTTCATTTAATTGATTATAATAATGATAAATATAAGATAGGCCTGCAGCATTGTATTTCAAATACCACTCGTTTTTCATCTTCCCAATCTCGGTCGAATCTCGCTGACAGGACAAAAATTCTGTAAATGAACATTTTACTTTGCACTCGCTTTTACCGTGAAAGATGCGATCTCCCTTTGGACAAAGAGTGGGATAACTTTCGATCGTTGCAAATAAGGGTATTCCTAAACTTTTTAACTTTGGTGCAGCAATAATGCTGGTTCCGATAAAATGAATAGCTTCAAACTGTTGTTTTTTAGTGATATTTTTGACTTCTTCAACTACCGATTTTGGGAAAACCAAAGAGCGTTTTACATTCTCTAGTAATCCTGAAGGGTTATCTCCTGTTCTCAGTTTGCGGTAGATAGTTACTCCTTCCTTTTCCTCTGTCTCTCGCAGTCCAAAATGTGCTGAAGTCAGTACAAAAACTTCCACTCCTTTCTTTGCCAAGGCCTTGGCCAGAAGCTCTAAATTAATTTCCCCACCACCCATCACTTTAGGCGGATAATATTCAGATACAAAGAGAAGTTTCATAGGATAATTTTCAGATAGCGATTTATAATGGTTGTGGACTAAAAGTTTATAAAAAATAACTATTTAAGGCAAAAAGAAGTAATCTCTTCAAGAGTGAATAACGCGATGATTATGTGAACACCATTCCCGCTATGGGATACGGATGTAACTGATGAGCGTTCACAAGTCTTTCTATCAGCCATCTAATCTGTCTATTTCTGCCAGAACTGCCAGATGATCGCTTACTCCGTTAATCGCTTTTACTTTTGCAACCTTATAGTGAGGCGTACTCCAGATATAATCGACCACATAAGGCAGCGGCCCTGCTTTATGTAAATTTTGATCTAACGTGGTCTTTATTCCAGGAGGTATATTATCTTTCAAATGCTTATTTAACGTAACAAAAATCTCGCGACCTCGTGGAGCGTTAAAGTCTCCGCATAATACTAACTCTTTTTGCTGAAGTAGTTTTAGCAGTTGCTGTACATCTCTTCGTTGTTCTTCGTTAACTTTTCCTCCATTATCATCTCTAGTAAAATGAGTAGTAGCAATAGTATACTTTTTTCCTTCTTTCTCTGTTAAACTTAATAACAACGCTCGATCATTAGTGTTAAATCCGGTATACGTTGGGACGCTACCCTCTCCCACATAAAAAAAAGCTTCTGTTTTCAATAACGATAATGTAGTAAAGAGTGCAATTCCTTGTTTTACTAAGCTTTCTTTTCCTTTCAGGTTACGAGAATAAGCAGCCATAGGTACAAAAAATCCTTGCCATCCGAATTTCTTCTTAAACATCTCAAAATCTGGTTCTTGAATTTCTTGCAGACAAATAACTTCTGGTTTTTCCTTTTCTAGCAACGCCGTCACTAAAGGAAGATGTTGATGATTTTCAATATTCAAAGAAAGTAATTTTACTGACATTTTCTTTTATTACCAAATCTGTAAAATAGGTAATTAAGTTTATCCAATCAAACCGGCTGCGTCATCTTCCTCTTGCTCAACATATATTTTGTCTATGGCTTGCAAGAAGTCAATATGGGTAACATGTTCTCGGTCTTCGCGAATCGCAAAATATCCTGCTTCGGTGCACACTGCTTTTAGATCTGCTCCGCTGAAATTGTCTGTTTTCCCGGCAATTTCTTTTAATTGTACTTTCTTAAGATTCATCCTGGCGGTATGAACTTTTAGAATTTCTAATCTGCCTTCTTCATTAGGAAGGCCTACTTCTATCAAGCGATCTAATCGTCCCGGGCGGATCATAGCGGTATCTAATATATCTGCCCTATTAGTAGCACCGATAACTTTAACATTATCAAGATGTTTGAAGCCATCAATCTCAGCCAAAAGTTGCATGAAAGTCCTGCTCACTTCTCGTTCTCCGGAAGTGCCGGTTTCCATTCTTTTAGATGCCAAAGCATCAATTTCATCAATAAATATGATAGTAGGAGCTTTACGCCTGGCTAAAGCAAAAATATCTTTTACTAATTTTGCTCCTTCACCAATAAACTTCTGCACTAACTCTGAGCCGACAATTTCGATAAAAGTAGCATTGGTGCTGCTGGCTACTGCTTTTGCGAGCAACGTTTTACCCGTTCCGGGAGGTCCGTATAAAAGTATTCCTTTAGGCGGCTGAATGCCTACATTTTCAAATAAATGCGGTTTAGTAAGAGGTAGTTCTATTACTTCTTTTACTTCTTTGACGGTTTCTTTTAATCCGCCAATAGAATTCCAGTTTTCTTTTGGTTTTTCTAGAATAATATACTTTTCTACTTCAAAATTATCATTAGATTCAAATTTATCCACAATATTGAGAGATTTTTGATCAACCAAGGCTGCATCTCCGCTCTTAAGATCCTTGACATGCTGAGCGATATAACAATAAAACTTATTGCCATTGGGAAGTTTAATGGTCGCTTTATCACCATGAATGCTAGCAACTTCAGCCACCAATAAAGATGGTTTTTTGAGATTGTTTAGCTCATTATTAGTATTATTAAATAACTCTCGTAAGATAGAACTTTCCTGTTCTAGTCTGCTCAAATTAGCATTAATATTTTTATTTTCTTCTTCTAACTTTTCAACCGCTACTGCCAGAATTCTATTCTCTTCTTCTATGTCTACCGTATTAACCGTTTGTGAGTAAACCATTTTGTCATTTTGACTTTCTTTTACATTTACTTTTGCCATCTTTGTCTAAGAAGAGAATTTTATTTTTAAATTTAGTGTTATTTTTTTGAAAAATTCCATTTTTCTTTCTTTTTGGTCGATTTTTTGTTTTTTCTCTCTTATTTTTAATGACTTAAAACGATACGCTTAAAAAGGAAAAAATCTTTCTCCTTTTTAAAATTTATAAAGAGGTGTCATAAATATATGGCTAAGAAAGCAAAAAAGAGATCTTCTATGAAGAAAAAAGGTTCTTCTAAGAAAAAATCTTCCAAAAAGAAAAGACAATAAATCTCATTTTTTATTTCCTTTTTTTATTTTTTTAATAAGTTTTGTTTATCATTTTATAAGAATAAGTTTAGCACGGAATTAAGAAGCATTTTGAGGTTATCTGTAAAAGAAGCAGCATTTGCTTTCATTGTAACTTTCTGGGTCGTGGAATATAATTTTCCTTCTTTATCCTGCCAGGCCGTAGTGATGATAAAATCAGTATTCCAGCTTAAGGCTTGGCCTTCGATGGGCGATGATAAGGTCTGCTCTTGATTCAATACCGGTATATCCCAACTATTTTTTGCTCCTGCTCCTACTATAGTCACACTCATTTTCCGCGGCTCTTGAAAGGAATCCTTCTTCACTTTTACGTTCATGGTAAGTGAATCGCCAAAGTTTACAGTCTCAGGATAGGTTGCAGTAACGGTAACTTTCGGTTCATCTATCACTGCATATTCTAAAGAAGTCGTTTTCTCAACTAAATCATTCTTAGCCTGTATGATTACTTTTTGCCAACCAATCTGTTCTCCCTTCACCTGTATCTGGGCACTTTTTTGCTGATTAATAGGTAGATCAAAAGTTTCACAGCTCTTATCCAAACAAAACTGCAGACCGTTCAAATTGGTATTTCCAATATTCTTAACGGAACAACTGACGGGTGCTTCTTCTCCCGGATGGATTTCTTTTTGATATTGGCAGTCAAAGGATATTTTTCTGGAATAACTTTTTTCTTCATCCTGTACTGTTAATTCTTCAATCTCTTGTTTAGAATAACTATTCTTTCCCTCTTGAGAAGTAAATTGTTCTTCTACCGAAATATTTTTTTCTGAATAAATCTTTACCGGAAAAGTATAGATATATTGTGACTTCAAATTGTCTGGAACTTTAATGATCCAAAACGTTTCCCGCACTTCCTTTGGTCGTAGCAATATATTTCTTCTGTTCCTGCCAATAACTCCTATCTCTTTTGGCGCTGCTAAATTTAAGGCGGTGGCTACATAATAATCGGCATTATTTTTAACAATTCCTTTCACTAAGTTGTAACTGCCAAAACCGATTTCATGAGCTAATATTTCTTGTTCTAAGGAAATCTCTTCCGGAACAACTGTTCCTTCTTTTTGTATCTCTACCTTCAGGTCCAATTTTCCTTTTTTCAAATCTACTCCGTCAGAAATCCATTCATATTTTACTGCTGGATCAGTAGGATCAAATCCATCTCGCAGTTTAATGTGTGTAACATCGATGTAACCATACTGATTGAATGTAACATCAAAGCTGACCCAGCCCCGGCCGGGAAAATACAACTCTGCCCATCCATGCCCGGCCCAATTTGAACCTGCTACATTGACCACATCCTGACTATTAGTATATGAAATTCCTGAAACAAATCGCGCCGGAATTCCTAATGATCTAGCCATGGCTACAAACAAAGAACTCATTTCATCGCAAACTCCTTCTTTATTTTCTAACACCCAGCTCGCTTTTTGAGAAGCAGAAACAGTAACGGTGTTAAGATCATATTTAATATTCTCTTCCACCCAACTGGCTAAGTTGAAAGCTACTTTGAATAAATCATCCTCTCCCTCTGCCAATTGCGCTGCTTTAGCAATCACGGCCGGATTATTAGAGTCAATAGTTTCAGTAGATTGAAGATATTCCTCCAACCCTGCTACATCTTTAGATGGTAATGGAAAAGAAATTTTTTGTTGTACCTTAAAGTGCTCATCACTGGTTTTGATCAATGCATCATAGCCAAATTGTTTTTGTTCGATTTTACCATCCTTCCAAAGAAAAGTTACATCACGAGTTCCTTTTGTTCCCTTGCTACTCCAATCTATGATCTGTTGGCGATAATCTTCTTGAGGATAATATAGGACATCTGCTGACACTTCTTTTATGGTAGCTGTATTTTTCACCGGTACTAACTCGAAAGAGCCATCAACCTGTAATTTTAACTCCAAAGAATTCATTGAATACAGGTCATTCCGGGCTAGAGAAAAAGGTAATAGTAATAGCACTACTGCTAAAATCATCACACTTTTTTTCATACCATTTTGATTTTCTCTCAGAATATAAAGATTATTGTTTTCCATCTAAACTTTTTTAAGTAGCACCTTTAATAATGCTTTATGTCGAAAGCAATCGCTCTGTTATCAGGAGGAATAGATAGCCCGGTAGCTATTCATCAGCTACAATCACAGCTAGATATTATTCCGGTGCATTTCCATCAGCTGCCCTTAGTGGACGAATCAGAAATAGAGAAAGTAAAAGCCCTAGCCAAGCATCTTAAAGTTAGGAAATTCTACCTAGTTCCCTTCACTCCCGTTCTGAAAGCCTTGGTCGAGAAATGTAATCACAAACAATACTTTATTTTATCGAAGATTGCCATGTTTCGGGCTGCAGAAATGATTGCCCAGCAAGAAAAAGCGCAGTTTCTGATTACCGGAGAAAATCTGGCTCAAGTCTCCAGCCAAACCTTAAGTAATCTGACTTCCATCACCAAGCATGTTTCTACAGAAATTTTACGTCCATTATTGACCTATGACAAGCAAGAGATTATCACTGTGGCCACGAAAATTGGAACATACGAATTGTCTAAAGGACCAGAGATCTGTAATTTGCTTGGCCCGAAAAAGCCTTCTACTAAATCAAATCCAGAAGAGATTGGCAGAGAATTGCAAAAACTAGACTTACATGAATTATTACAAGAATGCATTAATAAAGCAGAAATAACGGAGGAATAAAATGACCGACATAATCAAAGCATTAAACTGGCGATACGCAACCAAGAAATATGACACCAAAAAAGTTCCTGAAAAGGACGTTGAAGAATTATTAGAAGTATTGAGATTAGCACCCAGTTCTTTCGGATTACAACCCTGGAAGTTTGTGGTAGTAAAAAATCTAGAATTGCGGGCAAAATTAGCTGCCTTCAGCCAGCCTAAAGTAGCAGATTCTTCGCATATTATTGTCTTATGTGCACGCACTGATGTAGATGAAAAATTCATCAAGCATTACGTCCAGACCACTGCTAAAATCAGAAAAGTTCCAATTGAATCATTGAAAGGATTTCATGACGGTATGATTACCTCTATGAATAATATGACCCAAGAGAAAAGAATTGAATGGAGCAAGAAGCAAGTCTATCTCGCTTTAGGAATGCTTTTGGAAGCAGCAGCGCTGAAAGGTATTGATGCCTCCCCGATGGAAGGTTTCATGCCCGACAAATTTGATGAGATTCTCAATCTCAAGAAAGAACATGCCACTGCTGCAGTCTTGTGTGCTTTAGGATATCGTGCTGAAGATGATAGTATGGCCAAAGAAGCTAAGGTGCGCTTTCCCAAAGAAGAAGTTATTGTCGAGAAATGAAAATAACAAAATTACAAAAAGTGTGCCTGGGGACATTAGCGGGTAGTTTATTTCCTCTTTACTTTATTATCCAAAGTAAGATTAATAATAATATTCAACCTTATGTGGAAAGTCACCTTGCAGAAATTATAAAAAATCAAGAAGAAAAATTAGGAATAAAACATTTTGGCATTCCTAAAATCTCTTATCATTTACCACCTGGGGAATCGAGTTGGTTAACAGCAGGATTATATGATCAAAAAAAAGATGAAATCTATCTTCCGCTCGGAGCAGCAATTACGCCTGAGAAAAATTTTGAAAATACAGCGGCAGTATATCTATCATTTGGTTCTGTTCACAATGTCAAAGAAACTTTGGATCACGAATTAGGCCATTTTTATGTAGATAAATTAAGTGAAAGTTTGGGAAGAGTTGATTGGCTTGATTTTTCAGATCATATACCAACTGATGATAAAATTGGAACAAAGTTAATCGCTGAAGGAATCGCAGAATATTTTAAGAAAACAATAAATAATGGAAAAGACGATTTTAATGATTCCGATTTTCCAAAAGAATTAAAAGAATTCTGGACAATAGATGTAATATATCATGGTGGTTTCCATTTGGTCAAACCAATAATAGATCGATATGGAAAAAAAGGGATAGAACATCTCATACTAATTCCACCAACCATTGAAGATTTACACAATCTTCCTGCTTACCAAAGTAAAATTTTTAATTCATTTAAATCAACAATTAAAGAATAAAGATAGTAAGAAAAGTAAAACACAAGCAAATCTATATTAATCACAAAAGCTATCAAACTACTATGAACCGAGTCATACACTTTGAAATACAAGCGGACAATGTTGATCGAGCTAAAAATTTTTACCAGAAAGTGCTGGGCTGGAAAATTGAACAAGCCATGAAGAAAGAAGAAGGCGGCATGGATTACTGGACCATTACCACTGGTGATGCTGGTCCGGGCATTAATGGCGGCATGTACCCACGTCCGCAGGAAAAAGAAAAGAAATTTTACCTTTACGATTGCACCATTACCGTTCCCAATCTTGATCAGGCCATCAAAGCAGTAAAAGAAAATGGCGGAACTATCACCAGCGAAAAAATGGAAATTCCTAAAGTGGGCTGGTTTGCCAGTGCTAAAGATACCGAAGGCAATAAATTTGGCCTAATGCAGCCGATAGAATGGAAGCCAAAATAATTCTTTGCTTTTGATGATATTTTATTCTTTATTTCCTCCTAATGAATTTGTCACTACTTTTAAATACTAATTCTCAAAAGTTTTATAAACTAACTTCCTAAATCCCTTCTATGTCTACGCTTATTAAGCTCGAAAATGTGCACAAAATCTACCGCTTAGAAGGCGGAGAAGTTCCTGCTATCAATGGTATCTCACTGAACATCAATAAAGGTGACTTTGTCGCTTTAATAGGCCCCAGCGGTTCAGGAAAAAGCACGGCCATGAATTTAGTCGGCTGTTTAGATACCGCCAGCAAAGGAAATATTTTCCTGGGAAAGCATAACATTCAAGATTTATCGGAAAGCGATTTAGCCCAAGTGCGAGGAAAGCAAATTGGATTCATCTTTCAAACTTTCAATCTTATTCCTAGCTTGAATGCCTTAGAAAACGTAGCCTTACCGATGATGTTTCAAAATGCGTCCAGAAACGTAAGAAACACGAAAGCACGAAAACTATTGGAACAAGTAGGATTAGCCAATCGCATGGATCACCTACCTAATCAATTATCTGGTGGGCAACGACAACGTGTCGCTATTGCCAGAGCGTTGGTTAATGATCCGGAAATTATCCTGGCTGACGAACCTACGGGAAACTTAGATACCAAAACTGGAGATGAGATCATGAAAATGCTCAAAGAACTAAATCAGCAAGGTAAAACTATCATCTTAGTAACTCACAATCCTGACTTAACTAAATTAGCAAATAAAGTTATCAAACTTAAAGACGGAAAAATTATAGAAAATTCAAAATCATCTATCGGAGGATAATATGAAAGCAATAACTAAACTAATATCCATTTTGCTTCTGGCAATAATGGTGCTTCCCTTGGTACAAGCACAGGTAGCAGTAAATTCTTTTTCACTCTACCCGCAGAAAGTTCTTCCCGGCGGCGAAACCAGTATCAAGCTGACTCTTGAAAACGTGGGCAGTATTGATGTAAAAAATGTGGTAGTAACCATGGACTTAAGTCAAGTACCATTTGTACCCATTGGTTCCTCAAATGAAAATGTTATTGAACGAATTAATAGTAATGATAAAGAAACTATTAACTTCCGAGTTAAAGCGTTACCTGATGCCAAACCATCAGTGTATAAAATTCCTGTAGTCATTAGTTATGAAGGCGCTACTAAAAATTCTTTGATTAGTATCGAAGTAGCTGCCAATGCCCATCTGGATATGCTTCTAGATAAATCAGAGGTAGTAAAGATAAACGATCATGGAAAGATAACTCTAAAGTTTGTAAATGATGGCTTAGCCAAAGTCAAGAATCTCAAAGTAACCTTGCAAGAAAGTCCGCTCTATGATATTATTTCTCCTAATGTGGTATACATTGGCGAAATAAGTATGGGAGACTTCGAAACTGAAGACTTCACTATCATCCCTAAAGCTAAGGATCCTATTCTGGCCGTAGATTTAGAATATCGCGATGATGCTAACAATTTGTTCAAAGAGTCAAAACTGATCAAAGTTTCTGTCCATACTGAGGAAGAAGCTAAGCAACTAGGTTTAGTCCCGCAGCAAAGTTTGTTTTTTCCTATAGTTGCGGCAGTTGTTGTAGTGGGCTTGGTCATTCTTTACTTCAGAAGGAAAAAGAAGAAAAAAAATGCGCTTTGATTATTTTGTATTAGCTGTAAATAGTATCCGGCATCGTAAGTTACGCTCCTGGCTAACGGTCATAGGCATAGTCATAGGAGTTGCCGCTATTATTTCTTTAATTACCATCTCTCGCAGTTTAGAAAGCACCTTGCAACAACAGTTTGAAACATTTGGAGCAAATCGGATTTTTGTCTCCGGAAAAGGTTTTCAAGGCCCGGGAACTATGTCTAACGGCTTGACTACTGATGATGTCAAAACCATCGAGAAGATTTCTGGTTTTGATTATGTTTCTCCCGGCCTCTTTCGAAGCGCGGAAGCGAAATACAAAGAAGAAGCTGCCTTTACTCTCATTGGCGGGCTGCCGGCAGAACAATACCAAAGTTTCTATGCCGATGCCGGAATAAAAATGAAACAGGGCCGAGTAATTAAAGAGAATGAAAAATATGTTGCCAACATCGGTTCCAGGGTTGCGGAAAAAATGTTTTCCAAAGAACTGAGTGTGGGTAACAAGATCCAAATCAACAAAGTTGATTTCAAAATTGTTGGAATTTTAGAAGCAGTCGGAAATTCACAAGATGATAACCAGATTAATATCCCCTTAGATGCAGCTCGAGAAATATTTAGTGAACCTAACAAAGTAGATTCTATCATTGCCCAAGTTAAATCTACTTCAGATATTCCCATGCTTCAAGACAAAATTGAGAAAGAATTGAAGCGTAAGAGAGGCGACACTAGTTTTGAAGTGGTTACTGCTTCTCAAATCTTGGAACAGATCAACCAAATTCTGGGAGTGATGCAAATTGTATTAGTAGGTATTGCCGCAATTTCGCTGGTAGTCGGTGCAGTAGGCATTATGAATTCGATGTACACCAGTGTCTTAGAAAGAACCAAGGAAATTGGAATTATGAAATCCATCGGTGCGCGCAACCCTGATATTTTATGGATATTTTTAATAGAAGCAGGATTGATTGGATTAGTTGGCGGAGTTCTCGGTACTGTCTTAGGAACGGGTATGGCCTTAGCCATCGGACCGATCGCTAAACAAGCAGGATTTCCCTTGATAGTCCAGGTAGAATGGACAGTTTTGGTAATAGGACTGCTTTTTGCTTTCATCGTAGGAATGGTTTCGGGAATCTTACCAGCGTACCAAGCATCGAAGTTGAAACCAGTGGATGCTTTACGATACGAGTAGAGTCACGAACGAAGTGACTTGACGTTGAGGTATGAGTAGGGAATGCTTTTATATAATGTGAAGCTACATCATTTATGAATATTGGAATTAAGTATTTTAAAGGTAGAAATTCCAGAAAACATAAATCCATTTATACCAGTTATATTGCAGGTATTTTTTCTGCTATAATAGTAGGTATGTTTTTTGCATTAGCAACAAAAAATAATTTTGAAGGTTGGATTCCTTACAAAAATTTTGGTTGGATTCAATATGTTATTTATATTTTATTTATCATTTATGTGTTCTTTCTTTTTGTTAAGATAGGTAAGACTTTGGCGCCTGATGCCGAAGAAAAATATAATTTTAAAATAAATTACGTAATTGGACTTCTCTCTTCAGTAATAACTGCTTTATTAATTCTATATCATTCTTGGGGGGCTAAAATAATAATTTCTTTATTAGCTATAGTTCTTTATGTTATAATCCACTATTCTTTAGTAAGAATAAAGAAACCAAGATAAAAACCATCACTTAGATGGTTTTATTTACAAATAAAAGAGAAAATTGGAAGCTAAGGGGAAAAGTTCAAATATTCTTAAAATAATAACATTTATATTAAAAACATAATTCTAAACTGATATGCATTTGTGGCGATGTGTAAATTGTGGAAAAGGTCATTCTACTGTTAGGGTATTTAATATTATAAAAGCTAAATTTTTTTCTTTAGAGTTCTGTTCTGATAAATGTCTTCAACAATACCACCAAAAGCACGACATAGGACTATTAGAAACTCATCCTAGAAAAGAAGGATACCCTATATATCAAGATATAAAGGGCAAAAAAAATTTAACAGGGCACATGGATGATATAGTTATGTGGGTACGTCCAAAAATGAAGATAACCTTAACACTGAGTAAGAATGCAAATTTTATTAGTAGATTAAAAAAATTTGAAGAATATACAAAAATTAATGCTGTTAAGGTTCCCCTATACAAGTATGATGTGACTGATTAGGATAAATAAAATTATTTCATCTCTATCCACTCTCCTACCACTAGACAATTATTAATGGATTTTAATTCTCAGAAATTTTCTTATTTTAATCCTTTTTAGCGATCCACTCCCGCACTGGACAAGTTCGGGTAGAATATTTAAACACTTCAAAAATAAAAAAGAATATGCCCACGTCGCATAACTTGGTTATTGCGGAGGTCTTAAAATCCCTTGACCTGAACTCAAGGGAAGGTAAGACAACCTTTAGTCTTCCAGGACTTACGGGTTCAAATCCCGTCGTGGGCAACTTATACTTACTAAATTTAATAAATCTTTCGTTAAAAATTACTATAATAAACTTTTATAAACCCCTTCCTCTTCATCAGCGACATGTCCTTAACTCTATTCAACACTTTAACCGGAACTAAAGAAAAATTCGTTCCCTTAAAAGACACCGTAGGCATATACACTTGCGGACCCACAGTATATAATCACCAGCACATCGGCAATTACCGTTCCTTCCTATTCGAAGACATTCTTAGGCGCACTCTCCAATTTAACAAATTCAAAGTAAAGCATATCATGAATATTACTGATGTCGGACATCTAACGTCGGATGCCGATCAGGGCGAGGACAAGATGCTCAAAGGTGCTAGAAGAGAAGGAAAAACTGTCTGGCAGATCGCTGATTTCTATACCAAATCATTTCAAAACGACATAAAAGAAATGAACCTCCTTCCTCCCAGCAAGCTCTGCAAAGCCACTGATCATATCAAAGAACAGATCGAAATGATAAAAACGCTGGAAAAGAAAGGCTATACCTATTTTAATGGTGGCAATGTTTATTTTGATACTTCTAAAGTAAACGATTACGGCAAATTAGTCCATCTCGACCTTCAAGCCGAGACTCAAGCTAGAGTACAACACGATCCAAATAAAAAGAATCATCATGACTTTGTTTTGTGGTTTACCAAATCTAAATTCCAAGAACAGGAAATGAAATGGCCGTCTCCTTGGGGACCAGCAGGATATCCGGGCTGGCACATCGAATGTTCAGCTATGGCTACCAAATACTTAGGAAAGCAATTCGATATCCACTGCGGCGGAATAGATCACATACCTGTACATCACACTAATGAAATCGCGCAATCAGAAGCAGCCAACGGAAAAAAACCCTGGGTCAAATATTGGCTACATGGCGAATTCCTGGTTTTGCAGGGAGAGAAAATGGCTAAATCCGGAGAGAATTTTATTACTCTTTCAACCCTGATAGAAAAAGGAATCGATCCTCTTGATTACCGCTATTTTTGCTTAGGAACACATTATCGCAAGCCTTTGATGTTTAGTTATGAAGCCTTGGAAGGAGCAAAAGCAGCTAGAAAGAGATTGAATGATAAATTTCTTGAATTAAAGAAAACAGGAACCGCATCCCCAGCAAAACAAAAGAAATATCTCCAAAACTTCACCGAAGATATCAATGATGATCTTAATACTCCCAAAACATTAGCAACTCTCTGGGAAGTATTCAAAGATGAAACTCTAACTGACAAAGACAAGCGCTCTTTGTTATTACAATTTGATAAAATTCTTGGTTTAAATCTCAACCAGCTCAAAAAAGAAAAAACTAAAGTTCCAGCTGAAGTAAAAAAGCTAGCAGAACAACGTCTGCAAGCCAGAGTTAACAAAGACTGGAAAAAAGCAGATGAATTACGAGAAAAAATCAAAGAGCTAGGCTATGTCGTTGGCGATACTAAGGAAGGATATGAATTAACCAAAGCTTAACGTATCGATTGATATCCGCCAGGAATTCCATTCTTCGACAAAACAATCTGCCATAATTGAAAACGACGCGCTCTGAAACCTCCCGCGCAGCTCAACAAATAATACTTCCACATTTGGTAAAAACGTTCATTGTAATTCTTCTTCAGTTTATGCCAATTTTTATCAAAATTGCTAAACCAGGCCATTAACGTTTTATCATAATCTGCACCAAAATTATGCCAGTCTTCCATCACAAAAATATTTTCTATCGAACTGCCGATCTGTTTTATAGAAGGTAGCATAGAATTAGGGAAGATATATTTGCTGATCCAGCGGTCAGTACTTCGCACTGAACGATTGCCACCTATAGTGTGCAATAAGAACATCCCATTATCATTCAGGCATTGACGCACTTTTTTCATATAAGTCCGATAATTTTTATAACCAACGTGTTCAAACATCCCTAAAGAAACGACGTGATCAAATTTTTCAGTAACCTCACGATAATCTTGTAATCGTATTTCCACTGGCAAGCCTTTACATCGTTCCCTGGCCAGTTCAACCTGTTCTTTAGAAATAGTAATCCCCACCACTGAAACTTTGTACTTTTCAGCAGCATACTTCGCAAAACTACCCCAGCCACAGCTGATATCCAATACTTTCTGTCCTTTCTTTAGACCTAGCTTTTTACAGACTAAATCCAATTTTGCTTCCTGGGCTTCGTCTAAGGTTTTTGCATCTTTCCAATAGCCGCAGGTGTAGACCATCCGTTTGTCCAGCATGGCTTCATACAAATCATTACCAATATCATAATGCTTTTCTCCCACTATTTTAGCCTTGGTTTTATTTTGCAGATTAGAAAGATTAGCCTTAAGGAAGGGAATCAGAAGACGCCATTTAGCTACCTTCTTATCTAGTTCTGCTTGTAAAAGATGAGCAAAAAACTGATCTAGCTGCGGCGAATCCCACCAGCCGTCCATGTACGCTTCTCCTAAACCTAAAGAGCCTTGCGCCATCACCCGCCTATAAAAAAGTGGAGTATGAACGTGAATATCCCAGGGTCGTTTTCCATTGATTTTTATATCAGCAAGAGAGAGAATTTGTTGTGCTTTCTTTTCTAATCTTTTGCTGGCCATGATCTTAAAATTATCCCCTCAATTATAAAGCCACCTCAGAATTCTTCTCATTATTGCTTTCTTTCATATTTAAGACTTAAGTTGTTAATTACTAGAATATTGTTATTTTTACTTGTTAAAAAATTAAAATATTAAGCAGACTTCAACTCTGCTTTCAACTTTTTCTCATCCAGCTTAAATCCCTTGCCTAGAAATTCTACTACTTGGCGTGCATCATTTTCTGCATTTTTTAGACAGACCGAAGCTCCTGGAGAAGGAGTGATATTAAAAATAATATTATCTCCCATAATTTTAGCTTCACCCATATTCATCTTTTTATGTTTAGTATCCACAATCTGCGGTCTAATCCCGCCAATCCCTTTTCCAAGATGAATATCTTTTGCTCGGGCCGAAGGAACAATCTTCTGGACGTCTTTTAAGAAGTTTCTTTTACCGAAAAAAGGAATATCATAACTAAAATTCTTTAAGACGAAGCGAAAATAAGTTGGATCAGCAATAATTTTCAGCAGGCTTATAATTCCATCTATAGTAAAAGCAGAAGTTCTGATGAAATCGGGTACAGTGGTGTACTTATGTCGTTCCAAAAGCGGAAGAACTTTTGCCGTCGGGCCGAATCTGGTTTCCGCAGGATTTTTGACGTCAGGATCACCGTGAATAGCAGCAAAAGGCAATTTCTTCAACTGCATTGTGTATACTTTTCCATGCAGCATCTTTTTAGCAATGTAAAAGCTTCCTGCCACCGGTAACAAACCTAGCTCTTTTCCATAACCTAATTTCTGGGCAAAGATCAAACTGTGCGAGCCGGCACAAACTGCTACCGCAGAAGCCTCAACCGTTTTTCCTTCCGCAATGATTTGATATCCTTTTTTTGTTTTGATAATTTCTTTAAGTTTATGATGCAAAAAAACATCAACCTTCTTATCACTTTCATGGGCATGTTTGACAAATGATTCCGATAATTTTCCGTAATCAATTGCATAACCATCTTCTGTACATAACGCTAACAACTTTTCATTAAGATTCCTTTCTTTGACAATACTAGGTTCAAGTCGAGCAATTTCTTCCCAACCTATTTTTTGCAGCTTCGGAAATAAATGTTTAAATTCTTCATACCGTTTTTCTAACTCGCCAACTTCATGCTCGTCCACAGCCAGAACCATCTTATGAGTTTTGTTAAAAAGTCCTTCTTCTTTACCTACGGTTTCTACATATTTAGCTACCATTTCCGCTGCTTCTTTTACCTTAGCAGCCTTTTCCAAAGGGTAGTTAGTTTCGATGTCACCAAAATGCAAAGTCTGGCTGTTATTATTCCGCTGAGAATTCACTGCCGCAATTTGCGGATACTTTTCGAGAAGCACCATGCTTTTGATATTAGTGTATTTGCTGAGAACGTATAACAAAGAAGTTCCGGTAACTCCTGCCCCAATGATAGCTACATCATATTTTTTCATGCTCATGGAAATAAAAAAGGTGGATTTAACTATTTTTCCTTGTAATAAGCTTAATGGCGGAGATTGAAAGTTCATTAATTTTAAATAGAACAATAACTTTAGATGCCAAGTGGTATACAAAAAAATAAAAGTGCGTGGAAGTACGCTTCCAGAAATAGATCATGCTAAAGTAGCTGAAGGATTAGGCGCAAAAATAGTAAATATTCCGGAAATCTCTAAAGAAGATTCTAAACAATACCAACCGTTAGGATCTCCCGTTATAGTTCTTCAGAACAATCCTTCTTTGATTCAATACCTTGGTTTTAAAATGTTATGCGCTCAAGGTTTATCCATAGATGACACTGTAGGCTATCGTATCTTAGATGCAGATGAAGAACTTCAGTTTCGACAAGATTGCGGGAATCAGTATTCAACGGTAATTCAATATTATAGAAAAAAGGATTAATTATTACTATTTTACTTTTTCTTCAACGCTTTTTCAATCGCCTTTGGATCATAGCCAACAATGACTGAATCTCCGACTTCTAGAACTGGAACGCCCATCTGTCCTGATTTTTCCATCATTCGTTTTCGAGCCTTTTCATCCTTAGCTACATTATATTCAGTAAAAGAAATTTTCTTCTCCATCATCCATTCCTTAGTCTTATGGCACCAGGGACAAGTTGGAGTAGTGTAAATTTTGACAGTATTCATGATTGCACCTTTTTAACATCTTACTAAATTTCTTTTCTTTTATAATCCTTTCTTTTGAAAAGATTTATTAAATAGAATAGTTGTCATATTCCATGCATAAAAAAAGCCTGATCAACCTTCTTTTAATTTTCACCCTACTAGGCTTGGCTACTTCAGTTTATTTAGTTTACAACCATTATTATCCTCATTTGCAAGGTGGAATATGTGATATCACTGCCTCAGTTTCTTGTACAGTTGTTAACTCCGGACCCTACTCCACCATCTTAAGAATACCGGTTGCTATATACGGAATTGTATGGTTTTTGATCTTTGGATTTTTTTGCTGGAAAGCTCTGACTGAAAATGGTGTCCTTCCAAAAGTCTTGGGATGGAACATCTTGGGAATTCTATTCATAATTTATTTCATCTACATTGAATATGTGCTGGGAACGGTCTGCCCTTTCTGTACTGTCGTACATGTCTTAATAGCAATTTCCTTAATTATTTCTATTTTCTTATACAAACAGTTTTATAAATCTGCATGACCTCCTACTTCGAAAGAGGTGCGTTATTATGGCTAAAAAAAAGTCTATCAGAAAGTCATCTGTCAAAAAAGCAGCTAAACCTAAGGCTAAGAAAGTTATTATGAAAAAAGGCAAAGTCTGTGAATTCTGCTGAGCCTGTACAAAAGTTTATTAACTCTTTTTTGTTTATTATTCTAAAAAGAGGAGCATGGCAGAGATAAAACCAATTAGTAGAGTAACTGATCTTAAACAGCTTAAACTTCTTGCTAACCAAATTCGCCAAGATCTTATCGAAGCTTTAGTTTCAGCCGGTTCCGGGCATACTGCCGGCCCATTAGGTATGGCGGATGTATTTACTGCGTTATACTTCAATGTTCTCAAGCACAACCCCAAATATCCCTTCTGGGAGGAACGAGATAGAGTAGTTCTTTCTAACGGACATATTTGTCCAGTGATTTATTCGACCATGGCTAACGTAGGATATTTCCCCAAAAAAGAATTAAAGACTCTTCGTCATTTTGGCAGCAGGCTGCAAGGACATCCTCATCGAACTTCTCTTCCCGGTTTAGAAACAACTTCCGGACCGTTAGGCTCAGGATTAAGTCAAGCTGCCGGCATGGCTTATGCATTGAGGATGGATAAAAAAAAGAATCGTGTCTATTGTCTCATGAGTGACGGAGAACAGGAAGCAGGTCAAACCTGGGAAGCAGCTATGTTTGCAGGAAAAAATAAATTGTCCAACCTAACTGCTTTTATCGATCGCAACAACATCCAGATCGATGGGCATACCGAAGATATCATGCCTCTCGAACCTTTAGCTGACAAATATCGTGCCTTTAATTGGCATGTGATAGAAGTTGATGCTAACAACATTAAAGCAGTCATTGATGCCTGTAATGCGGCCAAAACGATCTACGAGAAACCAACTCTTATCATCGCTCACAACATTCCCGGCAAGGGTGTGAGTTTCATGGAGAATGATTACGAATGGCATGGCAAAACTCCTACTGCAGAACAGGCAAAAATTGCTCTTGCTGAATTGAAAGTGTGGCGAGAAAATATTGTAAAGAATAGGGATTAAATATGAAAAGAAAAGAGGCATTGTATCAGGAATTTGCTCAATATTATGATACACTTTATGACAAAAAAAATTATCAAAAAGAAGCAAGTTTTATTGATAGCATTATTAAGAAACATAACCATGGAAAATCAATTCTTGAAGTAGCCTGCGGTACAGGAAACCATACCGAACTTCTATTGAAAAAAGGGTACGATGTTGTTGGCATTGACAAAAACAAACAAATGTTAAATTTAGCAAAAAAGAAGCTGCCACGCGTTGAGTTCAAGCAAGGAGATATGAAAAGCTTCAATGTAAATAAAAAATTTGATGCAGTATTATGCTTATTTACCGCGATAAATTATAATTTAACTGTCCCAGATGTGGTTAGATCCTTACAGAATTTTAAACGACATCTCAAAGAGAAAGGAGTAATTATTTTTGATGCTCCCCCACCGCAAAAACATATTAATTATGCCGATTTTTTAGATAAAGAGTCCGTCGTTCTGTATACCAGAAGCGATACTAAAAATATCTCTGAATTTGTTCTTTATTGGATCTTTAGAAAGAATGGAAAAATAGAAATTACAACAGATAGCCATCCATTAAGATTTTATACTTTGAAAGAAATATCTCAAGCAATTAAAAAGGCAGGACTGAGACATACCATGTACTGGGATTTTTCTTTAACCAACAAAAAAGGGAGGAGACCAGTAATTGTCTGTACTAACTAAAATGGGAAAACTAAATCCAAATGCATATCTGGTGGAAAACCTGTACACAAAAGAAATCAAACGAGTCAAAACCAGAGATGGGTATGGAAAAGGTCTAGTCAAAGCGGGAGAAAAAAATCCTAATGTAGTTGTTCTTTGTGCAGATCTTTCTGAATCAACTCGCAGTGAATGGTTTCAGAAAAAATTTCCTGATCGTTTTGTACAAATTGGTGTGGCTGAACAAAATATGGCTTCCCTAGCCTCGGGCATGGCTGCAGCAGGAAAAATAGCCTTCATCTCTTCCTATGCTGTCTTTAGTCCTGGAAGAAACAATGAACAGATCAGGACCACTATCAGCTATAACAGCTGGGATAGTAAACCTGGAAAAGAAATTAATGTCAAAATTGCTGGTGCACATGCGGGAATTTCTGTCGGTCCTGATGGAGCGACCCATCAAGCTTTGGAAGATGTCGGATTAATGCGACTCCAGCCGGGTATGACTGTCATTGTTCCCTGCGACGAAGTAGAATGTGAAAAAGCAACTATCGCTGCGGCAGAAACTCCTGGGCCAGTTTATCTTCGCTTTGGCCGTGCTGATTACCCTTCCATTACTACTGATAAAACTCCCTTCAAGGTAGGAAGAATTGAAGAATTTAGAATGGGAAAAGATTGCACCATCGTTGCTAATGGTCCATTAGTTTACGAAGCTATGCTTGCCGCCAAAAAATTAGAAAAAGAAATTGATTGTCAAGTGCTTGACTGTCACACAGTAAAGCCCTTGGATGGAAAGACTTTACTTGCTGCAGTCAAGAAAACCGGTTGTGTGGTAACGGCAGAAGAACATCAATGGCAGGGTGGCTTAGCCGGTGCTGTAGCAGAATTTCTGGGAGAAAATTATCCTGTCCCCATCAAGAGAGTAGGAGTCAAAGATCGATTCGGTGAATCGGGCACTCCTGAAGAATTATTCAAAGCCTTCGGCTTGACTGCTGATGATATTGTCAAAGCGGTTAGAGCAGCAGTGAAGATGAAACGATGAAAACAAAAAAAACTAAACCTTCTGTAAAAAAAGGATTTTCCTGCATTAAATGCGGCTATGAGGCATATAAGTTAGCCGCTTTGTCACATTGTCCACTTTGCGTGATTTGTAAAGGCTGTGCTCAGAAAGTCGGGAAATGTAAGTGTATGGAAAAGGAGTAATCAAGATAAATTTATATACCTCCAATTCTCTCTTTGCAGCAAATTAAACCGTAGGGGTGAACCAACATGGTCATGAAAGAATGTCCGGCTTGTGGAGAGGAAGTTGACAATGAAGATATGTGTCCTGACTGCAAGAAATGTGCAAGTTGTTGTGAATGTTTTTAGAGAATTTTGAATTATTTTTTTGTTATTTTATTTACACGGGAACTGCCAAGGCTGCTCTCTGTACCACTTCAGACAGGGCCGGGTGTACATGGATTGTATTTCGCAGCAACTCTAATCCTTTTCTTTTTCCCGCTTTCATGGCTACTGCCACTTCATGCAGCAAGACTGATGCTTCCGGTCCTAAAATATGGCAGCCTAGAATTTCTTTTGTTTTTTTATCTACAATCAGTTTCACAAATCCATGTTCTTCTGCTATAGCAAATCCCTTGCCCGTATCTTTGTAATAAGCTTTTCCAACTACATACTCTTTTTTTTGTTCCTGCACTTCTTGTTCGGTTAAACCAACTCCCGCAATTTGCGGCCAGGTAAAAATGGAATGAGGCATGGGATAATAGTCTACTGCTTTCTTTTTTCCTAAAATGGTGTGCAATACATATTCTGCTTCAATATTTGCACTATGACGAAATAAATGCACTCCAGCAATGTCTCCCAGCGCCCAGATATTTTTGACATTGGTTTCCATGAATCGATTGACCGCAATGAAACCATTCTCCCTGATTTTGATTCCTGTCTTTTCTACTTGCAGCGTATCAGAATTTGGTTTCACGCCGGTAGCAATCAGCAGTTTCTCAGCCCGAAGCTTCTGTATTTTCTTTCCTACTTTTACCGTCACTTCCACTTCTTTATGATCTTGATTAACTTTTACCACCTCAGCATTGGTAAGTACATTGTACTTTTTCTTCCAGAGTTCAGTAGTTAAGGTTGCTACATCTGCATCTTCCCGGGGAATCAACCATTTATTTCGCTGTACGATGGTTACTTTTGTTCCCATCGCAGCATAAAAAAATCCTAACTCCACTCCAATATATCCGCCGCCTAGAATAATCATGCTCTTAGGCAACACTGTCTGTCGTAATCCTTCGGTGCTGGTAATGTAAGGAACCTTGTCTAAGCCTGGAATAGCAGGAATCGCTGGCCTTGCTCCCGCTGCAATAACTATTTTCTTTCCCTTAATCAACTCGCCATTAACTTCTATCGTAAATTTATCTACAAATTTTCCTCTCCCCTTAAACAAGATTGGATCTTTATCGATACGAATATTTTTCTCAATAGAACGTGAATCAGCATCCACCGTGTTGTTGGCTCGATCGGTAACCTTTTTCAAATTTATTTTTTGTAACGATGCTTCCAGACCGAATTGATGGGCGCGATGAATCATTTCCGCCACCTCTGCTGATTGAATCACAATCTTTGATGGGATACATCCTCGATTCAGACAAGTTCCTCCTAAAGCGCTATCCTCTACTAGTGCAACCTTCAGCCCATGTTCTGCTGCCCCGACTGCGACGTTTAATCCTGCCCCGGAACCGATAACAATTAAATCAAAGTTTTTCATTCTTTGTCTCCGCCAAAAGTAATCCCTGAATATTCAACATTAATAGAAATATCTTCATTAATTTCCTGGAGATATTGTTCTAAATCATTCTTAATTCTCACAAAAAGTTGTTGGTCAATAGGATTAGGACTTCCCGGGAAGGGTTCTAATCGTGCTTCAAGAGAAATCTTTCCTTCCGCCCTAGCTACGCAGCAAGTTAAATTGTATCCAAGGTCTTCAATATCCAGCCCTTTTTCTCGTAGTAATTTCTTCTTTACAGCATGATAATGTTCTAAGTTAATTTCCGCCATAACCACCTCTATTTGAAATAGGAAGAAATTTATCTTAATAAACTCTCCTTTTTCCTGAAATTAAAAAGAAGAGTAAGAAAACCCGTGGTTTTCTGCACGTTGCCCTCACTCAGTCAAAAAAAAGATTTAAATATGACAAAATTTTCATGTCGTCATGCAAAAAAAGAAGGTGTTTGTAACTAGACAGATCCCCAAAAAAGGAATACTCTTATTGAGGAAGCATTTCTTAGTCAAAATCTATTCAAAAAATCAGCCTATACCCAGAAAAGAGCTTCTTCAGGAAGTCAAACAATGCGATGCACTTCTTTCTTTGCTTACCGAAAAGATTGATAACGAAGTGCTCAAAGCCAATCCCAATTTGAAAGTTGTTTCTAATTATGCTGTCGGCTATGATAATGTTGATGTTAAGGCCGCTACGGCTCAAGGAATTCCGGTTTGCAATACTCCGGGAGTGTTGGAAAATGCCGTAGCCGAACATACTTTTGCTTTATTGTTAGCATTATGCAAACGCATTGCCGAAGCAGATCAATATGTCCGCGCCGGTAAATATAAACGCTGGGAACCGATGCAGTTGTTAGGAACAGAATTGGAAGGAAAAACAATCGGTATCATCGGTTTAGGCAGGATAGGTGCTGGAGTGGCGGAACGAGCTAGCAAAGGTATGGGTGTAAATGTACTGTATCATGATATCAAACGAAACAAGCAATTTGAAAAAGAACTTCAAGCAAAATTTGTTTCCCTTACTGAGTTACTCAAAAAATCTGATTTTGTTTCTCTGCACGTTCCTTTACTTCCCTCAACTCGTCATTTGATCGGCAAAGAAGAATTGATGCTCATGAGAAAAACAGCTTATCTGATTAATACTTCTCGCGGTCCGGTGATAGATGAAAAAGCATTGGTAGAAGCATTGAAAAAGAAACATATCGCTGGCGCAGGACTAGATGTCTACGAAAATGAGCCCCGCTTAACTCCTGGACTAATTAAACTAAAGAATGTTATTCTTACCCCGCACACTGCTTCTGCCACTATCGAAGCCAGAACCGCCATGTCTGAATTAGCCGCACAAAATATCATTGATGTTCTTCAAGGCAGAAAAGCAAAATTTACCGTTAATCCAGAAGTTTATTCTCATAAAAAAAAGCAATAATTAAATAAAAAGATAAAAAAGAAAAATACTTACTTCTTTGCGCCCATGATTCTAAACATGGTAGTTCCGCACTTGGAGCATTTTCCTTTCATAGCTCTTCGAACTACTCCGCCTTTTCCTTTCATGGAAACTTCTTTTGCGTCAGCCATCATTCTTTTTGACTTACACTTAACACAATATCCTTCTACACTTGCTGCTGCTGCTGCCATTATAAAACACCTCAATAGTTTGTTAGAACGTTTTAACCACGCTCTTTACGCTCATTGAGCTTATTTGTCTTATAAACATTTCGTAAGAATAAGGGTAAATATGCTTATTTTAGGACCCAGAACATAAATAAGATTTGTTACTGTGGAATGAATTCTTTCCTTTGTAAAAGTAGTTTTTGATTATATTCTTTGCTTATTTTCAATGAAAAATTCTCTCACATTTTTAGTTCCGATGTTTCTTCTTGCTTCTTCGAATAAGGGCTCGAACATCTTTTGCCGCCCTTGAGGTAAATATAACTTTACTAATTCGTGAGTTTGATAAATATCAATAGTGGTACCTCCAACAAAGGTAGAATCTACACCAGCAACATTATATGCGTCTCTTAAAGTCCAATTAATCACATTTTCTGCAGACATAGCAAGTTCTTCATTACTAACTCCAAGTTTATCAGCCATTTTTCTAATTTTATCATGGCTTAAGGCAATATAATTTTCTCCATAAACAGGATAATCCATTGCGCCCATCTGATGAAGTAATTCACTTAATCTAAATTCTCCATGAGTAAGAGGTTCATAATATCCTCCCATTGCATTTTCAATAACCCATAAACTGGATTCTTTTTTTCTTCTTTCATCGAGACCAAAAGATTGTGCAACATAAAAACTATCATTTTTGTAACAATTGTGAGCAGCCTTATGTTCGTATATATGATTGGCCATCCATTGAGCAGTTGGAGATTTCTCTTGTTCTACCGCTAAAAAAAATCTCAATGCTTTACAGCTTGGCTTGCTTATTAACTCTGTAAATTTTAGTAAATAAGAATCATTTAAACTTAGATTTCCAAGCATCTCCCTAAATTCTGTTGTATAATCTATTTTCGCGGTCATAGTAAGATTTTTGATAAAAGATTTATAAATTTTCGGAAACTCACTTCACTAATCCAATCTTCACATTAAACTTCTCGCTCTCCAATGAAGTCTGACCGACAAACACAATCTCTTGCACATTTAAGACTGCTTTCAGATCAGCTTCGATGCTCTTGATCATGGAATGAAATTCTAAATCTTCATTCCCTAAAATCAAGCGCGCAAATCCTTCTTTCATAGAGAGTTGCTGTTCTGACTTATATTTACGGACAGTATTGATAATATCTATTCCTAAATCGCCAACTAACTCTGCTTTTTCATCTATTAATTTCTGATTAAATTCCGGCCAAGCAGAAATATGGATACTTTTCTTCTCTTCGTGTTTAGCAAAATACAATTGATAAATTTCTTCAGTGATGTGGGGCATGATTGGCGCAGCCATCTTCAAAACCGCTAACAAAGTCTGATAAAGCGCATCCTGCGCGCTTTTTCTTTCCTTCTGACCGCGTATCTGCGGATTATATAATCTGTCTTTTACAATTTCCATGTAATTATCGCAGAGCGTATGCCAGAAGAACTGTTCTACTTCTGCTTTTGTTCTTGCATACTCATAATTATCAAAAGAGTTAGTGCTTTCCTTAATCACTTTATGTAGTTTACTTAACAGCCATTTATCAAAGACTTCTGAAGATGCAGTTTTGGCAGCCTGATTGTAATCTTCCAGATGCATCAATGCAAACTTAGAAGCGTTCCATAATTTGGTTACAAACTTTTGTCCGGTCAACACATCTTTCTCTTGATAAGGTAAGTCTTCTCCTAATCTTGAAGTCGCTGCCCAGGATCTGATGGCATCAGCAGAATATTTTTGAATAACCTCTTGAGGAGCAACTACATTTCCTTTTGATTTAGACATTTTTTCTCCTTTTGGATCGAGAACCCAACCGGAAATAGCAACAGTGCTCCAAGGAGTAACTCCCTGCAGCAGCTGAGTTTTGGCCATACTATAAAACAACCAGAAATTAATGATGTCATGTGCTTGTGGCCTCAAACTCATAGGAAATAATTTAGTATGAATAGGTTTTCCTTCTACTAGGTTAGTTGCTAAGAAAGGCGAACTGGCCGAAGTAAACCAGGTGTCAAATACATCGGTCTCAGGAATGAGCTCAACACCTTTGGGCGCACTTAGCGGTCGGTCTTTTACTGGATCAATTGGAAGCTGCTTTTCATCAGAATAATACACTTTACCTTCACGATCATACCACACTGGAATAGGGGTACCGAAATTCCGTTGACGTGAAAATCCCCAATCCCAATTTAAACCTTTGATCCAATTATCCAGACGATGTTTCATATGCTCGGGATGCCATTGTAATTGTGCTGAAGCTTCCAGAAATTTTTCTTTTTTATCTAAATAACTTACGTACCATTGTTTGGAAATAATGTACTCAACTTCAACTCCGGAACGTTCACCTACATTAACAATATGTTCGATCTCTTCTTTTTTAATTAATTGGCCTTGTGCTTCCAGATCTGCGATAACTTCCTTGCGAGCATCTGCGGTTAGTTTACCGGCATATTTTTGGTTTTTCTCATTTAAAGTTCCATCTTTGTTGAGAATATTAATGGGCTTAGCTTCGGGATGCCTGGCCATCCATTCCACGCAATCTAACCCTCCATAAGTACAATAGTAGACAATTCCGGTTCCATAGTCTGCCTTCACCGAAAGATCATCGCTGATAGGAACAACATTTTGAGAGATAGGAATTCTTACTTTTTTACCCAGTAATTCTTTTCCAGAAATCTTTTCAACCATTTTATAGTTGATCTCTTTAAATTTCTCTTCGTAGGTTGCTGCACCGGTAATCCAGAACTCATCTCCTACTTTGAGTTTAACATATTTTCCTGCTTCTTCAATGCTCATTCCTACACAGGCGAATAACAATTCCGGTCGAGTAGTGGCGTAAACCAAATACGTTTTATCAACTCCAAACAACTGGGCTTTGATATAATTGAGGGTTGATTTCAATTTCTTATCTTCCAGCTCTGCCTGGGCTATCGCCGTTTGAAAAACTCTGTCCCAGAGAATCGGTCCTTCTTTTCTATAAACCAATCCTTTCTTAGCTAAATCCAAAAAACTCTTCTGAGAAATCTTTCGTGAATAATCATCAATTGTAGAATAACATAAATCAAAATCACAGCTCATTCCAATATTTTTCCAGTCCTGAATAAATTTGGGTCGTTCTTCTTTCAAAAAATCTAGGCATAATTTAATAGCCTCGGATCTTGGTAAATTGCGTAGATTTACTTTTTTTTCCTTCTGAACTAACTTTTCGGTAGCTAAACCGTTATCATCAGTGCCAAAAGGATAGTAGACTTCGTACCCTCGCATGCGCTTGTATCTGGCCAAGAAATCTTGTTGGGTATAACTGAAAGCATGCCCGATATGCATCCTCCCGGAAACAGTTGGCGGAGGCGTGTCGATTGAATAAACTTTCTTCTTTGTATGTACATCCGCTTTGTAAACATTATTTTCTTCCCAATACTTCTGCCATCGAGACTCAGCTTCCTTAGGATCATAACGTTGTGGTAATTCCATTTAGCTTGAAGGAGAATAGGTCTTTAAAAAGTTAATTATAAAAAAAATGTATTTTGAATGACTAAAATAAGAAGCAATACTTTTTCTTCATCTCTTCCAGTGCTATACTCACCACTCTCCAAGCTGATTTCTGGTCAAAAGCGCGATCATCGGACAACAACTCTGTCTTTTCATAATATGCCGGGCCCACTACATTCGGAGACATGCTCAGATCAGCATCAATCTTCTGGAACAAGGTAACAGTCAATGGTGTTAACGATTCAGAAGAATGAAAGTCTCCTTTAGGAACAGAATAATTATCATCAGCGGAAAAATACGACACTCTTCTTTTTGTACAAGAGACTTTTTGTTTTGTATTTACCAATTTTCCCGCTGCCGCTGTAAACAGAAGATATTCTCCTTGCGCATCTTCTTCAACTATATACTGAATGTCTCTCAAAACTCCTAATAGGATTTGACTTCGTACCCCGTAGATATGATCATGCACTTGAAATTCTGGTCGTTTCATGGGCGGCAGTTCATCGCTCCAGACGTGCAATCTGTATCCTGAATCTCGCCATGCTCCCTCCGAGAGGGACAGCTGCAGAAATCCATAGGGATGCAGGCGCACTTCTGCACCTCGTCTTGCTTCGATAGTTTCTACTAATGTAGACATGTTCATATTTTTCATCTTTATCACCAAAAGGAGAATAAGTGTTGTAGTAAGTATAAATATTATTTACAAGAAATGCTGAAGAGCATTGTACCTCTGTTTCTGATGGAAATAAAATTATTTTATGCTTATATCCCTTCAAGAGATTTTTTCTTTCGTATCCGCACTCTTGCTGGTGGGTAAAATTTGCCTTCTCCAGCAGGGAAATCTAAGGGATGCGGCTTGTAACTGGATTTAACTTCCAGTTCAATATATCCTTTCTCATGCAACTCTTGCATCCTTCTGTATTGCTGAGCCATTCTCTGCGAGGAACTATCCACAAATTCATTCTGTTTACCCCATTCAATGGAAAGATGTGCCTCTCCTCCCACTGACAATGATTGAAGAATGTTTTCTAATGCCAAGTGTTGGCCGGCCATATAAACAAAAGCCATATTAGATAAGATCAGATCCATATTCTCTTTAAGAGAGATGGGCATCCTTTCGGCTGGACAAGTGTAAAGGTAATCTGTGGGAAACATCACTGGTTCTACAGAAGGGCTTAAATTATGAGTAATTATAGTGTCAGTTAATTTTTTAGCATCATATAATGCAAGACCATTAGCGCCTCCAACATCGAATACATTGACTTTTTCCTTCCTGGTTGCATCCTGTATCCTTTTAATTGTTTCAAGGAAATGCTCATCTGTAATTCCGTATTCATGTAAATGGCGCATCCCATATCCTACTAAACAGTCACTTGTCCAACCAATACTCTTATATCCTGCAAACCAGCTTTCAGGATCACTAAGAAGATTTTTCTTTTTCATTATAGAAAGAGATTCGATCCCGGCTTTGGTAAGAGATTTAACAATCTTATTAAATTGTTCTTTCCTCCCAGGGTCGTAAGGAGATACAAAAAAGAATGGGAAATCAGGTAACCGAAGTTCCTTTGCTACATTTTCCGGTAATTCTTGAGAGGTGGCAAAAAAATATACCTCACGAGAAGTTAGCTCATGATATATTTCCCTGTTTAGGTACCAGCCAAGCAATTGTTTTGTGCTTGAATAAATAACTTCCTTGTCCCTTTGATTTAATTCCTTCAAAGGCTCAAAACCAAATATATCTTCTTCCAAAAATATTTGTGTTTCCTCTTCTGTCCAAGGTTGAAATGCTTCTTTTTCGATTCCTTCAAAAAATCGAGCTTTGATTTTTTCGTACATGAACTAATTTTGTTTGACGCCTGTTTATAAACATTTTTACCATTATTTAGAATATAAATTATAATAATAATCTTAGAATCTTAATCACTCACTCAGCTTACTTCCTCTGCTTTTACTCTCTTCCCAACCATTATTGGTAATCTGGATGAATTCTGCTTTTTCATGCATGCCTTTAATATCTTCTGCGCCGCAATAACTAATACCGCTCTGCAATCCTTTTACTAATCCTTTAATTACCTCGCGCACTGAGCCTTTGTAATCCACCAGAATGGCTACTCCTTCTACATAGACATCCAATTTTTCTTTCACTTTCTTACCTTCCGCATTTTCTTTTCGTTCATGGTTGCTGTCATACGAAGCGCTGCCCATATAGCGCTTGTAGCGTTTGCCATCTTTCATAATGATAAATCCTGGTGCTTCATCGGTTCCCGCAAAAAAACTTCCGGAATAAATTGTTGAAGCGCCAGCCGCAATAGCTTTAGCTACATCGCCAGGATACTGCATTCCTCCGTCGGCACTCACGGGAACATCATACCACTTAGCTACTGAAACGACATCCATGATGGCGGTAAGTTGCGGTACTCCCGAACCGGACATGATTCTGGTCGTACATACTGCTGATGGTCCTATGCCCACTTTTAATCCATCTGCGCCTGCTTCAATCAAATCTTTGGCTGCTTCTGCCGTGGCAATATTCCCGGCCATTAAATCAACCTGTGGAAATTGTTTCTTGAATTCCTTAATTTGTTGAATTGCCAGTTCAGAATGGCAATGGGCAATATCTAAAATAATGACATCTGCACCTGCATCAATCAACGCTTTAGCGCGTTCGATAGTATCCTTCACTCCTACTGCTGCTCCTACCCGTAACCGGCCGCGCTCATCTCGAGATGCATGTGGCCATTGTTCTAACTTGCGTAAATCTTTAGTAGTTATCAATGCCCGCAACATTCCCTGATCCAGCAATGGTAACTTTTCAATGCGGTGCTGATGTAAAATTTCTTTTGCTTGTTGTAACTCTATTCCATAAGGCGCAGTGATCAAGCGTTCTTTGGGGGTCATTACTTGAGTAATGTTTTTATCTAAATTTTCTTCAAATAAATAATCCCGAGGAGTAAAAATTCCCTGCAGTTCTTTACCTTCAACTACTAAAAGACTGGTCACTCCTTCCGCTTTCATGATCCTTACTGCTTCTCGTACGCTAATATTTGGCGGGACTGCCAGAGGGTTTTCAATTACATAACTAGTACTTTTTTTAACTTTCTTTATCTCTTCAACTTGTTCTTCAACTGTATTAAACTGATGAATGATTCCTAAGCCACCTTCACGAGCTATGGAAATAGCCATTCGATGTTCAGTGACTGTGGCCATGTTAGAGCTAACTAAAGGAATATTCAAAGAGATATTTCGGGTAAACTTTGTTTTAGTATCAGCTTCAGTTCGAGAACGAAGAGGGCTCCTTTTAGGAACGAGAAGAACATCTGAAAATGTAAGGCCTAACTTCATTTTGAACCATTTTTTATAGAGAGCACTCGAGTTTAAATATATTTTGGAGATGTATTATATGCTTTTCTAGACCCGTTCTGCAATAAAAGTCATCATAGGTTGACGACCAATTTCTGTTACCCACTGAGTTGGTTCGAAGCCTTGTTCTTTTAGTAAATGTAAATCTTCGTCGGGACTGTGAATAGTTCCTTGTGCGTATCCTCCGCCCAGAAAATAGGTTGCTTCCGGAAAATATTCTAACATTTTTATAGCTGCTCTGTTTGGTGCTTCTTGGTATTGATTATGTCCTAAATTTGCACATACTACCCTCACATCTTTTGCTATTTTTGTAACTAATTCTGGAGAATTAATATCGGTAGCAATTTTTGCTAATCCCTCGGTACTAAGACCGTTCAAAATAAGATTTTTCTCTAAAAGCGATACACGTTTACTACATAAATCGACTGCGGTAACTTTCGCTGCTCCATTCGTTTTAGCCACGAGGCTTAACAAGCCATCTGCTGAACCAAGTTCAAGAATATGCTGCTCTTTTACCTCAATTTGTTCCAGAGCATAGATAGCTATTGCTGAATAAGAGGCATATATCTTGCCCATTTGAAAAATGGTATCAAAATTATACAAAAATGTTATTTTTTCTTTTGCTTCTGGATATATTGGTTGACTAATCAAATCTTCTCTCAATCGGTGATCAACAAAAACTCGATCTCCGGTCC